>Ga0065711_1000005_pt1 | contig 205318 bp, 163 predicted proteins | sample Hoacrofraction12_FD_59098 | JGI IMG/M metagenome (GOLD analysis project Ga0065711, IMG submission 59098) | Hoatzin crop microbial communities from Cojedes, Venezuela - Epithelial fraction 12 v2 (version 2) | ecosystem: Host-associated > Birds > Digestive system > Esophagus > Crop | place... | reverse complement strand
GAACAATTTGAAATCAATCCGCCGGAATGACTTTTCGCGAAAAATCGCAAACTAGAACGGAAATGTTAAAATATTGGCCGTTTTCGAGCCCGTTTCCGCCCTGCGATTTTGCCCCCAATAGTCTTCGATTTCCCATCCAATGGTTTCGCATCGCCTATCCAATGGTTTCGCATCGTCTATCCAATGGTCTTCGAGTCGCTATCCATTGACGGGCGCGTCCAATTCCAATGGATAGCGCCTCCAAAACCAGTGGATGGGAAATCGCCCGTCAAGGCCCAGATTTTCGCTATCCGCCAGAAATCTTGCAACACGCTAAGGCTTAACGATTTAAAGAAAGTGGCTCAAAATGGCCGTTTTTCAGGCCGAAAGACAAGTTGGTGACCAGCGAGGCCATTTTTGAGCCACTTTCTGAGGTTACAAAAAGAACAATTTAACACTTTGGGGACGCCGAAAGAGCATCGCTCTACTGCCGCGGGGCGACCTTTCGGTGAAAAAGAAAGCGGTGTGTTGGCGGTAACGAAAATTTTGATTATCTTTGCAACCGAGAGCCACAAACGGCTCGCGCGGACCATGGCGACAGTAATATTGGCCGACAGACAGGACATCACGCGCGCCGGCATGCAATACGTTTGCAACGAAATGGGCGGCATCACGACCAGGCGCGTTGACGACAAAGCCGGACTGATGCAGGCGTTGAGGAATGAAGAAGACGTGGTGGTGGTGCTCGACTACACCACTTTCGACTTCAACGACGCCGACGAACTGCTGATCTTCAACCTGCGCTTCAAACAGACGCGCTGGGTGCTGTTCAGCGAAGACTTGAGCGCAAGCTTCGTGAAACAGCTGACGGCGTCGAGCTCCGCTTTCTCTGTGCTGCTCAAAGAGAGCCCTATCAACGAGATACGCGACGCGCTGCGCTATGCGATGGGCGGCCGCCGCTACATCTGTCAGCGCATGGCAGAGATGCTGTTGGCGGCACCCACGGCCACCACCGACGACGACGCCCAACTGACGCGCTCGGAGACGGAGATACTGAAAGACATCGCGATGGGCATGACCACCAAGGAGATTGCAGAGAAGCGCTGCTCAAGCTTTCACACGGTGAACACGCACCGCAAAAACATCTTCCGCAAACTGGGCGTGAACAACATGCACGAGGCCACACGCTATGCACTGCGCGCCGGACTCGTGGACGCCGCCGAATACTACATCTAACCCCCACCCCAACATGAAGCAGCAAGGCTTTTGGCGACGAGCAGCAATGCTCTACATCGATGGTTTCAGGCAGATGACACTCGGCCGCACGCTGTGGATGATCATCGCCGTGAAGCTGATTGTGATCTTCGCCGTGCTCAAGGTGTTCTTTTTCCCCAACTTCTTGAAGCAGCACGCCGCGGGCAACGAGGCCGCGTATGTGGCCACCGAAATGGCCCAACGGAGCGCAGCAGGCCATCAACCGGCAGAATAGCCGAAGCAACACCCTGAGGAACAAACCGATAACCACTAACCTAAAAACAACTAACGACTAATTTCGGAGCTATGAACAACCTATTCTTAACCATCGACGCAGGGACGATCGACTGGTCGCGCGCCCAATTTGCGCTCACAGCCATCTATCATTGGCTGTTTGTGCCGCTAACGCTCGGACTGGCCGTCATCATGGGCATCGTGGAAACGTGCTACTATCGCTCGGGCAAAGCCTTCTGGAAGCGAGCGGCAAAGTATTGGCAACGCCTCTTCGGCATCAACTTTGCGATGGGCGTGGCCACGGGCATCATCCTCGAATTTGAGTTTGGCACCAACTGGAGCAACTACTCTTGGTTTGTCGGAGACATCTTCGGCGCGCCGCTAGCCATTGAGGGCATCGTGGCATTCTTCATGGAGAGCACCTTCGTGGCCGTGATGTATTTTGGCTGGAACAAGGTGTCGCGCGGCTTCCATCTGGCGTCCACATGGCTCACAGGCCTTGGCGCCACCATCTCGGCCTGGTGGATATTGGTGGCCAACGCATGGATGCAGTGCCCCGTGGGCTGCGAATTCAACCCCGACACCGTGCGCAACGAGATGGTGTCGTTTGCAGATGTGGCGCTGTCGCCCTTTGCCGTGATGAAGTTTTGCCACACGGTGACGTCGGCGTGGGTGATAGGCGCTGTGTTTGTGGTGGCCGTGAGCAGCTGGTATCTGCTGAAGCGCCGCGAAACGCAACTGGCGCTCAAGAGCATCCGCATCGCCGCCGTGGTGGGGCTGACAGCCGCGCTCTTGGCAGCGCTGACCGGCGATGAAAGCGCGTTCCAAGTGGCACAAAAGCAGCCCATGAAGCTGGCCGCGATGGAGGCGCTCTACGACGGCGGCAACGATGTGAGCCTGACGGGCGTGGCATGGGTGAGCCCCTTCAGCCAGCCCGACTTCATGCACGAAGACGAAGCGCCGCTGCGCGTGGCCGTCCCCTACGGGCTGAGCTTCCTCGCCACCCGCGATTTTCATGGCTATGTGCCCGGCATCAGGCAACTGTGGAACGGATACACACGGCCCGACGGCACCACCGAGCCCTCGATGGACGAGAAGATAGCGAGCGGACAACGGGCCATTGCAGCACTCGCGGCCTATCGCGAAGCCAAGCTCACGGGCGACGATGCCACGGCCAAAGCGCAAGCCGGCGTGCTGGCCGACAACTTCCAATACTTCGGCTACGGCTACATCAGGGACAAGGCGGAGCTGGTGCCCTTCATCCCCGTCAACTTCTGGGCCTTCCGTGTGATGGTGGGACTGGGCTGCTTGTTCATCGTTTTCTTTGCCGTGCTCCTTGTCGGGAGCTTCAAAAGAGACCTCTCTGCGCTACCCAAATGGCACTATTGGGTGGCCATAGCCCTTGTGCCGCTGGCCTACATCGCCTCGGAAAGCGGATGGCTGGTGGCGGAATTCGGACGCCAACCCTGGACCATTCAAGACATGCTGCCCGTGTCGGCTTCGGTGTCCGATATATCGGCCGGCGGCGTGGCTCTCACTTTCTTCATCTTCTTGGCCCTGTTCACCACCATGCTGGCCGTGGAAATCAGCATCATGCTCAAGCAAATCAAGCGCGGTCCGGAGGACGAGGACGAGACAGCATCACCACTTTCAACGTCGAACACAAAACACTAAGCCATGATATCCTACGAATTTTTGCAACAATATTGGTGGTTCCTGGTGTCGCTGCTGGGGGCCCTACTCGTGTTTCTGATGTTTGTTCAGGGAGCCAACTCACTGTCGGGCTCGCTCGGCGTCACCGACGAAGGGCGCCGTATGGTGTACAACAGCACCGGCCGGAAGTGGGAACTCACGTTCACCACCCTTGTCACGTTTGGCGGCGCCTTCTTCGCATCGTTCCCTTTGTTCTACTCCACGAGTTTCGGCGGCGCCTATTGGATATGGATGCTCCTGCTGTTTTCGTTTGTTTTGCAGGCGGTGAGCTATGAGTTCCAGAACAAGTTGGGCAACCTTCTCGGCCCGCGAACCTTTCGCTTCTTCTTGGTGCTCAACGGCGTGCTCGGCCCTTTCCTCGTGGGATGTGCCGTGGCAACGTTCTTCAACGGAAGCAACTTCGTGGTGGAGAAGGCCGATCTCACAGAGCTTTCGCAGCCCGTGATCTCTCGATGGGCCAACGCCTCGTGTGGCCTCGACGCCGTGCTCGACCCGTGGAACCTCGTGTTGGGCTTCGCTGTGTTCTTCTTGGCGCGGGTGCTCGGCACGCTCTATGTGCGCAACAATGTGCAGGATGACGATGTGCGCATGCGGTGCCGCGTCCACCTGGCCAACAACGCCGCTTTGTTTCTCCTCTTCTTTTTAGCCTTCGTGGTGCGGCTCATGCTGAAAGACGGCTATGCCGTGGACCCCGAAACGCAAGAAATCTACATGGAGCCGATGAAGTATTGGCACAATCTCATCGGCCAATGGCCGTTGCTCGTGGGCCTGCTGTTGGGCGTGGCGGGCGTGCTCTACGGCATCTTCCGCACCATCGCCGACAAGTCATACACGGGCGGCATCTGGCCCGCCGGCGCAGGCACGGTGCTCACGGTGCTTGTGCTGCTTTTGCTGGCCGGCTGGAACCACACCGCCTACTATCCGTCTAACGCCGACTTGCAGAGCTCGCTCACCTTGCAAAACTCGTGCAGTTCGGAGTTCACACTGCGCACCATGGCCATCGTGTCCCTGCTCATTCCCTTCGTGCTGGCCTACATTGCCTATTGCTGGCACGCGCTCGACAAAAAGAAAATCACCCGCGAAGAAATGCAAAGCGGCGAAATCTATTAAACTTCTCTCCCGATGCACCCCTCCGAAATCAAGACCATCGCCTTCGATGCCGACGACACTTTGTGGGATTGTCAGTCGCACTTCGAAGCCGTGGAGAACAATCTCTACGACCTCATCGCGCCCTATTGCGACAATCCCGCACAAGAACTCTACGACACCGAGAAGGGAAACATGGAAGACCTGGGCTACGGATGCAAGGCCTTCACCATATCCGTTGTGGAAACCGCCCTTCGCGTGGGGGGAAGCCACTTGAGCGCGGGCCAACTGCGCTCACTGCTGGCGCGCAGCAAGCAGCTGCTCCACATCCCCGCCACGCCGCTGGATGGCGTTGTTTCCACACTGCAACAGTTGCGCGACGATGGCAGCCGGCAACTCGTGGTCTTTACGAAAGGCGAGCTCCAAGACCAGGAAAACAAATTGCGCCGCAGTGGACTGGCCCCCTATTTCTCCCACGTGGAAATCGTTTCCGACAAAACCGAGGCGGCCTTCCGCCACCTCTGCGAAGCCATCGACACGCCACCCGACAAGCTGCTCATGGTGGGCAACTCGCTCAAGAGCGACATCGCGCCAGCCCTGGCCATCGGCGCGTGGGCCGTCCACATACCGTTCCACGTGACGTGGCAGCTGGAGCACGCCGAGGAAATAGAGCACCGGCGCATGACCAAGATAGCACGCTTCGACGAGCTCCCCGCCCTGCTGGAGCACTGGCCCGAGGAAGATTAGGCTCGTTGCGCCGCGTCCGCATCACGCTGTGTATCACGTTTCCCTGCTTGTCCACCATGTAGAGGCAGAGTCTTTGCCTTCCCGCAGCAACAACAGAGAAGCCTTCTTCGCCACTGCAAAACACGGTACCATCTACGGCCGACACGTTTTTGCGCGACAACGATGACGAGCTGTTCACCACATAGGCCGTGGCATCGCCGCGCCGCTCTATGTGCTGAAAATTGTGAATGTGGCCGCAAACGTAGAGTGCCACATTGCCGTAGCGTTGCAACACCGGCAACAAGCGACGCTGCAAATCGGCGCGTTCTTCCTCGCTCTTAGTGGTTTGTGCATAGATGGGGTGGTGTCCTATGCAGACTATCCAATCTTCTTTTGCCCGTTGCAACGTGGAATCGAGCCACGCCAACTGCGCATGAATGTCCTGCAGGCCCGCGTCGGGATATTTTTCGGCCTCATAGCGATACTTGTCGATGAGCGGCGTGGTGTCGATAAACACTAGTCGAACGCTGACGCCGTCATTCGACAACACCTTGCTATAATAGCGCGCTGGCATCTCCCAGCGGCGGCTGCGACAGGAATAATCCACCACCGCCGCTGTGTTGCCCCGATACTCGTGGTTGCCCAAAATGGGGAACCAGTTCAACATGAGCTCGGGATGAGCATAAACAGACTCAAAGTTGGAGAGCCAAAGCGGGTCGTCCACCGACTGCACACCATCGAAATGATGCACATCTCCAGCCGCCACAATGCATTCCGGACCAATGGCTTCGGCCATGCGTCCCATCAGTTCGGCCACGGGTTTCTGTTCATAATAGCCATTGCGCCCCATGTCGTTGGTCACAAAAAAGTTTACTTCTTGCTTCAATGCGGCCCATTGTTCGGGCGTTTTTGCCGCAACGGCCAATGCCGGCAACGTCAGCAGCAACATCAGAAATCGTTGGATATACATACTATATATATGGAAGGATAAATGATTCGCTAAAGGTTTATCTTGATGCCCACGTTCATTCTCGCGCCGTAATACTCCGCTTGGCAGGTACGATTTTTGGTGCCTTGATAATAGCGCAGCGGCTGATTGAGAATATTGGTCACGTCGGCAAACACGGTCATTCTGGTAGTCTTTCCCCACGTGTATGAGGCATTCAGATCCAGATAGTTCACACCATCGTAGTAGCGATCCAGCGCCGCCGTTTTGCCATATTCGTCGATGAAGCTCGAAGCCATGTTGTACGACAAGCGCAAGTTCAGTCCCCATTTATCGAAATAGAGCGACACATTGGCGGCATGATTGGGAGTTCCCACCATCACAACACTCTCTCCGTCGGCCACTTGGCGGTGGGCAAAGGCATAATTCTTGGTGCGCGTGGTGGTGTAGGTGTAGGTGGCGTAAAGGCCCAAACAGCGGAGCGCGGGTGCGATAAACCCGAAATCGCGTTCGTAGGCCAATTCAACGCCGAAGAGGTCGGCATCGTAACAGTTGTTTGGTTGCGACACATCATAACCCGTTACATCCACACCGGCGATGTCTCCGGCAGTGCCCGTCCACGTCTCCTGCGCGAACACGTTATGGATGTTCTTGTAGAATAGGCCTAGGCTAACCAGTCCCACTTGCTTGAAATAGTACTCGCCGGCTAGGTCGAAATTGAAGGATGTGGTGGGCTTCAGCGCAGGATTGCCGACAGATGCTTCTTCGTCGGCGGCATTGTAACTCACAGACGGCACGAGCCAGCGATACTTCGGGCGAGAGAGTGTCTCGGTGAACGAGGCGCGGAAAACAAGGTCGTTGGTGGCGTTATACTTCAGAATGAGACTCGGCAACCAGTTGTTGTAGTGGTTACCTGCCTCACCGGTGGGCGTGAGCGTCTCGTTTTCGTTGGCATCCACCGCCCAGCGATAGCCGCTGTATTTCAGGTCGGTGTGTTCCAAGCGCAGGCCCGCCGTCATCAACAAATGCGGCAGAATCTCTTTGTCGTAGCGGAGATAGCCCGACGATACGCGCTCCGTTGCATCGAAATTGCCGGCGGCATCTTCGAGGATTTCGGAACCCTCGAGTGCCGAGAAGTCTATTCCACCAAGGTATTCGCGGCCCACAAACGGCGTACCGATGTGAAACTGGTTGCCCGGCATGAATCCGCTTCTTATCTGCGGCGACGTATTGTTCATCCATTCCTCGCCACACAGCGACTCGATGGCTGCGGTGTAGTCATAGTTGTGAGTCTCGCTGCGTTTCTTCTTGCCAGCATATTTGGCACCGAAGCGCAGCATTCCCCACCGCGCCTGCTCGCCCAGCGGCAATTTAAAATCAAGGCGCGCCTTCCATTCGCGCTCGCGCACCTCCTCGTTAGAATTGGTCACTTCGTCGATTTCCCAGCCGTCGGAGAGCACCGGCAGGGACAGCGTGTAATAGGGAAAGCGTGAGCCTACGTCTGCAAAACCACTATTCAAGTCGAGGCCCTTCTGCTTGATGGCGAAATAGCGCTCGTTGGGGCGGTCTTCGCCCGCCATGGCATAGTCTATTTTCCACCGCGCTTCGAGGGAGCCCAACCGATGCTCGCCGCCCAGCGCCATGTCGAGTGTCTGTTGCAATTCTAGTCGGCAATTACGATCACCACCATCATCGCCGCCTTTGGTTTGCAGCACAAGCGACTGCTTCTTTGCGCTGCCGCTCAGTTTTTTATAGGAGATACGATAACGATTTTCCCAATCATGGCGACGGTTGTATATAACATTCAGCGTGAGTTTGTGGTCGGCATCAAATCGATAGTCAAGAGCGGCCGAATAGCTCTGCCGTTGGCGTGTCACATAGTATTGCCGCTCTTGCGCCTCTTTGAGCACGATGCGGTCATCGTTGTCTTCGTATTCGTATTCCACATTGTCCGAACCGGCAGGATTATACTGATAGCCGGCGGCCAGCATCACCCCCAGTTTGTTGTTAAAAAAGCGGTCGCCCCACGTTGCTCCAAGCTGAAACAACGGTTTGCTGCTCACCGCCGACCAACCCGTTCCTGCCGTGAAATTCAGTACGCGAGCCGAGGGCGTGTTCTTCGTGATCAAGTTGATTTCGCCACCAATGGCATCGCCATCCATGTCGGCGGTCACCACTTTGTTGAGCTCTATCGTCTGTATCATGTCAGCCGGAATCAGGTCGAGCTGCACGTTGCGCGTTTCGCTTTCGGCCGATGGCAGGCGGTTGCCGTCCACCGCAACAGAAGTGAAGTCGGCGCCGGTGCCGCGTACGCCGCCGAAGCGTGCCTCGCCTTGGTCGTATTGCACACTGACGCCGTTGATGCGTTTCAGAGCATCGCCAATGTTGGAATCGGGAAATTTTCCTATCCGGTCGGCCGACACCACGTTGGTGATGCCCATCGCACTCTTCTGCATCTGCAAGGCGCGACGCTGTCCGCGAAAGGCGCCCGTCACCTCCACCGCCTGCAACTCGGCACCTTCATCGAGCTCCACGTTCATCTCCACGGTCTTGTTCGAAGGGATGTTCACCGTCATCAGCCGTGGTTTGTAGCCCACGTATGACACGCGCAGCGTGTATCGGCCCGGCCTGAGTCCTGGCAACGAATAATATCCGCGCACATCGCTCACAGTGCCGGCCTTGGTCTCCTCCACCATCACCGTAGCACCAGGCAGCACCTGATGCTCGTCGTCGGTCACACGACCGCTCACGCTGCCGGTCTCCATCTCTGTGTTGTTCACTCCGGCTCCCATTGTGGGCAGCCATAGGCCCATCATCAGGGCCATCATCATCAATGTTTTCTTCATTTTCATACCTTAAACTAAAAAACTTGGTGCAAAGGTCGGACACCCATATTTCAATGATATTGAAAACGCATGACAACATGGTTTAAAGTCCATGACATTGTCGTGACAGCCACCCACCTCCGTCCGGCCGCCTTGCGCCTGCCGCCCGAGCCCCGCCATGCCGCGCAATTTGAAAATAACGTTAAACATTGCGCATTTCTGGGGCCACCGTGCAGCGATTCGAAAATTAATGCGTAACTTTAGCCTCGATTTTGGATTGACACATCAATTATACTACTAATAAAACCTAACATCATGAAAGTTTACAAGACCGAAGAGATTAAAAACATCGCGCTGGTGGGCAGTGCGGGTAGCGGCAAGACCACCCTTGCCGAGAGTATGCTTTACGAAAGCGGCGTCATCAAGCGGCGCGGCACCGTGGAAGGTAAGAACACCGTGAGCGATTACTTCCCAGTGGAGCAGGAATACGGCTACTCCGTGTTCCCCACCGTCTTCAATGTGGAGTGGAACAACAAGAAGTTAAACATCATTGATTGCCCAGGCTCCGACGACTTCGTTGGTGGCGCCATCACCGCTCTCAACGTAACAGACCAAGCCTTGGTGCTCATCAACGGACAATATGGCCCCGAAGTGGGAACCCAAAACATCTTCCGATACACCGAAAAACTGAAGAAACCCGTCATCTTCCTCGTCAATCAGCTCGACCGCGACACGTGCGATTTCGAACAAGTGATGAGCAAAATGCAAGAAATCTACGGTCCCAAATGCGTGCAAATCCAATATCCACTCAATGCCGGACCAGGATTCAACGCCCTCATCGACGTGCTCCTCATGAAGAAATATTCGTGGAAACCCGAAGGCGGAGCACCCATCATCGAAGACATCCCCGAGGAGGAGAAAGACAAAGCCATGGAGCTGCACAAAGCGCTGGTGGAAGCCGCCGCCGAGAACGATGAGGCCCTCATGGAGAAATTCTTCGAGGAAGAGACACTCACCGAGGACGAAATGCGCGAAGGCATCCGCAAGGGACTCGTCACGCGCTCCATATTCCCCGTGTTCTGCGTGTGCGGCGGCAAGTCGATGGGCGTTCGCCGACTGATGGAATTCCTCGGCAACGTGGTGCCCTTCGTGAGCGACATGCCCAAGATACACAACAGCCGCGGCGAAGAAGTGGCCCCCGACAGCAACGGCCCCACATCGCTCTACTTCTTCAAGACCGGCATGGAGCCACACATCGGTGAAGTGTCTTACTTCAAAGTGATGAGCGGCAGCGTGAAGGCCGGCGACGACCTCACCAACACCGACCGCGGCTCCAAGGAGCGCCTGGCCTCGCTCTACACCTGCGCCGGCGCCAACCGCCAGCCCGTGGATCAGCTCAACGCCGGCGACATCGGCTGCACCGTGAAGCTGAAAGACGTGAAGACCGGCAACGCCCTCAACGGAAAAGACTGCGAATATCGCTACGATTTCATCAAATATCCCAACTCCAAATACTCGCGCGCCGTGAAGGCTGTGAACGAAGGAGAAACGGAAAAGATGATGGCCGCCCTCACCAAGATGAGGCAAGAAGACCCCACGTGGGTGGTGGAACAGTCGAAGGAGCTCCGCCAAATCATTGTCCACGGACAAGGAGAGTTCCACCTGCGCACCCTCAAATGGCGCATGGAGAACAACGAGAAGATTCAAATCACCTACGAAGAACCCAAGATTCCCTATCGCGAAACCATCACCAAGGCCGCACGCGCCGACTACCGGCACAAGAAACAATCGGGCGGAGCCGGACAATTCGGAGAGGTTCATCTCATCGTGGAACCCTACGCCGAAGGCATGCCCGACCCAACTGTGTATCGTTTCGGAGGGCAGGAGTTTAAGATGAACATCAAATCGAAAGAGGAAATCGACCTAGAATGGGGCGGCAAACTGGTATTTATGAACTCCGTGGTTGGCGGCGCCATCGACGCCCGCTTCATGCCCGCCATCCTCAAGGGCGTGATGGCACGCATGGAGCAAGGCCCCCTCACGGGCTCTTATGCACGAGACGTGCGCGTGGTGGTCTATGACGGCAAGATGCACCCCGTGGACTCCAACGAGCTCTCCTTCATGCTCGCAGCGCGCCAAGCCTTCGCCGAGGCCTTCAAAAACGCCGGCCCGAAGATCCTCGAGCCCATCTACGACCTCGAAGTGTTTGTGCCTGCCGACTACATGGGCGACGTGATGAGCGACCTGCAAGGCCGCCGCGCCCTCATCATGGGAATGGACACCGAAGCCGGCTATCAGAAGCTCTCGGCCAAAATCCCGCAGAAAGAGCTCGCCAACTACTCGATCACGCTCTCCAGCCTCACCGGCGGTCGCGCCTCGTTCTCCACGAAGTTCGCCTCCTATGAGCTGGTTCCCACCGACGTGCAAAACGAACTCATCAAGCAACACGAGGCAGAAGCCGCCGAAGAAGACTAAATCTTCCATGGCTTTGCCACCGCCCTACGGGGACTGCGTCCATCGCGGCGCAGTCCCCGTTTTGCGTTTGCCAGCCCTGCCGCCATTGCCCCGCCATGCCCTCGCTCCCGCTTTTTCGCGCTTTTCCCCCCACTCTCTCTTGCCTTCTTCCCCGCTCTCTCAAGCCTTAACCCCCACCCTCTCGTGCCTTCTCCTTCAAACTCTCGTGCCTAATCACCCGCTCCCACATGCTTTCTTCCCCGCTCTCTCGTGCCTCCTCCCTCAAACTCTCATGCCTTCCTCCCCGTTCTGTCGTTTTCTCTCCCCCATTCTTGCACCCGCCCGTCCTTGCCCTTGCGTTCGCAAACCACCGCCCTTTGAGAATTAAGTTAATAAAGTAATGTAATTAAGTTATTAAGGTAATACAATTAAGTTAATAACTTAATTATCGCTATCCATTGGTTTACGCTTCGAAGACTAAGGGATAGCCCATGCGAAATCAATGACGGAGAAATGCGAAACTAATGGATAGCGAACGCGAAAGCAACGGATGTGAAATGCAAAAGCAACAGTTTGCCCATGCGAAACCGCCGCGCGGAATGTTGAAGGATGGTGTGCGGGATACAGAGAAGTGGCATCCCGAGATGACGAAAAGTGGCACCCGCGATGTTGAAGAAGGACACCCTGGATAAAGACAAGTGGCGTCTGTGATGTCGAAAAACGGCACATCATCCATAAAAGGCCGGCATGCAACGTGTCAGGAAGCAGCGCCCCGACGCAAAAAGGCCCTTGCCGGCGCCGGCCGAGAATCATCGTTTCGGTACGGACGGGCAAGGGCCTTTGAGATTGCCACCTACGAAGGGGGCGGCTATTGTGCCGTGAATCGGAGGGTTTGTCCGGCCACGGTGTTCACCGAATATTCGTGAATGTCAGGCAGCGGCGGGAAGGCATCCTCGGGCTTGTATCCCTTGAATTCGGGCGAAACCAGCGGTGCGGGATAGCGCGAGGGCGCGGCGGCAGCATTCACGGGAGTGAGGACAATGCCGTCGGCCGCCGTGAGGGCTTCGCGAGAGCGCAGCACGAGGGGTCCGCCCACGGTGGAGCGCACGGTGAGCGACACGAGTCGGCCTTGGCGCCACTGCAGATCGTCCACCACAAATCCGCCGCGGGCGCGCAGTCCCGTCACGCGGCCTTCAGCCCATTCGTCGGGCAGAGCGGGCAGCAGATGCAGACAATCGTCGTGGCTCTGCAGCAGCATTTCGGCGATGCCGGCGCAGCAACCGAAGTTGCCGTCAATCTGGAACGGCGGATGGGCGTCGAATCCGTTGGCATAAGTGCCGCCGTCGGGGTCTTTGATGGTGCAGAGCGGGTCTTTCAGTTGCAGCTGATTGCGAATGAGTCGCAGGGCGTGGTTGCCATCAAGGAGACGGGCCCAGAGACACACTTTCCAGCCCATCGACCAGCCGCGCGAGGCGTCGCCGCGACCCTGAAGCGATTTGCGCACGGCGCCGGCCAGCACTTTGTCGCGATAAGGCGCGAGCATACGGCCCGGATAGGCGCCCCACAGGTGGGACACGTGCCGGTGGCCTGAGGCCTCGCGATCCCAGTCTTGCAGCCATTCCTGCAGCTGGCCGTAGCGCCCCACCATTGGCGGAGGCAGCTGTGCGCGCAGCCGGTCGAGCGTGTCGGCATAGGCGGCGTCGATGCCAAGCGTGCGCGCGGCTTGCGCCGTGGTGAGCAGCAGGTCGGTAATCATCTGGTTGTCCATGGCCACACCGGCGAAGATGGCGGGCTTCTGTGTCTTGTCGAAGATGCTATCGTGGTAGGTTTTGAAACCCGGATTGTTCTCGGGCGAAGTGGAGGGCGAGGCCACGAGATAGCCCGTGGCGGGGTCGCGCGTGAGGAAATCCTCATAGAAGCGGGTGGCGCCCTTCATCATAGGATAGGCTTCGGCCAGGAAACGGCGGTCGCCGGAGAAGAGCCAGTGTTCCCACAGGTGGGAGACAAACCAGGCGTTGCACGTGGGCCAAACGCTGCACGATGCGTAGTCCACGGCGCCTGTGCTGCGCCAGATGTCGGTGTTGTGGTGGAGTGTCCATCCGCGCGCCCCATACATGCGACTCGCGCTCTGCTGGCCCGTGATGCTCACGTCGTGCACCATTGCGAGGAAGGGCGCGTGGCACTCGGCGAGATTGGTGGGCTCGGCGGGCCAATAGTTCATCTCCACGTTGATGTTGGTGGTGTATTTAGAGTCCCATGCGGGGTAGGCGCCGGCATCGGGATTCCAGATGCCTTGCAGGTTGGCCGGCTGTGTGCCGGGCATCGAAGAGCAGATGAGCAGATAGCGGCCCAGCTGGAAATAGTCGGCCACCAGCCCCGGGTCGTTGCCCTGCTCGTGGAACTCCTTGATGCGCACATCGAAAGGTTTTTGCTCCTGCGCGGCATTGTGCCCCAGCGAGAGCGTCACACGACCGAAGAGTTCACGATATTTGGCGATGTGGGCGCGGCGCGCTTCGTCGTAGGTTTTCAGGGGATTGCCCTTGTCGAGGAAAGCCTTCATGTCGCGATGCGCGCGGGCATCGGCATTGCCGCTGATGTTGTTGTAGCGCAAGAAGTTGGTGCGGGCGGCCACCACAATGACGACCTCGTCGGCACGCTCCACCGAAAGACCACCCTGCCCGTCGGACTTCACGCGGCCGCCGTTGGCAAATACGCGCACGAGCGTCGTGGCATGCAGCCGGTTGGGGATGTTTTCGGCAGCGGCCTCCTTGGGGCGGCTCTCGGCACGCAGCTCCAGTGTGGTGGGCTCCACCTGCGTGGCCACCACCACTCGTTTCTCGGGGGCCACGAAGCGGAGTGAGAAGGAGAGCGACTTGCGCCGTGAGGCCGTGAGACGTACCAGCATGACGGAGTCGGCAAACGAGGTGAAGGCCTCGCGCCGATATTCCACCCCTCCTCTTATATAATACGCGCGCGCGAGGGCCTCGCCCAGCGACAGCGAGCGCTCATAGCGGGACGGCGCGCTCTGGTCGTCGGCAAACGAGAGCACCATGTTGCCCAACGATTCATACATCATGCCGTGGCCTGTGATGCTACGGTCGGCGGTGATGTTGTGCATGGACAAGATCTGTGCGCGATTGTAGTCGCCACGGCTGATGCATTCGCGAATCTCCTGCAAGTGGGAAAGCGCGTTGGGATTGACGTTGTTGTAGGGCGAGCCACTCCAGAAAGTGTCCTCGTTGAGTTGCAAAGTGTCCGACGAAGTGCCGCCATACACCATGGCGCCGAGGCGACCGTTGCCCAGCGGCAGGGCCTCCACCCAGTAGTCGGCAGGGCGATCGTAGTGCATTTCTTGTGCGGCGGCGGTGGCGGTGGTCAGCAAAAGCCATGCGGCTACGGCGCACAAGCGGCGGCCGTGGCGACGGGCAGCGGCGGTCATCGTTGCCGCAAGCGCGAATGTTGTGGATTGATTCATGGGTTGATTGGGTTTTGTTTTGTTTGCAAAGATAGAAAAATTCCATGGGCTAAAGGTGGAGAATCGCCCGAAATGGGGTAAACAATCGTCCGCCGAGGGCTTCAAAAGCGGCATTTTCGAGAGATACACTCGGCGTTGCTGCTTTCCGCGGACATGGAATGCGGCGGCGATGGGCACGGCGTTTGGTTTACACGGGCGGCGGAATTTGGGCGAAAGGGCGGCGGGAATGGGTGCGACGGGTGAGGACGAAGGATACGACAACAAAAAAATCGGATGTCTCACGACGCCCGATTCTCAAAACAAACTACTTAAAAACTAATCTACTAAAACAAATCAAAAAAATATCTTTCTACGGCCTTGGCCGATGTTTTCTTGCTCTTTTACGATGCAAAGGTAGGCATTTTCCGACATTCGGACCACATCCACTGATACTTTTTTGCCCATTTGGGGCAGCAAAAAGCAAAAAAAAGCCACTCGACGGGCGAGTGGCTTCTCTTTTGTTAGCTTGAGTTTACAAAATCGTGTGCATTAGGCGCACATTCTGTAATGAATGGTTTGCCGCTTCATCGGCCTACATCATGCCGCCCATTCCCGGCGCTCCGCCCATGGGCATGGCGGGCTTTTCCTCGGGCTTGTCAACGATGAGGCACTCCGTGGTGAGGAACATGCCGGCGATGGAGGCGGCATTTTCCAAGGCCACACGGGTAACCTTGGCGGGGTCGATCACGCCGGCTTCGCGCAAATCCTCATACTTGTTGAGGCGTGCGTTGTAGCCGAAGTCGCCCTTGCCCTCGCGCACTTTCTGCACGACGACGGCGCCCTCGCCACCGGCGTTTGTCACAATCTGACGCAGAGGCTCCTCGATGGCGCGCTCCACGATGTTGATGCCGGTTTGCTCGTCGGCGTTGTCGCCCTTCAGTCCGCCCAAGGTTTCGAGAGCGCGGATGTAGGTGGTGCCACCGCCGGCCACCACGCCTTCTTCGATGGCGGCGCGAGTGGCGCAGAGCGCATCGTCAACGCGGTCTTTCTTTTCCTTCATTTCCACTTCGCTATTGGCGCCCACGTAGAGCACTGCCACGCCGCCCGACAACTTGGCCAGACGCTCCTGCAGCTTCTCTTTGTCGTAGGATGAAGTGGTGTTGGCAATCTCGTTCTTGATCTGGGCCACTCGATCGGCGATGGCCTCCTTCTGGCCGGCGCCGTTCACGATGGTGGTGTTGTCTTTGGAGACCACCACTTTGTCGCACGTTCCCAGCATGTCGAGCGTGGCTTGTTCAAGCTTCAGGCCCTTCTCTTCCGAGATAACAACACCGCCTGTCAGCACGGCAATGTCTTCGAGCATGGCTTTGCGACGATCGCCGAAGCCTGGCGCTTTGACGGCGCACACCTTGAGACCGGCACGCAGACGATTGACCACGAGCGTGGTGAGCGCCTCCGAGTCAACGTCTTCGGCGATGATGAGCAGCGGCAGACCGTTCTCGGCGGCAGGCTGGAGTATGGGCATCAGGTCTTTCAGACTGCTAATCTTCTTGTCGTAGATCAATATCCGCGGATGCTCCATCACGCACTCCATCTTGTCGGCGTCGGTCATGAAGTAGCCCGAAAGGTAGCCCCTGTCGAACTGCATTCCCTCAACCACACCGATGTGAGTGTCGCGGCTTTTGCTCTCTTCGATAGTGATCACGCCATCCTTGCTCACCTTGCGGAAGGCCTCAGCGATGAGCTTTCCGATCTCCGGATCGTTGTTGGCCGACACCGTGGCCACTTGTTCTATCTTGTCATAGTTGTTGTCCACCTTCTCGGCGTTCTTCTTGATGTAGTCCACCACTGCTGCAACGGCTTTGTCGATACCGCGCTTCAGGTCCATGGGGTTGGCACCGGCGGTGACGTTTTTCAGTCCTTCGTTAACGATAGCCTGAGCCAGAATGGTGGCCGTGGTGGTGCCGTCGCCGGCATCGTCGCCCGTCTTGGAGGCCACGCTCTTCACTAATTGGGCTCCCGTGTTCTCGAAATGGTCGTCGAGTTCTATCTCTTTGGCCACCGTCACACCGTCTTTGGTGATTTGCGGAGCGCCAAACTTCTTCTCGATAACCACGTTGCGACCCTTCGGGCCCAGCGTAACTTTCACGGCGTTAGCCAACTGATCGACGCCCTTCTTCAGCAGATCGCGAGCGTCCATGTCAAACTTAATCTCTTTAGCCATATTGATTTTCTGTTTTAATGTTTGTGATTGATGAATAATAAACCCTTGTGCCCGGGCTCAACAGCCGGGGGCTCAAGCGGTGTGTTGTGCCGTTGAGAGACCGACTACTTGATGATGGCGAGCACGTCGCTCTGGCGCATCATGAGGTATTTCTCGCCATCGAGCTCAAGCTCGGTGCCGGAATACTTGCCGTAGAGCACTTGATCGCCCTGCTTCAGAATCATTTCTTCGTCTTTTGTTCCCTTGCCTGCGGCAACAACTTCTCCGCGCAAAGGTTTCTCTTTTGCAGTGTCAGGAATGATGATACCGCCAATCTTCTCTTCTGCTGCGGCCGGCTTCACGAGCACGCGGTCGCCTAATGGTTGAATGTTCATAGTGATATTCTTTTTGTTGTTTACTAATGATAAATCTACTGCCCACTGATGCCAAAAGTGTGCCAAACTGTCCGACTGACAGAAAAGCGCCGCTGCGACTGACAAATTTGGCAGACTGCGCGCAACATTGGCACAATCGGGCGACGGCGAGAACAAGAGAATGGCAAACGCATGGCGGCAAGCATGACAAGGGGGCGCACCATCCGCGATGATGCGCCCCCTTGTTGTTGCAATGTTGTTGCGGCGTCGGAGCAATGGCCGGCTACCGGCGTTATTTCTTTTCGATGCGCTCCAGCTCGACGGCCATCTCCGCTTGCAAAGCCTTCGCCTTGAGACCGGCTTGCTCGGCGAAGTCGTCGGAGGAGGAGGCATATATTATACCGCGCGACGAATTGACGAGCAGGCCGCAGTCTTCGGTCATGCCATACTTGCACACCTCCTGCAGCGAGCCGCCCTGCGCGCCCACGCCGGGCACGAGCAGAAAGTGGCGCGGGGCCAAGCGGCGCACGGCCTCGAACATGCGGCCCTGCGTGGCGCCCACCACATACATCATGTTTTCGGCATCGCCCCACAGCTGCGACGTGCGCAACACCTTCTCGAACAAGCGCTCGCCTGCAGCGTCGGCGGTGAGCTGGAAGTCGGCCGAGCCCTTGTTGCTCGTGAGGGCGAGCAGCACTACCCACTTGCCTTCGTAACCGAGAAACGGCGTCACGGAGTCTTCGCCCATGTAGGGAGCCACGGTGAGGGCATCAACGTCGTATTCCTCGAAGAACGTGCGGGCATACATGGCGCTGGTGTTTCCGATGTCGCCGCGCTTGGCGTCGGCAATGATGAAGTGCGACGGATGATTCGTCTTCAAGTAGTTTACGGTGGCTTCGAAGGCTGCCAAGCCTTTCACACCGAAGGCTTCATAAAACGCCAAGTTGGGCTTGTAGGCCACGCAATAGGGCGCGGTGGCCTCGATGATGGCGCGATTGAAAGCGAAGATGGGGTCTTCTTCTTTCAAAAGGTGCTGCGGAATCTTCTTCAGGTCGGTGTCGAGGCCCACACAGAGAAACGATTTCCGCGCGAAAATCTGTTGGATGAGTTGTTGACGGTTCACGGTGATGTGTATTTATGCTATCGGCCTTCTACGCTTGGCATCGGGCCTTGGCGATTTTATGTTCATAGTTCCGACTCCTTCATGCGCTCGGCATTCTCGGCCACGGTGAGGGCGTCGATCATCGACTGAATGTCTCCGCCGAGAAATCCCTGCAGGTCGTGGGTGGTGTAACCAATGCGATGGTCGGTGACGCGCCCCTGCGGGAAATTGTAAGTGCGGATTTTTGCCGAGCGGTCGCCGGTGGACACGAGACTCTTGCGCCGGCTGGCGATGTCGTCCACGTACTTCTGGTGCTCTTTGTCGTAAATGAAGGTGTAGAGGCGCGACAATGCCCGTTCCTTGTTTTTCGGCTGGTCGCGCGTCTCTGTACACTCAATGAGAATCTCCTCCGTCTCTCCCGTGTTGGGGTTTTTTCCACATATATCGGAGTCGAACACCCGACTCCACCTTGTTCACGTTCTGCCCTCCGGCTCCGCTCGAACGGAAGGTGTCCCACTTGATTTCGCCCTCGTTGATGTTCACCTCGAACTTATCGGCCTCCGGCAACACGGCAACTGTGGCTGCCGAAGTCTGCATCCGGCCGTTGCTCTCCGTTACCGGGACACGCTGCACGCGGTGGACACCCGACTCGTATTTGAGGGTTCCGTAAACATTGTTGCCGCTCACGGCGAAGTCTATCTCCTTGTATCCGCCCACGGCGCCCTCGTTGAAGTCGGTCACGGCCACGGTCCAGCCTTTCGATTCGCAGAAGTTTTTATACATTCGGAACAGGTCGCCGGCAAAGAGGCACGCCTCATCGCCGCCCGTTCCGGCGCGTATTTCCATTTGCACGTTCTTGGCGTCCTCGGGGTCTTTCGGCACCAGCAGCATCTTGATCTCTTCTTCGAGCTTGGGCTGCATGGCCTCGTTCTCGGCCAATTGTTCGCGCGCCATCTCCTTCATATCGGGGTCGCTCTCGTTGGCAAGAATGTCTTTGGCTTCGCTGATGCCTGCCAAGCAATTGACGTAGCGCTTGCGGGCGTCCATGATGTCGCTGAGATCCTTCCACTCCTTCGTGAGTTTCTTGTAGCGTTGCTGGTCGGCAATCACAGTGGGATCAGTGATTTGCGTCGAAACTTCCTCGTAGCGGGCTTCCAGTCCGTCGAGCTTTTTCAATATGTCGTTGTTGTCTGCCATTTCGTTGGATGTTGAACATTGAGAATAGAGCGTTGAGATATGGGGAACTTGCACGGCGTGCAACGCTCCACTCCCAACGCTCCATTCTCAACTCTAATAATGGAATGTGCCGTGCTCGCTCTTGATGACGAGACTCTTGGGCCCTTCTTCTATGTGGCCTATCACTTGGGCATCGATGTTGAAACGGGCGGCCGTCTCGATGACGCGTGCCGCTTGTGAAGGTGATACATAGATTTCCATGCGGCAACCACAGTTGAACACGCGATACATTTCCTCCCACGCTGTGTGGCTTTGCTCTTGGATGATGCGGAAGAGCGGAGGGACGGGCAACAGGTTGTCCTTCACCACGCGACAATTGTCTCCCACAAAATGGAGCACTTTGGTCTGGGCGCCGCCCGTGCAGTGCACCATTCCGTGGATCTCGGGGCGCATGTCGTCGAGCAGCTGTTTGATGACCGGCGCATAGGTGCGCGTGGGAGAAAGCACCAGCTGTCCGGCAGTGACGGTTTGCTTCACCGGCACGGGAGCGGCGTCGGCCGACTGCTTCACCGTGTATTCCACCTCAACGGGCGTGTCGAGGCGCAATTGTCCGCTATACACCAAGTCGTCGGGAACGGCATGGTCGTAGCTCTCGGGGTAGCGCTCGGCTAGGTATTTGGCAAACACATCGTGGCGCGCGCTGGTGAGCCCGTTGGAGCCCATGCCGCCATTGTAGCGGTCTTCATAGGTGGCTTGTCCATAGGATGCCAATCCCACGATGGCGTCGCCGGGGCGGATATTCGCGTTGTCGATAACATCGGCGCGGCGCATGCGGCAGGCCACGGTGCTGTCCACGATGATGGTGCGCACGAGGTCGCCCACATCGGCGGTCTCGCCGCCGGTGCCGTAGATGCCTATTCCTGCATCGCGCAACTGCTGCATCAGACTGTCCGTTCCGTTGATAATGGCCGAGATCACCTCTCCCGGAATGAGCATTTTGTTGCGGCCGATGGTGGACGAAACAAGGATATTGTCCACGGCACCCACGCACAACAGGTCGTCGGTGTTCATCACAAGCGCGTCTTGGGCAATGCCCTTCCACACGGAGAGGTCTCCCGTTTCGCGCCAATATGCGTAGGCAAGCGATGATTTGGTGCCGGCGCCGTCGGCGTGCATGATGTTACAAAACGCTTCGTCTCCGCCAAGGATGTCGGGGATAATCTTGCAGAAAGCCTTCGGGAATAGGCCTTTATCGATGTTACGAATGGCGGCGTGAACGTCTTCTTTTGCTGCGCTCACGCCGCGCATCATGTAGCGGTTGCTATTGTCCATGGAGATCTTAGAACTTTACCTCGGGGGCCTTCTCGGCGCCGGCCTGTGCCTCAAACTTGGTCATCTTGTCGAATCCGAACAATCCGGCAAAGATGTTCTTGGGGAACGACCGTATGTTGGTGTTGTAAGTCTGCACCACGCTGTTGTATTTGTTGCGGGCCTCGTTGATGCGATTCTCGCATCCTTCAAGCTGCGACTGCAGGGCCATGAATTGTTCGTTGGCCTTCAGGTCGGGATAGGCTTCCGAAACAGCGATGAGTTTGCCCAGAGCAGAGGTCACGTCGCCCTGAGCCTGCTGGAACTGTTGCAGCTTCTCGGGGGTGAGATTCTCGGTGTCGAGGGTCACTTGGGTGGCCTTGGCGCGGGCCTCCACCACTTCTTTGAAGGTTTCTTCCTCGTGCTTGGCATAACCCTTCACGGTCTCTACAAGGTTGGGAATCAAGTCGGCGCGACGCTGATAAGCGCTTTGCACGTTGGCGGCGGCAGTGGTGGCGCTCTCTTGGTCTTGCACCATTCCGTTGTAAGCGCTGCATCCCTGCATGCAAAGAATCACGGCGATGACGATGATCACCAGGATTGAAAGACTTCCTTTTTTCATAGTTCGTGTTGTTTTAAGTGTGAATATTCTGTTTTCAAATGATTGCTCTTTCGTTTTACCATACATATTATATATATAGCATGTCGGCAGGGGGAAAACAGCGCGCCCTCAGCGGGCTGCTCACCAACTGCCGCCGGCGCCTCCGCCGCCGAAGCTTCCGCCGCCATATCCGCCGCCGAAGCCGCCTCCAAAACCACCGCCGAAGCCTCCGCCGCCTCGCCATCCGGTGCCCCAAACAGAGCCTGTGCCGGCCCTATCGCGACCGAAACCGGTGTAGCCCGTCCCGTTGTTTGACGTACCGGTAACCCAGCGATAAATCCTGTTGAGGCCGGAATAGAGCATCATCCATGCGAACATGATTATTGCCAACAGCATCTCAAACAGCCCTCCATCGCCGGTTTCGGCGCCGTTGATCAGTTGGCTGTTATCGGGCAACTCGGGCAATGGCTTTCCTTTCAGCAGGTCGTAGGTGGCCGTGGTCAATGCCAACATGCCGCCATTCGGGTTGTATGCTTTCAGATAGGGAGTGAGATAGGTGCGCGCCAGTTGGCTACATTCGGCGTCAGTCAGGTCGGCTTCGAGTCCCGTTCCAGGGGTTATGAAATACTTGCGGTCCTTATAGGCCACCACCATCACGAGACCGCGGTTGGTCTCCTTGTTGCCCACGCCATACTTGTTCCCCACATCTTGAGCCATCCGGAACACGTCTGCATTCTCCACATAGTTGACGATGATCACCGCCGTCTCCACCCCGAGCTCTGTATCCATCAGCCGCAGCACGCTGTTCATCGAGTCCACCACGGCTTGGGTGAGGATGGTGTCGGGGTTCGACACGTATTGCAGTCCGTCTTTCAGATGGGGAAGCGGAATATTGTCGGCGTTCCACACGGTGGCCTGCACAGACGATTCTTCCGTGGCGCCTTGGGCCCACTTGCAATCGCAGGCAGCCACGCAACAGAAGATCACCACCCAGAAGAGTATTCCCCAATAGCGCTTGTAGAAGCGGAAGCGGGGACGGCTTTTCAGTTCATCGTATTTCAATAGGTCGTAGCCCGTTTCTTTGGCCGGTAACTTGCGCTCGGCCATCAGTCGGATGGCGCCGAAGACGACGGCCGTCACGGCCAGCGAACCCGCCAGCAGCGCCCAATAGGATATCACGCTACCCAGCATGGGAATGACAAGCAGCGCCCCCACCACAAATAGTGAGGCAACCATGGCCAGTGTGGGACCACCCGTGATGTTCTTCATCTCCAGTCTTCCTTTTTAACAACGTGAAACCCAGCGATTAGCGCTTTTGGTTTGAATCTTTTCATTCACTAATTTTTCGATCCTCGACCATTGTTCTTCGAGCGGCAAGACGGCTCATTCGCGCCCGTTCCAGAACTCCCACGATGCGAACGCCTGCAGGAGCAGCATCTCCAATCCATTCTTCACGACGGCACCCCGCGCCGTCCCTTTCTTCATGAACAGCGTCTGGTCGGGGTTATATATCAGGTCGTAGAGTATGTTGTGCTCGTCCATGGCCTCGTAGGGCAGCAGCGGGCACTCGTTGGAATGGGGATACATGCCGCAAGGGGTGCAGTTCACGATGACGTTATACTCCCGAACAACATCGGGCGTCACGCGCTCATATTGTATGGTTCCGGGGCGCTCATAGCGGCTCACGAACACCGTTTCGATGCCCAACGACTTCAATCCGTAGTTGACAGCCTTGGATGCGCCACCCGTGCCCAATATGAGTGCTTTCTTGTGGCACGACTCCAGCAGAGGTTCGATGCTCTTGGTGAAGCCGATGACGTCGCTATTGAAGCCCTTCAACACCACATCGCTCCCCTTTCGGGTAACGCGGATCACATTCACCGCCCCTATCGCGCGCGCCTCGGGGCTCACGCTGTCGAGAAAACTGATCACCTTTTCCTTGTAGGGAATCGTTACATTCAGTCCTCTCAACTCGGGGTTGGAGGCCAGCACTTCGGGGAACTCATCGATCGAGGGTATTTCGAAATTGATGTATTCCGCTTGGATTCCCTCGTTGGCAAACTTCTCGTTGAAGTAGCCAACCGAGAACGAATGTCCCAAAGGATAGCCTATCAGGCCGTACTTGTCCATCTTCTTCTGATCGTTGTTCGTTAACGGGGGCAAAGCCGCCTGCGGGCGCCGCGATGGCTCACCGTTGCACGCGTCGGACACGGCTAATGCTTTTGCAAAGGTAATAAGAAAAAACCAAACCGCCGCATTTCGGACGAAATTGACCAAGAAAAATGATTTTCGACGGCTCCGTCGGTGCTCTTTTTGTGCGCCGATTTCGTTTTTATCGGGGAAAATGCCTGAATATGTGGCGCTCCGGCCTTGAAGAAGCGGTGCATCAACGCCACTCCGGCGACATGAAGGCACAAAGACTATGTTCTCAAAGCACTATTTTGTAGCAAGATAATGGGTGCAGATGCCAAACGTGAGCCGCTCGTAGCTCGTGTCAGAAAAGCCCGCGCGGCGGAGTATTTCCATCATTCGGGGGCCCTGCGGGAAGGCTTCGATGCTGCGAATGAGGTAGCGATAGGCCTGTTTGTCTTTGGATACGAGTCGCCCGTAGGTGGGCAAAACAACGTTGCCGTAGAGGCGAAACAGTTGGCGCATGGGGAAATGCTCGGGGCAGGTCAGCTCCACAATGCTCAAATGCCCGCCGCGACGTAACACGCGACACATCTCGGAGAGTCCCTTTTCCAAGTCTTGAAAGTTGCGTATGCCGAAGGCGGCGGTCACGGCGTCAAAGGTTTCGTCGGCGTAGCTCAAGTGTAGCGCATCCTCTTTCTCAAAGCTGATGACAGCATTGAGTCCGGCCGCCTTCACCTTCTGCCGCCCTATGGCCATCATGCCCTCCGAGATGTCGGCACCCACAAGCTTGTCGGGCTTCAGCATCTGCGCTGCCAAAATGGCGAAATCGCCCGTTCCGGTGGCCATGTCGAGCATGGTTTTGGGAGCAAAGGGTGCCAGTGCGCGAATGGCTTTGCGCCGCCAGCGCTTGTCGATGTTCCACGACAAACGGTGATTGAGCGTGTCGTAGGTGGGAGCAATGTCGTTGAACATCTGTTCCACCTGCGCCGCTTTCTCGTCGGCAGTGCCATAGGGGGTGATGTCTTCGAGAGTGGCGGGGCGATCATGTGGCGCCGTATCGGTCTTCCGAGTCACTTGATTTAAATTTATCCGTTTGATAATGAGACAATAATCGTACAGCAGTAAAGCATCCAATTAACCATAAAACCACACCTAAGAATCAGCGATTTGGTGCTCGAAGCGTGGAGCGAAAAAGCTGCTCACGCCGCAGAGGTGGTGCATGACGACGCCACGCTTCAAGCACCTATTCACTATTTCAGCGTCTTCAGATAGGCGCTCACATTCTTCTCGATGCGGGCGGCGAGGTCGCCATCTTCGGCAGCTTTGTCAAACCGCTCGCCAACGATGCGCTCGTAGAGCTCTATGTAGCGATCGCTCACGCCCAAGGCATACTCGTCGGTGATCTCGGGCATCGTTTGTCCGGGCTCGTTCATGAAGTTGTGTTCTATGAGCCATTGGCGCACAAATTCCTTGGACAACTGCCGCTGGGGCTCTCCTTTTTCAAACTTTTCCTCGTAGCCATCGGCATAAAAATAGCGGCTGGAGTCGGGCGTGTGCACCTCATCGATGAGATAAACGCGTCCGTCGCGCTTGCCAAATTCATACTTCGTGTCCACGAGTATCAGCCCCTGCTTGGCGGCTATCTCTTGCCCGCGGGCAAAGATTCTGCGAGTATAGTCTTCCATCACCTCGTAGTCTTCGCGGCTCACGATGCCCTGCTCGATGATTTCCTCCTTTGAAATATTCATGTCGTGCCCCTCGTCGGCCTTCGTTGTGGGCGTGATGATGGGCTCGGGAAACCGCTCGTTTTCGCGCATTCCGTCGGGGAGGCGCACGCCGCAAATCTCGCGCACGCCTTTCTTATACTCTCGCCAGGCGCTGCCCGTGAGGATGCTTCGGATGATCATTTCCACGCGGAAGCCTTCGCAGCGCAGTCCCACGGTAACCATGGGGTCGGGCACGGCGAGTTTCCAGTTGGGGCAGATGTCGGTCGTGGTGTCTAGAAATTTTGCGGCAATCTGGTTGAGCACTTGTCCTTTGTAGGGGATTCCCTTCGGCAAGACCACGTCGAAAGCCGAGATGCGATCGGTGGCAACCATCACAAGGATGTCGTCGTTGATGTTGTAAACATCGCGTACTTTACCGTGATATACGCTCTTTTGTCCTTCAAAATGAAAGTCGGTTGTTGTTAATGCACTCATTTTTATTATATATAGATATTATTCGTCGTTGGGTTGGGTGTGGCTCTTCGCTTCGCGATCGAAGGCCTCGTAGGCGTTCACTATCCGCGTAACGAGTTTGTGGCGCACGATATCCTTCTTCGTGAGCTCCACCACGGCGATGCCCTCAATGTGGCCTAGGATGTCGATGGCCTCGCGCAGCCCACTCTTGTGCCCTCGCGGAAGGTCCACTTGCGTGAGGTCGCCGGTGATCATCATCTTGGTGTTCCATCCCATGCGCGTCAGAAACATTCTGATTTGCTCGGGCGTAGTGTTTTGTGCTTCATCGAGTATCACCACGGCATCGATCAGCGTGCGACCGCGCATAAAGGCGAGCGGCGCTATCTGGATGGTGTGCTTCTCCATCATGTCCTGCAGTTTCACGGCGGGAATCATGTCTTCGAGCGCATCATAGAGGGGCTGCAAGTAGGGGTCTATCTTGTCTTTCATGTCGCCCGGCAGGAAACCGAGCTTCTCTCCGGCCTCAACGGCGGGGCGCGAGAGTATGATTTTCTTGGCCTGTTTCTCCTTGAGTGCTCTCACGGCGAGGGCGATGCTCAGATAGGTTTTCCCCGTTCCGGCGGGCCCCACTGCAAACACCATGTCGTCGCGCTCAAAGGCGTCCACGAGCTTCTGCTGGTTTTCGGAGCGCGGTTTGATGGGCCGGCCGCCTGTGCTGTAGGCCACCACGCCCTTCACGGCTGCATCTTTGGTGGGCCGCCCGTGCACGATGTCGAGAATGTCTTCCTCGGTGATGCGATTGTATTTCAGCACATGGCGCCGCATGGCCTCCGTCTGCGCTTCGAAAGCGGCGGTGTGCTCCTCGTCGCCGAGCACGCGCAACACGTTGCCGCGGGCCACGATGCGCAACTGCGGATGCAGTGCTTTCAGCATCTGCAGGTGGCTGTTGCCCACGCCGTAGAACACAACGGGGTCGATGTCTTCAAGGACAATATGCTTCTCTATCACGCTTGCAAAATTACGAAATTCTTTTGATAGTAATGCAAAATTGCGTACCTTTGTGCGTGATTTTGGGGACAATCAAGCCCAAATCCATTGATCAAGCATGCGGGAAAGACTCCCCTTTATGACAAAAAACAACTATCTGAAGGCCTTTGCCGCCGTGGTTTTGCTGCTGGCGCTGGTGAGATTGTGCTTCCCGTCGGTGGCCCGAACGGCGGCCGACGAGGCATCGGCTGCTGCCGACTCTGTGGCCGTGGCCGACACCACCGCCACTCCTGTTGCCGCCATCGCCGAGACAAAAGCCGACACTCTGCCCACCGCGCCTACCGAAGCCACAGCTCATGCTGACGAAGCGCCGCAGGCGGCCGATGCTGCCGCCGTGGCGGCGTCGCCCTTTTTCAATGCCGACGGCTCGGAAGCCTATCACCGCATCCTGAGCGTGCCACGCTACACCGATGCCTTCCCCGACAGCCAGTCGGTGCAATTTGAGTCGGCCCAACGCTGGGGCGTGGCGTCGGTGGCCAATCGCGACGAGGCCGAGAGCCGCAAGCGCGAGCTGGTTTACGTGGGCTCGTCGCCGTTCTACTTCGTCGATAAGATGAACCGCTCCATCCCCTATCTGGTGCCGCGCGCCGCCGTGCTCCTCAACGACATCGGGCGCGCCTACTTCGACAGCCTTCAGCTGAAGCGGGTGCCGCTCCACAAATTTATTGTAACGAGTGTGCTTCGCACGAAGGAAGACGTGCAAAAACTGCGCAACTACAACGGCAACGCCACCGAAAATTCGTGCCATCTCTACGGCACAACGTTCGACATCTGCTACAATCGCTACAAGACCGTTCAGCCCCCCGATGGCGAAGAGCGGCGGGCCGTGCGCAACGACACACTGAAATGGGTGCTCAGCGAGGTGCTCCGCGACATGCGCGAGTCGGGCCGCTGCTATGTGAAATACGAGGTGAAGCAAGGCTGTTTCCACATCACCGTAAGATAAGACCGCCGTTTCGCCATGTGGCTGACACTATCCTTCCTGAGCGCGCTCCTGTTGGGCTGCTACGACACACTGAAGAAAACGGCCTTGAAGGACAACGCCGTGATACCCGTGTTGTTCCTCAACACGCTCTTTTGTTCACTGATCTTCCTCCCGTTCATCCTTCTCTCTTATCACACCGACGTGCTCGAAGGCACCCTTGTCCACGTGGCGCGCGGCGGATGGGCCGTGCATCGCTACATCGTGGGCAAGAGTCTGCTCGTGCTATCCAGCTGGCTGCTGGGCTATTTCGGCATGAAACACCTGCCGCTCACCGTGGTGGGGCCCATCAACGCCACCCGCCCCGTGATGACATTGGTGGGGGCCTTGCTGGTGTTTGGCGAGCGATTGAACCTCTGCCAGTGGATAGGCGTGGCCTTCGGGGTGGTGAGCTACTTCATGCTACGCCGCAGCAGCAAGCGCGAGGGCATTCGTTTCGAGCACAACCGCTGGATACTGTGCGTGGTGGGCGGGGCAGTGCTGGGCGCCATGAGCGGCCTCTACGACAAGTTTCTGATGGCACCGGCGAGCAGCGGAGGGGCAGGCTTAGACAAGATGATGGTGCAATCGTGGTACAATCTCTACCAGTGTGGCGTGATGCTGGTGATGCTCCTCGTGCTGTGGTGGCCCATCCGTCGCCACTCCACGCCCTTCCGTTGGAGCTGGTCGATAGTGGGCGTGAGCGTGTTTCTCTCCATCGCCGACTTCGCCTACTTCTACGCTTTGAGTCGTCCCGAGGCGATGATCTCCGTGGTGAGCATGATCCGGCGCGCCAGTGTGCTGGTGAGTTTCCTCTTCGGGGCCTTCCTCTTTCACGAGAAAAACCTTCGCAGCAAGGCCCTCGACCTGCTACTGATGTTCATCGGACTGCTGTTCCTCTATTTCGGCAGCAAGTAGCGGTGCGCGCCATTTTGCCGTCCGTGCCGACCAAGACTGTCACTCACAGATTTGCTCTCCACCGGTTTCGCGTTCATCCATCATTGATTTCCCACACGCCCGCCACCAATTTCGCACACATTCTCCACCGCTTTCACGTTCGCCCGCCAATGGTTTCGCGTAGGTCATCCAATGCCCTCGAAGAATTAAGTTATTAAGGTAATATAATTAAGTTAATAAGGTAATATAATTAAGTTAATAACTTAATTGTCGCTATCCATTGGTTTGCGAACGCAAAACTAAGGGATGGCCCTTGCAAAACCAATGGTGGGCAAACGCGAAAGCGGCGGCCAGCGTGTACAAAGGCGGCGACTGACTAATCGACGGGCTGTGAACGGCTATGTGGTGGGCAGTGATTGGCGATGCGATGGGCGGCGCGGGAAGGAGGGATGGGCATAGCGGGGCGATGCGACGAGCGTCGGAGCGATTTCCGTAAACGGGGTTTATTGTTCCGTAAAAATGGTAATGGACGAATGGGAAAGTGGGTGTAACTTTGCGCCATCAAAGGGAATAGAGATGAAAAAAGCATTATTGATCATGGTCTTGGGCGCGCTGATGCAAACGGTAGGCGCGCAGACACAAAACGAAAACATCATGAAAGGAAGCAACATCCACAAGGAAGAGCTCCGACTGACGCAGGAGTGGGACAAGACGTTTCCGCGGTCGGAGAAAGTGAATCACAGCAAGGTGACGTTTGTCAACCGCTACGGCATCACGCTGGCGGCCGACCTCTATGTGCCGCGCAACGGCGCCGGACAAATGGCGGCGCTGGCCGTGAGCGGACCGTTCGGGGCGGTGAAGGAGCAGTGCTCCGGTCTCTATGCACAGCAGATGGCCGAGCGGGGATTTGTGGCGCTGGCGTTCGACCCGTCGTTCACCGGCGAAAGTGGTGGGCAGCCACGCCGCGTGGCGTCGCCCGACATCAACACCGAGGACTTCATGGCTGCCGTGGATTATCTCTCGGTGCAGTCGTTTGTTGACCCGCAGCGCATAGGCATCATCGGCATTTGCGGCTGGGGCGGCATGGCCATCAACGCGGCAGCGCTCGACACGAGGGTGAAGGCCACGGCGGCCATCACGATGTATGACATGAGCCGCGTGGGGGCCAACGGCTATTTCGACGCCGGCGACAACGAGGCTGCGCGCCACAAAGCCCGCGTGGCACTGTGCGAGCAGCGCACCGCCGACTATGCCCGCGGATACTATGAGCAGGGCGGAGGCGTTGTGGATCTAGTGCCCAACGATGCGCCGCAATTCGTGAAAGACTATCACGACTACTACAAGACGCCGCGCGGCTACCACTCGCGCTCGGGCAATTCAACAGACGGCTGGACGAAGACGGGCTGTATGTCGTTTATCAACCTGCCCATCAGGCAATATTCGGCAGAGATTCGCTCGGCCGTGCTCCTGATTCACGGCGAGAAAGCCCACTCGCGCTATTTCTCGGAAGACGCCTATCGCGACATGACCGCCGGCAGCGCCTATGCCGCCAACAAGGAGCTGATGATTGTGCCGGGGGCATCGCACTGCGACCTCTACGATGGCGGCGAGCACCATGTCATCCCGTTTGACAAGCTGGAATCCTTCTTCTCGAAACACCTGGCACGCTGAGCCCGATGCTCTGGGTGATGAAAAACCGGCCCACGGGCCTTGGATATATGAAAACAAATCGCTAACTTTGCATGGTTTATAAAGTGGACTTGATGAGCAAGATTATCCATCTGGACTGCCCCGACCGCTACTGTGAGCTCTACGGACTGGAGAGCATGAATCCGCAGGTGGCCGTGGTGGAGCTCGACCGCGCGGAGAATGCGGTGAGCGGGACGTGCAACTTCGGCTTCTATGCCATGTTTCTGAAACACATGAAGTGCGGCGTGATGCAATACGGCATGACGACCTACGACTATGCCGAGGGCACCATCGTGAGCATTGGGCCTGGGCAAGTGGTGCGCTGCGAAACGCCCGAGGGCAAGCGGCCCCGCTGCACGGCGCTGCTGTTTGACAAGAGTTTGATTCAGGGCACGCCGCTCGGCCGCAAGATGGCCCGCTATTCGTTTTTCTCTTATCAGTCGAACGAGGCGCTCCACATGAGCGATCAGGAGAAGCAAATCATTATGGATTGCATGGAGAAAATAAGGCTGGAGAGCGAGCAAGACACCGACCATCACTCGCAAGACATCCTTGTGGCCAACATCGAACTGCTGCTGGAGTATTGCTTGCGCTTTTACGACCGACAGTTCACCTCGCGCGCCGTGACCAACAAGGGAATACTGGAGGACTTCGAAAACAACATCGTCGCCTACATGCAGCGCCAGGATATCGCCGAACGGGGACTGCCCACGGTGAAGTATTTCGCCGACAAAGCGTGCCTCTCGCCCAACTATTTCGGCGATCTGATAAAGAAACTCACGGGCAAGACCGCTCAAGACATCATCCTCGACCACATTGTGGAGGCTGGCAAAGAAATGCTCTTGGGCACGGAGAAGAGCGTAACCGAGGTGGCAGAGTCGCTGGGATTTCAATATCCGCAGCACTTCTCGCGATTCTTCAAGCGCAAAACGGGCTGCACGCCGCTGGAGTATCGCAACGCGAAATAGGCGGCGCGGCAACGGACGGGCGGCACCGGCACGTCGCAACACGGGCGAGCACACTGCTCGAAGCGGCCGATGTGACCGTGCAAGACGATAGATTTTGCCACTCGAAGTGAGTGCTCTTGCGCAATGAAAGGACTGCAGCAATGGGCTCGATGCCATAAAAAAGAAGTCTTCCGCTGATGACGGAAGACTTCTTTTTGGATGTTATCATGTGTGCGGCGCGGCGCATTGGGACTGCATGTCTTCGGCACGCGGAAGCGCCGGTCGATGCCTTTCGGAGACTTCGCCGCGGGGCAGGCTCACTGTATGCCCTCGTCGCGGAGGCGCTGTTGCCACTTCCACGCCGAGCGGAGCACGTCGTCGATGTCGGCTTCGGCCCGCCAACCCAACACGCGGTTGGCCTTGTCCACATTGCCCCACACCTTTTCAATGTCGCCTTCGCGGCGCGGAGCGTAGGTCCAGTTGAGCTTCACGCCCGTGGCGCGCTCGAATCCTTCAACCACTTGCAGCGTGCTGAGGCCTTTGCCGGTGCCGATATTGAACACCTCCACTGGCGCGCTTTCTGTGTCCAACACGCGCTCCATGGCTTTCACATGGGCCTTGGCGAGGTCCACCACGTAGATATAATCGCGGATGCACGTGCCGTCGGGCGTGTTGTAGTCGTTACCGAAGATTTTCAATTGCGGCCGTATGCCGATGGCCGTCTGCGTGACAAAGGGTATCAGATTCATGGGCACGCCGTTGGGGAGCTCGCCTATTTCGGCCGACGGATGGGCACCGATGGGGTTGAAATAGCGGAGGATGACCGCCTTGATGGGCGCCCCCGAGTGGATGAAGTCTTGGATAATCTCCTCGTTGATCTGCTTCGTGTTGCCGTAGGGCGACAGCGCTTTCTGGATAGGCGCCTCTTCTGTGACGGGCAGATTCTCGGGCGAGGGCTGGCCATACACCGTGCAGCTGCTCGAAAAGATGATGCCTTTCACGCCGTGGCTGGGCATCAGCTCCAGCAGATTGAGCAGCGACGTGATGTTGTTGCGGTAGTAGAGCAACGGTTTTTCCACACTCTCGCCCACCGCCTTTGAGGCCGCGAAGTGAATGATGCCTTGGATGTCGGGGTGCTCGTCGAAGACGCGCGCCATGGCGGCCTTGTCGCAGCAGTCGGCCTGCACGAATGTGGGCCTCACTCCCGTGATGCGCTCGATGCCGTCGATGCTGCCCGCGTTGGAGTTGCTCAAGTTATCAACGATGACTACCCGGTAGCCCGATTCGATAAGTTCAACGGCGGTGTGGCTCCCGATGAAGCCCGCGCCGCCCGTTACGAGGATAGTTTGCTTCATACCATTATTGTTTCGTTAGTGCAAAGATAGCGATTATTTTATGATAATGGCGTGGCGGGCGGCAAAAAAATTGCCGCCACCGAAGTTTGCCGCCACGGATGGAGACTGCGGCGGGCAGCATACATCTGTATAATAGATGGCGAACATCCGTTTTCTATGCAACGCACATCGGTGTGGCATGCGGCGGAGGCTTGTCATCAGTGCGGCACACGTCTATATTTTATACTGTGTGGAACAAACACTTCGGTGCCAGAAAAACAACTGCGCGCCGGCTCTCGCGAGGTGCAAAACTGCAGTGCTCGCGAAAGCCGGCGCGCGGCAATGCTTTTTCAGGGCAGCGTCAATCGAGGCCAAAAAGGGTCTTCAGACCTCCGTCAACCCCGCTGAAGCCCATGAATGCGAGGGAGAGCAGACCGGCCGTTACAAGGACGATGGCCATACCCTGCATGCCTTTGGGAATCTTCACCAGCGAGAGTTGCTCGCGGATTCCGGCAAATACGGTGAGCGCCAGCCCGAAGCCCACGGCCGTGGAGAAGGCATAAATGACACTCTGGAGAAGGGAGAAGTCTTTCTGCATCACCAGAATGGCAACGCCCAACACGGCACAGTTGGTCGTGATAAGAGGGAGGAAGATGCCCAAGGCCTGGTATAAAGGAGGCGAAACCTTCTTGAGAATGATCTCCACCATCTGGACGAGCGCTGCGATAACCAGTATGAAAGCGATGGTTTGCAAGTATTGCAGGCCGGCCGGATTGAGGACGTAGGTTTGCACAAGCCACGTAACGATGGTGGCCAACGTCATGACAAAGGTGACAGCGGCGCCCATTCCGAGCGACGTCTCCACTTTCTGCGACACGCCTAGGAACGGACAGATGCCGAGAAACTGACTGAAGATGATATTGTTTACGAATATCGCGGAGATGAATATCAGGATGTATTCCATATCTATTTCATTGATGGTTGAACGTTAGAATGCGGCCCGTTATTGTTTGCGCAGCCGATTGACGATGGCCACGAGAAAGCCCAGCGTGATGAAGGCCCCCGGCGGCAACACGAACATCAGCATGTTGTAGGTTTCGGGAATGAGGGTGAAGCCAAAGATGCTGCCCGCTCCGAGCAATTCGCGGCAGGCACCGAGCAGCGTGAGGCCAAGGGTGAAGCCCAAGCCGATGCCCAGTCCGTCCATCATGCTCTCCAGCGGACCATTTTTGGAAGCAAAGCTCTCGGCGCGTCCCAGTATGATGCAATTCACCACGATGAGGGGGATGAAGAGACCAAGGGTGGCGTAAATGTCGGGCACATACGCCTGCATCACCATCTGAAGTATGGTGACAAACGATGCAATGACAACGATGAACACGGGGATGCGCACCATATCGGGCGTGAGATTCTTGATGAGCGAGATGGCCACGTTGGAGCAGATGAGCACAAACATCGTGGCCAATCCCATCGACATGCCGTTGATGGCGCTCGTGGTGGTGGCGAGCGTGGGGCACATGCCCAGCATCAAGACGAACGTGGGGTTCTCTTTTACGATGCCGTTGATGATGATATTGAGATATTTCATGATTATTTCTTTTTAGGAGTTGCACCGGTTTCGCCGTCGATGGGCGTTGCTTTGTAGGCTTTATAGGCGTTGTTGACGGCCTGCAGGAAGGCGCGGCTCGTGATGGTGGATGCCGTGATGGCGTCCACATCGCCGCCGTCTTTGCTCACGGTGAGCGGGGTGGCGGGATTCTTGCCTATGATGCTGCTCTTGCCATCCTTCTGGAACCACTTGTCGGCCTTGGCGCCCAGGCCCGGCGTCTCTGCGTGCTGCAGAATGGTGTAGCCCAGGATTTGGCCTTTGGGATCAAAGCCCACGAGCACCTTGAGGTCTCCCCCGAAGCCGCCCGTCGTGCTTTCCACGGCAGCGCCGATGTCGTTCTTGGCAGCGTCCTGCGTTTGATAGATGATGTAAGTGAGCTCTTTTCCCTTTGCGTCGGTCTGGCGCACGGTGTCGGTGTTGCTCACCGTGAGATCGCCTCCGCCCATCACAGCCTTAATGCCGTTCTGGAGCGTGAGTTTGTTTTGCAGCGCTATCGGACCCGCCGTGGCGTGGTTCACGTAGGCCAGAATGCCGCCCGTGATGACGGCCACTCCGGTGAGCACGAGGGTCATATTGGTGATTGATGATTTCAGCTTTTCCATCTTTCTGTGTTGAAATTTATGCTTTTGGCGTCATGCGTCAATGTTCTTCTATTTCGTTTTTGCGGGCACTTCGCCGAAGCGCTTAGGCTTCACGTAGGCATTGATGAGGGGGGTGAAGCCGTTCATGATGAGAATGGCAAACGACATACCCTCGGGGTAGCTGCCCCAGTTGCGGATGACGATTGTCAAGAATCCTATCGCCACGCCATAGATGATTTGCCCGCGCGACGTCATGGGAGAGGTCACATAGTCGGTGGCCATGAAGATGGCACCCAGCATCAGGCCGCCAGAGAGTATCACGTCAACGGGATTGGCATAGATGGGGTTTGCCAAATGCATCAAAGCTGCGAAGACAAACACCGTGCCGATAATGCTCACGGGGATGTGCCACGTGATGATGCGCTTCCACAACATGTAGGCCAAGCCGAGCAGAAGGGCCAGCGCGCAAATCTCGCCTGCCGTTCCCGAACCGAGCATCGCGCTACTATCGGCACTCACATGGTTGCCCAGCAACAGATTGAGCGACGACGGCAGCTGCTCCAACACGGAGGCGTCGCCGCTCTTGATGGCCTGCTTCATCAGGGCCAGCGGCGTGGCGCCGGTGGTGGCGTCGAGATAACTGGTGAGCTGGCCGGGGACGGGCCACGATGTCATCTGTGCCGGGAAACTCACCAGCAGGAAACAACGGCCCACCAAGGCGGGGTTGAACGGATTGTTGCCCAAGCCGCCAAAGGTCATTTTGCCAATGCCTATGGCCACGAGCGCCCCAATGATAATGATCCAGATGGGCAGATTGGAGGGCAGATTGAAGCCGAGCAGCAAGCCCGTCAGCACGGCCGAACCGTCGGTTATCGTGGTCTTTTCGCGTTTCAGGATGAAGCGTGTGATGGCCCATTCGAATAATACGCAAGCCAGCACGCTCGAGGCAAGGACGATGGCGGCGCCAACGCCGAAATAGTAGAGCGAGCACAACAGCGCGGGCACGAGGGCGATAATCACGCCATACATGTTGCGCTCCACGCTGTCGGTCCCGTGTGCGTGCGGCGACAATGAAACGATAAGCTTTCCCATTGTGTTATTCTTTGTTTTTGCGATTCGTTAGATGGTGATTATTTTTTGGCGTTGCGGGCGCGGATGATGCCCGAAACGGTGGTCTTTCCCATGCGGATATTGTCGAGCAGAGGCCTATGGGCGGGACACGTGAACTGGCACGAGCCGCACTCTATGCACGAGGTGATGTCTTCTTTCTCGGCACGCTCCCACAGCTTGGCTGCCGAAACGGTGGCCAGCAGATAGGGCTCAAGTCCCATCGGACAAGCGCTCACGCATTTGGCGCAGCGTATGCAGGGCTGCGGCTCTTGGCGCACAGCCTCGGCGTCGCTAATGACGGTGACGGCGTTGGTGCCCTTGCACACGGGCACATCCGTTGACGTGAGCGCCTTTCCCATCATGGGGCCGCCGGCAAGAATCTTGTTGTCGCCCTCGGGGAGCCCTCCGCAGGCTTCGATGAGTTGGCCCACGGGCGTTCCCATTCTCACGAGGAAGTTGCCCGGATGCGCCAGCCGTTTGCCCGTCACCGTGGTGTATCGCTCAAAGAGGGGCTTGTTTTTCATCACGGCCTCGTACACCGCGAAGGCCGTTCCCACGTTTTGCACGATGGCGCCCACGTTGACCGGAATGGCGGGCGGCGCCGGCACTTGGCGGCGTATCACGGCGTCCACGAGCTGCTTCTCGCCGCCCTGCGGATACTTCTTGGCCAGCGGCACAATCTCCACGTCATAGTCTTTATGTTTCTCGTTGAAGGTCTTCGCCTTCTCCTCCAGCAGTTTGATGGCCTCGGGCTTGTTGTCTTCGATGCCGATATAGCCCTTTGTCACTTTCGCTGCCTTCATCAGCAGCTCGAGTCCCACCATGATTTCGTCGCTCTTTTCAAGCATCAGGCGATTGTCGGCCGTGATATAAGGCTCGCATTCCACGCCGTTGATGATCACGCATTCGGCCTTGGCGGTGGGCGGCGGCGTGAGTTTGATGAACGTCGGGAAGCCGGCGCCACCCATTCCGGTAACGCCTGCACGCTTCACGCGCTCCACAATTTCTTCGGGTGTGAGCTCGGGATGGGCTTCCACGGTCTCCAGTTTGTCGGAGCGATCTATGGACTCTTCCCACTCGTCGCCCTCCACCTTCACCACGATCACCGGCTTGCGATAGCCCGTAGCGTCCACGGCTTCGTCGATCTTGGCCACGGTTCCCGACACGCCGGAGAATATCGGCGCCGACACAAAGCCGCCGGCTTCGGCCAGCAATGTGCCAACCTTCACTTTGTCGCCCCTTGCCACCACGGGCTTGGCCGGCGCTCCGATGTGCTGCGACAGCGGATAAACGGCTTGCTGGGGAAGGGCGGCCGCCACGGTGGCCACGTCGTTGGTGAGCTTGTTCTCCTCGGGATGAACGCCGCCCATGCGGAATGTTCTCAGTTTCATGCTTGAGCCTCCTTTCTTTCGTTAGCAGCCTCGGCGGTCTTGGGCTTTGGCGGATTGGGGAAATTCACGTCGTGAATGGCTTTCGTGGGACAGACTACGACACACTTGCGACACAGTCTGCACTTCGAAAAGTCGATGTAGCTCACGTTGTGGTCAATGGTTATCGCATCAAAGTTGCACTCTTTGGCGCACTTTCCGCAGCCGATACACGCTGCTTTGCACGCCTTCATCGCCACGGCGCCCTTGTCTTTGTTCACGCAACTCACGTACACGCGGCGACCATTGTGGCCCTTCTTGCGCAGCTCGATGATGTGTCGGGGGCACGCTTTCACGCAGGCGCCGCACGCCGTACACTTGCTCTCGTCCACCTCGGGCAGTCCCGTTTCGGGATTCATCCGCAAGGCGCCAAACTTGCAGGCCGCAACGCAGTCGCCGCAGCCTAGGCATCCGTAGCCGCAAGCTGTCTCGCCAGCGCCACAAGCATTCATGGCGGCGCACGTGCGAAGTCCGCTATACTCGGCCGTCCGCGGGCGCATTTCGCACGTGCCGTTGCAGCGCACCACAGCCACCATCGGCTCCGATTCGGCCACTGCCATGCCGAGCAGGTCGGCCACTTTGCCCATCACGTCGGCACCGCCCACGGGGCACACTAGCCCTTCGATACTGCCGGCATCGGCGCCTTTCACCAGCGCGTCGGCCATTCCCGAACATCCCGGGAAGCCGCAACCGCCGCAATTGGCGCCCGGCAACAGGGCACTCACCTCGCCCACGCGAGGATCTTCCTTCACAGCAAACTTCTTGGAGCACACGTAGAGCACCACAGCTGATACCAGCGCGATGAGGCCCAAGACGATGACTGCTGTCAAAATAAAATCCATAATCCTTTTGTATTTGTTTTAGTTTTTGTTGTTTACGGCTTCCATAGTCGGCATCTCTGCCGGCGTTGCAGGCTCTCCGAGCCCGCGCCCGCCACGGCCCATGCTGCTTGCGGCAGCCCGTTGGCAGAGCCTCCGGTGCCGGCCTTGCGCTCAATCTTCCACGCGAAACGTGAATTTCTCCCGCAACCTGTCCCTACACATATACAATATAATATAATAGGGCACAAGGCAGGCCAAGCTCAGCAGCGCCGATGCGCCCTCGCCCACCCCCAAAGCATGGAGGCCGAAGAGCGCCACCACGAGTATCAAGAACGGCACCCCGAAGGCCAGCAACACGGCATTCATGCCCACCTGCGTGGAGGCCGACACATCCACCGTCTGGCCCACGCTGTAGCGCTCGGGACTGATCACTCCATACACATCCACCACCTTCTCCTTGCTTTCCGAAGCGTGGCAGTGAGCGGCGGCCTTGCATCCCGCGCAGGCATCTGCTTGCAGAATGCGCACGCGCAGGCGGTCGCGCTCCACGGCTTCCACAACGCCGCTGTGCTTAATCTTGTAACTCATGAACTTTTACCGGTGCACAGCAAACTCATCGCCCGCATTTTGCAAAGTGGAGTTTGCAATACAACGCCACTGCAAAGGTACAACGAAAAATCGTTACCCACAACATTTGATGCAGGAAAATGCACATCTGTTAACGTTTCTTTCACGTTGGGCACCTCCGAGCCCTCTATCCAAGCCTCCCGAGGCCATCATTCGGGTTCTCCGACCTTCTTGTTCGAGCCCTCCATGTTCCTCATCCAAACTCTCCAAGTTCCTTGTCCAAACTCTTCAAGTCCCTTGCCCAAGTCCTCCAAAAGCATCGTCAGCCTCTTTAGATCCTGCCAGCCGCGCCCTCGGAACCTGCCGCCGACATTCCGCAAAATCATGACCATCGGGCAGCTCCGCCGCCACATAACCGCTGGCCCGCCACCAGAATGGCGCTCGGCCGCCGCCACTTTCGCGTTGGATCGTCATTGGTCTTGCATGGGCTATCCATTGCCCTTGCATGAGCAAACCACTGCCCTTCGACAATTAAGTTAATAAAGTAATTGAATTAAGTTATTAAGGTAATATAATTAAGTTAATAACTTAATTGTCTAAAACCAATGGAGAGCGAACGCAAGACTAATGACGGGCGAATGCGAAACCAATGGTTTGGCAACGCAAAACTAAGGGATAGCGGACGCGAATCCGGCGGTTTGCAAACGTGAAACCGCCGGGAATCGGATGAATGTACGGAAACGAGCCATCGCCCGCACGCCGCGCACAATATAAAGATGTGCGAAAGAAGGGGAAATCGGGCTCTATTTACGGCACGGAGATATGCGGGCGAAAGGGCGGACGAGTCCGAGCTTCGATACGAAAAGATGCGGACGAAAGGGCGGACGAACCCGAGTTTCAGCACGAAAAGGAGCGGACGAGGGAGCGGCCAGATGGTGGGCGTCAGAAGTGAATCTTCACGTCCACGCCCATTTGGAAGGGGCGCCCGCGCTGTGCGAAGTAGGAATTGGTGGAGGTGTTGTAGAGGGCGAAGGTGTTGTAGCGGGTGTTGGTGATGTTGCGGGCCCACAGGTCCACGTTCACAGCGCCAAAGTCGGCGGTGGCGTGGGCGCCGAGCAGGGCATAGAATTTCTGGCTGTAGGTGTTGGCTTCGTCCCAATAGATGTTGCCCATGGCGGAGATGTTGGTCCCGATGGTGAGGCGCCGCATGATGCCGGTGAAGTGGAAGCTGTAGTCGGCCATGGCGCCGAGGGTGTGGAGGGGCACGTAGGGCACGCGCTTTTTCTCGTAGCTCACGGCTTCGCCGGTGGTGAGGGTGTCGTTGTATTCCTTGAAAGCGGCGTGCACATAGGCGTAGTTGATGGCCCATCGGAGACGGTCGTTGAAGGCGGCCGACCTGATGGAGGCTTCCACTCCGCAGCTGTAGCTCTTGCCGGCGTTGACCATCATGCGCCCGAAGCCGTAGGCGCTTGCCATGACGGAGAGCTGCTGGTTGCGCACCTGCATGAAGAAGGCGGCCAGGTCGAGCCTTGTCCGTCCGTCGCCCAGGTTGAGGTGGGCGCCGAGCTCGTAGTTCCACGACGTTTCGGGTTTGTAGGAGATGGTGTTGCTGATGCCTTGATAATAGTCGTCGCCGTGCTCAACGATAACACTGCCGCGCGCCGACTTGGCGGCCGTTTGTATCTCAGCTTGGAGGATGTCGGAAAACATCTGGATGTTGTAGCCCCCCGCGCGATAGCCCTTTGCCACGGAGGCATAGATGTTGCTGCCGCGGGAATCGATGAGCCAGGACAGTCCCAACTTGGGCAACAACTGGTTGTAGGTTTCGCTTTCGTGGCGGTCGAGCCAGGTCTCCACCCGATAGTTGGCCTTGGTTCCCATCACGTTGGCGATGATGGCGGCAGCGGCCGACGTGGCGTAGTCCACGGCCACATGCGACACATCCCAGCGCAGACCCAGCGTGGCGGTGAGGCGCGGCGTGAGGCGGATGGTGGACTCGTGGAACAGTCCCACGTTGGCTGTGGGCGTGTGAAACAGCCCTTCCACGGGCTCCAGGCCCATGTCCACATACACGCCGCCGGCGCGCTCGATGGCGGCGGCTGCCGTTTCGCCCATTCGTGCCGACATGGAGGAGAGCATGGCATTATAGACGGAGCGGGAGACTGTGGCGGAGAGCACGGCATCCATGTCGTCGTCGAAGTAAACGGGGGCGTTGGTCTTGAGCCACTGGTAGGACCCGAAGATGCCTGCCGTCCACTGCCAGCGCCGCTCGCCACGGCTGCGGAGGGTGAATTCCTGGGTGAGCGCGTTTTGCAACTGGCGCTGTTCCATGCGCATATAGCTGTACGGCAGGTAGTCGATGTCCATTTTCATGCCGTCGTGGAGGTGTTGCCAGCTTGTGGCGCTGTAGAAATCGAAGTGGCGGGCTGCGTATTTAACGGTGGTTCCCAGCGTGAGTATGTTGCGATGGTAGCTGTTTTCGGCGTTGGCCGACGGCGTGGCCACGTTGTTGTCTTCGATGGAGAACACGCCGTAGGGGAAGGCGCTTTGTCGCGTCCATTGGTAGTCGGCGATGGCGTCGATGGTGAGTTTGCTGGTGGGCTGCCATGCTAGGCGGATGCGCCCGCCGGCCTCGTTGTAGTCGTCGGCGCGGCTTCCGGTGGTGTGGTTGTGGAAAAATCCGTTGCCTCCCTCGTAGAATGCGGCCACCGAGATGCCGGCTTTGCTGCCCAATTTGCGATAGTGGGCGGCCTCGGCGTTGCGATAGAAATGGGAACCGATGCCGAGACGGACGTTGGTGCCTTGGTATTCGAGCGGGTTTTTCGTGTAGATGCGGAGGAGTCCGCCCTCGGTGTTGATGCCGTAGAGCGTTCCCTGCGGACCGCGCAGCACGTCGGCGCGCGTGGTTTCGTAGGAGTGGAAGTTGAGCTGGCTCTTGCTCATCACGGGCAAGCCGTCCACATAGAGACCCACGGCGGGGCTGTTGATGCGCGAACCGATGCCGCGCACGTAGATGGCCGACGTGTAGCGCGAGCCGTAATCGGGCATGACGAACGATGGCACGTAGGCTGACAGACTTCGCAAATCGCGGGCTTGGAGCGACTCCATTTCGGCGGCCGACACCACCGTGCTGCTGAGCGGTTGCTGGCGCAGGCGGCGCACTTCTTTGGGTTGCGACACGACGATGACTTCGTCGAGGTCCACAGCGCGCGACGTGTCGGCGGGGAGGGTTTCCGTTTCGGCAGCAGCCGAGGCCGACAAGCAGGCCGCGGAGAGCATGAGGGATATGCAGAGGTGTTTCATCTTGTTGCGGATGTTGAGGTTTAAGCTTGTTGTCGCGTGCAAAGGTAATCATTATTGTGCAAACGCCCCACCCCTGCACGCAGAGATTTTCGCCATGGCGGAGGAAATCGTCGCGCGGGCTACCACTTCATTCGTTTCACGGCAAAACGGAAATAGAACACGAGGAGCAGATAGCCGATATAATAGAGCGTGGAGAGCGTGAACACGATGTAGTTGATGGCGCAAACGGCAGCCAAACCGCCGAGATACACCAGCGCATCGGTGATGCTGAGGCGCTTGCGCACTTCATCTACGGCGGCGAGGCCCACGATGGCTATGGCCCAACACGACACCAAGAACACGGCGATGGGCAGCGGGGCAAGGAGCGGATTGAGCGTGGGATGGAAATAGAAATGGCGCCACATCTGGGGAAGGAAATTCTGGATGGTGGCGTAGAGTACGGCCGACGTGGCCACGGTGAGCGCCAACGCGGCGGGGTAGGGCGTGTCGATGTCGTTGAAATGCACGATGCGCAGGTTGCGGCGAACGGCTTTGCGCCCCAGATAGGCCGCACCGATGACGATGAACACCACGAGAAACACGAGCAAATGGGTGTCGGAGAAGGTGGTGATGAATTGCGAAATGGGGTCGTCGGGCACCACGCGCGGCAGCAGTTGCGACTCGCGTGTCCAGCCGAAGGTGATCTGGTCGCGGGCCAGCTGCACCCACACCGAGTCGATGGAGTCGGCCGAGAGGATGCGAATGTCGGCCACAACAAGGGGCTCGTTGCGGAAGACGCAGAACGAATCGGTCTGCATGCCGCTCACCACCTCTTCGGGTTGGCCGTCGTAGAGCACCAAGGAGTCGGCATAGACCACGAAATTGAAGTTTTCCGAATAGTGATGCTTGAGGGCGAAGATGAGCGAATCCCGCCGCTGCGCCAGCGCAATCGTGTCGATTTGGGGCGCTATGGCCTCAACGGCGGTGGTGTCGGCCGTGGGCAATTCGCGGGCGCGATCGTGATAGCAACCGGTGAGCACGGCGAGCATCATCGCGAGGAGCAGGCATTTGGCGTTATTCGGCATAGACATTCATTTGGCAGTTGTGGCAGTCGAATTCGAGACGGAAGCGGCGACCGTCGTCGCTCACCAACGAGAGCGGTTCGCGCCACTCGGGGCGACGTCCTCCATGGCGCACGCAGAAGCCTTCGGCGAAGCGCAGGCAGTGGCGACATTGCATGATGAGCGCGTCGCGGCGGGGAGGGATGGTTTCGAAGGCGGTGGCGTTGGCAATGCCCTGCTGGCGATAGAAGTCGCGGGCGCGGTCGTTGGCGGCGTTGTAGAGATAGGGATGGCGGGCATCATAGGGCACGGGAGGCACCGACGGTGGGACATCGTCCGGTGCAAGCTCGGGCAGCGGTGCCGCCATCAAAGCCTCCACGGCGCGACGACGCAAATCGGCCAGCATGCCGGCGGGAATGAAGAAGGGAAAATCGTGGGGCACCAGTTTCACGCCAGAACATTCGTAGGGCGTGCCGCCCAGTTTGGTGAGTTGACGCTCTATGTTGTCGTGTTGCGGCGTCTGAGCCTGCTGTTTTTCCATGGGCAGGCCAACAGACACCTGCCGTGTGCCCGCCGCCATGGTGAGCGTGAAGCCTTGGGCATCGGCCTCCAGCGTCATGCTTGCCGCCACTTTTCGCTCGCTGCTAGGGCGCGTCAGGCGGTGCTCCAAGGCTTGGTCGTTGTTGCGATAGAGCGTGGTGCCCGGACGCAGATCTGTCGGCATGCGCAATGGAAACAGCCGATTGCCCTCAACGCGGTTCACGCGGAAGCCTTCCAACACGATGCGCGGGTGGCCATCGGGCGATGTTTCTTTGCGGAAAAAGCACAGGCCATCGCCGTTGGCAAACGATACCAAACCGGCCACCGTGAGCCATCGGCCCCTCACCTCCTTCACGCGCCCCACGCACTCGCCGAGGGCTTTGGGCGTGTCGGGCGAGAAGATGTCCTGCCGGCGACCATTGAGAAAATAGGTGGTGAAGCCGCGATTGAAGGTCTTTTTCAAGTCGGGCGTGAAGGTGTAAGTGCAACGTCCCTGCGAGGCGCGGCGATAGCGATCGGGGTGCTTCGCGACGACGGCGTTGAGGGCTTCGCTGTAAGCCGCCGTCACGTTTTTCACATAAACGATGTCTTTCAGCCGCCCCTCTATTTTCAAAGACGTGACGCCCGCGGAGAGCAACTCTTCGAGATGGTCTTTCAGGGCGAGGTCTTTCAGTGAAAGCAGATGACGACTGCGCTCAACAACGCGACCGTCGGCATCGACGAGCGAGAACGGCAATCGGCAGAATTGGGCGCACGCGCCGCGGTTGGCGCTTCGTCCGAAGCAGTGTTGCGAAGCGTAGCACTGTCCGCTGTAACTCACGCAGAGAGCGCCATGCACAAAGGCCTCAAGCTCCACGGCGGGCTCGGCTGCGTGGATGGCGGCGATTTCGCGGGCGGAAAGCTCACGGGCAAGCACAATGCGGCGGAAGCCCTGCGCTCGGAGCCACTTCACTTTCTCGGGTGTGCGGTTGTCGGTTTGGGTGCTGGCGTGCATCGCCATCCGTCCGCCGATGATGTTCACCAGCGCCATATCCTGCACCAAAACGGCATCCACGCCCGCGTTGATCAGGGCATCGATGAGACGGGATGCGGCGTCGAGCTCCTCATTATATATAATGGTGTTCACCGTGGCATACACCCGCGCCTCGTATTGGTGGGCATATCGGCACAGCTGGGCAATGTCGTCCACGCTGTTGCCCGCCGCCGCGCGAGCTCCGAATTGGGGGGCACCGATGTAAACGGCATCGGCGCCGTGGTCGATGGCCGCCATGCCGCAAGCCAAATCCTTGGCCGGTGCCAGCAGTTCGATGGGACGCGAAACGGAAATGGTGGGTCGGGAAGCGTTGAGCGCGCGCTGACTATCGTTCATTTCTTATCCGATGAGGCTGATGTCGTATGGCGTTTGCTGATAAACGTAGTAGTTCACCCAGTTTTGAAAAAACAGGTTGGCGTGGGCGCGCCACGTCACCACGGGAGCGTTGTCGGGGTCGTCGTCTTTGTAGTAATTGACGGGGAGCTCCACGTCGTCGCGCTTTCCGCGATCGCGCCGATACTCTTTGTCGAGCGTGTTGGGGGCGTACTCCATGTGGCCGGTGACGAAAAACTCGCGGCCGCCCCGTGCCATCAGCATGCTCACTCCGCTCTCGTGGCCTTCGGCAATGATGGAGAGATGTTGGTTGGCCTCCACATCGGCGCGCCTGATCTCGGTGTGGCGACTGTGCGGCATGAAGAACGTGTCGTCGAAACCTCGGAAAATGGGAAGCTGCGGCTGCAGAGGTGTCTGGCGAAAAATGCCAAACTTCTTCTTGGCCAACGCGTATTTCGGAATGCCATAATGGTAGTAGAGGCCTGCCTGGGCGGCCCAGCAGATGTAGAGGGTGCTCTGCACGTGGGTCTTCGCCCAGTCGAAGATGGACTTCAACTCGTCCCAATAGGTGACGTCTTCAAAGGCGTAGGTCTCCACGGGCGCCCCCGTGATGATCATTCCGTCGAACTTTTGCGATCGAAGCACCTCGAAATCCTTATAGAAGGCCATCATGTGTTCGATGGGCGTGTTCTTGGGCGTGTGACTTTTCAGCTTCATAAACGTGATGTCGATCTGCAGCGGCGTGTTCGACAACAGGCGTATGAGGTCGGTTTCGGTGGTGATCTTGAGCGGCATCAGATTGAGCACCACCATCTTCAGCGGGCGGATGTCTTGCGTGTGGGCACGTTTATCGCCCATCACGAAGATGTTCTCCTGCTTCAGTATATCAATGGCCGGCAAGCGGTCGGGTATTTTCAATGGCATAGTGCATCACGATTAAAGGACTGCTTCGTTGCTGCTTTTGCAACGCTCGGGCGGCCTATTGCTTCTTCATCCGCTCTTGTTGTTCGCGCAATTTGCGCATTTCTTCCACTTGTCGCTGCATCTGCTCGATGCGCGAAGCCATTCCCGACACTTTCTTCGGGTTGCTCTGGTTTTCTTTGTAACGCTTCTCGAGCTTGGCCAAGAGCTTTGCATCGTTAGTGGTGCGACGCAGGATAAACATGATGGCGGCGGAGAAGAAGAGGCTCACGAAGTAGTAGAAATTGAGGCCAGATGAGTAGTCGTTGAAAATGAAAAAGAACATCACGGGCATCAAGAACGTCATCCATTGCATCATTTTCATCTGCTCGGCTTGTTGCCCAACCATCTGATCGCGTTGCTGACGCATGGTCATCATGGAGTAAAGTATGTTGGCGCCGCAGAAAAGAATGCAGGTGAGCGAGAGGTGATCGCCTATCAGCCAGAGGTTTTTGCTCCACTCCACGATGGGGTCGTAGGTGGACAGGTCGTTGATCCACAAGAAACTCTCGCGGCGCAACTGGATGGCGTTGGGCACGAAATTGAACATGGCGATCCAGATGGGCATTTGAATGAGAGCGGGCAAGCAGCCAGAAAGGGGCGACACGCCATACTTGGCATACTCGGCCATCATGGCTTGTTGCTTCATCATCTGGTCTTCGGGCTTGTCATACTGCTTGGTGGCCTCATCAAGTTTCGGCTTCAACACGCGCATCTTGGCGCTAGACATGTAGCTCTTTTTCACCATCGGATAGGTGATCAACTTCAGCAGAAGGGTGATCAAGATGAGGACGATGCCCATGTTGATGTTGAGTTTGGTGAGCCAATCAAACACATAAAGCGTGAACCAACGATTGATGATGCGGAAGAGGGGCCAGCCCAAGAACACGAGGCGCTCCAGCTGTAGGTTTTTGCCAAACGTGCTCTGCTTCTCCACGCGCTGCAACAGGCGGAAGTCGTTGGGGCCATAATAGAACTCCAATTCGGTGGCCTTGGCGCCCGTGGGATCGAAAGCGGTCTTGAGTTTAGCGTTGTATTCCTTCAGAAATCCACTACCCTTCTCTTGCGGAATGGAGGTCATCAGATTGTCGCGGCCGAAGCCGTCTTTTGCAATAATCACGGCCGAGAAGAACTGATTCTTGAACGCCACCCAGTCGATGTCGTCTTCCACTTTCTCGTCCTCATAGGTTTTGCTTTCGTTCAGGTAGTCTGTGCCACCCTCCGTCTCGTGCCACGTGAGCGACGCATAGCGGTTTTCGAAAGTGAAGCCCTTCTCCTGCTGACGGCACATGTCGTGCCATTCAATGGTCATATCCTTGGTCTTCGGTGAGAAGAGCCCCTCCATGCCGTTGGCTTGAATGGAGGCGTGGAGCATATAGTCGGGGCCCAAGCGATAGGTCACCACGAGTGATCTGCCCTCTCCGCCACCGGCATTGGCTGTGAAAGTAACGGTGGTGTCGGTTTGTTCTGTTGGTGTAAAAAACAAATCTGTGGAGGCGATGTTGGCTTCTTTGGCCTCGAGCGTGAACTTCAACTGTTGTGTTTCTTTATCAAAAAGCACGAGATCGGGATTGTCGTCGCGGTCTTCATAACCTTTCACCACTGCCCGTTGCACCGTTGCGCCGCGGCTTGAGAGTGTGAGCTCCAACTTATTGTTGCGCAACACCACTTCCTGCTCTTCACCCGTCACGGCATCATGAAACAGCGCCGACGTGTCTTCGGCAGCTTCGGCCATCATCATGGCTTTCTTCTCTGCTGCTTTTTCGGCTGCATTCTGTTGTTCCTGCTCGGCGCGCTGGCGCTCCACGGCAGCGATGGAGTCTTGTTGCCGCATCTGTGCCTGTTGTTCTTCCGATGGACGGTTCCACCATGAGAAACCGATCAGCACTGCAGCTATCAATATAAATCCTATGAGGGAGTTTTTATCCATTGCTCTTCTTTGCGTTGTATATTAAGAGTTAAGGGGTTTGTGCGCTCAATTTTTCACGCACGTTTTTATGAAATCCATAAACAGCGGGTGGGGCTTGAGCACCGTGCTTTGGTACTCGGGATGAAACTGCGTCCCTATATACCACTTCAATCCGGGGATTTCCACGATCTCCACGAGGTCGCTTTCGGGGTTGCGGCCCACGCACATCATGCCGTTGCGCTCGAACTCTTGCAGATAAGCGTTATTGAATTCATAGCGGTGGCGGTGGCGCTCTTGGATGTGTTCACTCTTATAAATGTTGAACACGCGTGAGCCTTGTTTCAACACACATTCGTAGGCACCGAGTCGCATGGTGCCGCCCATGTTGGTGATGTTCTTTTGTTCTTCCATGATATCTATCACGTTGTGGGCTGTTTTTTCGTCCATTTCGCGACTGTTGGCATCGGCATATCCAAGCACATTGCGGGCAAATTCGATCACCATCATCTGCATGCCGAGGCAGATGCCCAGCGTGGGAACATCGTGTTCGCGGGCATATTTGGCTGCAACAATCTTGCCCTCGATGCCGCGTTGTCCGAATCCCGGACATATCACAATGCCGTCTTGGGCATCGATTTCCTTGGCCACGTTGTCGGCCGTCAGTGTTTCGGAATTGATAAACGTGAGCTTCACTTTGCGATCGTTATAGGTGGCGGCATGCGAAAGGCTCTCGCGGATGCTCTTGTAGGCGTCCTGCAGGTCGTACTTGCCCACCAATCCTATCTTCACTTCCTCCTTGGCATTGCTTCGTTTGTCAAGGAACTGCTTCCACGGGCCCAGTGTGGGACGCTCGCCCACCGGCACGCCCATCTTTTTCAGAATGGCCTCGTCGAGACCTTGATTCTGCATATTCACGGGCACCTCGTAGATGCTGGGCAGGTCTTCGCTCTGGATGACGCAGTCTTGATCCACGTTGCAAAAGCGCGCCACCTTGGCGAGAATGTCGTCGTCGAGATGTTTCTCGGTGCGCAATACCAGCACATCTGGCTGTATTCCCACGCTCTGCAGCTCTTTCACAGAGTGCTGCGTGGGCTTAGTTTTCAGCTCTCCTGCGGCCTTCAGATAAGGCACATAGGTGAGATGCACGCTGACGGCTTGGCGTCCCAGCTCCCATTTCAGCTGGCGGATGGCCTCCATGTAGGGTGCGCTTTCAATGTCGCCGATGGTGCCGCCTATTTCTGTGATCACGAAATCGTAGTGGAATTTCTGTCCGAGAAGCTTCACGTTGCGTTTGATTTCGTCCGTTATGTGAGGCACCACCTGGATGGTTTTGCCCAGATAGTCGCCGCGGCGCTCTTTGTCGATCACGGCTTTATAGATGCGTCCGGTGGTGAGCGAATTGGCGCGGGTGGTCTGTATGCCGGTGAAGCGCTCGTAGTGGCCCAAGTCAAGATCGGTCTCCATGCCGTCCACCGTCACGTAGCATTCGCCATGCTCGTAGGGGTTGAGCGTGCCTGGATCGATGTTGATGTAGGGGTCAAACTTCTGGATAGTGATGTTGTAGCCACGGGCCTGCAACAGCTTGCCTATCGACGACGAGATGATTCCCTTGCCCAGCGAGGATACCACGCCGCCAGTTACGAAGATATACTTTGTGTCTGCCACGATTCTATTTTTTGGATTTAACGATGCTTCGCTTTGAATAAAAATTCCGTGCAAAGGTACGAAGAATTTTGTACGACGCCAAAAAAAGTAGCATCAATCGGCGCGGAAGAATCGATGCCGCCGCACGATGGGATTTTCAAACCACTCAACGACGCATCGAGAGCAGCAAAGTTGTCTTTCAAGAATAACCATTCTTGAGTTCCGAGAATGCCTACCCTATGTACTGCCGAACCGAGTGTGCTGCCGAAAGATTTGCAAAAACGCGATGCGATGGTCAGCGCTCCAGCTCTTTCATTTTCTCATACGGCACGGTGAATTGTGGCATTCCGGCAGAATAAGGCGCTATCTCGTAGGGCTCGTAAACAAAGAGAATGCCATCGGCCGTGAACAGCGGCGGCGTGCCAGGAAGGGGAAGCGACGACACATCATCACTGAGCAGACAATCCTGCAACTCCTCATCGTTGGCCGCTTCGAAGTAGTCCATCAGGCCGTCATGCAGCAGTTGGGCCATCGCCGGATGAGAGACGTCGTGGAAAGCGTCCCACGTCACGCGTTGCCCGTCTCGCTTTCTGAAGGTCTGTCCCGACAGCACGCTTGTGCCATGGGGGCCACCCTGGAAGTCATACATCTTATATATATAGGTCACCAACGAGTCGTTTTCGAAGTCTTTTCTAATCTCCACGCTACTCTCCATCAGCATTTCGCCTTCGGCCACAAAGGGATTTTCTTTGCCCTCCGCGTCATATTCGCGGGCGATGGTGTCCACATAGTGATGCAGCATGGCCTGCACATCGAGCAGATTGCCCGTGTAGGTGCCACCCGAAATCTCGGTAACAAATTCGAGCACAGCGTGCTGCAGGGCTTCGTTGTCGCCGGCCGGCACATCCACCACCATCCGATAGCGCCCGTAATCGGAGCTCACCACCACACTGTCGGTGTGCTCCTTCTCGCCCTTGGTTGCCAGATATTTGCCACGCAGTCCGCAGCCGACCAATACAACGGCCGCCACCATCAACATCAAGATCTTTTTCATGTCGTTTCTGTTTTTGTATTCTTTCGACTTGTTCCTCCGAACGCCGGTCGCCAGCATTCCGAGGACAAAGGTAGGCTTTTCCCGCCAATCGGCAAAATGTTTGCCCGTTATTTTTCGCCTCCCTGAGCGGCGCGCATTCGCATGGTGTGGGTTTAAGACAGCATCGCCACGAGTTTTGCACACTTCGGGCGCATGTGTTAAAATAAATGGATAAAAGTTTGGAACTTTACGAATAAAACTTTAACTTTGCAAAAGTGAAAAACTTAGTATTAACCTTTAACGATTTTAGAAGACCATGGGATTCATTAGCAGATTGTGGAACGCCATCAAAGGCGGGAACAAAGAGGAACAAGAGCAGTTGAGAAACGAGGCCGCCGAGAAGATTGCCGACGTGGCGAGCGACGTGAAAGAGGCAGTTGACAACTTGAGCGAGAAGGCCTCGGTGGTGGCAAAAGACCTGAGCGAGAAGGCTTCGGAAGTAGCCAAGGATCTCGGCGAGAAGGCCGACGCTGCCAAAAAGGAGTTCACAGAGAAGTATGGAGACCAGATAGAGGCCGCAAAAACCAAGCTCGACGAAACGGCAAAGTCGGCATCGGAGAAGCTGAAAGACGCGAAGGAGTTCACCAAGGGCCTTGCCGACGATGTGAGCGAACGGCTGAAAGAGGCCAAAGAAAAGGCTGCCGAAGCCGTGGACGACGCAAAGAACATCGTGGCCGAAGGCGCAGAGAAGGCTGCCGACGAGGCTGAAGAAGCCGGCGAAGCTGTGGCAGGTGCCGCCGCCGATGTGAAAGAGGCCGCCACGGAAACCGTGGCCGACGCCAAGGAAGCCGCCACAGATATGGCCGAAGCTGCCGCAGAAACCGCCGACGAGGCTGCCGCAGATGTGGCTCAGGCTGCCGACAAAGCCGCTGGCGCCATCGACAACGCCGCTGATGCCGCCAAGGAAGCTGTAGAAGAAGCCTAAGGCCGCCGAAGCATTTCGTTCATGACCCAAGAATTCATCATCCGCATCGTGGTGGCCACCGTGCTGGGCGCCATCATCGGACTAGACAGAGAGTACCGCACCAAGGCCGCCGGTTTTCGCACTCACGTGCTGGTGGCCTTGGGCTCGGCGCTCTTCATGATCATCTCCGTGCATGGCTTCGACGATCTGCCCAAAGACCAGATGACACTGCGCAAGGACCCAGCGCGCATCGCCGCGCAGGTGGTCACGGGCATCGGATTTATCGGCGCGGGCACCATCATCTTCAGGAAAAACGTGGTGAGCGGCCTCACCACAGCGGCCGGTCTGTGGGTGACAGCCGCCATCGGATTGGCGTGCGGCGTGGGCATGTATGCTCTGGCCGCGGTGAGCACGCTGCTGGTCATCATTTGTTTTGAGGCGTTCAACTTCTTCTTGCACCGCATTCGGGGAAAGAAAGAGGAGGAAAACGAGGACCGCTAGGCGCCACGCTTATTGCGCCACGCCCTCATTGCCGGCATCGCCCGCCGGCCAATCATTTCACATCTCATCATGCGTTTGGCCCGCGAGGCCAAGCGTTTCACATCTCATCACACTCATGCTTGGCATCGTAGATTGCGACAATTTCTTTGTGAGCTGCGAGCGGCGGCGCCGGCCGGACCTCAGAAATCGCCCCGTGGTGGTGCTGAGCGCCGGCAGCGCGGCAGTGATTGCGCGCAGCAACGAGGCCAAGGCGCTGGGCGTGAAGATGGGCATGCCCTATTTCAAGATGAGGGAACAGTTTGGCGAAGATACCGTTCCTGCCATCGCCGGCGACCACGATTATTATAAAGCGGTGTCGCGCGAGGTGATGAAATATCTTCGCGGCGAGACACCCCAACTGTGGCAATACTCCATCGACGAGGCGTTTATCGACCTGAAGGGCATGCATCTCGACCTGAAAGCATGGGGCGAAAGGCTGGCCGCAAGCGTGATGGAGCATGTGGGCGTGCCCGTGAGCATCGGCATCGCGCCCAGCAAGACGCTGGCCAAAATTGCCAGTCATTTTGCGAAAAAGCACGCCGGATACAACAAATGCTGCCTCATCGACGACGACGAGAAGCGCAGACGGGCGCTCGAACTCACGCCCATTGATGAGGTGTGGGGAATAGGCCGCCGCTATCGCGTCAAGATGCACGCCAACGACATCCACACGGCGCTCGACCTGGCCGACCACTCGCGCAGTTGGCTGTCCACCATCATGCCGCAGGCCGTGCTCGACACGCACGACGAGCTGTGCGGCATCGACTGCATCCCCATGCGCGAAGAAGCTCCCAACAAGAGCGTGGCGCACACCCGCACCTTCCCGAAAATGATCGCGTCGCGCGAGGCCCTGGCCACCGAAATCTCCAACTTTGCGGCCTCGTGCGCACTGACCTTGCGCCGCCAGCACACGTTGGCGGGCGACGTGAGTGTGTTTATCGAGACCAACAGCTATCGCACCGACCTGCCGCAATATCACAACGCCAAATCGAAGCGGCTCTCCACGCCCACCAATCTGACGGCGCGGCTCATCGAAGAGAGCCTTGGTTTGCTCAACGACATCTATCGCCCGGGCTATTGCTACAAGCGGGCCGGCGTGACGGTGCACCGCATCGTGTCGGACCGCGCCGTGGAGGCAAGCCTGCTCGACTTCGATGCCGACCGTTTCGAAAAGCTCAACAAGCTGTCGGCTGTGGCCGACCGGCTGAACAGCGAAATGGGCAAACGCACGCTCATCATGGGGCGGCAGATGCGCGAAAAAGAGTAAATGGGGATGGCTTCGGTCAGAATTCTTCCATCTCCGAAGCGTCGCCTTCCACCACATCGTCAAGGGAAAGGTTTTCGGCATCTTCGTCGTCGAAGGTTGTGCGATAACTCTCTTCGGTGAGACGGTCCTCATCGTATTCATCCTCATCGTCCACATCGGCGAAGGTGTCCTCGGCGTCTGCCAGCGGACTGTCGTCGTCCTCGGGGTCGCGCAGCGACTGTTCTTCATCGGGATCGAAGGGCACACGGGCCTTCTCGGCAACGGGCTTCTCTTTGGCAAATATGGCTTCCACCCACGTTCCCTTGGGCACTTCGAGCACTTCGAAGCCGTCTTTCACTTTCTTTTCATACATGCCGCCCTTCTTGTGCAGGCGGTCTTTGGGCAACGTAGTGGTGGAGATATCGAAGCCGCTCTGTATGATGTCTTGAATGCTCTGCGAGATCGACTCCCATCCGCCACCAAAATTGCGGTCGAGCACCTCTATCAGCTTGGCCGCCGATATGTGGTGGATGTTTTCATAGGTGAGGTCGGTGATGCGCAAGATGGGGCGTTTCTTGATGGCCCACTTCTTGCCCTCGTTTTCATCGACCATGAGTTGGCCCACCTTAAACCCGCGTTCTTCATATTTCTTTATGACCTCGGGCTTGTCCACCTTCACTTCTTCCATGTCGAAAGCGGTGCGCACGATGTCGATGTAACGCTTCATGTTGTCTTTCAGGTCAATGTTCTTCGAAGCGGCCTCCCACAGGCGGAAGATGTCGTTCTCTTGGATATCCCACACATTGCCCTTGTTGAGCGTTTTCAGCGTAATGCCTTTGTTAGTTGTCTTAGCCATTGGTGATGTTTCAGTATAATACATTGCTTATGTTGCGAACTCAAAATTGTCGCGGTCGTCCAGCACGCGAAATTTCGCTCTGAACTGCCGCAGCTGTTCCACATCGATGTCGGCCGTCACGGTGGTCGGCCGTTCTGTGGTGTCTTCTGCCATGGCCACGCCTCGCGAGTCTATCACCGCGCTATGGCCTAGGTAGTGACAGTGAGGATCGTCGCCCGTGCGATTGCATCCCACCACGTAGCATTGGTTTTCGATGGCGCGGGCGCGGAGCAGCGTGTGCCACACGGATTGGCGCGAGTCGGGCCAATTGGCCACGCAGATGATGGCGTCGTAGTCGCCACGATAGCGCAGCCAAACGGGGAAGCGCAGATCGTAGCACACGCAGAGCAGAAACCTCACGCCTCGCCATTCCACCACCGTGCGCTCGTTGCCACCCTCGTAGAATTGGTCTTCGCCGCCATAGCGGAAGAGGTGATGCTTGTCGTAGGTGGCCACGTTGCCATCGGGCTTCACGAAAAACAGCCTGTTGACGCTCTGCCCGCCCACCGTTCTCACAGCCATGCTGCCACACACGGCGGCGCGGAGTGCCACGGCGCGCTCCTGCATCCAAAACAGCGCCACTTCGTGCACGGTGGCCGGTGCGTCGGCCACAAAACCCGTGTTCCACATCTCGGGCAGCACGTAGAGGTCGGCGCCCGGAGCGGCGTCCATCAATTGCGCGGCCGCCGCCATGTTGTCGGTTTGCGCGCCCCAACGGATGTCTGTTTGCAGTAGCGTGATTTTCATTTTCCTTTGCAAAGATAAGCGAAGAAATGGATACAGCAAAACAAAAGCACGATTTTTCGATAAACTTTTCGGCAGAATAGAGATATTCCGCCCGAAATGCGTAAATTTGCAGACGCTAACAACCGTTTCTTATGCCGCAACCTTTAGCAGAGAGAATGCGCCCGCAAACGCTCGACGACTACGTGGGGCAGCGCCATCTGGTGGGCGAAGGGGCCGTGCTGCGCACCATGATCGATGCGGGCCACATCAATTCGTTTATCCTTTGGGGCCCGCCCGGCGTGGGCAAAACCACGCTGGCGCAAATCATCGCCCACCGTCTGGAGACACCTTTCTTCACGCTCAGCGCCGTGACAAGCGGCGTGAAAGATGTGCGCGATGTGATAGACAAGGCCTCCAAGAGCCGCTTTTTCGGTGAGCATGCCCCCATACTCTTCATCGACGAAATCCATCGTTTCAGCAAGTCGCAACAAGACTCGCTGCTCGGCGCCGTGGAGCGCGGCGTGGTGACGCTCATTGGCGCCACCACCGAAAATCCCTCGTTTGAAGTGATCCGCCCACTGCTCTCGCGATGCCAGGTTTACGTGTTGAAACCGCTCGACAAGCAAGATCTGATGCAACTGCTCCAGCGCGCCATCACCGAAGACCAATACCTGAAGCAGCTCCACATCACGCTCTCCGAAACCGAGGCCATCATGCGATACAGCGGCGGCGACGCGCGCAAGCTGCTCAACATACTGGAATTGGTGACCGACACCGCCGCCGGGCCCGACGTGGACATCAACAATGCGCTCGTGGAACGCTGTCTGCAGCAAAACCCGCAGGCCTACGACAAGAACGGCGAGATGCACTACGACATCATTTCGGCCTTCATCAAGAGCATCCGCGGCTCCGATCCCGATGCCGCGCTCTATTGGATGGCGCGCATGATAGAGGGGGGCGAAGATCCGCAGTTCATTGCCCGCCGGCTCCTCATCAGTGCCGCCGAAGACGTGGGGCTCGCCAATCCCAACGCCCTGCTGCTGGCCAACGCGGCCTTCGACGCCGTGATGAAACTGGGCTGGCCCGAGGGGCGCATCCCGCTGGCCGAGTGTGCCGTCTATCTGGCCACCTCTCCAAAGAGCAATTCGGCCTACATGGGCATCAACGATGCACTGCAATTGGTGAAGCAAACCGGCAATCAGCCCGTGCCACTCCACCTGCGCAACGCCCCCACCCAACTGATGAGCGAACTGGGCTACGCCGACGGCTATCGCTATGCCCACGACTATCCCGACCATTTTGTGGCGCAGCAATTCCTGCCCGACGAGCTGAAAGACCACCGCTTGTGGCACGCCCAGCGCCACACGCCGCAAGAGGAGAAACTCTATCAGCGCATGCTCAAATGCTGGGGCACACGATTTGAAGAACGCGAATAGCGGCAGAGCGCTTGCCCCGCCGCTATTCACCAATCTCTTTGCAAATGCTTTCTATCAGTCTGCCCGTTGGAGCAAAATTCCTTCTGCTCCATTCTCTGCTTGGCTGATGGCTGTTTTCACGATTCCTTCATCAGGTCGCTGAAAAAGTCGTCCAGCTCTTTGTCGAGCCCTTCCATGAGGTCTCCGCTCACGATAACGGTGTCGTCATCGGCCAGATAGAGCTCTCCCACGGTCTCGTTGTCGTCGTTTTCGAGCACCCAACTGTAGGGCTTCAATATGCCAGCTGCGTCGATGGCCTCGCGCTGGCGCTTCAGCTGGTTGCGCAAGACAATGAGTATCCTGTCGTAGAAGTCCTCCTCCTTGTTGTCGATCCACTGCTCCACCACGCAACGGGTAATCTCGTTGTCGTCGTCGTCCAGTGCCATCAGTTCGCCGCTCTCTTGGCTGGCGCGCACATGGATGTCGGTGAGCACGGCATCGTCCTCGCCGGTGGGAAACTTCTCCACCACCTTTTTGATGAAGCGTTCCAGCTGCTGCTGTGTTTGTTCGGTAGCCTTCATGTTGCAAATCTTTGTTGCAAAAATAGGAGAATTCGGCCGAACCGCCAAACGAATTGCCGTTTTTTATTCCTCACCCCCCGTTTTTCTGTTGCAACTCGGGCGCAGAGGGCTGTTCCGGCCGCCACAATGGCAGTATTCGTGCGCGGCTGGAGCGTCAAGCATACCTCTATATAATATGTGTGTCGCGGCAATGCGACCGATGGCCGATGGGGCACCGCGGTGCAACGGACAACATTTTTTGGCGCGCGCAGCGGCGGTTTGGAGAAAAATGATTACCTTTGTTGCCAACCACAAACAGTGCCGCGCCACCCCTACTGCGCCAACCGAAATCGCGTGGGACGACGGCGCACAATGCGTGGATAAATATTCTTCGTATTCATTATCAATGAATAACGAGTGTACAAATAGGACAATTTGAAGCCCAAAATATTGACCTCGGAAAACACCAATCTAGAGAAAAAACGCCCATTTTGCCGCCTTTGAAATTCAAGAACAATAGCCTTCGATTTCCCATCCACTGGTTTTGCATCGCCTATCCATTGGTTTTGCATCACACCGTCAATGGATAGCGAGTCCGAAACTAGTGCCCGGCGAGTCGAAAACCAATGGATAGGCGATGCAAAACCAGTGGATAGGAAAACGCCCGGCAATGCCCTTGATTACGAAAAACCGCAAAAATTCAATAAATCACTCATAACCAGCGAGTTGAGAAACAAGACCAAAATTGGGCATTTTTCGGGCCAAAAGAAGAGTTGGTGACCGCCGCGCGATTTTTGGAGCAATAGCGAATGTAAGTTTTGACCAATATTTATGTATAGATATGCGCAGAAGAACGTTTAAAATTCTGTTGACCCTGCTGAGTCTGGCCGCGCTGCAACTGCCGGCCGGAGCGCAACGCGAGCGCGTGAGCCTAGACCGCGAGTGGCGCTTCGCCTTGGGCCATGCGGGCGACCCGCAGCGCGATTTTGGCTGCGGAACGGAGTATTTCAACTATTTCACCAAGGCCAATTCCATCCACAACGAGGGCCCCTACACCATCCGTTTCAAGGAAGACAGCACCGTTTGGCGCGGGGTGGACCTGCCCTACGACTTCGTGGTGGACCTGCCGTTTGCCGAGGAAGCGAGCTACAGCCACGGCCACAAGACCGTGGGATGGCGCTATCCGGAGAGCAGCGTGGGCTGGTATCGCAAGACATTCCGGCTGCCTGAGAGCGATCGAGGAAGGCACTTCCGACTCCAATTCGACGGTATCTTCCGCGATGCGCAGGTGTGGGTGAACGGCGTGCTGGTGGGCAGCGAGCCGAGCGGCTACATCCATCAAGACTACGACATCACGCCCTATCTGCTGTTTGGCAATGGCGACGACAAGGAAAATCTGGTGTGCGTGCGCGCCGATGCCACGTTTGAAGAGGGCTGGTTTTATGAAGGGGCCGGCATCTATCGCCACGTGTGGCTGGAAAAATCGGCACCTGTGCATGTGGCCACCGACGGCGTGTTTGTGCGCGCCGAGTGGGGCAACAATGTGGAAAGCGTGACCGTACACATCGAAACCGAGACGCTGAACGACAGCCACCGCCGCATCGATGGCTACAGCGTGGAGCACGACATCGTGGCGCCCGACGGACAAATCGCGGCCCGACTGCAGGCCAACGGACCGGCACTGATGCCCACGGCCTGCGGCAAAACCGTGGCCACCACCACGCTCAGCCGCCCGCAGCTGTGGAGTCTCGAGGCGCCGCAACTCTATCGCGTGGTGACGCGGGTGAAAGAGGACGGACAAACCATCGACGAGCTCACGGTGACGACGGGATTCCGCAAGGTGGAAATGGACAAAGACCGCGGTCTGCTGTTGAACGGAAAGCCCGTGAAACTGAAGGGATTCAACAATCATCAAGACCATGCCGGCGTGGGCAGCGCCATCCCCGACGGGCTGCAAGCCTACCGCATCCGGCGGATGAAAGACTTCGGGGCAAATGCCTATCGAGCCAGCCACAACCCGATGACGAGCGAAGCGCTGGCGGCCTGCGACTCGCTGGGCATGCTCGTGTTTGAAGAAAACCGGCTGTTGGGCATCAACGATTTCCAGATGAACGTGGCGGCCAACATGGTGCGGCACGACCGCAATCACCCGTGCGTCATTCTCTGGGGCATTGGCAACGAGGAGTGGGGCTTGGAGTGGGACGAGCGCAGCGTGGACATCGCCAAGACCATGACCGAGCGTCTGCATCTGCTCGACCCCACGCGGCCCGTGGCAGCGGCCTCATCGAGCGGACCGAAGATCATTAAGGGCACCGACGTGGCGGGCTACAATTACATCCTTCAGCATCCGGTGGAGCAACATCGCGCCAACTATCCCGAGCGCGTGGCCTGCGGCAGCGAGGAGACCACGGGGTGTGGCACGCGCGGCGTGTACTTCAACGAGAAAGACGGCATCTTCGACGGAACGCATCCCAATGAGAAGGAGGGCGAGCTGCTGGCCGCCGCCAATCCGTCGGGCCGCGTGCCGTCGCGCGACCTTTATGCCGACAAAGACAGCACGCTCAACCGCATAGAGCGCGGATGGAAATTCTACGATGAGCGACCGTGGCTGCTGGGCTTGTTCTATTGGACCGGCTTCGACTATCGCGGCGAGCCCGTGCCATTAAACTATCCGGCAACGGGTAGCCAGTTTGGCGTCTTCGACTATTGCGGCTTTCCCAAGGACGAAGCCTACTATCTGCTGGCGTGGTGGAAGCCCGAGGAGCCCATGCTCCACCTCTTCCCCCATTGGAATTTGCAGGGCCACGAGGGCGAAACGGTCAACGTTTGGGCCTACAGCAACTGTGACGAAGTGGAGCTCAGCGTGAACGGAAAGAGTGCCGGACGATGCGCCATGCCCAAGAACGGGCATCTGTCGTGGCCGGTGGTCTATCAGCCGGGCCGCATCGAAGCTGTGGGCTATCGCAACGGAAAAGAGGTGGCACGCGAGCGCATCGAAACCACGGGCGAGGCCGCAAAGGTGGACATCCGCGAATATCGCTATGCCGACGTGATGGTGGCCGACCTCTCCGTGCTCGACCACAAGGGCCGGCTGGTGCCCACGGCCTGCATCCCGCTGACGGTGACGGTGAGCGACGCCACGTTTCTGGGATGGGGCAACGGCGACCCTGCCTTCACCGCCACGGAGCGCCCCGCCACGCCCGACGCCAGAAGCATGAGCATCCGCACGTTCAACGGCCGCGCCCAAGTCATTGTCAGAAGCGACGGCCACCCTTGCCGCCTCACGGCTACGATGGCGAAGGAGTGAGCCACCGTCAAGAGGCTGTCGTGAACGCCGCGACAAGTCTCGATGCGCATGGCCGCAGAAACACCTCTTATATGTAGCACCACGAACAAGCAAAAACGGCAGATGCCGGCGCCGATTCCCCCGGGCGGGGCTGTCGGCGTCGGCATCTGTCGCATGGTGGTGTGCCGCCTTTCAACGGCTCATCAGGTAGGCTTTGAAGTCGGCAAAGCTGTTGCTCATGGGCACGCTCTGCTTCTGGCCTTTCATAAAGGCGGCAAGACGCTCGGGGATTTCCACATCGGTGCCGATGATGGTCTCCACCGTGTTTTTGAATTTTGCGGGGTGAGCCGTTTCGCAGAACACGCCCGTCTCGCCATCGCGCAACTGTTCCACGAGGGCTTGGTAGCCGCAAGCGCCGTGCGGATCAAGGATATAGCCGTGGTCGGCGAAGCATTGACGCATGGCTTGGCGGATTTGCTCGTCGCTGTAGGTGGCGCCGCTGATGTATTCGGTGATGGCCGCATGGTCGCCATGGTGGAGCTCGTAGATGCGTGCGAAGTTGCTCGGGTCGCCCACGTCCATGGCATTTGCCAACGTCTGGCGACTGGGCTTGGGATGGTATTCCCCCGTTTTCAGATAGTTAAAGAAGATGTCGTTGGCATTGTTGGCAGCGATGAAGCGCTCGATGGGCAGTCCCATTTTGCGACCAAACAGGGCGGAACAGATGTTGCCGAAGTTGCCGCTCGGCACGCACATCACGAGGTGGTCGGCGCGCCCCTGGGCCTTCATGCGGGCGTAGGCGTTGAAATAGTAGAACGCCTGCGGCAGAAAACGCGCCACATTGATGGAGTTGGCCGATGTCAAACGCATGTGACGATTGAGCTCATCGTCCATAAATGCGTTCTTCACCAGCGTCTGGCAGTCGTCGAAAACGCCGTCCACCTCGATGGCGGTTATGTTTCGGCCAAGCGTTGTGAACTGACATTCTTGAATGGGACTAACCTTTCCCTTGGGGTAGAGCACGTAAACGTGGATGCCATCCACGCCAAGGAAGCCGTTGGCTACGGCGCTGCCGGTGTCGCCCGACGTGGCCACGAGCACGTTGACCTGCCCCCGATCGCTTTCACGACGAATTAAATATTGCAGCAAGCGCGCCATGAAACGAGCGCCCACATCCTTGAATGCGAGCGTGGGACCGTGGAACAACTCGAGCGCGAATATGTGGTCGACGACGGGCCTGACGGGGCAATCGAAGCTGAGCGTGTCGCACACAATCTGCTTTAGGCATTGGGCATCGACATCTTCGCCAAAGAAGGCGTCGGCCACGGTGCACGCTATTTCTTGAAACGAGCGCTGCTCGATGGTGTCGAAAAACTCGGCCGGCAACTTCTTGATGCGCTCCGGCATATAGAGGCCGCGGTCTTCGGCCAATCCTTTCACCACAGCCTTCTCCAGCGTGGCCTCGGGTGCTTGATGGTTGGTGGAATAGTATTTCATTGTTTGTTGGGTGATGGGGAATGCAAAGCGCGGGGCACTGGCGTTTTTCGTGCGCCGGCGGCGAATTGGTTGGCTGGTGCCCTTCGATTCTTATTCCACGCTCATAAATTGATTCATAAACTCTCCGAGCCGCAGCAAACCATAGCCGCCGCTCACCGTGGTCAGCTCATCATAGCTCTGTACTCCGTCGGGAACGATGCCTCGGTGCCAGACGAGGAAAGGCACGGGCTCGTTGACGTGGGTGCGTATCTCCACGGGCGTGGGATGATCGGGAAGGACGGCGATGCACACGGGCTCGGCCCACGTGCGGATTTCGTTGTAGATGGGCTCGATGAGACGATGGTCCAAATAGTTGATGGCCCTCAGTTTGAGCTCCAAATCGCCGTCGTGGCCGGCTTCGTCGGTGGCCTCCACGTGAACGAAGACGAAGTCTTGTCGGCGTAGCGCGTCAATGGCGGCGGCAGCCTTCCCCTCGTAGTTGGTGTCGGCCAGGCCCGTGGCGCCTTCCACTTCCACAATGTCGAGGCCGGCGTAGTGCCCTATTCCGCGAATGAGATCCACGGCCGAAATGACACTGCCGCTCTTGATCTGCGGATAGAGTTGCATCAGTGTTTGCATGCTGGGGCGGTATCCGCCGCTCCACGGCCAGATGCTATTGGCTTGTCGTTCGCCGCGCTTCGCACGCTCAACGTTGAACGGATGACTGGCTAACAGCTGCTGCGACTTCAGAATAAGCGTGTTCAGCAAGTCGGCTGTCTCTTGCGGCGTCATGCGTCCCTGGTCTTCAGCGGTCGGTCGGTAGCCGTCTTCGGGTTTCACCAACAGCGGTTTCCACAGCTCATTGGGGTGATCATGCGGCGGATTGCACACGATGTGCTTGTTGCCGCCCCTTATCACGAGGAGGTGCCGATACTGTATGCCGGTGACAAACTGCACGCGGTCGCTGCCCAGATGCTCGTTTAGGTATTGGATGAGCACTGCCGCGTCGGCGGTTTGCAGGTTGCCGCCGTTGTGCGTAACAATGCGCCCGTCGTCGAGCGTTATTAGATTGCAACGAATAGCGAAGTCGTCGTCGGTCATTTCGTAGCCGATGGAGGCGGCCTCAAGCGGCCCGCGGCCTTCGTAAACGCGGTTCAGATCGTAGCCCATTATGGCAGTGTTGGCCACCTCGCTCCCTGGCGGGAAGCCCTGGGGCACTGTGATGAGACGGCCCGTGCGCCCTTTGCGCGCAAGCATATCCATGTAGGGTTTGTCGGCATACTGCAGCAGTGTTTGCCCGCCCAGCCGCTCTACGGGATGATCGGCCATGCCGTCGCCTAATATAATAATGTGTTTCATTTTCTCGGAATAAGGATTTGAGCATCGCGCACCGGCAGGCCGGCGCTCGCAGTCCGCCGGTCTTTCATTGCTCGCCGCCCCGTCTTGGTGTCATATATTCGCAATCGACATCACGTTGGCGAACACTCCTGCGGCCGTCACCGAGGCTCCAGCGCCATATCCCTGAATGAGCATGGGATACTCTTTGTAGCGTTCGGTGGTGAGCAACACGATGTTGTTGCTTCCTTCGAGGTCGTAGAACGGATGGTGTTCCTCTATCTCGCGCAGCGCCACCTCGCAGTGGAGGCTTTCTTGTCCGCCGTCGCCCACTTCCATTTTGGCCACAAATCGCCAGCGTCGATGGTGCTCGGCGAGCACTTTGCGACGTTTCTCGAAGTTGTCGTCCAATTGGGGAAGCGCGCGCCAGAAGTCGTCTGCGCTGCCCTCGAAGAAGCGATCGGGAACAAACAAGTGCTGCTCCACGTCGTCTTGTTCCACCTTGTAGCCGGCCTCACGCGTCAGAATAACGAGCTTGCGTATCACGTCTTTGCCACTCAGATCAATGCGCGGGTCGGGCTCGGCGTAGCCTTCTTCCTTGGCCAGGCGCACGGTTTCGGAGAAAGGAACGCTGTCGGAGATGGTGTTGAATATGAAATTGAGCGTGCCACTCAGCACGGCTTCGATCTTCAGAATCTTGTCGCCCGAGTTGCGCAAGTCGTTGATGGTGCCGATTATCGGCAGACCGGCGCCCACGTTGGTCTCAAAACGAAACTTCACGCCCCTTGCCAGAGCGGTCTGTTTCAGTCGCGCGTAGTCGTCGAAATTGCCGGATGCGGCTATCTTGTTGGCTGCAATCACGTGGATGTTGTGCTCCAGAAACGTTTGATAGAGCGCGGCCACCTCTTTGCTGGCCGTGCAATCCACAAACACAGAGTTGAAGATGTTCATCTTCAGCACCTCGTTTTTCATCTTCGAGATGTCGCTCGGCTCCGACCTATCCAGCTGCTCGCGGTAGTTGTCGAGGGCGATGCCGTCGCGCGAGAACACTGCTTTCTTCGACGAGCAGATGCCTACAACGTTGAGCTTGAGGCGGCGCGTCTCCATCAAGGCCGCCGACTGTTGCTTGATTTGTTCGAGGAGCTTGCCTCCCACGGTGCCGACGCCGCAGATGAAGAGGTTGAGCACTTGATGCTCAGAGAGGAAGAATGAGTCGTGAAGAACATTGAGTGACTTGCGCAAGTTGTCCGCCGAGACCACGAAAGATATGTTGGTTTCGGATGCTCCTTGGGCGCAGGCGATGACGCTGATGCCGCTCCGGCCGAGCGTTCCAAACAGCTTTCCGGCGATGCCGGGCGTGTGCTTCATGTTCTCGCCCACTATGGCGATGGTGGCCAGCCCGCTCTCGGCGTGCATGGGAAACATGGCGCCGGTTTCGATTTCCTTTGCAAATTCATCGTTGAGCACTTGGACGGCCTCGTCGGCGTCGTCGTCCTTCACTCCGATAGACGTTGAATTTTCAGACGAAGCCTGGCTCACCATGAACACCGAGATGCCGTTGTCGGCCAGCGCGGTGAAGATGCGGCGATTCACGCCTATCACTCCCACCATCGAAAGGCCCGTCACGGTGATGAGCGTGGTGCCAGATATGCTCGAGATGCCCTTTATCGGTTTGGCGTCTCCCTCGATCTTTTCCTTGATAAGGGTGCCGGGGAACTGTGGGTTAAACGTGTTTTTCACCTTTATCGGTATGTTCTTTACGCACACCGGATAAATGGTTGGCGGATAGATTACCTTTGCTCCGAAGTTGCACAACTCCATGGCTTCCACATACGAAAGCTCGTTGATGGTGTAGGCCGTCCTTATCACGCGAGGGTCTGCCGTCATAAATCCGTCCACGTCGGTCCAGATCTCGAGCACCTCAGCCCCCAGCGCTGCAGCGATGATTGCCGCGGTGTAGTCGCTTCCGCCGCGGCCCAAGTTGGTGGTGCGCCGCGTATCGCGATCGCGAGAGATGAAGCCGGGCACCACCGCCACGCGGGGCATGTCTTTGAAATGCTCTCTTATCAGACTGTTGGTCAGCTCAAAATCCACCTGATGGCGGCCGTTCTTGGGCTCCGTGCGTATGAAGTCGCGCGCGTTCATGCGGCGCCCGCCCTTCACCAGGGTGGCGACGATGTAGCTCGAGAGCCGCTCTCCGTAGCTCACGATAGCGTCTTGAGTCTTCTCACTTAGGTCGTGAACGAGATAAACACCCTGGTAGATGCTGCGCAATTGCGCCAGAAGATGATCCACGGTGTTGAAAAGCTTCACGCGCTTTTCATTGTCGGTAATGATGGTGTCTATCATCTGATGATGGCGATCCACGATGGCATCAAACTCTGCCTTGTAGCGCTCGTCGCCCTTCATCGCCAGTTGCGAAGTCGCAATCAGCTTGTCGGTGATGCCTCCGAGGGCGCTCACCACCACCACGACCGGCCCTTGCTTGGCCTCTTTCTCCACAATCTTCTTCAGAGCAAGAATGCTCTTCACGGAACCTACCGACGTTCCGCCAAACTTTAAAACCTTCATTTCGTTTTCTTTACTCCGGACGCCCTCTTACAAGAAGGGTGGTTGCCCGGTCCTTTTTCGGGGGCAAAGGTAACGCAAATGAGCGAAATAACAAAAGGGGAAACGTAGTTTTTCCTTTTTTATTTCCGAATGCAGCTTACCTAAGCCTATGGCAAAGGTAACGCAAATGAGCGAAATAACAAAAGGGGAAACGTAGTTTTTCCTTTTTTATTTCCGAATGCAGCTTACCTAAGCCTATGGCAAAGGTAACGCAAATGAGCGAAATATAAAAGAAAAAACGCGAATTCTTTTCTTCATTTCACCCTTTTATCTTACCTTTGCAGATGGTTCTTCGCATCGAAGGGCACTATTCATCATGCAGAAGATTAGTCATCTGAGAGGACTGCTGGCCTTGTCGCCGTTGCTGCTATTCGTGCTGCTCTACATGGTGGCCGGCATTGTGGCGGGCGATTTCTACAAGGTTCCCGTCGCTGTGGCCTTCATGGCGTGCAGCGTGTATGCCGTGGCGCTGCCCAGCAAGCAGAAGCTTTCGCAACGCATACGCAGCTACGGGCGAGGGGCCGCCCAAGAGAACATCATGCTCATGATATGGATCTTCGTGCTCGCCGGCGCCTTTGCGGCATCGGCCAAAGCAGTGGGCTGCACCGACGCCACCGTGAATCTCACGCTCCGTCTCCTGCCGGGCAACATGCTGCTGGGCGGGCTCTTCGTGGCCTCATGCTTTGTTTCGCTCAGTGTGGGCACCAGCGTGGGCACCATTGTGGCCCTAGTGCCCATCGCCGCCGGCCTTGCCGAGCAGGCCTCTGTGTCGCTGCCGCTGGTCACGGCCATCGTGGTGGGCGGCGCCTTCTTTGGCGACAATCTCTCCTTCATCAGCGACACCACGATAGCCTCCACCCAGACGCAGGGATGCCAATTGAGCGACAAATTCCGCGCCAATGTGCTCATCGTGGCACCCGCCGCCATTGTCGTGCTCCTCGTATATCTGTGGATGGGGCGCCACGTTTCATCGCCCGCCGAAGTGCCCGACGCCTCTTTTGTGAAAGTGTTGCCCTACATTGTGGTGATCGTGGCCGCCATGGGAATGAACGTGATGACCGTGCTCGTGCTCGGCATCATCCTCACCGGCATCATCGGTCTGGCCGACGGATACGGCTTCTATGCGTGGCTGGGCGCCATGGGCGACGGCATCAACGGCATGGGAGAGCTCATCATCGTCACCCTCATGGCGGGGGGCTTGCTCGAAATCATCCGCGAAAACGGAGGCATAGACTACATCATCGACCGCCTCACGTCGCGAATCCGCGGCAAGCGGGGCGCCGAACTGGCCATCGCCGCCATCGTGACGCTCACCAACGTGTGCACCGCCAACAACACTGTGGCCATCGTCACCGTGGGCGGCATTGCAAGGCGCATCGCCGAGACCTACGGCGTGGATGCGCGCAAAAGTGCCTCGCTGCTCGACACCTTCTCATGCTTCGCGCAAGGCCTGCTCCCCTACGGCGCACAGCTGCTCATGGCCGGAGCGCTCGCCTCGCTGGCGCCCACGCAGATCATCCCCTTTCTCTATTATCCGCCAATGCTCGCGCTGGCAGCCCTGCTGTCGATAGCGCTGCGCTATCCCAAGAAGTATAGTTGAAGCCATGGACGTTATCACACGAAACTATTTCTGCACACTGCGCAACGCCGCCTTCGGGGCCAGCGAAGCCACCGAGCCCATGTCGGCCTACAAATGGCAGCAGTTGCGACAACGAGCCGCCCAAGACGACGTGCTGATGTTCATTGACGACACCGTGCCCCGCCACGCCATCAACTTCGAAGATCACAAGCAGGGGCGCAAGTTTCGCCGCATCGCCAAAACCGAATACCACGCCATAGACACCTCGCTCGACACGCTCGATATGCTCAACATCATGCTCTACAACATCGACCACACGCTGTCGGGGAACACTTCGCTGCGGGCCATCATCGAGATGGGCCGCTATCTGCGACGCAAAGGCGACCGCGTGGACTTCGTGAAACTCGAATCGTGGCTGCGCCAGCTCGGCGTGCATCGCATGGCCCGCCTCCACGCATCGGTGCTCGTGTCGCTGTTTGGCTTCCACCTCGACGAGCTCCCCTTCATGAACCGCACGGCGCCACGGGCCGAACAACTGGGCAGTCGCGACCACCGTCTCACCGCCGCCTACCTGCTCCACTACCCCGCCGCCACCATCCACAGCGCCCTGCGCCGCGTGTTCCACAGCATCACACAAATCGAAGAATAGCGCCCCGAGCTGTTCAAATTGTTCTTTTTGTAACCTTCCGAAACGGCTCAAAAAGGCCCTCGCTGGTCACCAACTCGTCTTTCGGTGCGAAAAACGGCCGTTTTGAGCCACTTTTTGCAAAGTGCTATCCATCAGTCTTTTATAGTAAATTCAATAGACGCTGATTTTCAATGCCTTAGCCTTCCGTTTCCAATCCAATGGTTTTGCTCGCGCTATCCATTGGAATTGCACGCGCTATCCAATGGTTTCGCACTCGCTATCCATTGGATAGACGATCGAAAACTAAGGGATAGCGCCTCCAAAACCATTGGATAGCGAAGCGAAGACTAACGGATGCGGATTTCGCGAGTGAGATTCTTGCAAAAACGGGATGGCGGAATAACGGAAGAAGTGTCCCATTTTTCCATTTTAACATCTAGATGGAAGAAAAATCCGTACAATGCATTCCAGCGGAATGGTTGCGAATTGTTCCATTTGTCGGATCGGCGGATGGCGATGAAAAACGGCAGGAAAGGAGCGGCGCTTCCACAACACGCCACAAGCACTCCGGCAGCGGCTGACCACCACTCCGGCGGCCAGTGTCGGGGCGTCAGCGGTTGTCGAGGGCCTGCCGCAAGAAGGCGAGATAGTCGGCCACGCTCTCGTCGTAGCCATAGCTGCCGGCGAGGGGGTGGCCCTGCGGCGACACGGCCACATAAAACGGCTGGGCGTTGGCGCCAAACTTGTGGCGCTGCAGATAGCTCCACTTGTCGCCCACGGTGCGCAGTGAGCGGCGGCGGCCGTTTTCCTCCACGTCGAAGGGTTGGTCGAGCGGCCGTTTGTCGTCGGTGTAGAGCGACACAAGCACAAATTCGCTGGTGAGCAGGCGGCGCACCTCTGCGTCGGTCCACACGGCTGCCTCCATCTTTCGGCAGTTTACACAGCCGTAGCCCGTGAAGTCTATCAGCACCGGCCGTCCCGTGCGGCGGGCTTCGGCCATGGCTTCGTCGTAGTCGGTGAAGGGCGCGTTCACCTGCTCGGCCTTATAGAGATTGATGCGCTGCGTGTAGATGGGTGGCGTGAAGGCGCTCACCAGTTTGCAGGGGGCGCCCCACAATCCGGGCACCATGTAGGCCGCCAGCAGCAGCGATGCCGCGCCCGCCACGGCCATGATGCCGCGCGCCCGCCGGCCGAGGGGTGCTTCGCCGGTGGCGGCGTTGGCCTTGCGCGCCTTGTGGGCGAAGCGCAACAGATAGATGCCGAGCAGCAGAAAAATGACAATCCAGAGCAACAAGAACAGATCGCGCGACAGCCATTGGTGCCCCGAGGCCATGTCGGCCACAGAGAGAAATTTCAAGGCGAAGGCCAATTCGATGAATCCCAGCGCAACCTTGATGGCCGTCATCCACGACCCCGAGCGCGGTGCCCGCTGCAGCCAGCGCGGGAAAAGGGCGAAGAGCGTGAACGGCAACGCCAGCGCCAGGGCAAATCCCGACATGCCGGCCACGGGCGCCGCCAGCGATCCGCGCGACGCCGTCTCCACGAGCAAGAAGCCCACGATGGGGGCCGTGCACGAGAAACTCACCAGCACGAGCGTGGCCGCCATGAAAAACAGCGACAGCGCGCCGCCGGCCTCCGAGGCCTTGTTGTCGGCCGCATTGCTCCACGATGAGGGCAGACGGAGTTCGAAAAGACCTATCATGCTGAGGCCAAACACGGCCAGCAAGAGGAAGAAGCAGAGATTGAGCCACACATTGGTGGAGAGGGCATTGAGCGCCGACGCTCCGAAGATGGCAGTCACCAGCAGTCCGAGTGCCAGATAGATGGCGATGATGGAGAGGCCATACACCACCGCGTCGCGAATGCCGCGGCGCCGGTCGTTTTTGGCACGACGGAGAAAGAAGCCCACCGTGAGTGGCACCATGGGCCACACGCAGGGCGTGAACAGCGCCGCCAAGCCGCCCAGAAATCCCATCAGCAGCACATAGAGCAACGAGCGACGGGGGCCGCCGGCGCCGTCGAAGCGCTGCAGCTCGTCGATCACGGGTGCCCAGTCGCCGTTCAGCGGCGAGGCCTCGGTGGCAAGGGCGGCAGTGTCGGCAACGAGGGAGGCGGAATCTGCCAGCGCGAGGCCTTGCACAGCACTGTCGGGCGCCGCGTTGAGGGAGTCTTTCGCGGGCGCCGGAGCTGTGGTTTGCTCCTCGTTGGCAGGACTTTCGATGTTGGCCGTGCCGCGCTCGTCAAACGCCACCTGCTCGGGCGGCAGGCAACTCTCCTCGTTGCAGGCGCCATATTCCAAATAGCCCGCCACGCGATATTGCGGCGCCGTGATGCGATAGCGCTGCGTGAAGGTGGCGCTGCTTTCAAAATAGCGCACCGTCATGCCGAACAGTCGGTCGAAGGTGCTGATTTCTTTTCCCTCAGCCTGCAACGTGCCCACCGGCGCGAGGCCCTCCAGCGCATCGTGATGAATGGAGGCCGGCGTGGGGCCGCCGGCGGGCAATCCCACGGAATACACGTGCCAACCGCCGTCGATGGTGGCTTTGAACACCAGCGACAATTCTGTGGGCGACGACTGCCGCCGGCTCACTTCCACGCTCACCGGCGCCATCATCTGCGCCATCGCTGCCACGGCCATCAGCCATCCCGCGAGCGCCAGGGCCAGTCTCTTATGTGTTGCTGACATGGGTTTCATGTTATAAATGGTCCGCGCCGTCGTAGCCATTGCTCACAGACGGGCTCATCATGCGCCTTGGTCTTTTCTCCGTTGCGCGGTGCAAAAGTAGTGCTTTTCCATGAATATTATCAAAAAACAATCACCAAAAAAAATGATGAAATTCCAATAACGAAGGACTGCAAAGTTGTTGCAAAAATCAGGAATCGGCAGCAATGGGGCGACACACGGGCGCTAGGCACACACCGCTTATATATTATATATGGAGTGGCGACGCGGCGGAGGTCGGCGCGAAGATGAGGGGGCAAAGTTTGGCGATGTGGCAGAAATGCGCTACTTTTGCACGGGCAAACCGACAATGAAACATTGCAAACAGATGAAAAGAGCAACGATGAAGGCCTTGCGCGGCATGGTGATGCTCGTGGCCATGTGCTTGGCGCTGAGCACGTGCACCACGCTGGCAAAGAGCGCCGGCAAGTATGAAGCATGGGACGACAGCTGCGGCACCATTGAGCGAAACGTGGCCTACGACTCGGGCAAGCGCAACGACTACGACCTCTATCTGCCCGCGGGCAAGGCTCGCAACGGCATCATCGTGTGCATACACGGCGGCTCGTGGATGGGCGGGTCGAAGGACGACCTCGACTATGTGTGCAAACGCTATTGCAAGGCCGGCTATGTGGCGGCCTCTATCGACTATTCTGTGATTGCTTTCCTAGGGCACAACGATGTCACGCTGCCACAAATGGACGCCGAAATCCATGCCGCCATCGGCCACATACGGCAACGACTGGAAGCACGGGGCGTGCACATCAACAACATGGCCCTGTGGGGATATTCGGCCGGTTCGCAGTTGGCCATGGCCTATGCCATGAAACATCGGAGCGACGCCCCCTATCCGGTGCGCTTCGTGGTGGACCAAGTGGGGCCTTCAGACCTAACGGCGATGTTCCCCGCCAATGAGGAGAAGTTGCGCAACATCGAGCGGCGCCTCGCCGCGGGAGAGGATCTCGCCAACAACGGCGACAAGAAAGATGTGGACAACCTCGTGTTTCGAGCTTCGGGCGCAAGGATGAAGGCCGGCATGTACAACAGGGCGACCGTGGAAAAGCTCATCGGAAGCTCTTCGCCGGCACAGCTGGTGAAACGCGGCGACGCCCCCACCATCATGACCTACGGCGAGAAAGACATCATCGTGAAGCCGGCGGTGCGCAAGGCCGTTGTTGACGCTTTCGAAAAGCAGCACGTGCCTTACACGCTCATTCTGTTCCCCAACTCGGGCCACGACCTTGCATCCGACCCCGACTGCACGGCGAAATTGCGCGCCACGGTGGACGACTATCTGAAGCAATATTTCCAATAGCGCGGAGCAAGGGCCGCACTCTTCCCATCGAAGACAAGCACCACAGCCCACAACGGGCACGGAAATCGCATTTATAAAACAGCACAACAGCATCGGCATGATATCAGTTGAAGGACTCAAAGTGGAGTTTGGCGTGAAGCCATTGTTCCGAGATGTCAGTTTCGTGGTAAACGATCGCGACCGCATCGCCCTTGTGGGCAAAAACGGCGCCGGCAAGAGCACGCTGCTCAAAATACTGTGCGGGCTGCAGAAGCCCACGGCCGGGACGGTGAATGTGCCCAACAACACCACCGTGGGATACCTGCCGCAGGTGATGAAGTTGCAGGACGAAACCACCGTGCGCGACGAGACACGCAAGGCTTTTGCAGAGCATGCGCAGATGGCCGACCGCGTGGAGCGCATGAGCCGCGAGCTGGCAGAGCGCACCGACTACGAGAGCGACGACTACATGGCCCTTGTGGAACGCTACACCGAAGCCCACGAACGCTACATGATGACGGGAGCCGAAGGCGACGAGGCCGAGATGGAACGAACGCTCACGGGGCTGGGATTCACGCGCAAAGACCTAGATAGGCCCACGCGCGAGTTCTCCGGGGGATGGCGTATGCGCATAGAATTGGCCAAGATTCTGCTGCGCAAGCCCGACGTGCTCCTTCTCGACGAGCCCACCAACCACTTGGACATCGAGTCGATACGCTGGCTCGAGCAATTCCTCGTGACGAGCCCGAGCAGCGTGGTTCTGGTGAGCCACGACCGCGCATTCATTAACAATGTAACCAACCGCACGCTGGAAATCTCTTGCGGGGCAGTGGTTGACTACAAGGTGAAGTATGACGAATACGTGAAGCTGCGCCAGGAAAGGCGCGAACAACAGCTGCGCGCCTATGAGAATCAACAGCGCGAAATAGCCGACATCCGCCAGTTTGTGGAGCGCTTTCGCTACCAGGCCACCAAGGCCGTCCAGGTGCAGCAACGCCTCCGTCAGCTGGAAAAGATTGTCCCGATAGAGGTTGACGAAGTGGATCGCAGTGCCCTGCGACTGAAATTCCCGCCGTGCTTGAGGAGCGGAGACTACCCCGTGGTGTGCGAGGACGTGGGAAAAGCATTCGGCGACCATGTGGTTTTCTCTCGCGTGAACCTCACCGTGAAGCGCGGAGAAAAGGTGGCCTTCGTGGGCAAAAACGGCGAGGGCAAGTCCACGCTCGTGAAGTGTATCATGGGCGAACTGCCGTTCGACGGCACGCTGAAGGTGGGGCACAACGTGCAAATCGGCTACTTTGCGCAAAACCAAGCACAGCTGCTCGACGAGAAGCTCACCGTGTTTGACACCATCGACCGCGTGGCAAAGGGCGAAGTGAGACTGAAAATCAACGACATCCTCGGCGCCTTCATGTTTGGCGGCGAGGCCTCCGACAAGCGCGTGGCCATGCTCAGCGGCGGCGAGCGCAGCCGACTGGCCATGATCAAACTGCTGCTGGAGCCGGTGAATCTGCTCATCCTCGACGAGCCCACCAATCATCTCGACATGGTTTCCAAGGACGTGCTGAAAGAGGCGATAAAGGCCTTCGACGGCACCGCCATCATCGTGAGCCACGACCGCGAGTTTCTCGACGGTCTCGTTTCCAAGGTTTACGCCTTCGGCGATGGCAAGGTGCGCGAATATCTGGGCGGCATCTACGACTGGATACGCGCCACGGAGAAAGCCGAGACCGCTGCCCAGACGCTGGCAGCTCCCCATCAGAGCGCTCCACAGGCCTCACCCGCGAAAACGACGGGCAAGCCCGCCGCCGACTATCAGAAGCGGAAAGAGCAACAGAAAAAGCGTGCCCGGCTGGAGAAACAAATCAAGGCTATCGAAGAAAAAATAGGGGCCATGGAGCAGCGCATCAAGGAACTCGACGAGATACTCTGCGACCCGAAAAACGCTTCCGACATGACCATCGTCACCGAATACACCACCACGCGGCGCGCCATCGACCAAGAAACCGAGCGCTGGACCGAGCTCTGCGAACAGCTGGAGGGCATGGAGCCGTAGCCCGAAGGGCGTTCCCACACCGTGCGGTCGGCGCCTTTTCTGCGGCCGACGCTTCACGTTGCAACTTTTTTTGCTTACCTTTGCATCACCAAACCATTACATACAAAGACAAAAAAAAACATGAAAACCAAGAAGATGATAACCATGATGATGATGGTTGCCGCCGGCGCCGGCCTCAGCGCCCAAGACCTGAACGAGGGCATACGGCCAGAAAACATGGACAAGAGCGTTCGCGCTCAAGACGACTTCTACCAGTATGCCTGCGGCGGATGGATGAAGAGCCACCCGCTGCCCGCCGCCTATTCGCGCTACGGCTCGTTTAATTTGCTTCAAGATGAGAACGATAAGCGCATCAACGGCATTCTCAACGAACTGAAAGACGGCCAATATGCGAAGGGCTCGGTGGAGCAGAAACTCTCCGACTTCTACAAATCGGCCATCAACCAAGAGCGCCGCAATCGCGAAGGCGTGGCGCCCGTGATGCCGCTCATCAAGCAGATTGAGGCTGCCAAAACAAAGGACGAGCTGTTCAACATCCAGAAGCAACAAGCGGCGTATGGCGACCAAAAGTTTATGCATATAATGTTCGGCGTCGATGACAAGAACGCATCGCAATACATTCTGAACGTATATCAGGGCGGCCTGATGCTGGGCTTGAAAGACTATTACCTTGACAAAGACAAGGCCACCTCGGACATACGCGAAGCCTACAAGCGGCATATCGTGAAGATGCTCCAGAAGTTTGGCTTCTCAAAGAAGCAGTCTGAGCGCAAAATGCTCAACATCATGAAGGTGGAAACCGCGCTCGCAAAAGTGAGCAAGAGCCGCACAGAGCTGCGCGACGTGGAGGCCAACTACAACAAGATGACGCTGCAAGAATTTGAAAGCCGCTACCCCAACGTGCGCCTATCAAGCCTCACCGACGCCATGGGCATCAACCGCGCCCACGTGCAAGAGCTGATAGTGGGTCAGCCGGTCTTCGTGGAAGGTGCCAACAAGACCATCGGCGAAATCTCCGTCGAGGAATATCGCGACTACATGGAGTGGGACGAGATATGCGGCGCCGACAGTTATCTGAGCGAAGACATCGCGGCAACCAGCTTCGAATTCTTCGGCAAGACCATGCGCGGCCGCAAAGAAGACTACCCGCTCTGGAAACGAGCCACCAATCAGACAGAGGCCCAGATGGGCGAAGCCCTCGGACGCATCTACTGCGAACGCTACTTTCCCGCCTCGTCGAAGGCGCACATGGAACAGCTCGTCAAGAACCTGCAACTGGCGCTCGCCGAGCGCATCATGGCGCAAGACTGGATGGACACCGACACCAAGCTGAACGCGCTCTCCAAGCTCAGCACTTTCTACGTGAAAATCGGCTACCCCAACAAGTGGAAAGACTTGAGCGAGCTCAACATCGACCCCGCCCGGAGCTACTACGAAAACGTGATGGAGTGCTTCAAATTCAAGACCAAGCAACGCATCAACGACATGGCCGGAAAGCCCGTTGACCGAGATGAGTGGCACATGACGCCGCAAACGGTCAACGCCTACTACAATCCGACCACCAACGAAATCTGCTTTCCCGCCGGCATTCTGCAGTATCCGTTCTTCGACCCCACGGCCGACGACGCGTTCAACTACGGCGCTATCGGCGTGGTGATAGGGCACGAGATGACCCACGGCTTTGACGATCAAGGCCGCCACTACGACAAATCGGGCAACATGACCGACTGGTGGACTGCCGACGACAGCCGCCGGTTTGACGAACGGACCTCAAAATACGCCGACTTCTTCTCCGCCATCAAAGTGCTCCCCGACCTGAATGCCAACGGCAAACTCACGCTGGGCGAAAACCTGGCCGACCACGGCGGGCTCCAAGTGGCCTGGTATGCCTATAAAAATGCCACGCGCAACCATCCGCTGAAGACCATCGACGGGCTCACCGCCGACCAGCGCTTCTTCATCGCCTACGCAAGCGTGTGGGCCGAGAACATCGTCGAGGCCGAAATCCGCAGCCGCATCAAGACCGATCCCCACTCGCTGGGACGATGGCGCGTGAACGGCGCACTGCCCCACATCAACGCTTGGTATGACGCTTTCTCCGTGAAACAGGGCGACAAAATGTTTATCCCCAAGAGCGAGCGCCTGCAGCTGTGGTAAAGACGGGCGGCAACGATGCGGCCGAAGGCCAAAGAGGCACAAGCCCATCGACGCCACACATCTATATATATGTCACCGCAAAAAGGAGCGTGTCCGAGTCATTGGGCACGCTTTTTTCATTGTTCTTGTAGAGCGGCGGCGCTCGCGGCGCAACGGCCGGATGGCAGTTTCGGAGGGCAAAACCGGTGGTTTCGGAGGGCTAGATTGGCGCCCTTGTGTTGCGCCATTTAATAATATTTAAGCTAAAAATCAGGGTTTTAGAGAACAACGTAACGAAAAAATGATTACCTTTGCAGCACTTTTCGCGATAAAAATCAAGGGTATTAGTTTAGCAATCAACCGGTTAACAACGATTAGAACAGTAGCGAGATGCGACAATTAAAGATTCAAAAGAGCATTACAAACCGGTCCAGCGAAGCGTTGGACAAGTATCTGGTGGAAATCGGTCGGGCTCCGCTCATTTCAATAGACGAGGAAATAGAGTTGGCGCAGAAGATCCGTAAAGGCGGCCGCGAGGGAGAACGGGCCAAAGACAAGCTGGTTACGGCCAACTTGCGCTTTGTCGTGTCGGTCGCTAAGCAGTACCAACACCAAGGTTTGTCGCTGACCGACCTCATCGACGAGGGCAATATTGGACTGATAAAAGCCGCGCAGAAGTTTGACGAAACCCGTGGTTTCAAATTCATTTCCTACGCGGTGTGGTGGATTCGCCAAAGCATCTTGCAAGCCATAGCCGAGCAAAGTCGCATCGTGCGGCTGCCGCTCAACCAGGTGGGATCGCTCAATAAGATCAACCACGAGATTAACCGTTTCGAGCAAGAAAACCAGCGCCACCCTTCTATTTCGGAGCTGGCCGAAGCCACCAACATTGACGAGGAGAAGATAGGGCAAAGCCTGGCCGCCGACGGCCACCACGTGAGCATCGATGCGCCCTTCCAGGACGGCGAGGACAACTGCATGCTCGACGTGATGCCCTCGGGAGATGACTCGCGCACCGACCGGCATGTGGACCACGAGAGCATGGCCCAGGAGCTCAATTCTGTGCTGTCGCGCGTGCTGAAAGACCGAGAAATCACCATCATCCGCGAGTGTTTCGGCATCGGCTGCCAAGAGAAGGGGCTCGAAGAAATAGGCGATCAGCTGGGCCTCACCCGCGAGCGCGTGAGACAAATCCGCGAGAAGAGCATTGCCAAGCTGCGCGACAGCGGCAACGCCAAGATTCTGATGAAATATCTGGGATAGGGCCCGCGGAAACCGCGCGCGCCGCACGCCATCAACCACAGCGGAGGGCATGTCTTCAACAAGACGTGCCCTCCGCTCTTTTTTGCGCCGCCCATTCATCGCCATACGCCATCCGACAAACGGAACAATCCGCAACCCATCCGCCGGAATGCACTGTACGGATTTTTCTTCCATCTAGATGTTAAAATGGAAAAACAGCACATTTTTACCAACATTCCGGCACCCCATTTTTGCAAAAATATTGCCCTTCCGTTTCGCATCCATTAGTCTTCCTCTCGCTATCCAATGGTTTTGCATCGCGCCGTCAATGGTTTTCGATGCGCCCGTCAATGGATAGCGAGTCCGAAACCATTGGATAGCGCTTCCAATTCCATTGGATAGCGCGAGCAAAACCATTGGTTTGCAAATGGATGGCTAATGCATTGAAAATCAGCGCCCATTGATTTTCTTGTAAAAGACTGATGGATAGCGGGTTGCAGAAAGTGGCTCAAAAAGGCCGTTTTTCGCGCCGAAAGACGAGTTGGTGACCAGCGAGGGCATTTTTGAGCCACTTTCTGAGGTTACAAAAAGAACAATTTAACACTCTCGGGGCGCTATTTTTAGTCGCTGAGATGGCCGAAAACGCGAAAAGCCCACGGGAGCGCTCGTTGCGCCTCCGTGGGCTTTGGCGTCTGCGCTTTGGCGCAGACCGATGCCCTGTTCAGGGGTTGTGGTTGTTTATTCTTCTCTTCGTCGCCACGTTAGAGCGTCACGCCGTTTTTGAAGATGGAGATTTCGCGATAGCCATTCTTCTCGTTTTGGGTGGGTTCGCCATTGGCCACGCTGATGATCTTGTCGATGAAATCGGCGAGCACATCGCGCATGGGCTGTCCCTCCACAAGGCGCCCGGCATTGAAGTCCACCCAATTGGGCTTGTTGGCCGCCAGCGTGCTGTTGGTGGAGACCTTCATGGTGGGGATGAAAGTGCCAAACGGCGTGCCGCGGCCCGTGGTGAAGAGCACGATTTGGCAGCCGGCAGCGGCGAGCGCGGTGGAGGCCACGAGATCGTTGCCTGGCGCCGAGAGCAGGTTGAGGCCTTTCACTTGCAGGCGATCGCCATAGGAGAGCACTCCGCTGACGGGCGCGCGTCCGCACTTTTGTGTGCATCCGAGGGCTTTGTCTTCAAGGGTGGAGATGCCGCCGGCCTTGTTTCCGGGCGACGGATTTTCGCCCACAGGCTCTCCGTGGGAAAGGAAATACTCTTTGAAGTCGTTGATCAGTTTGACCGTTTGCTCGAAGAGAGCGGGTGTTTCGCAGCGGTTCATCAAGATGGTTTCTGCCCCAAACATCTCGGGCACCTCGGTGAGAATGCTTGTTCCGCCCTGGGCCACGAGATAGTCGGAGAACTCTCCGACGAGGGGATTTGCGGTGATGCCGCTGAATCCGTCGCTGCCGCCGCACTTCAAGCCCACTCTCAGTTCGCTCAGCGGGCAGGGCTCGCGGCGGTCTTTCTTGGCGATGTTGTAGAGCTCGCGCAGCACTTTCATGCCCTCTTCCACCTCGTCGCCTTCCACGCGCTGGGTGACGAGCAGTCGCACGCGCTCCTTGTCGTAGTCGCCCAGGAGGGCCATAAAGTCGTCGGGCTGATTGTTTTCGCATCCCAGCGACAGCACTAGCACGGCGCCAGCGTTGGGGTGGAGCACGATGTCGCGCAGCACTTTGCGTGTGTTTTCGTGGTCTTCGGAGAGCTGCGAGCAGCCGTAGTTGTGATGCCAGGCGTGGACGGCGTCGATGCCCTCCAGCGCTGTTTCTTTCTCCAATTGGGCGGCTAGGCGCTCGGCGATGCCGTTGACGCATCCCACGGTGGGCACTATCCACACCTCGTTGCGTATGCCCACCTCTCCGTTTTTCCGCCGATAGCCGTTGAACGTGCGTTCGTCGCGGGGTATATTGAGGCTCTCCTTCACGGGGTGATACTCGTAGGAGAGCGTCCCTGCGAGGTTGGTTTTCAGATTGTTTTCATTGACCCACGTGCCGGCCTTCAGCGCTTCGCGAGCGTGCCCTATGGGGTAGCCGTATTTAATGATGTTGGTGCCCTCGGGGGTATCCACGAGAAGGAGCTTGTGCCCCACGGGGGTGTCTTGCAGCACGACAATGTCGCGCCCGTCGATGCTGATGGTTTCGCCCTGTTTGAAGGCACGCAGGCAGACCACTACGGTGTCGGCCGGATTGATTTTGATGAATGATGATTGCTGCATGATGCTATGGTTTTTGTATAATATGTTGCGGGATGGGTGGCGGCGGGGCGGCGACGATCAGAGCTGCGTGCGCCGATAAAAGTCCACGTTTTCGCGGGTGAGCAGTTCGATGGGCATGTAGTTGACGGGCTCCACCTTTTGTTTTAGGATGATGGCGCGAAAGAGCGTGTCCACGCAGTTGTAGCCCTGCATGAACGCGTGCTGTGCAATGAGAAACGATATGCTGCCGCGGCGGAGGCATTCGGCGTTCTTCTCCACCATGTCGTAGCCCATAATTTGAACGTCGCGGCGGCGGGTTTTGAGCAGAAATTCGCCCACGATATGAGCCTTGGAGCTCATCGTGATGCAGTGGTGCACGTGGGGATGGTCTTTTAAAAAGGTTTCGAGCACATCGTCGTAGCCTGCGCGCTCGCCCTCCATCTGCAGGTTGAGCTCGGCGATGACCACGTGGGGGAAGTGCTCGTGCATGTAGTGGCGGAATCCCACTTCGCGATTGTCTTGTTGCTTGGAGCCCAACACGCCGTCTTTCACCTGGCGCATGAGCATGATTTCGTTCTCGCGCGAGGCGATGAGCATCAGCATGCGGGCAGCGAAATATCCGCTCTGGAACGAGTCTTGCCCAAAGAAACTGAGGGGCTTCAGGTCGGGCATATAAGAGTCGAGCAGAATGAAGGGGATGCCTTCCGCGTGGAGACTATCGGTGAAAGACTGCGTCACGGCGAGCGCGGCGGGCACCACCACCACGCCGTCGGGCCGCCGTTCGAGAATCTCGCGTGCGGCTTTTTCAAACGAGCGGCTGTCAAACCGGTTGTAGTATTTCAGGTTTACGCGGATGTGAAAGTCGCGGCGCACGTCGGTGCAATGATTGGCGCCCTCCTCCACTTCCTCCCAATAGGTTTCGCTGTCGTGGCGCGGCATGAGGATGGTGAAGGTGTACGACTTGTTGTAGGCCAAGGCCGAGGCATACATATTGGGGCGATAGTCTATCTCTTGGAGCACGCGCTCCACCTTGGCGCGCGCCTTTTGCGACACGTTGGGGCGGTTGTGCAAGATGCGATCCACCGTGCCTGCCGACACTCCGGCCATCTCGGCGATGTCTTTAATCCTTATTCGTTCAGTCATTGTGTAGTTTGTTTCGTGCGGCCCGTCAATGCTTTGGCATCACTACGACGCGTGCAAAAGTAGGAAAAAATATTGAATTGTGTGAATACACAGTATATTTTTTTGCTCGTTGTGCGCTTTTTTGGAAAAACTTTGTACCTTTGCAAAGTGAACGCGCCTAATGGCCGATGAAGAGAACACTCGTATAAAATTAATCTATAAACATTCAAAAACAAAGAGAAAACTGTTATGGCTAAGATTGTAACCTTGGGCGAGATCATGCTCCGCCTGTCGCCTAACGGCAACGACCGTTTCATCCAGAGTGAATCATTCCGCATCATCCCCGGTGGCGGAGAGGCCAACGTGGCCGTGTCGGTGGCCAACTATGGTCACGACGCCTACTTCGTGAGCAAGCTCCCGAAGCACGAAATCGGCCAGATCGCCGTCAACGCGCTGCGCCGATATGGCGTGAACACGCAGTTTATTGCCCGCGGCGGCGAGCGCGTGGGCCTCTATTATGCTGAGACCGGTGCCTCGATGCGCCCCTCGAAAGTGATCTACGACCGCGCCCATTCTGCCATCGCAGAGGCCGATCCCCAAGACTTCGACTTCGACGCCATCATGGAAGGCGCACAGTGGTTCCACTGGAGCGGCATCACGCCCGCCATATCCGACAAGGCCGCCGAGCTCACCCGTCTGGCCTGCGAAGCCGCCAAGCGCCACGGTGTGACGGTGTCGGTGGACCTGAATTTCCGCAAAAAGCTGTGGACATCCGAGAAGGCTATCTCCGTGATGCGCCCGCTGATGAAATATGTGGACGTGTGTATCGGCAACGAAGAAGACGCAGAGCTCTGCCTCGGATTCAAGCCCGACGCCGACGTGGAGGGCGGAAAGACCGACGCTTCCGGCTACGAGAAGATCTTCAAACAAATGAAAGAGGAGTTCGGCTTCAAGTATGTGGTATCCACATTGCGCGAGAGCTTCTCGGCCACATTCAACGGCTGGAAAGCGCTCATCTATGACGGCAAAGAGTTTTATCAGAGCAAGCGCTACGAAATCAACCCCATCATCGACCGCGTGGGCGGCGGCGACTCGTTCTCGGGCGGCCTCATCCACGGTCTGCTCACAAAGCCCACGCAGGGCGAGGCCCTCGAATTTGCCGTGGCCGCTTCGGCACTGAAGCACACCGTGAACGGCGACTTCAACCTGGTGGGCGTTGACGAAGTGGAATCGCTCGCCGGCGGCAATGCCAACGGACGCGTGCAGCGCTAAACTACAACCCCCGATGGCGCCGGTCGCCGACAATGGCACCGGCGCCGCAGGGTGACAACCATCAAACGTTTAAAACTTAAAAAGAAAGATAATGGCTAAGTTTGACAAGCTCGCCGTGCTGAAGAAAATCGGCGACACGGGAATGGTGCCCGTGTTCTACAACAAGGACCTTGAGACGTGCAAGAACGTGGTGAAAGCCTGCTACGACGGCGGCGTGCGCGCCTTCGAATTCACAAATCGCGGCGATTTTGCCCACGAAATCTTTGGAGAACTCGTGAAGTGGGCCGACAAAGAGTGCCCCGAATTGGCACTGGGCATCGGCTCGGTGGTGGACGCCCCCACTGCCGCGCTCTACATCCAGCTGGGCGCCAACTTCGTGGTGGGACCGCTTTTCAACCCCGATGTAGCCCCCGTTTGCAATCGTCGCTTGGTGCCCTACTGCCCCGGCTGCATGAGTGTATCGGAGATTGGCAAGGCACAAGAGCTGGGCTGCGACCTCACGAAGGTGTTCCCCGGCGACGTTGTTGGCCCCAATATGGTGAAGGGATTGAAGGCACCCATGCCGTGGTCGAAGATCATGGTGACCGGCGGCGTGGCCCCCGAAGCCGACAATCTGAAGGCTTGGTTCAAGGCCGGCGTTTACTGCGTTGGCATGGGCAGCAAGCTGTTCCCCAAGGATAAGGTGGCTGCCGGCGACTGGAAATACATCACCGACAAGTGCAAAGAAGCTCTGGGATACGTTGCCGAAGCTCGCGCATAACCACATTACCATTCAAGGCTTGATAGGACTGCTGTGCCTATCAGGCCTTTTCTTTTTATCAGCTTGCGGACCAAGGCACCAGCGCGAGGCCGACGAGCTGAACAGCATCTCCTACGCTTATCACTATCGCAACCTGGATTCCACCAAGTGCTACGCCCGCCGAGCGCTCGCATTCTGCGAAGATTATCCCTCGGGAAAGTCGGAGGCCTACAACAATTTGGCCTTCGTGAGCATCATGCACATGGACTATCAGCAGGCTTATGCGCTGCTCGACACGGCGCTCCGCGCGAGCAACAACCAGGTGGAGCGGCTCGTGTCGGAAGTGCAACTCATGAGATTGTGCCAGCGCGAGGCCCGCAACAAGGAGTTTTACGACCACTATGAGCGTGCTCGCAACACGCTGCGACGCATCGACGAAGAGCGGTCTTCGCTCGACAGCCGGCTGAGCCGCCGCATGATCTACGCCGAAAGCGAGCTCCACATCGTGGCATCGGCCTATTATTACTACGTGGGCTTGGAGCAGGAGAGCATTGATGCGCTGAAAGCCATCCGTGAAGACGACATCGAGGAAGACACCGCCCAGCATCTCAATTACCTCTATCAGATAGGCGCCGGAGGCATCATCACGCAAGGCTCCGCCGAGTATATCAACATGCAAGAATGGGACTATCTGATGCGGTGCTACCAGCGCAGTCTGCCGGGCGACTACATCTATTGGCAGGCCAACGCGCTGCAAGGGCTCAGCGAACACTTGTTTACGGCTCCGATGAACCGCTTCTTGCTCGACAACAAGCGCCCGTCGGTGGCCATGATCAACCTCGACGGCATGCCCGATTCCCTGCTGGCCGGCAACCTCGCACAGCGCTCGCTCGAACTGTTTCGCGCATACGGCGATGTCTATCAGACGGCCGGCGCCTACCGCACACTCGCATCGTGCTATTGGAATATCGAAGACTACCCATCGGCGCTCATTTGTTTGGAAAAGGCGCTCGACGAAGATCCGCGCATCAGCCAGGCGCCGCAGCTGGTGTCGAGCATTCACGAACGATTGTCGCTCACCTATTCGGCGCTCGACGACAAGCCCCGCAGCGATGAGCATCGCAACAGTTATCTCGACATTCACGAGCAGACGCGGCAAGACCGCCTGCTGGAGTCTCGCGCCGAGCAGCTGGCCACATCAGTGAAAGGGCTCAACCGCATGATCGCCGCCGTGCTGGGCATGATTGCCGTCACCATTGTGTTGCTACTGTGGTTTTACCGATTGCGCCGAAAAAACGAGCGCCGCGACAGCGAACGACTGTTGAGCGACGCCGAGCAGGAGGGCGCCGAAGTGATGAGCCGTCTCGCCGAACGACAAGAAGAAATCACAGAACAACTGGCGCTCACCGAGGGGCGCATCCGCGACAACAAGCGGCGCAATCTGGAGAATCGTGCAAAAATCTTCTTGGTGAACAGCATGATGCCCTTCATCGACCGCATGGCGCTCGAGATAGACAAGCTGCGCCGCCTCAACGAGCCCGCCGCCGTGAAGGCCGACCGCCGCTCCTATGTTCGCGAAATAGCCGACACCATCAACGACTGCAACGCCACACTCACCGAATGGATACAACTGCGGCGCGGCGACTTGCAGCTGCACATCGAAAGCTTTTCTGTCAACGAACTGTTCGATATGGTGAAGCGCTCACGCATGAGTTTCAGGCTGAAAGGCATCACACTCCGCGTGGAGCCCACCGAAGCCGTGGTGAAAGCCGACAAAACACTGACACTCTTCATGATCAACACGCTGGCCGACAACGCCCGAAAGTTCACAGACAAGGGCGGCAACGTGGACATCAGCGCCACCGAATCCAATGGATATGTGGAGATATCGGTGGCGGATACGGGATGCGGCATGACCGACGAACAACTCTCCACGCTCTTCACCCATCACATCAAAGACGGGCACGGATTTGGGCTGCTCAACTGCCGCGGCATCATCGAGCACTACAAAAAGCTGAGCAAGCTCTTCGCCGGCTGCACGCTGAGCGCCGAAAGCACGCTGGGCAAAGGCAGTCGTCTCTCCTTCCGTTTGCCGGCCGGCATCCGCCGAATGGTGGCATTTCTGTTGATCCACGCCGCGGCCGTCGGCGCCATGGCGGCATCCGCGTCTCCGCTCGATCAGGCCGCCCGCTTCGCCGACAGCGCATATTACAGCAACATTGCCGGCACCTATCGTGCCACCATGCTGTTTGCCGACAGCGCCCGCTACTACCTGCAGCTCTGCGAACAGCCAGACACCAGCATCCTGATGGGCATCGCCAACGAAACAGCCGTGGCGGCACTGGCCCTCCATGAGTGGGATGTCTATCAGCGAAACAACAGCGAATACACACAATTATATAAGGAGGTGACGGCCGATCACACGTTGGGGCACTATGTGAGCCGCATGCAGCGCGCCCGTCAGAGCCGCAACGTGGCCATCGGACTGCTCGTGACGCTCCTCGTGGTCATTGTTGCCGCCTACTATCTGCTCTACTATCGCCCACAGCTACAGCGGCGCCATCGCGCCGAACTGCGGGCCATGCAACGCAGCCGCGATGCCGTGGAACAGAAACAGCGCGACACAGAGCTCATGGAAGACGAGCTGAGGCGCGCCGAATATGAGCAGCAACAACTCTATATCAGCAACAACGTGATCGACAACTGCCTGTCCTCGCTCAAGCACGAGACGATGTATTTCCCCTCGCGTATCCGCCTATTGCTGCCCGATGACGACAACAACGAGGCCCTCAACGACGTGGCCGAGCTCACATCTTATTATAAAGACCTTTATTCACTGCTGGCCCGCCAAGCGTCGGAACAGATCGAGGCCACGCTATTCGACGAAGATGCCGAGGCCTATCTCATAGAATTGCTCACCAAGGCCGCCGGTTCCGACACGCTGCAGCCGCAGCAGACAATCTCTGGCCCTTATCGCGTGAGTCGCATCGACATGCCCCACACGCCCTATCGCGACTTTTTCACACCCTCGCCCCAAAACATTCCCTTCCTCATCTGCCGACAAATCGTGCGCGAAAACTCGGAAGCCACCAACCGCCGCGGATGCGGCATCGTGGCCGAACCATTGGGCGAAGGCACCCGTTTCACCATCACAACAGCTAACACATGGACCCATTCAAAGTGATCATCGTGGAGGATGTGCCCCTCGAACTGAAGGGCACCGAAGGCATCTTCCGCAACGAAATCCCCGAAGCCGACATCATCGGCACCGCTGCCGACGAGAAAGCCTATTGGCGACTCATCAAACAGCAACAACCCGACCTTGTGCTTCTCGACCTCGGGCTCAACGGTTCCACCACCATTGGCGTGGAACTCTGTCGCCAAACCAAGGAAGGCTATCCCGCCATCAAGGTGCTTATCTTCACCGGAGAGGTGCTCAACGAAAAGCTCTGGGTTGACGCGCTCGACGCTGGATGCGACGGCATCTGTCTGAAAAGCGGAGAATTGCTCACGCGCGGCGATGTGCAGAGCGTGATGAGCGGCAAGCGCATGGTGTTCAACCAGCCCATTCTCGAGCGCATTCTTGAGCGCTTCAAGCGCAGCGTTGGCAGCCAGATCATGCGCCAAGAGGCACTTGTGGACTACGAAATCGACGAATACGATGAGCGTTTCCTTCGTCACCTCGCGCTGGGCTACACCAAAGAGCAGATCACCAACCTGCGCGGCATGCCCTTCGGCGTGAAAAGTCTGGAGAAGCGACAAAACGAACTCATTCGAAAACTCTTCCCCGACGACAACGGAGGCATTAGTGTCAACGCCACTCGACTGGTGGTGAGGGCCTGCGAACTGCGCATCATCGACATAGACCATCTGCAGCCCGATGCCGAATAACCGCCGTTTATCCTCTGCCCCGCAGCCGCGCCGCCGTTTATCCGATGGCACCCGTCTCTGCCGGTGGGCCGTCGTGGCAATGGCCGTTGCCCAGGTGGCGCTCTTCCCCTTGTCGTGGCTCGTGGCCGCCGTGGCCCCCGATGCCCGTCTCCATTCACTGCTTTCCTCGGAGGGCATCCGCTGGTTTTTCGGCCGTTTCACCCACAACATGGCTCATCCGCTGCTCGTTTGGCTTCTGCTCGCCGTGGTGGCCATCCATGCCCTCAGGCAGAGCGGGCTGATGTCCACGTTGCGCTCCCTGCGCAGAGGTGCCCGTCTCACGCTGCCCCGGCGGTCGGGTATCCGCGCTGCCGCCCTTGTGGTGCTCGTGGCCGTTGCCGTGATGGCAGCCCTCACCTGCGCCCCCGATGCGCCACTGGTGGGGCTCACGGGTCGCCCTTTCCCTCTTGGCTTTCCCGCCGCCATCGTGCCCGTGCTCGCCTTCACCCTTTTTGCAGCCGGAGCAGCCTTCGCCTTTGCCGCCGGACAAACCCGACAACTGCTGCAGCCCTCCACCAACCATCTTCCCCTCATCCTGCTACTCTACATTCTCGCCATGCAGCTCTATCAAAGCCTGCTCTTTGTTTTAGGCCTCTGGTTTTGAGTGTTGAGGCCCCCACGTGCAAGGCATTCCAATTCTCAAAATCATAGAATCGTTTATAAAAGATGTAAACAAATTATATCTTTCTCACGTTTTTTTATATCTTTGCGCATTCAACAACCTTAAACCAAGCACTGACGGGCGGAGACTACCCCCCACGCCGCGCACTTCATGCACAAAACTTAACAACCGTGTTTTCACCAACCACCACCATCCTGCAGCTTCACAACAGCGGCATGATCTCCACCCGCACCTACAACAGCCTGCGCTACGCCGGTATCCAAACCGTTGACGACATTCGCAAGCGTTTCCGCAAGCCCGAAGACATGTTGCGGTTAGGCAACTTCGGCCGCAAGTCGCTCGAAGAGGTTTCCCCGCTGTTCGACAGTCGGTCTGGCGAAGACAACACTGACAAGCATGCCGGTGCACAAGGCCACGTCCCCGTTTCGCGTGTCCCGCGCCTATCAGCGGTTGAATATCGTGCCGCCATTGCACAATCCGCCAACGAGCCGTCCATGCCGCCCGCTGTCAGCGATGTCTATTCGCAATTGGCCACGCTCACCGACAACGCTCAACAGTTGCTGAACAGCCTTTTCCCCCATCCGGAGATGCTCCATAGTGCCGTGATGGCCGATAGTTCAGCGTTGCGCCAAGTGCCCGAAGGGGCTTCCCTCACCGAGGTCATCGATCTGCGCCGGCGTCTGCTCCATTTCATCGGTCTCGCCATCGAGAAATTACGAAGTCAAGGCCTCGCCGCGCTCTGCGATGCCTACCGCCACACCGAAGAAAGCCTGCAGCGCGACCTCAACCATTTCACGTGCCTGCAGCTGTGGCATCACTTTGTTTCTCCCGAAGCGCGCCACTACGCAGAGCAACGCTATGAGGAGCTCTGCGAAGAGCAGCTCGACACGCGTGCCAAGAATTTCCGCCGCCGCTTTCTCCCCCGCATCACCGACATGTTGGCCCTCGATGCCCTGCCGCTCGCCGACTATCAGCGCGTGAGCCCTCGCAAGTCCATCACCGGCACCCAGCAATCCATTTATCGATTCAATCAAGACTTCTGCCGCGAGTTTCGCCGCATCGCAGCATTGCCGCCCCACGAGCTTCATGGCGAAATCATCAAGCACCGCTATCCCTTCCTCACCGACGCGGATTTGCAGTTTGTGTTCACCTTCGCCGACCGCCACGGCCACAAGCCCATGCTCTTCATTCTGCAGCAATTGTTGCGCCATGCCCCGAACCGCACCGACGCCGTGTATAGTTATGCCTACGGATGCACCGACAACACGCCCCACTCCATTGAGGAAACGGCTGCCGCCATGCACCTCTCGCTCGAGCGCGCTCGCCAGATAGCGCTCAACGCCGTGAGGACTGGCCGCAACACCACCATTGAGGATGCCGACTGGGCTCACTACGACCGTCTCAACAGCCGGCCCGTCATCACGGCTTCTTCCACGACCTGGCACAGGCTGGTCGCCGACGAGCAGTTGAATCTCCATTTTCCTGCCTTTGCCCATCTGCTGGCGCTCGCGGGCCATTTCCTCATCTACGACGAAGCAGGCATCACGGTGCTCGTCAATCGCTCCGTGGCCGACGACTTCGACACCGACAACATTTTCCACCTCATCCACCACCTCTATCACACGGTTTCGCTACGCACTCTCCGAACGGCCATCGACACGGCCATCGCCCGACAAAGCGAGAAGCTGCGCCCCACCGCCGCCGCGCTCTATCAATACCTTATGGAGCACGTCGCCGCGCCCGAACGAAAGAAGAAATCGTAGGCGAAAAAACTTTCACAAATTCCCCGCGCAGTTTCTTGCCATCTAGAGAATTTTGAGGGCATTTTCGAGCCCTTTCAAACCAAAAACAAGGCGCGCTTTTTGCAAAAACCGTAGTTTTAGAAACGAATATCACCGGAATTCACCTCCGAAACCACTGGTTTTCGTCTCCAAAACCACTGCTTTTGCTCGTCAAAAATGCCGATTTTGGCGATAAAAACCGGTATTTTTGGAAAATCACGCCATCATTTTTGCAGAAAAAGAGCATCGATTGTTTCATAACCAACTACGGTTTAACAAGATGCCAAAAACGGTCCAAAAATCGTGTTTTTCGGGCCGAAGGAGCTGTTGGTTGCCGGCGAGGCCATTTTTGAGCCGCTTTTTTCGCGTTTATTTTTCAATTTTCGCCATGCTCTATCCGATGGCCATGATGTTGATCATCAGCGAAGGCGGTATCGGGGGGCAGAAGAATACGTGAGGCAAGACGAAGGGCAATGTGAGGCACTGCGGCGCCCATGGTGATGCCGGCCGCCATCCGTGCCGCGCGAGTTTTTTGTCTGTCGCAGCCGATTTTGTGGACGGAGCGCGCTCCGTTTCGGGGAAAAGTTGTAAATTTGCGGCATGTACAAACGGTTGATGCTCGTGGCGATGCTGTGGTCGGCGGTCATGTCGGCGGCGAGTCGCAGCAATGTGGACACGCTGGTGATGAGTCGTGTGTTCGACTATTGCCATCGCGTGGAGACCGACACCACGGTGCCGGGCATCAACATCTACACCCGCTACTACATGAACACCGACCGGCGCAATCCGCTGCTATGGGCCGTGCCCACGATGTATCGCGTGATGCGCGGCAAGCGGCGCGAGTTTGCCGGCGAAACATGGAGCCGGCTGCAGCACACGGCCGACGGTGTGGAGCCCAGGCTGCAGGTGAACGTGGGCACCATGCCGCGACATCGCGAGGTGATGACCAATGTGCAAGAGCTCTTGCGGCCGCGCCTCTATGATGTGTATCTCACGTCGGCGGGCATGCTGTCGCCGTTTCATCGCATCAATGCCATCTACTATCGCTACGAAGTGACACGGATGTCGGGAGGCACCGCCGAGGTGAGTTTCCGTCCACGGGTGATGAACACGCAACTGGTGCGCGGCGCCGCGATGGTGGATCCTGCGTCGGGACGGGTGATCAGTGTAACGCTCTTCGGCGAGTTCGACATGATACGCTTCTCGCTGAGTTCCACGATGGGCGACAGCGGGCGCGTGTCGCTCTATCCCCAACGCTGCGACATGACCATGCGATTCGGCTTCCTGGGCAATCGTTTCGAGGCCGACTACTATTCGGAGTACACGCTTCCCACCACCCTTCCCGACTCCATCGACAACAGCCACGACATGGCCTTGATGGACTCGCTGCGCCCCGGCGTGCTGCCCGAGCGCGTGGAACGGCTCTATGCCATCAAGGATTCGCTGGACAGCGTGGCCGAAGCCGAGCACGACACCGTGCAGACGGAGAAGCGCCCCTCTCTGGCCAAACAGATATTGTGGGATAGTTTTGCCGACCATCTGCTCAACCGCACGCGCATGCGACTGGGGCAAGACGAGGGCTACATCCGCATCGACCCGCTGTTCAACCCGCTCTATTTCGGTTACAGCAGCCGGAAGGGCGTGGTGTATAAGGTTAAAGTGAAAGCCGGCTACGACTTCAGCGACAACAGCGATCTCTACGTTTACTTCAAGGGCGGTTATGCTTTCAAGTGGCGCCAGTTCTACTTTCGCGTGCCGGTTCGCTGGACGTTCAACAAGCAGCGCCGCGGCTATGTGGAGCTGCTCGTGGGAAACGGCAACCGCATCACCAACTCCTCGGTGCGCGACCGCATCAAGGAAATATCGCGCGACAGCATACGGTGGAACGAATTGGACCTGGAATACTTCAACGACCTCCACATTCGCTCCGAGCTCCACTACGACGTGAACAGCCATTGGTCGGTGCATGGCGGCACCGTGTTCCACCGCCGCTCGCCCGTTGACAAGGAGAGTTTTCGCGCCGTTCACGGGGCGATGGACTATCGTTCGTTTGCCCCGATGGTGGGAGTGCAGTGGCGACCGTGGGGCTGGAAGGGCGTGGTCATCACGGTGGACTACGAGCGGGGCATCAAGGGCGTGGCCAAATCAGAAACCGAATATGAGCGATGGGAGGCCGACGCCGTGTGGATGAAGCAGCTCAACCCGTTGCGACTGCTGTCGGTGCGCGTGGGTGCCGGGCTCTACACCAACCGCGACAACGAAGCCTACTTCCTGGACTATGCCAACTTCAACAGCGAACATATCCCCGGCGGATGGAACGACGACTGGTCGGGCGACTTCCAACTGCTCGACGACCACTACTACAATGCGTCGAAATACTACCTGCGCGGCAACATCACCTATGAGACTCCGCTCTTGCTGCTCTACCGCCTGCCGTGGGTGGGACGCTTCGTGGAGTCGGAGCGCATCTACATCAACGCCCTCAAATCCACGCAGGTGTCGCCCTACATGGAATATGGCTATGGCTTCACCAACCGCTTGTTTTCGATGGGCATCTTCATGGCCACCAACAAGCTGAAGTTCGACGGCTTTGGCTTCCGCTTCGGCTTCGAGCTGTTCTCGCGATGGTAGAGGCGCTCATCATTCACCGAAAGACCTAAACCGTGGCACGCGCCACACATCTATTATATATGAATAAAGCAAACGAACATCCGCTCGCCAGCCCATCGCAGGCGCCGCTCACCGTGTATAAGGCCTCGGCCGGCTCGGGCAAAACCTTCCGCCTGGCCGTGGAATACATCAAGCTGCTCATCGAGAATCCCGCCGCCTACAGACACATCCTCGCCGTGACTTTCACCAACAAGGCCACAGAGGAGATGAAGTTGCGCATTCTCAGTCAGCTCTACGGCATCAGTAGGCAGTTGCCCGATTCGCGGCCCTATCTCGACGTGGTGACGAGTGAACTGGGCGTTTCTCCGCAGATGGCTGTCAAGCGGGCGGGCGAAGCGCTCACACTCCTGCTCCATGGCTACCACGGATTTCGCGTGGGCACCATCGATAGTTTCTTCCAGAACGTGCTGCGCAACCTTGCCCGCGAAATGGATCTGGCGCCCAATCTCAACGTCACCCTCGACGGCAACCAAGAGGAGGAGCGCGCCGTGGACGAGCTGATCGACGAACTGCAGGACCGAAGCACCGTGATGGGCTGGATACTCGACTACATCCGCGAAAACATCAACGACGACAAAACGTGGAACGTGATAAGGGCCATCAAGACGTTTGGCCGCTTCATCTTCAACGACGACTACAAGAGCGAGCGCCAAGCACTGGAGCGCGTGTTCAACGACGACAACTTCTTTCCTCGCTACATCAAGCAGTTGCGCCGCATCCGCACCGCGGCCGACGAAATGATGAAGGAGTGCAGCGAGCAGTTTGAGCAGCGGTTGGCCCGCCACCAACTAACGCCCGCCGACTTGAAGAATGGCAACAAGGGCATTGCCAGCTACTTTCGCAAGTTGGGCGAAGGGCAGTGGAACACCGACAAGGTGTGGAACAAAACGGCCGCCGACTGCAGCCTAGACGCCACCAACTGGGCCACCAAGACCGCGCCGCGCCGCGCCGAGATAGTGGCCGTGGCGCAAGACGAGCTGATGCCCCTGCTGCTCGATGCCGAGCGCATGAGGCTCGAACAAGTGCGCCGCTACAATAGCGCCGACCTCACCCTGAAGAATCTCAACCACCTGCGCCTGCTGGGCGCCATCGAAGCCCGCGTGCAACAAAACATGCAAGACGAGGGCCGCTTCCTGCTCTCCGACACCCAGACCTTCCTCCACCGGCTGATCGACGGCTCCGACACACCGTTTATCTTCGAAAAAATCGGCGCCACACTGGAGCACATCATGATAGACGAGTTTCAAGACACCGGCACCGTGCAATGGAAAAACTTCAGCGTGCTGCTCAGAGAAACCATGAGTCGCGGCTCCAATCTGATAGTGGGCGACGTGAAGCAGAGCATTTATCGCTGGCGCGGTGGCGACTGGCAGCTGCTCAATGGCATAGAAGACTTGTTCGACGAACGCGAAATACGCATCGACACCCTGCGCGTGAACCGTCGCTCGGCGCGGCGCATCATCGGGTTCAACAACCGTTTCTTCCAAACGGCGCGGCAGTTGGAGTGGCAACGCGTGAAGGAGGTGAACCCCGAAGAGGCCGACCGGCTTCTGCATGCCTACGACGGCGTGGAGCAAGAGGTGCCCGAGGGCAAACCCGACAACGGCTTCGTGAGCATCGAGCTCCTGCCGAAAGAGAACTACAACGACGCCGTGTTGGAGCGCACCGTGGCCATCGTTGACGACCTGATGGCCCGAGGCGCTCCGCTCCGCGACGTGTGTATCCTGGTGCGCGAGAACAAATACATCCCCCTGATTGCCCAACATTTCATGGATTGCCGGCCAGAGGTGCCCGTGGTGAGCAACGAGGCATTCAGGCTCGATGCCTCACTGGCCGTCAACACTCTGGTGAACGGCCTCTACGCCCTCACCCACCCCACCGAGCCGCTCTACGAGCAAACTCTGCGGCGGGCCTGCGAGCGCATCAACGGCACGTGCGATGTGGTGTTTCCGCTCGACCCGTCTTTGCGCACGCGGCCGCTCATCGACATCGTGGAGCGCCTCTATGCGCTCTTCCATGTGGAGCAGTTGCGCAACGAAGGGGCCTACGTTTGCGCCTTCTACGATGAGGTGAATGGTTTCCTCCAAGACATGGGTGGCGACATCGAAGCCTTCCTCCGCGCATGGGAAGACGGCATCGGCGCCAAGACCATCCAGAGCGACAGCACCAACGGACTGCAGATCATCAGCATCCACAAGTCGAAGGGACTGGAGTTCGACCACGTGATTGTGCCTTTCTGCGACTGGAAGATCAATCGGACGGACGGCACCCTTTGGTGCAAACCCTCCGAGGCACCCTTCAACGAACTGCCGCTCGTGCCCGTGAACTACAACAGCAAAATGATTCAATCCATCTATGCCGACGACTACAAACACGAGTTTATGCAAAACGTGGTGGACGGTCTCAACCTGCTCTACGTGGCGTTTACGCGTGCCGGATGCAATCTCTTCGTCATCGGGCGCCGCGACGACACCTCTCGCCGCAGCCATTTATTGCAGCAGGTGGTGGCGCAATGGCAACCCGAGGAGGGCGATGCCGCGCAGCCCATCGTCTATCGCGACGGCACACTGCTGCTGAAACCTCCAACGGCCAACAAGGCTTCGGCCAACGTGTTCACGCAGCCTGCGGAGCCCGTGGCGGTGGCCTTGAAGAGCTACGACGCCAAAGTGGAGTTTTTGCAGAGCAACGAGAGCCGGCGATTTGTGGCCGACGAAGAGGGCGAAACCAACGACGATGCCCTCCGCGACCACTACATCAAGATGGGCAATGTGATGCACGCCCTGTTTTCCACCATCAGAACGGCCGACGACCTGCCCCGCGCCCTGCAACAACTGGAGCTGAGCGGCGTGCTCTACGACGAGAACATCACGGCCGACCGCCTGCACGCCATGTTGCAAAAGCGCATGAACACGCCACGCGTGGCCCGATGGTTTGAGCCCCGCTGGACGCTCTACAACGAGTGCACACTCATCACCCGCGACGCCGAGGGCGTGCTCCGCGAGAAGCGCCCCGACCGCGTGATGACCGACAGCACGGAAACCATCGTGGTGGACTTCAAGTTTGGCCGACCGAAAGATGCCCACATCGACCAAGTGCGCGGCTACATCAAGCTGCTCGCCGACATGGGAATGCCACGCGTGAGCGGATGCCTGTGGTATGTTTATACCAATGAAATAGTGGACGTAGAACCTTGATAAAACAAACTTCCGATGAAAACTTTCCTCGAAATCGTCGCCGACGACATCCTGAAAAAATACGGCTCCGACCTGCGCCGCGTGGCGGTGGTGTTCCCCAACAAGCGGGCCGCGCTCTTCCTGAAAGACGCCCTCGTGCAGCGCGTGCAACGCCCCATGTGGGCACCGGCGGCCATCACCATCTCGGAACTCTTTCGCCGACAATCGCCCCTCGCCGTGGCCGACCCCATCAGACTGGTGTGCGAGCTCCATCGCGTCTATGCCCGAGTGACCGAAACCTCCGAAACGCTCGATCATTTCTACGGATGGGGACAGCTCATCATCAGTGATTTCGACGACCTCGACAAGAACATGGCCGATGCCCACGACGTGTTTCGCAACCTGAGCAACCACCACAATTTCGACGACGTGTCTTATCTGAGCGACGAGCAAGTGGCGCAGTTGCAACACTTCTTCCGCAACTTCACGGCCGATCACAACAGTCGACTGAAAGAGCGATTCATGCGCTTGTGGAGCCGCTTTGAGGACATCTACAACGAGTTTCGCCGCTGCCTGCGCGCAAAAGGGCTGGCCTACGAGGGCATGCTCTATCGCGACGTGGCCGAAGGCGAGCTCTCCGACCTGCCCTACGACGTGTATCTCTTCGTGGGATTCAACATGATGCAACAGGCCGAGCAGCGCCTTTGCTCCCGACTGATGAAGGACGGCCGCGCCAAGTTCTACTGGGATTTCGACCAATACTACATGGCGCCGCGCCACGAGGCAGGGCACTACATCCGCGAGCTCCTTGAGCAGTCTCCCAACGAGCTCGACTCCACCGACGAAAGCATCTATCGCTGCTTTGCCGCCCCCAAGGACATCACCTTCGTTAGTGCCCCCACGGAGCACGTTCAGGCACGATATGCCGCACAATGGCTCCGCGAAAACCATCGCATCGCCGACGGCCGGCGCACCGTCATTGTGATGGCCGACGAGCATCTGCTCCCCACCGTGATACACTGTCTCCCCGAGGAAGTGGAAAAGGTGAACGTCACCACGGGCTATCCGCTCGCCGACATGCCCGTGAGTTCCTTCGTGCAACAGCTCTCCCAGCTGCGGCTCTCCGACAAGACGCCCCGCTATCTTGTGCGCCGCGTGCAGCGCCATCCGCTGGCCGCCACGCTCGACAAGGAGATGCTCTCCCGCCCCATTGCCAACGATGCCGACTATCTGCGCTGGATTCAGGCCGTGGTGCGCCATGTGGCCACCCACAGTCCCGAGGCCGAAGACATGCAGCGCGAGTCGTTTTTCCGCATGTACACGCTGCTCAACCGCCTTGCCGCGCTCGTGGAAGACGGGCATCTCACCGCCACGCGCCCCACGCTCCAGCGGCTGCTGCTCCAGATTGTTCGCACCACCACCATCCCCTTCCACGGCGAACCGGCAGTGGGACTCCAAGTGATGGGCGTGCTCGAAACGCGCAATCTCGACTTCAGCCACGTGCTGCTGTTGTCGTGCAACGAAGGCAATCTCCCTCGCGGCATCAACGATGTGTCGTTTATTCCCTACGTCATACGAAGGGCCTTCGGGCTCACCACCGTTGACAACAAGGTGGCCATCTTCGCCTACTACTTTTATCGTCTGCTGCAGCGCGCCGACGACATCACCATCTGTTACAACAACGCCACCCGCGAAGGGCAAACCGGTGAAATGTCGCGCTTCATGCTACAGCTCATGGTGGAAGGCGGCCACCCCATAGCAAGGCAAGCGCTGATGGCCGGCAACGAGACCATAACCACCGCCGCACAAGCCCGCGACAAAGACGCAAGGGCCCTCGCCTTCCTCAACAACTTCGAGCGCGTCTCCCCTTCGGCCATCAACCGCTACATGCGGTGCCCGCTCTCGTTCTACTTCTACTACGTGATGAACATCAAAGAGCCCGACGACAACGACGACAACGAGATAGACAATCGCCTCTTCGGCGACATCTTCCACCGTGCCGCACAACTCATCTACGACCCGCTGGTGGGCCGCACCATCACGCACCCCGACATCGACGACATCATACAACATCGCGACCGCACCGAGCGCGCCGTGGATCAAGCCATAGCCGAACTGCTCTTCGACAACGCCCAGAATCGCGACATACACGACCTCAACGGTTTGCAACTCATCAATCGCGAAGTCATCATCAACTATTTGGAGCGACTATTCCAAATAGACAGCCGCCTCACGCCCTTCACCATCTTGGGCAACGAGACCAAGCTCTATCGCCACATCTCGTTCCCCACGGCTCAAGGAACGCGCACCGTGGAAGTGGGCGGCTCCATCGACCGGCTCGACCGCGTGTGCGATGCCGACACCGGATCGCCGCATCTGCGCGTGGTGGACTACAAAACGGGAAGCAAAGTGCCTTCGAAAAAGACCTGCAGCGTGGAGGAAATCTTCCACCCCGTCAGTCTCACCAAACAGCACACCGACTACTTCCTCCAAACCATGCTCTACGCCTCCATCGTGCGCAACAATGCCGACGTCAACCCTCAAGGGCTCCCTGTGGCGCCCGCGCTGCTATTCATCCAGCACACCAAGGGCGTCGACTACGACCCCATCCTCAAGCTCGACGGCAAGCGCATCACCGACATCGACGACTACATCGCCGACTACGACGACCATCTCCGCGAGACGCTCACCGAAATCTTCAATCCCGACGTCCCCTTCAAGCCCACCACGCACGACGACGTCTGCGGATTTTGCCCCTATCGCCAGCTCTGCAACTTGTAGATAGTCACCGCTTTCCCATGCCCTGCGCGCCGCGCCGCGATAGGCGCTCGGGGCATGGCGCGCAGAGCCGACGGCGGCGGTAGTCTCCATCAGCCGCAGCCTTGCATCATCCCGCCGATGCTCCTGCAAGCGCCATCCGCCGCCCTTGCGCTCATCATCCCTTAATCTTACGTTCGCCATCCCGTGGTTTGACATTTGCAAACCACGGGATTTGCGATGGCCCGCCATTGATTTCAGATAGGCAAACCACCGGTCTTGGATAATTAAGTTAATAAAGTAATTGAATTAACTTATTAAGGTAATATAATTAAGTTAATAACTTAATTGTCGCAAACCATTGGTTTGCCAACGCAAGGGCATTGACGGGCGAATGCGAAACCATTGGTTTGTCAATGCGAAACTAAGGGATAGATGGCGCGAAGCTAAAGGATAGAAAATGCGAAGCTAAGGGATGGTGAGCGCAAGGGCGGCGAATGGCACTTGCAAGACCAACGGATAGATAGCGCAAAACCAATGACGGCCCATCATGAAATCATGGACGGGCCGTTGTGGAATCATTGACAAGCGATGCCGCAGTGGGCGCTTATCTCATGCTACTGTCGGTGAAACAGAGGGGAAGAAGGGCTTTGGCGCTCTCCACGATGTACACCGCTTCGGTGCCATAGAGCAGCACACGGAAGTCGTGGCCGTAGCGCTCTTCGGTTTCGAGCATCACCTGGCGGCAGGCTCCGCAGGGAGAAATGGGCTGCGGGGTGAGGCCCTGCTCGTTGCGCGCTGCTATGGCGAGGGTGTCCACGGGGAGGTCGGGATATTGTGCGCCGGCGGCAAACAAGGCGGAGCGCTCGGCGCAGAGGCCCGACGGGAAGGCGGCGTTTTCCTGATTGGCGCCGTGCACGAGGGTGCCGTCGGTGAGCCGGAGGCAGGCGCCCACGCAGAATTTGGAATAGGGGGCGTAGGAGGCGGCCGTAGCGGCTATGGCTTCGTCGATGAGCTGTCGGTCTTCGGGCGTGAGCTCGTCGGGGGAGCAGACTTTCACGCTTGTTGAGATGATGATGTCTTTCATGCGATGGCGGGTGTTGAGGAGGTTATTCTTTCACGCGCTCATAGCAGCCTATGTCGGGCGTGGCGTCGCGCGTTGTGCCGTCGCGGTCGGTGGCGGTGGCATAGTCGGTTGAGGCGCGGTCGATGGCTGTAGATTGTGCGCTGAGGTGGAAGTCGTAGTGCTGTGTGTCGTGGCTCACCAGTTGGAAATGCTTGGTGCCTTGGATGGCGGCGGTGTCGGAGACGTCTTCGAAGATCACGTTCACGATTCGCGCGGAGTCGGAGACCTCGGGGGTGCGGAGTATGCTGGAGACGAAGCGATAGTTGAACGCCGTGGAATCGTTGTCGGCGCCGCCAAACACCTGGTCGTCGGCAAAGCCCGTGACGATGCCGTTCACGAAGTCCATGCGTAGCAGGGGACTGTCTGACGTGGCGTAATAGGCCAGTGCGGGCCCGCGATTGCTGTCGAATGGGTAGTATTGCGCAAGGGTGCAGAAGTTCATCGTCACGTCGCCGCCGTTGATGCACACGCTGCCTTGCATGGCGTTGGTGAGCTGGCAGTTTTCCAACACCAGCAGACTGTTGGTGGCTCGCAGCCCGTAGCCTTGACAATTGTGAATGGTGCAGTGGCGCATGGTTAGCTTGGGGCGGGTGGCATCTGCCGAGTCGCACACCACGCCGTCGAAGGTGCTGTGAATGTCGGTGAAGGCCAAGGTGTTGTCATACGACGAGGCGTGGAAGGTCAATCCGTTCCAGAGGCCACTCATCAAGTCGTAGGGGAGGTAGTCGAACATGTTGTCGAGGCGGTCGCCACGCAGCACCACTTCGTTGCCTGCCTGCCCTTCGGTGCAGAGTCGCCCATAGACATCGATGCCCGCCCCGTCGTGGAAATAGAGCGTTGTTCCGGCGGCGAGGGTGAGCGTGGCCCCCTCGGCCACGGTGATGCCGCCATAGACCAGGATGGGCCGGGCGGTGGAAAAGGTGGTGTCCGACGTGATGACGGCGTTGGTGAGCTTGAGGGCGTCCCAGGTGTAGGCGGTGAGATTCACTTTCTGCGTGACGCCGCTTTCGAGCTGAAACACGAGGTTGTCTTCGAGCAACTGGGGCGTTTCGGCTCCGTTGGTTGACGATGTGAGCTCCACAAACACGCGGATGCTGTCGCCTTTGCGAATCTCCACGTCGGTGGCGGTGTATGACGAAGCGGGGCTCAGGTAGGTGCCGTCCACATTGACACGAAAGCCGCTCTTGTCGCCGTTCTCCAGACTGACGGAGGAGCAGCGGATGCCGTCGCCGCTGTTGTTATAGACCCAGAAGGAGCGGGTGGTTGAGGGGACGGTGGAAAACAAGGTGTCGATGCGCACGGTGTCGGTGCTGAAGGTGAGCACGTTGCCCGCCGAGGCGGAAAACGAGTCGTTGTCGTCGCAGCCGGCCATAGCAACGGCGATGAGGGCGACGAGGGCATAGCCTATGCTTTTGTACATGATTTTCAAGCCTTTCATCATTAGTGATAACGCGCTCGGCGGCGGATTATTGCAGTGCCGGTCATTTAAAACTGATGGTGCGGGGCTTGACGTCGCTCTCCTCGGGTGGCGGCGTCACGGTCTTTGCCTCGTTCTTTTTTTTGTTGAGAATGCTGTTTTTGGAGTTTTTCTGTATGTAATCGGTGATGAATTTGTCGAACTGTTCGCCTTGTTCGAGCATGAATTTGATGCGCACGGGCAGCCGATAGATGTTGTGGCGCACCTCTTCGGAGAGTCCTTCGAGGCCAAAGAGGCGTGCGTTGTCCTTCTCCGTGGTGATCACCACCTTGGGCTCAGGCATGGTGGCAAACGTGTCGTTGATGCGGCGGATGTCCTTTTTGGTGAAGCGATGGTGGTCGGCAAAGGTCATGGGAGTGATGTCGGCGGCGTAGGGTTTCAGGTCTTCCTGCATCTGCCGCGGCGAGGCGATGCCCGTGAGCAGAAGGATGTGGCCATCGGCGGGCAACGAACTCAGCGGCCTCGACTCGCCACAATAGATGGGCGCGAGAGGGTCGTACTCGAGCGTGGTGAAGAACAGTTTCTGATAAGGGTAGAGATCGAGCGCCTTAGTGAGCACGCGGAACTCCACGGGTTTCAGGTCTTTCGGGCACTTTGTGATGATGACAATGTCGGCACGGGCCTTGCCGCTCTGTGGCTCGCGCAGCCGTCCGGCGGGCAACAACTTGTCGTAGATGATGAGTCGGTGATAGTCCACGAGCAGGATGTTGACCCCCGGACGCACGTAGCGATGCTGATAGGCGTCGTCGAGCAGAATGACGTCGGTGTCGCGCGTCTCGGCATCGCCGGTGAGACGCTCGATGCCCTGACGTCGATTTTTATCGACGGCCACATAGATGCCTGGGAATTTGCGCAGCATCTGATAGGGCTCGTCGCCCAGTTCGTCGGCAGTGCTCTGCTTGCCGCCCAAGTGATAGCCCTTGCTTTTGCGCTTGTAGCCACGACTCAACACCGCCACCTTGGCACGGTCTTTCAACAGCCGTATGAGGTATTCCACGTGGGGGGTCTTGCCCGAGCCCCCCACCGTGATGTTGCCCACCGAGATGATGGGGATGTCGTAGCTCTTGCTCTTCAAGACGTTGAGTTCGAAGAGCTGATTGCGTATGCTCACGCCGATGCCGTAGAACCAGCTGAACGGCGTGAGCCAGGGATTGATTTTGATATAGTTGTCTGACATATATTTAAGGTGTGTCTGTGGGATGGGCTTTCCCTCCGCGGCGCCGCCCTATTTGAACGTTGTGCGATAAGGCAGACGCGCCTGGAGACGGTTGCGACGGGCGTCGAGCTGCATCTCCATCACGGGCTCGTAGAAAGCGCCGAGCATCAATTGCAATTGCTCTTCGAAGGGCGACGAAGGCTCAAACTGTTTCATCAGTCGGTCCAGCAAATCGCTCTTTTGGGGCGTCCGTGTAACGCTGTAATCGGTGACCTTGGCCAGCGTGGCGGCCTTCTTGATGGCGTCGTCGAGCGTGCCCAGTTCGTCCACCAGCTTGCACTTCAGTGCGTCGGAAGCCATCCACACGCGGCCCTGAGCCACCTCGTGAACGGCCTCGCGCGAGAGTTTGCGCCCCTTGCTCACGGCGGAGAGGAAGTCGTCGTAGCCTCGATTGACATAGGTTTGGAAGTAGGCCAGCAGGTCGGCGTTGTCTTTTCCCAAGGAAAGACGCAGGTAGGCGTCGCCGTTGCGGTTGGTTTTAACCCCGTCATAAGTAAGCCCCACCTTGTCGGTCCAAAGGCCGCGGGAGTTCTGGATGATAGCGAAGATGCCTATGCTGCCGGTGATGGTGTAGGGCTCGGCCATGATGTAGTTGGCGGGCGCGCTCATCATGTAGCCACCCGACGCGGCCACGCCTCCCATCGAAACCACCACGGGCTTCTTGGCGCGCAGTTGCTCCACGGCGTGGGCAATGAGGTCGGACGCCACAGCGCTTCCACCGGGAGAGTTGACACGCAGCACCACGGCCTTCACCTCGTCGTCTTTGGCCAGTTTCTGCAGGTCGCGAGCCACCTTGTTGCCCACCATTCCGCCACCGCCAAACATGCCTTTTGCCTCTGCATCGAAGATTTCGCCCGAGGCATAATAGACGGCAATCTTGTTGTCGGAGCTACCATCTTCCGTGTGTGCCAGACTTGCCATGTCGGTCACAGCGATATGATTGATGCGTTTGTCGTCGGCGATGCCCAGTCGGTTTTTCACTTTTTGCACCATCTCATCGCGATAGCAAACGCCATCGATGAGATGCGTCTTCATGTAGTCTTGCGTGGTGGCCAGTATGGCGAGACTATCGTCAGCCACGTGGTTGAGGGCCTCGGGCGTGGTGTTGCGACTAGCTGCCATGTCGTTGACCATGCCGTTCCATACGGTCGTGATACAGGCCATGTTCTGCTCGCGGGCACTTTCGCTCATGGAGGAGGAAGTGAGCGGCTCCACGGCGCTCTTGTATTTGCCCACGCGCAAGGCATAATAGTTGATGCCCACCTTGTCGTAGACACCTTTATAATAGAGACTTTGACTGCTAAGACCGCTGATATCCACGCCACCCTCGTTGCTCAAGAATATGCTGTCGGCCACCGAAGCCACGTAGTAAACGGATTGTGTATAGTCGTCGGCATAGGCCATCACCCATTTGCCGCTCTTCTTAAAGTCGGCCAATTCGCGGCGAATGGTGGCAGCCGTGGCATAAGAGTCGAATGCTGCCTCGCCTGCATCGATGTAGATGCCCTTGATTTTGTCGTTGTCCTTGGCGGCACGAATTGCCTTTACGATGTCGCCAAGTTCCACATTTTCAACGTTGTTTCCATTCATTTCATAATACATATCCTGCACAGAAGTGATGCCCTCGTCGCGTTCCATGATATATCCTTTCAGGGGCAACACCAACACGGAATTCTCTTTTGCGGTGGCCGTGCCCTTGGATGAGGCGACCATTCCAATGATGGAGAACAATCCGAAAAATACAAAAACAAACCCTAACAGCATGATGCCCACAATGGTGGCCAGCACGTTTTTGAAGAAATCTTTCATAATAATTGATACATTTTGTTGGTTGATAAATGAGGCGCACGCGACAATGACGTGGCCCTATGATGTTAATTAAAATATTAAATGGTGTATTTGTAATGCAGATACGGCTTACTACTGCGGCGCGGCCAGCGGATTCCAGCCTTGCGCCTTGAGCTCAAACTCCTGATCGTCGCGGCTCACCAGTTTCAATCCCAGCTCTGGACGCGTGATGTGCCCGATGATTTTCACATCGTCGAGCGCCTCGGCGCGCTCATAGTCTCCTATGGGCAGCGTGAACAACAGCTCATAGTCTTCGCCGCCGTTCAGGGCGCAGGTGGTGACGTTCATGTTGAGTTCCTCGGCCATCACGGCAGTTTGATAGTCGATGGGCAGGTTTTTCTCGTAGATGCGGCAGCCGGTATTCGACTGTTCGCAAATGTGATGGAGCTCCGACGATAGTCCGTCGCTGATGTCCATCATCGAAGTGGGATGCAGTCCGGCCTCGCGCAGACGTGCCACGATGTCGCCACGGGCTTCGGGCTTCAGCTGGCGCTGCAACAAATATTCGCGACCCGAGAAGTCGGGCTGGAAGTGGCGCAGCTCGGCCTGTTGCTCTTCGAAGTGGGCGCGGCGGGCCTCCAGCGTGCCGTTTTTCTTGGCTTCGGCCATTTGTCGTTGCAGATCGTCGATTTGTTGGTAATAGACCGACTTTTCGCGCTCCAGCAGTTGCAATCCCATATAGGCGGCACCGAGGTCGCCGCTCACACAGACGAGGTCGGTGTCTTTCGCTCCGTTGCGATAGACAATATCGCCATCGGCTGCCTCCCCGATGCACGTGATGCTGATGGCCATCCCCGTGTATGACGACGTGGTGTCGCCCCCCACGATGTCAACGCCCCACTTCTCGCAAGCCATGCGCAGGCCGGCATAAAACTGTTCCATGTCTTCCACCGTGGTGCGCTTGCCAACGGCCACACTCACCGTCATTTGTCGAGGCGTGCCATTCATGGCAAACACGTCCGAAATATTCACCATGGCGGCCTTGTAGCCCAAGTGTTGGAGATCGATATACGTGAGATCGAAGTGCACGCCTTCCATGAGCATATCGGTGGTAACCAGCACTTTTTTGTCGGGGAAAGAGAGCACAGCGCAGTCGTCGCCGGCGCCCTTTAGCGTGCTGGCGTTCAGCGGTTTTGCATCTTTCATCAAACGCTTGATGAGACCAAACTCGCCAAGCGTCGCAATGTCTGTCATACTTGTGTTTGAGCGTTGAGGGTTTCAGTATTTCGAAGCGGAAGCAGAGCGCTATTGGGAAAGTGGAGAGTTGGAAATCGTGCATCGTTTTTCAGAAAGAAAATCATCAACATGGCGATCTTCGACCCTCAGTCCTAGCGATTAGCACCCGTGTCTTTTGATCATTTCCCGCATGATTTCGGTCATCTTCGGCTGGGCAGCGTTGGCAGCCTCCTGCACTTCTTCGTGCGACACCTGAACGGGCACGTCGAAGCCGCCAAGGTCGGTCACCACCGAAATGCCAAACGTTTTGATGCCGCAGTGATGGGCCACGATGACTTCGGGCACGGTGCTCATGCCCACGGTGTCGCCACCTAGCAGCCTATACATGCGATATTCGGTGGGCGTTTCGAACGTGGGACCCTGCACGCCCACGTAAACGCCGTGTTGCAACTTGATGCCTTTCTCCTCAGCGATGGCGTCGGCCAGCTCGATGAGCTTGTGGTCGTAGGTTTCGTGCATATCAGGGAAACGCGGCCCCGTGGGGAAATTCTTTCCGCGCAACGGGTGCTCAGGGAACAGATTGATATGGTCGGTGATCACCATGAGATCGCCCACTTTGAACGTAGGATTCATGCCGCCGGCCGCATTGCTAACGAAGAGCGTTTTGATGCCCAGCTCGTACATCACACGAACTGGGAATGTCACCTCCTTCATCGAATAGCCTTCGTAGAAATGGAAGCGACCGCGCATGGCCAAGATGTCGAGTCCACCCAGCTTTCCGAAGATCAATTCGCCACTGTGGCCCTCAACGGTGCTCACCGGCATGTTGGGTATCTCACTATAAGGTATGGCGTTGGCGTCGGTGATTTCGGTAGCCAACTGTCCCAATCCGGTGCCCAAGATGATGGCGGTTTCCGGATGTGTGGTCATCCGTTGCTTGATCCAGGATGCAGTTTCAAGAATCTTTTCGTACATAGTGTAAGTTTTATGATTGTTTGCAAAGATACAACGAATTTCTGAAACGCGGCTCAAAACGCGCGAAAAATCCGCGCTCTTGCCCCGAAATGCCCGCAGTGACGCTCTTTTGGCCCAGTTTTGAGGATGAGCGGACGGCTTAGAGGCAGTCGTCAACCGTTAATAAGTATAAATAGAAATGCAGCCTTTGATAAACTCTTTGTACATTTGCACGCAGAAAAGCCAACAAATCGAAACATCAAGACATGAAAAAGAGGATATGTGTTTCGGCCGTGATGATGCTCTTTGCGCTCACCGCCGTCATGGCTCAGAAGCCTGCAGAGATAAAGTTTGACAAGGTGTCGCACGACTTCGGCACGTTTTCAGAAGCCGACCCCGTGCAGAAATGCGAGTTTTCGTTCACCAACGTGGGCGAAAAGCCCTTGGTGATCAATCAGGCCGTTGCCAGTTGCGGATGCACTGTGCCCGAATACACCAAGACGCCGATACAGCCCGGCCAGAAGGGGACCATCAATGTGACCTACAACGGAAAGGGAAAGTTTCCTGGTCATTTCAAGAAAACCATCACCGTGCGCACCAACGGTGTCATCGAAATGACGCGCCTCTACGTGGAGGGGAACATGAAGGAAGTGGCCGAAAAGCAGTAGCTTTAGAGACTCACCGCATAAGCATCAAGGCCGTTGGTTGATAGTTGGAAATCAACGGCCTTGATGTTTTTTAGTCCTTCATCAGGCCTGTCGTTTTCTAAACACACGAGCTAAGATTTTCTCTGCCGGCCATCCAACTCTTAGAAGGCACAAGAAAGGGGCAACATCCATGCGATGCTGCCCCTTGAATGGGAGTCGGCGAATGGTCGCCGGCTTTTGTTTTTAATAGATGCCTTGGGCCATCATAGCCTTGGCCACCTTGAGGAAGCCGGCCACGTTTGCACCCTTCACATAGTTGATGTAGCCATCGGCCTCGGTGCCATACTTCACGCAGTTGGCATGAATGTCGTCCATGATGCCGTGCAACTTGTTGTCCACTTCTTCGCGGCTCCACGAGAGACGCTCGGAGTTTTGCGACATCTCAAGACCCGATACAGCCACGCCGCCGGCATTGGCTGCCTTTCCGGGAGAGTAGAGTATCTTGGCGTCTTGGAACACCTTGATGGCTTCGGGCGTGGTGGGCATGTTGGCGCCTTCCGAAACTGCGATTACGCCGTTTGCCACGAGCGTCTTGGCAGCCTCCTCGTTAATCTCGTTCTGTGTGGCAGACGGCAGTGCGATGTCTGCTTTTTCACCCCAGGGCTTAGCACCTTCCACATACTTCACGCCGTATTTCTCAGCATATTCGCGAATACGGCCACGCTCCACGTTCTTCAGCTCCATGATATAGTCGAGCTTCTCGCGGGTGATGCCATCCGGATCGTAGATATAACCGTCGCTATCGGAGCAGGTCACGACCTTGGCGCCCAGTTCGATACACTTCTCAATGGTGTATTGAGCCACATTGCCGGCGCCAGACACGAGCACCGTCTTGCCCTTGATGTCGATGTTGCGAGTCTTGAGCATGTTCACGAGGAAGTAAACATTGCCGTAGCCAGTAGCCTCGGGACGAATAAGCGAACCGCCGAATTCGAGGCCCTTACCGGTGAGAATGCCACTCCATTCGTGGGTGAGCTTCTTGTATTGGCCGAACATGTAGGCCACCTCGCGACCACCCACGCCGATGTCGCCTGCGGGCACGTCCACATCGGGACCGATATGGCGATAGAGTTCATTCATGAAAGCCTGGCAGAAACGCATCACTTCTGCATCGCTCTTGCCACGCGGAGAGAAGTCAGAACCGCCCTTGGCACCGCCCATGGGCAGCGTGGTGAGCGAGTTTTTGAACGTCTGTTCGAAGGCAAGGAACTTCAGAATGCTGAGGTTCACCGACTTGTGGAAACGGATACCACCCTTGTACGGGCCGATCACATTGTTGTGCTGGATGCGATAACCCATGTTGGTCTGCACGTTACCCTTGTCGTCCATCCAAGTCACGCGGAAGCTGATAACGCGGTCGGGAATGCAGAGGCGCTCGATGAGGTTCCACTTGTCGAACTCGGGGTGCTTGTTGTACTCCTCTTCGATGGTGCCTAACACTTGACTCACGGCCTGGATGTACTCCGGCTCGTTGGGGAATCGTTGTTTCAGATTCTCTACAACTTGTGTTGCTTTCATGGTTCTGTTTTCTTTAATTAGTTGTTTATGGAAATGATTCGTATTGTTTCCTGACCGATGGTTTTCGCATGATGGCATACAAAAACCTCACTTTTCGTTTGCGAGTGCAAAATTACACTGTTTTTGCGAAAATGCAAACATTTTGCAAGAAAAGTTTCTTGAAAAAGTGAAAAAAGTAATTTTTAAGGCGACTTTTGAGCGGTTTTGTATTTTCATGCATCAACCTTTGGGCTCATGGCTACAATTTGGCCCCAATGAGGCCACCCAATGATCGATGAGTCGCCGAGCGATGGATAGCTTGTCTGGAATGGCGGGCAGATTGTCGCGTGTATACCATCCGCCACTACCCAGTTCGCTACGCTGTAGATGGATGTCGCCCGCCACATAGTCGGCCGTGAAGCCCACCATCAAGCCGCTGGGATAGGGCCACGGCTGGGAAGCAAAATAGCGGATGTTGTCTATTTGAAAGCCCACTTCTTCTGTTACTTCGCGGCACACGGCTTCCTCAAGTGTTTCGCCCGTTTCTACAAATCCGGCCACCAACCCATAATAGTTGCCACGAAAATTGTTGGCATGCACCAACAGCGCCTGCTCGTTGCGCGGGTCTCCGTCGGGGGAATGGCGACGAATGAGCACAATGACGGCGGTGGCCAACTGAGGCCAAACTTCGTTGCCACAATGAGGACAAAGTTTTGAAATGTTGGTGCTGAGTTTCATCTCCGCCCCACAGACACTGCAAAAGCGCGTGTGAGCATCCCAATAGAGAATCTCACGGCATTTGCCGGCAGCCAGATAAAGAGGACGCGCAAGATGGTGAAATGATTGCCTCAAACTCATCGCCTCATAACCGGAGTCTGCGGTTGTTACATCATTCACAGCGAAGGCTTTCACACACTCGACGCCATCAGGCATGTGCATCATCGGCGGAATATCAACAAGGTGCACCGTGCTTTGTGGTGTGAGGCCGTTGGGGGGCGTAGTGCCAAAGGGAACAGAATAGGTGCCATCGGCGTGTTTTTCTAATAGGATGTTGGCATCGTTGAATATAAACCAATAGAATTTTCCCGACGTTAAGACCTCCTGGGGGGATGATGATTGCATGGCTTGAATGATTAAGCACCGTGCGAACGGTGGCGGTTGTACGGGCACAAAGTTACGAAAAATATTGGATTGCACCATCACCGGCCGTCCACAAAGCACGAATTGGCATATTTTTTGCACTACATTCATAAAAAGAAAGGAGGCATGAGATTATGGCTTTTGTAGATTATTACAAGATTTTGGGTGTGTCGAAAGACATTCCTCAAAAGGATGTGAAAAAGGCCTACTTGAAACGTGCCAAGCAGTTTCATCCCGATCTGCATCCCGATGATCCGAAAGCGAAGGCCAAATTCCAAGCGCTGACGGAGGCATACGAGGTGATTGGCGACCCCGAGAAGCGCGCTAAATACGATCGGTATGGCGAGAATTGGAAGCAGGCGGAAGCCTTTGGCGGCGCCGGTGGAGGAGCTGGAGGCGGCAATCCGTTTGAAGGATTCGACTTCTCGAGCTTCACCGGCAGTGGTGGCGGGCGTTTCAGTTCATTCTTCGAGGACTTGTTTGGCGGCGGACAAGGTGGTTTTAGTTTCAAGCAGCGTGGCCCCTCTGAGTCGCAAGCCACGGTGGACATCGACATGTACACGGCTTTGCTCGGCGGCACTATCATTGTACAGACGGGCAGCGGCACCAAGTTGCGCTTGCGTGTGAAACCCGGAACTCAACCCGGCGCCAAGGTACGCCTGAAGGGAAAAGGTTCGAACGGCGGTGACTTAATCTTGACCTATCAGGTGACACTGCCCGTCAATCTGAATGAGCGCCAGCAGACGCTGTTACGCGAAATGCAAGCTGCCGGATGAAAGTAAACTTATAGAACAAATGTTTGGGGGTGAGAAAGCACTGCACAGAGATTCGTCTGCGCAAGATTTCTCGCACCCAAATATTTATCATTATAGACTTTTTGCGATTATTCCACGATCTTACTCATCTTCAATTCGGAGATCAGATTGTCGGGATTCACCTTTGCATTCACGCGATATTGGCTATTTTTGGGCTTCGCTCCTTCTTCAGCGATCTCCTCCTTGTTGGCTGTGAACGACACGGCATATTCGTATTGTCCGTCGCCGATCTCGCGCTTACTGATGGTGTAGTCTTTATTGAGTCGCCACAACAGCTTTGAGATTTCTTCTTTGTACATCTTGTTCATCATCTCAACGACGTCGGCCTTGCCGGCTTGGGGCTTGTCGAGCAGTGTGAGCTCTTCAGACACGCAATTCTTGAGTGCCACATCATCGCGCTCGTTGATGCTGACAAAGAAGCGACGGAACAGGCTGCTAATGGCGTTACGCTCCTCAAGACTTACCTCCTTGGAACGTATGGCCTTCATGCTTTCTTCGGCCTGATTGTAATGATTGCCATCGGGATGAGCATCGAGATAGGCTTGATAGGCCTCCACGGTGTTCAATCCTGAGGCTTGAGCCCAATCGAGCGAATCCATCTTGTTGGCCGCCAACGCGCGATAAGGCGTATTGGGATGCTTGCGCAGATAGTCTTCGAGCAGAGATTTTGAATTGCTCTTCCATGCATTTTGCCAATCCAGTTCGTCTTGCTTGATGGCTTGCAGACGGGTTTCGATGGCTTGTATGTGTGCCTGCGGCGCATCTTTATAGGTGTCAAGAAAACTTTGCAACACGAGAGCATCTTCGCTCTTGGCCGCAAATTCATACTCTTGCAACTCTTTGTTGTCGTTGGCGGTTTTGTACATATAGAAGCAAACGCCGCATACCACAAGCGCGATGATAAACGAAGCCAACAGTGCTCCCCACCCGCTACCCTTCTTTTGTTCGGGTTTCTTCGGCTCGGAGCCCTTCGGTTGATAATGATCAGTGGCAGGTAGCGGCGTCGAGGCGAGCGGTGACGGTTGAGACGAATGCGCGGTGGCAACATTGCCGCCCGTGACATGATGACACGATGGACAGGTCGGCTCATCCTTGAAATACACATCTCCACATTCGGGACAACGCGTCAGCTTGTCAGCAATCTCTACGCCACATTGCGGACATGTGGGGGCTTTGTCGCTTACTTGGTGTCCACATTCGGGACATTTTATGATGGCCATAGCTTTGCGTTAATGATGTCTGAAACGTATTTCCCTCATGCTGTGTCGCCCCATGAACCGGCTTTTATCCACAAACCCATTGATGCCGTTGATGCGTCCCTTGGCGGTGTATTGCCAAATGATGTAGTCGCGGCCATCGAATAGTTCGGGCTCGGTGTCTGAATATTTGGCGATCATGAGCGGATATTCGTCGATCCGGTTTTGCAAATACTTGTTGTAGAAGTTGCAACCAGTATAAACGAGCGGACGCTGACGATAGGTGTGTGCCACCATTTCCAAGAAAGTGATGAGCGAATCGCAGAATTGCTCAATGGGCAGATTGCCGGTGGACTCCACATCAATCATTGGAATGAGATCTTGATCGCCCGGACGACATTGCATTTTGAAGTTGTCCAACTGTAACTGTAGTGGCGTGCGAGGGCGGAAGAAATGATAGCTTCCTACCTTCAATCCATATCGGTGGGCCAGATGAATATTCTCTTCGTACATGTGATCGATGCGGTCGCCGCCCTCGGTGGCCTTCAGATAGACATAAGCCATCTTCGAATTGTTGCCAATGGCTTCCCAAAACACGCTGCCCTGATAGTGGCTGATATCGATGCCGTGTATATGTTCGCAAGTGTCTTCGCACAGCACGTTATAGTAGCCCTGCGCCATAGTTATGGTGCAAGTGGCAACGACAACGCATAATGCATATATTCTTTTCGCTATGTTCATGATGTGCAATATTCAGGCCGGCCGGCGCCGAGTGAATCGAAGTTCAACGTCCTACACGGCTCAAACACATGCAAAGGTAACACTTTTTCCGCATATTGCAAAATGAGTGTCATGAAAATATGCTTGACAACAAGCTGCGAGCCTTGTGATGACTGCCTATATTAACAAGTCCAAACTCTCCTTATCAGATATCGTCGAAGGTGACATCCTCCTCGCGGGGCGTGAGTTCCGACTTTGGCACCTGGTGTTCCTTAGTGGGTTGTTGTATCTCGTTGGGATCGAGAGGTTCCGCGTCGGAATTGATAGGATTGCCGTCTTCATCAAACAGCATTTCATCATCAAGATAGAGGTCGATGCTGTCGCAATCGGTGGTGTCGCGCTTGTGCTCCACGTAGCTCGAGCATTCATACATGTCGCTCGTGATGTCGCTATCTGTCGGCTTGTTGAACCGCCCATGATAATGCTTAAAATCGGGACTGTTCATCAGCGATTCAAGGAAATAGCCGCAGATGGGTAGCGCCGTCTTGGAACCTTGTCCCAAAGCGCCGGTTCTGAAATGAATGCAGCGATATTCGCCTCCTACCCATGCGCCACACACAATTTTCGGACTGATACACATAAACCATGCATCGGAATGATTGTTGGATGTACCAGTTTTGCCGCCGAAATCAGTGTCAAGGGCTGCGCGTATGCCCACCCAGTGATTCAGGCTTTGCGATGTTCCGCCGGGTTCACGCAAGCCACCCATCATCATTTTTTGCATCAAGAAGGCACTCTTGTAGGGTATCACTTGTCGCTCGGTATCTTCGGCGCGATATACCTCTTTGCCATCTTTGTCCACGATACGTGTCACGAGAACGGGATTCACATGTTTACCATCGTCGGCCACACAGCAATAGGCATTGGTCAGTTCGAGAAGGTTCACATCGCTTGCACCGAGCGACAATGAGGGTTCTTCATCGAGCGGACTTCTAATGCCCATATCGTGGGCGGTAGCGGCTATGTTGCGAATGCCCATTTCTTGCCCCAATCGCACTGCCACCGAGTTGATGCTGCGCGCAAAAGCGGCCTTCAGAGGCACAGAGTCGCCGGAAAATCGTCCATCGGCGTTGGTAGGTGTCCAACGTTTCATCACCTTTTCCTTCTTATCAAACACATCCATGGCAATGTATTCGTCGCGTCGCTTGTCGCAGGGCGTCAAACCTTGATTCATGGCCTCGGTGTAAACAAATAGTTTAAAGGTGGAACCTGGCTGCCGCATAGCCATCACTTTGTCGTATTTCCAAGAATTGAAATCGATGTCGCCCACCCACGCTTTCACGTGTCCCGACTGGGGTTCCATGGCCACAAAACCGCAGTGCATGAAGCTCACCATGTATCGGATGCTGTCCATCGTGGAAAGTTCTTCCTCAATGGTGCCGTTGTCATAGTCGAACAATTTCACCTTGTGCGGCAGATTGAGATAATAGTCCACCGAATCGGGAGCGTTGGGGAATCGCTGTTGCAACCGTTTATACACCGGCAGTCGTTTGGCGATACCTTCTATAAATCCTTCTATCTCATGGTGATTCTCATCCTGCCAAGGATATTGTTTTCCCCAATGGCTGCGGAAGTTTTGCTGCACCAGCCTCATCTGTTTCACGGCAGCCTCCTCGGCCATTTTCTGCATACGCGTGTCGAGCGTAGTATAGATCTTCAGTCCGCTGGTGTATAGGTCGTATCCATTTTCTTCGCACCAATTCTCTAGGTGGTAGGCCACTGCCTCGCGAAAATATTGTGCTTGGCCATCGTAGTTGCCTTCCACGCTGTAATCCAAGTGAATGGGCTTCTGTTTCAAGGCATCATACTGCGCGCGGGTGAGATCGCCATGGTCCACCATGTTGGCCATCACCACGTTTCTCCGGCGCAACGAATTGTCGGGATGCGAGATGGGGTTGTAGTATGTGGTGGCCTTGAGCATGCCCACGAGTATGGCGGCTTGGTCGGTTGTGAGTTTATCGGGGGTGATGCCAAAATAGGTTTTACAGGCCGTCTTGATGCCATATGCGTTACTACCGAAGTCAACGGTGTTGGCATACATCGTGAGAATCTCCTGTTTGCTGAACAACCATTCCAGTTTAATGGCGATAATCCACTCCTTGGTTTTCGTGATGAGCATCTTCACGCCTGGTATTTTGCCCAGCAAGCCGGTGGAATATTGCGTTCGCATGCGAAACAGATTCTTGGCCAACTGCTGTGTAATGGTGGAAGCACCTCGGGCATCACGATTCACCAAAGCATCTTTTATGGCGCCAAACAGTCCGATGGGGTCCACCCCGTGATGCTGATAATAGCGCTCATCCTCGGTGTCGATGAGTGCTCTCCAAAACACGGGGGCCACTTCATTATATTTCACCGGTGTGCGATTCTCTGAAAAAAACTTACCAATGAGTTTGCCATCGGCCGAGTAGATCTCTGATGCTTGTGCCGTTTGCGGGTCTCTAATGCCGGAGAAAAAGCCCGGCGATTTACCAAAGAGCCACAAAAAGTTGATATCCACCGCTCCAAGATAGAGGATAAAGGCCACCATGAGCGACACCAGTGCCACCAAGGTCTTGGTGTACCAAGCTCGTCCGCGATAGAGGCCTATATATCCTTTGCAGAGTCTGCCAAGTTTGCGCCAGCACCATGCAAAGGGCTTGATGATTCGGGAATCTTTGATGTTCATGTTATGCCGAAACAATTTGGGTACAAAGGTAGTGCAAAAACATGAAAACTACTGCAAAATTCACTTTGTTTATGTTTTCCGCTTCAGTCTTTTCCGTTGTCGAGATATCGGGCGATGTCATCGATGATTTCCGTTTCTTGTTGTGGATGATACCATCGAATGTCGCTGTCACGTTTAAACCACGTCATCTGTTTGCGCATATAGCGACGCGTGTTTCCCTTGATGCGTTCCACGGCCTCATCGAGCGTCCATGTGCCATCAAAATAGCTAAACAATTCTTTATAGCCCACTGTGTTGAGAGCATTGAGCTGACGCATGGGATACACGCGATGTGCCTCATCAAGCCATCCGTTTGCCATCATGTTGTCCACGCGACGATTGATACGATCATAGAGCTCTTCGCGGTTGCGTTGCAGACCAATCTTCAGAATGTCGAACGGCCGATTTTTCTTCTTTCCTACGCGAAACGAAGTGTAGGTACGACCGGTTTGCAGACAAATTTCCACAGCGTGTATCACGCGACGCGGATTTTGTCGGTCCACCATTTCATAGTGTTCGGGATCGAGCGCTTTCAATTGTTCGAGCAGAGGAGCGAGTCCCTCCCTTTCATAGCGCAGCTTCACAGCATTGCGGATATCGTCTCTCACGGTGGGAATGTCGTCGATGCCTTTGCATACAGCATCGATATAGAGCATAGAACCGCCCGTGAGTAGGGCGAAAGGCACACCGTATTGGAAACGTTGAAATGATTGATCGGATTCATCTAAAGATGTTGCCTCGGCGCTCAATTTATCGGCGAGCGCCAGCACATCTTCTTCAAACATGGCGGCACTATAATAGTCGGTCAGACGGTGAGTGCCTACGAAATAATGCTTCACGCGTGCCTGCTGCTCGACAGTGGGAGCTGCGGTTCCGATGGGAATTTCGCAAAACAATTGGCGTGAATCTGCATTGATGATAGGAATACGAAAATGCTCGGCCACGCGGAGGCTGAGTTCTGTCTTCCCAACACCCGTGGGGCCGAGCAACACGATAAGCACGCTTTTCATCAGTTATCGGATGATGCCGCGCTTGCTGCTTTCCACGAAGTCAATAATATATTGTATCTCGGGCGTAATGGTGAGGTTTTTCTTGATCTCCTCTATGCCCTCTTTGATGATGCCCTTGGAATAGAGCAGCCGATAGGCTTCGTGTATCTGCTCGATGAGTTCATTACTGAAACCGCGGCGGCGCAATCCCACCAAATTGACGCCGGCATAGCGTATGGGCTCTTTGCCGGCAATGATATAGGGCGGGATGTCTTGACTGAAACGACTTCCACCTTGTATCATCACGTAGCCGCCGATACGACAAAACTGATGGCAGAGCACTGTAGCCGAGATGATGGCATTGTCGTCCACGGTCACCTCGCCAGCAAACTTGGTGGAGTTGCCAATGATGCAGTCTGAACCGATCACGCAGTCGTGGGCCACGTGCATATTTTCCATCAATAGATTGTTATTGCCAACCACGGTTTGACCTTTCGAAGCGGTGCCGCGACTGATGGTAACGTTTTCTCTGATAGAGTTGTTGTCGCCCACAATGGCTACGGTGTCTTCGCCGCGGAATTTCAGGTCTTGTGGCTTTGTGGCGATGGATGCTCCGGGGAAGAATTCATTGTTGTTGCCTATGCGAGCGCCATAGTTGATGGTCACGGCGTTCTGCATCACGTTATTGTCACCGATCACAACGTTGCGATCGATATAACAGAAGGGGCCGATGATGTTGTTGTCGCCCAACTGTGCTTTGGGATGCACATAGGCTAACGCGCTGATCTGGTTCATCTATACTATTTGTTTTTTATGATTTGTGCGGTGAAAGTGGCTTCAGCCACGAGGTTGTCGCCCACGAACATGTAGCCTTTCATCGAGGAAATGCCGTGGCGCACGGGTGCTAATAGTTCTACTTTAAAAATGAGCGTATCGCCGGGCACCACCTTTTGGCGGAATTTCACATCGTCTATCTTCATGAAGTAGGTGCTCCACCGCTCAGGTTCTTCCAGCGAATTGAGCACCAGCAGCCCTCCGCATTGCGCCATGGCTTCCACCATGAGCACACCCGGCATCACAGGTTCTTCAGGAAAATGGCCGGTGAAGAAGGGTTCATTGCTCGTCACGTTTTTCACGCCCACGATTGTGGTGGGACCCAATTCGGTCACCTTGTCCACCAACTGCATGGGATAGCGATGGGGCAACAATTCGCGTATGCGATTCACATCCATCACGGGTGCCTCGTTGGGATCATAGAACGGTGCCTGCACATCGTGCTTGCGAATCTCTTTGCGCATCAGTCGGGCAAACTTGTTGTTCACGGTGTGGCCCGGTCGAGTGGCTACGATCCTTCCCTTGATGGGCCTACCGATGAGGGCCATGTCTCCAATGATGTCGAGCAATTTGTGACGTGTGCATTCGTTGTCCCAAGTGAGAGGCTTATGTTGAATATAGCCCAATTCCTTGGCATCAAGATGGGGCACACCCAGCAGGTCGGCCAACTTGTCGAGATTCTCTTGCGGCATTTCGCGCTCATAAATCACGATAGCATTGTCCATGTCGCCGCCCTTAATGAGATTGGCGTTGAGCAGTGGTTCGATGTCGCGTACAAACACAAAGGTGCGTGCGGCGGCCACATCCTTGGGGAAGTCGGCCATATCGTCGAGCGTGGCAAACTGCGAATTGATGAATTTCGATTCGAAGGAGCACATCGCCGTGATCGAGAATCTGTCATCGGGCAGCAGCGTGATACACGAACCGCTCTTGTCGTCCTTGATTTCTATCTTCTTGCGTATCACGTAGAAATCTTTGGGCGCATTTTGCTCTTGCAACCCTATCTTGCGAATTTTCTCCACATACATAACGGCCGAACCATCGAGTATGGGAAATTCGGGGCCATTCACCTGTATCAGACAGTTGTCTATCCCTAGTGCATAGAGCGCAGCCATGGCATGTTCCACGGTGGAAACGCGTACATCGCCTTTTCCCAGCACGGTGCCACGCTGTGTATCGATCACATTTTCGGCCACAGCCTCTATCACGGGCTGACCCTCCAGATCGATGCGTTGTATCCTATAACCCGTGTTCTCCGGTGCTGGATTGAATGTCACAGTGAGGTTGAGCCCCGTGTGCAGGCCCTTCCCGAACATGGAGAAACTGCCCTTTAGTGTATTTTGTTTCATCTTTTGATGTTTCCTTTTTTATATAATATAGATGTGTCTGAACTCCGCTTCACGGGGAATGCGTTCATTGTTTGGCAGCCTTCAGTTCTTCCACCTCCTTGCGCAGAGCGTTCAGCTCGCGATAGATGTCGGGCAACTTACGAAACACGGCCGATGCCCGCATGTATTCCTTGGCATCGATAGCCGGTGCACCGAGCAGCGTTTCACCGCCTTTGGTCTTACCGATCACACCGGCTTGAGCGCCCACAAAGGTTTTGTCGGCGATATGGATATGGCCCGAAAAACCCGCCTGACCGCCCACCATGCACCATGCGCCCACTTTCGTGCTACCTGCCATGCCAGCCTGGGCCGACATTACGGTGTTTTCGCCCACTTCACAATTGTGAGCCACTTGTATCAGATTGTCGAGTTTCACGCCTTTTTGTATCACAGTGGAACCCATCGTGGAGCGGTCCACGCAGGTGTTGGCGCCAATCTCCACATCGTCTTCTATCACCACATTGCCAATCTGCGGTATTTTATCGTAGCCCTCGGCGTTCGGCGCAAAGCCGAATCCGTCGGCGCCGATCACCGCTCCGCCGTGAATCACCACCCTTTGACCTATTTTGCAATCGTGATAAATGGTCACGTTGGGATAGATGGTACAGCCATCGCCTATCGTCACATTGTCGCCCACATACACAAAGGGGCCCACATAGCAATCTTTGCCCACCGTGGCCGATTCCGCCACGAAGGCCAATGGCGACACACCCGTTTTGCGCGGCATCATGCTCTGATAGAGTTGCAGCAGTTTGGCCACGCTCTCATAGGCATTCTTCACGCGCACCAACGTGCATTTCACGGGGTGTTCCAGTTTCGCATCATCGCCTATCAGCACCACGCTCGACTGCGTGTCATACACATAATGAGTGTATTTCGGATTCGAAAGAAACGAGATGGCTCCCTCCTTGCCTTCTTCAATCTTGGCAAACGCGTTCACCTTCGCTTCGGGGTCGCCCTCCACGTGGCCGCCAGCCAATTCAGCTATCTGTTGTGCTGTAAATTCCATTTCCTTTTTCAGATTTCGTTCGGATTCTTTCTGCAAATGTAATACATTTCTCTGAATCCTCCGCACCCCGCCCTCATTTTTTACGCTTTTTTACGCTATTGTCCCGTCGCTGCGACTCTGCCGCCACCCGTCACCCCGTGTTGTCGCTCTCAATCGGCGCCATCGTCATGGGCTGAAAAATAATGGTGAAAATTGAAAAGAAAACAAGAAAAAGCGGTTCAAAAACGGGCACGTCGATCACAAATCAGTCCTTCGGCCCGAAAAACGACGCGATTTGAGCCGCTTTCCCGTATTCACCTATGCAGCAAATCGTTATCAACATTCCAACGGTCTTGCACCACAAAAATCGTGGCATATTTTTCAAGAACTGCCCTTCTTGAGTGTCAAAAAGGCAGTTTTGAACATAAAAAGCAGCATTCTTTGACATCAAAACCAGCGGTTTTGGAGATCAATTTCGGCGTATAGGTCTCAATTTCACTGCTTTTCCAATGCAAAACTGCTGTTTTTGCAAAACGGCATGCTGTTTTCGGACCAAAGGAATGAAAAAATCGGCTCACTAATTCTCCAGATGGAGAAAAATCATGCGGTGAATTTGTGAAAGTCTTTATCCTTTTTTGAAGTGTGAAAGAATGCAAGCTCTTGACGCCTTCGTGCGCTAAACGAAGGCAACTACGGGCAAAAATCCCTCGAAACGAGAAAGAAAATACCGCGACCGGTTGCATTTTTCAAAAATACGCCTTAACTTTGCAAGCAAAACAAAGCAATAGACATGACAACGCTCCAGATGAACGCACAACTTCAGCAGAACCTCGCCTTTATTCAAAAAGACGAAGGAATGACACAGCAGTTGTTGCGATACACACAACGATTGGTAAACAAGATGAAGCGAGAGGAAACCGAATACATTAGTAAAGAGGAAATTCTCCGCGGCATCGACGAAGGCCTGCGCGAGGTAAAGCTCGCCAGGGAAGGCAAGGTAGAAACAAAAACGCTTCAGGAGCTTATTGATGAATTATAAATTTGTTTCCATCCCGTCGTTTACCCGAGAAGTGAAACGGCTCAGCAAACGATATCGCTCGTTGAAGTCGGACCTGGCGAAACTACAGACCGAGCTGATGATGAACCCCGCCCTCGGCACCGACTTGGGCGGCGGATTCCGGAAAATCCGCATGACCATCGCCGCGAAGGGGCGAGGCAAGAGCGGAGGCGCGCGAGTCATCACCTTCACCGTCGTCACCAAAGTGGACGAATCAACCATCAACCTGCTCTACATCTACGACAAGGCCGAGCGGGAGACCATCAGCACAAGCGAATTGCAGCAGCTCCTGAAAAACAACGGGCTGCTATAAATAAACCAGAGACCAACAAACGGAAGTATAACCATTTAGCACAGCAGAATCGCCTATGGGGTAGCATAGTTTATGCGGCATGACATATAAAAAAGAGCGTTTGCTTTTGTTCTTTTCATTCTGAATCGGGAAAATTCAAGCATCTGAAGAACATAAGTCAGAGCGTTCACACCGCAAGGTGTGGACTATTGGCTGTGTTTCAGATGCAAGGTCCTTCCCGAACCCAGAATGAGGAATGCAGTACAACTCCACGCCTTTTTTCGTGCCTTTCTCGCCGCAGCCGGCAAACCTTTACCAAACAACACATTCATTCACCGCCCGAAGGAGTTGGGGGCAAGCAAAAACGAAAAAAACATGAAAGCAATTTTACTCCCTCTCCGCGCCGCGCTCCTGCTCCTATGCCTGCTCGCGTCCCTGCCCGCCCTCGCCACAGACTATGACACTACGATTGTGGTCAACTCTTCTGCGGATACGATTGGTTTGAGTCAGTTGAAATCCTATAAACCAGGAGGTTGGTATAATAAAAAATATAATAGGATTTGTGTCAAGAATTCCGAGAAGGTTTTTATTGATGCTAAAGATCTTGCTGATTTTAAATCTTATGATTGGGGATCGGGTGTCTCGTATGATGAGGAGAAACAAGTGATTGAAGTGACTTCTGTAGGAATTTGTTATTTCCATTATTATACTCTAGATGGGAATGATTGGCGTGTTTTTATGGATGTTAACCGATTTGGCGTTCTGCAGTATCGAGGGGCAGATGCTCCGGATACGCTCTATGTCGAGGAGGCGGAGCTGGAGGATAGCGTGTATGTGCCGGATGGGGCGTTTACTGGAATTACTTGGTATGGATTGAAAGACGGACAATCAGTTTTGATAAATAGTATTGTCCCACGTAGAACAACATCGGCAAAGCTCTCAACCCTACTTTCTAGTGGTTACACATCGTTTATTACCAAATTTATTGATGGGACGCAAAATGATCTTCCTGACGGGACGACAGCTGGACTAAATCGCGACACTCTCACTATCATCCGCACGGACGTGGTGGAAGTGACGGCGGAAGATGGCGGCACGGCGAGCGGCGGTGGGCATTACGCCAAGAATGAGGAGGTGACTGTGAGCGCCACGCCCGACTATGGCTACCGCTTCGCGGGCTGGAAGGACGAGGATGGCAACATCGTCAGCACCGACACCAACTACACGTTCGTGTTCACTGGGCGCGTGTCGCTCACTGCCACCTTCGAGGAGCGCACCTTCACCGTGGCGTTCTCCGCGGCGGAGGGCGAGGGGACGGTGACCTGCGAAGGCACATGGTATGTGCTGAGCAACCCCGAGACAACCGCCCTGTCGTCGGGCGACGAGGTGCCGTTCTACTCTTGGCTGACCTTCACCGCCACACCCGCCGACGGCTATAAGTTCAGCTCTTGGACGTTGAACGGCGAAGAATTGCCGCAGACTTACCCATCCACGTTCACCTTCTCCCCTCGCGAATGGGACTTCGACACCGATGATGTCGTCGTAACTGCGTCGTTCGCTAAGACTACCGGCATTTCTGGCGTCGCAACAGACAAGAGCGTCAATGCTATCTATACGACGACTGGCGTGCGCGTGAATGGCACGGCCAGGCTGCCCCGCGGCATCTACGTGCGCAACGGCAGCAAGTTCGTAGTGAAATAATCGCAGTTACCTTGCCACGCGCAGAAATCGTTTCGGGCGCACTCATCTGCAATGGTGGGTGCGCCCTAATGGTATCGGGACGATAAAGAGCGCGACTTTTTTTATTTCACTCATTTGCACTACCTCTGCCTAGATGGCTTAGGTAGGCTGCATTTGGAAATAACAAAAGAAAACGGGGTTTCCTTTTGTTTATTTCGCTCATTTGCACTACCCCTGCCCAGACGGCTTAGGTAGGCTGCATTCGGAAATAACAAAAGAAAACGGGGTTTCCTTTTGTTTATTTCGCTCATTTGCACTACCTCTGCCCAGACGGCTTAGGTAGGCTGCATTCGGAAATAACAAAAGAAAACGGGGTTTCCTTTTGTTTATTTCGCTCATTTGCACTACCTTTGCACTCGCAAAAGAGAACATTCAAAAACAGAAACTGAGAATAGACATGTGCGAAACTAAGAAGATCAAGACGGCGCTGGTGTCGGTGTTCCACAAAGATGGGCTCGATGCGCTGCTGGCCAAGCTGGTGGCCGAAGACGTGAAGCTGCTCTCAACGGGCGGCACGTGGGAGTTTATCACGTCGCTGGGCTACGACTGCGAGAAGGTGGAAGACGTGACAACCTATCCGTCGATATTGGGCGGCCGCGTGAAGACACTGCACCCGAAGATATTCGGCGGCATACTGGGACGCCGCGACAACGAGGGCGACAAGCGACAGATGAGGGAATTTGACATCACGCCCATCGACTTGGTGATAGTGGACCTGTATCCCTTCGAGCAGACGGTGGCCAACGCCGAAAGCACGGAGCAGGACATCATAGAGAAGATAGACATCGGCGGCATATCGCTAATACGCGCCGCCGCAAAAAATTTCAACGATGTGGTGATTGTGCCGTCGAAGGCCGAATATGGCGTGCTGACAGACATCATGAACCGCAACGGGGCGCAAACCACGCTCGAAGAGCGCCGCATGCTGGCCGAGAGGGCCTTTGGCGTGAGCAGCCACTACGACACGGCCATCCACGCTTGGTTTGCCAAGTGAAAAGAGGCCACAACACGAGTAACAAGAAGTAGTAGAAACAATCGTATAAAGTATTAAGCAGAAAGACATGGGATTCTTTTCTTTCGTTCAAGAACTGGCCATGGACCTGGGTACGGCCAACACCATCATCATCAGCGATGACAAGATTGTGGTGGACGAGCCGTCGGTCGTGGCGCTGGATCGCCGCACCGACAAGATGATAGCCGTGGGCGAGAAGGCCAAAATGATGTATGAAAAAACACACGACAACATACGCACCATCCGCCCGCTGAGGGACGGCGTGATAGCCGACTTCACGGCCTGCGAACAGATGATGCGCGGACTGATCAAGATGGTGCACACGGGCAACCGACTGTTTTCGCCGTCGCTGCGATTGGTGATCGGCGTGCCGTCGGGCTCCACCGAGGTGGAACTGCGCGCCGTGCGCGACTCGGCCGAGCATGCCGACGGGCGCGATGTGTATCTCATCTTTGAACCCATGGCCGCCGCCATCGGCATCGGCATCGATGTGGAGGCGCCCGAGGGCAACATGATTGTGGATATCGGCGGCGGCACCACCGAGATTGCCGTGATATCGCTGGGCGGCATCGTGGCCAACAACTCCATCAAGGTGGCCGGCGACGACCTGACAGCCGACATCCAGGAGTATATGAGCCGCCAGCACAACGTGAAGGTGTCGGAGCGCATGGCCGAGCGCATCAAGATCAACGTGGGCTCGGCGCTCACCGATCTGGGCGACGAGGCACCCGAAGACTACACTGTGCACGGACCCAACCGCATCACGGCGTTGCCAATGGAAGTGCCCGTGTGCTATCAGGAGATTGCCCACTGCCTCGACAAGACGGTGGCGCGCATCGAAACGGCCGTGCTCTCGGCTTTGGAGAACACGCCGCCCGAGCTCTACGCCGACATCGTGCACAACGGCATCCACCTGACGGGTGGCGGTGCTCTGCTGCGCGGTCTCGACAAGCGCCTGGAGGCCAAGATCAACATCCCCTTCCACGTGGCCGAAGACCCGCTCCACTGCGTGGCCAAAGGCGCCGGCATCGCCCTAAAAAATGTGGATCGCTTCTCGTTCCTGATGAGGTAGGAAGGCGCACTGAGTGTTGGGCGTTGAGCGTTGAGACATTGGCGGCGATTATCGGCGTAGCCATCTCAACCCCCAACGCTCAACACTCAACGCTGTAAACACCCCTCAACGCTCAACTTCAATTCCCGTTTCGAAGTGAACAATCTCCTTGCGTTTTTTGCCAAATACAACCACTGGATGCTCTTCGTGGTGCTGGAGGTGATCAGCCTCGTGCTGCTGTTCCGGTTTAACAACTACCAGGGCAGCATCTACTTCACCACAGCCAACGCCGTGGCGGGCCAGGCCTACGTGTGGGAGTCGGCGGCAGAAAGTTTCTTGAGCATGTCGAAAAACAATCGACTGCTCACGCAACGCAATCTCTATCTAGAGCAGCAGGTGGAGGCGCTCAACAAGCAACTGGGAGAGCTCACCCAAGACACCACGCCCATGAGCCGGCTGAGCTCGGGACTGCTGTCGGGCTACCGGCTGATGCCCGCCAAGGTGATCACCAACGACATCAACGGGAAAGACAACTACATCACCATCGACAAAGGCGAAGCCGACGGCGTGAAACGCGACATGGGCGTGGCGTCGGGCGATGGCGTGGTGGGCGTGGTGTATATGACAAGTGCCCACTACAGCATCGTGATGCCACTGCTCCACAGCCAAACCAATCTGAGCGTGGCCATCGACAAGCGCGGCTATTTCGGCTATCTGCGCTGGAAGGGCGGGCGCTCCGACCTGGCCGATGTGGACGATGTGCCCCGACATGCCCGCTTCAAACTGGGCGACCGCATCGTGACGAGTGGCTATAGCAGCATCTTTCCGCCGGGCCTGCCCGTGGGCAAAGTGCTCTACGCCTTCAACTCGGCCGACGGTTTGTCTTATCGTCTGCTGATACATCTCGATGCCAACTTCGGGCATCTGCGCGACGTGTGCGTCATCGACAACGCCCCCATGCAGGAACGCATCGAACTGATGCGCGCCGCCCAAGACTCCATCGCCGCGAGAAAAAATTAGCCCTCGGGGCAGTGTAGCCACCTCAACACACCACTCTTAAAACACCACTCCACGGAAATGACATCCGAACTGCTTCACCGAATAGTCGCATTCATACTGCTGGTGGCCGTGCAGGGCCTTGTACTCAACCACATCCACCTGCTCGGCGTGGCCACCCCGCTGCTCTACGTCTATTTCGTAATGAAGTTTCGGCGCCATCATCCCCGCTGGTCCATCCTGCTGTGGAGCTTCTTCATGGGCCTCTGCATCGACATTTTTTCCAACACGCCCGGCGTGGCAGCCGCCTCCATGACGCTGCTCGCCTTTGTGCAGCCCTACATCGTGGAGCTCTTTGTGTCGCACGACAGCGACGACGATCTGCTGCCGAGCATGGCCGAGATGGGCGTGCCCAAGTTTGTGTACTACACCCTCATCATGGTGGTGCTCTACACGCTCGTGTTCTTCTCGCTCGAAGCCTTCAACTTTTCCAATCCCCTGCAATGGCTTCTCCGCATCGGCAGCAGCACGCTGCTCACCGTCATCCTCATCCTGGCCATTGAAAACCTGAACCGGCGGTGAAAGGCAACTTCGAGCTCGACAACAGGCGCTACGTCATCGGCGGCGTGGCCATCGCCATCGTGGTGGTGTATCTCATTCGCTTGTTCACCCTCCAACTGCTGAGCGACGACTACAAAAAGAATGCCGATTCCAATGCCTTTCTCAAAAAAGTGGACTTTCCGGCGCGCGGCGTCATCACGGATCGCAACGGCAAACTGATGGTGTATAATCGCAACAGCTACGACCTGATGGTGGTGATGAACGAGGAGAAAGGACGCACCGACACGCTGGAATTTTGCGAAGCGCTGGGCATCACGCCCGAAGAATACGCCCGCCGCATGGACAACATCAAGGACCGGTCGAAAAATCCAGGCTACTCGCGCTTCACCCAACAAATCTTCATGAACCAGCTCTCCGAGGAAGAGTTTCGCATTTTCCAAGAGAAAATCTATCGTTTTCCAGGATTCTACATTCAGCGGCGCACCGTGCGCGACTATGTTTATCCCTACGCGGCCCACGTGTTGGGCGACGTGGGAGAAGTGTCGCCCAAGGACATCGAAGCCGACGACTACTACCAGTCGGGCGACTACATCGGAAAACTGGGCATCGAGCGCTCCTACGAGCGACAGCTCCGCGGCGAGAAAGGCGTGCAGATTCTGCTGCGCGACGCCCACGGCCGCATCAAGGGGCGCTACCAAGACGGCGCGCTCGACCGCAAGCCCGTGGCGGGCAAAGACCTCACACTCAGCATCGACGTGGACCTCCAAGCCCTAGGCGAGCGACTCCTAGAGGGCAAAATAGGCAGCATCGTTGCCATCGAACCAGCCACAGGAGAGGTGCTCTGCATGGTGAGTTCGCCAAGCTACGACCCGCGCCTCATGGTGGGACGCCAGCGCGGCAAGGTGCATCGCGCTCTGCAACAAGACATTTGGAAACCTCTGCTCAATCGCAGCATCATGGGCCAATACCCGCCAGGCTCCACGTTTAAAACGTCGCAGGGACTCACGTTTGTCACCGAAGGCATCGTCGATCCCGTGCACACGCAATATCCGTGCAGCCGCGGCTTCCGCTATCGCGGCCTCCACGTGGGCTGCCACGGCCACGCTTCGCCCATCTCGCTGGTGCCCGCCATCAGCACATCCTGCAACGGATACTTCTGTTGGGGGCTCTACTACATGCTCGGCAACCGCACCAAATACAAGACCGTGCAAGAGGCCATGTCGCGATGGCGCGACTACATGGTGTCGATGGGCTTTGGATACAAACTCGGCATCGACCTGCCAGGCGAGAAACGCGGACTGATTCCCAACGCCGAATACTACGACAACGCCTACAAAGGCTCGTGGAACGGCCTCACCATCATATCCATCTCCATCGGCCAGGGTGAGGTGAATCTCACCCCGTTGCAGATAGCCAATCTCGGCGCCACCATTGCCAATCGCGGCTACTACTACACGCCCCACGTGGTGAAACGCGTGAAGGGCGAGCCCCTCGACACCGCCTTCACACGGCGCCACCGCACCATGGCCAGTCGCGAAGCCTACGACTACATCGTGCAAGGCATGCGCGCATCGGTGCTCGGCGGAACGTGCAAGCATCTCAATCGCGGCGACATCATCATCTGCGGCAAGACCGGAACGGCTCAAAATCGAGGGCACGACCACTCCGTGTTCATGGGATTTGCCCCCATGGACAACCCCAAAATCGCCATCGCCGTCTATGTGGAAAACGGCGGATTTGGCGCCGAATTCGCCGTCCCGATAGGGGGATTGCTCTTCGAACAGTACATCAACGGAAAGCTCACCGCCGGCTCGGAGCGTCGCGCGGAGGCACTCCAAAAACGACGCATCGCTTATGGCTCAGCAAACCGATAAGCCTGCAGGCGTGCTCCAATCGCTGGATTGGTGGACCATTCTCATCTACGTGGCCCTGCTGGCCTTTGGATGGGTGAGCGTCTGCGGCGCATCCTACACCTACGGAGACACCGACATCTTCAGCCTCGACTCTCGTTCGGGCATGCAAATCGTGTGGATAGGCACCTCCATGGTGCTGGGCCTCATCCTGCTGCTCCTCGACGACCGCTTCTACGACACATTTGCCTACATCGTTTACGGGGCGCTCGTGCTGCTGCTCATCGCCACCATCTTCAACCCCCACGAGATAAAAGGCTCGCGCTCGTGGCTGGTGCTCGGCCCCCTGCGCCTTCAGCCCGCCGAGTTTGCCAAGTTTGCAACAGCCCTCGCGGTGGCAAAACTGATGAGCACCTACGGCTTCACGCTCGAAAAGTGGCGCCACTTTGCCGGCGCCATTCTGCTGGTGGTCATCCCCATGCTCTGCATCGTGATGCAGAAAGAAACGGGCTCCGCGCTGGTCTATCTGTCGTTCTTCCTCATGTTCTATCGCGAAGGCATGCCCGGCGGCATCCTGTTCACGGGCGTCGCCATGTGTTTCTACTTCGTGGTGGGCATTCGCTACGCCGACGTCATGCTGTGGAACACGCCCACATCGGTGGGAAAATTCGTGGTGCTGCTCTCCATCCACGTGTTCACCGCCTTCATGACCTACTTCTACTGCCACGACCGCCGCGAACTCTGGTTCATCCTGTCTCACGTGCTCGGACTCACGCTCCTGGCCACGCTCTTCTCCGTTTTCGTCATCCCGTTCGACATCGTTTGGGTGCAGTTTGTCATCACCGCCGCCCTCGTGGGCTGGCTCGTGTTCAGAGGCTTGTCCTCGCGCGTGCGCACCTATTATTATATTGCCGCCTTCGCCATAGGCTCCGCGCTCTTCTTCAATGCGGCCGACTACGTGCTCGAGCACGTTATGCAGCCCCACCAGCGCGTGCGCATCAATGTACTGCTCGGACTGGAAGAAGACCTCGCCGGCGCCGGCTACAACGTCCACCAGAGCGAGATAGCCATCGGCTCGGGCGGGCTGCGCGGCAAAGGCTTCCTCAACGGCACACAAACCAAGCTCAAGTTTGTACCCGAACAAGACACCGACTTCATCTTCTGCACCGTGGGCGAAGAAGAAGGCTTCTTGGGCTGCGCCGCCGTGCTGCTACTGTTTCTCGCCCTCATCCTCAGGCTCATCGTGCTCGCCGAGCGCCAGCCCTTCCGCTTCGGGCGCGTGTATGGCTATTGCGTGCTCAGCATCTTCTTGTTCCACCTCTTCATCAACGTGGGCATGGTGCTGGGGCTCACGCCTGTCATCGGCATTCCCCTCCCCTTCTTCAGCTACGGCGGCTCCTCTCTCTGGGGCTTCACGCTTCTCCTCTTCATCTTCCTTCGCATCGACGCCGGTCGCAACATGGCCAACCAATAGGCGCCGACGGCACGAAGCGTCTCCGCCGCTTTCGCCATCATCCGTCAAAGCCCTTGCGATAGTCCTCCGCCGGTTTCGTGTTGGCTCCCCACCGCTTTTGCGTTCGCCCGTCAATGCCCTTGCATTGGCAAACCAATGGATAGAGACGATTAAGTTATTAACTTAATTATATTACCTTAATAAGTTAATCCAATTACTTTATTAACTTAATTATCTAAGACCGGTGGTTTGCCTATCTGATATCAATGACAGGAAAATGCGAAAGCGGCGGGGAGCTATCACGAAAGCGGCGGTTGATGAATGCAAGAATGATGGAAAGCAAACGGCATTTCGCCCGCCGAGCTTACTAAAAGGGCTGGCGGAATGGCGAATCCACACGGGATGTGGCATAAAAAAGCGGGAATTGGAGGATGGCCGTGCTCCAAACGTGGCGTGGCAGCACGGCGGGGATGCTATTTGCGGGTGAGCTTCACGCCGATGTCGGCCACGCCTGGGAGCATCTCGCGCTTCATGTTGTGGCGAATGATGAAGCGGACGGAGTCGTGCTGCATGAGCGTTTGCTCGGTGAGAGGGAACTCATATTGGTAGTGGGAAATGCCGCGGCCGCCGGCTCGGCCTTGCGCTGTGGCAAGGCGACACTGCAGGGTGTAGGAGTTGACGATGGTGATGGTGGTGTCGGCGGTGGCTGTGTCGCGTCGACTCACGCGCTGCTCCACGCGCAGGTTGAGACCGGTGAAGGGATAGTCTTCCACGGTGCGCAGGCCGATGTCCACGCGATAGCGGCCTGTGGTGGTGATGACGGGGAGGTCGAAAAACAAGGTGTCGGCCTTTTCCCATCCGTCTTGCTGCACGTGCTCGTAGTGGTCGTAAACGGGCCGTGGGCCGCAGGCTGTGAGTGCTGCGATGGCGACGGCGAGGAGCACCACCACCATGAGGGCTCGGCGCTGCTCAGGCTTCGGCTTGCGGCGTGCTGGTGTTGGCATCACGATGCTCACGATGGTTGTTGCCGCGGGGCTTGGGCTGCGGCTTGTTGGGGCGGGGAGCGTTGCCTTGCGGGGCGGCGTCGGCAGATGGAGCCTGCGCTGTCTGTGGCTGCTTGTTTTTCTTCTTTTTCTTTTTCTTTTTGGCCTTATCAAATCGTGTGATGCTTTCTCCGGCGAGCAAATCCACGGGGCGCTCGGGGCCGCGCTTGGCGTCGTCGGGCTGGAGCGATGCGGGCTTTTCGCCTTGCTTGTTCATCTCCACGATTTCGCGGGCGCGGGCGGCGGTGATGGTTTCCAGGTTGGAAGCGAGTCGCTTGTCGGTGGAATAGGTGACGAGGCCTGCGAGGATGTCCACTTTAAATTGGTAGTAGTCGGCATCGAGGGTTTGGAGCACCACGTTTTTCTCTGGCAGGCTTTTGCGCGCCTCCATGTAGTCATCGATTTCGTAGTTGAGGCAGCATTTCAGCTTGGCGCACATTCCGGCGAGCTTCTGCGGGTTGGGCGAGATGTCTTGCAGGCGTGCGGCGGTGGCGCTGACGCTGGAGAAGCTTTTCATCCACGTGGCGCAGCAGAGCTCTCGCCCGCAGGGTCCGGTGCCTCCGATGCGGCCGGCTTCTTGTCGGGCGCCTATCTGTTTCATCTCTATGCGCACGTGGAAGGCTGCGGCGAGGTCGCGGATGAGCTGTCGGAAGTCCACTCGGCCGTCGGCAATGTAGTAGAAGATGGCCTTGTTGCCGTCGCCTTGATATTCCACGTCTCCTATTTTCATGTCGAGCCCCAGCTGCTTGGCGATTTGCCGGCTCTCGATCATGGTGGCGTGTTCGCGGCTTTTGGCTTCGCGATATTTCTCCATATCGGTGTCGCGGGCAATGCGATAGATGCGCTTGATATCGTCGGCGCTCTTGAGATTGGCCTTCTTGAGCTGCAGCTTAACCAGTCGTCCGGTGAGCGTCACCACGCCGATGTCGTGCCCGGGATTGGCCTCCACGGCCACGACGTCTCCCTTTTTGAGCGGCAGTCCCTCGGTGTTGTGGTAGTATCCCTTGCGGGTGTTCTTGAACTGAACCTCCACCAGGTCGGTGTCTTCTGTGTTGCCGGGCACGTCGGCGAGCCAGTCGTAGGTGTTGAGTTGCCGGTCTTGGCGTCCGCACGCCCCAGGGCCGAGGCCTCGGCTTCCGGCGTCGCCGGTGATGTATTTCAGGTTTTTGTAGTCCACGTGTTATGGGTTTAAGAGTTGTGCATTGAGCGTTTTATGTGGCATGGTCAGCGCCTCAATCTCAAGAGGGCGGCCGTTTGGATGGCAAAATCGAAGAACACGATCTTCGGGTTGGCGTTTTGCCCGAGGTCGCGGATGGCGCGCTGGATGAGCTTGCTGAGGGGAATCACGTTGTCTTCGTTGATGAATCGGGCGAAGTTGCGGGCGAAATTCTCTTCCTCCATCGTCATGTAGCAGAGCTCTGGGCGGCCGAAGTTGTAGGCAAAATTCTCGCGCACGAGTCGCAAGAAGTAGGCCAACATCCGCTTTTGGCGCTCGCGGCCGAGCCCTGCGGTGCTCTCGCTCCAGGCCTTCATCCCCATGGCTTCGCGCTTGTAGGCCATGCGTGTGAGGTCGATAAATCGGGCCAAGAATTGCGCATTCTCGCTCTCAGCGTCGAGCATTTCGAGGGCCTTGAGCCACGAGCCTGCCGCCATGCGGGCCACGCGGTGGGCGGTTTGCTCCTCTATGCCGCGGCGGAGGATGAGGGCCTGCGCCATGTCGTCGGTGTCGGCGCCCTTGATGCGGATGCGCTGGGTGCGGCTCACGATGGTTTCGAGCATGTTTTCGGGGGCCTCGCTTGTCATGATAAACACCGAGCCGGCGGGGGGCTCCTCGATGAGTTTCAGCATTTTGTTGGCGCATTCTGCGTTCATTCGCTCGGCCAGCCACATGACCGACACTTTCAAGCCCCCCACCGTGGAGGCCACGCTGAACTTGTTGTTCAAGGCGTCGGCCTCGGCTTCGTAATAGATGGCTTGCTGATTTTCGGTGCGCATCCGTTGGAGCCAGTTGTCGAGGGTGAAGTAGGGCCCTTCGCGAAGTAGCTCGTTCCACTCGCGAGCGTAGTCGGCGCATAGGGGTTTATAGTCGGCGCTCGAATTCTTGGGCTTTATCACGGGATAGGAAAAGTGCAGGTCGGGGTGGGCCCAGGCGTGGAGCATGGCTTCGGCGTTCTCCGTGCGGGCGGTGTCGAAGCCCTGCCATTGTGTGCCGTCGTCTTGGCGCTCGCCCAGCAGATAGGAGGCCAGGGCCAAGGCCAAGGCCAGCTTTCCGCAGCCTTGGGGGCCGTAGAGCAACAGCGCATGCGGCATGCGCCCGCTGTCGGCGAGCTGCCTGAGGCGTTGCCACGCCTCGCTTTGTCCTATCACTTCGCTTGCTTTCATGGGTGGTGTGCAGTGGTTGCGGCATTGCAGGCCGGCACCCGCTAGCACGATGCGCCGCGGTGGCCGAATGCTGAAAACGCAGGCAAAGTTACGCATTTTCCCGCTTATTGCGTTCAAAATCACAATAAATCTTGGGGATTGAGGTTATTAAAACGTAATTTATTCAGTGAACAATCACGCAAAACTCAACCATCAAACAATAAAAACAACCTACAACAATGACACAAAATCAAGGCGGTAGCCGCGGCTACCTCATCTCCATCGTGATGGTCGCCGTGCTCGGTGGTCTGCTATTTGGCTACGACACGGCTGTCATTTCGGGCGCGGAGAAGGGCTTGCAGGCCTTTTTCCTTGGCGCAAACGACTTCCGGTACACCGATTTTATGCACGGCTTCACCTCGTCGAGCGCTCTTATCGGATGCATCATCGGCTCGGCGCTGTCGGGCGTTTTGGCGAGCAACCTGGGCCGCAAGAAGGCCCTCATCATCGCCGGCATCTTGTTTTTCATCTCGGCATTGGGCAGCATGGAGCCCGAGTTCCTCATTTTTGAGCATGGCAAACCCACGTTTTCGTTGCTCATCATGTTTAACATTTATCGCGTCATCGGCGGCGTGGGCGTGGGCCTGGCCTCAGCCATCTGCCCGATGTACATTGGCGAAGTGGCGCCCAGCAACATACGCGGCATGCTCGTGAGCTGGAACCAGTTTGCCATTATCTTCGGCCAATTGGTGGTTTACTTCGTGAACTTCATGATCTTGGGCGACCACACGAACCCCATCATCCAATCGTTGGGCGAAGGCTTCAACCGAGTGATGCCCGGCTCCGACCCGTGGACCATCTCCACCGGCTGGCGCTATATGTTTGGAAGCGAGGCAGTGCCAGCCGGCCTGTTCGCCATCCTGATATGCTTCGTGCCCGAGACGCCGCGCTATTTGGTGTCGGTGGGACAAGACCAGAAGGCGCTCGGCATCCTCAGCAAGATTAACGGCGCAAGCGCTGCCCAGCAGATATTGAACGACATTAAGGAGACCATCACTGTGAAGACTGAGAAACTCTTCACCTATGGCTACCTCTGCATCTTTGTGGGCATCATGCTCTCGGTGTTCCAGCAGGCCGTCGGCATCAACGCCGTGCTCTACTATGCGCCGCGCATCTTCGGCGACATGGGCATGGACAACCCCATGATGTTCACCGTGTTTATGGGCATTGTGAACATTTCGTTCACGCTCGTGGCCGTGTTCACCGTGGAAAAACTGGGTCGCAAACCGCTGCTCATCTGGGGCTCCATCGGCATGGCCATCGGCGCATTCGGCGTGGCTGCGTCGTTCGGACACGCAGGCATGGAGTTTGTCACCGCCGCCTCCATCATGGTTTACAGCGCGTCGTTCATGTTCTCGTGGGGGCCCATCTGCTGGGTGCTCATTGCCGAAATATTCCCCAACACCATACGCGGCGCTGCCGTGGCCATTGCCGTGGCCTTCCAATGGATCTTCAATTTCATCGTTAGTTCAACGTTCGTGCCGATGTTCAACATGCATCTTACAGACGGAGATGACTTCGGACACTGGTTCACCTACGGGCTCTACGGTGTGATATGCGTTGTTGCCGCCATCTTCGTGTGGAAGTTGGTGCCCGAAACAAAGGGGAAGACGCTCGAAGACATGACCCGTTTGTGGAAAAAGCAAGACCAGTCTGTGGAAAAGATATAATTGATCTTCAACTCGCAAAGCAAGAGCGGGCGCATCGACAACCGATGCGCCCGCTCTTGTTTGTTGGCGAAATGGGACTCATAGATGAAGGGTGAGCTTGTGCTCGGGGTCGTATTTGTCGGCCCATTTCTCGTAGAGGGGGTAGAGTTCGGCGGGGCGCGTGTTGTACCAAGCGTAGCCGTTGCGACGCTCTTCGCCTATCTCGTCGAGGCTCCGCTTGGGGACGCCGTCGCGGTCGCACACGAAGGGGCGCTCCTCATCGAGGTCGTAAAAGCGGGCCCAGATGGGGCTCTTGGCCTGCGGATCGGGCGTCAGCGAAGCGCGAAACTTGTGATCGCCCATATGAATACGCTCATATCGGTAGCCCGTGAGCTTGTGACTATCAAGCCAAGCCATGGCACCATGGATGGCCTGTTTAACGCGCTTGTTGGGCTTGGGCAGGCTCATCAGCAGCTCCACCAGCGCGGCGCTCTCTTGCGTACAATAGGACGGCAACTCGTAGGCCCTTGCTTTGGCGGGCAAAAACGTCTCGCGGTCGTGCTGTTGGCACCAGACGGTGGGGCGCCCGTTCACCACAATTTGAGTCTTCAGGATGCAGTCTATGCCTCGCTTGAAGGCCTTCTTGGCTTTGTTTTCCAGCTTTTTGTCGCAAAGTGCCCCTTGATATGGTTTTTGCTCTTCATAAACGGCGCGCAGCATGCGCATGGTGTTTACCATCGCATCGTCGTTGAACGTGATGTGCACCTGATAGCCCGAAGGCCCCGGCCAGAACTGCGGCCAGCCTCCGTTGTCATACTGCCCGCTCAGCAAGTACGCCAGTCCGCGATGGAATCCCTCGGCATATCGCTCGTCGCCGGTGGCCTGGAAGAGGCGCGCCAAGAACGACATTTGCATCGTAGTGGCGTTGTTGTCGGTGGTGGAATCGTCGCGGCGCTGCTTGTCGGCCAGCACTTGTTGGCGCTGCGCCTCGGTCATGGGCGATGCCATATCCACATTCTTGGGCCAGCCACCCGTCACGCGCTGCCACATCAGCACTTGGTCGCCGATGCGTCGTGCCTCATCGGTGCGGAAAAATTCGCTTCGCTTCTCGCGCAACGGATTGTGGCGCTTGGGTTTCTCGCCGCGGGGCTGAGCCGCCAAGGGCAGGGCGAGGAGCGTGAGCAGACATAGAGAAATGATTTGCTTCATAGTGTTTTTAATGTTTGTTGTATGTGATGGAGAAGCGCCCCGTGCCCTGCTGCCATCACTGCTAGCAGCGGAATGCCACACCCGGCGCCTCCGTTTGAATGTTTCAGACTCACAATATTTGTTTGCCGAACGGCGTGAGCGACAAGCGCGCCAGCTTGAAATGCTGCTTGCCAAACGGTATGCCGATGATCGTGATGTAGAACACGCAGCCCAGCACGATGTGGCCGAACCACACCGCAATGCCGCCCGTGAGCAGCCATATCACGTTCATGATGACCGACAGACAACTGCCGTTTGACTCGGTTTCCTCCACACGATGGCCGAAAGGCCACAGCGCGAGCACGCCGAGCTTGATGGTTTGCAGACCAAAGGGTATTCCGATGATGGTGCAAATCATGCCGAGACTGGACACAAAATAGCCGATGGCCATCTCCAAACCTCCGAATATCACCCAGATAATGTTGCCGAGAAGTTTCATATCGTTGCCGGTTAAGATTTTTGCAAATATACGTCTTTTTCTGCGAAAACGGTGCACATCGATGCCGCGCTTTTTGTTTTTTAAGTGGAAAGGCGGCCGTTTGCGCCATTTTTTTCATACCTTTGCAATATTACAAACACACATCCGCATGAAACCATCCGCTAACAGCCACCTCTCCAACCGCGACACTATCGAGCGTCTCACCGAAAACGCCGTGGCGCTACTCAAGCATCTGATTGCCACGCCCTCCACAAGTCGCGACGAGAAACGGGCGGCCGACGTGATGGCGGACGCCATCGGCGAACTGGGCTATGAGCCGCGGCGCGAAGCCAACAACGTGTGGGCCGTGGGCAAACGCTTCGACGAGCGCCGTCCCACCCTGCTGCTCAACGCTCACATCGACACGGTGAAGCCCGTGGCCTCCTGGACCCGCAATCCTTTTGCCCCCGAGATGGAGGGCGACACGCTGTTCGGATTGGGCAGCAACGACTGCGGCGGCGGACTCGTTGCCCTGCTGCAAGCCTTCGCGGCGATAGATGCCACGGAGCAGCAGTTCAATGTTGTTTACCTAGCATCTGCCGAGGAAGAGGTTTCCGGAGCCGACGGCATCGCGCGCGCGCTCCCCATGCTCCCGCGCATCGACGCGGCGATTGTGGGCGAACCGACGGGGATGCAGCCGGCCATAGCCGAGAAGGGACTGATGGTGCTCGATGTGACGGCGCACGGCAAATCGGGCCACGCGGCGCGCGGCGAAGGGGTGAATGCCATCTATGAAGCACTGGACGACCTGATGTGGTTGCGCGACTATCGTTTTGAAAAGGTGAGCCCGTTTCTCGGCCCTACGGTGATGAACGTCACCGTGGTGCATGCCGGCACACAGCACAACGTGGTGCCCGACCGCTGCGAAATGGTGGTTGACGTGCGCACCAACGAGTATTATGCCAACGAAGATGTGTATGAATTCATTCGCCGTCACCTGAAGAGCGAAGTGAAGGCTCGCTCTTTCCGCCTGCATTCCTCCCACATCGACCCCGCCCATCCATTGGTGAAGCGCTGCACGGAGATGGGCATGACACCCTTCGGATCGCCCACGCTGAGCGACCAAGCGCTGATGCCGTTTCCCTCGCTCAAGCTGGGGCCCGGCCTGTCGGCCCGCTCTCACTCGGCCAACGAATTTATCCGCGTGAGCGAGATTGCCAACGCCATCGACACTTATCTCCGCCTGCTCGACGGCTTGCTGCCGTAGTGCCATTCTACCGACGCCAACGCCACATCGCCACGGCAGTCTCCTCAGAGTCTGTCGTGGCGATGCGGCATATACAAGATGAGTGGTCTATATATATAAGATGTGTAGTCTCGGAAAGGAAGGCCCTAGCGCCCGAGCCACGCCTCTGGATTCAGCTTGGCGGTTTCGCGGCGCAATTGGAATTGCAGGATGTTGTCGGCGCCCACCGTGCCCAATGCCTGGCGGGTGCTCACCTTCTGCCCGCGTGACACACTCACCGAGCGCAAGTTGCAATAAACCGATATGTAGCTGCCGTGGCGCACCATGACAACGGCCGAACCGCCAAAGGAGAACACGGCGCTCACCTCTCCATCGAAGATGGCTCGTGCCTGCGCGCCGGGCGAACCGAGAATGTTGATGCCTTTGTTATCTAGTCGCACGTTTTTCAATCCCTCCACGTTATACTGTCCGTAGTGGCTCACGATGCGATAGCCGCCCGTGATGGGCATGGGCAGCCGTCCCTTGTTTTTTTCGAAATTGCTGCTCAGTTTGCGATCGGTGCTGCTTAGCAACGAAGTCTCTTCCGAGGCACGCTTGGCGTCGGCCACCTCCTTTTCGTGGCGCCGTTTCTCTGCCGCGGCCTTCCTTTCGGCGGCTTCGCGCTCGGCTTGGGCCTTGCGCGCCTCTTGCTCGGCCCGTGCCTTGGCGGCGGCATCGCGCTTGGCGGCCTCACGGGCGGCGGCCTTGGCACGAGCCTCGCGCTCGCGGGCTTCGGCCACGCGGCGGGCTTGTTCGCGGGCGGCGGCCTCGGCGGCAGCTTTCTTGCGCGCCAGTTCTTCGGCGCGTTTCTTCTTGGCGGTGGCTTCGGCGGCGGCCCTCTTGCGAGCCTCCTCCGCCGCGCGGGCACGCGCTTTGGCCACTTCTTCGGCAATCAGTTTATCTATCTGGGCATTCAGTGCCTGGTCTTTTTTGCGTTGATCGTCAATGACGGTCTGAATGGCTTTCTGCTGTTTTTGCAACGAAGACACCATCTGCTGCTGCTCTGCCTGCTTGGTTTGCAAGGCGGCGTGCGCCTGTTTGTCTTTGTAAAGCAGGTTGTTTTTCCTTCCTTTTTCGCGCTGCAGCTCTTTCTGTTTCACGGCTATTTGCAACAGTTTCTCCTTCACAAGCTCGCCTTGGGTGCGCTGATAGGCGGCGTATTCCCGCACAAAACGAAGCCGCCGGTAGGCCTGCGTGAGATTGTCGGCCGAGAAAATGAACATCAGTTGGTCCTGAATCTTGCTGTTGCGCGCCATATATCGGAGGCTCTTGACGTACTTCTGCTGGCGCTCCTCCAGCTGACTTTGAAGCGTTGACAGCTGCGCTTCGAGCAGTCCGATGTTGCCGTTGATGTGGGTGATCGACGTCTGAATGCTGTCTATGCTCTTCTGGCGCTCGCCTATTTCGTTGTTGATGGAGAACAGATCGCTCAGTCTCTTCTTCACATCTGCCTTGTTGTTCTTGAGCAGTTGCTCCTGCTCCTGTATCTTTTTCTTTATCTGAGCGCGCTGACTCTGCAGGCCTTTGATTTCATCGTTGGTATATACGGGTTTCTTCGCCTTGGTCGCGCCGCGCTTTGTGGAGGTTTTTCGGGTGGCGATTTTGGTGGTTTTCTTTGCGGTGGTCTTTGCAGCTGCCTTCTTGGTGCCCTGCTTGGTGGTTTTTGTGGCCGTGGTTTTCCTGACCGCCGTCTTTTGCGAGGTAGTCTTTTTGGCTTGGGCAACGGTTTTCTTTTGCTGGGCCCCCGCCGTTGCCATCACCAGAATAGCTAGGAGCAGAAGCAGTCGGCGTCTCATGGGCTACATGTTTGTGATTTTCTTCAGCACTTCTTCGGCGCTCACTTCCTTGTATTTTCCCGACAGTGTGGTGCGGGGCTCCCAGTCGCTGTCTGTTGTTGCGCCGTCCATATCTATCGTGATGGTGACGTTGTGAGCCTGCTTGGTGGCTTTGGTCTGCCCGTTGAGCGTGATGGTGTTGGGGTACATCTTGGTGCCGAGGGCCTTGAATTTGTCATACTTGCACGTGAGTCGGGTGTCGCCGCTCTTGCCGTCGGAGTAGGTCACATTGGTCTGCACGATGCGCGCCGTTGCCGCATCGGTGAGCCATTCATAGGTCATGTGGTCTTGTTGCAGCGTGACGGGCACTTGCGAGGATGCCTTTTTGCCCACGTTGAAGCGGCGCAGCAGGTCGTCGGTCACCTTGTCGGTGCCGGGCAGGAACAGTGTGTTCCAAAACAGTGCCTGCATGGAATAGAAGTTGAGACCGTTGCGCTGCAAGAAGCTCACCTTGTTGTAGTCGGCCTTCACATACTCTTTGTGGATGCGATCTACAATCATCACGTAGTCTTTGGTGAACTCCAAGCGCCCCACTTCCATCAGTCCGAAGGCTGTGAGTTGAATGCGGATGACGTCGTCTTTCCTCATTTTGAGCGAGCCGCTCACGGAGATGTCCTTCTTGCCGGTGTTGATGGAGAAGTCGATGTTGCTCACAATGTTTTGCGCATACACGGCGTTGTCGTACACGCGGCGCATGTAGTCGAGTTGCGTGAGCCCCGATGCGTCGGTCTGCGACTGCTGCTGGGCTGTCGTCGGTTCGCTCACGGCGGCCTTCTTGGTGCCGCAGGCGGCTAGCATCAGCGCGGCAACTATGAGGGGTGCGATGTGTCTCATGGCTTGATATATTTGCGTTGTTTGATTTTGCGGTTAATGACGGCCGCATCGCCGCCCGCCTCTATGGCCTGCTGCCAGTAGGAGATGGCCTTGTCGGCGTCGCCGTTCATGATGGCGATGTCGCCGCCGTGCTCCAGCAACACCTCGTTGTGGGTGGTGTCGTTGCGAATGGCTTGGTCGATATAGATGGCGGCTTCCTCGTAGCGTTCTTGCATGAAGAGTATCCAAGCGTAGGTGTCGAGGTAGGTGCTATTGTTGGGATCGGCCTTAATGGTGCGATAACTCATCTGCTCGGCCTGCTGCAGATGTTGTCCTTTTTCGCTGAGATAGTAAGCGTAGTTGTTCAGACAGCCCATGTTATCCGGCTTCCATTGCAAGCAACTGTCGTAGGCGGCGAAGGCCTCGGCCGTTCGCCCTTTGTCGTGAAGTATGTCGCCCATGATGGCGTAGAAGTCGCTCACGATGTCTTTGTTGCTTGATTCGTTGATCTGACTCACGCCCAATTGGAAGGCATGGAGGGCATCGTCTTTGTCGCCCCGCTGCGAATAGGCCAGCCCCAGGAAGTAGTAGAAGGCCATCTCGTCGGGGTTATACTCCAGCGCGGGCCGGCACAAGCGCACTATGCGGTCGTAGTCTTCGCGCTCCCAGGCGTCCTGCACCAATCGCAAGCGTATGGAAGCATTGTCGGGCGCTATCTGCAGAGCTTCTTCGAGCACGGCGTTGATGGAGTCTTGCGGCTGGTGTTTCAGATACATATATGCCGCGCGCACCTCGTGCAGATCAGTGGTTTTATGCTCGCAATCTGTCACCCGCTTAAACAAATCCATCACTTCTGTGGAGTCGCCGCCCTGCTCCTCGCTCTTGGCCACCACGTTGCGCATCAGCGTCATCTTGCTGGCGGCGGGTGTCTTGTCGCTCAGCAACATCTCCTCCTGCAGCCGTCGGGCAAGCGTATCCTGCCCCGTAGCGCTGTAGTAGTCGAGCATCGACATGCGCGCCGGCAGGTTGTCGGGCTCCACCGACAGCACGTGGTCGTATTCGCGGCGGGCGTCTTCGGTCTTGCCGTTCTGCAGCAACCAGTTGCCCATCATCACACGATAGTTCATGTCGTTGGGGTGCTTCGCCGAGAGCGACCGCAGCGCGGCTTGCTCTGCCTTCTTGTCTCCCTTGAGCGCATAAATGCGCATGCGCGACAAGGTTATTTCTTCGCTGCTGCCTTCCAGCTGTTCTAGCCGGTCGATGGTGGCGAGCACCTTGTCGTAATCCCCTTGACGGGCGTAGAGCTGGATGAGGACGTTCAACACGTCGTCCCGCTCCCGCGAAGTGGCATACAGCCGCTCAAAGGCATCGATGGCCTCGTCGTAGCGCTCCGCATTGTAGTAGGCGCCGGCCAGCTGTTCCAGGTAGCTGTGATTGCGGGGGCTCAGCGCGGCGGCGCGTTTCACGCTCTCGAGCGCCTTGTCGCCCTGCTTCATCACATTGTAGTAGCCCGACAGCAGATAGTGTATCTCGGCCGCATTGGGATTGATTTCAAGGCAATGGTTGAGCAAGTCGAACGCCCCAGCATAGTCGCCGCGCGCCTGGCGGCTCACGGCGTCGAGATAGAAATATTTGTAGCGCAGCTCGCTGTTGTGGTCGAGGGCGGGCACCACGGGTTCCACCGCCGTGCTCCGCGCACCGCGATCGGCCGCTCCGCGCTGCCCGCACGCGGCGAGCATCGCAAGCACCATCAGGGCCCATGCCGTTCTCAACATCTGTTTCACCTCACTTCACGCCCGTATGTCCGTAGCCTCCGGCGCCGCGCTCCGTCTCGTCGAGCACATCCACCTCTTCAAACGCCCCTTGCTCGTGGCGCGCTATCACCATCTGCGCGATGCGCTCCCCGTCGGCTATCACAAAGTCTTCCTGCGACAGATTGATCAGACAAACGCCAATCTCGCCGCGATAGTCGGCGTCCACCGTGCCCGGCGTGTTGAGCACTGTGATGCCATGCTTCAGGGCCAGCCCGCTGCGCGGCCTCACCTGCGCCTCGTAGCCCTCGGGCAATGCTATATACAGGCCAGTCTTTATCAATTTCCGCTCCAGCGGGCGAAGCGTCACCGGAGCCTCCAGATTGGCGCGCAAGTCCATACCCGCGCTCTGCGCCGTGGCGTAGGTTGGCAGCGGATGGCGCCCTTTGTTCACTACTTTTATCGTAACCATGCCTTCGGATTTACGTGCAAAGGTAGTGCAAACGAGCGGAATAAAAAAACAAAAACACCGTTTTTAGTTTTTTTATTCCCGAGTGTAGCCTACCGAAGCCGAAGGCAGAGGTAGTGCAAACGAGCGAAATAACAAAAGGGAAAACACCGTTTTTAGTTTTTTTATTCCCGAGTGCAGCCTACCGAAGCCGAAGGCAGAGGCGACGCAAACTGCCGCTTTTGCATTCATAAACCGATGTTTTCGCGTTCGTAAACCAATGGTTTCGCGTTCGCCCGTCAATGCCCTTGCATGAGCAAACCAATGGTCTTGGAGAATTAAGTTAATAAAGTAATACAATTAACTTATTAAGGTAATATAATTAAGTTAATAACTTAATTGTCGAAAACCAATGGATAGCCAACGCGAAACCATTGGCGGGCGAATGCAAGGGCGGCGGAGGGCGTTTCTAAAACTAAGGGATGGAGAATACAAAACCAATGGATAGCGTACGCGAAATCATTGGCCGGAGAATGCGAAATCAGCAGCCGGCGAATGCGGGGTCGGCGGTTCGGGAGTTGCAAGGGGACGGAGTGGGGATGGTTTTTTGCGGAGAAATGCGGGGAGATGCGGCTTTTTTCGTACCTTTGCAGGGTGATAAAGACTGTTATGGACTGGAAACAACTGATATCCATCAAGCGACTGGGACAAGAAAGCCGCCACTCGGAGCGGCACGACGACCGCACGGAGTTTAAACGCGACTACGACCGGCTGATTTTTTCGGCACCATTTCGGCGGATGCAAAACAAGACGCAGGTGTTCCCGTTGCCAGGGAGCGTGTTTGTGCACAACCGGCTGACGCACTCGCTGGAGGTGGCCAGCGTGGGGATGTCGCTGGGGAACGATGTGGCCCATCGGGTGATGGAGCTGCGGCCGGAGCTTGGGGAGACGCTGTTCACGCAGATAGGAACGATAGTGAGCACGGCGTGCTTGGCCCACGACATGGGCAATCCGCCGTTTGGCCACTCGGGCGAAAGGGCCATTCAGACGTTTTTCACCGAGGGGGCGGGCCATGCTCTGCAGGGGGCTCTGCCGCGCGAGGTGTGGGACGACATCACGCACTTCGAGGGCAACGCCAATGCTTTCCGGCAGTTGGCCCACCGCTTCAAGGGGCGCCGCGAGGGGGGCTTCGTGATGACCTACACCACGCTGGCGGGCATTGTGAAGTATCCTTGCGCCTCGTCGTGCGCGGGGGAGAAGGGCAAGTTTGGCTTTTTCCACGAGGAGCAGCCCATATATGAGCGCATCGCGGCTGAGCTGGGCATTCCGCGGCTGAGCGACGGGGAGTGCCGCTATGCGCGCCATCCGCTGGTGTATCTGGTGGAGGCGGCCGACGACATCTGCTACGAAATCATGGACATCGAGGACGCACACAAGCTGAAGATATTGAGCTTCGAGGAGACGCGCCGGCTGCTGCTCGACTTTTTTGACGAAGACACGCAGGCGCATATCAATAGGCGCATCGTCGATGAGGGCATCACCGACGACAACGAAAAGGTGATCTACATGAGGGCGTGCGTCATCGGCAAATTGGAAAACTGCTGCGTGGACGCTTTCATGGCACACGAGAAGGAAATCATGGACGGCAGTTTTGCGGGCAGTCTCATCCGGCATATCGCGCCGCGACAGCGGGCGGCCTATGAGGCGTGCACCGAAATGTCGTATCGAAAGATCTACCACAGCAAGCCTGTTCTGGACGTGGAACTGTCGGGTTTCAAGATTATGGCCACGCTCATGGAGACGTTTACGGAGGCGGCGGTGCACCCCGACCGTTTCTTCTCCCGCCAACTCATCAGCCGTGTGAGCAGCCAATACGACATCACGTCGGCAGACTTGGCCACGCGCGTGCTGGCCGTGGTGGACTACATCGCGGGCATGACCGATGTGTATGCGCTCGATGTGTATCAGAAAATCAATGGTATAGCTTTGCCCATCGTGTAGCCGCGGGCAGCAAGAAAGGCAGCGTGGAGCTCGGAGAACAATGGTCTCAGGGCTCCACGTTGATGATTTTGTTGCGGCCCGACGTGAAGCGCACGGCGTCGGGGTTCTCGCGGGCGAAGGTGTCGATGTGGCGCATGCGCTTCTCCTCCAATATTTCATCGACGGCTATGAGGATGCCCGTCTCTTCCACGTCGCCGAAACCGTAGTTGATGGCCGTTCCGAAGAGCTTCATGGTGGGCGAGAGATTCATGTAGGCGTTAACGAGCGGGGGAATGTTGTACCCCATCCGGCGTATCTCTCGGTTGAGGATGCGGTAGTCGGCCCTGAAGTCGGTCTCGGTCAAGACTGCCGCCAATTCCTCGGCTGGTGTCTCGATGACGAGCGGCTTCATGGGGACGATGAGGTGCTCCTTGTCGTCGAAATGCTTCTTCAAGAAGTAGAGTATCATGTCGCGGCCCTTGCGGATGTAGCTCGGATACATTGTCATTTTGCCGAAAAGGTATTTAACATTGGGCTTGATCACCGTTAGCGCGCCGAGCCCATCCCACAGGTTGTCGAGTGCAAAAAGGCTCTTGGCGCCCATCTTGGAGCTTTGATATTCGAGCGAAACAAACGAGCGGCCGAGCTCTATTGTGTAGGGCATGTAGTCGCGGAGGAACGTTTCAGAGAAGTGAAACATGTGGCTGGTGGCCAGTTTGGGCTGGCCCTCGTCGTCCAATTCCCAGTCTGTGCCGGGCAGATAGCGGTAGCCGCCGATGATTTCTTCGGCCTCTGGATTCCACACGATGAGCTGTTTGTAACAGTTTTGGCACGTGTCAAACTCATCGATGTCTGCCGCCTTGCCGGTGCCTCCGCCGGCTTCTCGAAATGCTTCTTCGCGCAACCGGCCTATCTCGAGCATGGTGTTGGGCGAGTCGTGAGCGGTGACCACGTAAACGATGTTGTTGCTTTTGTTGGTCATGCGCAACTGCTTTTCGGGCGTGAGTTCACTCTTGAGCAGCGCCCTGTCTATGGGCCGGATGATGGGTTGTTCCTGCATAGCTGTTGGGAGGATTGGGGATGGAGCGCGGGGGGATGGTGGCGCGGGGTTGGCCCGTTGCCATTTTTGCATCTCTTGCCGCTCGGTCTTTATAGTTTATATACGATGTCTTCCACGTATTGCGCCCAGTCGGCGGGTTTCTTCGTCGCGTCGAAGGTCTGCCACGGTATGGGCTTTCCGAACGCCACTCTAAAGGTTTTGTGAACGTTCTTGTACATTTCGTCAACGAGAAACACCATGGCAAGGTTGAATCGGAGATGGCGATCGCTGAAGTTGGCCAGCCGATAAAAGAAGTTGCTGTTGTGCCCGCTGAAGTGTATCGGAATGACGTCGCGCTGGTATTGCACGCTTTTTGTGATGAATGTCTTCGACCAAGGCACATCGCGGACGGTGCCCTTGATCTTCCTGGAGCATATCCCCGCGGGGTACATCAATATGTGATTGTTGCTCGAAAACCCCGCTTCGACCATCGCCGGGAAGCGACGGCTCTGCCCGCCGGTCTTGTTGATGGGGATGCAAAGCGGCGCCAAACCGGGCAAATTCATCAGGATATCGTTGACCAAATAGCGGAAATTGCTGTTGTATCGGCGCCCGATGATGCTGCCGAGGGCAACGCCGTCGGCCCCGCCCAGCGGGTGATTGCTCACAAAGGTGTAGAGCTTGCCGTCGCCGGGGGCGGGGAGATTGTCTTCGCCCTCCAGCTGCAGATTCATGTCAAGATAGCGCACACACTCTTCGAGCCACTCGGTGCCGGTGAGGTGGCGGCTTGACCAGAGAAAGCGATTCACCTCGTCTTGGTGGACGATGCGCTTGAGCCACGACACCACAAATCGCGGAACGAGCTTGGCTCGCTCGCCCATTTTGTCTTGAAGAATCTTCTCCAAGTCGATGGTTTTCTCTGTTATCTCTTGCATTCTCTACGTGATTCGGTGTGCAAAAATAGTGCTTTTTTTTCAACAGAGTGCACGTTTGAGCGAAAAATGTGCATACTTTTTGATTATTTAGTGGCCGGCGGCGCAAGCGGTCGGTATGTTTCAAAGTGGTGCACTTTATGTTTCCGCGCCGCAATAAATGCCGTTTGGGCGATGGATGTTTCGCATCTTCTCCCTATATTTGCAACACCTTTTGACAACAAGAACAATCTTTTCAACATGAATGCGAGCTTATTAAAAGATGTATCACCACTAACGAAGAAGCCATGCGCATAGAACACACGGCGCTCTATGCGCGAGACTTGGAGGGCATGCGTGCCTTTTTCGTGAAATACTTCGGCGCATCGTGCAGTGCAAAATACGTGAACGAGCGAACGCATTTCAGTTCCTATTTCCTCTCGTTCGACGGCGGAAGCCGGTTGGAAATCATGTCGCGCCCCGACGTGGACGCCTCCCCGCAGCCCCGCAACCGCATGGGGTGGATACACCTGGCCTTCAGCGCGGGCAGTCGCGAGGCCGTGGACGAGCTCACCGCGCGGCTGCGAAACGACGGCTACGAGGTGACGAGCGGACCGCGCACCACGGGCGACGGCTACTACGAGAGCTGCATTGCCGGCCCCGAAGACGTGCTCGTGGAAATTACGGAGTGAGCCTGCAGCCGCTCGGAGCAAGGCGCGGCGGTCTCCTCTCCTCTGCCCCATGGAAACAAAATGCCTAACATCAAACCTATTCATCATCAATCATCTATATGAACAACGCCAAGAAAATCATCCTTTGCTGCGGACTAGCGGCCACGCTCTCCGCATGCCACAACATGAGCGACGACAATCTTGCACCCCAAGAGCGGCTCATGACCAACGAAGCGCGCATCGATTCGATCATCGCGGGCATGAGTCTCGACGAGAAAATCGTCATGCTTCACAGCAAAACCATCATGTCCTCGGAGGGCATACCCCGTCTGGGCATCCTGCCTATCCAATACACCGATGGGCCTTTTGCCATACGCGAGGAGCACGACGACCACTTCCAGTCGCTGAATCTCTCCACTGATTCGGCCACCTATTTCCCCACGGGCTCGGCGCTGGCTGCCACCTGGTCGGAAGACTTGGCCTATCAATACGGCGCCGCGATGGGGCGCGAGGCACGGGCGCGCGGCAAAGACATAGTGCTCGGCCCAGCCATGAACATTCAGCGCCTGCCGGTGTGCGGCCGCACGTATGAGTATTTCAGCGAAGATCCCCTCATGACGGGCATCCTCGCCACGGCGTATGTGCGCGGCATGCAGGGCGCCGGAACAGCCGCTTGTCTGAAGCATTACGCACTCAACAACCAGGAAACCAATCGCTCGTCTGTCAATGTGATCATCGATGAGCGGTCCATGCGCGAGCTCTATCTGCGTCCCTTCGAAATGGCCGTCCGCGAAGGTGGTGCCATGTGTGTGATGCCCTCCTACAACAAAATCAACGGCGTGTTTGGCGCCGAAAACGACCTGCTCAACAACAAAATATTGCGCGACGAATGGGGGTTCCGCGGAATGACCGTTTCCGACTGGGGCGGCACGCACAGCACGGTGGCGTCGGCGCTCGGCGGGCTCGACGTGCAGATGCCCGGCGACAACTATTTCGGACAAGCGCTGAAGGACTCTGTGGAAGCCGGACTGGTGCCCGACTCGATCATCGATGCCAAGGTGCGCCACATTCTGCGCCTGCGCTTCGCCATCGAAGCCGTGCCCGCCGACAAGGCCAACACCACCCCCGCCTCCACCGACGAGAACCGCAAGGTGGCCTACGACGTGGCCACGAAGTCGATAGTCCTTCTTAAAAACGAGCAAAACGCCCTGCCGCTGCAGCTCGACAGCGTGAAGAAGATAGCCGTGATCGGCCTCAACGCCGAGCTCAGCACGGCAGCAGGCGGCATCGGGGCAGGGGCCAAGACACCCTACGAGATTACTCCGCTCCAGGGTCTGCGCCACCGCGTGGGCTCGCAGGCAGAGATTGTCTATGCGCCATGCTATCGCAACTACTTCGGCATGTTCGGTAATCGCTATCCCGGAGTGGAGGGCACCACCGACATCAACGCCGCCCCCGACCCCGCTCGTCTGCAGGAAGCCATCAGCGCGGCAAGAGACGCCGACGTGGTGCTCTTCTTTGCCGGCACCAACAAATGCATAGAATCGGAAGGCTTCGACCGCGACAACATCATGCTCCCCGTGTGCCAAGACAAGATCATTCCACTGCTGGCACAAGCCAATCCCAACATCATCACCGTGGTGGTGTCGGCCGGACCCACCGATCTCAACGTGGTCAACCAGCACTCGCGCGCCATCGTGCAAGCCTGGTGGAACGGACTGGAGGGTGGCCACGCCCTGGCCGACATTCTGCTGGGCACCATCAGCCCATCGGGCAAGCTGCCGTTCACCTTCCCCCGCACGCTGGAAGAGTCGCCCGCCTACGCCATGGGCAACTTCCCCCAGAAAGACGGAGTGGGCGCCGATCTGTTCACCTCGAAGTTCCGCAAAGACGTGGACATCGCCCCCGGGCGGCTCTCGGGCGATGCACCCTCACCGGAAGCCCACTACACGGAGGGCCTGCTCGTGGGCTACCGCTGGTTCGACACCAAGCAACTTCCCGTGATGTATCCCTTCGGCTACGGCCTCAGCTACACCACATTCCAATATGGAGCCCTCGCCCCCTCGGCGCAGAGCTATCCCAAAGACGGCACCGTGAAAGCCACCTTCACGCTGGAAAACACCGGCTCGATGGCGGCCGACGAAGTGGTGCAGCTCTACGCCCGCTACATCGGTTCCTCCACAGAGCGCCCCTACAAGGAGCTGAAAGCCTTCAAGCGCGTCAGTCTGAAGGCTGGTGAGCAGCAGAAAGTGACCCTCGAATTCCCCGTTGAAGAACTGAAATACTGGGACGTCACCACCCACGGCTGGCAGATAGAGTCGGGCAAAGTGGAGCTCCTGCTGGGCGCCTCCTCCGCCGACATCCGCCAAAAAGCCGAAATCGAAATCCAATAGTCCCCCATCGTCACCCCTCTAGAGGCCACTCGTGGCACATCAGCGCCACGACCCCTTCAACCCGAAGCCCCGTCAGCCCACCACGGCCGTCGGGGCCTTTTGGTGTCCTCACCGCGCCCCTGCCCCACACATCTATTATATATGCACAGCTACGACGCCACCCTTGCCATACACATCTATTATATATACACAGCCCCAACGCCAATGGCGCATTTTCAATCCGAGAGTTTTGCATTCGTCTGTCAACGCCCTTCGAACCGCCGTCCGCTGCTTTCGCATTCGAAGGACATTGATGGGCGAGCGCGAAACTATTGACAGGCAAACGCGAAAGCGGCAGACGGGTGTAGCACATTCCACGCCCCAAGTTTCGCATTCTGCGCCAGGAAAAGCGCCCCAATGCGAAGGGATGCGAAAAAAGATGGGGATTTTTTAACACCATTGCAGGTTTTTTCGTATATTTGCACTCGGAATGTAACCTTAACCAATAGTCTTAGAGCATGAAACGACACTTGGCTATCGGCCTCATGGCCGTGGTAATGGCTTGCAGCGCGCAAGCAGAAAGCTATCGCAATCCGGTGATTGCGGGCTATCATCCCGACCCTTCGGTGTGCCGTGTGGGCGATGATTTCTATCTGGTGAACTCATCCTTTCAATACTTCCCTGGCGTGCCCGTTTACCATTCCAAAGACCTAGTGAACTGGCAACTGGTGGGCAACGTGCTCGATCGCGACAGTCAGCTGCCGCTGAAGGGCGCGTCGTCGTGGCTCGGAATATATGCCCCAACAATACGCTATCACGAGGGAAAGTTTTATATGATAACGACCAACGTGGGCAACGGCGGCAATTTCCTGGTGACAGCCACCGATCCGCGCGGCCCGTGGAGCGAGCCCGTGTGGCTGAAGCAGCAGGGCATCGACCCGTCGCTCTATTGGGAAAACGGGCGATGCTACATGGTGAGCAATCCCGACGACGGCATCTGGCTGTGCGAAATAGATGAGAAAACGGGCGAGCAGCTCTCGTCGAGCCAACTGATTTGGCGGGGCACGGGCGGCCGCTACCCCGAGGGACCCCACCTCTATAAGAAGGATGGCTACTACTATCTGCTGATTTCGGAGGGCGGCACCGAGCTGGCGCACAAGCTCACCATCGCGCGGAGCCGCAACATTGCGGGGCCCTACGAGAGCAATCCCGCCAACCCCATATTGACCAACTGCTGCCAAAAGGGGCAAACCAAGCAGATACAAGGCACGGGGCACGGCGATCTGGTGGAGGCCGCCGACGGCTCGTGGTGGATGGTGCTGCTGGCCTATCGCAACTTTGGCGGTTCCTATCATCACCTGGGCCGCGAGACTTATTTGGCGCCGGTGGAGTGGCCCAAAGGCGAATGGCCCGTGGTGAACGGCGGCGAGCCCATCGACACCGTGATGACGGCAACGTTGCTGGCGGCCTTGGTGCCCAACGGAGCGAAAGGCCGGCGGGGAACAGACACGGCACAGTCGGCGCCTGAAGGTCCGCGAAATGGGGCCCCGATGGTTATGCGCACCACGTTTGACCGTCCGCTGGGGCCGGAATGGCTCTACCTGCAGAATCCCCTGGCCGACCGATATGAGATGGCCGGTGGGCGACTGACCATGAAATCGCACGGCACGCTCGACGATAACAATCAGCCCACCTACGTGGGGCGTCGGCAGGAGAGCCCGCGCGTGGTGGTGGAGACCGAGGTGGACGCACAACAAGGGCGCGGCGGCATCACCGTTTATCAGATAAACGACGGACACATCGACTGCTATGTGGAGAACGGATATGTGCGGCTGCGCTGTCGGCTGAAGTCGCTCATGGCCGACTGCGGCAGCGTGCAGATAGACGGCAACCGCGCACGGATACGCATGGAAACCGACGGCGAGATGTATCGTTTCGCCTGCGCCGGACCCGACGGGCACTATCGCGACGTGGGCGCGGCCAACTGTTCGCTCGTGAGCACTGAGGTGGCGGGCGGCTTCACGGGCGTCACCATCGGCATGTTTGCGGAAGACGGCACCTCGTCGTTTGGCTATTTCAACTACGCCGAGCAGCCCTGATCACCATCGCGGGCATTGACGGGCGAAGCGACAAGCAGTGCCCCGCGACAACGATTTCACAAAAATACGCTTCGTTGTAAAATAATTTAACGATTGAAGCGTTATAGATAAGAACTCAACGCGAACCATTCACAACATTATTCACTAATACACACACAACTATGAAAAAGTATTTAGCAGAAGCAATCGGCACGATGGTGCTGGTGTTGATGGGTTGCGGCGCTGCCGTTTCCCTGGGATGTAACAATGCAGACCCCGAGACCGTGGTGGGCACCGCCCTTGCTTTCGGTCTGGCCGTTGTGGCAATGGCCTACACCATCGGAGGCATCTCGGGATGCCACATCAATCCCGCCATCACGCTCGGCGTGTTCCTGAGCGGTAAAATGAGCGGGAAAGACGCTTGCGGATACATGATTTCGCAAGTCATCGGCGCCATCATCGGCTCGGTGATTCTGTTCGTGCTCACCTCCACCGCCGGCCTCGAAGGCACCGGCGCCAACGACCTGCAGTCCAACGGCGCAGGCACCGTGCCCGTGATGGGCGGTCTGCTGGCCGAAGTGTTCTTCACGTTTGTATTCGTGCTCGTGGTGCTCGGCGCCACCTCTAAGACCAACGGCGCCACCAACAATCTGGCAGGTTTGGCCATCGGTTTGGCCCTGGTGTTGGTGCACCTCTGCTGCATCCGCTACACCGGAACGTCGGTCAACCCCGCCCGCTCCATTGGTCCCGCCATCTTCCAAGGCGGCACGGCCCTGACCAACCTGTGGATCTTCATCGTGGGCCCGCTGGTGGGCGGCGCTCTGGCTGCAGGAGTGTGGAAGGCCATCGAGACCGAGAAAGAAGACAAAGAGTAGGTCCCAGACAGCGTGCCTCCCGCAACGGCGGCGCGCAAGGGCACTGATTTTTCATTTGCAATCTGCGATTGACAAAAGAAAAGAGCCATGCGGATTTCGTGCAAAAAACGTTTAAAAGCGGCACGAAATCCGCATTATTTGTATGCACGGGCATTGTGCGTGAACACGGAAATGCTTAACTTTGTGCACACTATTCGGAAAGCAACAACACGTTAAACAACAAAAATAGAAACGTTATGGTAAACTACAAAGACCTTGGACTCGTGAACACCCGCGAGATGTTCAAGAAAGCCGTGAAAGGCGGCTACGCAATTCCCGCCTTCAACTTCAACACCATGGAACAGATGCAGGCCATCGTGCAAGCCGCTGTTGAAACGAAATCGCCCGTCATCATGCAGGTGTCGAAAGGCGCGCGCAACTACGCCAACGCCACCATTCTGCGCTACATGGCAGAGGGCGCCGTGGCCTATGCAAAAGAGCTGGGCTGCGAAAACCCGCAAATTGTACTGCATCTCGATCACGGCGACAGCTTCGAGCTCTGCAAAGACTGCATAGATATGGGTTTCTCGAGCGTGATGTTCGACGGCTCGTCCCTTCCCTATGAAGAGAACATCCGCATCACACGCCAAGTGGTGGACTACGCCCATCAATACGATGTTACCGTGGAAGCCGAGCTCGGCGTGCTGGCCGGCGTTGAAGACGACGTGGTGGCCGAAGAGTCGCACTACACCAAGCCCGAGGAAGTTATCGACTTTGCAACCCGCACGGGCTGCGACTCGCTCGCCATCTCCATTGGAACCAGCCACGGCGCTTACAAGTTTAAGCCCGAGCAGTGCACGCGCGACCCGAAGACCGGCCGCTTGGTGCCTCCTCCTCTCGCCTTCGATGTGCTCGAAGAAATCGAGAAGAAGCTCCCCGGATTCCCCATCGTGCTCCACGGATCTTCGTCGGTGCCGCAGGAAGAAGTGGACACCATCAACAAGTTTGGCGGCAATCTGCCCGACGCCGTAGGCATCCCCGAGGAGCAACTGCGCAAGGCCGCCAAGAGCGCCGTCTGCAAAATCAACATCGATTCTGACAGCCGCTTGGCCATGACTGCAGCCATCCGCAAATATCTCGCCGAGCATCCCGACCACTTCGACCCGCGCCAGTATCTCAAGCCGGCACGCGAGGCCATGAAGAAGATGTACATCCACAAGATTGTGAATGTGCTCGGCTCCGACGGAAAACTCTAAGCCCACACACCGTTGGTCCCCGCCCGCATCAAGGCCGCGGGGAAACGAATCGACCTCAAGCCCGCATGCATCCATCCGATGCGCGCGGGCTTTCTTTTTGTTCACACGAAAATTTCAGATATATTTGTATTGTTCGCAAATAATGTTTACCTTTGCCATCGAGTTGTTCTCCTTCATCGTGGAGACGGCTCAATGACATCGAGGGAATGAGGTCACCATGCCGATTGTAGGGCAGACCTCGAGAAGGACGTTTACGAACGCAACATCTGTATGTTCAAACTTCGCAACTTTGAATCCGTGTACAGAGGTGGTGCGACGGAAGCGTCCGCGTGGGTGTATTATACGCCCGTGGTGCATCATGTCGCTATGCGGCGTGACTGCGCGCGTGGCTTCGTGATAATACCACTCGACGTGGGCTGGCTTGCGTTGCTTATCCTTACACGGAGGCAATGCGAAGGCCTGAACATAGGGATAGGCGCGGAGGTAACAGACTCCCACGTCTTTTTTTTGTTTCCACCAAATTCAATGATAACGCCGAGCAAGGGGAGCCTTCGGCAACCTTTAATGTGCGACGTTATGATTGAAATTCTAAGGACCATTGTTCACTACGGCCTGCATTATGTGGTGCCCATCCTGCTGTGCTTCATCTTTTTCAAGCGGGGTCAGAGAGGCAAGGCCTTTGTTATTATGCTTCTCACCAACCTTGTGGACCTCGACCATCTGTTGGCCAGCCCCATGTTCGACCCTCACCGGATGAGCATCGGTTTTCACCTGCTGCACACCTATCCCGCCATCATCGTTTATGTAGTGATGTGTTTTCTTCCCTACGAACGGCTCCGGCTCTCTCCTCTGTGGAGGGCCGTGGGTATCGGACTGACCTTTCACATGATCACCGACTGGCAGGATTACGTTCTTTGGATGCCATATTTATCTATCAACAATTAATAAATCAACCATCATGAAAAAGTGTTTTATGTTTCTTTGTCTGATGCTGCTGTCGTCAGCGTCAATGCCCGTGAATGCCTTAACCAAGAACGACATCAAGCAATGTCTCGATCAGTTTTGTGAAGAACACTACGAAAGCTGCTTCAGCGGCAGGGTTTACATCTCGGGAAGTCTGAGCGTAACGTCGATGGAAATCGACGAGGAGAAGCGCGCCATCAAGGTGAAAGGGCGCCACTCCTACCGCGGGCGCTCCTTCTTCGGGCATCGTCAGACCCACTCGGGCGTGGCCTATTGGGCCCTGATCCGCCCATCGGACTATGGCTTGAAAGTGGAATTCCACAAGTGGTATGAGCCCGACTATCCCGGAGGAGACGGGCATTGGGAAGATTGCACAAAGACCTTGATTCTCGAAGACGACTAGACGCCCCGCATGAAACAATGGAAATTGACAGCGGCATGCCTATCGCCCCTACTCTTTGTCACCATGGAAAGAGTGGCGGGGTGGATAGGCACGCCGCTGTTTCTGTTTCTCCTTATATTGTATATCCCTTGTTCTGTAACTTTATATGTGGTCATCTCTAAAAAGTAGTAGCATGCGTAAATGTTTTCTCCTCCTCATCCTGACTATCGCCGTGCCCTCCTGCTTTTCAAGACCGCCAAAGGTGGCGCTCGTGTTGGGTGGTGGCGGTGCGAAAGGCGCTGCCGAGATTGGCGCATTTCGCATCATCGAGAAGGCCGGCGTGGACGTTGACATGGTGGTCGGCACCAGCATCGGAGCCGTGATCGGATCGCTCTATGCCGCAGGGTATAGCGTTGACGAAATGGAAGAATTGTTCCTTTCCATCACGTGGAATCAGCTGTTGGCCGGAGAGAAGAACAGCGGCGGCGAAGCGTCATTGATGTCAACCGTCATGTCTTTTCTGGGGTCGGGCAACTCCTCCGGCGCCGGAGATGGCACGTTTGCCGAAGGCCAGAGCATCGAGCAACTGCTGGATTCGTTGTTGCGGCGCCGTGGCGTGAGATATTTTAGCGACACGAAGATACCATTCAAATGCGTTGCCGCCGAAGAAGAATCTTCCGAGATGGTGGTGTTGTCCGACGGGCGCTTGTCGAAAAGCGTCAGGGCTTCGATGGCCATTCCTGGGGTGTTTAGTCCGGTGAAAATCAATGGCAAGCGACTCGCCGATGGCGGAATGGCCAACAATCTCCCCATAGATGTTGCCCGAGCCATGGGGGCCGACATCATCATCGCCATCGACCTTCAACAAGGTGAAGGCGTGAGCACGGGGTTCTCCCCCAAGGAGCAACTCGGCATAGGAGGCGTCATCAATTGGATGTTTACGCGGCCCGACGGCGACAAATACAGGAGCAATCGTGAAGACGCCGACGTGTATATCCATCCGCAACTGGGCAATTTCGACCTGTCGAGCTTCGGGAGAAACAATTGTGCGCTAATGATTGAACTCGGAGAGGATGCCGCAAAAGAGAAGTGGGACGAACTAAAAAGAATTGCAAAACTAAAATAATCACAACATGAAAACGTATTACATTTCAAGAGACGGCAGCGTTCAGGAAGGCCCGTTTACGATAGATGACCTCAAGAAAATGAGGCTAACGAAAGAGGTGCTCGTGTTTTCGTCGGGCATGACTGGCTGGATGCCGATTAGCGAAGTGCCAGTATTGGCAGGACTGACGGGTGAAGACGTGGTACCGCCGTTGCCAAACAGCCATAAGAAAACAAAGAAAGAAAAAGACGTGTTCCTTTCGCTGGCCATAGCATTGTGCGGGCTGATTTCTGTCATCATGCTATTCTTCGGATTGTCGATCATCGTGGACCCCGATCCATATATGCGTCCAATGATCAGCGGAGTGTTGCGCTTCGTTTATGGCGTTGCCGGAATCGTCAGCGTCTATGGTCTATTTTACAACAAACAATGGGGCGGCGCCGGCATGCTGATCACGCTGGCGTTCGGAATATTTGTCGGGTTGCAGGGTTGCGCGGTAATGGGCGAGCTCGGAACAGACGATGACATGCTGACTAAATTCTTCGTGTTTTGGGTCGTTCTTCACCTCCTTTTGATGACCATCATTTGGGTCAACATGAAGCGTTTGGACTGATTTTGAACCCTCAAAAGACGGGAACCGCGACCCCAAAGCGATACCATCTGTGTGAACAACCAACGAAAAAGGATGCCATCTCGTGTGAGATAGCATCCTTTATTCGTTGATCTTCTTTGCGACCGATCTTAGCCCAGCGAAGCGATATGCTTAGAGAGGCTCGACTTCAGGTTGGCCGCTTTATTCTTGTGTATGATGTTATTCTTAGCCAGTTTGTCGAGCATCTTCTGCACCGTCGGGTAAACTTTCACGGCTTCTTCCTTGTCGTCCATTGCACGGAGCTTGCGCACGGCGTTGCGCATCGTCTTTGCGTAATAGCGATTGTGCTCGTTGCGAGTCTTGGTTTGGCGGATACGTTTCTCCGCGGATTTGTGATTTGCCATTTGTTTGTCTTGTTTTAAAGATTGATGATTGAGGGTGAGGTCTTGCGCCGCTATGGCTGCCTCTCTGCGAAGTCTCCACCTATTCGCTCGGCCCGGCCGGCCTTGTTGGCGCAATCACTGCGCGGATGGAGCTTCTGGTGTAGTCCCTAGGAGAGTCGAACTCCTCTTTAGAGAATGAAAATCTCTCGTCCTAACCGATAGACGAAGGGACCCCGCTTTTGGTTTTGCGGGTGCAAAGGTAAGGCTTTTCTTTGAACTTTCCAAACATTCGCCGCATTTTTTCTTTCTGCCGTCAAAAAGTGGCGCAACGAAAAGCGGCGCAGGATATACATTATATATATGTATAGGAAACGGGCGGGCGGCATCAGGCATACATTATATATATGTATGGCGAACGGAATATTCAAAGGGGATGCGCGTCAAGGCAGCGAAGATTGGTTTGCAGTTGCTGCACTGAACTGGCGCCCACGAGCACGGAGGTGATGCCCCGCTGGGCGAGCACCCATGCAAGGGCGGCGTCGGCGAGCGTTTCGCCCTGCGCTTGGGCCTTGGCATTCAGCTCGCGAAGGTGTTGCAAAAGTTGGGGCGTGAGTCGGTCGGGCGTGAGATGGCGACTTTTGGTCATGCGACTGCCCTCTGGAATGCCGTTGATATAGCGATCGGTGAGCAGTCCCTGCGCAAGTGGCGAAAACGAGACAAACCCGATGCCGTGGGCGTCGCAATAGTCGAGGATGCCTGCCTCTTGAGGCTCCCTGTCGAGCATATTGAGTCGTCCCTGATAGATGAGCAAGGGCACGTCTCGTGAGCGAAGATATTCATAGGCCGTGCGGAGCGCTTCGAGAGGCCAGCGCGAGATGCCCACATAGAGCGCCTTGCCCTGCCTCACCACGTCAACAAGGGCTTGAAGGGTCTCATCGAGCGGAGTCTCGGGGTCGAAGCGATGACTATAAAACAAGTCAACATAGTCGAGCCGCATGCGGTGGAGGCTTTGGTCGAGGCTTGCCATGAGATACTTTCGAGAGCCCCAATTGCCATAAGGACCGGGCCACATGTCGTAGCCGGCCTTTGTCGCGATAAACAATTCGTCGCGGTGAGCTTTAAGGTCATCAGCGAGCAGGCGCCCCATGGTGAGCTCCGCACTGCCGTAGGGCGGGCCGTAGTTGTTGGCCAGATCAAGGTGGGTGATGCCGTTGTCGAAAGCGCAGCGCACGATGGCGCGGCAGTTGTCGTAGTTGTCCACGGCGCCAAAGTTGTGCCACATGCCGAGGCTCACTTCGGGAAGCAGCACACCAGAGTGGCCGCATCGGCGATATTTCATGCGGTCGTAGCGTTGGGGTGATGGCGAATATTCCTGCATGGCGGATGGTTTTTGAGTGATTTGTGAACAAGCGGATGTGGAGGGAGCGCGAAAAGCCTCACGCTCCTACCCTCTTCGGGCACGATTTTTGGTGCGCACTTTCGGCGTTCGTTTTTTCTTTGTATCTTTGCATCGATGATCATCGACACTCAGGGCATCGTGCTTCGTGCCCTAAAATATGGCGACCGCAAGCTGATTGTGGATTTGCTCACGCGCAACGAGGGACGCCTTTCGTGCGTGGCCACCATCGCGGCGGCACGGCGCGGTGGCATCAGAAAGTCTGTTTTCGGTCTGCTCAACATCCTAGATGTGACCGTCGATATGAGGCCCGGCCGACAGTTGCACGCCATCCGCTCGGTGCGCATCGGCGTGCCTTACGTCAGCATTCCGTTCGATGCGCGCAAGCTGAGCATTTCTCTTTTCCTCTCCGAGTTCGTGTATCACGGCACGCGGAGCGAGCAATGCAATCCCGCGCTCTATGCCTTTGTGCTCAACAGCCTGCAGTGGCTTGATGCCTGCGAGGGCAATTTTGCCAACTTCCACCTGGTTTTCATGATGCACATGAGCCGCTTTGTGGGCTTCTTCCCCAATGCCGACGACTACCGCGATGGCGACTTGTTCGATCTGCGGGCGGCAACATTCACAAGCGTGCGCCCGTTGCATCCCGACTTTCTTCCGCCGGCCGACGCGGCGCGCGTGTGCAGTTTGCTACGCATGCAATACGCCACGATGCGCCTCTTTCGAATGTCGCACGACGAGCGCAACCGCATTGCTGATGTCATTCTGCACTACTATCGGTTGCACGTGCCATCGTTCCCCGAGTTGCGCTCGCTGGACATACTGAAAACGCTGTGGGGCTGACCCACAGCGTTTTCACTGATTATCAAGCAAATTTGATGGTGCCTTGCACGGGTTCGCGACTGTCCTCGCTGTCGGCATTCCTCACCTCGCCGGCAGCCTGATTGCGGATGTCGTCGAGCACGGCGCGGGTGCGCTTGTAGGTGGGCGACTGTTCCACAGCCGAAATCACGTCGTCGTTGTCGAGATCTTCGCGGCGGAAGATGAAGATATGCGGGCGACGCTTGTAGATGCTCGTGGAACCGTCTTTGCCATAGTAGCGGTTGCGGCGATCCTGGCGCACGGCTGCTTTCTCCTCTTCTGCGGCGATGCGCTCGGCCTCCTCCTGGGTGCGCTTGGTGAAGTGCCCGCTCATGCCGTCCACATCTTCGATGCCGAAGCCTGTGGCGAGAATGGTCACCTTCACTCTGTCCTCCAGATCGGGATCGGTGGCGAGGCCCCATTTGATTTCGAAATCACTGCCAAACTTGGCCATAAACTCGTGCACGTCGTTCATTTCCTCCATCATAAGGCCTTGCTTGTTCTGCTTGTCGTTGCTGAAGGATATGGACAACAGTATCTTCTTTGAGTTGAATATGTCGTTGTCGTTGAGGAGCGGCGAATTGAGCGCGTCGTCTATAGCCTTCTTCACACGGCCTTCGCCCTCTCCGTATCCGGTGGACATGATGGCCACGCCGCCGTCTTTGAGCACAGTTTTCACGTCGTTGAAGTCGAGATTGATGCGGCCGTGCACGGTGATGATCTCAGCAATCGACTTGGCTGCTACGCAGAGCGTGTCGTCGGCCTTGGCGAAGGCGTCGAGCACGGTGAGCTCCGGATAGATCTCGCGCAGGCGCTCGTTGTTGATCACGAGAAGGGCGTCCACGTGCTTCGCCATTTCTTCCACGCCGTCGAGGGCCTGGTCTATCTTGCGCGGTCCCTCAAAACGGAAGGGGATGGTGACGATGCCCACGGTGAGAATGCCCATCTCTTTGCTGATGCGGGCAATGACGGGCGCAGCGCCAGTGCCCGTTCCACCACCCATTCCGGCGGTGATAAAGGCCATCTGGGTGCCATCGTCGAGCATCTTCTTCACGTTTTCGGCGCTTTCTTCGGCGGCCTTGCGGCCCACCTCGGGCTTGTTTCCGGCACCGAGTCCCTCCTCGCCGAGTTGCAGTCTGACGGGAATCGACGAGTCGTTGAGCACTTGACTGTCGGTGTTGCACAAGGCAAACGACACGTCGTGGATGCCCTCGTGATACATGTGGTTCACGGCATTGCCGCCGCCTCCGCCCACGCCGATCACTTTGATGATGCTACTTTCTTTTTCGGGTTCCCCGAAATCTAATAGTTCAAAATCCGGTCTCATATCTTTTTTCGTTTTTGTCTTGGAATGATGTTGTCACTGTCTGTCGTGTTGTCGGGCGACGGACTTATTCGTCTTCGGTGATAAACTTCTTGAAGAATTCGCCCAGCCGCTTGCCATATTTCTTCAGTCCGTTGTATTCGTTGTCCTCGATGCTCTTCTGCTGTTCTGCCGCGGCCACGCGCTCGGCCTCTTCTTGGCGCTGTTGCTCTTCCATGGCCTTCTGTTTCTCGGCCTCTGTGAGCACCACGCCACTCTGTATCTCGCTGGGCTTGCGGGGCTCACTGTGTATCTCGGCCGTCGTTGTTGTGGTGGCCGGTTTGCTCTCGGCAAAGAGGTCGGCGTTGGGGTCCACCTCGCGGCCGGCGCAGTTCATGTTGCCCTTAGACAGGATGCCAAGCACCGTGTTCATGCGGCCGTCCTTGGCGTTGATCAGTGGATCTTTGGCCGTTACGGTTTGCGTAACAAACTTGGCGATGCGGATCTTCTCCACGTGCGTGTGGTTGCGGAAGGCCGTTTCTATGTTGCGCATGTTGGAGCCGCCGCCGGTGAGGATGATGCCGCCCAGCAACCGGTCAGCGTATTCCACGGGCACTTGATACCACACGTTCTCAATGATCTCGAGCATACGCCCCTCTACGATTTCCACAAACTTGCGCCCATCCACAAACCGGTCGGCGTCGATGGAGAGACTGAGCGAGCTGTCGATATCGCTATTGTCGGTGAATGCCGATGCGTGCTTCAGCTTCATCTGCTCGGCGTGGCTCTCTTCCATCTGCAGAGATGCGATGTCTTTGGTGATGTTGCTACCGCCCAAGGGGATGACGGCCAAGTGGCGGAGCACGTTTTTGTAATAGACGGAGACCGTTGTGGTGTCGGCGCCGAGATCCACAAGCACGCATCCCGAGCGCTTTTCTGCGTCGGTGAGCACGCTGTCGGCAAGGGCCAGCGGTGCGAGATACATCTCGGCGATGGCCACGTTCGCCAGATCGAAGCACTTATTCAGGTTGCGATAGAACATTCGGCGCCAAAGGATGTTGAGGAAGTTCCCTTCCAAACGACTGCATTGTATGCCGACGGGGTCCATCTGATACTGATTATCCACTTTGTATTCCTGCGTCGCAGCATCGAGAATCTCCTGGTCTTGGTAGGTCATGTTGCGGTTGGCGTCCATCAATTCGTTCACCATTTCCTGCGTCACGATGGTGTCTTCGGGCAGTGTTTTCACGATATTGTTTTTCACGCTCCTTATGGATTGTCCGCCCACGCCCACATACACGTGCACTATTTCGGTCTTGAGCGTGGTGGTGAGCCGCTTCACGATGTTGGCTATGCACTGCGCGGTCTTGTCGATGTTATAGACCACACCCTTGCGGATGAAGCCTTCCGAGTTTTCAGTCACCACGGCGAGCACGTCGATGCTGCCGTCGAGGTTTTTCTTTCCGGCTATGCCGGTGGTTTTCGATGAGCCTAATTCGATGGCTACGATGAAATCCTTTGCTGCCATATTGTTGAGTTTATGTATTTACGGATGGGTCATTGGGGCGCCGAGGGTGTTGTCTGAGCGGTCGCAGCGGGGGCTTCGGGGGCCGGCGCGGCGGCGACGTGCTTGCGCCTCTTGCACACTATTTGATTGTCGTATTCCAGATTGATGTAACTATATTTGTTCCAGCCGGCCTTGCTCAGCCCGAATTTGTAGAACTTCTCCAGCCGGTTGAGCTTTTTGGCGATGAAGTCGGCCACCTGTGTCTGCCTCGCCTCGGCGTTGTTAGACTGCGGCAGGTGGCCCACATAGATCACGTGCTCGCCCACGCGGGGCACCAGTTCGATGCCCATATCGGGCAGCACATTGATTTGTTCCACCTGATTGCGCCACAGCTCGTTCTCCATCAACGCGATGGCCAGCGGGGCCACATAGCGTTGGGCGAAGGCGCGCGTCACGTTGCCCGTGCATATCATCAGGTCGCTCGTGTATTGCGAATTGGGCATCACGCCGCCCTTGTCGTCCACGTAGTAGTCGTCTCCGGTGATGTTTTTTATGCGCACCACGGGTTGCCGCTGAGTAACCTTGATCACCACGTGCCCGTCTTTCGTCTTGTAACACTCCGAGGTGTTCACAAACGACGACTTCTTCAGCGCGTCCTCGATGGTTCGCGGATTCACCGTTGCCATGGGCTTTTCGTAGGGATAAATCTTCTTTTTCTCGAGGATATGCTTTATCTCTTTGGCGCTCAAGAAGCCGTTGGGCTGGTCGTCATCAATAACGATGCGCACGTTGGTGCAGGCTTTCATGGTCTCGTCGGGGCGGTTCCACGACGTCATGGCCAGCACCAGATAGGCGGCGAGCAGCACATCGAGTGCCACGATGACGGTCTTCTTGACGTTGATCTTCATACCCAGCTATGCGTTGTATCGTTGTTTCAACACCTCGGCCATCTGCGACACCATGTTGTCCAGGTCGCCGGCACCGAGCACCACCAGCACTTCGAAATCGTGCTGGCCCACAAATTGCATGATGTCTTTCTTCTCCACGAGATGCTTCTCCACCGCGGGGTCTAGGCAGTCGTAGATGATTTGCGATGTGACACCCTCGATGGGGAGCTCGCGCGCCGGATAGATTTCGGTGAGCACCACCTCGTCGAACAAGCTGAGGGCCTTGGCAAAGTCGCGATAGAAGTCGCGGGTGCGGGTGTAAAGGTGGGGCTGGAAGATGGCCGTCACCTTCTTCCCGTCATAGATTTCCTTCAGGCTTCGCGCGCTCTGCTCTATCTCTTTGGGATGATGGGCATAGTCGCTGAGCAGCGTGATGCGTGGCGAACGAAGGCGAAAGTCGAACCTGCGGTCCACGCCGCCATAGGTTTCCATGCCGCGGCGCAGCTCCTCGGCGGTGCAGCCGTTGAGCTGGGCCATGGCCATGGCGGCCACGCCGTTTTCTATATTGATGGGCACGGGCTGTCCGAGCCTCACTCCGGGCACGTTTTCGATGGGCGAAACGAAGTCGAAACTGATATCGCCGTTCTCTATCTTCACGTTTTCAGCATGAAAATCGCCCTCGTCGCGACTATAGTCATACACGCGCACGCCCTCCCCCACTTCGGCTTTCATCTCCAGTCCGCGGTGGATGATGAGCGCGCCGCCGGGGCGGATGAGCGTGGTGTAGTGGCGAAAGCTGTCGAGATAGGCCTCTTTGGTGCCATAAATATCAAGGTGGTCGGGGTCGGTGCTCGTTATCACGCTCATCCACGGGCGTAGCCAATGGAACGAACGGTCAAACTCGTCGGCCTCTATCACCACGAAATCGCTCTTCTCGGAGAGGATATAATTGGTGCCATAGTTCTTGGATATGCCGCCCAAGAATGCGTTGCAGTCCAGACGACTGCCGTGCATGATGTGGGCGCACATGGTGGATGTGGTGGTCTTGCCGTGGGTGCCGGCCACGCACAGGCCCTTGTGGGTGCGCGTGAGCATGCCCAACACCTGGGCGCGCTTCTCCACGCAGAATCCGCCTGCGCGGAAATATTGCAATTCGGCGTGAGTGGCGGGGATGGCCGGCGTGTAGATCACGAGGGTCTCCTCCTTGCGGCGAAAGGCGGCGGGAATGCAGTCGGCGTCTTCCTCATAGTGTATGCTTGCGCCCTCGGCTTCCAGCCGGCGCGTCAGTTCCGACGGTGTCTTGTCGTAGCCGCCCACGGCAATGCCTTTGTTCAAGAAGTAGCGGGCGATGGCGCTCATGCCGATGCCGCCAATGCCCACGAAATATACTGCTTTTATATCGTTCAGTTCCACGTTGCGTTCGTGCTTAATGTGTTAGTCGTTGGATGTTGTTCTCTCTGTGCAAAAGTGCTGCCGGTCAGCCCTTCGCCAAGCGTATCACCTCGTCGGCGATGATGTCGGCTGAGTTGGGAAGCGCCATTTTCAGAATGTTGGTGCGCAGGGCTTCGAGCCGCGCATCGTCTTTCACCGTTTGCAGAGCCAGCGGAATGAGCTGCTCCGGCGCATCGGCATCCTTCACATAGAGGGCGGCCTCGCGATTCACGAGCGCCAGCGCGTTTTTCGTCTGATGGTCTTCGGCCACATTGGGCGACGGCACCAGTATGACGGGCATGCCCAGCAGGCAAAACTCCGAAATGCTGCCGGCGCCGGCACGACTCAGCACCAGGTCGGCGGCGCGATAGGCGGCGCCCATGTCGCTGATGAAGTCGAGCACTTTGACGGCCCGCAGCGTGCGACCCTTCAACTGCTCAGCAATGGAGGCGCTATAGTATTTTCCGGTCTGCCAAATCACCTGCACGCCGCTCTGTTCCACGTCGTCGAGATGGCTCAACACACTGTTGTTCATCGTGCCGGCTCCCAGCGAACCGCCCACTATCAGGATGGTTTTCTTGGCCGGATCCAGGCCGAAGCTCTCCACGGCCTCTGCGCGGGTCATCGTGTTCTGCAGCAGCGCCTGGCGCACGGGATTGCCCGTCATCATGATTTTCTCTGCCGGGAAGAAGCGCTCCATCCCCTCGTAGGCCACGCAGATGCGGTCCACCTTCTTGGCCAGCAACTTGTTGGTGACGCCCGCATAAGAGTTTTGCTCCTGTATCAGACAGGGCACGCCCATCGCGGCCGCCGTGTTGAGCGTGGGCCCGCTGGCATATCCGCCCACGCCCACGGCCACCATCGGGCGAAATTCCCTGATGATGCGACGCGCCATGCGCTGGCTTTTCCATATTTTGAACAGCACTTTCACATTGCGCCACGGCCGCTTGCGGTCGAAGCCCTGAATGGGCAAGCCCTTTATCTCGTAGCCCGCGGCGGGCACGCGCTGCATCTCCATGCGGCCCTCGGCCCCCACAAACAGAATCTTGGCCTCGGGGCGCTTCTCTTTCACGGCATTAGCAATCGAAATCGCCGGGAAGATGTGGCCTCCCGTTCCGCCGCCGCTAACGATCACTCTCAGTTCGTTTTCCATATCGTATTCTCAACAACTGCAAAGGTAATAATAAATTCTAAGAATTTATCCGCCAACGCTTTTTTTTTACATTTTCAACACTTTCCGAGCCCATCCTCACTGCCCAAAACGACCCGAACGGCCATCCCTTCATCCCCCAAATGGCCGTCCTTCGGTGCAAAAACCACCGCATTTGCATTCGCCCGTCAATGGTTTCGCATTCGCTATCCCTTAGTTTTGCATTCGCCCGTCATTGATTTCGCGTTAGCTATCCAATGGTTTGCAACAATTAAGTTATTAACTTAATTATATTACCTTAATAACTTAATCTAATTACTTTATTAACTTAATTCTCCAAGGGCAATGGTTTGCCCATGCAAGGGCATTGACGAGCGAAGGCGAAAGCGGCAATCGGGAAAGGCAAAACTGGTGGGCGGGAGACATGAGGGCATTGGCGGATGAAAGCGAAAGCGACAACCGGCGACACGACGCTCAGCATCTGGCGACACGATGACTAGTATCTAGCGACACGACGCCCAATATCTGACATCACGATGCTGGACATACGATGGCACGATGCTTAGCGCTCTATGCTCAAAAAAAGGCCATGCCCGGCCGTTTGCGCTCAGAGGGAGCGCTCACGCGGGCATGGCGGGAGCAAAACAAAAACAAGTGGGTTGAGACTCCGGCCCGCGGCGCAACGAGGCGTGGGGCGACGGAGACCTATGGGGATGTCAGGCGGCGGCTTTGAGTTTGGCGGGGCGCTTGGCGTCGCCGGAATCGTCGCGCTTCTTGGCGGTGTAGCTCACGCTGAGGATGATGCCAATGTAGATGCAATTGACGATGGTGGAGGTGCCGCCGCGCGAGATGAGGGGGAGCGGCTGACCGGTGACGGGGGCGAGGCCCACAGCCACCATCATGTTGAAGAAGGCCTGCGTGACGAGCAGCAGGGCGATGCCCATGATGAGCAGCGCCGGGAAGGCGTTGACGCATCGATTGGCAATGGCGGCGGTGCGGAAGAGCAGTATAATGTAGAGCAAGCACACGCCGGCGGCGCCCCAAACACCAATCTCCTCGATGATGATGGCGTAGATGAAATCGGAGAATGCCTGCGAGAGAAAGTCGCGCTCCACGGAGTTGCCGGGGCCTTTGCCCACGATGTTTGACGAGGCTATGGCAATGTTGGCGTGGGCCACCTGCGCGTCTTTGTCGAGGTCGTAGTCGGCGGGAGCAATCTCTGTTTTGTCCATAAACTTCTCCAAGCGCGCCTTCCAGGTGTCGGCTCGGTGGAACACTTTGTCTAGTGCGCCGCGCTTCTTGGGCTCGGCGGTCTGCTCCACCATTTCCATTTTCTGCTGGGCGGCGACGGGCTCGGCGGCCTTGCTTTTGCCCAAGAGCATGATGGCTCCGAGGCCCAACACGCCGAGCAGCGCCACGGCGCCTATGGTGCGACTGAGGATGCTTTTGGGGATGCGGCCCACAAACATGAGGAGGAAGATGGTGATGCACAGCAGCATGGCCGTGGAAAGGTTTTCCACAGCGATAAGCAGTACAAAGGGGAGGCTCACGTAGCAGATGTATTTGAAGGCGCGGCGGTCGGCGCCGTCTTCGGTCTGCATGGCGCTCAATATTTGCGCCTCTGCCAGAATGAGGGCGCCTTTGGCCAGCTCGGAGGGCTGAAACTGAATGCCGAAGATGCCTATCCACCGCTGCGCGCCGTTGGTGGACTGGCCCACCACGAGCACGGCGATGAGCATGATGAACGAGAAGAATAGGGCAAACGGTGTGACTATCTTGAAGTATTTGCACTTGATATTCATGATGCCCACCATGCAGCACAGCCCCACGAGGAGCAATCCCGTGTGGCGAAGGATCGGCCCGAAGTAGCTTCCGCCCTTGTAGGTCAGTCCGCTCGAGGCGCTAAACACCTCCACGATGCTGATGATACACAGGAAGAAGAACACCATCCATATGATGCCGTCGCCCTTGATTTTCAGTTTGAGAAGTCGTTCGCTCATGCTTTTAGCGTTGAAGATGGAGAGATTAGAGTTGAAAGATGGCGGGAGGGGGTGTTTCGCTGCGGCGCCCTAGGATGTCGCCGGAAACAGGGAGCGCCTTACTGCAGCGCACCTTCACACGCGCCGCCCCACGCACCGCGCCGCTAAAGCGACTTGGCCAGCGTCTTGAATTGGTCGCCGCGGTCTTCCATGTTTTTGAATAGGTCGAAGCTGGCGCAGCAGGGGGAGAGAAGCACCGTCATGCCGGGCTCGGCCATTTCGTAGCACGCTTTGATGCATTCCTGCATGGAATGGGTGTCGCGGACGGGGATGCCGAGGCCGTCGAATTCGCGATGGAGCTTGGCATTGTCGGCACCGAGGTAAACCAGTCCGGCGCACTTCTCGCTCACGAGCGGCTTGATGGGGGTGTAATCGTTGCCTTTGTCCTTGCCACCAATGATGAGGATAGTTTTCGTCTTCATGCTTTCGAGGGCATACCAGCAGGCATCTACGTTGGTGGCTTTGGAGTCGTTGACATAGCGCACCCCTCGCACGGTGGTGACATACTCCAGACGATGCTCCACGCCGGGAAAGTCGCTGAGGCTCTTGCGTATCACTTCTTTCTTGATTCCGGCCACATCGGAGGCTATGCCGGCGGCGAGCGAGTTGTAGATGTTGTGCTTTCCGGTGAGCGACAACTGCTCTTGTTCCATGTTGAAAGGAGTGGGCCGCTCTATCTTGTACTGCCCTTCTTCGATGTAAGCGATGGAGCCTTTCTCCTTCAGTTCGGAGAACGGGAAACGGATGGCCCTTATATCATACTTGTCCAACTCGCGTTTGATCACCGGATCGTCATTCCAATAGATGAACGCGTCCTCGGGTGTTTGATTCCTTATGATGCGCATTTTTGCGTCCACATAGCTCTGCATGTTGTTGTCGTACCGGTCTAAATGATCGGGAGTTATGTTGAGTAGCACGGCCACATTGGCGCGGAAGTCATACATATTGTCCAGTTGGAAACTCGACAACTCGATGACATAGTATTCGTGGGGGCTCTCGGCCACTTGCAAGGCCAATGAATTGCCAATGTTTCCGGCCAGCCCCACGTCGTAGCCGGCGGCCTTGAAGATGTGGTAGATCAGGCTTGTGGTGGTGGTCTTTCCGTTGGAACCGGTGATGCAAATCATTTTCGAATGGGTGTAGCGTCCCGCAAATTCGATCTCGCTGATGATGTGCGTGCCTTGCGCCTTCAGTTTTTTTATCATCGGCGCCTCGTCGGGAATGCCTGGACTTTTAATCACCTCGTCGGCGTTGAGTATGAGTTCTTCGGTGTGTCGGCCTTCTTCCCAGGCTATGCCGTGGTCGTCGAGCTGCTTCTTGTAGCGCTCTTTTATGGTGCCCATGTCGGAGACAAACACGTCGAAGCCCTCCTTCTTGGCCAGCACGGCTGCTCCTGCGCCGCTCTCTGCGGCCCCTAATACTACTATTCGGTTCATCTTGTTGTGTGTTGAGTTGATGGAGCTTGTGGTCGGGGGTCGGCGGAATGGAATTCGGCATGTGCCACCCAGCGCTGCCTATGTTGCCATGCTCCGCGCTTCGCGGCCCCCGTTGCGCTCTCTTGGGTTATCTGATTTTCAATGTTATGATGGTGAATGCGGCCAGGATGATGGTTACGATCCAGAAGCGCACTGTGATTTTTGACTCATGAAATTGGCGGCGCGGCCATCCCTTCAGCACGTATTTGCTGGTGGGATCCAGCTGACTATCGAGTTTGCGGAAGTTGTCGTGAATGGGCGTCGCTCTGAAAATGCGCACGCGCCGGCCCCGCTTTTTGTAGTATTTGAAACAGAACGTTTGAATCATCACGCTCAGACTTTCCACGAAGAATATGCCGCACAAGATGGGCAAAAGCAGCTCTTTGTGAATGATGACGGCGCACACGCCGATGATGCCGCCAATGGTGAGCGAGCCCGTGTCGCCCATAAACACTTGGGCCGGATAGGCGTTGTACCACAGAAAACCAATCATGGCGCCCACGAAGGCACATAGGAACACCACCAACTCCTGCGACCCAGGGATATACATTATGTTGAGATAGGCCGCGTATTCCAAGTGGGAACTCACGTAAGCCAGGATGCCGAGCGCCACGCCGATAATGGCGGAATTGCCCGCGCACATTCCGTCCATGCCGTCGTTTAGGTTGGCACCGTTTGAAACGGCAGTAACCACGAGTATCGTCATCACCACAAACAGCACCCATCCGGCGGCAACGGCGTAATCGCCGCAGAAGGCCATCACCTTGGAATAGTTGAGGTCGTGGTTCTTCACAAACGGGATGGTGGTCTTCAAGGACTTCACCGGTTCAGACTTATGTACCACGGTTTCGATGCCTTGTCTCTTCATCGTCACGTTCTCGCGTATTTTCGCATCGGGGCTCATCCACAGGGTAAGGCCCACAATAAGGCCGATACTCACCTGCCCCACTATTTTGTATTTACCCGACAGGCCGTCTTTGTTCTTCTTAAAAATCTTGATATAGTCGTCCAAGAACCCGAGAAATCCGAGCCACACGGTGGTGACGATCATCAGCAAGAGGTAGATGTTGCGCATGCGTCCCAGCAGCAACGCGGGCACCAAGATGGCGACGATGATGATGATGCCCCCCATCGTGGGCACACCTTTCTTCTCTACGCCGAACGGATCGATGGCGGCATCGCGCTGCGTCTCTGCTATGTTTCGACGCTTCATCATCTTGATAAAGTGCTCTCCAAACCAAGCGGAGATGACCAGCGACACGATGAGCGCCAGCAATGCGCGGAAGGATACGTAGCTCCACACGTGGGCGCCGGGGATGCCAAACTGCTCTAGGAAGCGGAAAAGATAGTATAGCATGGTTCTAAGAATTGTAGGTTAAGAGTTGATGATTAAGGGGCTTTCACTGCTTCTCTCCGAATATTTCGCGCACCACCTCCTTGTCGTCGAAGTGATGTTTCACGCCCTTCACTTCCTGATAGTCCTCATGGCCTTTGCCTGCAATGAGCACCACGTCGCCTTTTTCGGCCATCATGCAGGCCGTGCGTATGGCTTCGCGACGGTCAACTATGCTGACTACGCGCTTCATTTGCTGTTTGTCGAGCCCCGCAAGCATGTCGTTAATGATGTCTTGCGGCTCTTCGAAGCGTGGATTGTCACTGGTGATGATGACGCGATCGCTCAGTTTTGCAGCCTCTTGTGCCATGAGCGGGCGCTTTCCCTTGTCGCGATTGCCGCCCGCGCCACACACCGTGATGACGCGCCCCTTGCCGTTGAGCACTTCGTGGATGGCGGAGAGTACATTCTGCAGTGCGTCGGGCGTGTGGGCATAGTCCACGATGGCGGTCACACCGTCGTTGGAGCGCACGGGCTCCAGCCTTCCGCTCACACTCTTCAGCGTGCTCATCACGAGGAGCACGTCCTCGGGCTTCTGGCCCAGCATCACTGCCGCGCCATACACGGCCAGCAGGTTGCTCACATTGAATTTACCGATAAACTGCACGCCCACCTCGCGCCCGTCGATCTCCAGATACATGCCTTCGAAGTGGCATTCAAGAATCTTCGCACGGAAGTCTGCCATCGAACGCGTGCTGTAGGTCTTGATTTGGGCCTTACAGTTCTGGACCATCACCATGCCGTTCTTGTCATCGGCGTTGGTTATCGCGAAGGCTTGCTTCGGAAGACCATCGAAAAACATCTTCTTGGCGTCGCGATAATTCTCCACCGTCTTGTGATAATCCATGTGATCGCGAGTGAGATTGGTGAAGATGCCCCCCGCAAACGTGAGGCCTGCTATGCGTTGCTGGTGAATGGCGTGGCTGGAACACTCCATGAAGGCGTACTGACAACCGGCCTCAACCATGCGCCCGAGCAACGCGTTGAGCTCGATGGGGTCGGGCGTGGTGTGGTCGGCGGGAATGGCTTCGCCCTCGATGTAGTTGCAAACGGTGCTGAGCAGGCCGCACTTGTAGCCCAGTTTGCGAAACATATTATAGAGGAGCGTGGCGATGGTGGTCTTGCCGTTGGTGCCCGTCACGCCCACCAGTTTCAGGTGTTCGCTGGGGTATCCGTAGAAAGCGGTGGCCACTTCGCCAGCGGCCTTCGCCGTGGAAGCCACGCGCACATAGGCCACGCCGTCTTTGAGTTCGGCGGGCATTTCTTCGCAGACCACGGCCGCTGCGCCCTGCTCCACGGCTTTTGGGATAAATTCGTGGCCATCGGCCACGGTGCCGCGCACGGCCACAAACACGTGTCCCTGTTGAATACGGCGGCTGTCGATGTTGACGCCGGTGATGTCGGCATTGTCGTTGCCCTCGATTTGCAGCACTTTGATGCGCTCCAGCAGCTCGTTTAGTTTCATATCTCTAGTTTTAAGTTACACGTTTCGCCCGTCTTTATCTCATGCCCGGCGGGGAGGCTCTGTTCCGTCACCCGCCCTCTGCCGGCCAACCGCACCCGCACGCCGCGACTTTCCAGCATATACACGGCATCCCGGGCTCCCATTCCCGTCACGTCGGGCACCAGGTTTCGGGCGTATGTTTTGGCGGTGGCCAGATGCACAGCGTCCTTTCGGCGAGTGGCCGTGCCCCACACGGGGTTGCCTTCGGCATAAGATCCGGTCCAACTGTCTTGCGTTTTCACACCGAGCCGCGACAGCACATAGTCGGCCGCGAGCAGGTTGCCGTTTTTCACCTCCGGCACCAAAACGGAGCTAGAGTCGCGGGCGTCGTCCACGCTGAGCTTGACGTCTTGCGCCATGATGCCCTCTGCAATGTTGTGAAACACCACGCCGCTCATGCCGCCGCCCGAAGCCGGCAGTCCGCTCTTCTGTATGCAAACGATGCAAGAGTAGCGGGGATTGTCGGCAGGAAAGAAGCCGGCGAAACTCAACAAGTAGGCCGCGGTGTTGCCAAAGCGGTTCCAAATCTGTGCTGTTCCAGTCTTTCCGGCCACCTTAAAGTTCTTCGAGCCGGCCTTTTTCCCCAGCCCTTGGCTCACCACATGCGTGAGTATCGTTTGCATCACCTCTATCGTTTTCGGGTTTCGGCAGATGCGTTCCTTGATCACTTCGGGGGGGAACTCCATCAAAACCTCTCCGTCTTTCACCACTTGCTTCACAAATCGGGGTCGCATCATCTTGCCGTTGTTAGCGATGGCGTTGTAAAACGTAAGCGTAGATATGGGGGGAACCTGCGTTTCGTAGCCGATGCTCATCCACGGCAGCGCCGTCTTGCTCCAGTTGAGCCACTGCCCGTGGTCGTTTTTCTTGGGCATGCGGATGCGGGCCGGCGTGGCGCCCACGAGCGGAATGCCCAGGTCGGAGGCCAGTCCGGTGCGGTAGATGCCTTCCACAAACTTCTCCGGATTCTTGGCATAATGCTCGTCTATGATGCGACTGACGCCGATATTGGAACTCACCTCCAGCGTCCGCGGCAACGATATGCGGCCATAGCCGCCGCGCCGCCAATTGTGGTCGCGCATGCGGGCGCCGTGCATATCCATCACGCCCCCATAGGTGTCCACCCAAAGGTTGGTGTCTTGCTGATGGTCGTCAAGGTACACGAGTATCGAGGCCGTTTTAAACACAGAGCCCGGCTCCAGCAGATCGCTCACGGCGTTATTCTTCACCTCACGATAAACCCCGTCTCCGCACTTCGTCATGTTGACGATAGCCTTGATATCGCCGGTCTTCACCTCCATCACGATCGCCACTCCCACGTTGCCATTGATGAGCTTCAGCTCGTCGATGACGGCACGCTCGGCCAAGTCCTGCATGTTTACGTCGATGGTGGTCACGATGTCTGCGCCATCCACGGGAGGGCGCTCGGTGATGCTCAGATACTTGTTCATCACCTTCCTGCGCTGCATCAGGCCCGGTTTGCCACGGAGCACGGAGTCGAACGACAGCTCCAATCCGCAACGCGCCGTGTCTTTTGCACCAAACATATCGCCAACGGTGCGTTGCGCCAGCGAGCCAAACGGACGCTGCCGCGAGTTGAATTCCTCTGCGTGGAAGCCGCTCTTGTATTTCGAAAGATTGAACAACGGCAGGCTTTTCACCTCGGTATAGACATCATAACTCACGCGCCGCTTCCACACGGGCCAATGTCTGCTCTGCTTCGCGCGCCCTTCTTCGAGGTCGCGTTTGAAGTCCTCGGCGCTCTTTTCTGGGAAGATTTCATGCAATCCGGCGCAGACGCTGTCCACCTTATCCAGCCACAAAGAGTCGCGATCGTCGCCACCCGCCTGAAAGTCCATGAACATTTTGTATTCGGGCAACGAGCTGGCCATCAGTCGGCCGTCGCCAGACAAGATGTTGCCGCGCACGGGTTTCATGTCCACCGAGTCGCGCTTCAGGCGGTCGGCCACCTGCATCCAGTAGTCGCGTTTCACGGTGGCAATGTAGATCGCTTTGCCCACGATGCACACGCCGAGCAGCACCATCAGATAGCCGATGATGCGATAACGGGGTACAATCTTCTTGCGGTCAAACGGGCGGCTCATTGTTTGCTCTATATTATATTAGATGTGTGCTACGGATTATTCGTCAACATTGATGATGTAGGGCGGCTGTTGCGGAATGCGCAACGTGGAGTCTTCGCTGCTTTTCAGCATGTTGAGCACATTGCTCTCCCTGCATCTTTCGGTGAGTTCGCTGGAGGATGAGAGCGCTTTATACTTGGCGTCTTGCAACTCCACGTTCAGGCGGTCGATCTCCAACAGCGACTTTTGGCAACTGTAACGATTGGCGATGTAAATGATGGTGAACACCAACACGAGCAAAATCACGCCGATTTGGCGGCGTATCATATCGTTGGTGAGGAAGTCGCCGCCCAGAATTCTGCGCAGCGTGAACGTAGATGAGCGGTCGGCCTCATCCTCGCGCGCCTGCTCCTTGATGGCCTCTTCGAGCGAAGGCTGCTCTTCTGCGGGCTCAGGCGCAGCGGTCTCCTCGGCGGCAGATGCCGTCGGGGCCTCGGTTTCGGGCTGCCGGCTGACGTCGCCGGCGGCGCTCTCTTGCGGCTGCTCCACTATTTTCTCTTCCTCGCTCATTGTTTCTCGGCTATTCTCAGTTTGGCGCTCCGGCTGCGCGGATTGCGCTGTTGTTCTTCTTCGGTGGGCACTATCACGGCGCGGTTCACCGCCTTGAACGGCGACATCACGCGCCCATAGAAGTCTTGCTCCACGCGCCCTTCTATGTTACCCGCCTTCATCACGTTCTTCACCAGCCGGTCTTCTATCGAATGATAGGTGATCACCACCAGCCGGCCTCCCGTCCCCAGCACATCGGGGGCGGCGCGAAGCATGTCGCGCAGGGCATCGGTCTCGTGGTTCACCTCCATACGAAGGGCCTGAAACACGCGCGCCATGTCTTTCTTCTGCCGTTCGCGCGGCAACAGCGGCGCCGCAATGTCCATCAGGTCTTGCGTGGTGGCCACGGGGCGTGCGGCGCGGGCTTCCACCACGGCTGCGGCCAAGCGACGGGCATTTTTCAGTTCTCCGTAGAGATAAAACACATCGGCCAGGCTACTCTCCGTGGCCTTGTTGAGCAAGTCGGCGGCGGTAAGTCCTGCCCGCTTGTTCATCCGCATGTCGAGCGGTGCGTCGAAGCGAAACGAGAACCCCCGTTCTTCGTCATCGAAATGATGGCTCGACACACCCAAATCGGCCAGAATGCCGTCCACCCGCTGCTCGCCGTAATAGCGCATCCAGTTTTTCAAATATCTGAAATTGCTGCGCACGAACGTGAAGCGTTCGTCGTCAACAATGTTTTGTTCGGCGTCGGCGTCTTGGTCAAATCCATACAAGCGACCCGTTCGCCCCAGCCGGGAGAGTATCGCTCTGCTGTGCCCGCCGCCGCCAAACGTCAAGTCCACATAAACGCCGTCGGGACGAATGTTGAGCCCTTCCATGCTCTCTTCGAGCAACACCGGCACATGATAGGGCGCATCACTCATGGCTTCCCCCTCCGTGGCAAGGCCCGTCGCCAGCTGCATCGCCGCCGCCCAGAACATCTTCCAATGCCGCGCCAAAGGCCTCCGGCTCCATAAACGGATTATCGGTGCGCTCGGCGGCCCACAATTCTATGGTGTCGTCCATGCCGATAAACTTCACATCGCGGACTATTCCGGCCATCTGCAGATAGCGGCGCGCCACCAAGAAGCGGCCATTGCCGTCGAGCTCCACGCGCTCGGCATCGCTCACAAACTGTCTCAGTATCTCCTGATGGCGCCGATTGTAGCGATTGAGCCTACTGCGCAACAGGTCGAGCTGCTCGTTCCACACGCTTTCAGGATAGAGCGTCAGGCAGTCTTGAAACACATCCTTGCGCATCACCAAGGCCTCGCTGCCCGATGCTTGAAGCACCTTGCGGAAGGCGGCCGGCAGGAACACCCTGCCCTTGGCGTCGGTCTTTGCCTCTATGTTGCCTAAAAAACGCATATCTAAAATTCCGTTTTGCCCGATGATGGATTCCTTCACTGCTGTCCTCGCGCCGTGTTTTGCTCCGTTTGGTGCTCCGTCAGCCTTGATTTCGCCACGCTCATCGGCGGTTTTCGCGCTCCTCGGCCCTCGGTTTTGCTCCTGTTGAGGGCCATCGGTGCACTTGAAAACCATTACCGCTGCAAAGATAAACATATTTCCCCACTTTCCACCACTTTTCTACATAAATTTCAAAAATAACGCAAAAATTTTTCTTCGGCACCCATTTTTCGCTCCTTTTTCACCACCCCGCGCACCCATTCTTACCACCCATCGCATCGTTTTCTGCGGGTCGGCGCATCGTTTTCTGCCCACACTTCACAACTTTTTCACCGGCCATCTCACCATTTTCTACCACCCAGCGCATCGTTTTCTGCGGGTCGGCGTATCCCCCTACGCCATCTGCAGCCTCATTTTTTGCCCACACGAGCACACCCAACTGGCGAAATTGCGTTTGCCGATCATCACTCTCGTGTTCCAAAACTCGTGGTTACGCATTGGCTATCCCCCAGTTTTGCATTGGCCAATCGCCGCCCTCGCATTCGCTATCCAATGGTCTTGGAGAATTAAGTTAATAAAGTAATATAATTAAGTTATTAAGGTAATACAATTAAGTTAATAACTTAATTGTCGCAAACCAATGGATAGCGAACGCGAAACCAATGACGGGCGAATGCGAAACCAATGGAATGGAAACGCGAAAGCTGCGCCCGGTGAAATCGAAAACAGCGGAATGGAGTTTAACGGATGGTGGCCTCTGAAAAAAGGACTGGTGGTTTCAAAGGCAGAGAATAGCGGAAGGTAAGGCAGAGAATGGCGTGAACAAAGGCGGTGAAGGGCGTGAACAAAGGCGGTGAAGGGCGTGAACAAAGGCGGTGAAGGGCGTGAACAAAGGCGGTGAAGAGCGACTTCGGAAGCGGCAGATACGGCTTTGGCGGGCGCTATCGGCGGGAGAGCAGTTTTTTGAGCCACACTAGGAAGGCGGGGCGCCATTGTCGGGCTTCGGCGGTGCCCTTCACGTCGGAGGCGCCGAAGCCGTGGCCGCCGGTGCGATAGCGGAGATATTGGTGGGGAATGGCATTGGCGGTGAGGGCCGAGTCGAGCAGTTCGGCGTTGTGAGGGTGCACCACAGGGTCGTCGGCGCAGTTGACGAGAAACACGGGCGGACAGGCCTGCGGCACGTGGCGCTCCAGCGAAAGGGAGTCGCGGAGGGCGGCGCTGCCAGCCTTGTTGTCGCCCAGCAGGGCGCGTCGCGAGCGCCGGTGGGTGCACGGATCGGCCATGCTCACCACGGGATAGATGGGAGCCACAAAGGCGGGGCGCTCGACAGGCGGGAGCATTTCGGCGGCCATCATCACGAGGTGTCCGCCGGCAGAGAAGCCCATTGCGCCCACTTGGCGGGCGTCCACGCCATATTGCGAAGCGTTGGCCCTCACCCAGGCCAGGGCTCGACGGATGTCGCGGAGGGCATCGGGGTGGCGCCTACCGCGAAAGAGCAGTCGATAGTGGGTGACAAAGGCGGGCACGCCGGCCGTGCGATAGCGCAACACGAAGGCGGCAATGCCGTGGGAGGCCAACCAGCGCGCCACGGCGTGGCCCTCGGTTTCCATGTCGTGCCAGAAATAGCTGCCGCCCGGACAAATGATGACGGCGGGGGAGGCCGCCGCCGATGGGGAATGATGAGCCGTGGCGCCTGCGAAAAGAGAATCGTCGTGGAGTGCATTGGCCGCCGATGGACAGGGGGCATAGGGTGTGAGCTCCACACACGGCTCGGCGCAGCCTTCCCAGATGTTGATCTGCGGGCAGGCACGAAGGCTAACGAGGAGAGCGACGAGGAGGATTATTCTTCGTGGCATGCGTTGATGCGATTGATGACATAGTTGCGGCCAAGCAGGGCCTCACAGGTGTTGATGGCCGTGAGAGGGACGCCGCAGAAGCCGTGCAAACTGTTGTTCTGCCCCGTCAGCAGGAGGTTGTCCACCTTGGTAACGACGGGCAGTTGGGAGAGTGCGATGGTGTTGCAATCCTTGCTGAAACCGCTAATCGTGCCGTCTTTCACGCCGTAGTAGTCGCGGATGGTGAGCGGCGACGCCGTTTCGATGTGCTCTATGGCGCGGCCTATGCCAGGATGCACGCGCTCCATGCACTCCAAGAGTTCGGCGGCGCGACGGCGTTTCCACTCGCGATAGTCGGCTCCGCGGCGGCCCGTCAGGGTGTGTTCCCACGCGGCGGCCGCATCAAATCGCATGGGGGCCGTGACGAGCATGGTGGAGGCGAAGGCGGGAACGGCATGGTGTTGCGGGGCGAAATCGGCGATGGGGCTGCCGGCGGACGCCGTTGGCCTACTAGCAGCATGCTCTGTCTGGTGCGCTCCGTCGCTGTCGGGGGGCGGCGTCATCATCAGAAATCCCATGGGCCAGGGGCGATCGGCACGACCGAAATTCCAGATATCGTCGTAGCGCGTCATGAAGTATTCGGAGTGGTTGATGTAGGGGAAGGCGCCTTCGCGAAACTTGATGTAGAGCGAGAACGCCGAATAGGCATTGGGCACCGAGCGGAGGCGCTCGCGATAGGACTTAGGGAAGGCCTTCTCGGGCATCATGTCGAGCAGTGTGCAGGGGTGGATGGCCGCAATGTAGTGATCGGCGGTGAGGGTGAGGCCGCTGAGGGTGTGAAGGGCCGTCACGTGGCGGTCTTCCACATCGATGCGGGCCACGCCGTCGCCGGTGATGAGATGGCCTCCGTGCCCAACAATGACGCCGGCGAGCAAATCTGCAAACCGCTGACTGCCTCCCACGAAGCGCGAGGCACCGTTGATGTAGAGCGTGGAGATGATGGCGTGCACAAAGGCGGGCGTTTCGCCGCCGCGACCGCCATAAAGGGGATTCATATAGGCCAGCACGCTGCGCAGGCGGCGATCGGCCACATGGCGCGCAATGAAGGCGTCGGCAGACTCCAGAAACTCGGCGCCGTGCACGCGGATGCCATCGGCAGAAGGACGAAGGTGGAACAGATCCACATCGTCGGTGATGGCATACACATCGTCAACATAGCGCCGCAGGCCGTCGCGCTCGGCGGGGAACATGGCCGCGAGACGCTCCACAAAGCGGTCGCGGCCTTGCGAGATGTTGTAAACGGCATGGTCTTCCTCGAAATAGAGACGGTCGGTGCAGTCGTCGTCCACATCGAGCAGATTGACGAAGGGAAGGATGCCCAGATAGTTGCAGATGCGCCGTATGTTGCCGCCGGGGCGCATGCCGGCCACCACATGCATGCCGGTGTCGAACACGGCGCCGAAGCGGTGGAACGATTGGAGACCGCCGCCAATGGTGGCGTTTTTCTCCACCACCGTCACGGCATAGCCTTCCTTGGAGAGAATGGCACCGGCGAACAGGCCGCCCAGTCCGGCGCCTATGATGATGACGCTCTTTTTCATGTGTCGGCAGCGATGATTTGTTGATAGATGGTTTCGGCCGAGAGCAGCTCTGAGCACGTCACAATGCTGCCCACGAGCACGCCGAGCATGCCGTGGGAGTTGATGTTCTGGCCGGTGAGCAGCACGTTGGGAATGCGCGTCTTGTGCGAAACTCGGTAGGCGGCGCTCATTGCCACGTCTTTGGCCACGCCATACATGGAGCCGCGCTCCGTGCCGGTGAAGTCGCGATAGGTGAGCGGCGTGGAGGTGTAGTAGCGAAGGATGCTGCTTCGTGTGCCCGGCAGCAGTTGGTCGAGGGCGTCGATGAGCCGCTCGGCGTGGCGCCGTTTGAAGTCCTCGTAGTCGGCGCCCCGTCGTCCGGTGACGGTGTTCTCCCATCGCTCCACATCGTGCCACTGCATATAGGAAAGAATCACCCCCGTGCGGGCCCACTGCGGGTGGTATTCATCGCAGAAGTGCATATAGAGGAAGCCTTTGGGCCACGCCGCCGGAGTGTAGATTTCGCAGTTCCAAGGCGTGTCGCCCATGTAGCCGTAGAAGTTGTGATTCATGTAGGGCATGGCGCCGTCCTTGAAGTGGAGATAGACCGAGAAGCCGCCCACGGTTTCGGGAATCGCCGCAATGCGACGACGAAAGGCTGGGCGCAAGAGCGAGCTATCGAGCAGTTGGAGTGTGCGTTTCGGGTGGGCATCGGAGATCACAATGTCGGCCGGCAAGAGCTCTTCCCCGTTCACTTCCACGCCCACGGCGCGCCCGTCGCGGCAAACGATGCGGGTGGCTCGACAGCCGGTTCTCACTTCGCCGCCCAACGTCTGCAGCTGGTCGATGAGTGCACGGGCCACGGTGTCGCTGCCGCCCACTATGCGGAAGGCACTCTGATTGTAGAAGTCGGTGATGAAGGCATGAACGGAAAAGGGCGTTTTGTCGCGCTCGGCGGCATAGAGCGGCAGGTTGCCCACGAGCACGCGGGCCAACAGCGGGTCGGAGATCACACTGTCGATGACGCCGTTCACCGATTGCAGCATGTAGCGGGTGTTGACGGCGGCATCGCTCTCTGCGTGGCGCAGGGAATGGAGCGACGAGGCGCCTGCCACCTGTTCGACGAGCGAGAAATAGCGCGCCAGGTTGTCGCGCTGCTTCGGGAAGCAGTCGGCCAGCGTTTCGATGAAGGCCTCGCGCCCGTTGGCGAAACGATATTGCTGACCGCCGAGGGCTATCACGTCGTAGCCGTGGGCATCGAGACGCGACAAGGGCACGTGGTCGGCGATGCCCAGATAGCGCATCAGGCGATGAAGGGTCTGGCCGCGGTCGGCGCTGCCTATGAAGTGCATGCCCGTTTCAAACTTGACGCCGCGACGCCGGAAGCATTGCAGGCATCCGCCGGCCACGGCCTGTTGTTCCAACACACAGACACGGTGGCCGTTGCGGGCAAGAATGACGGCTGTGGCGAGCCCGCCCAGACCGCTGCCAATCACGAGGACGCGGGGTTCAGACATCTTGTTCTATCTTGTTGCACAACTGTTCGTATTTCGCGCGATAGCGGCGCCTCACTTCGCGTGCCTGCTGACGGAGGTCGCCCATGGCGCTGAGCTCGGCCTGCGTGATGGGTGCTCCCACCTCCACGTGTATGCGGCCGCGGTTCATCAGAAAGCGGCCCTTGGGCAACACCTTCCCTGGCCCGTAGAGATACATCGGCGTGATGTCGAGACCCAGTTCGCGAGCAATGTAGAATGCGCCCTTGTGGAAACGACCGATAGAGCAGTCTTCTGAGCGTGTCCCCTCGGGATACACGGCGATGTGGCACCCCTTTTTCACCAGCTCGCGCAACTTGGGGAGCAACTCGCCCACGCCGTCCTTCACCGGCTGATATTCGGCGCGCCGCACGATGACGCCGTAGAAGGGATTGCGCCACACCCAGTCTTTGATCAGATAGATGGCGTTGGGCACAAACATCAGCTGGAACAGAATGTCGATGTGCGACTGATGGTTGCAAATGATGACGGTGGGGGGGCGATGTTCGGAGGCGAGTGTCGAAAGGTCGGACGGGTGGGCAGCCTCGGCTTCGACATTGCTTTCGCCGGTCGCGAGCACGTGCTCCACGCTCTCGGTGGCCTTGACGCCAGGAATGCCCCTTCGCAGAATCACGGTGCGCGCCGTGCGCCAAATGAGGCGTCGCAGACGGGCACGCTTGTCGTCGGTGACTGGCCCAAGGTGGAACCACACCCACACAAAAGGCGTGAAAAAGAAGATGAGCAACAGGATGACCGTGGTCCACACAAAGGCCGTGCGGCACATCTGCCCCGCCTTGCGAAGGAGCATGCGCGGCCAACCGTAGCACACGGCGAGGACGCACAGCACGGTGTTGAGCGCCGTGATGCGGAGGAAGTCGGCGCCGGGCCTGAAGTGGCTCACGCGTTCCTCGCGCGGAGGATAATAAACGGGAATGTCGATGGCTGCCAAGGGCGTGCCGCGCCACGCGCCAAACACGAGCAATTCGAGTTCGGCTTCATAGCGCGCTGTGAGCAGCGACAAGGCCCTTAGTTTTTTCAACGGGTAGAGACGGTAGCCGCTCTGCGTGTCGATGCCGCGGCGCCACGTTTGGAAAGCAAACCAAAAATTGGCGAAGCGGTTGGCAAAACTGCTGCCCTTGCTTCGCTCGGCATCGGCCAAGCGCCGGTTTCCCACGATGAGCGCGCCGGGATGCTGCTTGTTGGCTTCCAAGAATTGCGGTATGCACGAAGGATAGTGCTGGCCGTCGGCGTCGAGCGTGATGGCGTAGGCAAATCCCATGGCGCGCGCCCGCCGGAAGCCTTCGCGCAGAGCATGCCCTTTGCCGCGATTGTCGGCATAGTCCACCAGCGTGATGCCGCCAAGGCCGCGCAACATTTCGGCCGTGCCATCGGTGCTGCCGTCGTTCACCACGATCACGTCGTCGCAATAGTTGCGCACCTCATCAATCACCGCGGCGACGGTGCCCACATTATTATAGGTGGGGACAATCACGCAGATGCCGCGGGCACGAAGCGTGGCTTTGCAGTCGCTGGGGGCTATCGGCATACCATCGAAATCTTGGCCATGGCGCGGTCGTCGGCCGTTATCTGCGCCTGCATACTGACGCTTCCGTCGGTCTCGTCGAGGGCTATTTTGCGCAGCGTGCAAGTGATGTGCGGCGTTTCCACGGGCGACACCACGGAGAGAAACTTCACATTTTTCACACGCACAATCTGGAGCGGCCGCGCCAAATCGTCCTCCAACAGCTCGCAGGCCATCTGCACCAGACAAACGCCGGGGGTGACAGGCAGCGACGGGAAGTGCGCCCGATAGATGACATGGTCGGCGTGGAGTGTCAATTCGTAGGCCACACCCCCATCGGCGGTGTCTTGCCGCGAGGCTATTTCGTAGAGACTGTTGCGGAGCTGCATGAACTATTCATTTAAAAGCGGAGGCGGGCAGCGCTGCATTTTTGCGAATATTCTTGAAGGCGATGACTGTTTCGCTGCCATTTCGCTCAGTGAGCGCCACCTGCGTGATGACTCCTTTTGCACTGTCAAAGTTCACGCGCATCCGGCTGAAAGCCTGCGCCAAATCCTTGCGCTGCGGCGTGAGGGTGGCGGTCCAGAGAGCGCCCTTCGCCGTGATCGTGGTCGAAAAGTCTTTCGTGGCAGCAAGATTTTTGCCGGTCACGCAGTCCATCATCGTGCGTATCATGGTGGCCATCACCTTCTGCTGGTCGGCATCGGCCTCGTGCGTACCACGGTCGTCCCGCATCAACACGCGCCGTCCGTCCATGATCAGCGCAAAGCGGAAGGGGGCGGTGTATTCCCAACGCAGTTTGTCGGCCTTCGCAAACATCATGCGGCCCTGCGCCGTTTGCTTGCCGCTCAACAGTTTCGACTGTTTGGTTTGCACGAAGTCGCACTGCAGCGTGCGCATCTCGGCAGCCGCCGTGCTGATGGTCTGCCTCATTCGCGCCTCGCTCATCCGCTGCGCTTGCACCGCCGGAGTGGCGAGCATCAATAGCAGGGATAAGAGCAGAGACATCCTATTACATGTCCGAAAAACCTTCATTTTGCTATGTTTTGCAGACTGCAAAATTATTGTTTTTCTTTGAGCCTACAAAATTTCTGGTACGTTTTCGCCATCCCTCTCCCCTATCGCACGATGAGATAGCAGCCGGCAACAATGAGCGCGGCCCCCAGCCACCGCACGGGCGAAATGGTTTCGTGGAAGATGAACAGCGCGGCAACCATGCCGAGGACATAGCTCAGCGCGGTGAGCGGATAGGCCTGACTGAGCGGGAAATGTTTCAGGATGTAGATCCACAATAGGCCGGCCGCGGCAAAAAACAAGCCACAAGCCAAGAACCACCAGTTGGTGAGCTGTGCGGAAAAGAATGCTCGCGACCACTCGAACGCCGTCATTCTGCGTAGCGCCAACTTCAGCGTCACCTGTCCGCCCACGAGCAGCAGGCACTGAACGAGACTATATACAATGAGTTTCATTCTCTTGTGCTTTGTGCATGAAAAGCCAGAATCGGAGTATTTCGCTCTTTATTCCGCGTCCAACGTTGGTTGGCGCAACGGTCTTTGTCCGACATTTCACGCCTCAGCCCTTTTTATTATCGTCGGTGGGCTTGGACATACTCGGCCATGGTGCGCACACTTTTAAAGATGGCCTTGCCCTCCGATGGGTTGGCGAGCTTGATGCCGTAGTCTTTTTCCAGCAGCACGATGAGCTCGAGCGCATCGATGCTGTCCAGTCCGAGCCCCTCTCCGAAGAGGGCGTCGTCGGTGGGGATGTCGTCGGGCGTCATGCCTTCCAGGTTGAGCGCCTTAATGATCTTCTGTTTCAGTTCTTCAATAAGTTGTTCCATGATGTGTATTGTTATGAAGGAGAAGCCTCACATGCGGCGGGTTACCCACTGCAGTGTAGCCTCAAAATGTTGTGAATCTTCGTATTCTATCCATCCCGTCACGGCTTCCGCGAGAGCGTTGTCGGCAAACGTGGCACTGACAACCTGCAGCATCTGTTGCTCGCTGCGCTCGGGGAGCACCACAAAATTGGTCTCGCCGTGCCATTTGTTGCGCAACGCAATTTCGCCGCACACGATGTTGGGCAGCGTGCGCACAAAGGCCGACGGGGCGGGCGCTGCGTCGGCATCATCGCTCAGCGAGGCCAAGAAACGGCGGTCGGCAGCCGTGGAGGCATGGCGATTGAACAAGATGACGGCACAATCTTCGCGCGCCACAAATCGTTCGCAGTCAACGGCTTGCAGCAAGAGTTCGGACGCCACGAAGCCCAATCGCGAGAGGGCGTCCATTTTGTAGAAGCGCGGATAGTCGGCAATCCTTGTTTTATAAAGTTGCAACAAGAGGGCATCGCCCACGGCGGTGGTGTCCAAGCGTTGCCGGTCGAGCGAAACGCCCGAAGGCGTGAGGTGCACGACGTGTTTCACGTCAAGCATCGGTGCCATCATCGTGTTGTCTTTCGCCGCGCCTCGTTCCCATCTAAACACAGCATTGCCACCGCCAAAGCCCGACATCATCTTGAGAAAAGCGTTGCCATGCATAGGGCGGACTTCGGGCGAAATCAACAGAGGCTCTCGCACGCCGCGCTCACTGAATCCGAGTGTTCCGAGGACTATTCCCTCGTTGGCTGCAGCCATCGAAAGCACGGTTTCGAGCACGCCGGCGGCACCCATGGTGTGGCCGAAATGTCCCTTCAGCGCATTCACCGGCACCGACAACAAACCGGCTCGGGCAAGGGCCGCGGCCTCCATCTGATCGTTGAAAAGCGTGGCGGTGCCATGGGCATTAACAAAGGCCAGATTTTGCGTTGATTCGCCACACGCAGCCCGTAGCGCGCGATAGGCTCCCTCAGCGGTTTTCGACGGGGCCACCAACTGTTCGGCATCGTTGCAAACGGCGCCATCGGCAATGTGCCACAAGGAGTTGGCTTCGTCAGTGTCCTCGGATGAGCGTGAGAGTACAATGGTGGCAGCGGCTTCGCCCACGTTTAGTCCGTTGCGCTCCATGTCGAATGGGCGACAAGGAGCGGCCGACAAAGCCTGAAGCGACAAGAATCCGTCCACGATGAAACGGCTCTGGCACTCGGCACCGCAAACCACGGCATGATCGTAGAAGCCTGTTCTTATCAATCGGGCGCCCAGGAGAATGGCCTCCACACCGGAGATGCAGGCATTGCTCACCACCACGGGCATGGTGGTGATGCCCAACTGTCGGGCCACGCGCTCGGCACTCTCGCCTGCGGTGCGCGGCAAGGCATCGGGCGTCAGATCTTCCACGTTGGCTTTTGTGGTGGAAAGGATAAACACCGTGCGCGCCGTTTTCGCCGAAAAAGGCACATCGGCCAGCGCTCGTTTCGCGGAAGCCAGCACCAGCCGCTCGAAACGCGTGAACGCCTCACCGCCGCAGGTTTCGGGGCACGTCTCCTCAAACAGCGCAGCGCAAAATGGCTGTTTCGCACCCCACCGACCCTCATACGTGTGCAGGGCGGTGCGGCCTTCCGTCACGGCGCGCAAATTTTCGGCCGTGGTGGCGCCGAGGGGCGAGAAGATGTTGTCGGCAATCTTGCAAACCATGCTCAATCGTTTTCAAACACGCGCCAGCGCTCCTTCCATTCTCTATAGAACGGCGGATTATCCCAAATCAACTGATATTCACGATCCATAAACACTTGTGTGGAAGTTCCCATGGCCAGCACTTGACCGCTTTCGGTGTCGCGTATCTCGTAGTCGAACACTATCTTTGCTGCCTCCGTGGGCTGGTAAACGATGTCAATCACGGGGCGCATGCCATAGCGGATGGGGCGACGATAATGAAACGAGAGGTCCACAAGGGGCGCATAACACCCGTGCTCGATGAAGTCGGTGTAGCTCAAGCCAAACTCCGCGCCGAAGGCTTCGCGCGCGTCCTCAAAGTAGAGCGGATAGGCGCCGTGCCACACCACATTCATGGCGTCCACTTCGCTGAAGCGAACGTCAAACACTTTCGATGTTTTCAGTATCATTATCGTTGTCCTCCTCTCTCACGGCAATCTTCATTTCGGCCGTGGCGATGGTCTCTCCGTTGCACGTCACGACAGCCTTGGCCAGCGTCATGCCAAACACTTGTTCGAGCACTTCCACCGTGGTGACAATGGTGTCGCCCACGGCGGGCAGCGCCACTATCTCCATGTTGCGGATGGCACCGATAAGCCCAATCTGGATGCCGCGTTTCAAGATGTATTTGTTCACATAGCCTATGCGGGCGGCACAGGTCTGCGCGATGTTCTCCATGATGCCCGTGGCCGAGAACCGCCCATCATCGGCAAAGAGGTTTTCGGCCGCGATGGTAGTCTCGGTGACGGTGAGCACGCGGCCGAATCCAATCAACCGCCCCACCATCACGAACGGCTCCTGCTGAGGGAGCAACTCGTGGATATCTATCCGTCGAAGCGTTGCCTCGTCGGGAAGCCACGGATCGTTAGTCATACCCAGAAGTCATAATAGTTGTACCATTGTGTGGGATAGCGGCGCACGATGCGCTCCAGCTCGGCCACATAGGCCGTGGCGAGTTGCGAAAGTTGTTCGCGGCGCGCGGCGGTCTTGTCGTAGGATAGTGGTGTGACGTAGATGGTGTAGTGTCGCCACGATATTTTCATCACATTGACGGCCAAAACATCCAATCCCCGCATGGCCGCCACGCTGAAGGGGCCTTGCGGGAAGGCGGCCACCTTGCCCAGGAACGGTAGACGAACCGACTTCTTGGAGCCCAGCATCCGGTCGGCCGGCATGCTGACGGTTTCGCCGTTTTGCAACACGCGATCGATCTCGAAGATGTGGCTCATGTCGCTTTTGACGGCAATCATGTGGATGTTCGTGTGGTGAAACAGCCGATCGCGATTGGTCATCACTGAGGCCTTTTCGCCAGCAAACACTAGGGCATTGAAGGGTTTGGTGTCGGCCGTCAGCGTGTAGCCGGCCAGCTCGTAGTTGCCCACGTGGGCGCTCAACTGCACAAATCCTTCTTCGCGTGCGGCCAGGCGCTTGTAGTGGTCATAGCCTTCCACATCCGTGGTGAAGTGTTTGCCGGCATACATGGCGAAACGGTCGATGATGACCTCACTGAAACGGCAATGGTTCACATACGTTTTCCAAACGGCCTGCAACCGCCCGCACCCCATTCGCGCCCTGAAGAAACGATAGGCATGGCGCCCTCCGGCACGAAATATCACGCACGGCGGCACCACAAACACGGCGGCAAAGACATACCAAATGCGCACATCGGTGTGGCGCAACACGGCGATGAGCCACCGGTGCATGCGGCTCGTGCCGATGGTGGTGCCGGTCCAAGCCTTCTCGCTCGGGGCGCCGGATGCCGTGCGTTGAGCGTTGTTCATGCGCAAGAAACGGGGTGCGGAATGCTACGGCCGCGCAAACGGGAGACATTGCCCGCGGCGCGACCGGTCTGAAAAGCCCATTTTTAGGCGTTCACCTTGCTCTCGATGTAGTCGCAGAACTGGTTGAGCTGCACCACTCCCGCCATCTCTTCGGGTTTGATTTTAAAGCCGAAGCGTTTCTCCACGATGACCACGATGTCCACGAAGTCGAGACTATCGATGCCGAGATCCTCCTTCAGACGGGCCTCGGGCGCTATCTTTTCTTCATCGATCTCTAGGTCTTCGATGAGAAAGTCTTTCACTTCCTGTTCTATTTCTTCTCTTGTCATTTGCTTTATGCTTTATTGTTTGCGTTTATGATCAGTCATTTCAGGGCTTCAGTTTCACCACAAGGATGGTGTGAGCCTGCCCCAGATGGTCGTGCATTTCCGTCACTTCGAGTCCCGCCTCGTGGATGCATTGTTCCAAATCGTCGGTGTTGTACATCTTGGAATTGCCGTTGGCGATGGCGGTGAAGTAGAGACTTGTCATGGTGAGGCAGAAAGCGGCAGGCTCAAAGCGCTGGCGATCCCACAGCGTCTCCATGATGCAAAGGCGTGTTTGGGCGGTCATCATCCGTTTCACGCGCCGCAGGATGGAGGTGATTTGCTCCATGCTGAAGCAGTCGAGAAACTGGCTCATCCATATCACATCGGGCGTTTCTGCTTGTTGCGGCAGGGGTGCTTGCTCGTCGAGGATGTTGATGCCGATGCCGCTGATGCGCTCGGCGCCAGCGTGCCCCTCGATGTTTTGCCTCATCATTTCGATTTGTTGGGGCAGGTCGAGGATGGTCACGTTCACATCGCGGTCGTATGCCACGCATTGCAAGGCCCATTTTCCCGTGTTGCCGCCCACGTCGTAGAGCCGGTGCACGCGGTGCCCGTCGAACACCACCTTCAGGGCCTCGGGAAACGAGGAGTCGCTGTAGAAGTGGTCGAAGTCGAACCAGCTGCGCTTCACGTCGTCGGGCAAGCTGCTCAATCCCTCATACACCGTGGGCCATGGGCCGAAGTGTTTCAATCCTTCGGGGCGCCCGTTGCGGAGCGATTCCTCCAGCCGGAAAAAGCCTTCGTAGTTCACGTCGTGATTGAAATTCATGTTCACGCGCGTGGCAGGATCGTTCAGCAAAAACCATCCCACCTTGGAAAGCTTATAGCGGTCGGTGGTCTCATCGATCAAAACGGTTCCGATGCTGAGCGAAGCCTCCAGCAGACACTTGGCTGCATAGTCGGATATGCCGGCCGCGGCGCCCAGTTCGGCCCTCGTCATGCCGTCGGGGTGATTGCGCAACAGATCGAGCAGTCCCCACTTCACCATCAGTCTCGACGCCTGAAACACGGCCGGTCCCCAAGCAATAAACTCGGCCAGCCGTTGTGCCTCACGTGCCGACAGATGGTCGTCGGTATAGCGTTCGCGGAGCGATGGAGAGAGCTTCATCGGTGATTCTACTTAACGAGGTCGATGATGTCCTTGGCCAAATTTCTCATGCCCAGGCAGCGGCGACGGCCCTCCGACGTGAACTTGAAGTCAGCGCCACGCACCGACCGCATCTTTAGCTCGTCCATCTCCATCGTGCAAACCACCTGTCCCGTGGCGTTGTCCACCACTTCGATGATGCCCGACATGATGACGCCGCCGGCTTTAGCGTTGAAAATCGTGCCAAAATGGGCTGCTAGCGAGTTGCCCAGATCATAGGACGAGAATTTCACATTCATGGTGTAGTCTGTCGGGCCCGTCTTTTGCATGCGGGTCATCTGCGACTCACTGTTCCAGCGATCGATAAACCAGCCGCGGCATTCCTCACTCTGTTCGTCGAAATCCTTGGCATAGTTGGCGTCTTTCTCGCCGCGCTTCTTGAAATATTCAGCCTTCGACACCCCTTCAATCTCGGTGCTGTCGTAGTCGAAAACCACCGTGATGGTTTTTGTGTTCTGTTTCAACACATCGGCATCTCCGCTGATGATGTCGAGCGTTCCGTTCTTCTTGGCGTTGGCGGCCATGGCGGTCATCATCACCAAGGTCACGAGCATGAGCTTCTTCATCATGGTTGTTGTTTTTAAAGGTTAATGTTGATAGTAATGATTTACAAGATTTCTTTCAGCACAGCAGCGAGGTGTTTGCCGGCGCTTTCAAAGCCATCGCCCCACAAGTTTGACATCGAGCCAAAGGTGCCGCCATTGCCCTTCACATAGAAGTGTGCCACGGGTTCGCCGCCGGTGTGCTTGATGGTGCATTCCACCACCATGTCGCCCTTGCGACTGATCTCCAGCGGTGTCACCACCAGCGTGTAGGGTTTGCCGGCCACAATCGTGACGCGACGCCCCGTTTTCTTCAGTTTGTCATTGACCGTGGAGCGCATGTATTTTATGCGTGGCACGAGTTGGTTGTCCCATTCATTTTGTGCGTCATACTCAGGCTGCTCGTCTTGACGATTGACAATCCATTCCTTCGGCGTCAAGCCTTCCACACGAACGCGCGACCAGTCTGTCTCATAGCTCAGTTCCTTCACGCCTTTCAGTTGGGCGGGCGTGCCTTCCACCTTGTCAAACACATACTTCTTTTGTGCCTGCATGGTCAGCGTGCAGAGCATCAGCAAGAGTGCGGTGGCAAAAAGATTCTTTTTCATGTTGCGATAGTTATGGGTTAGTGATTAGATGATTAGTCTTGGGATTTCACTTTTTTGAGCACGAGGGCCGAGTTGGTGCCACCGAAGCCAAACGAATTGCTCAGCACGGTGTTCATCTCTGTATCAATGGTGGTGGCCGTCAGCCTCAGCCGTGCGGCATGCTCATCGGGGTTTTCCAGATTGATGTTGGGGGCCACAAAGTTGCCCTGCATCATGATGAGCGAATACACCAATTCGCTGGCGCCGGCCATCCAGCATTCGTGGCCGGTCATGCTCTTGGTGCTCGAAATCCATGCTCGCCGTCCAGCAAACAGCCGGTCGAGGGCCATGGCTTCATACATATCGCCCTGCGGTGTGCCGGTGGCGTGGGCGTTGATGTAGTCCACGTCGTCGGGCGTGATGCCGGCATCGCTCAAGGCGCGATTCATGGCCGTGATGCAACCTTCGTCGGAGGGTTGCGAAATGCCGCCGCCGTTGGACGAAAAACCGTAGCCGCACACCTCACCAAGGATTCGGGCGCCGCGCGCCACGGCATGGTCGTAGTCTTCGAGCACCAAGGCTGCCGCTCCTCCACTGGGCACCAGCCCGTCGCGATCGCGATCAAACGGCCTGCTGGCTTTTGTGGGCTCATCCATACGCACGGAGAAAGCAGAGAGGGCGTCAAACGAGGCCATGGCATAATAGTTGGTTTCCTGGGCACCGCCGCAGAGCACCATGTCTTGCAACCCCTGCTTGATAAACATATAGGCCAGGCCCGCCGAATGGCTTCCCCCGGCACATGCGGCGCTCACGGTGAAGTTGATGCCGCGCAGGTGGAAGATGGTGCTCAGGTTCATCGTCACCGTGGAGTTCATCGACTGAAAGATGAGGCCATAGCCCAGCATGGCCGAATCGTGTTTCTCGTCCATAATTTTCGAGGCTTCGATGACGGGCTTGGCCGAAGAGTCGTTGCTAAAAATGCAGCCCACCTCGTTGGTCCTCAGATAGTCGTCGTCGATGCCGGCTTGGGCAAAGGCCTGCCTCGACGCCATGTAGGCATAGCGGGCCTCCTCCGACATGCCAGCTCGCGTGTGGCGGTCGAGCATCTGCTTGGTGATGACGGGCTCGTCCACCAGTCCGGTGAGCGCCGAGCGATAACCATATTCCAATCGCTCGGGTGCCAGTCCGATGCCCGAACGTCCGACGCGAAGCGACTGCTCCACGCTCTCTATGTCGTTGCCCAGGCACGACCAGATGCCTGCGCCGGTGATGACTACTCTTCTGTTCACGATAGACGTTTGCTTTTTTGTTCTTAATACGGTTGTGCCACGGCGCCGCTGCTCACATATAGAGTCCGCCATTCACGTTCACCACATGGCCGGTGATATAGGCTGCCTCGGGCGATGCGAGGAAGGCCACGGCGGCGGCTACCTCGTCGGGGGTACCAAAACGACCGACGGGGATGAGCCGTTTCAGCTCGTCTTCGGGCAGGTCGCGCGTCATGTCGGTGGCGATGAAGCCCGGCGCCACAGCGTTTACCGTCACGCCGCGCGCCGCCACCTCTTGTGCCAAGGCCTTGGTGGCGCCTATCAGTCCGGCCTTTGCCGCGCTGTAATTGGTTTGTCCGGCCATGCCTTTCAGTCCCGATAGCGATGCGATGTTCACAATGCGCCCACCTCGTCCGCGCGGCATCATGTGTTTCAGGATGCGGCGTGTGAGATAGAAAAATCCGTCGAGCGTGGTGTTCACCACGTCGTGCCAGTCATTGTCGCTCATCATGAAGAGCATGCCGTCGCGGCGGATGCCGGCATTGTTCACCAGCACGGCCACATGGTCGCCCTCGTGGGCAGCCTCCCATTGCTCGATGGCGGCCTCGGCTTGTGTTTTGTCGGCCACATCGAAGGGCAACAATTCGCCACTGCCACCGGCCTGCTCCACGAGATGGAGAGTCTCGCGGGCGGCTGCTTCGTTTTGTTTATAGTTGATGATGACGGGCAGTCCGCTCTGCGCCAATCTGACGCAGACAGCGCGACCGATGCCGCGCGAACCTCCCGTTACTAAGGCATATTTCATGGCTCGTGATGTGTCAGTGCGGAGGTTGTCACGACTCGTCGTGAGCGCCACTCGCAGCTAAAAGTTATACAAAGGTACGCGTTTTTTTTCGTTTAGCCGCGTCTTGGCACAAAAAAGTGTCATTTCTGCCATTTCCGGCCATTCGACACATAGATGCCCGCGGGCAACGATGAAGCTTCATTGCCCATGCGCCGGCCGTCGATGGTATAGATGCCTGCGGGGCGCGGCGGCGCCACTCGGGAAGGCGTTTCCGCAATCCTCGTGGTCAAGGGGGCGCACACGGTCACCTCGTCCAAAAAGAGCGGCGTAGTGGTCTCTGTGCGGAAGCAAAGTCGGATGGTGCCGCTGCCGGTGAGAACAGCCGTGAAGGTGCCCCATTCGCCATTGGGCAGGTCGAACACGTTCTCACTGATGTCGACGTCGGAGCCCTCCACGGTGACAAAGAGTCGGGTCTCGGTGCTCCCCCACCCTGCAGCCTTGAAGGTGAGGGTGTCCACGCCGCTCACGGTGAAGGCGGGCGAAAGCACCACGGGCAGCACCACCGTTGTGCCGAAGCGGGCGCATTGCGATGCGCCATAAGCTTTGAATTTGTATCCTTCGGCCGACGACCATCCGCTGATGTCGGGGCGAAATTTCGAGGTGGCGATGTTGCCGCTCCACTTGCCATCGTTGCCGCCCTTGCCGCTGCATTGGTCGAACGACTCATAGAAGATCGTTTCGCCACCTCCCGCAACGGTCGTGGAAGCGCTGTTGCGAGGCGAGAACACAAACGACACCGTGCCGTCGGCCTCTTGCGTGATCTGCGTCAGGGGTTTGCCCATGCGCCCCGTGCCGCTGTAGAGCAGGGCGGCGGGCGTGCCGTTGTCGGTGAGCGAGTCGCACCCGTTGTAGGGGAACAGGTCGCCCAGTTCATCGTCGAGGTTGGCGCTATACACGCCGTTCACCTCTTTCATGGCCAAACTGTTGTCGGCGGCAATGATGCTCATGCCCTTGTCGGCATAGTTGTTCACGGTGTTGGCCTGCCAGCGCTCGGCATCGTATTTCACGTGGGTCACCATCAGACCGGCGGCGGGCAGATAGGCATCCCAACCCGTGCGCTGCCGGTTTTCCACGATGTAGTATTCGTTGGCCGTGGCGCTCGATATGCGATAAGCCTTGCCTCCGTCGGCCACAGGGGCTAGGGTGTAGCGCCCCGAGTCGGTGAGTTCTTCTATCTCCATCCACCCCATGAAGGCACGCTCATAGGCTGTGTAGCCGCAGGGCGTGTAGAGGGCATTGTTGTAGCAACCGAAATCCATCACGCTCCAACTGCCCATGCCATAGTGGTTGCCGCCCGTGGTGTCATACCAGTCGGGCAATCCCAGGCAGTGGCTCAGCTCGTGGCAGATGGTGCCGATGCCGTCTTCGCGGCCATCGTAGAGACTGCTCAACTCGTTGAACACGGCAAAATTGTCGATGGTCACGCCGTTCACGCTCAGCGATGTGTCGCCTGCGCCATCTGCCAGTCTGCCCGCGCCGGGCCACACATAGTCGGCCGCGTCGGCATCCTCGCTGTTGGCCTCGCCCCTTCCGGCATAGAGCACTATCACCACGTCGGCCGCGCCGTCGCCATTGTTGTCGTATTGACCGAAATCCACATCGGCAGCCGCCAACGTGCAGGCTTCTTTCACCATCTCGTCCACACGCCCATCGTTGCCGTTGGCATTGTTGGCACCATAGTAGGCCCGCGAACAACTCAGTGTGTAGGGCCCATGGAGCTCAAACTGCGGGTCGAATTTTCCCATCGACTGATCGGCAAAATAGCGCCTCACGCTCACGCCTTCCTCGGCGGCAAACGTGGTGGTCCATGTGGCGGCGGGGTCGGAGCTCATCAGTTGCACGTCTTGATAGTTCACCAATATCACGGGGATGCGCGGTGAGCCCATGGGCGACACGGCGGCCACATCGGTGCTGCCCACGCCGGCGCCCCGCATCCTGTGTGCTCCGCCCGCCTGCACGGGCAGCATCGGACACGCCGCCATCAGGAGCGCTCCGAGGAGTAAGCATTTCTTCATGTCTGAAATCTGAATCGGTGTTTTTCTGAAGCACAAAGGTAATCATTGCCGCAGACAACACAAAACAATTCGCTGCAAAAAACATCCACGCCCCCGTTTTTTATCCTCCATGATGCGGGCCGCGTCTCCCTCCGCCGGCATTTCTGCCGGGTCAAAACCGTATCCGGCCGGCGCCCATGCTGAAATCAAAAAGAGGCACGCCGATGATCGGTGTGCCTCTTTCTTCGTGATACTCGCGGCTCATTTTCACTTCACCACCACCTTGCGCGTGGTGCCGTTGCTCATCTTCACGATGTTCACGCCCTTGCGCATACCGCTGAGGCGCTTGCCGCCGAGGTCGTAAACCGTTTCCACTTCGGCCTCCGCTTCACCGGCAACAGCGCTTATGCCCGTAGCTTCGTCCATCTCCACGATGTTGTAGAACTTTGTCCATCCCGCCGTAGACTTGTATTTCTCTGCTGTGCCATACGGAACATATAACGTGGCATTTTTATAGGTATCATCAGCAAATGTGTTTCCATCTATGGCAAATGGATCTTCAATGTCGCAATAAATAGCCGTAAGGCTTGTACAACCATAGAAAGCATAAATATCAATTGAAGCAACTCTTTCGGGAATATTGATAGAAGTAAGGCTTGTACAACCATAGAAAGCCTCCTTACCAATAGAAGTAACTCCTTCCGGAATATTGATGGATGTAAGGCTTGTACAACCAATGAAAGCATTTTCACCAATGTTTGTGATGGTTGAGGGGGAGGAGAGCTGATGTCAGAGTAGAATCATCCCTGAATGCAAAGTCCCCGACACCCGTAACCGTGTACGTAGTGTTTTTCGTATGTTACAGAGGCCGGTATCTCCACTTCGGCAGAACTACCAACATACTTGCTGACGGTGGCACTCGTTCCGGACGTGGAATATTCAAAATCGCTAACGGTGATGTTGTCGGCAAACACTTGCACTGCCATGAAGGCGAAAAGTGCGATAAATGTAATTCTTAAATTCTTCATAATGATTTTATTTTTATGGTTTATCTTTATCTATTAGGAGTTTTCGTTCTCATATTGTGAACGAATGTCCTCGTAGTTTTGGGAAAATCTACGAATACTCCAAACAACAATAATTATGCAAAGAATGAATGCAATAATTAGCATAAACAAGCAACTCGACCACCCTTCTTGGCTATGGGAGGCATTCATCATTTTTAAAATCGTTGCGACGAGGATTATCAGTTCTAACAAGAAAAAGATTTTAACAAGTTCTCCGAAAAGTCCCTGTATCAATTTTAGACTGCAACTCGAGTTTTTGAATGGAGTATAATTACTGGGATAAATTCTTGGGGTTACTTTTTCTGGTTTCATCCCATAATATTTACATCGGATGGCGTAAATGACAAACTGCTCTTTTCGTTGATGGATTCCTTGATATACACAGATATATTGCAAGATGGTTAGCACAACGAAAGAAGCGATGGCTGCAAATACTAAAACATTCAAAGAAAAAGTATCGTCACTGGCAACCAAATTTCCCCAATCAGAAATCTTAAAGGTTGAGTACACGTACACATAGGCATAGGCGCCCAATACGGCGACAGATGCACCAATCAATGCGACAACACTACCCAAATTGGCGTTATTGTTTTCCGCAAATTGTTGATGCAATTGCATCTCCATTTTCTTAACGCAATCTTCATTGGAGGCAGTTTGTGTAGATGCTACGTCGCTGATGGTTAATACTTCATTATATTCACTAAAGTCCTCCGTCACACTATGTCTCTTACGTTCGGATTTTACTATTTTTATTTCTATACGATTATTCGTTGTTTTTACGTTATTTCACCACCACCTTGCGCGTGGCGCCGTTGCTCATCTTCACGATGTTCACGCCCTTGCGCATACCGTTCAGGCGCTTGCCGTTGAGGTCGTAAACGGCTTCCACATTGACCACGCTTGTGTCTTCTATGCGTTTCACGGCAGACGGATTCATCTCCACGATGTTGTAGAAATTCTTCCATCCCGTCGTGGACTTGTATTTCTCTGCTGTGCCATACGGAACATATAGCGTGGCATCTTTATAGGTATCATCCGAAAATGTGGTTCCATTTATGGCAAATGGATCTTCAATGTCGCAATAGATAGCCGTAAGATTTGTATATTGCCAGAAAGCCCGATTGTCTATAGAAGTAACACTTTCGGGTATATTGACGGTCGTAAGATTTTCGCACCTGCAGAAAGCATCTTCGCAAATAGAAGTAACTCCTTCCGGAATATTAACAGTTGTAAGAGCTGACTGCATGAATGTCCCGTATTCTATAGTAGTGAGATTCTTTGGGATATTGATGGAAGTGAGACTTTGACAACCCGAAAAAGCGAAATTGCCTATATACGTCACGTTATCCGGAACATTGACGGAGCTAAGATTTTTGCAGTTAAAGAAAGCATCGGCACCAATCGAGGTAAGGCTTTCGGGAAGGGTGATGGATGTAAGATTTGCACATTTAAAGAATGCCCCATAGCCAATCGAAGTAACACTCTCGGGAAGGTTGATGGATGCAAGATTTGTACATCCAGAGAATGCATTATCACCAATCGAAGTCACGGGGCCATTGATATTGACCGTAGTAAGGTTGGTGCATTCCGAAAAAGCGTTGGCGTTGATGGTGGTGACGCCCTTGGGAATCGTGACGGATTCTATATCCTTAGCACGAAACACGCTGCCGATGTCCGTTACGGTATAGATTATATATTTGTAAGGCCACACTCTCTTCGGAACTTCCACGTTTTTCTCATATCCGTAATATCCCGTCACGGTTGCAGTTTTTGTGCTATCCGTAAAAGAATAGGTGAAATAGTTGTCGTCTATCTCCACCAACGTGACATTGGTGATATAGCCGTCTTCCACTTTTACTTTTTTCGCTATACACACTGGTCTTTCCATATGGGATATACAGTGTATAGGCAACAACGTGATTGATGGAGCAAAAGATGGATGACGGGGGCGTCGTCATTAGACAAAGGATGTGTTTGGGGGTACTTTCATTCGTTGCATCCGAGTGTTTGATCTCTTTCGTGGTTTTCGGGAGATAGACCATAAGGTCTGAGCTGCATTTGGGGAAAATCATGAAGTCAAAAGTGGTAATTCCCTCTGGGATAACAACTGACGTTAAGCTGGTACATTCATTGAATGCAAAGTTTTCAAGATTGGTCAAACTCTCGGGGAGCGTGATAGACTTGAGATTGTGGCAACCGCTAAAAGCATACGTTCCAATGCTTGTCAGACCATCGGGGAGTGTGATGGAAGTAACGGAAGTGCCATCAAAAGCATGGCGTTCTATCTTGGTGATGGTCGTGGGAATTGAAATCGATGTTATGGTGGAGTCGCCATCGAAAGCAAATTGCCCGATATTCGTAACCGTGTAGGTCGTGCCCTTGTAGGTCACGGAAGAGGGCACTTCTACTTCCGTAGCGCTTCCTAAGTATTTGAATACGGTTGCTTCTGTGCCGGAGAACTTCCAAATAAAGTCTCCCACCACATTGTCGTCCGTCTCTACAATATTGTTGAACTTCTTCCAGTTTTCGGTGGACTTGTATTCATCTGCCATCCCATACAGCACATACAGCGTCGCCTTTTTGTATGTCTCTTCAGAAAACGTAGTTTCTTTTATATCAAATATTTTTTTGATGTCGCAATATATGGTTGTAAGATTGGAACATTCTCCGAAAGCATCAATATCTATAGAGGTGACACTTTCAGGAATATTGACCGTGGTGAGAGCGGTACAGCCCGAGAAAGTACTGATATCTATGGCGGTGACACTTGAGGGAAGATTGACAGCGGTAAGGCTGGTACAATCTGAGAAAGCTGCCCAACCTATGGAACTAACGCCCTCCGGGATATTGACGGTAGTAAGGGCGGTACAACCCGCAAAAGCACTATGACCTATAGAGGTGACGTTTTCTGGAATATCGATAGTGGTAAGACTTTCACAACACACGAAAGTAGCGCTCTCAATAGTGGTAATTCCCTTGGGTAGGTTGACGGTGGTGAGACCAATACACGCATCGAAAGCATCATAACCGATGGAAGTAACACTCTCGGGAATATCGATGGAAGTAAGACCAGAATAACCGAAAGCATTTCTGCCTATTGAGGTAACACTCTCAGGAATCTTGATAGCGGTAATACTTTCACACTTATAGAAAGCACTCTCGCCGATACTCGTAACCGTGTATGTGGTGTCGTTGTAAGTTACAGTGGAAGGAATCTCCACTTCGGCAGAACTACCAATATACTTGCTGACGGTGGCACTCGTTCCGGACGTGGAATATTCAAAATCGCCAACAGTGATGTTGTTGGCAAACATTTGCACTGCCACGAAGGCGAAAAGTGCGATGAGCGTAAGTCTTTTCATGATGGTTGTATTTTTAAGATTCATTATTATTCGTTGAGTGGGCGGACAGAGGAGGATGACATTCTCCGTGTTGCTCGGGGGAATTGGCTTCCACGGGCACAAGAAGGTGTGAACCTCCAGACATCCTCTGCCGAAAGGTTCTGCAATACCCGTAAGTTGGAGAATGAAAACCGGCTCACACCTGACGGATATTTGAACCCCCACCCAAGAGGATGGGCACAAATAATCACATCAGGAGAATCGAATTTCAGACTTCGAACCCTACTTACATTGAATTTTGCAGATTCTTCGGCGGATTCGAGCTTGATCGCTCTCATTATGTGTGTCGCACATGTGGTACGACACTGCAAAGATATGCAAATTTTCTGATTATGCGTTATTGTTGGCATCTTTTTTTAAATTTCGGCAAATATAGTCGCTTTCTTCGAAATGCCGTTGGTCCATTTTAGTCCTTTTCGCAAAAATCTTAAAAACGGGAGGTGGTGAAGGACAAAAAAGAGGCCGCGGAGAGAACGGGACAAAAAACAGCCGGAAGATACGGCGGACTTGAGGGAAAGTGTTACCTTTGCAACAATCTAGTGTAAAAACACATGGGAGGAGACATCAAGACACTCTTCCGACTGATAGAACAGATGACAGGACGGAAACTGAAGAAACCACGCGACTTTGACCGGCTGACCGAAGACATAAGGTGGCGCACACGCGAGCCCATTAGCACAACCACGCTGAAACGCCTGACGGGGTATCTCAAGGAACCGGTGACGCCACGGGAGATTACACACGACACGCTGGCACGCTTTGTGGGCTATGCCGACTATGATGCTTTCTGCCATGACCGCAACAAGGTGCAGAGCCACATGGTGATGTCGGAGCGCTTGTCGGCCGACGAATTGGGAGTGGAACAGCGACTGTTTCTGCGCTGGATGCCCGATCGCGTTTGCGTGATTTGCCACAAGGGCAACGCGCATTTCGAAATTGAGCGGGCGGAAAACTCGAAGCTCAAAGCGGGCGACACGTTCGACTGCCACTTGTTTGTTGCGCACGAGCCTCTCTACCTAGACCACGTGGTGCATGGCGGCCAGCACGTTGATGCGTATGTGGTGGGGAAAGGAAACGGCGTGACGTTTGAAACGATGGACGCGGCAGAATAATAATTGGTAAGACGACAGGAAGATTTACTCGGCATCGAGAGACGAGCGACCGATGAACAGCATGGGCTCGTTGGTGAAAGTGTAGGGTAGATTTTCGCAATTATTAAAGGCTTTGCGACCGATGGAGTGCAGACTGCGGGGCAGATCGATGCTCATCAGTTCGCCACACTCGGTGAAGGCCCATGCACCAATGAGTTGCACGGAGTCGCCCAGAGAGATGCGCTCCGATAGTGGGCGCTGGCAAACGCACTGCCGTGAATCACTCTGACCGACGGCGGAACGGCATAGGTGGTGCGACCGTTGCCGCCGGAATAGCGCACGAGTTCACGCATATCCTTGGTGAAAATGACACCATCCACGGAGCAATAGACGGGATTGTCGGCCGCCACGATGAATTGCTCGGCACTGTAGCCTGCTAGACCATCGAAAGCTCCATCGTCGATATTGGTCACGGTGCGAGGGATAAACACCTTGCTCACATCGCCCCGACCGCCATAGAAGGCGTGCCACCGGATGTGGGCAACGGGCAACATCCTACCGTGATAGACCACCGAGTCGGCAATAATGATTTGGTTGAGAAGTTGAGGATTGTCTTGGTTCGTCACGATCATGATGTCGTTTTCGTAGGTGTATTTCACGTTGCGAAAGACAACGCTGTATGCATCCACGTGCTCATCGGCCGACAGAGTGGTACCGCCTTGCTGGAATTGTGCCAGCCGCTTGGTATCGGTGAGCTGTTGCTCCAAGGAATCGGCAACGGCCGACAAATGGTCGATTCCTGATTGTTGCCTGCGATTCAGTCCCCACATCATTGCCACCACCGCGAGAACTTCGCACAACAAGAGTGCAAAAAGTGGCAGATTGTCTCTGCGTCGCAAAGCTGCCCTCACATCGGCCACGGCGCGCCGTTCTGCCTTGGTGTGCGACTCGTGAAGCCACTCCTTCAACGTCACACCGTCAATCCACTCCATCACGATACACGGTCCAACGCCCGCCACATCTTTGAAGTCCACCGCCTGCACAATGCCGCTGTGTTGCAAGCCTGAGAGCAGCTCAAACTCCTTGCGTAGGAATATGCGATAGACGGTTTGGTCGCGATATTCTGTCTTCAACCCTTTCAACAACCACCACCGACCAAGGCGCTTGGCCTTGACCAGCAGACTGTGCCCCTGCGAGGGAATCTCCATCTGGTCGGAAAACGCATCACTCACGTTTAACTCCTCGGGTGAAACAAAACCAGATGTCGAATTGTCTGTCTTCATCGTTGTGCAAAAGTAAGCGCATTCTTGCGTTTTTCAAAATATCGGACTATATGACAAAATTGCACACGTCTTTATTCTTCTCCCATTCGTTTTCTTCGGAAATATAGAGCAAACAAGCAAGTACCATTATTATTGTATAAGTTGGATGATATTGAGAGTGTTTCATAAAAGTGTGTCTAAGGTACACAGACTTCAGACACACTTTGTGAAACACTATCAGGAAACACGACCTGATCCCACCCAGAACTGGGGCTGCACAACTAGGACTGCATAGACGCCTAGATATGCAAGTTCGTTTCTGTACGGGACCGTTCCGGACTCGTGTCATCCTTTCTCGACATCTTTCCGTCTGCTTCTGTGGTTATCAAGAAAGAGAGGCTCCGACGGTCATTATTGACTATCGAAGCCTCTCTGCTCAATAAAGAAGGCGGCTACCTACTCTCCCGCATTGCATTGCAGTACCATCGGCGATGACGGGCTTAACTTCTCTGTTCGGGATGGGAAGAGGTGGAACCCCGCCGCTATAACCACCTAATAAGGGGTTGACTATCGCCACAAGCATAACTATAAGCGATGACCCACTGGTGCGGGTTATCGTGATAACCATCGCTCATGCGCTCTTTCATCTTACGATGATTTGCTTATGCAATCACCGACCGGATACATCTGAAAATATGGCCTCACGGCGGAAAGTCTCGGGCAATTAGTAAGGCTCGGCTTTGACGTCACCGTCTTTACACCTGCCTCCTATCTACGTTCTCGTCTAGAACGACCCTCAAGGGAGTCCTCATCTTGTGGAGGGCTTCGCGCTTAGATGCTTTCAGCGCTTATCCTGACCAGGCGCGGATACCCGGCGGTGCCCCTGGCGGGACAACCGGTAAACCGGAGGCCTGTCCGACACGGTCCTCTCGTACTAGTGCCAGACCCACGCAAGACTCCTGCGCCCACGATAGATAGAGACCGAACTGTCTCACGACGTTCTGAACCCAGCTCGCGTGCCACTTTAATGGGCGAACAGCCCAACCCTTGGGACCTTCTCCAGCCCCAGGATGTGACGAGCCGACATCGAGGTGCCAAACCACCCCGTCGATATGAGCTCTTGGGGGGGATCAGCCTGTTATCCCCGGAGTACCTTTTATCCTTTGAGCGACGGAGTTTCCATACACATCCGCCGGATCACTATGCCCCAGTTTCCTGCCTGCTCGGGATGTCTCCCTCCCAGTCAAGCACCCTTATGCCATTGCACTCTATAAGGCCGGTTACCAATCGGCCTGAGGGTACCTTTGGAAGCCTCCGTTACGCTTTTGGAGGCGACCACCCCAGTCAAACTACCCACCAAGCAGTGTCCGCGCTCATAGCGCGTTAGACCTCAGGCAGCGGAAGGGCCGTATTTCAAGGATGGCTCCGCACAGGCTGGCGCCCATGCTTCATAGCCTCCGGCCTATCCTACACATCCGATGACCAAGGGCAGTGCTAAGCTGTAGTAAAGGTTCACGGGGTCTTTTCGTCCCATCGCGGGTAATCGGCATCTTCACCGATACTACAATTTCACTGAGCTCATGGTTGAGACAGCGTCCGGATCATTACACCATTCGTGCAGGTCGGAACTTACCCGACAAGGAATTTCGCTACCTTAGGACCGTTATAGTTACGGCCGCCGTTTACCGGGGCTTCAATTCAATGCTTCATCCCGAAGGACTGACATCTCCTCTTAACCTTCCGGCACCGGGCAGGTGTCAGGCTGTATACTTCATCTTTCGAGTTCGCACAGCCCTGTGTTTTTGTTAAACAGTTGCCTGGACCTATTCTCTGCGCCTCCCCCGGAGGGAAGGACCCTTTATCCCGAAGTTACAGGGTCAATTTGCCTAATTCCTTAACCATGAATCTCTCAACGCCTTAGTATGCTCTACCCAACTACCTGTGTCGGTTTGCGGTACGGGTACCATGAAAATATGCTTAGCGGATTTTCTCGGGAGTATGATTACCCTCACTATCAGCATTGACCGAAGTCGCTGCCGTACTATCGGATTTCAGCTCTCAGAGTGGATTTGCCTGCTCTGATCAACACCTACTTCCTTCAACGGGAAATTCCGTTTCCCCGCGGAGGTGTCACTGCTCCGTCTCCACATCGCTCCTCATGGTAGTAACGGAATATTAACCGTTTCTGCCATCGCTCTCGCCCTTCGGCTTAAACTTAGGACCCGACTGACCCCGGGATGATTGGCATTGCCCGGGAAACCTTAGTCTTGCGGCGGAGGGGGCTCTCACCCCTCTAATCGTTACTTATACCTACATTTGCTTTTCCGTAAGCTCCACACAGCATCACCACCGTGCTTCAAGGCTAACGGAATGCTCCCCTACCGATACTTTCTTAAATGCTATCCCGCGTCTTCGGTGTCTGCCTTATACCCGATTATTATCCACGCCCGGGCCCTCGACCAGTGAGCTGTTACGCACTCTTTGAATGAATGGCTGCTTCCAAGCCAACATCCTGGCTGTCACAGGGACCGGACTTCGTTAGACTAACTCAGGCAGAACTCGGGGACCTTAGACGGCGGTCTGGATTCTTCTCCTCTCGGGCACGGACCTTAGCACCCATGCCCTTACTGCACTGCTACTAATCGTGAGCATTCGGAGTTCGTCTGGACTTGATAGGCGGTGAAACCCTCGCATCCAATCGGTCGCTCTACCTCTCACGATGAACACAGCACGCGGCACCTAAATGCCTTTCGGGGAGTACGAGCTATCTCCAAGTTTGATTGGCCTTTCACTCCTACACACACCTCATCCGGAAGCTTTTCAACGCTTATCGGTTGGGACCTCCATCCCGTGTTACCGGGACTTCATCCTGGACATGTGTAGATCACTTGGTTTCGCGTCTACCACTGACGACTTGAACGCCCTGTTCAGGCTCGCTTTCACTGCGGCTACGGTGCTCTAACACCTTAACCTCGCCGACAACGGTAACTCGTAGGTTCATTATGCAAAAGGCACGCCGTCACTGCATAAAAGCAGCTCCGACCGCTTGTAGGCGTATGGGTTCAGGAACTATTTCACTCCTCTCATCGAGGTGCTTTTCACCTTTCCCTCACGGTACTGGTTCACTATCGGTCTCACGGGAGTATTTAGCCTTACCGGATGGTCCCGGTAGATTCGCGCAGGATTCCTCGTGTCCCGCGTTACTCAGGAGTCCACTAAGCTTGATCTAACTTCGCATAAGGGGCTGTCACCCACTATGGCCGTTCTTTCCAAAACGTTCCGCTCGTCGTCTCAATACTATAACGTGGTCCTACAACCCCACTATTGCATCGCTACAACAGTGGTTTGGGCTCTTCCCCGTTCGCTCGCCACTACTAGGGGAATCATTATTTATTTTCTCTTCCTGCAGGTACTAAGATGTTTCAGTTCCCTGCGTTCGCCTCTCATATCTAATATGAGATGACAGTCCTTCAGACTGCCGGGTTGTCCCATTCGGAAATCTACGGGTCAAAGGTTATTTGCACCTCACCGTAGCTTATCGCAGCTTATCACGTCCTTCGTCGCCTCCGTGAGCCTAGGCATCCGCCATACGCCCTTTCTTACTTTCTTCGCCTGCATCATCTCGTTTCTTACGCTCCATTCTAAAAGAACAAAACTAAAAAAAACAAAACAATGAGCTCATACTTTCAGCTGTATCTGATTCGTGAAATTGAATCGCATCAAACACACATCTTGTATATATGTACACTATTGTATATATGTACACTCATATACCGCGTACATAAGGTACATCATACACTGTGTAGAGTGATGCCTTCTTTTTCGCGCATTCGCTTCTTAGTTATCATAACTAAAGTTACTTACAGTTTGCTTGTGTCAATATGTCAAAGATCGCTTCCCGACAAAGAAAACCTTTCACGGCTTCCAGCGGAAATGTGGAGAATAACGGATTCGAACCGTTGACCCTCTGCTTGCAAAGCAGATGCTCTAGCCAACTGAGCTAATCCCCCGTATTCCTTACGATAGGATTCTTTAAGTAGTCCCAGGCAGACTTGAACTGCCGACCTCCACATTATCAGTGTGGCGCTCTAACCAACTGAGCTATAGGACTGCATTCAAAGCCCGGATACTATCCCCAGCTTCATCTTTCTCGATCTATCTAAATTACAAACAAAGAGAGAAAGCGTACAAAAAGCTACGCTCAAGTGAGATTGATAAAAACCATTCACGACAATCTGCTCCCTTCCCAAAAAGAAAAAAAGCACCTCGCCGTCTTGTTTCCTCATCTTCTTAAGATGAAACAATCCATACTAAAATGTCTCGCTCCAGAAAGGAGGTGTTCCAGCCGCACCTTCCGGTACGGCTACCTTGTTACGACTTAGCCCCAATCACCGGTTTCGCCCTAGGCCGATCCTCGCGGTCACGGACTTCAGGCGCCCCCGGCTTTCATGGCTTGACGGGCGGTGTGTACAAGGCCCGGGAACGTATTCACCGCGCCATGGCTGATGCGCGATTACTAGCGAATCCAGCTTCATGGGGTCGGGTTGCAGACCCCAATCCGAACTGAGGATGGATTTAACGGTTCGACAGACGTTGCCGGCTGCCTGCGCTCTGTACCACCCATTGTAACACGTGTGTAGCCCCGGACGTAAGGGCCGTGCTGATTTGACGTCATCCCCACCTTCCTCACACCTTGCGGCGGCAGTATCCCCAGAGTGCCCAGCATCACCCGATGGCAACTAAGGAAAAGGGTTGCGCTCGTTATGGCACTTAAGCCGACACCTCACGGCACGAGCTGACGACAACCATGCAGCACCTTCACAGCGGCCCCGAAGGGCGTCAACATCTCTGTATCCTTCCACTGCAATTCAAGCCCGGGTAAGGTTCCTCGCGTATCATCGAATTAAACCACATGTTCCTCCGCTTGTGCGGGCCCCCGTCAATTCCTTTGAGTTTCACCGTTGCCGGCGTACTCCCCAGGTGGGATGCT
>Ga0065711_1000015_pt1 | contig 207970 bp, 106 predicted proteins | sample Hoacrofraction12_FD_59098 | JGI IMG/M metagenome (GOLD analysis project Ga0065711, IMG submission 59098) | Hoatzin crop microbial communities from Cojedes, Venezuela - Epithelial fraction 12 v2 (version 2) | ecosystem: Host-associated > Birds > Digestive system > Esophagus > Crop | place... | reverse complement strand
CCCCTTCCCCTTCCCCTTCCCCTTCCCCTTGCCCTTCCTCTTCCTTTTGCCCTTCCTCTTCCCCTTCTTCCCCTTCCCCTTGCCTTTGCATTTTCATCTTTGCCTTTTCCTTTTTGTCTTCTTTCTGTAGAATGAAAATTAAAGAAAGTAATGGAGACCTAGGTACAATAGGTTCTCTTATTGATGAAAGCAAGCTCCTCAGATGAAGCACAGTTCTGGAGACAAGACAGACTCTGAATTGCTCAAACATGCAATTTCTGGCTATTTGCAGTTTACAGAGAATTCCAGGGTCTTTTGCAGCTCACCAGATGAAAGGCTGTGAGTCCTGACAGTGTAACTTCAGGTGTTCGTGAGTGCTGTACTGCAAGACCAACCAACAGGTAGGCCAGCAATGGACTAACAGGAAACAAATTGCGAGCTCCAGCAGGCCTTTCTTCCTAGTCTGCATAAATTACTGACGGGCTAGTCTAACGTTTAAGAGAGGCTGATGTCTGTTATCCAGTGGTAGATATTAGGGCTCTGGGTGTAACGACTGCCCTGCTCTGTCTGCACCAGGCAGTGATTCTCTGTGGTCCTTCTCTTCCCCTCAGGGCACCCCTCAGGTGCACTAAGTGCCCTCATGGGAGGTTGAACCAAATTTGAGTACAAAACCAGTCTAAGAGATTGATTATGAGTGATGTTTAGTGTTTATTAGCAGTCAAGCCTTTTTAGGAACCATACTAAATGTAAAAGAGTAACTCTCTCTTTCTCCCTTGTTCTCTGTCAGTCTGTACTCACACACGTGCACACACATACAAAAGCCCGAATTAATTTCAGGAATGCCCAGATGTCACTGAATGTGCTGGAAGGCGGCATCAGTGCAAGGCTGATACCATGAATGTTGCTACATTTGAATGCTGCCGTCACTAGAAAAATGCTAACCCGGTAATTCAGGAATGGAAACCAAGCCATTTTATCCAGCTTGTTATCAAGATACCGTATATTCATAGAAGACTAATTAATCGGTGTCTTAGCAAAAACAAAGACTGGAGATCTGCCATAGGACCTAGTGGCACCTGGGAGTCCCTGACAATGCTTGTAGGCCACACAGAGCATTTTTGTCAAAAGGCATCGAGAGTGGAAAAATGCAAGCAGGAGGAGGTAGGGGGGTAAGAAACCCCAGAACCCGACCCTTTGGTTATGCTGGGGGTTCTTTCCCTTTTATTTCTGTGCATGCAGAAAGCAGCTGATCCGATACCTTCTGCAGATAGATACAAATACATTCACAAAAGCTGAGAACATCTTGTACACAGATGTGAGTCAGTACTTGGCAGGTGGCTAACTGGAGTCAGATTTCCCAGACAATAATTACATTCTCAAAAAAAGAATTAAAGAGACAAGAGAAGAAGGACTCATTCTCACCACTCGAGAGTATGAGCTCTGAAGAGAAATTCCCTTTTCTTTCCACATAGTTGATTCTGCATGACTTCAGGTGCTGACTGCGTAAAACTTCAAGGAGAAATATTATAAATCTTATCTTTTTTCAAATGGGTGCAGGTTAGATTTGAATAATTGTTTCTGTCCTCCAAGCTGTCCAGCCAGTTCTGATCTGAGAGCTGTACAGACATAATAACAAGGTAGTATGGTGTTCAAACATGTCCTGTGAAAAGTTCAGTATAGCTATCACTATAGCTGGCCAAGAAAAATGGCATGTGGTGCACCATTTGTTTTGTTATTGGCTGTGGGGCAGAAAAACATTTCCATTGCAAGACATCAAATGCACCTTGAGGACTGTGAATTCAGGTGTGTCTGCTGCTCCTATGGCAAACAGCATTCAGTTTCCTCTCAGCCCTGTGGGACAGTGTCTCAGGCTTACAGTGCATTTTCTGATTTCAGCGTGAGCAGCCAGACGTGACCAAAACCAGAGTTGTAGGTGGATTATGAATCTGTATATTGTTGTTTGACTTTTAATTGCTGGTGATTTCATATTTTGCTTATTCTCTGATAATCGGTCTTTTTACAGATGTTTGAAAACTGTCTTTTCCAAAACAACAAGACATGAGAAAATGTTTATCTTTGGTAGAAAATCTGTGTCTGTCTCTCTACCTACATGCCTACTTACCTGTCTGTCCGTGAAAAAGTGAAATGCCAAGACTCAGGACAAGTTAGTTTTGGGCACAGCAGTATAGATGAATCTTTGTGTTCAAATTTTCTGATGAAAGGGCACACTCTTGTGTCAGCCTGTCTCCCGTAATGAACAAGATCTCTCCAAGTGAGGTGGCTGTGGTGTGCCCAGAAGATGCGGTTTAACCAGACACCTATGCCATGTCTAAAGAGGGAAATACGAGCATAAAGCCCACCAACTATAACAAGTTTAAGGCATTATGATACCATTTCTGTTTCCAGTGAGGGCTGAAATATTATAATATTTTAATATTTTTTTGTTAATCCTTACCAAATTTTCTGTTGAAAGTCTTTGCTATCTTTATTCCTCTTCACTCCCAGTTCACAAGGCAGCTCTAGATGTTTTCTGTTTGTTTAATGCAGGATAGGGGTAGGCCATGAAATAATGTGATCTATATAGGGTTCAATCTTCTCAGGAACTGTATCTGAGACAGTGTGAGGCACAGGTACAGTGTTAGGCTGTTCATGGGAGTTTTTAAGCTCCAAGCTGCAGTTTGTCCAAGATGTTAACATTTTTGCTGTAATAACGTCCCTTGGCATGCATGCAGCCGTTCAAAGAAAGCTGAGTGAGTGGGAGTCACATCTCCATGAGAGCCAGATACCACCACAAGATCAGTGGGATGTAATACTTTCCAAGTCACAGAAGTGTCCTACCTAGAGATGGGACAATAGCTCAGAACTGGATGTATTTTTTATTCATTTTAATAGGAGGGAGAGAGATTTAGTGAAAGGCAAAGTGCAAAAGCTAATAGATAGACTATATACAAAAAAGCCTCACAAAAGTACTTTGCTGGTGAGATTAAATATTGCAAGAGATAATTAGTCTGTTGTGATACTTGAAGACTAAAACAAAGGAATTTTTTTATATCGTCAGCTTCCTTTTCCCAAGCAAATTCCTGAGGATACTTATGGCACACAGCATTAGAGCTTCCACTTGTTTTCTATGATTGAAAGCCTCAAGGTTACCCAGCAGCTGTTCAAGGAAACACTGCTCTCGGCAACAAGCAGTGCCCTCAGTTCAGTCCTGACTATGGCCAACGGGAATCTTCTGATTGACTGAAATGCAGCTGGATTGAGCTCTAAGAGATTAAACTTTCCGAGGCTCATGAGAATGCAGAAGTTCCTAAGCATACATTTATCTTTGGAACCATCGTTTGCATGACAGGTATCCTAAGAAACTAGTTTGGGCTGATAACACCATCCTAGGCTTCTGCACATGGTGCTCAGCCCCCCTCATGTTGCAGTGCGGACAGCTTCCTGAGGTGCTGGGTCCATTCTGCCCAGGGAAAGGACACCCAGGGCCTGCTGACAGCCTGTACAAAGCTTCCAAAATACTGGGTGTATTGAGCGGAAAGCTTTCGTGGTTTGTCCGTTCCAGTCCTCACTGCTGAGCAGAACTCCAGTGTGGGAGGCTGGCAGTGAGGGTCTGGCTCGTCTCATTACCTGCTTGCTTGGTTTTGGCCTTTCTGAGGACATGCAAGCTACTTGAAGGGAATACATACCCGATGGCCTGAAATAGCATTTCTGTTACTGGGCCCCAGATGCAAGAAGACATGATATAAAAAGTGTGTTATAAAAAGAGCTAAATATTGATCTGTTCCTGTGGTGAATGGGCGTGAATGGGCTCGAAGTGTTGTGCTGTTACTTTTGTGGGGCTCTGAGAGGAGATCACTGTTTATAAAAACAAACAAATAAACGAGCTAATTAAAAGTCTTTCAAACCCAATAGTCTCTGATCTTCAGGACTCTGGATGCCAGCTAGTTCTGAATCAGGGCTGCAGTGTCCAGTTTCACTTTAAGCAATATCTTATACATTAACGGGCACTTAGGGTAGGATTTATCCTGCCTTACTTAGTCATCAAGAAGTAAGTCTGCTTTCAGATGTCCTTGAAGAATTTCTTAATCATCTGGCTTTTGAAAAACTTGTTTTCCACAGCTTCTTTTAAAGAGGAAACCTTATGTGATGAGGAATTCGGCACTCACTGGGCCAGGAAGAGAGGGAGAGAGAACACGACGCTTCAGGGCTAGCAGGTTGCGGGGCAGTTTCTATGTTTTACCCAAAGTGACTCACTCTTCTTTGGGCATCAACTGAAAACTTGAGGAAAGCAGGTACCAAGGCTCAGTCTGTCCCATCTGACTGGCTCTAGACAGCTGCAAGGGATGGAATGCAGGTGGTTTAGCATTCAAGTCCCAGGTGCCCAGCTCTGCTGAGGTTTAGTACAGAGGAAACTGGAGATCTAAGCCTCTGGGCACAGCCAGAAAAATTTAAGTTTGCAATACCTACTTTTTCAGAAGTTAGTTCTGCTTTGGGATCTAATGTCCAGTCTGATCCACACACACTGTGTGTGTCCTGTGCCTTAGTCTGCACCTGCATCTACTCCTCTTATCCCCAGCCTTGCCACTCCTGCTCCCTTACAGGATTATTTTTATTTTGACCTATGACCTCTAGCAAGCAAGTATTTTTGGCTGGGTTGAGTTCTGTATCAAAAAAACATTCTCCTTTTGGAACAAAAATAACAGAAGAGAATCTGTAATTCTCTGTAACGTCTCTTCTGCTTAAGCAGTCACTTCAAGGGTAAAATGACCACCGGTACCAAATGGAGTTTTGTTAATGGGGCACTGACATGGAATAAACACTTAGTACTGTTTATTCTAAATTGAGCATAAAGTTATAAATGGAGAGCATACCACTAGCATCTATTAATACTGGGCCAGATTCTACAGCACTCGCTACATCCAAAAAGTGCTTACTTGCACCAGCAAGTTCTGTTTAAGTAATGGTGCTTTAATTGCTTTTTGGCTGCCTAATCTGGCCCGCATTTAGGGATGCAACAAGACTTTTTACAGCGTTGGTAAGATGATAAAAACAGTTTATGGAAAAAATTTTAAGCTCTTGAAGAAAGTGATAGCTGATGTCATAAGTATCATTCTTTCCATATCCTTCTTATAGCAGTGTAGAGTGGGGATCTTCTGCTGAAATGGATGCCAGTATTTCGAGTTTCACACTCGTTTTCAAGGGGTTATGACACCCCTACCAGTAGTCTGAGCAGAAGGTTGTCGTGGAAGTGGTTTTTTCCTATCTTGGAAAAGTGACATTGGATTTAAATTGCAAACTAAAGTAACTGTTAAGATTTGTTAGATACTTTCCTGAGACACTTGTTCATGTATTAAAACTACATGTGGCAGTAATTAGCAAAATCTTTACTTACTCTAAAAAGAAGGAAGTGTAGACCGGATGGAGAAGTGATGAGCAGTGTTATTTTTTCACCCCTTTAACCATTGTAAGAAATCTGTTTTTAGCAGCGATAGGTGTTGTGTCAGTACTAAAGAGGGGCTCGAGTACTGTGCAGATAGATGTGGTCTCAGTACCTCTTTCAAAAGACCTAGCACCTGTATTTCAACCTACTTTCTGTTGAATGGAGGGCGCTCAGCTGCTCTCCTGGGATCACACATAAAGGTGAGAGTTAATCACGCATCCACAAAGCCATGCTGCTGCACTGCTCCCACAGCACCATTCTGACAACTGTCCTAAGTGTGTCTGCAGTCCCTGTGTTTCCATCGACTCTTCCATTAGTGCTTCTCTTTAATTGGAATCTTCTTTCTTGTGTGTGGTTTTTTTTAAATTTATTTATTTTTTTATCCTGCATTGTATTTGTAAAAAATGGAAAAATACTCTATATGCATTGCCTTGCCAAACCAAACAAACCATGCTATCTTACCTTCTGTGTGAATCTTTTAGCACTCCTTATCTCTTGAGAAGTCTTCTTGTACGTCATCTTCACTTGAATATAGGTAACTATACCTATGTAAGTGGCTGTACCTGTAGCAGATGGACTGTTACCTGTTCACATTGAAAAAAGAGGCTTTACTGAAATTTCGTCTGCCCTTAGCCTTGTCACATTAGCCCTGAAGATATTTTCAAATGGTATGATAAGAATTTCTGACAAAATTTACCATCTATCTTCTTGAAACCGCTATTTCTAGTGTTATCCTTTTCCATTCACTGTGTACTTGGGGACCCCAACTCCTGTGACCAGAATTCAGATTCATCTCATGTAATCATTGCCATTTGAAAGCTTACTTTCAGTCCATACTAGCTGTCTAGGGTAGAGCTCTAATTGATTGAATTGAGCAATTCAGCTCACTGAAAGATTTGTATCTTGACATAATATTTTCCCTCTTTTAACTACAGAAGAAACCAGAGGAATTGGCTTGACCAGATGCCATAACCTTGGAGTGCCTAGGTGAGATGAGTCCTACTCCAGATCTGAACCATACTTCAGTATTACAGATGAGGTGGTGCAACAAGGTTTGAAGGAAGAGACAGTACTGCATGTCACCAGTTCCATTTGTAGGAAAGAGGGAACATGCCTAAAGCTGCTGGTACTGCATAATATATAAGCAACAAAGTGGTCTCTGTGCTAGCAAAGGCGGGGAGCAAAGAGGCTCCTGAAGATTCAAGTGGAGATTTAAGTGCAGAGAAGTACAAATTATTATGAGTGGCTCAAATTTGTTTATCAAGACTTTTAAAATGAAATCATCCGGAGATTTATAGCAAAGATTGCAATTTTGTCCTAAAGAAGGAGAAAACATTAGTCTTCTTTCAATGTTAAAACACTGTTCAAAGTTCATGATCTATCAAGATTTCCTAACCTTATCAGGAGAACCTGAAAGAAAATGTCTGAGAGTGGGTGTCACCAGACAAAAAGAAATAAACAGGGGCTAACATAACTACAAAATTCAGTATGTGAAAAGATACTAGGCAGACAGTCAAAATTACAAGAACAAATACACAAGAGGGCAGAACTCTTGCTGCCAACAATTACAGCAGTGTTACATATCGCTTGTGTTCTCACTTATGCTAACGTTATGCTAGTACATCTCACTTGATCTTTCTGGATGTAGTCCTGATTTTCAGTGATGTGAAAGCAGAATCATCCAACATGTGCCTCTTGCTTTTACTTCTTGTCAGAACTAAGAGCTGAGGAAAGTAGAAACTTCTTGTGACTGTTGATATTACACCCTACCGAAGATTGGGCTGAGAAGGAGGAACTGAATAGCTTTGTATATATTCTTCTGTTACACAAGAAATTATTTTTAAATGCAATCAAAACATTGACCCTGGATCCTATTGCACTTAACAGTGGTGTTAAGAGTTCTTGGCTTTCTCTGATTCTGACTTTGATGAATTAACATGTTATTCGTGACACTTTAACATACTTTAATTGAATAAATTGTGAATTTTCAAACACCAATTAGTTTCTTACGTAAAATAATTTAAAAGTATTAGAGTAAAAGTTTCTGAGTGTAGCAGTTATTTTTACTTTTTTGTGTGTTTGTTTCAGTGCTGGTGAATAGGTCAGCTTCATGCCTGGCTATTACAGTCATTACCATTGCTACTACGACTACAGCTATGCCATGGAGAAACATTTTGAGAAAAGGTAACTGCATCACTCTTGCCATAAAGAAATCTTAAGCTGTGAAGGCCTTTTTATAAAACGTCTAGGACAAGCAATGCTGCCCTCCCACTATTAGCAGTACTTCCTGTTTCAGATGTAAGAAAGATACAGGGAAAAAATACCTGGAGTTCAGGGAGGTTGTTTTTCTTCATTCTGAGAACTAGGGCAAAAGCCCAACTGGGCTATTCGCTGGTATCCTGAACTGTTATTATTCTCCGAGTCTCATTAAAACAAAAGAAAACAAACCAAAAACCCTGCCTTTGTCTCAGGTCATTCCAGAACATTTGCCCTTGCCTGTTATGTATCCAGGCAGGAAATGTTTTTCTTCATTTAAAATGAGCAACGCAAGGTTATTGTGGAGAATGCATGTAGGGCAATATGCTATCAGCACCCTCCAGTTGTTTATCATGGCCGTTTTCAGCCCAGACGGGGACACTAAGTTCTCTTGGATTCTCACTGTACTGGCAAAGTCATCTGTGTGTGACACCAAAAAAACCAACAACCACTTCCTGCTAAGTTTCAGAGGGTTAATTTGCTCAGCCTTATCTCACAGTTTCATTCCACTACTGAAAAGAAGTGCAAAGTTTTACAGCAGACTTGCCTCCTTGCTATAATGTGTCAGTGATAGCTGTATAGTTTTGCCTTCTCACATGCTTTATTTCTCTCTGGAAGGATAATAAAGAGGACTTACTCTCCTTTGCCCTGTGAATGGATGTGGGCTATGTCTAAGGTCACTTCAAAACGACAGACTCTCCACTGCATTTGTGGCTAGTGGCCTTTTCTATAAAAATGCATTGTTTTGCCAGAGGCAGCAGGCTGGGTAGGGTTATGGCATGCTGGCGATGCACAGGAATGCGAGGCTACTTCATAAGCACAGTTTCCAATCTCAGCATGTCTCTCCACAGCCATGTCGTGTTATGAAACTAACATGATGTTTTATGCACAAAGCTTTATCTTCTGAAGGCCAGCCACAGTGCCATGCAGGCGAGGAAGGTTTCTCTCTCCGGTCATGAGACCAAGAGCAGGGCAAGGGGAATCCTTCTTTTTGCACACAGGAAGAGGAGAGAGCTGGCAGCACACTTCCTCAATCCTTTTTCTAAAGAAAGCAATTTTCAGGGTATTCAAGGCTCAATGGTGTTGGCTGCTTGATTGTTTTATTTCCCAGCTTGTGAGAGTTCTCTATGCATATTTTATGTATGTCAACAACAAACAGCATTTTTAATTGCACCCTGAACAGAAATCAAAGCTCATTTTCCAACTGTAGGTGCCAGCTGGAGAGTACAGGGCTTGTTTTCTTTCTAAAACACAGACTTTCTTTTTAACCTCCGCAACTACCTCCCACTTCTTCTCCAAATACGTGTTTGATGCTTGGTAATGATCACGCTTGTGATATTACCAATGAGAGGAAAAAGGCAGGAGGGTGGTCAGGATGATAGCTGCAAATTTAGGAAACCTAAAATAAAAGCTCTGTCACAGACTTCCTGTGTTCTCGTGCACAACTCACTGAGCCACGGAGCCACAACAGGCTGCATTCGCCTCGATTTCTGGGCTTCAGTTTCACATCTGTCAAACATGAAGCATAGGATTTCTATTGCATGTCTTTATGGAAATTCAAATTGTGAAGTTCCTAGCTATTTGCTGTAATGGGGGCCACAGTGATTTTTAAACTAAGACCTCTGAAGGGCACCGTTAAGATACATGGCAAGAGGACTTGCTTTTACTACTTTGTTTATTCTCATCATGAGGAAGCTCAGTCTGAGCACAAGAATAAGTGTTGTGGAACTGCAGATGAGAATTTCTTTTTCAGGAAGAGATGAATAAATCCTTGCAACCTTGTTGGGAAAAACTGGTCCTCTCTCCTCAGGTTTTCCAGAAGAATAAGTGTAAAAAAATGGATGAAATAATAAATTCTTCTGAAAAATTAGGGTTTCCTGTTGAGTAATCCAAGGCTTTATTGTTTCTTAGGAAGCAGAGAGCTGCAGTCTCTTAAAAAGAAAGAATCAACCCACTAGGTAGCACAGACTAACACAGTAGCTGTTAGCACTTCATTTCTTGACATGACTCTGGAACTGTGTTTTTTTCCCCAAAGAATTCCCCAATGATAGTCTTCTGACTGTTTTTGTTTGTTTTGTGGGATTTAGAGTCCACTGATATCAGGTATTACTTAGAAATACAAGGGAATAGGAAAGTTATTTTCATTTAAAGAATTCTTTTACTTTCTTCTTGTCAGGTACCTTGCCAAATCTATCAGCAAAATACATCCCAATCCAGGGCCCACGCAGGTAGAAATGGAAATTATTTCCTCTGGTCAAGAGTTAAAACAGTGGGCTTTTGCAAATAACATACCCAAGCACTGTGGTTGCAGGGCTTTTTGAGTGAACCAGCATAAGAATCAGTTTGCAATTATCTAACATAAGTGCGCTGCTGCAGTGGGAAAGTAGTCCCTGTGATCTGGGGGCTGAAGGTCAGTGCTAGAGCGGCCAGCACCAACGTAGTGTGAGGAGCAGAACAGAACCAACCCAGAGCTGCCCAGAGCTTGACTCAACTTGGCAACACCTACTGCTGGCAGAAGTAGCATTTCAACTGGACAAGTTATTCTTCAGTTTCTTGCCATAAAAGATTAATGCCTAGTTTTGCTGGTGCAACACAACCATAAACGCTTCTGCAACAATGACAACTTCAGAGTGACAGCTGTTTTGTAATCACCGATGTCACCTGCAAAGTTTTTAGCTAGCTGCTACGCTGAGAAAACTTAGAAGAACAGAGTTATTTTAATTAATGGTTTCTTCTCAAACCTTAATGTTGTTAACTTTAAGAAGTCATTAGAATGCTGGCGTGAACAGGAGACAATGCTTATGGGTTTTAATGAATGCAAATGTGGGAAGGAACCCGTTTTCCTCTTCTAAGAAACAGATGGGATTAATCTAAAATGACATAATTACTCCAATCAGGCCTTCTTCAGTGAAAGGCAATAAAAATAAGAGCCTGTGATTATTTCTATATTTCTGAATAAAAATGTTGATGCCATTAGCTAAGAAATATTTCAGTGACAGTTTGAAACAAATGCCTACAATACACTTTTAATGTAGATTTTAAAGGTTCATTATTCTTGGCTAATTGCATGCCAGTTGATCATTAAAAACAGATTTGCTGAGGCTTAGGAAGCATGCATCCTTTACATGAAAGTTAATCCTCAGTAAACATACTTTTAACAGTCAGTTGGCTCACTTTATATGTACAGCAGGGAATCCAAGTCACAGAATGTTTGTAAGATGCTTACTTCAAAGTACTACTATCATTTCCCTGTTTGTGCTCGTACTGTCTTCTCTAATTAAATGGAAAACTGATTATTACATAGTCATAAGACACTTTTCTAATTTGGCTTTTGCCAGACCTTTGCAGGGGTTAATTTCTGGTAGATTGCCCCAGTTTAATATTGAAAGTGCATAAATAAGATGATGTCAGAAAAAAGGTTTGTCAGAGAGAAAAAAGTGCACTTCTTTCGTTCGTACAAAGAACTATTGCATGTGCATAGATCTGTATTTTCTGAAATACATAGTTCTGTCCTCAGCACAGTGACAATTCAGGCCTAAAGGGTTCAAGAATGGTCTTTCCAAGGGCTAGAGGCAGACTGAAATTTGTCTAGTGTCCTGTTACACAGAAAATTTCATACTGCAGATTCATTCAAAGATTCACAAACATCTGCAGCCATTTAAACTGGTTGTGTCAAAACAAAAAGCCTCACTCCAAATTCTCTTGAACATGGAAGACAAAAGGAGGTTAAAAATCCAGACCTCAATTTTTTTGTAGCTCAGTTGATCTCTTCCATTATCCAAGTTGTGGGTGAAAAGTGCTCTCACGTAAAAACCCTGTAAAAACAGGTGATGTCATCTTAATGTTGGGCAAAACTTGCTATTCTAGCTTAATTTAGTTTTGAGTTCTTGCCTTTATTTCAACACAAAATTCAAATCAAATTAAGATTTGACAACATAAAGAAAGAAGCAGATACAGACACTAAGCAGAACAGCAAACCTCCCCTCATTCTAATGCCAGTTGTTTTGTGAGATGGAGCATATCAAGTTTTTCCTTTCATTCTGATACCAATGTATCACCCATGCAGTGCTGGTCCTTTTTGTCTCAATTCTTTGTACTTTTTCTGTTAATTTTTTATGTTGAGATGTATATTCATCTATGTATTTATTATTTTAAATTTATTTATATATTGACTCCCTCCAGAACAACTTGAAAAATAAAGCATATAGTTATTTTCTCTGGAAAGTGTAAGGCTTTAAATCCCTTCTCTACTCAAAGATCGTTGCTTGTGTTCTCTCAGCTCTTCTGTGCCTTCTACACAATTATTCAATACAGAATTAGTTATTTTCAGACCTTTTGGTAACATTAAAATTTACACACATCTTGGTACGTATATCCCCTTATCACTGTAAAAGAAGAATGCTGCATCCTTCTTCATGCTGCTTGTTCTGTTAAAGGCCTGTATGGAGGAGGAAAGGAGTCTGCTTGCAGGGCTGCCCTGTGAGTTGGCCCAGCACTGTGCGGTATAATCCGGCTGTCTATACTGCCTGTAAAACCTGTTAGCATATGGTAGAAAAATGTCTAAAGAGTTTCGGAGAGTCACAGATCCTACTGTAGAGAAATTACTAGACTTGAAGCTTTTGCAGGGCCAGGGAACGAAATCCTGATTTCATTTAGGGCAGCGAGCATTTTCCCAGTGATGTTACCAGGTCAGATCTGGTCAGGTGAGATGCAGGGCCCCTTACTTCCAGCAAATCCCTGGCTATCAGTGGATCTGAAGAGGAGCATTTTGTCTCTTCTGGGGGAAGACAAGAATTCCTCACAGCTGAATGATCTGCAGTAGATGTGGCTGAAAAAAGATTTACCTTTTCCCTAGTCTATTTGGAGTGATCTCTGGTTGTGGTGCAGGTCAAGTAAATGACATAATGTTGTTTGCCTGTTGGTAGGCAGTTTGCCTGTCAGTTTTACTACAAGGGATCACAGGCTTAGCCAACAGTAAGCTATCTTGCTTTGTCTTTCTTTCTTTCCCTTTTGTTTCCTCCCAGAATAATTCAGACTTGAGATTCTCCAAACCACAGTTTCTTCACAGAGTTTTTTTCATCCAAGCCTCTGGGCGAAACAGCAGGTGCACCACGAGGTGGAGAACAAGCCTCCGGGCAAAATGCTGATGGTCGGGGTGCTGCTGACCCACTTCGCACAGCTGCCCAGGTGCGTGATTCCTCTGAGGATGGCCCTGCTCCAGAGAAGGGCTGGGCTCCCAGCGTGCTGTGTGTGCCCAGCTGCTCATAGCAAGGGGAGAAACAGACCTTTCTCATAAGCAAGTTGTCCTATTAGTCCTGAATCCGAGACTGACCTTTTCTTTTCTGGTGGAAGCTAAGGCTGGGTGGTCCTTGGCTGCTTGAAAATGGACATTCGGTTATGAACAGGGCTCATGTGATGATATTAATGATGGGCAATTAGTACAAGGAAATACCAGGCACATGGCCTGTTCTGCAGGGGGTCATCAAGCTAGACATGGTAGCCGTATTTCAAGAAAATGCCTAAAATCCTGAAGGTTTCCTAATAGCATTAGAAGTCTTATGTTCTTGAGCAAGGTAATCAAATCTCATGCTTCGGGGCACATGCTGGTCTCTGCAGGAACCAGGAAGGCATTTCTCCCCGTGAGAGCTTTATGCAGTTGTCTGGGTGGTTTCTATCTTTTCCCAGAGCAATGGTAAATGAAGGCTGCTGGAGACAGGATGCTGAACTGCACAGAGTAACCTCCACGTATGTGTGTCCCCATGTAGCGCTTTAAGGAGCTAAAGATTTTGAATCTTATAGAAATGAATGCAGTATGACAGGAAAGCTCCAACAAAATGCCTTCAAAGTGAAACCCTGGGCCAGCTTTCAGTCTCTATTAGATAGGTGCAGTGCTAATTGAATTCACTCCCAGAACAGAGAACAATACTTGGCAAGCCGTTTTTAGTGAGGAAAGATGATTAATGCCTTCTGTCAAGTGCTCATAAAGTGGTGTGGCACTTGTACATAATGTCTTTTCTCTTCTTAGGTAGGATGCTAGTGACCACATCAAAGCAAAGCAGAGTGTTCACAGCATCAAGTCTTTGTTCTCCAGCTTCTCTGTATGCCCACCTAATAAAATCTGTGCCCTATTTTTGGCTGCCTTCTGCTCCTCTTCTACATTTAGTTGTCCCTGTGGCTTTTTCTCTTCCTTTTATTGTTTTGCTTTTCATTCTCTTCTTCCCCGCTGAAGGAAATAATTTGTCAGTTGTTAATGATGATTTTACTTTGATATCGCTAATGTGAAATATTTCAATCCAGCACAGAATATGATGCTGCCACTTTGTTATTACCAAATTGAATTTTTTTCACACAGGAACATTTCTATATGCACATATATGTACTTAACAGTAGCATGGAAGGAGGCAAATTGCTCCAGCAAGGCAACTTTTGCCTTCAGTTCAAGACAAGACTTCTCACTTCTTTCTGCCTGGAAAACAATATTTAAGTATATTTTTCTCATGATGTCGCAGTCAATGTCCTTTTTGACCCCACGGTCAGTATTTTTCTCTAGAGATACTCCATATGTATTGTCATTATTTTTCACAGCCTTGTAAAAGGTGTGATAGTGCAGCTGAGGAAGAGTTAGGAAATGCTACCTCTCAGACACTGGAGTCTAGAAAAGTAATTGGTTCCTCAGTCACTTTGTCAATTTAATCACCAAAATTTCATCACCTGAGTTTGTGCAGAATGAAAGCTAATCTTCTGAGAGAACTATGACAAAGTAAAGAAATTGATCTGTCATTTATTTTTTATTTACTAATTAAAAGAGGAAAGAAACCTGTCCTCTGTCCAGTGGAAAATACAGAAGTAGTAAATGAATAGGTACAAATTTAATGCAGACCATAACAGTGTTACCTTTGTGATTTCACACGGAAACAGCAGAACAAGGCAAAATAGTTCACACAAAGTGCTACCATCAGAGAAAAGCCTCCAGCTTTCATTTTTCTTGGGATTATCCTTTCTCCTTGAACACAAAGTATTGCTGCGTGTTAGGATCTACCCAGACATGCTGGAGCACATAAGCTCTCAAAACTGTGCAGCTTTGAGGAGAAGCAGCAAACAAGGGGTGAGGCAGGAAAATAAGGAGTGACAGCATGTTTCACATGATGGTCTCTTGTACCTATTTCTCACCAAGGATGATTTGATTCTGCTTTACATGTCCTTGTGAAGTTGTGTGACTTTTAAAATGTTATGATCTCCTTGTTCTTCTATAGGGTTTGGTGCAAACAGCAAACGTGAGAAGAAGTCTGAAGGAGATGAGGACTATGGATTAAAAGAAGTAGTTTGGGGTCCATTCCAGTGATTGGAGTGATTGACCTGAAGTGGGAAAAGACTGAAGCTATTATTTGTGATGCGAAAGGAAAAAATTAGGAAGGACAGAGTTTTAAACGGCCTTGGGGAAAAGGACAATTATTACTCTCATCCAGGAAAAGAAGGAAATCCAGTAGAGAGAGAAAAGAATATGATCTGAACTTTTTGTCAGTGGTTTTGCTTTTTTGTGGACTGGAATGCTGCAATACTGGAAAGCAGTGGAAGCAGAGATTATGGCAAGCGCAGCTGCAGATATACAGAACACAGGTACAAACAGCTTCTCATGGCTGATCTATCTGCTCCACTGCTTCAGCAGAAGACCACCATACACTCAGTGCGAGACACTAAAAGTAGTCTGTGATCATCAGCCAGTCAGTCAGAGGCAACTCACTGGAGCAGAGTGAGAGGGGTGCATAGCCTGCAGAGTTGTCAGTGGGTTTGAAGGTAAGAGCAACAGAGTATCTGGGCAGGGAGAGGAGTATGTGGGAGGGACATGTGAGAAGGTGAGTCTGTTCCACCTGGAGCAATGAAGGAGCCAGCTTTGTTGCCATTGCAACATCACTTGCAAAACACAAGCCCAATCGCTAATGAGCTTAGCTTTAAAAATCAGAGAAAGCCTTTCTTGCCTCAGAGTACTTGTTATGTGCTCAGAATGTGCTGTTCTCTTTCCAAAAGCTTTTCATCTTAAAGTGGGTTTTCGCCAACAGGTCTGAGACGGAGTTCTGTGAAACAGCATGGCAAAAGAACAAGACTGCGTGCCATTCAACTTTAATAAGTCATGGGAGAAGATATTGTTTAGCCTTGCAGAGTTTATACTCTCAGATTTATAACTGTTAGCAATTAAAAGGAAGCAAGCCATCCTGGGCCTCCCTCTGCTCCAGCTCTTACAGGACCCGGTGTCCTGCATCCGGCATGGCTCAAGGGTCTATGTCCTTTTTGAAAGAGAAGGGAATAATTGGGTTGGCTGCTTCTTGCTAGCAATGCAAGTGGCTCTGTGGGCAGTGGGGAGAGTTCATGGCATCTCCAGGCCGGTTAGGGAAAAAGGAGAACATTGCTAAACTCTTCCCTCCTTGCAGAGCAGATTTTTTTGTTCTGTTGCCATCACAGTGACTCCAGTGTTTTGGATCCTTGTGCAAAGCTTTGGATCCTGAAGACATGGGCTGGGGAGCAAGTGGACATGCAGATCTCAGGGAAGATGAGCAGGGATGCAGGATGATAGGAATGGGGGAGCCTTCTGTTACACAGGAGACGTATACAGACATACGGGCTTTGTATAGACATTAAAGAAACCAAACTTCCAACTCTTAAAATAAGAAGGTTATGAATGAGTTTTTAAACTGAAGAGCATTTAAGGAAGCTGATGGGTATGGAAGAGCTCATGGCTTGAGACAATTTTTCTGTTCTGGATTCTGCATCCAAAAAGGAGACAGATCAGAGGAATGACAGTCACATAAGAAATGGAAAACTGTCATTTGGACTTCCGGGAACCAAATGACCGGTGTGCTTGCTTCAAGAGGATTGCAAGGAGTCTGATAAAGAAGATGAGAAAACTGTAGTACATAGCCCTTCATGAAAATATTGACACTGGGTATGCCGGGGCCTTGGTGGAAGAAAGATCACCATGGTACATGGTGGTACAAAATATGCCTGAAAACATAGTAAACTCTTCTGTCACTGTAGTAATATTAGAGGTTAGTGAGAACCTAACATAAAGGTAGATTAACTAACAAATTAACAGCCTCGATGAGTAACACCAAGTTTGTACAGGCTGAAATTCCAGGCCTAAACAGGAAGAAAAATAAGTCATCAGGTCCCTATCTCCAGCTGTCTGATGAAGTAAGCAACGAGTGCCATCCTAGGGAGATGGAAATGCGGTGCAGGTAAGAAGGTAAGGAAGTTTGAATGAAACAAGGAACAGCATTGCACGCTTTTTTGTCCGCACCTTGAATGCGGCATGCCACTCTCATCCTGGCGTCTGAAAAAGGGTGTATTTGAACTGGAAAGAGTTCAGAGGAGGGCAACAGGGATGGCTGGAGATACAGAATGCCTTCTGCATGACAAAAAATTAAGTAAACTAAGACTTTTCAGCCTGGGAAATAGACGACTCAGGCTGATGCAGTAGAGATCTGTAAACTTATGGATCACCCAGAAAGAGTAAGTATTGGTGGATGTGATTTAAATATCTCTTCCAACAGCAAAACTGCAGGACATCAAATGAAGCTAGTAAGAGCCAGATTCGAGGGGAAAAAAGTTAATTACATGGTTGTATTAGTCCAAGCTGACCTAAGTTCAAAGGAAGACTGGATGAGTTCAGGCAAATTTGTTGAGAATTTCTAAACACACTGAAATGGTATCTGTTTCAGGATGCCACTGAGATGGAAATATTTGGAGGCTATGACAGTGTAATGAGGAAACATCACACATGCTTGCTTTATTTTTAGGATGTTCCCTTAGCATTTTCTTCAAGACACTGCTGGAGATTTTATAGTCTTGTGGTCTGAGGCACTGCAAGCTCTTCTGTTCTGTGTGAGAGTAATTCCTTATCCACATCAGTGTTGGCCAGAGGACTCCTCGACTGGGCCTGGCATGTACCTCTCCTGATGGGGCTTAGGCCTGGGCTGGGTGCTGTCAGAACATAGAGTAAAGCTTCGAGGGCAAAGTTGATATATGAATTTTCATGCCCACTGCCTTCCCCGTGACGCAGCGGTTGCCTCCCGTCAGTGCCAATGCAGCTCCCTCCGGAGCCACCCATCCTGTGACCCAGGGCAAAAATGCAACTGGAAAAACCCGCCCTCGCCATTTCAGTGAGGAGTTTACAGGGGAATCCCACAAAAAGTTGCCCTGGCGCAGCTGGGAGGGTGGTTGACCCGAGCCCCGGGTTGATGTTAACCAGCTGAAAGTGGGAAGGGGAAAAGGAAAATTCTTTGCTGAGAGAAGGTAAGAACAACTGCACCCTCCAGTGCCTTGATACAATTGTGGCATTGTGCTCTAATCACAGCAACAAAATAATCTGGACTAAAAAGTGCACCTTTGTTTTACAGAATCATTTTTACACCCCCAGTATTTCATTTATCCTGGGCAGAAAGCTACACACCCAAAACAGTTCAGTTGTCTCAGCTGAGGGCATGACAAGGGCACAAATAGGTGTTGGTTGCTTTTTGCTGCCTGACAAAATATAATGTGGACCCACTCTCTAGGAAATGCAGGACCCATAGAGCTTGGGGATTGATTTTTTTTGAAAAGTTCTTTTTTTTCACTTAGTCACTAAGGGTACTGGCTAGGTACATGGATTTTACTCTAGGAGATGATCCTTGCAAGAGTTTTTTAGGAAGCTTAAGCATAACGTAAGTACTAAGGCAACAAACAGAAAGCAATGGGAACTTAGAAGAATTTCTGCTTTATGTTGCCTAAATTCCAACCATGAATCTCATAAAAAAATAAACTGATGAGCAAACAGAACAGAAGAACAGACTGGTGAGAGGTATTGTCATGCATGACTTGATCCCTATATCCACTTCATAGTGATTTAGGCCTTCTGGAAGGCTTGTGCTGTCTTTGTCACCCACTGTTTGAGCTGTCCATATAGTTACACATAGCTACAGTCACCAGACCTGTGCACTCAAGTGGGCATGAGTATTCATTGCCAGTTTTTTTGTTCTAGCTCGAGGGGATAGAAGTTAAAGTGAAAATAAGTCATCTGAGAAGGGGGTTTTTTTGGTCATTCTGACTGGAAACAGCAGGGGCAGCATACGCTACACACTTTTGTCCAGATTTTAGTAAATTCTGATACAAATACAATTGGACTGTGAATGTTCAAGAGCTGCTGTATAGCTGAACTTATGTGCTAAATCACAGTGGAAGAAATACTGACAAAAGTGCCAGGTGTCTAGAGCAGTTTAAATACAACAGATCAAGCCTGCCTGGCTGCTGATGCAGAGTCCTGCCAGCTGGCTTATGGGGTTCGGGTACCAGCAAAGTACTTGGGCTCAGAGCCACAGACCTCCAACTCATGCTATCAGAGCAGAGGATGGTTTATTTTTGTTAAGTCTTGGATGTGAACATTTGCACAGTCACTTAAATAGGGTGAGTACTACCCTTGCTGAGACATATTCATTTCCTTTCACAAATTTGGGATAATTATTAGAACTGTGGCAAAACCACTTAAAATTCAGGGGGGCCATTGAGACAAAACACAGGCCTAAATTAAAAGTGGGCAATACAGCATCAAAAGAAAGAAAAACTGTCCATAGTTCGCAAGGAGAAAAAAGTCCCCATCAAAAAGGAAAAGCAGGTAGTATCATTATGACAGGAAAACAAAATACTGAGTGTCGGCTATTCTTCTTCAGGAAAGGAATAAATGATAGAAGGTAAGGAAATATTAACACATAGATTGAAGCCTCCTTTAGTTGAGGTGGTGGAGAGTTTCTTATTAGGGTGTACATCGTTGAACCACTAGGCTGCTAGAGGCTCAACCTCTGTCTGAGGCTGGTGGACATCGATAGTTACTGCCTTTGACAGTCAGAATAGAAAAAGGACTAAGCTGTACTGTGGGTGCCCTTTGTCACAGATGATACATCACCAGCAAGAGTTTATACTTTTGGCTGGCATGTCCTTCCCCAAGTGCCAGCTCTGTCTCCATGCTCTAGGGAAGACAGGACTGATGTTACTAGCAGATACATAACAACAAAAAGAACAAAGTGAATACTTCTGCCTCCTTCAAGTCCATTAAAAGCTGTTCACAGTCTTGTTTCTTGCTCAGAGTATTTCAGAAAGCCTCTTTACTGTCTTCCTACAGTGAGGATCCCAACACCTTAACCACAATAACACATTACATCACAAATAACATTACTGTAGGTAATGGAATATTTAACACTCTACATAAGTAATTTAAACCAGCTTACTGGCAGGAATAGTCTATATCTATTTCAGCCGGCAAAACAGAGGACTCACACGCCAAGTCCCTGCTGGGAAAGATTCTGGGACCATCCCAGTTCAGACCCCAGACCATGCCCAGGAACTGTTTGGGGGTGCTGGCTGGTAGGGACCAAAAGCATGCCTGGGATCCCTGTACAGACAATTGCATTCCAGTGCTTGGGACTGTTCCTGGGCACTGTTTAACTTACTAGCATAGGCACAGCCTCGTTGTCTAAAATGATGGACTCCAGAGAGCTTCTCAGCTCCAGAATCTGGATATGTCCCCTTGCCTCCCAACCGTGTTCTGAAGTGAGAAAAGGGAAATCTCATGCCTTGACTGCTCTGAGAAGGAGACTTGGATACACAAGCGAGAAGGGTGACTATCCAGACAAGGGTGGGACCAGTGCTCTCTGGCACACATTTTGTCATTGGTCTGTACCTACCCTTATATGATCAGGCATTTCCTAATTTATGAGTGTACTAGAATATGGACCTAAATAATAATGTTTGTGACAGCAGGATTCAGTCGGCACCTATTTTGCTTCTGTCCATTTTCTATGGAAAATGGCTATGTGTGCCCTTGAATTCCTTCTGTAGCACTATCTGGGCATGAACTCTTCTGTAATTAATCCAAACTATTTCAGTTCACAGCAATAACTGAGTGCAATTCATCTGAGAGGAATGATGTGTGTGATCCCTGTGGAAGCCTGGAAAGACTATCAGCGTGTCAGAATAATTTCACAGCTGAAGTAGAGAGGCCTAGAATAAACTCCACAGTCCCCATGAAGTGCTGCTTATTACTAAGAGCTTTGCTATATTGTGTGCATTACACTTGCTTAAAAATACCCTGTACGGACATGTGGCGCTTTGGGATATGGTTTAGTAGGCGTGGTGGTGTTGAGTTTATGGTTGGACTTGATGATCTTAGAGGTCTTTTCCAACCTATGATTCTATGATTGTATTGCTAATCGCACATTGGACAAACACATGAGAGTTAAATCTTGAGACCAGCAACATGACTGCTGTTCAGGCTCAGAGATTTAGATTTCAGCAGGATTGCTCCAATGATAGTAAGTGGAGTTTGATCTTCTCCTCTTGCATTCGTGACGTGCTTCACACTGCTAGTGACTTTAATGGTGTTAAAAGAGGTCAGAAGGGGTTTTGAATCTCAGAACATCAAGACCCACTTCTGGGGTCATGACCCCACTTCCAATTATACTGCCAAGCTTGTACATAAAAATAAGGTTGTGACCCTCGTTTAGGAACTAGTGGCTTAAAATACACTCTGGGAAGAACGAATAAAAAACATTTACAAAGCAGTGTATACTTGGAATGCATGTCAAGTGTAGGGTACTTTCCAAAGAGACAAGACTAGGGTGAGGTCACGCAAACATGCAATGCATTGTATTTCCATTTAGGTCATTCTGTTTCTCCATAAAAGGAGAAGAGCTAACCGTTCTCAAGACAGAGAGAATCATAGCAGCCGCACAGGTTCTGCAGTATTAGGTGCTTTAGATCCCTGTCCTGTGTTTGAACAGTTGAAGGGCAGAAGTTACACACCTGGAAGCAAATAGCAAGATTTTCCTTTGAAAACCATGAGTTCACCTGTTGGAAATCAGGATGGAACGCATGCTTTAGCAGCTGAAAGTATTATTAGTCAGTTATAGGATAACTATGAAACACTGACAAGGTCATCCCTGAGAAAGGCACACATCATCTGAAGATTTATCAGATATTATGTTTCTAACATAGTCTGGAGATGAGTCTGAAGCATCACTGAGGATTTTACCTCTGGAACCTGACACAATTTCTCCAGCAAGCTGAATTTAAAAGAAATGTGCTGAGAGGATGACTGAATTGGTCAGGGGATGAGAGTCCTGTCTTACAAGACAGAGACTGAGAAGGACTCTTCTCAGAGAGTGTGGTACAGTGGTCAAAGCTGTCCCTAGCCTGACACTGGAACACTTACAGAAAACTAAGGTGAAATTAGGTTTGCTGATATATAGCAGATTTGTCTCAAATAAAGAGGGTTATTTTCCAGATACGAAGCCAACTTTTTGCATTGCTCAATGTCATATTACCACTCATAATTATATGCAACTCGTCTCACTCTGTGGGGTTTACAACTTTTAAATGTGGGTAGTCAGTTATAATAGCATTCTTACAGTGTTAAGCAGTGTCTTCCTGTCCCATTTACTCATTTCCTTTTATGTGAAACAAATGTGATTTTCCTCAGTTCTTAACTGCTTTAATTCCATATATTATTTTCATGATCAATTAATTTTTTTTACTGAAAATTTCACATAGATTTCCAAGTAAATGCTTATCTCCTTTCCTTCCACTACAATTAAGGTGATCAGGTTTACAAAAGAAATGAAATGGTGACAGATGCTGCAGCCTATCTGGTGCAATTTACTGACTTTTTAAACCATATTTACTGCAGAGGAAAGAAGGACAATTCATATTCAAATTCTTTGTAGGGAACATAGGCCTGTTGCTCATGCAATGGAGTCATGCAACAGAAAACAGGCAACCCTCTTAACTCCCCAACAGTCCACAACTGTGATGAAGTTCAGGTCCTGATTGGAGTCCAATCACTGGGCCTGCAGTCCATCAGCTTCTTTTTTGTTTGTTTTTTTGCTTGTTTTTTTAAAAAATCAATAAAGGAGGCTCTTCCAGAAATATGAATAGACCTCTGAAGTCAATGTCTGTCATCTTTCTGCCTTCTGTATTTCCTTGCTCTTTATATTTTGGTTCCCTTTTTTTCCTGGGTCTCACTCCACGCTGTTGTTTTCCATGTTATCTACAACATGCCAAAGCTCTGGCTGGTCAGCAGAACCCTTGGTGCCTCACTTATATGTATTTAAGAAAGAGCAGCAGCTGCTGGGGGCGGTGGACACATGAACGATGACACCGATGAGGAGGTGGCTGGAGGTACACGCTTGGGAGGAGGTGCACTGTGCTGGAGGAGATACCTCTGAGGGACTGAGGCTGTGGGTGACCCACACCAGGGCAGGGGCATCCCTGACAGATTACAGCCAAGGCCAACCCACACGGGCACAGGGAAACCCCTGAGGGACAGCAGCCACAGGTGATCTACCCCAGTTCAGGGCACCCCCAAGGGACTGTGTCCCATAAACAGAAGATAGAATGACATTTCCTATCTTACAGTCCTGAGGAACATCCCCTGATCACCAAGACCTGTTAAAGACAAATTGCAAGTAGCCTCACAGTGACCTCACCCTGCTCCCCCAGCATTCATGAGAGTGTCCCATTAGGTTGCATGGAATTGTGCTTGTTTGCTTAGGTGTTCCCTGACTTGACCCTTGTCCTCCAAGGGTAAATATTCCCTGCTCTAGACTTTCCCACTGATCTCAAGGGCCTGGGATTCCTGGAGACTGGTTTTACTAGTAAAGACCAAGGTGAAGAAGACCTTGAATACTGTCCACTTTTCATGTCTTTTGTCACAAGGGCACCTGCCCTATTCAGCAGCAAGCCCACATTCTCCCTAGGCTTTTCTTTTCTGCATGTCCCTCTCCAGATGCAACTCCAGGTGGGCTTTAGTTCTCCTAAGCCCATCCCTGCACAATTGAAGAAAGTCTTTATACTCCTTCTGGATTACCTTTCCCTGCTTTGACCTGTTGTGTGCACCCTTTTTATATTTGAGATCTATCAGAACATCCTTGTTCATCCATGCAGGCCTCCTGTCACCTTTGCTTGATTTCCTTCTTGTCAGGATGGACCATTCTTGAGCTCAGAGGAGGTGATCCTGGAAAAGCAGTAAGTAAGAAACACCAGAGTGACTGAAGAAAACCAGTAAGAAGCACAGTGGAGCAGAAAGAAGCCATTGAACACAGAGCAATAGGCAGAAGCTCTTAAAGTACACAGTCGAACTTCCTGGGCCACCCAGTGCTTCGCCGTAGGAATTAGGGTGGACTGAGTGTCTCCTGCAGCAACAACAACAAGGGAAATTGAGACTAAGAAGTAAGGAGAATAGGTGTTTAAGTTAAGGTGAGCCTAAGGAAGGAAGAGAAAAGATGTTTACTGAAGTGTTTCGTTGTTTATGTTCTCTCTTTTTTTTCTCAATACCTGGATCATAAATTTCTGTTAATTTGTATTTAATTAAATTAAGTATAAATTGCCCAGTTTTTGCCTGTGATGCTAACAAGTACTATAGTCAAGCTTTCATTTCACTGCACCATGGGGACACTTTGGTATATTCTGCTTTGATAATGTGGAGATGCATTAAAATTTTTGGAAATTACAGGTAAACTCGTATTAAGACTCTTTACATTGTCTGAGTATTCTAAAGAGAGCTCTGTACTCTAAAGAGTACAGAGTAGGGGAAAGCCAGGTGAGCTGCTGAGCTTACAGCCAGCTTTGATTACTTGATAGAATGCTGAGTCAAATCTGATTAATTTTTCTGCATGACAGATACGTTGGTTTGAGTTTAGTGCTGCACTTTTGTAATTGTTCAACTTCCAAACTACACCTGGTTTATGGCTGTTTGGAGCAGACATGGAGCAGACATACAAAGGACTGCACCCATCTCTGTAGACATTTTCTGCTGAATATGTCGCTACCATGCTTTGAGCATGAACTGCTGCATGTTTGCACTGTGAGGAAGTAGAATTTTGCTGTCGTCTGGCTGTGGAAAAACCTCTGAACATGTTACGATGAATGTTTGGATGCAGGCTTTTTATGAAGGCTCAGACACACAGCTACAGACAGTATCGGTGCACTGGCACCATGTTTTTGTCTGTCCTTGTAGACTCGTTGCATGGCTGACATTGTGCAGACAAGGTAGCAGAGTATCCTCTCAGGAAAGGCTATTTGTTATGTGCTAGAGGGATAAATGAGATTCGGAAGTACTCTGAGTTGTCTTTGTAAAAGCACAGGGTCCCAAATTTGAAAAGCAGGTGTCCTACATTGAACTTCAATCTGGGAGCTGTAGAATAAAGGAATTTTTTGTGCAGGGCTAGAATCTTTGTTTCACTAACTAATATGTTTAAAAAATGCAAATTCTTAGATTAAAAAAACCCAAACAAACCACAAAGAAACAGTTACTTGAGATGTGAGTCTTTCTTCCAATAGTATTTCCAAATATTTTTATGAGATGCATAACAAGCTGAAGAACTCAGAAAGGCCATGGTTGATCAGGGGATCCCTCTACTATGTGGTCAGGGACAGTGGAGACATCCATATATATTGAAAAGAGTATTCTGGCAGATCCTTAGGAATAAAGAACAAAACAGCATGTCCACGTCAGCACGTTATACTGTCAGAAATGATTAGTTCCCTGCTTAGCATCCTAATCATATGGAAGTCAGCGGGAAGTGGAGTGACAACACCTACTAGGAGTGGGTCAACTTTTTTCCTCGTCTCAGAACACAGTCAGTTAGCAACCCAGGAACACCCCTGTTCCTTTTGGCTGGTTCTCTTGCCTTTTTGGTCTTTTTTTTCCCCAGGTGCAGGGGAGGATGAGAACTTGTTGAATTTGTTTTGAGAATTTAAAAATGTGAGGAAAGTGAAATTAGACCCTGGCTGTGGTTTAAATTGAAATGGAGATCAAAAAGGCCAGCACTTTCAAACATAAAGGGTGTGTATACATTTTGGGAGCAGCTCTCTAAGTCTGATGTAAGTCAGTCTGCTTGTGTAATTCTACCATACCTAGCCCAGATTCCTGTCTGCTGTTATGTTTATTTAATAAAATGTCTCTGTTGATATTAAAAAATCAAAACAAAAAATTTCTCGTTTTAGCACAGTTATTAGAAAAATCAGGATGAGAAATCTGCTTTTGAAAAACAAAGGTCTGCTAGCTGCTACACTAACACAAAGCTGCTACATCCCTTGTTACTCTCTGGACTCTTAAGTGGACCCATTTTTTTACTTACTACCAAAAGACAGCACGCGAAAGGAGTGAAGGCTGGGTGGCTTCACTGCAGAAGGTGCTAGGTGACCTCTGATTACAACAGGTGGGAATGAAGTGCCAATGGGTGCTCTTAATCATCATGCTGAGGCTACAGTACTGTCCCACAGCTCCTGCCAGAAGTAGGAGAGGATCTTCAGGTGCATGGGAGAACATTTCTTGTTGCTGCCTATCTTGTTTGTATGTGAGACAATTATCTGTGGTTGAGGGATCCCTTTTCATTTAGTATCCATTTCCTCTGAAATTGCATTGGATTTGAAACCAGAACAGTTTCTTGCAGTTACTGTTGAGATCCAGAAAGGGTTCTGGAGTATTAGCAGAAGAAAATAGATCTCAATTTTTTTTTTTTTTTTAATGTCTGAAGGGGATGGATGGTTATAGCGAGGGTTTCAAGAAGCACTGAAAACCGCTGAGTAATCTAGAAAATACTATACTAATGACCTGTTTCATAGAATCCTGGGCAATGTTGAGTATTACTTTGTCCTGGATACTCAACTCATAGCAAAGAAGTTATTGCAGTAAGTTTCTTTCTGGAAAGCTTTCTCTTGTGGATAGGTGTCTGCCAAACTCCCCTGAAGACAGGGACTGACCTGTGTATTCTCAAAGTTTATAATCTCGGGTGGAGGGGTGGGTATATGTGCAAATCTTTAAATACTTTGGCATTTGCCTTGCCAAAACAAGCTGAGAAATATCACTCCAAAAATAGCTCTGTCTTTTGGCTCTATACATGCTTTAGGTAAGACATTCCTAAATGTTAAAACAATGAATATTTTTACAAAAATTCTTCTGCAGAACCGAACTGCAAAGCTGAAAAGGATGTTCATTGTTTTTCATTTTTTATTATTCTTTACTTCTTTTAAGGTCAAATCTTGACCACAATGTTTTGTTGGATTTTTTTTTATTTTCATTTTACTGTAGTTCTAAGATATCGGATGATCAAGATTCAATGAATAGAACTTTTCCTTCTGTTAACTCTCAATAAAGCAGGATCAATTTGAGTTAGGTGCTTACTGCATGGAGAAATGAAAGGGTGGGTGTCTCCAAAGAGACAATATTCAAATTAAATTACCCTCCCTGCTCAAAAGTAAAAATCCCTGGCCCATCTGTCACCTATGGCTGCAGTCGAACTAGCAAGAGAAATCTGATGCCTGGGTTTGTTGGAAATACCTACTGAAACATTAAGTACTTCCTACCACACAAGCAGAATGAATATTCAATTATTTGACCAAAATGTTTTTGCCTTGGGACATTCTGTCATCCTTCTAGTCATGACATCAAGTCTGTGAAGATGTGCGTGATACATATGTGCTACGCACATGTTTTGTAAGTTATGAACTGTGAACTCTCCGCAAAGAGGTGAGTCAATTTGTCAGCTGAACAAGCCTGGGAATAAAACAGAAGGCCAAAATCTACAAAAGGATTTAAGACTGTAACTCCTTTTTAGGCATCAGTGCTCACCATGAAATTGATGGAAGGATAAGAACCTAGATACCTATGTGGATCTTGGCCTGTCTTCTCAATACCCATCCAATGCCTTGTCTTAATAGCTTCTCTTTCTCTAATCATTTCCATGTTTCCTGGAGTCCTGATTTAGAACTATTTCAAGATTCACCTTGTGAAACAAGAATGAAGGAAGATAATTATTTCTGGGCTCTGATTACTGAGATCTCATGTTGGTAATGTGGTGTCTAACACACACCACATTATATGGGTGTCCAGCAGTACCCTGGTTTTGAAGGTGCCCTTGGACTAGTCCTTATGTGAACTTGGCAGCCTGTCAGCAGCATGACTGCATAGTTTTGGAAAGCTTGGAAAGTTCCTTTAAAGGCTTGCAAAAGGGAAAGGTCTCATTTCAGCACATTTTTACCAGTGACATAATCTCCTCTTAATATGTTTGTATATAAAGCATCTCATCATTTATCAGGTCAAGAAACTCACTCCCAAAGAATGTGTGCCTCTGACTCTAGGAGAGAGCATTTAAAAAGAAATTGTTGTTGCCGTTCAGCAGCTTTCCTGGGTGTCTCACTCTTCAGCGGATCCGCATTCTTTCCCAGTGAGCGAGAACAGGATAAGACACTAGTGCTTATTTAAAGCTGGCAGAGAGAGATACTTGCATAGTGATGCAGTACTCAGTGAAGGAAAAAAGGAGAAAAAGCAGTGCAGTCCCTAAATGTTTGCCCTGAGTTATGCTGTTGGTTACTCCTCCATGCTGGCACCCTTACTCTTCTTTGGAGGGCACCACGTGTGACTTGGCCCTGGAGAGCAAAACAAAACAACGTGTTCAGGGCTGCACAAAATGACTCACCATGAAACCATGTGTGCTTTTCATCTCCTCGTAGTTTCCATGTTTGATTTTTCTCTGAGAATGACTATTTATACGATGGTAGTACTTAGAGGCCTTGATCCAAACTGAAGCCTGCACTGCTAGGCTGTGTGCCAACACATGGTGAGAGGCAGGCTCTGCCCTTAAAAGTCAGTGATCAAAGTGACCCTGACAAACGAAAGATAGGACAGGAAACGGATATGATATGACTTTCCCAAAATTACGCCACAGATCAATCACTCGCCAGACAGATGAATTATTTACTTTTCATCTTTTCCCTCCAAACGGTTAAGAATGAAGCAGAAGGTAAAACAAACTGCAACAGGGGAGAATTCTGCTTCAGTGAATCACTCTGGTCATTGCTTGCTACTCCTTTTCTCATTGCCTTGTGCTGTATGAAAGAAAGAGGGATCTTGGGTCTGTTTTGTACACCCATCGTAAATGTCCTCACCATAGTACCATGAAGCTGGCAACTTTCCAGCCTTGCCAATTTTGTTACTCTATTCTTTTACCTTCAGTCAAAATGTCCCACTTTGAATATATATGGCATCAGAAATGAATCTTCATCAGCTGAGAGATAGCCTCCATATGGAGCAGCTTTCCTTTTAGCACCCTGTTCAGCTGCAACTATGTGAGAGCTGGCAAGCAATGTACTTTTTGCCCACTTGGTAATCCAGGGTACCCGTTTTCTAACCTGGCAGGGAATGGGTGGGTAATTTTATTCCTTTTCGAAGAGGTGGGAAAAGTTGAATATTAGGAAAGGAATATCACAAACAGACAGCACAGATTTACTGAATTCCCAATGAACATGGACATTTTTCTTTCTGTGAGGTCTGTATCCATATTGTTTCATTAGTGAGCACAGAAAAAAGTAAGGCACCGCTTCACCTATGCAGGCTGTCTTCTTGGATGTCATTTTATGACATATCCGGTGTGCTGATATCTCTTATGCAAAAGATTTGAAGAGAATGATTTGAATAAAACCAATCATGTTCTAAAGATGTTAGGGTTCTACCAGCATTGCTTTAAAATGTAATGACTCTGTCAGTGGCTGATGCCTTTTTTTAAAGAGTTAGGTAGGATGATCTTACAATTCCCTACAAACTTAGTCAAACTCTACTCTTTTCTGTAAGAAGTTTTAATCCTGGGCTTTATTTATGAAAAGCCAGTCTCTGCATTCACCTGTAAACATACCAACTAGAAAAATGTGAGGAAACTACTGCCACATTTATTTAACTAATTTGCCAATTAATTTATAATATTTGTTTATTATTGTTGTGAAAACTAAGCTGAGTTATGAATAATACTGCTCTGGAGGTTTAAGCGTGTGACTGACAAAAGAGAAAATTCCTGAATGCCTGATCCAATTGTAATGGAAAATCCAACTATAAAAACCCTCCCTAGTACTTTTACTAATAATACATTTTTCAGGTAATGTCTGCGTTGTTCCTAGGAGCCATAGTCATAGACTACCAATACAACATGGGGAATACCGGTGGGTGAGATCAAAAAGGGGTGACTGTCCCACAAATTTATGGTCTCTTTGAAAGAAGATGACGGACCCAGATACCAGCAGAGACTGGTTACAGGTATGTTCAGTGCTCTTGGCAGTGTCAACGCTCTGGTAGCCTGACTTCTGTCAAGGTTTTCCCAGGCACCTTGTCGAAAGATTTTGATAGGGATTGGAAGGAAACTGATAAAATGGCTTTGCTTTTGAGACTGTATTTGAAAATTCAATTACATGGAGTAACGTGGCTGCAAAAGGTAGAAGTCAACTATCAGTATAGATGAAGCAGTAGAGGAGATAGGAACTAACTAGTGAGGAGGCTGAAGTTTTTCTCTGATGTGGAAGAGTAAAAAGCACAATTTAATTTGCAAGGAGGAAGGTGACAGCAGTCAAAGAGATGGATTAGGAACATGATTGTTATAGTAACTTTCTGAATGGCTTTAATAAAAGCAGAGAACAGAAATGCATATGTAAGGTGGCATGGCTGGGCAGCACATCCATCTGATGGTAGAGAAGCTTTTCGCATCCTTTTCCTGCAGAAGTGAGAGAGGTTTAATGCTGAGGAACTGCCCTGTGGGACAAGTGCCCCATGCAACTGGACCACAGAAACTGGGGGCTTCTTTGACTGAGAGGCACCCCTCCAACATACTCCCTATAAAATAAACCTGCTGCTTCTGTTGAATCTCTCTGAATGGAAGACAGGGAAAATACTCACTTGTGCTCTGTTTTGCCTTACTGCAGGGGAAGAGCGTCCAGGAAAGCAGGTGGTGACATGGGTGTGGGGGACAGATGGCAGAGCTCTCCCCACAACATCTGAAGTGGCCAGAGACTGCTCTGGCTTGTGGGAATTCCCCAGCAGTGAATCGCTCTGCCTGGTATACGTTCGCTGTGTGTAATGCAAGATGAACAAAACAAACCAGACAATTTGGCCCTGAGATGCTGTAATTGTGAACAAACTGTCCAGAACAAAAATATTCAGAAGACACAAACCTTACAATCCTCCCTGAATCCTGATTTTCCTTTGCCCATGCTGAATCCATTAATTCGGATATTTTGAACCATGACTTAAGGAAGGCCTTAACTCTGCGGACACTGAAGGCTACCAATTCGTAGAATCACTCCATGGGTGGGATTTAATAAGTACTCTGAGGTGGCCCATGGGAGAATCCCATTTGTCATGTCTAATTCAGTGGGTACAGGGTGGAATTTTCTTTTCCACACTACATACATTAATGAAGCAGCCCAGGCTGTAACAGATAACTGATGTCACCACAGTTTGGAAAGCACATACTTAAACGAAAATATAATGCAGCCTTCTTACAAATTATGAAATTGGACAGCCTGCAACCACCTGGCACTCCACCTTTGAAAGAATGTCGGTAGGGACAATGTTGTTCTTTCTGTAAGAGTACCACCCTCTAACTGCAACCATCACAGAAAACACCTTCTCAAGTTGAGCTTTATCCAGTTTTCAAAGTGCATGTGGAAAAATAAATGCTATTTCCAGTGCAAGCCAAAATATTCACAACTGTTACATCCTTAAAGCACACTCTATGGCTCCTCCTGTTAGTACGGGCAATAGTAAATACTGTGCATCTCAGCCCCAGCCCCAGCAAGGTTAAATACATTGTGAGCAAGATTAAATACGTTGTAGACCTTAGGGGAAAAAAAGCGTGAAGAGGTTGAAATCAATGCACAGTGGAGTTGTGCATGGATTAATTATCCCCTGAGCTGGCTTTGATGGTTCAGGTGAGGACCGCTGTGTTAGGTATCAAACCTACTTCTTTCTAGTGACTGAGGTCAACACCAGTAATAGGTACTTGCAGTCAAAAATATCTTGGTGGCAACTGTCAGTTTTTCTGTTTAAGGGAAGCAAAACTGCTAATTTCATCGAATCTGAATGAAAGTAGGTGATAATCAGAAATTCCTTCATGAAGACAATCTTTGTTCTTGGACAAGTTGTCACCTCTTCTCAGCCTTGTCCTGTAATAACTCACGGTAGTAATATGGAAGGAGCTGAGACAATGTCTATGGTTGTATAAGAAGCATTCGGTTTTTCATTTTTAGTCTTATTACTAATGCAGATCTTCAGGGGCACAGCCATCCAGAGAGTCAGTGGATGGAATCACACCTGAGGATCTGCAAGTCCAGCTCAAATTCTGCCCTTGGGTCCACTGAGAAACCTGACAGTCTTCTCTTAACACTCGTTTTTGCTGCCCAATGGACTGACAGAACTGGTGATAGGCAGTTTCTGCTCAGAGGATTTTTCTTCCCAGCTTTCTAAAGGTGTTTCAGTTCAGTGATGACATGTGACAGAACTGGCTGGGAAACCTTACGTGGGGATTGCTTTTACGTCTATTACTGGTCACTAAAAAGTCAAGCATATGCCTAGTCTGAAATATGTGCTTAACCATCCATGGAGATGGGACATAGGGACATGTTAAGTGTTAGTCTGAATAAAGTCATTTCTTTGAAACAGTGGTCATGATTAGAGCTGGACAGACAAATACTCAGTTGCAACATCAGTTCCTCTGATGTCTGGTGACCAGTCAGAATGCAAAAGGCTTCAGCCATTTGGAAAACCTTCTGGCAGAAGCCAAGCTTTTTCCCTACTCCCCTGCCTTCTTGGCTTCTTGTGCTTTGGTGGCTCTTCTGCTGACAATTCAGTGTCACAAACAATTTCTAACCAGATTGTACACAGATTTGGAAATGGCAGTCTTCTGTGGGACAGAATTGCTGCTCTTCCTCCACAGCACTTTCTGGTTACTTAAATTTCTTTAATTTATATGAGTGAGGCTATAATTTTCTAATGTAGGGTTAAATGAGAAGATAGATATTTTTAATAACTATTTCACCTTATAGTCAGTCACCTCATGGATTATTGAAGCCAGCTCACATGCCAGTGTGGATGGAATAGGAAGCGATGACAAGATAAGTGTGCCTCAGAAAGGTGATAGTCCATGAACATAAAATAGAATGAATTTTGCTTTGCTGAGTAAGAAAATCAATTTTGGTTATGTGTGACATAACTTTTTTTGCAGGGTCTTTCCAAATAAAGGCTATGTTTGCACTGTGCAGTGAAATCTGATTTTGGAAAGTATTCAGCCATACTAACCTGCAGGGTGCAGACAAAACACTCCCTGCTTTGGGTGCTTTTCCAGAGTGCAGTAAATCTCCAGGGAACAACTCTTAATCTTAATTTTGGAATATTTTTTTAAAAATTGTTCTAATGCCTAGCGGAATGGGCAGCTGTTCAGTATATTTTTCATAAATCTGATGCATCTGGAATTTTTCCATTATGGTACACCATGATCAGAATTTTTTTGAAGTGTCAAAGAATATCCAGTCTTTCTGAACATATTTTATTTTTTCCAAAGAAAGTTTTTTTCTTCTTATGAAATACCTTTCTCCCTCAGGCGATATCTTTCCCATTTCCTTATGGAGGAAATTGTGGTATTGTGAAGAAAAACACCAGAAATCAAGTGTGAGAGAACAGTAGTGCACTAATCAAAGTATTCAAAAGTAAATAGTGTGGTAGTGAAATAAGTCTGCACTTCATTCTATGGGTAAGAAATCCTTATTAATCTGTGGCTTTATGTTTGATTGTGGGCCAGTGTCTCACTGAGAAGTTGACACAGACATGTTTTAATATCTTGATTATTTTCCTGAGGCTTTTTTGCTACCATCCTGATTTTCTTGGTGAAAATGGACAGATTATCCTTTTGTGTCTAGGATTAGTAGAATACACAGTTGCCCTCTGTCCGTACATAACTCTCCTTTGCAAAGAAAAACACAAGGATAATGGAGGAACTTCCAGAAATGACAGAGGCTCTTTAAGGATATCCCGACCTGCACAAAAGAAACTTAAAATTTGATCAGCTCATCCTTTCCTCGTATCTACCTTTGTATATTAAAGCATTTTGACTTCTAAAACTTCATAGTTGTCACTCTGTCTGTGGAAGACAGTACCCTAGGTCAGTATTGCCACAGACATTTCCTATTGTCAAATCAGAGCTTCAGTTTGGCACAAGAATAGAGGCCAAAAAAAAAAAAAGTGGCTGTCAAACAAGAAAGTAGTGCAACTCTACTCCATTTTCAGATATTAGTATGGAGAAAAATATTTTCCTATCCTGGAAGGATTATTCTGTATTTCAGCACTTTTGGTTCCTTTTTTGCTGCTTAGAAGATCTTGCTTGAATAACAACTCTACAAACACAAACCTGTATCAAGATACCATATTTCATTCTGGCTTCGAATCAGACTTCTTCTACAGAGGTTTATTTTCATGTCTGAAATGGATTTCCTACTGTTTTTGACAAGAGTGGGAACTAGATCTGGCTACCTTTGTCCATGAGGCTTGTATTCCATGGCTGGATTATTTTACTGGATGTTTATTCATTTTGAAAATTCAAGGACAGGGTGAGGAAACAAGAGTTCTACACTCTAGAAAGCTTAGCTAACTACGGAATTTAAACCTGTGCCATTCCTCTGTTGTGTTTTTTGCTTTAGGGATCTGGTGGCCAGATTTTGCAATAACGTTTAGAATTTCCTTTGCACTTCCAATAGGACAGTGTTTTCCTGCACCTAAGAAAGCCGGTTCTGGAAGGACATAAAACATGCCCATTTATCTTCAGGACCTCAGCTCAAGGACGAATACAAAAAAAACCCCCAAACTCAAAACAATTTGGAGACTGCCACAGTGAGCATCGTAATGCCTAGCTTTTAAACATCCAAGTTCCCTGTGGGTTGCATGGCAGTTGTCACCCAGGGTCGAGGACAAGCACCACCCCATGCAGGGAGTGCCTTGGTCAGCATCATCTGTAAGCAGCCAGCAGGTTGCCAGAAGGCTCCTGCTGTGTGCTGCGGCAGTTTTTCAAGAGAAAATATCTGTTTTCACTGCTTGTTGTGCCAATATATTACTGCATTAGGTATGTTCTTTGCATGTCCCCTTGGTCAGGGAGAAGGAGGGTCTCCTTTGTGCATACTTGTACTTAGGTGTGAGTTAGGCACCGAGTTCAAAAGATCATAGGGTAGTTCAGGTGGGAAGGGACTTCTGGCATGTGAGGAAAGAAATTTAGACACACAGGAGACTTTGATGTCATGAAAAGATACACATATGGAATTTAGTTTATGCCAGGGTTGGATGATAGCTAAGTTGAGTTTTCTAGGACCATGTTTCTACAATTTTGTTACCCAAAATCAGCCTAAGGGTTTACTTTGTCCCAGGGTGGTCTCAGTTTGAGCACACTGGGGTCCATGACCAGCAGAAGTTTATAAACCTCAGTGTAGTCTTTTCTTGTCAATCTGTCAAGGTGGTGACATGCAATGACAGCAGAAGAAACTACAAACTTTGGAAAAACTTATGACATATAAAATGTTATAATAGGTTTCTATAGAAACTTTTTTTTTTTTTACTAAAATGTAAATATGTCAGACATTTTTGTGTAGCCACGTGCCTACGTGGTAACCCTCAGCGGGAATTTTGCTGCTTATCCTCAAGCTTGCAGACGTGAGAATGCAGGAACTAGGGCTGATCATGACAAGATACAAGGTGCTTTAACATGAAACAGTCATTTTTTCTGTTTTTCAATATAAAAAAACAAATATTAGCTTCTTATTGATATTATATTAATGATATATAACCTATACTGTTCTTGCTTTGTATGATGCTGTTTTCTCAAACTTCTCTTTCATTACATGAGTGCACATGTGTGTGCAAACACACAAACACTTGGGCTACCAATACGGAATGAAACAGCAGTTCTGTAATGTGAATTGTCTCGTTAACTTGTAGGATGCCAACTCTAGTTCTTCCTTCTAACACTTCAAATGTCCATTTGTTAAAGATTTTAATCTTTAGAAGACTATATAGGCAGTAACTGCTTTAAAAAATGTGGAAAATCTTGAATTAGGAGACAGGTATTTCACCCAGACAGCAAACAAGAAGAGCTCTAAAATCACAGAAACCAGGCAGAAAATGAGTTCTTCAGAAGAACAGTCATATCTGTGGAGTATTTTGCCTGACTTAGGCAAAGGAAATTAATGATTTCTCAAAAATACCCTTCAAAACCAGACTACTTGTGCAGAAAGCTAGAAGTGAACTTACAGCTTTGGTATGTGGCACTCCTTTGAAATTCTCTATGTGTTTGATCTGACAGGTACCATCATTACAGGACAAGGTCTTTAGTCCAAATAACACATCATTTAATCAAAATTACACGGCAAAATGTTTATGTATCCACCATATTTTACACAGTAGTAATATACTTTATGCAAAAAAGATACCCTGCAAAAGTATCTTTGTATTGTAGCTAGCCAGACTCTTCCAGGACAACTTGAAAATGAATGACAGCATGCAGCCAAACACACCAACTGAGCAAAGGGCTGTGGTCCCTGGGAATCTTTCTTCATGTGTTTTTATCCTAACCAAGAAGAATTACCCCCAAAGAGATCCTAAGTGTGTGTTCCAGTCCCTACGTACTCACACCACCTCACAGAGAAGATGTGAGTCTCAGAAGTATTCAAATCCATGCGCTGTAACTGTGCTCGCAAGGATGAGGAACCAGAACTTACATTAAGCAAGATGCGTTTAGGAGCTCTACCAGAGCTGTAGCCAAGAAGAACCACGCCATTACCAGCAGTTAACGCCTTTTTGATGTAAGGTACCATTAACACCTTCAGTGACTGTTTTTTAACGGAAGTAAGGACAAACTGTGGACACTATTTTCATCCAGTCATATCAAAAGATCAGAAGAGCCCCAATCACAACACTTTCTCTGACAACATATCCTTCTCTTTCTCTATGGGAAATAAGCCTCGCTGTTTATTTCTGTGTCACAGCTTTGAGGTTTACCATGTTACGATTCAGAGTGGGTGGCAATTCTCTCTGACCTCATCACAAGAAAGAAAAAGGAATGTCAGCATTGCAGATAAATAAATCTCCAGGCTTCCCCTAGGTCCAAGGGAAGAACTGAAAGATGAGCTGTATATTTACATGGCTTTTCTGCAATGTGTTCAGCAGAGAGACATTGGCACTTGCATGAAGGGAGTCAGTGGCAGGTCTGGAAGCAATCTAGCTGTGGTCAACGCTCAGCTGCTCTCTTCAGGGGAGTCCTGCCCATTCTGGCATCCAAGCAAAATTGTTTAGGCATAGCCATACTCATTCCCTTCTTCAAGTATGCTGACAGTCTGATTCAGCCCCTAAATTCCATTCGTAGCTGGACCTTCAAAAGCTTTTGGTCCTGAAGTCAGCAGTTCAAAGCAAATTGGAAAGAAAAGTCTCTATGAGAGTAAACAGTACTATAGCCATCTCATTATACCGATGCTAATGGAAGAGGGATGAATAACACAGGAAAGTATTAGTAGTGGTTGCAAATTACTCTCCACAAACATGTTTGGTAGATTCTCCTTCACATAGATGTGTGTAGGGAGAGGGACAGGAGGAAAAGCAGGCCCTAGAGTAAATATTTTGTGTGGTGTACCCTGGGCACAGATATCTAGCTGAGATACACCTGTACAATAAATGCTAACTTTTATTGTGGTGCTGGAAAAGAACTCAACCAAATTTCTGCCTCTGTGGCTTCCCTAGTTCAGTACTGACCTTCCCGATGCCAGAGTACATCAGTAATTATCTAAATGAAGTCAACAGGGTTAACACATCTGGTGATGCAGAATAACGACTCTGCACATACCTGTATTTCCCACTAGGAAAACTAGAGTAGTACTGGCTATCTGAAATCTTCCCTTTTGCCTGTAACCAGAGCACAAAGACCTTAGCTTAGGCACTTGAATGCACAACTCTGAATTTTGAACAGAGGAGTACTGTTTCAATCACGGGCTTTTAAGACCAGGTTTGTATTTGATCTAGCAGAACTTCAGTCTGTTGACCTTGAGGCTATACTGCTATGTTATTATTTTAGACTCTCTCTGGGCTGGTGGGTTGGGATGTGGGAGGAAGGGTGGGGTCAAATCCTGATTATTATTCAGAGTTAAATATTTTTATATGTTCATTTTAAATCAAATTGTATTAAAGTCATGGGCAGTCATGTTCTTGTGTCATTAAATGAAATAAATAAATTATCTTTGGTTTTTCCCTATATTTTGGAGATATAATTCTACATATGAAGAGAAATAGTAAGATAGATATCTATAGATATAAACAGATAACTAGATAGATTGAAACTCTCCATATACATTTCAATTTTAAAAGTTTGAGAAGAAATAAACAGCAAGAGAAAATACAACTTTTTTGTTAGGGAAACAACAATAGAAGTAAGAGAAGCCACGGGATTGGCAGCAGTTTTGTGCTACCTGTTTCTCCTCATGGCTCTAACAAACCATCAGAAAGTATAGTGAAGGGAACAGCACTAAGATATGCTGGAGAACAACTCTGATTCAGGAAAGCATTAAAACATGCTTAAATGCTTTATTGATCTATTTGAACCATCTGCTATCAATCAGAGCTCATTTTCTTTGATGCTGTGCAAACACCAGTCATTTTTTGTCTCAGCAAGAACCTAGTTGATCTAATTAGTCTTTCTTCTTTCTTTTTGAGTCCTATAATTTGTTCTTTACTATTAGCTTGCCCAATTTACTTGACTTCATTTACTTTGAATTTGGGCTAACACTGTAACCATTTCTGTAAACTTTTTGAAACAAAAAAGTACACAGTGCAATGTCCGAGAGGAATCTGCAGACCCAGCTAACTATTTTATCCAGATGCCTTCTTCCTAGAGCTGTCTTGAACTCAATCTTATGAAGGTAAAATCTTTTTGCTCTACCTATGCTCTTTTTACTAGAGCTCATTGACATTTCAAATTTACTACAGAACATTTCACCAAATTGTGTCTGAAAAATTCATACAATTTGCTGTAAGAGTAGATGCACTCTTTACCTCTGTCTTTTTCTGAGTGAGCAGTTCCCTCAGGCACTTGTCAGGATGTAGGAAACCTAGTTCATTTCCCTCATTTTCTTGGAAAAATCTCCACTCTCATTTCCTAGATGTCAGGATTAAAAATCCTGATGCTAAACTGCTGTTGTAAAGCTTAGCTAAAGGAAGGAATGACACCCAATCAAAAATATAATGTATTTGTCATCCCTGCTTTATGTTTGCTGACACTTTTGGCATGCTCAGACCAAAACCTCTGGGAGACTCATGGCTGTTCACCTGTACAGGAAAAGCCTGCACTTATGTAGGAAATACATCCTCCTAGAAATATGTTTGGCTAGCAGGCATCTTCTCAATGGGTAAGATGATTGGCCTCATTTCTAAAGTTCACCAATGCAGGCTCATATCTGTGGCTCATCGCACAGCATACTAAGGTTGACCAAGGGAGAATGTAGAAGTCTACTGAAGTCTACTGGTGCATTATTACAAAAAAAAAAAACCCAAAAAAACAACAAACCAACAAACCGTCAAATACCAACTTTACGAAGATTACAAAATATGATTGCTGTTTTAGACTTACTTATTCCTGTAAAGACTGATTCCATGAAACAAACTTCAATATTTTAAAGGGCAGATGTCTGATCTTCAGACTCCTCCTGCTTACAAGTAATACTCATAGATGGGTTTATTCACATTGAATTCAGGTGGAAAAAAGCATGTGAGATGGGATTCTTACCTACATCAGCAAAATACTTAAGAATTTATGATTATTATTAAGAATATTCTGGCTGCCATCAAGATGCTTAAAGGTGTTTCTGAACTGCAATTTTATATATTTTGCACTGAGTAATTAAATGATGGTTAAACATGTAGTTGTCAAGGTAACAAATTTTAATGTGTCACATAAATTTTGCTGTCCTAAATGTGCATCTAATCCAAAATGTTTTATTCAATTAGTTTAAAGGCACCAACAGCTCTTTAAGGCCCTAGTAACTCAGACTGGAAAAGTTTTGTGCTCTCTCCTGCCTTGTTGCAGTCAGTTTTTGTCCAGACTGGACATAGCATGCTGTCCAGGAAAAAGGCAAGGTCAAAGACAAATAGCTGCAGTAAAAGACAGCTGTAATGATCTCCCTTATCTCTACTACTACAACAACCCAAAAGTTTATTTCCTTTCCTGGTAATGCTTATTTAAGTGAGATAGCAAGTTATTTTTCTCTTATCTTAGATGAAAACTAATTTAATTTTCACTCACTTTGAAACAACATTTTTTTTACCTGCTTGTTCTTATGGAATGGTCTTCAAGGATCTATAGGACTTTCACCTACAGAAATTGAACCAAGATTGTATCAGAGGTACTATTCTAAAATGCATAAGGTTCCACTTCAGGAAGAAAAGCGGTGGGATGGTTCAGAACCCTCTGGAGTTTGGTGTATAACCCATTAATCTCTGAAAGAGGTCTCTGTCCAGCTACATACTGATTGACTACACTACTTTGTATACTTGTTTTAGTATCTGTTCTATTAATCTTTGCCTGTTACGCTTAGCCATGCTATCCACTTTTTTTTTTTAATTCAAGAAGGTTCTTAATGGCTTAGATTGAAATACATGAACATCCCCATAGATGCTGCTGCTGCTATGTGAAATCTACTGTGATATCTTAATCTTACTGCAGTGACCAAATCTTCTATGCATGCTCCCATAATTAATATTGTATGCCCTCCATCTTTTACTCCTTTAATCAGTGGGGGAATTCAGACAAAACATAACCAGGCTGGGTACTCTGAAAAGGAACCATTTACTTTTTTATTGAAAATAAAACTAGCAACTTTTTTAGTTGTTATTATCATTACTAGAATTAGGACTGCAAAATGCCAAAATAAGCATGCTAAAAGCATAGGTCTTCTTATAACAATGCAACATTGACTCCAAGAGGATTTGAATCAAAATGCTTGCCAGGCATTGCCAACTTTAACTGCATAATTGTGAAAAAGATTTAATTAGCATGGCAGACTGGCAAGATTGGAACTATGTTAGGCAGCGAGAAATGAATGTTATTGTAAGTTTCTTTCCAACATAACACACGAGAAATATGTTAATGACCACTCCGATAAAACTGTTGCCCCCTCCCACACATAACGCTACCATTTATAGTGCATTTGGCTTTTAAAGTAACCTCCTCTTATTTAGTTTAAATAAGCATGTCTCCTTAGCAACAAATGTCACCTAATTAAAGTCTGTCACTCAGCTTAGCATCTCAATGAAAGATTGAAGTAGGAAGGGGACAACGAAGCAGCTGAAAGCGAAAGGGAAAAATGCGAGGAATGCCAAGGGCCCTCCAGGAATATGAGATAAGAAAAGTCACTGAAAAATGAGCTCATTAAAGGAATAAAGATATATTGAAGTGACGCTTGTTTAGAATTGCATATAAACCTGGACTTTTCATTCTCTTCAGGTTTTTCAGGGTATCATTAGGTGCATTTTTTAGTAGTTTTTTTTTCCTCTCAGTGAGGAAAAAAAGTAGATAACTAACTACTTTTAAGTTACTAGCTTAAAAACACCCCAAAAGTTTGAGGTAAGAAACCCTTTTAATATTGTTCACCATTCACAAAATAGTGTGGGAAAGTTCAAGTTTTAGAAAGAGAAATACCTTATCCCATCACCACAAAAGTGGGATCGAAGAAGGACTTTTGAAAATGCCCTGCAGTTTCTCAAGTGTTGCTAACATTTTTTTTGAATAGAAGCAGGTTTAGGAGAGTGCTGAGGACTCCTTGTAAATCCCATTTTTCTTAGGCCTCACTACAGCAAATGGGTTCAAGACCAAACCCATGAGCCACTGAAATCCCTGTGGGACGTGAATTAGTCACAGTGATTTCAGAGGCTGTGAAAGGACCCCTGTGACATTGCGTGTAATAGAAACGTGTCTCACTTCCAGATCTTCTTGTGTCAGCCTCTCAGGGCCAGTGAAGGTTTCACCCCTGAGACTGCCTAAACCTGGCTGTGTGGAACAACACAAAATATGAGGTGCTCTCCAGCTCTTCCTCAAGGACTGGCCAGCTGGCTGAGTGGGGTGTCTGACCACAGACTATTCTCATGACATGGCTTTAGCAGAAGCAGGGGAGAACCTGCGTCCTCAGCTGAGAGGAAGACTCTTTCAGGCGATTTCAATTACTGTTTCAAATCCCTGGCTCTAGGGCACTTCATTAGTCACAAATGACAGTGGAGCACCAGGAACGAAAGCAGCTTGTGGCTCTCCCCTATAGGTGAAACAAGCTGTCAAGCTCTTCGTTCCATAAGCACCGCTGAAGCTCAGGAGGAGCTGAAACCTTTGCAGTCTGAAAGCGGATTGAAGCTGGTTGCTCTGTGATCTCTTCCCCCTAAACATCACCTTGCTCGCAAGTTTCCTCCCATGGGTTATTTTCCCAGCCTACATCTTCATCTACTCTCCCCTTGGCACGAACACCTCCTTGTATCCGCGTCAGCTGCAAGCAGCCTCAGCGCCAGCGAGGAGCCTCTGCCTTAGCCTAGCAGCAGCTCAAAGACTCATCTCTGCCTTTCTTCGACCTTAATGCCAGTTTACTTGGTTTCTTGGGAACCTGTGCTTTACGATCAGAACTGCTCCTGTTTGAAAGGCCTAGGCAAGGTAAAGCTGCTTTTGGACACACTGAGGCTTGGAAAATAAGGTAGTAGCCGACAGCAGTGATGGCGTCATCCTGATGTTCGGTTGTTTCTGCTCTGACTGCTAAGCCGAAGTCACTCATTTCACTCTAACACTCAGGAGGGCAGAGGCAGACAAACAGGAAACAGCCTGAGAAGAATGCAATGATTCTCTTGGACCTCCTGGAAAGTTTGAAATGAGCTCAGGTGTTGACCAAAGACATTTGGGGACGGATTTCTTACCTGAAGGTGGTATTTACATTGTATCACCAGCATGTTGTCAGGATTGGTTAATAATATCCCCACCGAGCTCACTTTTCATCACAGCTTTTCCTCTGACCTCATTCTACTTCCTGATGTTTTTGTACACAATCCCTTTCAAAGCTTTTCATTAATCTGGGGGGCCCCTATGTACAGACGATTAAAAGATTTGCTTATTAAAGAAGACCACTCTTGACATTTATTCTGCCAATACCAATACCACAACAGATATTTGTGAGTTTGGACCTTTTCAAAACCATATGGGTAAACTGTGCTGAATCAGGTCTTCATATGCAATTTGACTGCAAAAGGAAGCTTCCATAATAAAAGCTTTTGTCAGTCCCCTAGCATATTAAAATATATAACTGCATAAAGTTGCAACTGAGGTTCGGTTTGATTACAGGGTCTAAACCTTACTGGTAAAGGAGGTGCAAAAAATAAAAATTGCTGTGATTAGAAAGGTTTCATATTCAGAGAAGGTATCTTTGCCTCATTGAACTTAGTGGCAAAATTCCCATTCCTTTTTGTGGAAAGATTAGGCTCTGTTCCCATTTACCCCTTTTATATATCCTATGAAGATGTAGAAAGAGGAGCATTTTATGTCCTTGTGGAATTATATCCTTTTCCATTGAGTATCAAAGCATTTATGAGTATTTCCCTTATCCACCATATGTAACAGGATGGATAACATTAATGGATCAGGTGTAATTTCGAGAGTAAATCTCTGTGTATCTGTTTAGGTAATGGAACTACAACAGTTTTGTCTCATTAGTAACTTCCTAGTACGTCCTGCTTCTCTGCATCCCTGCCTGCTCCAGGATTTCAAGTCTGTGATTACCAGTGCATGCCTGGGCTGTGCTAGACGGGCCCTACGTGTTATTCACCTGCAGCAGGATGGCACGGAGGTCACATCAAAACCTAGTAAGACAACACATGCAGTGTGCTTTCCAGCACGTTTAGAGAGCAGAGAACACAGTGTACTCCTTACTAGAGGATTTTAAAACCACTACACCTCAGTAAGCAGACAGTGGATACTGTGTAAATAATTTGGTCTACAGTTCCCCTCAGCTCACTTGGCTCTGGATTTGCATTCAAGACAATAGTGTAAACCTGCTACCTGAAATAGAAGTGGATGACTGCACATATATACACGCACACACAAACTCTGAAAGCCAAATATACTGACTGGCCTCATTGGCATTGCTCAGGGTGCAGAAGCTTGGAGCACTTGTTTTGGATTTACTACTGGAATGCAGTCATTACTGGCTCTTTCCATTCCTGAATGATAAGTGGAGACATGTGATTCATCTGGCATATGAAGATCCCTGGGGTTTCTGGTAGCCTCACAGTTTGGATGCTAGAATCTTATCTAGACATAAATGACTGCTGACTTCATAGTTACTGGATTAGAGCCTTTTGGGGGAATTAGTTCCTCCTTCCCAATTCTTTGTAGAAAACAACTAATTCCTAAAAGTCATTCCTGTGCAAAACAGCATTATCAGTGTGTACATGATAGATACCTTTCGATATCAATATTATTAGAATATATAGACTTATGTGGAAAACAAGTCCAAGTATTTGTAAAGCACGAGTTTCTGATATGGTATCTGGCCCAACAATAACAAGTCAGGCTAATGTTACTTGCCTGTAAGTGGGGAGCACGCTGAAGGTGGGTCTAGTGCCAAAAGCCTCAGTTTTGTCTTCTCTCAGTTCCCACAAAGGAAACTCTCCTGGAAGTCTCATGGGAGGCATACTGCACCTCTGCATGCTATTCATGTTTTTCTCCTGAGGAACAGCACGGTAGTAACTCCTCTAAGCAAATGGAGGCATTTTACTTTTGTTGAAGAGTAGGTAAAATTTATACTTATGCATGCAATAACTGGTTGGCAGATGAGAGAGTTTACAGAATCCCGAGGAATTTATGACACATACATAAACACCATTCACAACATGTCTGAGGTCCTGTTGCACAGCTCAAAACAAAATGCAAGCCTTCTGCAATATTCTAAAGTCCTTGCGCCCTCAAAGTAACAAGCAACCGTCACCTTCTGCATGCATGGCACAGTGGATCATGCAGTGTTTTCTTTTGTAGACTATTCACATTCTAACAGACATACTTCCTTAGGAAGTCACAGAGTCTTTGAAACAGGCATTTAGAAAGGCATTTAGAAACTTTTAAAACAGCAGTTTCAGACAGTTATATTTTTAATAAGTTCTACTGCTTAGTCAAGTGCTTTCCCATAAAGCAGATAAACATAGTAAAGTGGCTTTAATTAAATTCATCTGTAGCTATGTATTTATATTTAAGGCTTCATTTCTTCAGTGGGGAGAGGAACAGGACTACACAGATGTTCTGACTGCCCACTGCCTACTCCTATTAACTCTCTTTCACAGCTCCCCTTCTCATGTCCTGTGAGGTATCTCTTGGTCTAGGAATCTGTGTTGACAAATGCAAGAAGAAAGACTGCGCACATACCTCCCGTTACACACAAATAGAAAGGCATAGATACCTCTTCAAAGGTCAAGTCATCCCCTGTTAGATGGCTGTAGGGAGGATGAGAGGAATTTCTATCTAAGAAGTGTTGATTTCTTTCCAAAGTAAGTAAGTGGTAGCTGGGGTTATTCGCTTAAATTTGCACAACGTTTTTTTAAATATTTCAGTTCTGTGAATGGAAAATCACTGTAGCTTTTGGTGACATCCCTATGAACAAACTCACAAAAGAAACTTCAGATGTGCCCACGAAGGAAATTTCGAACTTCTGAGCTCCTGACCTGATCTCATGATTCAACAAAACCTTCTTTCTTCAATTCCTTTTACATGACAATTGCAGTAAAAATAATTTTTCTTAGCTCGACCCCAAGATACATGAAGAACTGTGTTACTGAAGAAGGAAAATATTTGTTTTCCATCTATGGACTCCATGTCGGTTGAAGGCAAGATGAGCCACAAAGCTGGAATCATGTAGCGCTAGCTCTACCCTGGCCATGCCTTTTTTCTCTACGGGATCTTCTCTCCACTTTCACAGATGGGATAAAGTGTGGCAACCATGATTTTATGATTTGATAGCCATATGTAGTGCCTATGTTGAGGTATCTCTACTGTAAAGGTCCTTCGCTTCTTCCTCGCCACCCTTGCATGAGCAAACCACCCAATTCCTCTGCACACTGGCTAGGACTCCCCGTCCTGACCTACTCCGCAACCCAGGCTATGTCATCTTGAAAGACTGCTTTTTTTGCTTTTTGTCTTTCATTTTACCTTTCAGGCTAATGAACTATATGGCTCTTGAAAGAGAAAATCTGAGAAATATGGAATTCAATGTGGAAAAGAGCAGTTCTTATTTTTTGTTTCGCTATATTTCAGAAAGGAACAACAGCAAATGCTTGAGAGCCAGCCAGATGGAAATTACTTCAAGTACTATCTAAAGTGTAACGTAACTGAGGTGCTTTTAACATACCATACTTGTTAGGTACTTGTAACATCCAGCACTTTGAAGTGCTGTAGTCTGACAACTCTTTTGCACAGTTCTCTGAAAAAATCTATAGAGCATTTTGACTCAGTGAAGATTCAGCAGAAACTAATATGGGTTTTTTTAGAGATTCATCACATCTGCAGTGGAATGATATACCACTGAGGCACTAACTTAGATTTAAGAACAGAGGAATACTTTTTGTAGCCATGTTTTAACTCTGTAAGAATGTGCTTTCACAGAATTGCTTTCTCACAGTCAAACAAGTAGAAGGGCATTTGTTTTGCATTACAACCCAAATCATATCAGCTGCCAGGCGTTTGTAACTTGTTGGTCATAGTAAACACTACACCTGTTGATGAAAGGCAGAAGTTGACTCCGTTTTGGCATAGATATAAGTTTTTTATATTTTGTCTGTAACTTTGTACAAGTTAAAAATGTGAATGGCTTTGTGCTGGAGAAATTTAAAAAGTATGGTGCTTATCTGTGAGATAAGAACGTTTCATTCTGTGTATTCTTAGCTCAAAGTACCTGAGAACCTCCACCTCACTGGGAGGAACTGGTACATTAACATGTGTTCCCAAACAAAAAAATACGTGTTTTAAACCGGCAATATCACATTCGATTTATAGAAAATGCAGGGAAAAAATCAACAAATTGCAAGAAATTAAAAGAAGAACAGTAAAAGAAAAAGAATATTTAAGAACAGAAAATTTATTTTTGAGGGATCTGTATTAGTAGATCACTATTTTGGAACCAATTTATTAAATCCAAGATAGTGCTAGGCAAGCATAGGAACCCACTGGTACAGATCTCATTGAAGACCAACACTTAACTGGGGGAATGTACATACGTGCATTACAGTAACTACCTGTAAGGGTTTTGAGACTGTAAACACCACAAAGATACGATTTGAATGCAAGTGAAATTAACAACATGAGCTACATGAAAATACAAAAATGTTATGAAAAATATCCTACTGATTACATCTAGGGAGAATTTTTTGGCTCTGGAATAATCTCCTGAGAAAACAATGGGAACTCTTATTGTCTGATTTCTTTAAACAGAACTGAGAAAAAGCACTGGAAAAACATTGCTCAGAGAGCAATCATTTACTGTGAGAGGAATGGAAAAAGGAGTACACCATCTTAGATCATTTAATCTGTCCATGACTTTTACGATTCTGTGAAGCCATACAGCTGCCTTAAAAAAATGTAACTGGAGGCCTAATTCATTGCATAATAGACACCTGACTACTTGTACTTATCAAAGAACATGAACAATATTTACAGTCTTTTCCCTCCAGAAGATAACAACGTCCTTCACTTTCTTAGATATCTTACTCTTTCCTTCAGAGTTTGATAGAGTTTTTTTTTAGGAACGTAGGAGACAGTAGATTTTCCACGCTATACAAATCTTCACTGATTGAGGAACTCAAATGGCTTTTAAACAATACTTCTTTCACACTGCAGTTAAGTTTATCTCCAATATTTGGGACCCTAAGAATCTTTACTGCTGAGTAGGAATATGTCAGATGAAAATTCATGGGAAGGGGCAATTAAAAATTTATCTCCTTGGAGGATGGAAGACTAAGAAAGGGAGACACAGATGCTGTGGTGATAGGGAACAAGTGTCAATATTGGAGGTCAGATGCTAATCAGCCACTTGCCTTCAGGAGGCAGCTTGAGAGACAACAAGCAGAAGACACTTATTTGGTTGGCATATGAGGCTAAATCCAGGGCAGAAATCCAGTCTGCTGCCATCACAACATGGGTGTAGCCTTGCTGACTCAAAACATGTCACAGCTCCATCTATGCTAAAATCCATGTGGAAATAAAAACAAGAGGGCATGATGCCCTAGGGTCTTGAATGACGCCAAAATGCAAGAGAATGCAGGGGGGTGCCAAGACCTTGAAGAAGGCTTCTGCAAGGAAAGAGTCCCACAGGGATGGGGAAGTGATGCAATGACCTCCAGAGCCCTGGGGTTGGTGAGTCGTCTGTCCTTTGAAATACCAGGGCTGACCTATAGATACCCAGACACTGGCACCTGATTATCTGTCAGCCTAACCTGAGGGGAAGGTGCCAGCGTGCTCGCCCACCTCCTTCCCTCTCCTACTTCACGATCATGTACCCTTCACCCCCGCTCCGGGACTGCTCGTGGCCCTTTGCATTCACTGGCGGTCCAGTCGGTAGCTGCTGCTGCAGCAAGGTTTAAGCTCCAGCAGACTCAGAGATGTGTCACACCTTGAACTGGTGCCATGAGGAATAATTCAAAACAATAACAGGCCATTACTTGTCACATGGTAACTAACATACCTAACAAATACAGATTAAAAGAAATTAAGTATGATGGCTGCGATCAGTGCTATTGTACTAGCTATTAAAATACTTAAGAAAATCAGTATATGTATCCCTAAGGACCGCTTAACAGTGATTTTATTTTACGTTGCAACCATCTAGCCGGAGAAAAGATTCATGAGAGTATTTTGCACTTTAATCTAGCAGAAAGAAGTGTAATAGAAGCCAGTGATTGTAACTGAGACTGGATAAATTCCAGCTAGGAACAACCCTGTATTTTTTACAGTGGAAAATTAATCACTTCTATGTCCTGTATATAGCTGTGTGTATGTGTGTGTGTGTATGCCTACATAGGTGTATATATACATATACATATATGTGTATACACACAGAGAGGTGTACATATATAAAAGCATATGTACAATCTATAAAAATATATCAATGTATATAATTAGTATGATAACAATTACATTAGGATATTAATACATTGTATACAATAAATTATAATATGCAACCATAACATACACAATACTGTATAGCATATAATATATCATAATACTCTATAATATGTTGTTACCGTATAACACAATATTAGTATAATATTATTAATAAACATTATACGTGTATAATGTGGTGGTAAGCACTGCAGCAGCCTTTGAGTATGGCAAGATCTCTTTTTTGAAAGGCAGTTTTGGAGAATCTCAGCCTTTTGCAGGGAGGTTAGGAGCCTGATGGAGAAATCTCTTTGTGACACTTTATAACCTCATGGTAGGAAATTAATGCAGGTGATCATGATGATGTTCAGACATCATGACAGATGTGAGCTACGATCTAAGGAGCAATTGCTAAAAGTATTGAGCAACTGATTGCTGTGCAGTGGAGCAAGCCGGTCTAAAGCTAATAAAAATATTTAAACATCCAGATATGAAAGCAAGACATCATCAGGGTTTAGCACATGGTGATGGAATGACCAGAAACACAGCATGGACAAACCTCCACCATTACGCTCGCAAAACCTTTCTACTTGTATCAGGTCAAGGCAGAGGTTACTCTTACCAAAAAAAGAAGCAGCAAATGAATTAGTATGGTTACTTCCATTTGTGGGTAGATACATGTATCCCATCTAATAACACCTATGCAGGCTTCAATTTTTTTTTTCTATTGAATCATCCTGCCTGAAAACATCAGGAAATATATGAACATAAGCCTGAGTTATTCCACACTTTCTGCTATGCAGCTGAAACCATGAACTCTGTTTGACGTGTACTTAAAATGTCACATGCAATGACGAGGTTTACAGAACAGGCCTGGACAAAAACATGAGCAGAAACAGTGCATAGTTCCACAAAGCAGCAGCCTGGCAGTCTGTACTAAACACAGCACAGGATCCTGTCTGTTCCTTAGGACCTACACCAATGGCCCAAGATCTGATGAAACCAAAAACATCTCATGCACCTTGATTTGCAGTGATATGGATATGATTTTACAGACTCCTCATTTATTTTGCAAGATGGTTTCTATAAAGTGATATTTTGACTCCCTTTTATGTAGTGGTGCTGAAAAAAAGCCAGGGGAGTCACAATGTAGCAGATTCTTTGTCTCTAAATTACAATGTATAATATATATATAATGCATATTATAAGACCCTCAGACAGTGCAATTGACTTTGCAGCCTTGAAATTCTGTAATATACCTGTCTGTAAAAAAATATTTTGATCTGTACATGTCCAAAACAGAAAGAAAATATACTTCTTTCTTTGGAAACCCAGTAAACTGCAGCCTTTGCCATGATCTTCAACTGAGCAACCTGATGTAGTTGAAGATGTCCCTGCTCAATGCAGGGGGGTGTAGATGACCTTCAAAGCTCCTTTCCAACCCGAACTATTCTACCGTTGTATGACTCTATGATTCTATGATCTATAAATGCACAGGCAGGCACAAGTTCCCTTTTCAGTGCACCAGTCACTGTGCTCCCAAGATGGTACAGCCAATGCCAATTAATGTAAAAAGAAATAATGTAGTGTATAATGGTAGTATGCTGTAGAAAATAAATCCATAAACAAAAAGAAAGAAATACATGCCCGAAAGCTTGACAACAGAAAGCCTCAGGACTTATGCCTTAGCCTCAGATTATCGGTGGAATTTAACATGATTCAGTACAGAATGAAACTGTGTTAGCTTTCCAGCATCTGAACTTGTGTCTCATCTGCTTCCTGCAGGCCTTCTACCTGCCTTGTGAGAAGAGGTGAGCTGTGCCTGGAAAACTTGTTCTGTTTTTCCATTTTTTGATGCTGAAAGTATTTGTTTCTCTGTTGCTTGGGAAATACACACTTTGACTGAACTTCCTTTCTTATAAAAGACCTCAGTGTAAGAGTTATCCTTTCCTTCCTGTTGCAAAATGTTTTGACTTGTGATGATTAGAGTGGCTCAGGGAAAGCAACAAAATATTTGCCAACATGATATCTTTCTTCCTTCAAATCCCTTTTCCACCCTTAAGAAAAGGAGTTCACCTTTCATTTACTGTTTATGTGGAGAACTTGGAAATCTGTCAATATTTCCAAGTTATGTTGAATACTTAAGATATTATGAATCCCTTCTTAATCTTTAACAAAGATCTCATATACTAAGTACTATCTTGAAGTGTATATGTTATGTTCATGCTTCACTACCTGTCGTGGTCTTCCCCTGGATTTCAGATGGAGCTTGACCTATGAAAGGCATAAATCCTCCCTACAGAAAAAGGCTTTCTTTCTCACCCTGTTTGCACAGCTGTGACCAGCAGAGTCTTTTGAACAGGAAGTCCCTGTCTGCAAGGGAAAGGTGCTCACTACAGCAGCCTGCTGGAGTTCACCAGTTTCCTGGGTCCCAACACCATTAATATGTTGACCTTCCAGGGGTAGCCCATCTCAGCGAGAAAGCATCTGAAGATTTGTGACTTTAGCTAGGAGGAAGGAAATTTAATCATCCTGTATGTACTGGTTTTTCACCGTTTCCCTGTATTCCAGAAAGGTCAGACATCCTTATTTACCTCTTTTGACTTTTAAACTCTCACACAGGTGACCGGCAGTTTAGGATCTATCCACGTGCCTGAACAAGTTGTTTGTGCCATTTCAGATGTCCTGAGATACCTGAAGCATAGAACATCTCATATCTGTGGGAGACCCGTGTTATTCTGAAATAAGAGCTGGACAGCGGGTAGGGTGCCTCCTACAACTTTAGACACTGACGGTCAGACACCTGAGTCCCAAACCTTTTTTTTTTCCTTTTCAGGATGCAATAGTTTCAATTCTTCTTTCTCCTTTGGTGATCTGGTACTTTTTTTCCCCTGGAATATGTGCTTCAGATCTCAAGCCACTTGCTTGCCCTTATACTTAGTTCCAGGTTTTACTGTGCAGCCCTCTCTGAGCAAGGACCATGAACACTTTGGGGAACTCTGCTACATATGCCTAGAATTTAGATATTTTCCTTTAGCTGTTTTATTTTACATCTTCATGTGTAAAACCGCAGGTGTATCTATCTCACCCAGCATACCTTCCCAGAACTCATGAGGAGATGGTAAAATATCACACTATGCCTGTCACTTTTCCATTTTACGGCCTCAGTTGATGTCATGGTGTGCCCCTGACTATATTTATGTGTTACTAAATGGATAGGTCTCAGAGGTGGTCTCTAAGCCCTGAAGGAAGAGCTCTAAATAACCTCCGGTGCCCAGCCTCCAGCACCTTCTCTGCAAAAGCAAGAGCTCCCAGATATTCCCAGTTGTTCCCAGTCAGAGCTGCCAGCCCAGCCTAACCCAGTCCCCTGAGACCATAAAGTGTTTAAAAGTGCATGAAAACCAGTTGCTTAGGTACCTGCTTGGCTCATGTTTTACTTCTTTCCCTTTGATTCCTTCCCTTGAGGAGGTGGGTAACGGAGTAACCTACGTCTTTTCTTCTCTGGTCCCTGAGGTGATTTAAGGTTTTATACCTGAACAGTCTGCATGGCTTTGCACACCCAGTGCTGGCCACAAGAGCTAGTCTCATGCTCAGTACTCTGAAGAACATTGCTTAGCTCCACAGCTCAGGTCTTCTGTGCACCTTTATTTTTGCTGAGTGTTTCATTCTGTGACTGGCTGTTGGGGTTTTGCCTTTGTCATGTATGGTAAAGTTGTTTATTTTTTTTAATAATAAATTCTTGGGCTCCAGTACTGTTGGTTGCCTTTGTTCTTTGTGAGCCAAAATATACCCTCCTGCTGACAGACAAGGGTCATTCAGTGACTGTCAGGAGTGGGAGAGAGCTTAGTGGGAGAAGGTCAGAAGCTATTTAGGGAGACTTCCTCCCTACTCCTCCTCTTCTTCTCTTAGCAGCAGCTCCACGTGGGGATGGGTGCATGTGTGGGAGCACGCTGGCACATGGGACCAACCCTTTCCAGGAACAATGTCAAAGTGGAGCTACCTGAGGGTGGCTAGATTTTCTGACCTTCATTCTGATTCATAGCAGTTTGGGTCAGGGTAAATATGATGTTGTTTGTAATTAAATATGTGCAACAGTATGCACCTCCTCAGAGCTCCTCTGTGCTGCCCGCATGGCGAGCCCCAGGCAGTGCCATCTAGCTCTGAAGAATAAACAAACCATTCAAGACCTTTGTTTGCCCGTGAGTCATGAGGGGGCTGCTCACTGGAGTATTAAGAAAGACAAACATATGGCAAAACTCTAAAGACTATTTCTGGAAACCTTGACTGGAGGGAACAGCTAATCCATTGTTCAGAGTCTGCAGATTATTACAAGGCTGGAGAGAGGAATGGGAGTAGGAAAGACGCAAAAAACCCCAAAATCCAAGACATCAAAAATCCAGAATGGTTTAATTACCAATGTAGGCACAAGAGCTTTGTGGGAAGAGTGGGATGAGTGACACAAGGGACTTGCGGGAGGGGTTGGATCTGTGTGCAGTCATAACAGGAGGCAGTTGTTACTCGTCTCCTCAGGTTAGTAAACAGGGAATATCATGTATTATTTGACTGTTATTCCAAAGGGAAAGAATATTGGTTAGAGATGGTTAACAATTATTTGTTGATTGCAGTTAGCAGAAAGCCGAAGAGTCATTTCCTCCATATGCTCCAGCTGAAGGGCCAGAGGGAATCTTCTACCTGAAAACGCAGAGGCCTCCGTTTTTTTTGACTGTACTGTTTTTTGTTAGAAAGGAACACCTCTTTCCTTTTCATTACCCATTTCATTTTCTGCTATTTAGGTAGTTTCATTTATTACTGTAAAAGAAAACATCACAGATATGTGCAGGAGCTTGTGACATTTCGCGAGGCGTTCCTCAGGAGCAGTAAGGCAGCAACCTCAGTGTTTCCTGAGGTGCAGACATGATGTCTCTCCTCAGGGCAGTCCCTGAAGCTCTCTGCGAGGCAGCTCTGCCCCTCACGTGGACTGGTGCAAGACTGTGAGTCCCTGTGCTTTTTTCTGTTACACTGAAGGATAATGTGCAGCCACAGAAATTTAATAAAATAATTGCAGGTGTTCAGTGGAGAAACGTAGCTTCTACTTTGATTTTAATTGTATTGGTCTGTCTGGGGTGAAACTTACCTGTGAAGACCTCAACAACATACTGCGCTGGTACTGAGCTTCAGATGGCAACCAGAACTGATGTAAACAGGACTATACCTTGTAGTAGCTCTTGGTGTAAGCAGGCACTTGTGAGTTGGGTTAGGACTGAAGCCAATGGGTAACACTAAATAGGATTATGATTATTTCCTCTAAATAAATTTGAATGAGTTAGAGTTCAGGAAGATAAGTAGTCTCAGATGCTGGTATAAATGTGCCTTGATGTTGAATTGAGGACTGGTAGACAGCAGCCTAGAGGTAAAGCTGAGTCTTTTGAGGGGTGCTGTTCCCAGATTAATATGATGGATTTAGCCTTCATTCTAGCTCCAAGCCGCAAGCTGCCATAGGCCTGAGCACTATCCCCAAGATGTGGGCAGACTCCTAACCTACCCCTAGCTCACCACCACCTACTGCCTCTAACGCTATTTTAGTAAAAAAATGATACATAAATATAATCGTAATATACCCAGCACCTGCAGTTTAATCAAAACCATTCCTCTGGCCTGAACCTAAGATTATTTACTGTAGCCTGCCACTGCAGTCTTATCCCTGGCCTGAGGTGCCCTCTGTGTCAAGTCCCAACCAGACCCCAAGACCTCCGCTCCTCTTTGCTCACCCTGGTCCGCACCACAAGGAACCTTTGCTGGTGGCCCTGGCAAAAAGCCCCTTGCTGACCTGCAGCTCCTGCAGCCCCAAGGCTGCCATCTGACAGCACTGCCTTCGAGCCCCAGCCCCAGCCTTGCCCGAAGTCCCGCACCGTAGCCTGTACTCCGAGCACCATAATCTCACTTGGCTTTTGCTAGTCTGAAGTCGCTTGTTGGCCCGAGACATAATGTGTGGCTGGGTTCAGTCAGAGGCCTCACTTTCAGCCCTGCCAGTTAGATTTAAGAAAAATCAGGGATGGTCTGTTGCCTCCAAACTTCTTCTTAGTGCAAGACTTCGTAACAGTCTCTTCTGTCACGCCGGAGCCAGGTTACTTCCCTGTCCCACCCACAACACTGATTTGTCTCAACCACTCCCCCAGTGCAGTGCTGCCTGATTCACCAAAACCTGACTCCATGCTGTCTGTTGGATTCATCCTCCACCCCATCCCAAAGCCATCCACTAGCCCAAATCCTAAAGCCACTCCGGCACAGTTTAGGACCTGGCCCAGCTACTTCACCAGCTTAAAACCTACCCTCAGCCCTCTGCTTCCTTCTAGTTCTTATCTAATTCAACATAGCTGTGGGCCTTAGATATCTACTAAAACCAACAAAAACTATCATGTGATGTTCCCCCTACGAGTTCAAAACTGCCTTACATCTGATCTTAGGTCTCATACTTGTCATAACCTAAGCTCCACATGGCTTACAAGTAGGTCACCTATGGTTTATCTCTTTACTAGCCTGCAGTCACCAAATGAGACACATCATAAACCTACCATTCTGCCACATACTGCTTCTGCCTGAAACTCTACACAGACACTGCCAAGAGTCTCCAAACCCTAGCCCAAGGTTATTGTTAGGCATAGGTTTATTCCTAACTCTTTCTTCTTTATTTGTCCCAATCCTATCTGCATCTTCATCTGTTAACTCCAACAAAAAGTTGCCTACCAGCCGAGTCCTAACTGTGTCTCAACACAGCTGCTTGGGCTGTCAAATTGTAACATCCCACCAGCTCTTTGTGGAGATCCAGATTTCACAAGTCTCACTTGATTTGAACTATATTTCAATATGATTGCATAAAAAGGCACCACAGAAAGCAGAAATAATCTCTATTCAAAGTGGAATATGCAGAAGGAGCACTTAGGGGGACTTTGCTATCCCAGTAATAGAGATTTTGTTCCTATTCTGAAATGGAATAGCCACAATTCCAAGATTTCCCCCGTATCTGTAAGAAAGATCAAGAATTATATTTGTCTGTTTTCCTCAGGAAAATAGCTTATCATATCACTGACCTGGCCTATCTATTTGATCACCTCTGGTGTCTTTTGAATGCATTCACTAATCTCAACCTGACATCACAAAGTTTAAATTTTCAAGTTCTGTGAAAGCTGATTAGAAACAATGAAGCCAGATGAGTTCTCCAGAAGGAGAGGGAGGCAGAGCTCAGCCTAAGGAGGTTTTGCCTGGCAGCAGCTGGCAGTTCAGTCAGAAGGACCAGGTGAGAAACAATCAGTTATGTTTTTCTGCATGAACTGTAGTCCATACTGTCTCAAGTCTGGCATGGCTATCATAGGATATAGCAAAAGGGAGTGGAGAGTAGCAAGGAAGAGTGGTAGAGGGATAAAGGAGATGATTACTTAAGATATTTGGTTTCATTTGTGTTAAAGCTCACAGTAACATTTTGGGAAAAAGCGAGAGAAGTTTTAGTACATGTAAATCAGGACTCTTAAGTAATTGTGGTTCCAGAGGCTAGGACTTTCAGAGGGAAAAAAAAATGTGAAAATATTATAGAAGTGTGCAGAACTGAAGAGGATTGCAAACCATCTGGGGTAGAACTGTCTTCATTTTATGCATCCTAGCACAATGCAGACCCTCCTTACTCAGGGCTTTTACAAGTAGCTGTTACTGGTGACAACATTTTGTATCAGAAATAGTAATAAGAGAGTAATAGCAGTAGGGAGGAACAAGTTGCTCCTGCTCCTCTCTCATGCTATGATTACCTAAAATCTTTGGAAACACAGAGAAGGGAGCAGATTATGTAGCTGTGTTTGCAGCTGAGGTTCTGGCAGGAAGCATTAATGCCACAGGGCTCGGTTATTGTGCTTGTGCGAGTGGTGCCCCCTGACAGAAAGAGCCAGACTCTGCTGTCTGCCATTCGCAAAAAGCAGCCGAGGGAAGCAAAACAATCTTCGGAGGTGGTCGGCCAGGAGGGGCCAAGGGCGGCTGGAAGGGGAGGAAGCGCTGCGAAAACCTTTTCAAAACTGGCAGAAAATGTCAGGGTGACAGCGTCCCCTTTACTGAGGAAGACATTTGCCTTCGGTTGCCTCCTCTCTGTGAGCGGGGCTGTGGGCAGGGCTCATCCTTCTACTCCAGTGACGGTGGCCACTCCGGCACTTCCATTGGTCTGCCCTTGCCTGCGTCCCTTTCCTGTGGAAATAGAAGATATGGGCAGGAGAAAAGACATATTTGGTAATGTTTCTCTTCAAAGCGTCTTTTTCACTAGGCTGCCTCAGCTGCAAAACGTTAAGGGAAAAAAAAAAGATCTTGGAACTAACTCCAGACAGACCCTAATGCCTACGAATTTGTCTAAGTAAGCCAAGTCCAGAAAGGCAAAACATGAAGAAGGCTCATTATTTGACTGCTAGGGACACTCAAATAACCAGACATGCCAGTACTTAAGATCTTCGTATTTCAGACAGCTCGTCTTTCATATCCTCCATCATCTTGCACTCCCACCCTGCTCACCCTCCTCCCTTCATCCCCAGTAACTCCACTGCATTTAAAATTGTTTATAGAACATATAAAATACAAAAGTACTCTTTAAAATACCTATGGGGAAACAGTCTGTTCATTTAACTGTCGGTTTGGTGGAGCCATTCACAGCTCCCCTAATTGCTTCAGCTGGTTGCTTGCACAATCAGTTTTTTTCCCCTCCAGAAACTCCAAAAGAGCTTGGCGGATCTCTTTTATTTTGACAAGAATTGACTGAGTGGGTGCTATGGAGCTTAGGGCATTGGGTGAATGTCTCAGAGCTGTGCTTAGGGCAGGCATGGTGTGACACTGCTCAGTTTTGAGGTTTCCTGGGGAGTTACTTCTCCCCAGGATATTTTAGAACATCACAGGACTGTGATGTTCTGTGCCAGAAGGAGGGGCAATTTACATTGCCTCTATTCAGTACACATCCAAGATAGCCCTGGAGAACTATGCAGGGCAAAAATGTTCACGAGTTGTAAATTAATTAATGAAAACATTGTTTTAGCTATTACCAAAGCAACTCACATATTCAACCAAAATCCCTGACTAGTTTTAGCAGGACAAGGATTGTTCTTCAGCTATTCACAAATGTACAAGAATAAAGGCAAAAGGAATACCTATCACAGTTCAGTTGGTCCCCACATGATTTATGAAAGTAATCAACTTTAATTTCTCATCCTATAGTGGAATTAACACTCTGAAATGATCTATCTGTGGATGTTTAAAAATAAAGCTCCTTTCATCTATTTTTTTCTTCAAGACTAGATTGATTGACTGTGAGATGCAAATTGAATACAGTGATGAACAGAAACTGATATTTGCTTTTGAAGTTGAATGCAGAATTACAAGGATTTTTTCCCACAATTTCCTCAAACCTAGTATTGTTGCTCATGGATTCTTATTAGTATGTGTTGGTTATCATCCACAGTGTTTTCCAGCCTCTAGGAAGCTTGAATTTGTGCCCAAACCATAAACTATATTCAGTCTGATGAGTGACTCCGATACAACATAAAAACTGTGAAGGGTGGTTAGCATGCAGCCAATTTGCATTTGTGTTTAATAACATTGTTTATGATACTGAAATTATAGTGGTTTTCTTAATTTTTAATGGCAAAAATGGCTGTTCAAACATCTAGTCTGACCTCCCATACATCCCGGCCATAGAATTGGCTTGTTTTGATAGCAAATGTCAGACTTATACAGCACAACCATGTAACTATCTGCAGCTGCTAAGTTACATAAAACATAGGTTTTTTCCTTCCTCCTCCAGTGGGTCGATGAAGAAACTGTAGTCTAGAAATTATTTTGTAAGAGTACTGTTTATAGTATGAGTAGGACAGACAGAAATACGAGAAAAGCTCTGTGGCTGCCAAAAATGTCATTTTTTGGAAGAGCAGCCCTTGGGCTTTGAGAAAGTACTGTAGGAAAAAATGTTATTTAAATGAGATAATTTCTGTCTCACTACAAAATAATTATTCCCTGACATAAAAAATACTTTGCAGACCCCCTCCAGCCCTCCTTGCTAGGGACAGGCAAAGTGGCATTGCCTCTTCTTTCTGCCCCTGCAAATTCCTCTCTCCAACAGAGATTCCAGAGTTTGGGGAGCAGCTGAAACCCTTAGGTTGTTCCAAAATACTGACAGTTTATGATTGGGTTTAAATCCTACCTTAGCTGTTACCCTGATTCATTTTACCTTATAGGACAAGCAAATACAATACAGTATTTTCTCTTTTCTTCTGGCCTGAAGTTACAAAAGGACTTTTTAATCCATGCAGCAGGCTACCTATGACTATCACCCTAGGGGATGCTAATGGCAGCTATGCGTTACACAGCAGGGCCCGTGACACATCTTTCTCCCTATTCATTGTATGGTTTGGCAAAGGATCTGTGGACTTACTACTCTTGAAGTCAGAGACAAAATTCTCCTTTCTTTCTGAGGTAAGAAGTCTGGACCAGCCCCAATGATTGTTCTTTGCAGCTAAATGTTCCCAAAACAATGGTACTTTTATATAAGAGAACCAGTTTAATGGGAATAAAAGTTGATGCCTCTCATTTTGTGGCTTCATAAATCACTGTTCTTTTACTCTTTGCATCCCAGGCTCTCTCGTGGTTCATACTGTGTTTTTCAGACAATCTGACACACTGAAGGCAGGGGGATCAGTCAGCATTTACAGGGCTGAAAAACACTCAACATATGTTAGTGATGTGTACAGAAGGTAAACTTCAGCATGTATAGGATGTGATCTGGCTCAGATACATCCACATACTAACACCAGCACAGGAGGAGGTCATGTGAAAAGAAAGTGTGAGGGACAGGCAGGACCTGGTCTTTTGGTGTCAGTTTAAGATTGTAACAGTGAGTTGAGAGAAGTGATTATTCCCATCTACACAGCACTTGTGAGGCTGCACCTGGAGTGCTGAGTCCAGTTTTGGGCTCCCCAGTACAAGAAACACATGAGTATACCAGAGAGAGCCCAGAGTAGGTCCACCAAGCTTGTCAGGGGCCTGAACCACGTGATGTGCAATGAGAGGCTGAGGAAGGTGCATTTGCTCAGTCTAAAGAAGAAAGAGCTCAGGAGTGTACGACTGATGTCTACAACTACTTAAAGGGTGGTTGGAGAGAAGGTTAAATCATTGAATGATGACTGCTCTGTGTTTAAAAAATATTTGTAGTGACAAATATTCTTGAAAGTAATCCACTCAGGTCAAAACGTGTCTGACTGATGCTATACCTGTGTATAACAAGAACACATGAGTCTGGGGGTCTGCTCAAAGAGTGTTGATAGTCTCTAGATAGTTAAAATAATTTGGGGACACCAGACAGATTCCAAAAACCAAATACAAGAGATTCTCTCATCTGGTATTTGTTTACTTGAATGAGGAAGTTTTGAAGGCTTTATACATTTATTCCACAGTTTGGCAGCAGTGGGCACAAAAACTGGAATGAACTGACCTTTCCGACTTTTATCAGACAAAGAGAACCTCTGTGCCTTCCACGGTGTCTCCTCGCCTCTGGCTCCCACTCCCTAGAGAAATACAGGACTGCTTCTCTTCATTTTTCCTTCAATTTTTTCCCTTCCTTCTGTTTGTTTCCTTTACCACTCTGCACCTGTTTTTAAAATGCTAGTTACTAGTGAAGTTATTCCTTGCTCCAGGGAGAGACAGATGGACTCTGCGAACCAGAGCCATGGCATCTTCCTTGTGCAGGATAACAGAAATAGCTCCCATGAAACACGCTGTTTAACTAAACACAGATGGTGTCTCCATGATGGGACATGATGACTTAAGAAGACGGGCAATACCACGCACACACATAAAGCAAGTAAATCCAAGAATGATGATTCTCCTGTAGGCTGTAATTACATGAAAGACAGCCTTTCTGTGAAAGCAAGTGTGCAGGCAGCAGTCTAGAGGATGTAGTCTAACAGTGAATCATACTCTTCGCAAAATTCCATGAAGTATATTTGGGAAAAGCCACAGAACTTCTTGTAGATCTTGGTCTGATGCTTTGGCTTTCTAAAAGTGGGACTTGTTTCTATCTGAACTCCACCATTGAATGTAGCTGTAAAACTGAAGCCAGGCTCGTAATCTAGCACGTTAATTGTCAATAACCCCATGTAGGCATCTCATGTATCTCTGGTGTGTTGTCTGCTAAAGGACAGTATGTGGCATTTCAGCAGGGGTGTACATAGTATGTCTTCTACTAGACACAGTGTCACACTTCTGTAAATATATATTACAAATTCAGATATACAGAACAATGAAGAGACTTTGTTAGCTCCCCAGTTAAAGTGATGAGCAGTATACTTGGAAGTAGCTGTGCATTGTTTCTGTCTAATTCTGCAGCATCCAGTAGTCACTAAGAGAGTCAACTCGCTCAGCAGCCAAATCGACTGCTTTTTTTTTTATATAAAAATATATGACTAGTTTTCATGAAATTTTTACCAAACCCAGTGAAGTGTCCTTCTGTGTTTGTGTAACTTTAACATGTGACGATGTTTGGAGTTTTTAGCTCTCACTCACTGTCCTGTCAGCAAAAGTTTAAGTTGCTGGGAAGGCTATTCAGATCTTATCAGATGTTACCAACAGGACAAATACTGCAGCATCAGTTCATGGTTAATTAACTACTAGCCTTAAGAAGGGTATTGGGCAACAGGGAACACAGCAGGCTGAAAAGACTTCTTAATTGATTTGCTGTCTGTTATCTGCAAAAAACGCATAGGGGCAAATATTTAGTAGCAGCATCATTATAAGTACAGAAGTAGTTTATAGACAGCAGAGACAGCTTGAAGAATTTGAGCTCCCAGGCCCATTTCGTTACGTTTGCTCAACTATTACACTTCGCAATATGAATTTTTGAACCAGCAGAAAATGTCTCTATGCATGCAGTTTTTCCTTCAGAGACTGAAGACCTATCACAAAGTTTTGGTTTAAATATTTTTGACATAGAATGATGCTGCCACATGCTAGAGAGTATTGTTAAAATTAAGTTGTCTGCATAATTTTAAAATGTTGCCAGAGCACATGATCGTGGTGGTAAAATGCAGAACTTATTTTTGCCTTTCAGATGTAATCTAAATTCAATCAGTCTATATTCCTATGTTGCTAGTGATCATTCAATAAGGAAAATTGTACCTAAAATAATGTTTAGAGCAGGCAATTAGAGATCACACTTCTCTGGATTTTTCTTGTATTCACAGATTGTAAAATACATATATCTTTGGCCAGTCTGGTTCATCTCATGTCTCTTTTTTTTTTTTTTAGTGAATTAAAAAGGCCTCAGATACCCATAGACATGCTATGAAAGGTAATGTAGGTTTATAAAGCGTGTTGGGATCCTCAGATGAAAGGCATTATAAAACCACAAAGTATTCTTTCATAGTACAATTTATTCATGTGGTTTCTTTTCCACCTGCCAGATTCAAATGCTATGGTATGCATTAATTTCAATTTAAAAGAATAAAATTACTTTTGCTTTATTGTATTATAAAATGTATTTACTGTGTTACTACAAAAATTTCAAACATGCTACAGCTCTCTCAAGGGTAAGCTAACAAGCACAGCTAGCTGGGAAAGCTGTTGTTCTGGTGTCTGCAGAAAAGCCAGTTTTATAAAGTGGTGGCAAATCTGATGATCTTTTCAGTACAAATTACATCTGACACAAGGCACACGCATCCTGAGGTAAAGGTCAATCTGTGGTGTAGTACATGAGTCTTTAATATACACCTCTTGAACTTGTTTCTTTCACAATAAGATAATCCTATTAAGCTATCCTGAGCATAGAGTCTAAGTATCCTAATAAGATATCAGCAAAACTATTGCACAAAGTTATATCCTTGCTGTTTATATGGATAGAATATAGTTCTCAGATCCAAAACCTCAGCGTTAATTCAGTCAGAGCATGGAATTGCGGCCTTTGAGAAGCGATTAGAATATTACTAAACTTGGCTGCATTTATTGCACATGGAAACCAGATGGAAATGAAGACGCCAAGACAGTTGCTTACAATCCTACTTACAGCCTTTCTGTAATACACTGTAATTTGTCAGCGTTCAAACTTTTGACCTTTGGTCATCTTGAGAAGATAGCAACAGACTTTGGAATATGCTGATGCAAAGGGGCAGAAGGAGACAGGTATGGAGGGGAAATCCCATAGCAAATGGCTAGCCGTCCTCAGAGCGTTCCAGCTGTGAGCACTCTTGACTCAGCAAGTGATGCAGAAATGGCAGGGGTGGCAGCTTCTGCAAGCAAAAAAGCCAAGGGAGCATCAGACAAAATTTTCTGGAAACAAGATCTGTTTGCCCAAACACTTACCAATGACCTACATCACGTTTTTGTGGTCTACATAATAAATAACATGCTGCCTTTTCAAAGTGCTTTAGTACTGTCTGTTCTTAGAATTTTTCATCTCAGATGTTGTTTTGAGTCTAAATGGCCAAAAGGTTGATAAAGCCAGGCTGCAGCAAGGCCTGAATTTATGGGAGCCAGTGGTGGTGGCTTCAGAAGCTGAAACTTGAATTCAAAGTGTTTTTTAGATAATGAGCTTCGTATCATATTGAATCAGCCAGTTCAGTAAAGAACTAAAAATAGTTGAATTCCACACAGATTCACGCTAAGCGTAAGCAGCACAGAACACCACTTCACTGCCCTGAGTAGCGCAGATGAACTGCCGCTATGCAACCTTTAACGCGGAGTTTGTCAAATGCTGCTGTAAGACATTTTTTGGTTTTGCTGAGACTAACATGTGTGTGCCAGGGCTTGACAACCTGACCATCCTGTCTGCTGTGAGGGAAGGCAAACGAGATGGATAGATTTGTTCTAAGGCCAAGGGAAGTATTGAAGCAACGTTTCAATTTTGTTTCCTATCAGGCCCTATATATGTGCTCTAGGGGATAGGCTGCTGTTGTTCAGGGAAGTTAAAGGTGGCATCTGTGATCCTTATGAGAGGAGAGCTGAGGAGGATGGCTACACATGTGTATGTAGGGCAATTCATAAAGTTGGAGTTTTCTGATCTAGTCAGCAGCATCTCATACGAAACCTCTCTTGTGAAGTCTGTTCTTCTAGGACTTCAAAAGCAGAGGAAGCAATAATGCATTGACAGCGTATCTCCTCAAAGTGTTCTACAGCAGAGCACACCAGAACCCTGGACTGTATTTGAACAAAATCCTTAACTGGGGGAAACCATGCAGGCTGAATACAGTTTCCCTAAGGAGTGGGCAGTGGGTGCAGCTAAACTATGGCCCAGAAGCCTGGTAAGGGAATGCTCTACTCTATGACTAGGGAGAAAGAGGAGGGTGAGGGTTCATAGTTGGCCAGACATGTGTCCTCATTTGGTTGTGTGTAACATGGCCCAGACAAGACACTCCAGGTCACTGACAAAATCGGAAAATGGTGCCTGAGGATATTTTCAGTGCTAATGTGACTAATTCTTGTTATTGCTAAGTTGCAAAAATTCCTTTATAACAACAGGATTGTGAAGGAAAAGAAGTTTTGCTTCTTGCACTTCAATACATTCTCCATTCTTACTACCAAGAAATCACAGACAGGAGCAGTGAAAAAGTCTGCATGGCTTTTCACAACACTGGAAGATAAGTTCCCAGAAGATAGACTTTAATGTGTATCTGCAATATAATGTACAGTATAGGATGGCATTTCCACTGTTTGATGACATCTCTGATTATCCCCACGTACTTCTGCCTTCACATTGTACTGGCAAACCTAATACATGCTTAACAAGGATGAAAATGTTTAAAGGTATTTAATTGCTGCATCCAACATACACTGTGGTTCCCACAGCCACCCCCACATCAGACTAAATCACATGTGTCAATGTTTGTATTCTATGTGAAAATTGCTGAAATCACCATTCCAACCTTTGATTGAACACAATGTCCTGTTACTCACGTGTGTTATCTTCAGGAAACAATTGACATCTTTAAATTCCTTCTCCAAGGTGCCAAATTAGCTGGTCTGAGGACTGAAATCCTCAACTCACCCACAAAAAAGACACAGTCTTCGTCTTGGCAGTCAGTACTTCCCATATTGCCTTCAGATGTATGCCATTCCTGGAAGGAGCAATTCCATAAATAACTCTAGCACATGTTTAAAACCCTAGCACATGTTTAAATGCATCCCTTTTGAGGAAAGCACGTGCTTAAAATTAAGCATGTGGCCTAAGAACTTTGATGAATAGCGATGCTTTCCTAAAGTGGGGACAGTAGGAAGGGTAGTTTGAGATATTCATGCCCAAACGCCAGCTGAGATGCTCTCAGTGATGTGGGTACCACTTGGCGCTGTACCAAAGCTAACAAGCTGTCTCCTGTAAATCACTAAGCAACTGTCAATTAGTGATGTGTGCAGGTTTTTTGAAACGTGCCTTACATTTACTTTACTAACTGAAATGTTGTTTTTCAACTAGGTCCTTTTTTTCTTGTTTTTTCTTTATAGTACAGGGTTGGTCAAAAGCGGGTGGAATGAAAGAAAGTCCTAGCTCGTTGCAAGGGCCTCAATAAGGTTATAGAAGTTGCAGGGGAAGTTTTAGTTTGCTTTTTGTTTAAAGTTGTTTTCCTAAACGTTTCTGAGACTCAGGAAAACGAACCTCAATCCTTTAATGAGCGTGGGCTTCCTGAGGTTTCCCCCTTCCCTGCATCTGAAATACCTTTGCCTCCCTCTAGTCAAAAGGGGAACTGTTTTGCTTTTTGTGGTTTCACCATCATTTCAGGATTTTATTCATTGACTGATGTTTGTAGTGTCCCACCAAAGGTCGAAAGGAATCTCTTATTTCTGTCTGTCTTTTCTGGTTTTGTTTTTAGAAACTCAAGGTAGGAAATTATCTCAGCAGAAAAATGACTTCTTAAATTAATCAAGATATTATGATTGACCCTGCTTGTTTGTTCATTAAGAAATGAATGCTCAGTTCTTGCCAAATAAAACACTCTCAGCTATTTCAATTACTGTTTTAATTGGCCAGGTCTGCCTGTCAGATTATCCTCTAATCTGTACAAGAATGTCGTTTGGAAAAGATGAGGCATGCCTGACTTGGAGGCCACATTCATCACACCAGCACATTCTGGTCCAAATATCATTCCGTTAGCCCAGTGGAGCTATATGACACTGAAGGTTGTAGGTCCCAGGTCTGCTTCCTTCTCGAGATCCCATGCAAGGCACATTTCATTGTGTGAAAATGTCTGAAAACACTGATATGAGAGAAAAAAGTGAAAGTGAAAGCTCTAAAGCTCCACAAACGGGCACATTTGGATGTGTTTACATGTCATTAGAGCTGCCGTTAGGCAGAGTTTAATAACTGTTACAAGAAAAATTGTGGAAAATCGCTCTTGGGACCTGTGAACCATCACAGAGAGGCCTCTCCATAATTCTGACTCAGGATCTACCATTTAAGTGAATCTGTGTCTTTTATGGATGTCAATATTCTACAAGAACAAGTTGTAACTATGCTGGGCTGTCTGAAGATCTAACATTCATATCTGCATTAGATTGCTCTGCTTTTCAATCCAGGAGCCCTAGCTTTCTTACCATATGCCCAGTGTAACCATTAAGCCTGACAAAACAACAGTGGTTGAGAGAAAAAAAAAAGCCCAAACGATATCATTGCATTTTAGGCAGATAGAATTGTTTCAAGGTGAGGCACAGAAACAAGGGTCTTAAAATATATGGGCTTAATTGCAGCAGACTTCACTTCTGGCACAGACTTCCTACATCGCCTTGGAAAATGCTCTGTAGTAGCTCTGTGCTTCCATTTCCCACTCTGGCAGAGCTTTTATGCACCTTGTCAGCGTGCTCCTGAAGACCGAGATCCTTACTATGCATACAATGCCTAGCACAGCGTAGACCTGATTTCAGTGGAAATGCTAAGATCCCACTGAAATACCAAGTCTGTATTTTTAGATTGATTTGTACTTAAGATCCATGTACATGGACAAATGCTATCCTTGAATGTAGTGAGAGAAATGGCATGGAAAATTGTAACATTTGTACAGGAGTTTTATTGTGTTGACTCGAGGTCTAGTGATGTACATAACCGTCATTGCCACCCTGATTTGCCAAGCTCAGTGTGGGTTTTCTTTTCCCCCTTCATATATTTGCCGCTTTCTTAGATGACTGCAGATGTTTTCGCTCTGTACACCAGAGCTGTCCTTCTTACAGCTACCTACTCACACGAGCTGCTAATAGCTCCTTAGTCAAAGTCAAAATGGAAAAGGCAGCAAGGAGATCACATACAAGTCCTTGAAGAGGTCAAGGGAAGTCCTGCTCTTTTGATACAACAATGGAAAGGGACATGTCACAGAAGAACTAGTCTGAGATTTAGTTCTGCGCAGAACTAAGGTGTATTTTGGAAAAAATGTAATAGTCTTCCACACTTAGTGCATCCTTCTCTTCCATTTTATGTATGAACAGGTACACATGTTTACAAATTTTTCATCACAAGCAAGTTTAGAATCAAGCTATGGTGACAATGATGGACATGTTTTAGCACAGGAAAACAATATATTTAATCTTTTTAACAGGAGGACTCAGCAGAGGGGAAGGTAAGAACCACTGCAAGAGATAAATTTGCCCTCCATGCAAACACATAAGCTGCGTTTAACCAGCAGCAGCTGGGCTTGTGTCTGTTCCGCTTTCTAACAGTACATACCAACATAAACTCTTCATGGAGTGTAGTGTTGCTCTTCCTCCTGTTAGTTACAAGATTAACATGACAATCCTACATAGCACATTAGTCTTCATGTGCAATTGCATCCAGTTCTAATCAGAGGGTCATTAAAAACTGGGTTTTGGAAGCAAAGGGAAAAATCACCACGTACTTGTCCTGCTTCTTGCATCCTGCCCCTAAACTACTGCCTTCTACTGGAGAGGATACTGGTCTTGGCAGGTCTTTATTCTGAGACAACATGTGTATCTGCTTTAGAATTTGACTGAACCAGGACTGTACTTTGGAAGTGGATATGACAGTCCTACTTGCTTCCAGTGCTTTGGTTTGCATCATGGAGACGGTTTAGGATTAATGAACTTTATTACTCCTGTAGCTGGACAATGGGACCACAGATGACACCCTCCAGCTCAAGTCAGATCTTTAGTTCCTGGCGCCAGATTAGGGTTAGTCTGAAGTCTGAAAATCCCTGAAATGTACATAATTTTGGGTGTCAGGTCCTCAGCTCCAACTAGTTAGCCCTACAGGTTCTCCTCTGCTGGTCTGCAATACATGTTAATGAAGATGCACACATGGATTGCAACCCCTGTACAATCAACCTGTCTGGATGGGATAATATGAAGCAGAGCAATGGCAAAATGCATCTTATAGAGTATCAGATGGAATGAACTGAGTGTCTAGTATGCTTTTTTCTTCTTCTGTCTTTTGGGACAGTGAAATTCAGGAATCAGTGAGCAGCTCATAATACACTGGCAACACATAAAGCAAATACAGTTGCTATTTTTGCAATAAGCAATTAGTGCCAGCTCACAGATCAGAGAAATTATGGCGCTAAAGCAGAACTGGTAACGTGGCAGTGAACTGAGCCATAAAAAGGCCAGAGATGCATGTTCAGCTTTGACCTTGATAATTTACATATTTAATTGCTAAATTGCAGCATGAAAATAACCTTACAACCCAGTAAACTATGGAAAGACAGCTTTATTTTTCTATAGTTTATACAACCTGGACAAATTACTTTGAAATCTCTTTGAGGAGACTTGCTTTCAGAACAAGTTTTCATCTGGCTGGTTTAACTTTTATGACAGGCCCTGTGTTTTCAGTCTTTCATTTTTTTCTTCAGTATTTATGTAATGCAGAAAAACAGGAGAACATTTCAGAGGGAAATAAACTTCATGCCCTACAGCCTTGTTTTTCAAGAGTCTTATGGTTAAACTGCATAGCTTTTTTTCATATCTGTACAACAGTCACAAGTTTAATGAGGATGAGCACGGAGGCAGAGCAACAGCTCAAATATAACTGCAGCTTATAGCACTTCACGATTTTTCGGTGTTTAGTATTGCTCAGAATTTAAACTGATTGAGCATTTTAAACAGTAAATGAAATCCCTTTATCTGGTTCTTAAGATGCAAAGCAGAAGGTAGGCAACAGATAATGCTGCCTAAACAGTGACGCTGATATTTATACCACTCTCTTATGATGATATATGTTGATATTTGACATCAACAGCAGGTAGTGGAGAAAACATACATGGGACAATCATGATCTATAACTTTAGTGATCATCTTGAGTGATTTGTTGAAGACCATATTTCATCTGCTTGAGGTTATCATACAACTGTGTACTGATAGCCATCACAGTTGGATAGAAGACATCAAATCATGAGCAGTATCAGCACCCAAACTGGGCATCCAGGACTTGCCAGAGTTTTTTTCTGTTTCACAAGAAAAACTTCTTACAGAAGATCAATAAGTTTATACCTTAATTTTTGGGGCAGGGTGGGGTGGATATTTTGTTTCATAGTCTTTTAATCTGGTTTCTTGCCTGGAGCACTAAAGATTTGGAGATTGCATTGTGTGTCTCTGTCTGTCAGACATTTCTGTCCAGTTACATTTGAACCCATCAGCCAATTTCAGCCAAGATCAGCAGAGCTGAAAAGAGATATGATGTACAGGTAGAGAGGGATGAGTTCTCATCAAGAGCAGGCTGCAGTGAGCTAAACAACAGATAATCACACAAAAAGGAGATTCATTGGAAGTCCTACTTCTGGCAGAAGCATCGGCAAGGTTTGTACCTTATCTTGTATCAGAAACCTCACTCCTCGGTCAATGTTTTCTGCGTGGGACTAGGACTCCAGAAGTGTGGATGCTGAAGCTTTGATAATGAGAATCACATATTCAGTCCAGAATGACTTCCATTATAGGGAAAGCAGAAATATCTCCTGCTGACTTTGTTTTGATATCCTTAGATATAAAAAGTATGCTTGAAAACTATCATGAAACCTAGTTTGCATCTCATTTCAAGAAAGGTTAGATCCAAATTGAGTTGTGGGTTTTTCCTCTCAGGAAATGGGGATTTAAGAAAAAAACCAAAGCAAATGAAATGAATTATTACAAATAAAAGTGCAGTGAGCTACCATCCATCCCCTGACACCCCTTGTTGTCACCTGTGCCACTGAGAGCAGGTTTGATCACACAGCGCTTTCTCAGCTAAGCAGCCCTGGGGAATCAAGCAGGCAAATATTCTACAGCAAAGTCTATCAATCAGAGCCTGAATTTGTTGCAGTTTCACCTTTTGACCTGTTCAATCTGACAATAAAAAACCCTATTTCTTTCACGAATCTTTGCAAGGCATTTTTTAAAGCCAGTTCAAAGGGGTTTTTTCCCTCCAAAAACAAAGAAGCATTATGAAGTCCACAAAACTGTTTCCACATCAAGGACAGATTCCCTTGGCGTAGAGTCAGCTCCAAAGAAAGATGCTAACCACTGAAACCTAGCTGCCAAGGAGTTTCATCTATTGTTTGTATTTTCACATGTGCACGTATTACCACAACTTTGCTGAAAGAAAGACAATGTACCAGACTGAATCTTCAATATTTACAAATCCTTATCATGTGAAAGATAATAATAATAAAAGGAAATGTGGGAGGAAGAAAAGGAATTATGAAGATGGATTTGGAATTGCTATATATTGATTCCATTATTATTGATATCATTATTGCAATTGCTGCAGTTACTGCAATTGTAGCATACTCTTCTTAATGGTGGCACAAAATGACAATTTTATGAGGAATTTTTCTTAAAAGTGAGCTGTTAAATTAAACACAAGACTAAAGGAGGTACTTTCAAAATGTAAGCAGGACAGAGCTATGTAAAATTTTGAATTTCCAGAAAAGATATTTTATAACCTGTGCGAAGATGGACAAAATAATTTATGTGTGGCTGACTATTTACTTAAGTCAGAGTCTGAGGAGAGAAGTCAAAAGAAGAACCAAAGATTGTGTGTTTGGATGATGAGGAGAATGGTGTTCTTGGCAGCCATAGAAAATGGGAGTGGAAACAGGTTTGGAGGTAAAATGAAAAGGACTGGTTTTAGTTAGACTACGCCTGAGTTGACCTTAAACCATTTGGGATGCCAAGTCAGAAAAAAAAAAAAGAAATGTCAAACTGAAAGAAGCTGCAGAAGGAAAAAGGGATACGTTTGCTGAAGCAGCCTTGTCGGCTCAGAGATAATAGGTAAATCTGTACAAATGGTGACATACAAATGGTGAACGGGGAGGGAGAAGGGGTGAGTAACAAAAACCTTGGAAAGATGATGAGAATTCACAGCTGCCAATTGCATACAATGGCCAGGCATTCTGTTGAGGTAGAGAAATACCATAAGACTGCAGCAAACCATTTGATTTAGGAAGTAGTTGAATTTAGGATCTAGACTATCTAGGTCTAGGACTAAGTGGTGAGACAAAGATTAACCCATTTCAGAGCTAACGCAGAACATTTTCAAATAACTAATTTGTGAAAATGCAGCTTCAATAACTACTATTCCTCAAAGATGAGGGGAATTTAATGTACTCTTTGTTAAGAATATTAAGAATTTAGAGTTAATAGTTGTTAATTTCAGAGGAATATTTAGTAGCTTAATTCACACAACTTTAAAACATTTTCTGAGTATCAAAGATAACTAAAGTAATGAAAAACTCTATTAGTTGCATAAGTAATTATTTTAATAAAACAATAACTGTCTCTTCAGAAAGATGAGTAAGAACATGATTAACTTCAAGCACACCTTAAAATTTCATTTGATTGAAGTACCTGCTTATAGTTCATCATTCTGGGCTATACTCAGACAGCTTGAATTCTCCTTAAGTCTCCATGGTTAGGAGAACTAAGCATGCTTTAAGGAATCATTCAAAGATTTTAAACTACATGTTAGGTACAGTAGTAATTAGAATTAGCTAATAGGAAAAACCAGGCACGGACACTTAGCTAAAATACAGCACGTATTTATATGCTCTCTTGAAGAGAAACTGGCTTACATGTTCACCTAAGTGCTTTCCTGAATCCAGACCTATGCTCATAATTAGATATGAAAATGGTGCTGAATAAGCACCATATTGCACTAACCACACTTTCCCCAAGTATTACTTTAATTAGCAAATAGCCCTGTTTGGCCTAACTGGGCCCAGTTTGGTTGCATTTCTAAAGCAGCAGATGAGAAAAGCATTTAGGGAATGGCTGGGTTAATGGCACATTGGTTATTGTCCATACTACATGTGCTTTTGGGGAATATATTCGCATTTTTTTACCTTTTATTTTTTTTTAACTAGACTTGAATATTTTAACACGAGAGTTTAATATTTTAACACTATTTATAAAGCCACACATTTTACCATGCAAAGCAGTCAGGAACATTCCATAGGCATCTGCTGGGACATGGGCTACTGCTCTGCCAACTTTCTGTGGGCAATATTTTTTTACTGCAATGAAGAGAATTCCTTTGAAAAGAACAGGCAAATATATGTGTGTAGTTTACATACTTCAGTGGTTCACATATTTTGTGGCTAAAAATATCTAGAGTCCATATCCCACCTTCAGATTCGGACTTGGCAGCAGATCCAGCTGCAGAGTACAGCTCTTGTGTGCGGCTCATCTTTTCTTGTGTGTGAAAATAATTTATTAAAAAAACAAAAAAAAAACAAACCAGAAACCTTAAACTTTGGAATCTGACTTGACATGAGTATTCCTTTCAGAAGTTCATTTCAGAAGATGATTGGTCGAACTGTCTCTATATAAGGATAAACATGTAAAGCTTGGACAGCAGCTGCAATACTGAAATCTGAAGACTTCCTAAAATCTGGTATTTGGACTGACCAGCTGAAGGAAAATATATCACTTGGCTTGAAAGACTGCAACATCACAGCAACAGACTCTCCTAGATTTCTGGCAGGTTCACTTGCTTGTTCAGGCTGTCACAATGACTTTCTTAATATAAAGCAAACTACTTTTACTACTGAACTGAAGTAGGATGTTTATTATGCTCCCACAGTTCTTCTACAAATGGAGATGAGTTACATGGAGGGCAAGACCCCAGTTCTTTCTCTGCCTCTACACAAGATAGGGAGAATGGGAACTACTGTTATGAATTAAGAAGTTAAAGACTATTGTCTTCAGCTGACAATACTATACTATTCCTTGCCAGTTTCAGGTCTACAGTTACGAAAACATGCTCACCATTTAAGATGGGAACGTTTGTTTTCATCAGTTGTCTTTAAAACCAGTTAATTGATCTCTAAAATGATACTCCAAAGAAAACCGAGGAATACATGATTTATCTGGACATTTGTGAAATGACATGAATATAGGGAACTTTTTTTCTCTGAATCATGTGACTTAATTATTTTGTAGGCTGAAACACATACAGCTGAGCAGTAATTCAGACCTTTGTTTTTTCCTTTGTCTATGGCAACTAGTTAGCCAGCTTTCTCTGACACGTCCTCTCTTTTACCCCAGTCCAAAATGTAATTGAATTGGGAAAAAAGGGATGTGGTCATTTGTCCAGAGGGTCTAGGGGGTGTCCTGCTGCCAGACCAGACAACAGCAGTAGCTCTTGATGGGTTGCTGTGTGTCAAGATGTCTTGGACCAGTGGCCAGAGCACTGGTGTGGGCTGACTCTACAGACACCCTGGGCTCACTATACATACTCTCAGGGGTCAGCCTTTGCATCTAGTCTGATGCACCCAGAAATGTTTCTGATTGCATGTGTTAGCCTTCTGTGCAGTGCATGCATGCATATATTCCAGGATTTCCCAGACTGAAACATGGGAACACTCTGTACCCACACTGAAGCAGTCATTACTAGGAGTGACCTGAGTCCATGTTTGCCCTTCTCAATACACAGACCGGGAACCAAATCAGCTTTCATCAGCGTGGATGCATGTGCTCATCCAAACACATGGCAAAATATTGCATAACATCAATACTGCAAAAACTTTATATCTTCCTCACAGAAACTTACAGTTAGCTAACAAATGCATTGGCTCTGAGGAAAGGGTAGAAAAATACAGCTTTTCTAAACCAGAAATGTAATTTAAGTTGTCCTTGATTTAAATTTTGTACTGTTCACTCTCAAGAAGTTGTTGTTTGACCAGAGGTTCACTTTCCAGGGTGCAACTCATATCTGTTGATTTCATCATGGGACATAACTTTCCTTGCCTTTGACAGATGAGTAACATCAGGAGATTGCTGTTTAACCAGCCACAGTTGCCACCAACAAATTCCAAAGAAACTGAGAAGAAAGGAGGTAATACGTTTCTTGTTCTCTGAGATATCTTATACCCTGTTCCTTTGCCATCATTCATCTCTAGTTGGGAAAAATATGTACACATCTCCCCTGAAAAATGGTCTCTTAGGCTTAGGAAGTGGATCAGGATTATGTGTTTCACATCCACAGGCTACGAGGAGGTCCCAAATTCATTACTGAAATGCAAAAATTTGTATAACCACTGTACTGCCCCTAGCTGGGCTGGACTGTTGTCACGAACACCCCTATGCCGGAGAGGGCAATTGTCTCAAACATCCTTCTTGAGAGAAACTGATAAAGATGCTCAAATTAACCAAACTCCTAAATCGGGCATTGTGCTCTGGGAGTTTCCTCATCTTGATAAGGGAGTGTGGAAGACTGAGCGAAACTCTGCGGAGACAGGATGTTGGCTTGCGAAACCCAACTATGTCACCTAGGTAAGGAAGTTGAGCACTTGCCTTTGGGGGAGGATTGCAGGACCACCAAGATCCCCCTCCCATACCCATTGACTCATTTTCATTTCGACAATGTTTGGGAAGCTATGAGATGGGCACCTAAAGGGTATAAAAGGAGAGGGGGCCAGCCCCTTGCTGCTTGCATCCACCACCAGAACATCCTGACCACCAGGTATGTGTCCACCACCGGAACATCCAGACCACCAGGCACATACCCTCCATCAGAAGACCCAGACCATCACGCACGCGGCCACCACCTAAGGACCTCGGCCACCAGCAGAAACCGCCACTGGATCTAAGGGTGGTGACACCTTTTCTCTTATTTCTTCTCTTGCTCTGGCTCTGGCTTTTTTGGCACATACAGGTAATGTTGTTAGAAGTTTGTCAACCTGCTATATTCTGTGGTTTTGTGAAATCATACATTGTGTTGCTGAAACCTTTTGCCAAGTCAATATCCATTTCTGACCCCACTGCACTAAAAGTAATGTTATGAAGTTCCAAAGTCATCAACTTCTGTAATTCCACTGCTATTCCAAGTAAAGCTTTGTTTTCAGTCAAGCCTCTTGGTCGTTGTTATGACTCCCAGTACCTTGCAGAGAATTAAAAAGATCACCTTCCACTATTCCCACCGAGCGGGACGGGACAAAGCACCAAGAAGCTGAAAGTACAGTAATGTTGTTTCCAGTCTTAACCGTTAGGAACTGAGTTAAGACGGAAAAGTAGTCCTGGTGAGAAAATTATTAAAGAAAGGCTCTACTGTTTGAATAAAGGCACAAGATATTCTAAGCTATATGCCTGCCACTAAACAATGCAGACCATATAAACACCCATTAAGTGCTGAGGTTAAAAAAACCCCACAATACCACAGAAGCAAAGGAAGAGAAATCACCTGGTCCAGCCCATGCCTCAAGGGAGGATCAGGTATACCTACATCCCACCTGGCAAATGTTGAGTGCTGCCTTCTCTAAGACTCCCACTAATGGATATTCCTAAAATTTCCCAGATAATCTATCTTAGTCCCTCATTACCTTTACAGTAAGAATATTCAGTGTATCTCCAATATGGACTCCCTTCCTGCATTTGAAGTCATAGATTTTTTTATGGCGTGGAGAACTGAATATCCCATTCCTCTTTGTAGTAACTTGTGATTTGTTTGAAGATTTTATCATGCCTCGTCTTAATCTTCTGTTTTGTGAACTAGATGACTATGAATTTCCATCCTTTTCACCTTTGACATTTTTAAAAGACCCTGAATCACTCTCAATATGGACTTTCCTCAGCTGGTCCCCGTGTTGAAGAGTAGGTCAGATTTTCCGAGTGAGGTAGCACCACAGGTTTATTGATTATATGCCACCAGCTAAATGCCCTGCCTCGAATCTGACCAGCCTCCTTGCTTTCACTAATTTGGATAGGTATTATTGATACCTTCTGATCTCTCTAGTTAGACTAGGTCAGATTTCTTCACGGGAATCTGGGGAGTGTCAGGGCATAGAGCCTCTCTCATATGAATTGACAAGAAGAATAGTTTTTCTTTCAGAATATGATATGATTCAGCAGTACCTTCAGTATGAAGGAGGTCCCTTTCTCCTTCCTTGCTAGGTTTTCACACTTCTCTGCCCAAAGAAGTCAGTCAGCTTGTCACGGAAATAGAAAATATAAAGTAAGCACAAGGGTATATTTGTGATTACAGATTTGATTCTAGCTGGCATTTGTCAACGAGAGGATTCCTTTCTCTGATAACTATACATAGTGGTCCATGAAAAACTTGAAGAAAGCCACTGAGGTAGATTCTGAGAGTCCTTGACTGTGAACTCCAATCTCGACCTCATTCTGGGCATCAGGTTCTTTACATGTATACCACCCATTGTCTTCCCTAAGACTTGTTTTATCCGAAAGAGACTGGGTCTTTCAAAAAAGGAAATCAGTTATTTTGATGGGAACACCTTTGGGAAGAGTTAGACCCAGAGATAACACATCGCAGGGACAGCCAAAGACCCAGTCATCACTATCATGAGTCCATGACAGGAGTTTTGGAAATGTTTCAGGAATGTACTGTTTTCTTCTGAAGTTGTATGCAAGCACTGAGGAAAATATTCAAAGAATAAGATGAAATTTTTCCTTTGGGTACTAGTACAACAATTTCAGATTTTTTAGCACTTGGACATTGTCATTTGCACAAATCAGCAGAGTTGCAGTCACAGTAACCCTGAGTCGTGATGCCCACCTTCTATACGACCGAGCATTAGGCCAGGAACTGTCTTAAGTCTTCTACTTCTTTATTTTCAGTATCTTCTTCTTAATACTTACCTACCTGCACAAGAGATACTGACCTGTGAGATTGAACTCACTGTTCTATTACACTGAAATTACTACTACTATTGAGGAAGAGGTGCTGCTACATACTTTTGATTAGTTCTAACAGGTCTTTTTATTTTTTCTGTAAATCCTCACCTTGAATTACCTGATAGCATTTCCTGGGCAAAGCCACAGAAAAATTTTTACACCTGTAGCCACTTCACTTCCCTAGCGAAGTCTGCCTTGAGCATCACGTTGTGCCTTTCAAGAAGTATTAGGGAGTCTGATAGACAGTCAAACACAGTTAAGCAGACCTTAAACAGAACTCAGATTCATACACAGGATTTACACCAAACGGGAAAGGGACTTCCACAGACCATGAGAAGCAGACTTCTTTTTAGCATGAAAGGATATTTGTACCCTACACAGGCTGGAAGTGGAGGTAATTGAAATGCAGCCACTGCAGTTTCAGAGCTCAGCTCTGCAGCTATGGCTCAGCACCAGTCTAATATTTCACTGCCGAAATTAGGTGCCTTTAGATTGAGGCTGATGCATGCCTGGCCATAACAAATCCTCAGCAGAGTGTGTAAAACCAGCATAGATGTACCCAGTGTCATAAACGCAGTGCACTTATCTGGTTTATACTGAAGCCATTTATTTTGCTGATTCCAAGACCTGTTGCCAACCGCAGTGCTGTGAAACAAGGAAGTCTTCAAGCAGAATTTTTCTAAGGGTTGATTGCTGGCATTTTCGGCACGTGTTTGCATGTGTGTGTTTGGCACGCTGGAGGCCTGAGCATGCAGCTCCTCCAACGACCTCTATGAGCACGGAGACTAGCAGAACAGCATCTGCACTTCAACAGCAAAATGCTGTTCAGTGAAGAATTGCCTCGAGGCGAATCCCGGGCAGTGCCACTCGTGTGTACCTGTAAACCTTGCTGCCAGAAGAGGCCATCCGTTCAGTCGCATTGTGGCAGCATTTATACCACGATAGGGTAATTTCGGAGCAACAGGTGATAGCTGCAAAAGATCAGGAGCTCCCTAATTTGAGCTGTGACACTTTCATTTTATCCACAGAATCCACAATTCCAGAACAGAAAAGGAGCTCAAAAGCCTTGCAAACCTTCTGAAATTCTGCCTCTGCTCTTCACTGCTTGGAATAATCAGAATCGTTGTGGCTAATATATAAATCCAATAAGCTCTATGTAAATCAACTGTCACACAAAGGAAGTTAAATGAAAAATATCCAACAAAGGATCTTCACAGTTCATAGCTTGCTAGGCTTTAAAGTTATGACAGTGAAGTTTCTTGTTTTCTCTTGTATGGTCCCGTAGATTATTACTCAGTGAGAACGGCACCCCATTCAGGAATGCTAGCCTGGAAACCTCAGACAATAAAATGTCATATTTCTTGCCTGAGCTATAACAGAAATGAACACTTCAGCAGAGGGTCAAGGGAATGACATGCCATTACTGCAAAAATTTTCTCCTATGGCTACTCTTTATTCTCCCAGTGGGATTCTTCCCAGGATAACGATGGAAAGCTGTTTGCACATGAAGTGCTTCCCTTTTAGATCTAGCAGGCTGACAGGAATCATTCCTGTTCTAAAGACCCCGAAGTCAAGTGAGCTGAACTCTTTTGGAGTGGGGCTCCAGTGCTCACAGCTTTTCTTTTGAAAAACAGTTCTTTATTGGGTGAAAGAATGGAATTTCATAAAATCTGTTCATCTTAGATACTGCAAAACTGAACTAGAAAACAATTCACAGACACGGGAAGGAAAATGCAGGCACAAGATGCTCTGTTTTTAGAGGACTGTGAATATTCAGCTTAATAATATTGGTATAATAGTGGCTAGAAAACAGATGCTTACACTATGCAGACCAGAAATGGATGTACCACTTACGAAAAGCGGTATGTGGACAGCCTTGCAACAGTCATATGCATTACATGTAGCACCTGTAATGCAAGTTTGGCCTATATAAGTTTGAAATGCAGGCTTGGAAAAACAATCATTTGTTGTAAAGAACTGTTGACAAACAAACTAAGAGAGACACTGCTTTGCCATAGAGGTACCCTGAAGAGAGGAGTGGTTCACTGACTCCTCTGCAGCTTCCCCCATCTGGAAGCATGCAGGAGGCAAGGTCAGGAATCACAGAGGAAGACATAATGTAGCCCTGAATTTCTTGTGGAAAGCCTTTGCTACTCAGCTCTGGAGGGGGAGCTTAGGGGCAACTCCTACTCATCCTGCTCTTTCCTACACACATACCTCTCAAAGGCCTCAAAACAATCTATCGCACTTCACCCTGCTGTCACAGGTTCCTCCTTCATCCATCCCTGCTGCATCACTTCACCCACCAAACACACTCCACCCAGCTCACATCAGGCTGTTAACACCCGTACTCCCTGTGCTGACGTGTCCCTCATCTCACAGCCTCAAAAAAGAAGTGCCAGACCTGAGAGTTCCTTGCAGCAGGCTCCGGCAGCAGAGCAGCCAAGGAGCTGGCTGGCTACAGGTGATCAGCAATGGATTTCAAAATGGAAAAACAGAAAGAAGCTCAGTGATCTCAAACACATGAAAATAATGATAGTTTTCTTCAGTGGCAAGATCTGTATCTACACAGAGAATTGCATATCTCATTCTTTCTAATCTCATATAAGTCATTATATCACTATTATCTAATGAATCTCTGATTATTTTAAATGGGAAGAAGAATGCATCAGCCACCTTCTTTAAAATATACCCCAGAGTACAGTGAAAGACACAGAAATTGCCACTGTGCTGTATGACCTGCAGACACCCTGCGCTCTAATCCCCACTGAAACGAACGTTGAAAAGACCCACATGGCGACGTGGGCTCCGAGCAAAGAGGAGGGCTCTGGGAGGGCAGGGCGGCGGGGAGGGGGGCTGCGCTGTGCCCCGTCAGCAGCCTTTCGCACAATGGAGAATTGTCCTCCAGGTGTATTCATTTGTGTCCACCGAACAACATTCCCCAGAGCACAAAAGCCTTCAGTGTTGGGAGAGCTAGGCATAACAAATGACATACCACACTTTCCCGAGGTCTTTGATGATTATAAGAGGTCTCTGTTCCATCGTTATTGACTTTGCTGTCTTTGTGTTATTCCTTTAAAATGGACTTAGTGTGTTGCATCATTTCAAGTCCTGGTGCTGGGTTTGCACTGGAAGGTAGGGAAACCCGAGAAGGAAGAGGGACTGTGAAATAATTTAGGCTGGCACTTTCTAAAACAGTCTGTTAGTTTGTTGTCTTTCTGGCTGCTGGTGGTGTTGTCTCCGCTCTTTTTTTTACAAAGCAAAGGTTTTTACAGAGTGAACAATCTTCATGCAGCTCCAAATAACCACTTATTTTGGTAAAATTTATAACACCAGATTCCACTTTTAGTCAGGAAATGCAAACAAAGCTTGGAGACAGCTTGTTCCCTGACCCCGAATTCATTCCATGTTGCTATAGCATCACCCCCTGAGAAAATGGGACCAGCTCTTTTCCTCTCCTTAGACCTGCTCAATGGGCTTTTGTCAGCTGGTGAATTATAGCATTAAAATTTAAATACTAGGGATTTAATGGAGGATTATTATGACACCCTGGTGCATTCTTTGTGTTGCTCTTGGCAACAAACCCGAGGAATGAGTGAAAGAAATGAAAACGAAGAGCTGTCTTGTTAAAATCATGCTGGTGCTAGGACATATTTAGGAGGGAGAAAAAATGGTTCCCTAACTTTCACTGTTATTGTTGTATCAAATGGACTGAAAACTCTTTTCAGCTGGTAAGCATGACTAGCAGTTGAACTCTGTTCCAAAGCTGTTATCATTTTCTGAAAACAGGTTTCTTTCTACCTTATGCACAAAATAAATGGGATCAACAGTTAGGAGAAGGGCATTGCATCCATTTACTACTTTCCCTTGTTCATCAGGAAATCCAAACACTTTTTAACATTCTGGCATGTCAAAAATATCATATTTTAAAGCAGAAAGCGCAATCTGTCTCTCTCAGAATATATGCATGGTATTTTGTGTATATATATTGCATATGCATGACTGCTACACAAGTGCTTAAATTGCTCATGTTTTCCACTAAAGTCTGTCGATTTCAAGATTGTCTTGCAAAAAAACTCACTTTTTTCATAGAACAGATTAGGACTTGGTTTTAGTCTTTAAATAGGAATTGCATTCTGGACCACATAGCCAGATTGTGCAGTGAAACACTGAAGAATTCATACATGGAGCACACTCTTCATCTGCTGATTACCAGTTTCCCCTGGAGAAATTGGGCCCAAATTCACTTCTGGTATAACTTCTCTGAACTCTCTAGAGGTGTATTTTCACTCTTTCTTTCTCCTCATTACATTAAATATATAAAACCCCCAGAAGTATCTGAAAATATGAACTTCATATAATTTTGAACAATCTAATACAACAGTAGTTTGAAACTCTGGAGGGCAATTTACCACATCCTCTGTGAATGAACATTAGCACAATATGTGTAACATGGTGAAATTAAGATCTTGAGGTGAAGCAGAAATATGTAGCCAGCTTCTGTTGGGATGCATCACAGAGCAGTCGTCCTGAACTCCTTTTCCTGGGTAATAAGAAGAAAATCAGGGCAAGCATATTAAACATGACCCTGCACACCTCTGCTTGTGTTGGCTGAGAAGACTGCACTAACAGTGAGCATCTGACTGGCAAACACAGTTGGAACAGAAGCAAATTGAATAGGGGTTATAGACCAAACGAAGTGATAGTCAACTAATGACTACAACAACAAAACAGCCTGATCTCAGACTTGTTCACCTTGGCATTTAAGCATAAAAAAATCTTTGAGTGAAGAATAGAGGAAGGGCTGCTTCAGTGTTTTGTTTTCATTAATAAAAACTTGACAACATTATATTAAATTCTCTTTGTAGACTACAATCTGCAACAAAAGGAAAAAAAATCTCATGAAGATACCTGAATTTTGAGAACTGCACAGAAAGAGGAGAATTTTTTTCTTATATCCCAAAGAAATCAATGACAGTGGTGGCATATTCCTAGGGTTTTGTGTGAGCTTGCCTTGCACCGATAACTGTCTTTCTATTTCAGGAGAGCCTCACACACAGGATTTGTCCAGTCCTAGGCTGAGGATCAGAGCAATGAACATCTTGAGATGATTCATGAATGTGCTTTGTCCTCTTGAGGGCTTCAAATAGGGAGCTGATTAAGCCCCAGGTGCTTCGGGAACCATTACAAGTTTAAATTCACTTGAGGCATGCCTATTATGTCTGCAACCAGAGCACAGAATAGCTGTCAAGCGAAATCAGTGGCAGGAATTGTGCCAAAAAATAAGTCAGCTGCTGGGAACTTGTGCAGAAAAGTTACCTTGCTTACAGGAAGGACAAAGGGAGAAAAGGGGCCTCCAAGGAAGCTCAAGGAGAGGTAAAAGCATCTGACAGGTGGCTTCAATGTTGTGTCGAGTAGCCCAAGGCAAAGTTTTGAACATGCTTTTCCCATGCATAGGGTATCTATCTCCTTCTATTTTCACAGTAAAAATGGGCCTTTCAAATTACTGATCTTTACTGATATCTTCCAATGATTACTTACTGATATTTGTAGAACCTGTATTTCAAATATGCATTTAGTTTATGGAGATTGTGAATATTTTAGAGCCTCTCTACCATGGAGATTACTAAACTAAGTCCCTATGCCTGGTTTTAAAAGTAGAGTTTGCTCTTGAAAAAGTACTATTTACTTTTGACTTATATCTCAGTTTACTGCACACGGCGTAACTACCACACATAATTAACAAATGATGAGATGAGACTTCCAAATTGTAACAAATATGTTTTTCTTGGTAATTTTTTTTCAGCCTTCATTTCTGGGATTATTCCAGATTTACACCAATTCAAATAAAATCTTATTCAGGGCACTAGTTATATTACAATTTCCAAAGGAAGTGGTATTCCCACTACAAAGTTAACATTTCCTGACAATGGGAAGCAAATCACAATACTGTGAGAAAATAAAAAAGTCCCACATACCTGGCTGACCTCAGAGAAAATCCCCTACTGAGAGGGAAAAAATGTTATTTTCCTTCAATAGGAGTCCTTTTTCTCTTTCTCATATTTTTTTCTTATGATGGTACGTTGCTAAACTGAGTGACACCTGTGGAACAAACAAACAAGTCTATAAATAAAAAAAGCCTTTCTTGATGACAGAACTTTGCTGTTTTTTGCCCTTTCATCTTCAAGAAAGACAGCCAGGAGTACTACATATGAGCTTCCCTGTCTCTTCTGGACTGGCTTCAGCTAAATTTGGCAGAGAAGCCAAAACGACAAAGTAAATGAGATTATTCTTCAGATAAATACTAGACTATAAAAAGCTTTCAAGGTTTGCTGTGTATTAACATAAGCATTTTCAATTAGTTTTGACTATTTTCTGTTCTCTCACTGGCAAGGAAGAGCCTCTAGCCTCTGGCTAGTACCCAGCCTCTAGCCTCTTGCTATCCCAAAGCTCATCCTCCTCAAATTTCTTTCTGCACATGTGCCCTGAAGAAAGTGATGTGAAATGCCCATTTTCTTCTGTGATCTTATCTTGCTGCCTACTCTGATGCCCAACTCTAAAAGTTACTTCCTTCCAGTTGCCTTGATAAATCCTGAAGAAATTCCACTTCATGACTAGGTGTCTAATGTTACTCTTCTGCAATGCCAATGGTAAGAAACATATCTGCTTTTCACAGATAAAAGTGTTTACACTGGGTTATTCACTAAGGCACTGGCTGTTTTCTACATATTCTACAAGGATTTCAGAAATTTGTCATAGGGACAACTGCAATACAATGCTAACCAATGGAAATATATTTTTTTAATGTTTGTTGTTGAACATCTGGTATCTAGCATATGGAAGAAGTACACATTAAAAGGTGTTTTTATCCATCTTTGTTGCTCTGGTGTTTTTAGGTTGCACTTAATATTGGAGGCTTTCCGTGACAGATGTCATATAAATTCATAAGGATCAAATCCTGTCTCAGAGCATATGATCCATATTGAGAACACAGACAAGAGGTGGGAGAAGAAGCAACCACAGTGTGATGACTTGACTTATTGAAACTTTGGGAACAGAGTAGTGTTTTGGGAACAGAATACACCTCTTGTTTTTCTGCTACAGTTCCTTGAATATTTTGTGGAAAATAACAGTTTTTAAGTTGTTCTCAATTTCCTACTGCTTAAATGTCCCATTTTACTTCCTTGTAACATTATATGAAATATTTGTCTACATAGCTCCTGAAATTGTTGCCAAAATTGTTTTACATTTTTTCCAGCCAAAAATTATCTTTCCAAGATGAAAACTACCCTTTTAACAAATAACATAATGTTCTAAAAATTATTAAGATGGTTAAAGGAAAAAAGTAAATAATGTTTAAAATGTCATTGGCTATTTTAGGAAAAAATAAATATAAAATGGATGTGAAAACATTTTTTTTTTAAATAGCTTATTGTTGGACAGTTTTCATTCCCAATTGTGTAACCCATAGCCCATAATGTTCATCAGTATAGCTCAGAAACATGCCAATTCTTCTGATCTTTTCCACCTTTCCCAAAGACAATAACACAATCTCTGTAGATCTTCATTTTAATGAAGCTGATAGTTTCATTTCTCTGTGGAAAATGTGCTAAAAATCAAGTAGAAAAATCTCTCTCTATCATATTAAAATGTAGCATCATTTGATTTTTGTCCCATCATGGCCTCTTTCTCTAAAACAGCATCTCTTCCTCTAAAATATAGAAGTATATATGTTCAATGGCTCTAATCAGTTGCCAGTTTCATACATTTTCTTTTAAAAAATTATTTTTGCTTTTTATTTATTTATTTTCAATTCTCCAGCTCTTGCTCCAAGGCCATCTCTAAATTTGGTAGCAGTGTTAATGAGGTGCTTCCTGGCAAATGTATTGCTTGCGTTTTTGTTCTGTGATTGCATTCACTAAGTCCCTGCTAATATCCCGAGACCTTGGGGGGCCAATAAAAGCTTGTTTTCTGTTGCAATAATGTTTTTGTGCAATCCATTTCCTTCTGATGAATTAAGAATGACTTTATCTGTAAAAAGTTTTCTGCTATTTTTGTAACTGAGGCTGATGTAATGGTAGCAATTTAAATAGTTCTGGGCAATGTTTTTTCCTCGTGTGAGCATATGGTCTAATCTATCAACAACATGCACTGGTGATTTATCAAAAGGACTTCATTTTCATAGTCTTTTATGTTGTACTAGGCATTCATTTAGTTTGGAATACAATCAGTTCTCTAGTCAGCTCATATCTAAGCGCGCTTTCAGAAGCACAACTCCCACCGTTGCACTGGCTGTGCAACTACTCCATGTCACTTTTTCTTTGACTTGATGACAGTCATAATAATTCCATATTTCAAAGCCATTTGCTGTATAGGGTTTTCTTCCCTTCAGTGTGGCTAATTTATTCCACCTCTTATTTGTTCTTGCTTTGCAAACTCTAACGACATTCTTCTATTGTCACAGGTCAGGCATTTCTTTTCCTGCACTCTGTGTTGGCTTTGTTGTTTGACCTACAACATGTCAAATGGTTTTTCACAAACATTTAATTGATTGTTAATACTCAAAATTTTATCACACTGCTTCTTTGGCTATAAGATCATAGCATTATAAAGAAGAGTTTTCCCTTCTTCTTTTCATGCTTTTCTGTTTAACAAACTTTTATATTTGCTAACATTTTCACGATTTGTCAAAACACTTCATATCACCCTGTAATCTCTATAGAACAATATACCGATTTGGAGGTATTGGGGGCTATTTCCTTGCAGTTTCATGTACTGTGGATATCAAAAATGAGTTCTTTGTCACGCTGATGGGACTTTCTTGAGATCAACCTGTTGCTCAATCTTAGCTAAGGGATCCACTTTACAGAAGTATCTGTTGCATCAACTTGTTTACAAAGAGCTTTCTGTTCTTCATAGGTAAATCTGGGTTTTTACATGCGAATATTTTCAGTACATTGTGGATTTGACATTCAGCTTTGCCCTGGTCAAGTTATTGTGGTAGATAAATCCAGACAAACTGCACAGAACTCACCTGTTTGGTTGCATATATCGTTCATTTCACACCAATGCCAAGCATTCCAGGTAAGTCAGCACCTGCGCTCCTTCTGCATCGGTTCTGTCATCATTCAGTGTTACCTGCTTTGAATGGATCTCTGCTATCAGCTCCTTTTGCAACAGACTAGTAAAGGTCCTTCTGATGGAGCAAGAGCCTCCAATGGGAAGTTTCAGCAGGAAACAGCGTCTTAAAGAAACAAGTGCCTAATCTTAGGGCAGTGCTTACTCATTGCGATCTGGAGGCAGATTTGACTGAAACACAACCCCCTGTTGTTTTTAGACATTAGTACTTGTTTTCATTTCCTTTGATATGAGTTTTTGGATAAATAAAACAGCTTGGGGGGGCATCAACTGTATCTTGTGTTCATAAAGCCTGCATCAATTGTCAGGGCATTCAAAAGCGAAAATGGTGGTCAAAATCCTATCCTTATTTATATCCACCTCAGACCATTTTCTGGAAGGGATGGCATGGGTGCAACTGGTTTTAAAAAGTGGTTCCCAGAGAAAACAACAGCAGGGAAATTGGATTTTTGCTGGAATGGTACTAAAGCTTTACTGGAATCAGATTCATTACTCAGAGTAACTCCAGATTTTAAACTCTGTTTTTGCCCAGCTGGTTTTCAGCCAGACTTCATTATTTTTGGTGAGCTCATTTAAATTTTTACTTTATTCTTGAATCTGCAGACAGCTGGAACATTAAACATAGATTTCAGCTCTTGTTTTTATTAACATTTTAGAAAATGTCTGTGCAGTTAGCCAGCCTGTTAATATAGACTCACACAAGCGGCAGCAGAATGATTCCTCCTCTACCTGAAATCCAACAGCATAGGAAGACATGGGCTGTCCTAGGAAATCTGAATAAATTTTCCAACAGCAATCTCCAATGAATGTTTGATAGGAAACAGATAATTTTGCCATTTTTATAAAAATTTTTAAAGTGATTTTTTAATCCTACCTGAAGATCCCATTCTGCAAGCATGGCCTTGCTGACTTACATCACATCTTAAGCAATCTGCTGTTCAAATACTAAGCAGAAGAGATGCACTCCACAAGATGGGGAGTCAATGGAGTTAGACATGAGAGTAGCTACCAGGGTTTTCACGTTTTTTCTAATTTGCTTGGGTTTAAGCTGTTGACCTCAGTGATATGTAGTGACAGTTCCTCAAGTTAATCAGGAAACCTGAAAATATTTCCATTTGTTTCACATCTGCTGCCTTTCGATTTCATTGGCACACCATGTTTCTTGTATTATGAAAAAGGCTAAATATAAGAGCCCACATGCTTTTTCTACAACATCCCATATTTTGAAAACCACCATCACATCTGCTCAGCATTCCTGCTCTCTTCAGTGTTTTGTATGAAAGATGCTGCCTCTAACAACTGCTGTCACCAGTTGTGGACTCCTTACTCTGTTTCTGTCTTCCCCAGAACCAGTGTGGTGTTTTGTGTGAGAAGGTATTGACAAGTCTCAGAAGGAACCATTTGCAATTTGCAGGTACTTCCTGTGCCCTTCCTATGTGCTCTTGGCTCTCTCTTGGGCTGTTGATACAGATGGAGGGTTTCTGTGGCTGACCTCAGAGGAATTCTTCTGATCGGCAGGAAGGCTGGCATGTTTGCCTCATGACTCATCCTTATACCCTCTTTTCCTGCCCTCGCCTCTTCCACTTGATGGGTATCAGATAACATCTATTAAAAACAAAGCCAAAAGAAGGGCTTTTAAAACTTAGGTTCTTCATAACGATGGCTCACTCTCTTCTTTGGGCAGCTTGTCACTAAAAGAAACCATGAATGAAAGGGTTGGATCAGGCTAACTCCAGACTGACTTTGCTTCCCCTGCTTCTGTGCTGCATCCAAAAGCCCTCTCTGTTCTGCCATTGCACAATCAAAGATAGCTCTGACATAAAGTTGCTGAACTCTGAACGTTTTAAGTCTAAACATCGTGAAGTCAATTATGGAAAAAATACATGACTGTTTCACCAGAGGAAAAAATGCAGCTATTTACATTTAGATCTTGATGTTGGGTTCTAAGAATCCTGAATGTCAAAACACTAACGTCCAGGAGAATGGAAACAGTCTTATTGACAGTTCAATCAAGTGACAATATAAGGTTTCAAGCAGTAAGTTGTGAGTTAACGAGTAATTAACAAGTCATTCTTTTTAATGACTGTTCCAGAAGGACTTCAAAGACTTCAGATGGAATTTCAGCTGGGTTTAGGTAAGTATTGGCAAGAGGTGGTCTGCAAAATTGATTGGGCAACGGACAGGTATTTTGGTGAGATTTCTAGTTCTTCAGCCTGGCCACTTGGAAATCTCAGCTCTAGGTTCTATCTTTGCCTTTTCTGGCATTTTTAGTGCAATATAAAACTAAGAAATTGAACAGCTGTTGAAAATCCAGACGAAGGCAAATCAGAATGCTGGTGAATTTAGATTCTTGTTATTTCTAAAAAGATTTTGCTAACACCCCCAAATAAATAATGTTTAAAATGCGGTAGATATTAAAGAAAGTGCCATTGATATTTCTGTGAGCAAAGAAATAGAATTCACTTGATTAAAGTAATGAAACAGATGGAATAGCTTCACATTTTTTCTTACTAATGCATATTAAAAAACATGTGCAAATTCTTCATTTGCTAAACTGAACGTACCAAAATAATGCCAAAACCACCACCAAAACTTGAATTTAGTCATGGGTAGTCTGTAACTGCAAACCCACATTTAATGAGATGGTAACGAGACTCCAGCTCTGTCTCGCTTCTGGCAGCCGGTGGTTTGAATTGGTACACACTGTTACAGACCGAGGTAGACTGAGTGGAGCACTGATGAAGTTCTAAATTTTAGAGTGTGAATTAGGCGATATAACAAACAAAAATATTAAATGGAGTGTCCCAGATAAATATTGATTCTCTGCCAGTTTTGAAACCCATAATGCTAAATGAAATATGCAGTTTCTTAGTGACATTTGACCTATGAAGTCAACTCCAATAATATTATAATACATTGGAATAGGAACAAAAAACAAATTAAATGTCTCCTGGGGCCAAAAGATTACAATAGGTTTTGAGTAACTTTCTTCACCATACTTCTCCCATCGCTATTTGCCACCTAGCCTGTATCTTACATTATGAATGGCTGATTTTCCTTTTTCTGTAAATTCACACAATATTAAGTGTAAACATGCACAGCAGTTATATAATTACTATAAAAAAGATCTGATTAATTAAACATTTGGCAAAGGTATGGAGGTATGGAGCAACAACACTATTACAGAAGTACGTTTGAAAGCAAAACAACTCTATACATAATGCACTACATGTGGGTTTTTTTGAAGATAATTGTTCTTAATTTAAGCAACTCATACAAATATGGAACCTCTATAATCTGATTTGGGATAACCTTTGAGCATCACGTAATCTCCCCCTGCATACTGTGATGTTCAGTAGTCATGCTTACAAAGCTCTTTATGTTTTTAATAATTCTCAAGGACAAGAGCTAAAACTGAGAATAAAATTAGCCATCCCAACTCAGTTGAAACATTGTATGTACAATTATGATTTATAATTTACAATCCCATCTTGGAACTACTGCCTTAGAGAGACTATGGTCTTACTCCACATATCTTCTGAAAAAAGTCCTGCTGAACCTAATGAAGCTATCTGAGAAAGGGGACAAAAGTCTAACTTCTTTGGGGTAGACTGATGAATTTTTGCATTTCCTTGCTTTTGAAGTGTTTTTCGTGCAGTTCCATAGATCAGTAGAAAAATGGGATTAATGAGACATGTCCTTGCCTTTATTTTCTGTGGCCAGGTTCATGGCTATGTTGAGCAGAGTAGCACAAAGCATCCTTAAGCCTATGTTTTGACTATACCTGATCTTCCCAAAAGGTGCAATAGGGTAGACATAGGGTAAAACTTGGCTTCCAGCTCCCTTGGTGTTACGCTGTGCTAGATCTGCTATCCTGAGGTATTTGATGTGTGCCCACAGAATATTACAGCCTTTGGGGACAAGCTGTGGGGCATATCACCCTGTAGACCTCCCCTGCAACCATGCAGTTTTGCTCAGGACCATAGGCTGGGTGTAATCTGTCTGAACTAAGTCATTGTCTAATAATGCATCTAGTCCTGTGATCTTAATCAAAAAACTTTCTGTTGTGTGTTAGGGTTTTTTTTTGTTTTACACAAGGTTTTCAAGTTCAGGAAAGTTTCTGTTTTTACTGTTGGCTAGGTGTCACAGAGGTAAAAGATAAAGTAATAAAGGCATTTATAACAAGAGTGGATTATAAATGGAAATTTAGTGGGCACTCAAATTTAGTCACTCTGTGTACTAAGAATTTTTGCAGTTGAGTGACACTATAATAAAGATCTGTAGGTAGATGACAATCAAAAAATGAAAAATCTTGTTGTAAAGTAATGGTTAAACTGCTAACAAAATAACCTGAATGAAAAATACTTTGTAGAGCAAGCAAGAAAAAATGAGTCTTAGAAATAAAAATAATTTAGTGTTTCTTTCAAACATTCCATTTACAGGTATTGAGAACCAGAACGAATGTATCAGATTAAATATAAATTAATGGGATGTAAATTAAATGTATATTAAGCAGAACCGTAGACAGACTGCAAGGGAAAAGGCTTCCAGTACAGTGACTGACTGAATGTATTCTTTGAGATACAAATTGAACCTCTGTTAAGTGAAGAAAATACAAGTCTAAAACCATCAAGCTTCTTTCACTGTTTTGAATGGTCTGGGTCTAAATTAATGATGACAATAGTTATATTCTATTTTTTTTGGTATCTAATTAACTTAAGCTTTCAAAGTGGAAAAAAAACAGCGTGTATGTCAAACTTTTGCCTGTTGTGAATTAAAGCACCTGGGTTCTAAATTAGCTGCAAACCAAGTTTTTTAATGGGAATAGCAATTGACCCTTGGCAGTCACAGTGTTAAGAACTGCTGCTGTAGGATTAAGTTACATCTCTGTTCCCTGGGCACAGTCTTAGAAGTTATATAACAGCAACCTTTGCAGGATTACTCAATCCCTTTACCTAACCCTAATTGCATGCTGGACTTGTGGCTCCCGTAATAGTTCTCCTCTACTGCCACGCTCAGAGAAGATGTCAGTGACACCACCAAACCCAGAGCCTGCTGACTGCACAGACCAATAATGTTCTGCTTACTAGTACCACCCACTCTAAAGGACATTATTTTGTTTTTTCTTCTCTCCTTTCCTGGCTGGCAACCAATTCCTGCCCCAAATTATCTATTCCTGGAAAAAATCTGCACAAATAATAGATGCATAAACTACAGGTACAGTACGTACTGTACTTCATTTCTTGGCATTCATGTGAGACAACCACCCAGCTGCAGAAGGAAAGAATAAGATATATTAAAATGTGTGATACAAGGCTATATTTTTACTGGGGTTTTCTGGAAACCGTCTGCACAATAGCAGCAGATCTTGAGTGGATTTGTGTCTCATGCTCTTTAATATGTAGAACTTGACAGTATCTAGGCAAACATTTTCAAACCTGCCTACTTGTATTTAGGCAAGCAAAAAATCATTTGAATTGTCTCAGTGCTGTGATTTTTTCAGAGAATAAATCATCTGATATCTATCCCTGTTAACATCTGCTTGGTACAACCTTTCAAATATAACTTCTTAGCCACCTTTCAAATATACGGGGCAGCTGTGCCTCACTGTTTTCATGATTGGGAGATTAAGTGACTACAGATTACTAACAGTAGCACTCCAAAGTCCTTGATCTGGCTCGAGTCCTTTTTCACCAGCTGATGAGAAAGCGAGTATCAAGAGGCAGTTTTCTTCTGAAGAAAAATAGTTGTCCCTCTCCAGGGAAATCTATCTCAATGCTTTTAACGCTTCCAGTTCATCTCATAAAACTTTTCCCCAAGAGGAAAAAGCCATCTTCTACCAGACTGCCCAGTGCGAAGCCAGGTCACGGACAGTGTGAAGACAAGGATTCAAGGAGAGACAGACTGCCTCTCTGCCATCCGATGGACCCATGTTCATCTAAAAGTGACTGCCTTTCGGTAGAAATGTGCCTGCAGGAGAAATCTAGCCCACACAGTTTCACATCTTATCTGCAGACTCATCTCACTGGCAAGTCAGACTGAATAAGGGATTCAGCTACCTTGTGGAATTCAACATGTCATACGACAGATGGAGAGTTCTCAGAAAGCTCTCTGGCACAGTTTCAGCATGGGAAATATCTGCATGAAAGGCAAGGGATACGTTAAGAAGTTAAAAGGTCTCCTAAGTGATGCGCTCTAACAGATTTGGTTGCTAATGAGGCGAAAGGCAGAAAGGGATGCGACATGCTGAGAACATGCTGTTACGTCTCCTGACTTGAAAAGTTGGCCTCACTCTGAAGTTCCTCCTAACTTGCTGATGGATCCTCGCAGAAGGAGAATTTTATTATGGAGATGGGCAAAGCAGGATAAAACAGTGTTTGCTCACTGTTCAGATGCCTCTTTTCTAAAAGCATTTTGTCTGAAAACCTACTCTTTTTCTTTCCCTCTGTTCTCAGTTTTCCTCCTCCTTAACATTACCCCTAATTTTGGTACCTCACGCTACATAAGCTTGGCCACCTTTGTTGTTTCCTTCCTCTCTGTTACCATTTCCTGCACAACATCCTGTGTAAGTGGAAAGACCTTGAAGGAGCTGCTGGATATATATTGCACACAGTGTTTAGCCTGTGGGGCAATTCACTTATTTCAGTTTTTCTCTGGCACATCTTGCAGGAAGAGGCTTCTTGTACCTATGTACTCAACAGATCAAATGAGATACCTGTACATCACTGTGGTGACAGCTGCGCACTTCTACACTGATCAAAACATGACAACTAGAACACAAAAATGAGTAGATTTCATGCAGGTAAGATTGACTGTAGGGGAGCAAAGAGGTAATTTGGAAAACCTGGGTCAAACAAGTAATCCTCTGCTTTTTATTCCTAATATCAGCGTTAGTCATTCTAATGAATAATTCCACATCATCATTTGTTTTAAAACAAACTGTGTCATAATGCAGAGCTACAAGATCTTCATAGGTGCAATTGTATTAATAGCCTTACAGCTTACTCTCCACAATTCCACTATTTCTGTGAGAAACATATACATGGGCGGCATACATTGTAATCAGCTGTGACCGGTGGATTTACATCAGCAAGCCTATTAAAAGGACAACCTGTGTATGAAGCAAGATGGTCTGTGCTGTCTCTGCTTCCATGGTCAGTTGGTTGCACAAGGTACTCAGGATTACTCTTGCCTCAGTGGGTAGTTAGAGCCAGAAGAGCACACTCCGTTCTTGTCAAAGTATTGTAGTGGTATGGTACTGTGATTGTATAGTAGTAAGGCAGGCTTTCATTTCATCAGCAAGTCCATTATTTAAACTACAAGATGAACTCATAGGTTACACACAATATATTCCCTGGAAATACATGGCTTTCAGCAGTTGCTATTCATAAATCTCTTGGTTAGCTAAATCCTGTGATAATACTTCAGTTGCCACAGTGAGTAACTTAGAGAAACCAGGTGAAACTGCAGCAAGTCAGACAGCTTTAGTTTCTTCACAAGATGGAACACAAGCCTTTTCATGGAAATATAGCTGTACCTTAGTTACAAGTCTTTCATTCCCTATAAAAAGTAACAGAAATACATCCTTTGTGGAGTGGTGATAGTTTCCACCAGCCAAAGGTTTATCTTGCTTGAACTACTCCAACACAAAGCAAAGGCACCAGGCTACTAAGCCAGTCACTGAGAAAAATATGGTGAGTGGGAACATGGGCAGTAACCACAAATCAGAGTCATCTCTGCAGTATAGGGACTGGGGCTGTTTACCTCGCTGCAACACAGCAGGGCCGGGACCGCAGCTGGGACCTTCAGGAGCTACCAAAATGCATGTAAGACACAGAGGACACAGAGAAATCTGGCTTTGTACTAATGAGTGAAGCTGAACAAGCACCAAGTGACATCGGCCTGAGGGCTGCTGATGTAAGATGGGTGCTGCAAAAATCCCTGCACCTGCCACCAGAGCAGCCTGTGTTTGCTCTGCCACTGCTTGCACAATGTCCTTGCAATACAAACCTCAGCATGTGAAGGAGAGCAGGGGCCGATGGGAGAACATCTGAGTTGGAAGGGGAGAGCGGTTTTGAACTTCAGCTGTCTGCCATCAGTGACATTACGGTCACTCACAGGTGCCGGTGGTGACAGCCCCAGATAAGTAGAGCAAGATACTCGGATTCTTTGTTCTCATTCAGACAAACTTCTCTTGGCTCCAAAGGAGGTTTGAGTGGAAACTGGATAAGGTGCCTGTTATTTTGTTTAAAGCTACTAGAGCTGGAAATAGCCTATCAGGTGTTGGGGGAACAATATAACACGTCTATGAAGGTTTTATCAAAACTACACAGAAGCAAAAGAGCTACAGGAAGATACACATCCCCCATGAAAGATTAATCATAATCAAATCTCCAGGAGCTTGCTGCTACTGCTGATTTCATGTCTGCTGTCTCTGACTGTTCTGCAAAAGGATTAATAAACTCCTGTGAGACAGTACCAATCTCCATGTCTATATGCTTCTTCTCAGCAGCATTACTTCATAGCCTAGATATCTACTGTCAACCAAATGTACTGGCCAGGCCACGAGACAAACACAACAGTCAGTCAATAGCTGATTGCAGACATCTGCTGTGCTTAGAAGCAGCGTTTAGTAGTGTTTGTATTAAAAAGCTTTTGTGGCTAGACAGCAGGACTGACTCGTTGAAGCTTGGTTACGGTAACTGTTCCCCAAGGCAATGATGCATAGCTTGAGAGAGGAAGCAGGTTCACTGATTTACAAACCATGCTCCCCCTCTTCTCTGCCAAATAGCTTGAGTGTCTAATTACACCTTAAAAAGGGGGTGATCTGTAAGAAAAAACAATCTTACTGACGATTAAGTGCTTGTAGTATCTTACACAGACCGTGTATTTGTCTTTTGTCTGTCCCACTTGCATTTTGTGTGGTTAGCCAAGGTCCAGGGCAGGTAACTGCATGTATCACCCCAGGACTGGTGCTAAAAGGCATTGGGATTCAAGGAGACAGTGGTTTCCTTAGTGCTGCTGAGAATAAGGAGAATGTTGTGGTGGCACCATCCTTAAGCAGGTAGCACTGTATCCGCCTGGCCTGTGGAATGGCTGCTCTTCTGAGAGCTGGTATTTCCCTCTCACAACCTTGTTTCCCAAACAACAGCAACTTTGTACAAGGTTTCCTCAGGATTCCAACAACCAGCCCATTAAGTGGTCCAAATTCCTGATAGAAGCTGAATTTGTGGAAATTGGATTATTTCGCTTTTTATGTGGTATGAAGAAACTTTACATCAGGTGCCTGTCTTTGCTGGTGCAGGTAAAGCTGACCAGCTGTAGCTCAACGCTTTTCCCTGATGTTTCCTCTAAGGATTTGATATGGTAACATGAGGGAAGGGCCTTCCTGACACAGTAAAACTGACAGAGATAATCAGTTTTCAAAACATGAATTTACTTTGAAAACCCAAAATGAAGTGTAAGAGCAAAGAATGGAGTTCTGTGGCATGATCTAAAATCCAGGAGAATTAAAGTAGTGACAGTCACCTCTTAAACCTCTATTGTTAGTAACCCTTCAAACTCTCAGGTTCAGAGCAGATCTAAAGTAGGTCTGAATTACCAGAGCAGGTCTGAATTGCCAAAGATGGCAAAAAAATCAGAAAAATTATCTGGCATATTTAGTCTTTTTGGTTAAAAATCTGTTGCAACAATCTCAGTTTCTGCATATGTATTTATCAATAGAAATCCAAATGCTGGTAGTCTTGCTTGCATTATTCAGGTTTTCATGAATACTGGTTTTGCCTGTTCAGCATTTATTGTTCAGGCGGTGGGATCTGTTCCCTTTTGGTCTCTGATCAGATTGCTGAAAGTTTCTAAACAAATTACTTCTTTGTGCTTAATTACCCTTTTCCAGTTATAGACACAAGCTAAGAACTGACATTTCTCAAACAGTGACAAAAAAATGTCTGAATGTGGTCAAGGGAAAGAATTACAGGCAAACTGAATGCTGGAATGTGAACAAATATGTTCCAACTCTGTGTTTGCAGCAATCAGGAGTCTCTCACTACAAGAAGGGCAGTCATTCCACAATGTAGTGAAAGGCTCTTAGGTTTAATCTTTCAGTATTTCTGTGCCAAACAGGTTCACATAGTTTGGACAACTTTTGAATAAGCATCAGCCTTTTGAATACTTACCTAAGACAAACTTCGGAAAACTTTCAACTGCCTTTATTTGAACTAATTAATCCCTTGAGCTAAAGCCAGTGCAGCTGGGTTTATGCAATTTTCCAAGGAAGAGAATTATTACATTAAAAAAAAAGGTTTATCAGTACATTTTTGAGAAAAAAATAGATAGGATGCCTTGTTTAATAGAATAAATCTCTCCTTTTGAAGCTATTGTCATAACAAACATTATATTCTATGGGGTTAGGTAATAGACTAGCAACTGATTGCTCATACATGAACCTGTCCTTTCCAAAATCAGAAGTGTAGGCCTCAACTCTCACTGCACCTTATCTAAAATTATGTAACACAGGCAAAAATAATGGTTTCCTTCTACTTTTCCTTGGGGCCTTTTCTCAGGAGAAATCACATCTTTCTCAGTGCCTAAAAAGACAAAGGGACAAAAATAATGGCTTTTTGAGAATGCCAGTGTTCCATTTACTGTTCTTCTGATGGTACTAATCAACTTCTACGTTCAGTACAGTTCCTTTATTTTGCTTCTTTGTCAGAGCAACCTACACAAGTGCTAGAGAAGTCATTTACAGAGTGCATGAATGAAAATTCAGAGCTGAGCTGCAGGTGTTTTTGTGGACTGGAATGCTCCTTCCAAAAAATAAATGTGTTTTCTTGACAGCGTCCCCATGCTTTCTTTGCTTGTAAAGCCAGGGAACGGGGGACATAAAGGGTAAATGCTTTCAAGTCAGGCAGAGAACCCAAACATACCTGGCTAATGTATTTACCACCAGGCTGTGTTTTTCTTCATCAGTCTCGTTTCCATGAAACATACGGGTTTCAATGATGTGACCAGTTTAACACCAGCTGGTCCCCATTGCATCATTTTCTTCTTAGGTGGTGATTATTGTATCTACACTTGCTTGTGATGTAAAGATAGACTTCCAAAATCTTGTAGCTCAGGTATGCTTACATAAATGCATACTGATGCCAGTACCTTCCTCCTGAAAAAAAAATCGAAAAAAATAAATCAAATACATGTCTGGAAAAATAAATTATTCACAGAAGATTCAACTTTATGAATTCTTCTCCTTTGTTGTATGCCTTTCTTTTACCTGTCATCGTGAGGTACGTCATTGTGTACTACATTTCATGATATTTCATTTACCTCAGGAGAAATCCCCATACTGTTTTGATTTCACTTTGATGAAATAGTTCAGGCAGAAATGACTTTTTTTTTTAAACTATTTTTTTCTTGTTCTGGACAAGTGAAGGCCCACCTTCATGAAAATATATCCTCGAAGTCATATTGTTGGTAAGGGCCACAGCAGAGCTCAGAGCTGAGTCTCAGGTATAGGCACACAGACCTTGTTAGGTGAGAGAGGATGTCAGCTGGCAGAGGACACCTATTCACTTTACATCCTTGCCCAGCAATATATCTCCCTTTTTTTCGTGTAGGTGTCAGCTGGTGGGTGAAAGACTGCAGCCGGGGTGCCAACGTGATGGTGAGTCACCTGCACTCGCTCAGCTGGAGGCTCTCATCCTGCAGCATCTCTGTTTTCCCTTACCAGGCTCTGCTGCCTCCCACGGGCCAACTCTTATGCAATTCCAGGTGAGAACATTTTCTGTTTCACATTTTTTTCGTCAATGCTCAAAATCAGATATGAGTTAAAGGAAAAAAAAAAGCAAGCATAGCTTTTGAGACTCTTCTGGACACTGGACGTCTCCTTGAGATTAAAAGTGCTTGATTGTTAGTTTATAATAGCAATTAGTTTGGGGTTTTTTTCCATCAAGTACTAACTATTGTATTCAAAACCTGATCTGAATTTTAAGACCAAAAATTTTCAAAATAAGAATTTCATGGATGCCCATCTGGAGGACAAGGACATCTCTAATCCAAAATTATTAACATACCTCCATCTATCATGCCTTGCTTACACATGGAGTTTTTACCACAAGACTGCTGAAAGCTTCAGGTAGATGGATAGTTCGATACATTCTAAACTTCTACATGTTTATCTTATGTCAAGTGCAAATCTTTCATCCACCTCTTCTTTTATATGGTTTGTTTCCAGTGCTGCAGTAGGTATGTATCTCCAGGATATATTATGAAAAAGTGGAGGTAGGTCACAAAAGACAAATACAGTTCCAATTTTAGCAAAGACCTGTGATTGCAGGCATAGACAAAGTAGAAAGAGATTAATAAAAGTTACCCTTTCCTTGGTTTCACCCTTCTGAAGCTGTGTGATTTATGAAACGTCCCATATAACCTGGATCTCTGCTATGAGGTAATACAACATTCACATGACAGCAAAGCTCAAATTTAGCCCTTAAAAAGCTGCTTGCTGAGGTCTAAGATGACGTGGAGAGGAGTAAAACCTCTCTAATGCTTAAATCCTCCTGCTGCTCCAGAACAGTCAGCACCTCATTAGCCTCGGCTCTTGGTTTGATAGGAAATGTCACCATCGCCGCAGGAGATCTGCTACACCCAGAGGCAGGAGCATCTGTCTCCATCTAGTGTCCATCCCTCCGCGTTTGTGCTCTGCCAGGGACATCGCGGACCGAGGAGGGCAAGCAGAGGAAACACTCGCTAAACCATCACCCTGCTCACCCACCAGATGTCAGAATTACGTGTTTGCCGCAGCCGGAGGTAGCAGCTGACGTAGAAACCTGCTGGTGAGCTGCCAGGGCATTCAGCACGCTCGTCTTCATCTTGTGCTGAAGGAGTGGGAAGCGACAAAAAGAGGTTAGAAAAATCTTGTCCTTTTTGCAGTATTCTTCTGCCCATGACCAAAATTACACTCAGGCTCTTTCTATTGTTTAATGCTGAGGGAATGTCTTAGTATGAGAAGTGAAATGTTTAATTAAGGGAAAATATCGTGGAAACCATATTTATAGGAAAACCTTCCACAGGAACTCCCAAAGTACTGAATAAGAGTTACTCAACTTGCCTCACAACGTGACTGTGAAGAAGAGAAATGTCACACCCTCTACAAGTTGAGAAACCAAGACAATTTTCCCCAAAGCCTTCTGGGTGATTTGAGGGCATTTGAAGTGAAACCAGGGACAGACTGCCACCAAGGTAACCTTCTGCTCTAGAGGCCCAGCTTTTTTCTGCACATCTTGCCTGATCATTTATAAGAAGAGAAACTTGTGTGCAAAATGCAGGATAACCATTTTGCACTGGTAAAGGCAGAACTTGAAGGGAGTGGCAGGCCATACAGGCACTCTGGGGAAGAGGATGAGTACCTTCAAAACGTTTTTAGGTCCCTAGAGGGACCTTCAGGCTGCCCTGCTGGAATAGGACCCAGCCTGCAGCCGCTACTGGACAGGTACTACTGAGGCTAAGATGAGCTGTCAGCCATGGAGACAACATCCTGAGAAACCCAGAATGGATATAAATAGAGATCCTGCAAGCTTGATATATAGCAGTCTATATGAAGAGCCTTTCTGGGAGCCGTGGTCTTACTGGGTCTTCGTGAGGTCCTGTTAGTCTTATAAATGCTTAAAAATAACAGTGGCTGAAGGCAATTAAGCCCTAACCTCCATTTCTTAACAATTCTACATTTCAGTAAGTGGAACCAATTCCAAAATCTCAGAGAATAATCTGAATGTCTGTGGGATGAACCCAAATTATTTTGGTGAAAGCCAAGAGAGGCAAGCAAGAAAGTCATGGAGCTCCAGCACGCAGTTAATACTGGTACCAGCTTCCAATGGCTTGGTATCATCTCTAGGCAAAACAGATTTACAGCAGCTGCTAACATGTTCACACATTTGATTTTTCCCATCTCACATCTGACTGTCTTCCCAAAACGTATTAACCCATTGACACACAGAGGATGCTGAGAGGTGTAAAAGTGTGAGGCATCCAGGCTGCCTCTCATGGTGGGGTCCAGAGAAGAAGGAAGAAGAAAGAACCTCTGCAGGAGGAAGGAATTTAAGACCAACAGATTGTCTGATCTGTGAGCACCTGTCAGTCCTTCAGGGGTTCCTCAAGTGCTGGGGTATGGGGAAGAATTGCACAGGATGCTCCTGGAAGAGGTCTGGGAGTGCAAGGAACTCTCATTCCAGCTTAAAGCAGCACATTTCACATTCCTTGTTTTATTTGAGAACTTGCTGTCGTTTGTTCATACTCTTTTCTTTAATGCTCGACAGCTTCTTCCATATTCTGAGTACTCATCTCTATTATAAGCTCCACCACTGAGTTCTTGCTGACCTCTAGTTAATGAGAACAAGACAAAGACCACCCATGATCTGACTCATGCAAATACTGCAAACACTGCTGATGTTGAAAATGTCAGTAAGTGAAAACAGGTTCAAGCTGTCTGTAGAAAGATGAGAAGCATTGGGACAGCAATACTCAGCATTCAGTATTTCATGTAAACCTTATTTTCCTATTCCACCACTCCTATCTGTCTACCTTGCCAATCCTCTGGAAAAAAAAAAAAAGGGGCTCTGTGACTTTGTGTTTAGGTTTTGAAACAGACTTTGTTGGAACACTTTCACCTTGAAGATGAACTCTCCTAGCTGGCATTACATATGTCAGGAGGTATAATTTCCCCTGGGTGTTAGGGGTAAACAAGAATGTGAACATCAGTTTTTCGAGATACAAGGGCTGAGTTTAAATTTTATAGTAAAACCAGATGCGTTTTTCATACTTCTGCGTTTCACAATGACAGTTTCACATGGTACCAATCATTAACAGGCATACTGCAAAAGAAGTTCGGTTTTGGTTAAGCATCCAAAAGCGTGAATGCATTTACAAGCCTCCCTAGTTTGGACATAGGCAGGTATTTTCATTAGATCTGGATTTCCTGAACATATTCCAGGGATCTTCTGTCTCAGCCAGCTCAGAAATGGTACAAAAAGAGTCACTGGAGTGTTTCAATATTTATGTAACTGGTTGACAACAGACAGATTGATGCAACATATGATGTATTTTATCATTATCATCATTATTATTATTACTACTACAACTGGTATTAACTGTGTGTTTATATACATCTTCCAAACTTGAAAATGTTTGAGCTCTGGAGTAATTCTGATTTTCACTGAACTACATTACCCCTTTTTAAGGAATAACAATAGCTTTGTTGAGTAGACAAATACATACTTGTGGGTATATGCAAAATGTGAAGTGAATACTTTGCTCAGGAATAGGACTGAAGTGGTAGGCATTAAGCACTTTATAAATTCCCAGAATAGTAAAAGCATGTGCAATGACAATGCTTTCTCACACTGCCAACATACCTCCTAAGGTGGAAACATCCTTAGGTACGAGAAGACAGTCCTATTTCTGTGGCAATTCAACTCTCAGCTTCGTTGCTGAAGCAGTCAAAAAAATTGTTCTAGAGGAAGCACTGCCTAATGTGGTTTTGGATGTGAACAATGATAACAGCAAAAATGGTGACAATGGTAGCAGTTAGTTTTGAGCAGTTTAGGTGCTGGGAATTTCACAATGTATCTTCTTTCAATTGCACCTATATTCAGTGTAGTAATTCGACACTGTGCCAGTTTACGCAGACCACATTCACAGAGCTGCCATTTTGAACAAAACTAAGTTTTAACCGCTTGAGTAGCATGGGTACCATATAAATGTCATGGGTTTTAGGACTTAAGTAGGGAAATGCCAAACTACAAACACCTCCCCAAATCCAAAATTTCTCTTTATCAGTAGCGATGTCACAAATCAGTAATCTGTTTAGTACTTAGGTATGTCACATATGGCTTTTACTACTTTCATGGTAACTCTTCTGCCCTGTAATGCAGGCATGAGACTCTGAGTAAGCTTATGTGTGATATATGAAGGCAGACCCTGACTCAAGAGCAGCTCATAAAATAATGACTGCAAAGAACAATGATCTGTGGGAATTCTGCCCAGATCTATGAGAAATGCTAGGATTGCTTTTCCCAGACTAATGAGCCCTGGGCAGCAACAGCTAGAAATGTTGAAAACAAGCATTTTTGAGGGAGGACATTTTAGGAGAATATCTTGAAACTGCATTTTGTAACTGTGGAGAATAAAGTGAAGACTTTGTGTGGGGGTTGAGACTGTTGGAAGTAGGATGTATCTCCCCTAACTTTAGCTGTCTTCAAGGAACATATTTAGTCTAAACTGATCATTTATGTTTCCTCTGTCATCAATGGAGAGAGACAAGTCTATGTTTAGCCTGTATGAAAGACTTCTTGGTGACACCTATTTTAGGATATGACACGTCGTCCTTGTAGGTGTCAATCATTCTCCACTCAATAGCACCTAGACAACTAGATTAGCCAGGATACTTATCTTTTAACTGTCCTGACTAGAGTAAGGGGAGACAAATTCTCCTCTTCCATCTCCCAGGAGAAGATACTGAGTATTCTCTCCAGAACCTGTGCATAGACTGCAGTTGTATTTCTGTCTGTGTAAAATACTTTGGCTTTTGTTGATGGAAAAATAATTGCTCTTACATGCTGTAGCCCTAAAGTTTATAATCCAGAAGTACAGACTTGCTTCTTGCTGATATTTGGCCCTTGCCTCTGGAATAGGCTGAGAAGGTGAGCCGGTAAACAGGCAGGTTTTATCTAGTAAAATGGGGCTGTGATCTCATCCAGTCCCGTGAGATGTCGCCTGCCTCCTTCTCATGACAGATCACAGGACTTTAGTCACTTGCACAACGTTCCTATGGGACAACCACCACAAAATACCAGTGCTTATCAGTCAGTGCTGGAAGCCTCATCATTGGCACTGTAGTTAACTACATATGATTTTTCTGGTGCAATTTCATGGTCACTGTGCATGTAGCTCCCAAAGACCCATGTCTTCCTTCATATCTTAAGTACAGATCTTCCTACCAATTACAATTGCTCATGCTAATTTCCTGGGCCATACAAGGATCTAACCAAGGCATCTGAATAAAATGGACAAAGAAGTTGAGTCCTACAGCCCAGGCAGGCATGGTTCTGACCATAGCAGCCACATTATTTTGAGCAGAGAAGGAGGAACAGCAAGGAACATATTAAGAATGGTGTTTTCCACCTTTGCTAGAAATTTTTTGACTTGTATTGTCATTCTTTACATTGATAGGCCATTCCATCGTGGTGACACTGGTACCCTTTGGCACTAACCCAAACCATTGCCCGTTGCAAACTCTGGTATAGTTTCGGACAGGGAGCAGACTACCTTAGCCAATTTTGGAAGGTGGTGAAGGAAAATAGATCTTTGTCCAAAGACTCCCTTGTCTCAAGTACAAAGGACTCGCCTGAGCCAGAAGAAGAAGGATTAATCTCAGCAGTTTTGTAGTCAGTACAGAGAAATAGCCACCCCCTGGGGTCTTATCCTAGACAGGCATCTGACACAAGAAAGATGACTCAGCTTTGGGGGTGTCTACTTGTGCCAGGGTGATGAGCTTAAGTGGGACAAAATAACTTATATGAGATGACGTGCCTAGCAAAACGGGGAATGAAACTCAGATTTCCCAAGCCTTAACCAAGTGGTGATATCACAAAGACATCTTTTCTGATAGATTAGTATTTAGCTTTAGAAGCGATGCTGTTATCATCTATATCTAATTAGCTGTGTTTATTTTAGCAGTGAAGGCACTAAACAGATTGTCTGATTTATTATTTCCAATACATCATGTGTAATTGATTTGTCAGTCCCTTGCAATCAAATATAAACAAAAATACTTTTTTTTGAGTAAAAGCTAAATGAAAAAATATCAATGTCAAATATTTGACAAATAAAAAGGGTAAATGAAGTTCATGTTAAGTCAAATACAATATTTCAAGTATTTTGTAAAGAAAAAAACTACTCCATGTTTAAGCATTTGAATATTTTTAAGACTTGTTTAGTTTGTTAATGAAATCAACTTATTAAAGAAACTTTTTTAGAAAGCCTTTTTTTCTTCCCTAGCAGGAACAAACTGACAAAAGAAAGGTAACTGTGCAAAACCCAGCTGTGGCAACAAATCAGCATTTTTTTCAGAGAAGATAAGTTTAATCAACTCTAGCGTATTTGAGCTGGAAAAACTTGAAAAATGACTGTCCCTAAAAAGAGAAATTAGAAATGAGCATGCATGTATGACAATGCTCACACTCATATTCAGGTGAACCCTGTAGCTCAGTGATGATGATTTGATTCAGTGAACAATACACGTGCCATTAAAAATATCAGACTCACCGCATGCTGTGGCAGGGAGTCTACCAAGCAAGTCTGCAACATAGACTTGTCAACAATTTATTCAGCCTGCAGCAGGTGGCTTAGACAAAGAGGAGGGAGGAAGCCTACAAAGATGTCAAAAACCTGGAAGATAGGAGCCAAGCCAACAAATTTCACTTAGATTTTTCACTTCAGAATACTTCTTTTTAGTGGCAAGAATCCACCACAAAACGATAAGACCTATCTGGAGCTGTGCCTGAGCCCTCAGGACATCTCTGTGCCCCTACAGCAACAACAAGATGTCACTGTTCTCATTCATTCCCTTTCTTACCATGAGGCTCAGACAATGGATGCTCTTCTCTGTTATGCAAAAGTAGTACAAAAGCCTATCCCTGAAGACTGAGAGCTTCCAGTGTTACATCTACATAAGGTGAGTGGCATGGTGTCTTGTGAAATTATCCCTGACTTTTGGGCCAGCCTCCATCTGTGAGCTGTAAAATGATAGCTTCAAGGGTGACAGAGGGACAGGGAAAAGCAAGGTTGTCCTGTAACAAATCTGGATCTGCCTTATGACAATCCACTTGGAAAACAAGCACTATCAGAGGAGTTACCAGTTTTTCACTTAATTTTTTTGCCTTTGAAATAATTTCAGCAACTTTGGGACTGTGAGACAAAGTGCGAGTATAATCATCTTTCCAGAAAGTGCAGAGAGCATACGGGTGAGTGTTTTGACAGGGCATTACCTATCCTTCTTACAAACTGGAAAAGAAGATTGCATATAATTGTCTGAATGTCATCATACTTGGGAAAAATTCTGGCATCTTTTCACTTATAATGCTTGCTTCAGCCCAACCTCCATCAATGATTAGAAAATATTACGTGATGCCAACAGATTGTCTGTGGGAAGTTTTAAAGAAAAATACAATTGATATTAAAAAAAATCCCTTTTAATCAGTTCCTCATGCCAAAGATTAGCAGTGATCTTGACGTGTGCAACATAATCAGTCATAATCAAATCCTAGCTGGACTAGTACCTCAGGTGTTGTTAATTGTATTCCTACTAGCCTAAATTTGATTTACCCATTAAGTGTTGTTGGAAGAAGCAGAAACTTGTTCAAGATATAGTGTGTTTGCCTTGAGCAGCCTAATCAAATGGACGGAAATGCATAGCAATGGAGCACACACAGTGTCCGCTTGGAAGCACTCATAGGAGTTGAATTCTTGCTGCATTGTCTCTCACGGAGCGTTTGCCTGATCCTTCCTGACTCTGAGCTTAAAGACTTCAGAATGTGACTGAAAACAATACCATCCCTACCAGATATTCAGACTGTCCTTCCAGGATTTAATTGGGAATTATGGAATTCCCTACATCGTTCTTGTAATACTTCATTAAATTCTAAAGGCTTTTCGCTAAAAAGGTACAGACTCCCTGATGTTTCTCTTGGCTTTTCCATTGTCCTGAGATTTAGGTAGTCTGCTAGCATGTGCAGTTCAGCATTGTTTCAACCTACAGGATTCAACATCTCTTTTTGGAGTGAAAATATGTCTTTCCTGCAACCTCCATCAAACATGCAAGGCTCTCAGCCCTGTCTGAGACCTCCCACTGTGGCTATGAAATATTTTTGCTGAAGTCCTCAGCTATTACTTACTCTCCTCACCTCAGTTCACAATACTTTATACTTTATTCCCCGTTTTGTGCTGTATTCCATTTCTTGCTCCTTCTCCATTTTCTACCTTTTCTGCAATGTTATTTTTTATTATACAATAGGAAAGATGAAACTGTTACAGTACAGAATGTTAAAGTTTGTTTCTACATTCCACTTTCCACATTTTAGCCCAAATCCAAACAATAAAGCCGCCATGCATGCCCCCTCTATAGCCAGATGCTGGTAAGAAATACCACCTGCGTCAGAACATTACTGGGTAACTAATAACAATCTCTCATTTTGATCAGTTTTACAAAAGGAAAGACTCACCGCTCTGGTCAGATGTGAACATCTGTTGTTAAGGAGGTATCGCTTCACCATTTCTTCCAGTTTATCCACAGTATTTTGTCCCCATTTTCCACAGCTGCGATATAAAATTTGTATTTCTCTGAGGTTTTCTAACCTTTCTAAGTTCAGTTTTTCCATATGCTTGAAAAGATATAAGTGCTACCAGTATTTCAGTTTGTGAAAACTAAAGCAGCTATGTCTTGCATCATGCCTTTTACTACTGCGCTTCCTATATAAGAACTAGGACAGAACATCAGCAGACACAGTAAGAGTCAGACCAAAGGTCCACACAGCCAGTGCCCTTCTCTAGCAGTGGTCATTGCAGATAAATAGAGAGAAGTATAAAAGCAGAGGAAGAAAATAGAGGTATTTCTCAGAAAAATCTGTCTCCCTATGACATTTTGTGATCAGGCAACTCTTGAATTAAAAATGCTATCTTTCTGTATATATAATCCCTTGGTAGGTTTTTCTCCCAGGCTAATGCAGAAAACTTCTGATTTGGGAACGGAAAACCCCTACCGCTGTCAAAAATAGTTTGTGAAACTAAGACCTCAGTACTACTACCTATAGTAGCAATTACACTGTGGGTCATGATAAGGACCATTTTAAGTAGTGGTGAACAAAACTGAGAACACTTTTTTCTTACCCTGTTTCTGTGAACGTGCTTGCCTTTTTTTTTTTTCTTTTAGATTCAGTTTTAAATTTCATCATGCATAAGAAGAGGCATCAGCAGAAAATTAAATTATTTGTAATACACATCTTTTGTTTTCAAAAAAAGCCTCTATACAGTCATCATCATTTGGAAGCATGGTTGGTCTCAGTTTTGCTCTTCAAACATGGTTTAAGTCTGGTTGCCAAGCCATTATTTCCTGTCATACATTGTACTGATTCTGCAGCTGGGTAGCTGGCTTCTGAGGACAGCTTTCTGTTTACCGTTATTGTGCCAGAGTACAACAACATCCAGGTAAGTATAGCTTAGCACAGTTCATTCTGGCTCAGCAAGCGGCTATTGTCCCTTTGTTGGTTTACAACAGTAGTGACCTGCAAAACCTCAAGGGTCTCATGTTAAATCTTTTCTTTTTGTGTTGCAGGTCTACAACATCTTTAAGGCTGGTGACACCACAAATGGGCCAAAAGCCTTCTGCGCAAACATGCCAGAATGCCCAAGATTTTCTTGGATTAATTCAGTATGTTGGGATCTATTTAATTTTTATCCTGCATGAACCTAGCCATTTTTAGCAGAGAAATGGCAATGCACAGTAGAGAAATAATAATGTTAGTCTTAAATTTACACCATCTACACTAAGCTATATGTTGTCACTGCTATACAAAATATGATGATTTTATTCACATAGATCAAAGAACTCCTCAGTTAGACTGCTCAGCCCTCCACCCCCAAACACACTAAGCTGTAGTGAAACTACGACAGAGTTTTAAGATCTCCACACCTTGGAAAAGAAAGTCATAGAATCATAGACTGATTTGACTCGGAAGGGACTTTAAAGATCATCTAGTTCCATACCCCTTGCCATGGGCAGGGACATCTTCCACTAGACCAGGCTGCTCAAAGCCCCATCCAACCTGGCCTTGAACACTTCCAGGGAGGAGGCATCCACAGCTTCCCTGGGCAAACTGTTCCAGTGCCTCACCACCCTCACAGTGAAGAATTTCTGTCTTACATCTAATCTAAATCGACCCTCTTTCAGCTTGAAGGCATTACCCCTTGTCCTATCACTACACGACCTTGTGAAAAGTCCGTCTCCAGCTTTCGTGTAGGCCCCCTCCAGGCACAGGAAGGTTGCTATAAGGTCTCCCTGAAGCCTTCTCTTCTCCAGGCTGAACAATGCCAACTCTCTCATCCTGTTTTCATAGAGGTGCTCCAGCCCTCTGATCATCTTTGTGGCCCTCCTCTGGGCTTGCTCCAAGATGTCCACATCCTTCTTATGTTGGGGGCTCCAGAACTGGACACAGGAGTCCAGGTGGGTTCTCACGAGAGCAGAGTAGAGGGGCAGAATCACCTCCCTTGACCTGCTGGCCATGCTGCTTTTGATGCAGCCCAGGATACAGTTGGCCTTCTGGGCTGCAAGAGCACATTGCTGAGTCATGTTGAGCTTCTCATTAACCAGCACCCCCAAGTCCTTCTCCTCAGGGCTGGTCTCAATCCATTCTCTGCCCAGCCCGTATTTGTGCTTGGGATTGCCCCGACCCATGTGCAGGACCTTGCACTTGACCTTGTTGAACTTCATGATGTTCGCATAGGCCCACCTCTCAAGCCTGTCAGGGTCCTTCTGGATGGCATCTCTTCCTTCCAGTGTGTCGACTGCACCCACACAGCCTGGTGTTGTCAGCAGACTTAGTGAGTATGCACTCAATCCCACTGTCCATGTTGCCCGCAACGATGTTAAACAGCACCAGTCTCAGTACTGACTCTGAGGAAAACCACTCATCACTGGTCACCACTTGGACATCGAGCCGTTGACCGCAACTCTTTGAGTGTGACCATCCAACCAATTCCTGATCCACTGAGTGGTCCGTTGGTCAAATACATGTCTCTCCAACTTGGAGACAAGAATGTTATGTGGGACAGTATCAAATGCTTTGCTCAAGTCCAGGCAGATGACATCAATTGCTCTTCCCTTATCCACCAATTCTGTAACCCTGTCATAGAAGGCCACCAAATTTATCAGGCATGATTTGCCCTTAGTGAAGCCATGTTGGCTGTCACCAACCACCTCCTTATTTTCTGTGTACCTTAGCATAGTTTCCAGGATGATCTGCTCCAGGATCACACAGAGATGAAACTGACTGGCCTGTAGTTCCCTGGGTCTTCCTTTTTTCCCTTTTTAAAAATGGGTGTTATGTTTCCCCTTTTCGCATCACTGGGAACTTCACCAGACCGCCACAACTTCTTGAATATGGTGGATAGTGGCTTAGCAATTTCATCCACCAGTTCCCTCAGGTCCCACAGATGCACCTCATCGGGTCCCAGAGACTTGTGCACCTTCAGGTTCCTTAGATGGTCTTGAACTTGATCTTCTTCTACAATGAGCGGTTCTTCATTCTCCCAGTCCCTGCCTTTGCATTCTGTGACTTGAGTGGTGTGGCTGGAGCACTAGCCAGTGAAGACTGAAGCACAAAAGTCTTTGAGTACCTCAGCCTTCTCCATATCCCAGGTAACCGGGTCTCCCGTTTCCTTCCAGACAGGGCCCACATTTTCCCTAGCCTTCCTTTTACCACTGATGTGCCTGTAGAAGCTTTTCTTGTTGCCCTTGATGTCCCTGGCCAAATTTAATTTTATCAGGGTTTTAGCTTTCCTAACTTGATCCCTGGCTGCTTGGACAATTTTCTCTGTATTCCTCTCAGACTACTTGTCCTTGCTTCCACCCTATGTAGGCTTCCTTTTTGTGTTTGAGTTTGTCCATGAGCTCCTTGTTCATCTATGCAGGCCTGGCATTTTTGCCCGACTTCTTTTTTGGGACGCATTGCTCCTGAGCTTGGAGGAGGTGATCCTTGAATATTAACAAGCTTTCTTGGGCCCCTCTTCCCTCCTGGGCTTTATCCCATGGTACTCTACCTCTGAAGATGCCAGAGTCTGCTCTCCTGAAGTCCAGGGTAGTGAGCTTGCTGTGCACCCTCCTCACTGCCCTAAGGATCTTGAACTCCACCATTTCATGGTCACTGCAACCAAGGCTGCCTTTAAGCTTCACGTTCCCCGCCAGCCCCTCCTTTTTGGTGAGGACAAAGTCCAGCATAGCACCTCTCCTCATTGGCTCCCCTATCACTTGGAGAAGGAAGTTATCACCGATGCAGTCCCTGCCTATCTGCTAATATTTCTTCTTGGTACAATCATTTCTCATTGCCACTGAAATGTCACTGATATACTACAAGAAAGAGACTGAATTACCGTTTGGACTATGATTCTGGCTGGCAAGCTATCACTAGATCTTTTGTCTTTCCTCTTCAGCTCTTTACTTTGCTACCAGCCAATATACAGGAGATCTACCACAGCTGCTGTTAGCCACGCATCAATTATGTGGTCTATGGAACAGTAGACAATGTGATTGTATACAAATGTACAAGTGGAAAAAGAAAACAAAACACAAGAATACCATCATTTTGTTGTGTGTGCCTGCACATAACTTTAGGAAAAGTCAGTACACGCTGTTTGGTTCACCGTGGAAAGCACGAGTCATGAGTTTTTGAGTCATCCACCAAGGAAATGGTATATCATAATTTTCTTAGTTACTTCATCCCCTTCTGCTGCTGCCATATACTCTCCCATCTACCTCCTCTCCCAGTTTCACAGCCCCGCTATGAAGACAGCAGCTGCTGTCCAAAAAGTTAAGAAAGGCTTAGAGTCTGTACTTTGTAACTTTATTTTTGTCTCCTGTTTGTTAATACAGGACACAACATTTTGTAGACTTTACCTCTAAACTGAACCTGACAAATGGGTTTCCTGTCAGTACACCAGAAGTGGCTTTTCTGCTGTATTTTACACTAATGTGAAATTTTCTAAGTTAGAATGGACTATGTTTTTTCATTCAGGAACATAAATAGAAGAGGGAAAACTAGGAGAAAAATTAAAAAGAAATCCTTTAACTATATTTCTTCTGGAGAGATCAATGAATCTTAGACTGAAGGAAACAGACAGGAAGGTCAAATGTCCCTTAATGAACTAAAATCAGATTTTCAAAAGGGTCTGAGGAGATTGAGCTGAGATGCTCATCCTCCTTGTTCAGTCACTGGAAAGAGATAGATGCATTTGCAGGTATTTAGAGGACCCACACAGCCTCTTTTCAGTTCTTCCCCCCCCCCATTCTCTGTTCAGGAAGCCAGTCTGCTGCCAGAGAGTGTCTACATCTTCCAGAAGAAAGTGGTAGGTACTTCTGACCACCTGGCATCCAGCTGCCCAGCTATATCTGCTCCAAGCTAACAGACCAGAGTCCCGGCTTCGATGCACTGAATCTCACATCTGCAGTGCCCAGAAAGCAGCCAATAGAAATTTCAAACATACTGAAACAGGTCAAATGCTTAAGGATTTCTGAAAACCCAAGGAAAAGTTCGGTTGCACAACACCTTCTGAAATCTAGCTGCTGGTGTGCCAGTGCTGGTGGTGGTGACATGCAATCTTGGGTGAGTTTTTCCAGCAGCAGTTCAGGATCAGACACTTCCTACACTTTGTCAAGTCTGGCTTTCAGACATTCCTAAAATGCAGGGGGATCATGCAAAAATCTGTGCAATGGGGAACTTGCCATGTGGTGAAAGGAACTTAAATTAGGTCCCTCCTTGAACAAAAACAGATGGAAAAACACAGACAGACCACATCAGTGCTCCATGACCTACATCAAACCTCCCTCCAAAACATCTCCTGAACCATTCAAGAACCACATCAGAATAAACTTCCTATTGCTGAGATCTGTCAGACCAACAACTTACAAGCACTGGGGCATGACCCAAAAGTGGGTCACCAGAGGACACCCGCTGGGTTTCATCCCACCAACCGAAAGGGCAGTAAATCCCTGTGGTTGCTAAAACCAAGTTGGAATTTTAAGCCTAGTGAGAAGGAACAATTTTTTCCCTCACCCACACCTTCCCTTCCTCCTCCAGCTGCCCTTGCCCTGGATTCCATCTTCACTTGCCCACTGCAAGGGACATGACCTGTTCTTCAGTTGTCCTCTCTCCTTCCCATTGTTCCTGCCCAGCACTGACAAAAAGTCCATATGATCCCATGGTACTATGTCAAAGCAATGTTCTCCAGGTACTGAGGAGCACAGAAATAGCCTGATTCCATCCCTATGGTGTCTTACTTTGTCAAGCAAGCAGCCTCCAGGGCTGCTGACCTTGCAAACTCGGGCATAGCATCTTCCCAGGGTCTCAGCTCATGTTTAAGCCTACTAAACCCACTCTGTTGCATGATTATTCTTCCCCACATTAATGGTCAACTCCTCATGAAGAAGAACAATGTTTACGTCTGATATAGCATTTATAATGCTTCCATTTTTGTTAAATGGGAGGAGGATAGCAAATGTAGTCACACATATGTAGCAGGAGCTTTCCAGCCATCCCTAAGAGTATATGAATAAACAATTTAATGGAAAAACTAAGAGAATTGCTACGCCACCAACCAAACTGAGAAGTCGTGCATTAGAGGAACCTCTTACTATATTAACAAATACAGCTGACATTTCTCTAATTGACAATGGACTATCATGGCAGCTACATACGGGCTCCATCAATGGAACAGATGAAAGATTTGTCTTCCAGTCTTTTCTATATAGGACCAAATCAAAATGCATCCCTTTCTACTTTACAGTAGCTGTTTCAATACCTAACAACAAGAAAAATTAAAAAGAATAAAAACAGTAAGAATGCTTGGAGTGTTGTGTCCCTGTGATAAGTACAATGCAAACAGAGAGTGAAAAGACTGTTCTTGCCCCTTTATATTCTAAGGAAAAGGACAGGCAATAGCACACAAGGAAACAAGAAGCCAATATTTGATTTGGAGGTTTCAACACATGAATTGTTATTACCCTTTTCCCTGAATATCATGGCAGAAATCCCAAGGCAAATCCTGCTGGATAACATGTATTAGGACTGCGGGCACCCTATTAGATTCCAGTATGGCAGGGATGGGTAATGGTATTTGTGTTATAAGCACAGACAGCACTGTTGTTGTATACAGCTCCCTAAAGTGGGAATCAGATCTAATGCTGCATCAATACTCCTCTTTTCTCTACTAAAGAGCTTTAGACTCCAGTCTCAAGTGTTTCATTGGTTTTATGGTGTTAACTTACTGTGACTTCCCTCAGCAGCTGAAGCACAGATAACGTTATCTTACAGATAACAAGCATGTGTGTGGATAATCCTTTTAAGTTCTTTCCTGAATTATCTCCCAGTAGTAAATGTGTTTAAAAGTTAATCACTGTATCTGTTGTGTTTTCTTCAGAAATCCATACTTTTCTTATCAGTAGTCAACAAAAGCTTTCCAAATACTAAGATAAATAAATATGCCGAGGGGAGTATTAAAACATTGCCTTAAAGGAATTCATAAATATATACTTAGCATGACTAAACTTCTCTGTTTCACTACTGAGCTCTCGATGTCTACTTTGACACCACATAAATGCGGCTCAAAACCCCCCTGCCCCTTGTCTGACTTCTCTCATGCCAAGTATACATGCTTGATGTGGTTTTTCTGGTGTTCACAAGATATTCATGAGCTCTTGATGTGTTTTCTTGTATCACTGATATGGTTTTCCTGAGATTTATATGAGTGTTTTCATTTATTTTTTTTCAGGGAGGGACCTGTTTTGAGTTCCTTTCAGCTGAATGGGTATATATTCATCATTGCTGGGAACAGCTCATGATTTCCTGGGATGCTGGGAAGAGCAAGAAGAGCAAATCCAGGTTTTGAAAATATTCTGTCTTTGGAGAATGACTTGAAAAAATACATAATGTTTAGACTATTTTATCTTGAAAGGCTACTGCTTTCTCAGAAGAGATCTAGAGCCATGCACAAGCACAGTGACACATGCAACTCAATGCAATACAGATCTGTATGGTACTGATTCGCCATAGGGTAGACGGCTAGCTTGGTAATTTGCCAGATGCACCACCATCTTCCTCTCATGGGAAGCATAAACAAAAAACCACAACAATTCAGAGCACCCCATTTTCTCACTCTTTGGTAAACTGATTGCTGATCTCCTATTTTAAGAAGTCCTGGGTTTTGGAGGGGAAAAAACCAAAACCTCTGTTATCCCATCTTCTAATTCCCTACAGCAAGTAACAGAGAAAAAAAATCACATTGTTATTTTTCCTAAATGTTTTCATTAGATACTGGAGAATATTCCTGCAGTGTCTTTTAGCTGCCTCATCAGAGACTTTTCATCTGCTCAGTGTAACCACTGCAGATTATTTGGAGCTGCTTTAAAGTAAAATTACTGTTACATTATGCTCACTTGAGCAGATTTTCACTGAAGCACATTGATGCTATTTGTTTATCTTCGATACTCAGCCCCAGTTATGTTTGACATAAAGTGTCCAGAAAGCAGGATTAACCTGTAGAAGATTTACTCTGGTGGATTTAAACCCTAGATGATGGCAGAACTACTATATTGTACCACACCATGCCGTGCCATGCCATGGCGTGCCGTGTCGTATCATACCATACCATGCCATACCACACCACACCATACCAATTCCTTCCACTCCCCAGGACAGGCCTTGCACCCAAAAGCATCTCTGAGTTTGGGTAAAATTGAAAGGTGCATTCTGCCTCTTGGAAACTGTATATAAATTAACCTCAGACATTGATCTATTTTGTACGCTGGATCTGGCTTAGCCCTGTTTGGTCTCAGTGTCAGCTTTCGTACCACATCTCCTCTTGAACCTGTGCAGCACAACATGGCAGGAAGAGTCAAAGCTAGACACGCAAGTATGATATACACAGTGTACTTTCAAAACTGTCTTTTGAGCAAAGCCAGTACTGGGTTGTTGAAAAGCATGATAGAATGCTGTTACTTACTATATTCCAGCTGTTGTCATAAAAAAAATCACGCTGCTTTAAGTAAATGCTAATAAAATATCATATTCCTTCCTTTAGTAATAAATTAAATGGTGTTGTGAAAATATTACAGCATTAATAATATTTGGGAGGATCTGTTTTTTCATAAAGCATCTGGAGCTACAAGTTTTGCAATTTATGGCACCATCCTGACACCTTTTGAAGCAGAGCATTGTGGTTAATACGCAGCTGGGTGTTTTTACCCTTCCCGCTTCTTGCAGCAGAGGCCTACTGGATTAATAATTTTTTAAAAGGAGAGAAACAGAAAGAATAGAGGTAATACAGTTGATAGAAGTAGAAATGAACAGCTATGAGATCAGTGATCTAATGCATATTCATAGAAAGAGGCTCTCTCTGTGTTTTTCACATATCTGCACTAGCTTCTGTGCTGATCCAGTGCTGTGGTATTAGCTATTCCAAATGCATTAAATCCTGTTTTCTTCCCTCTTTGAAGTGGTGGCATGACTTCAAGTGGAAAAGGAAAAGGCTAGTAGAGCATTTGTAAGCTTATTGCAGGATCTGTTAACAAAATCAGTCACTATTAAGATTAATTAATAATTACACTGGCAAGTACAAAAACATGAAAAAGGACTGGGGTCTACTGCACAGGAAAAGCTCATCAAAATATTGGGTTAGATACAGCACAGGTCTTGTGCTATAGATGCAGAGGTTAGGATAGCAAGCAGATTAAGGAAAGATCCATTAATTCAGAGTCCATCTTCCTGAAAAAATAAGAGATCAGGCCAAATTGAAATTGATGCCTGGTGACTTCAATAATTAGATCATAGTCTCATGATACAAGGCACATCATATAGTAAACTGAGCTGGGGCCAAGAATAATGAACAGAGATCTCATTAACTGAGATTCTGCAAGCTTCTAAATTTACTAAATCATTTTAATGTCACCTCTCACCACTAAGTGGCAAAAATAATACAGTGAAAGCACTCTGTATTTGCAGTACTAGACATACCTAGCATACTCCCTATGCCTCCACAGAGCTTATAAAAATACAAGCAAATATTTGTAAATCAGACCCAATTAATTTATCCTTAATCCTTTCCAAGATTTTTTCAATAATAATCCTGGTGCTTTCCCTGGAAATTTTCTATAACACATGGAACATAATTATTTATAAAGTGATAGGAATGTACATGCAAACATGCTTTGCAAATGTGTAGAAAGTACAAGCAAGGTTATAATTTAACTTGGACTAAATGGAACAAATTCCAGCCCTGCAGAAGACTTAAACTAATGCATTATTCTATGTAACAAACAATTTTGGTGTTCCACAATGCTTCTAGTGAATGATAGCTTAAGAATTTTGGGAGCAGCAGACTTACAGAGTTCAAAATATAATCATAGTAGAAAGTGTGTGGCTATGCCAAGAAACATTTTCATGCTGCTTATCTCTAGCTGCTGCCCACATTTGCTTTGCTGGTACCCTTCTAGTACAACCCCTGTGAAAGTAGATCCACCAAGGAGAAATTTACAGGAAGGAGGAGCATGGAATTTGACTGAAAAAGGAGTATATCATACCAGTGTTAATAAGCAAAGTAAGAGCATATTTATGTAAATAAAGTTCATGTTACAAAAGTTTATCATATCTGTCTCTGGAAGCTGCATAAAGGATGAGCAGTAGACTGAATTATGATCTACCTCAGCATAGACCATCTGGCAATATTCTTATACTAGTGGATGCTGAGACTTTCTGCCTTTTATCCATTTCTCTCTTTCATTGTCTTTCTGTCTCTTCCAAATATCTAAGGAAGAAAAAATTTATCATCCTAGGAGACAAAAGAAAAGTTGCACAGGGGCAGATAATCAAGGTAAACGGAATTCCTACTACATTAAAGGCAGACTCGGTTTCAGTTCTGGGCTCTGTGGTCCTCCATGTCTTCCTCAGAGCTGTCTGCAAGGGAGTCATGGCTGTCCTTGTTCTGTTTGATCAGGTGACATTCTCTTCACAACAATATATGCTGCTGTACAGGACATTATAGTGCTGTAAGGGGACTCCCATCTGTACAGGACTTGCAAGTATTAAACTTTGCGATACCTCACTTCCCTCTGTGAATGTTTGCCAGCTTAATCTGACTGTTTTGTCAGGTCATTGTAAACCTCCATCTGTCCTGCCAGCCAGCCAACCAGCCAGGCCTGTGCTCAGTCTCCTCCCTCTGGCTTCCAGCACCCGGCTGGAACTCCCTGGCTAGAAGCATGATTGCCACTGTTTACATCTGTAGACCATGAAAGGAGGTGGCTCTAGAAAGTGACTCAGGCTACCCAGGAGCCACCTTCTGGATAAGCCCACCTGTCTTCATTCACTGCAAGGTAACCGCGCTCCTGACACACACCCCACAGGCAGGTGACAAGAACCTGTAGGATGACCCAGGTCTCTGCTTAAAATGCATTTTCATAAAAACTAAAAAAAGTTGGAAAACTTCATATTTGTCTTCTCCTTCTATAATTCACCTTCCTGAGTTGATGACATTTTTTAATAGAAGAATATATTTTCAAACACAAATCTCTATGCAATCTCAGTATCAATCATAGAATCATAGAATCATAGAATGGTTTGGGTTGGAAAGGACCATGAAGATCATCTAGTTCCAACCCCCCTGCCATGAGCAGGGACATCTTCCACTAGACCAGGTTGCTCAGAGCTCCATCCAACCTGGCCTTGAACACTGCCAGGGAGGGGGCAGCCACAGCTTCGCTGGGCAACCTGTTCCAGTGCCTCACCACTCTCATGGTGAAGAATTTCTTTCTAATATCTAGTCTAAATCTGCCCTCTTTTAGTTTACAGCCATTCCCCTTTGTCCTATCACTACATACCCTGGTGAAAAGCCGCTCTCCATCCTTCCTGTAGGCCCCCTTCAGGTACTGGAAGGCTGCTATTAGGTCACCCCGGAACCTTCTCTTCTCCAGGCTGAACAGCCCCAACTCTCTTAGCCTGTCCTCGTAAATCAATGTGGAAGCAAAGTTCTCGTCTAGACAACAGTATTTTTTTCTGTGTGACAGAGAAAGCTACTAGTTCTGCGAATATCTGTAAAATTCAATCTTCTAGGAACCCTAGAGCAGCTCTGCCAGGAAATTTATGATGCACCTTATAGGAAATAAAACTTTTAATGTTTGGAGAGTTTACTTCAGTGGTCAAAACCAGAAGAGTCTGGAAATCAAAAAGAACAACACAAGCACAAAAAATTAACTTGATTTTTTCAGTAACTAAGAAAACTAAGAAAATGCTGACTTAAGTAATAATCAGGGATTTATCCTCTGAAATAAAACAAGCAGATTGTCAGGTTTCCTGTGAAGCGCATGCTCCTTTATGAAATCATACTCATGAGGCTGGTAGCACCACTTTGAACTGGTATGTGGTGGACAACTGCACTGCCGCCTGTCTGCACTGCGTGCTTGGCAGGGAGGGCAGGCACACGCTGATAAACCTGGGCAGTAAGTCAGCAAACAAACCCTTCCCTGGCACACGGAGACCACTCCCTGGTAAGGATGCTGTAACTTGGAAATTGCAAAGGTGCCTGAGATGTTTAGCTCCTATTGAAGACACACAGGTTCAGAGAAGAGCAAAATGGCCGTGGAGAGATACACTCTCTCTCTGTACCTCACCTTGTGTCATCCTAAGGTCTATTCTTCACCTCACCATTTAAAATGTAGTGACTACAAACATCAGGAAAAGGCCACCTTTCTGTTTACAGCATACCAGGCTCACATGCCTGGGCTGGTAGAAGAATTTCACCACAAAATGTCTGCATCATCAGCATGGCAGCAAGTATGAACAAAAGCTTTTTTGTATTTTTACATTGCCTTTTCTTCTTTGCAATTCACTGACTTTTCTGTACTTAAATTATGTATATAGAAAGTCAAATACAAGTACACATTTCAAACTCCATTCCTTGAAATCAGTACAGCCACTGTTATTAGCAAAAGTAAGAAAAATGTTCCTTCACTCGTGAGAAGAAAAATCCACAACATATCCTTGTCCCCAGTAGTGACAGAGTATTTTACATTTGAACATGCTCACAACCCAGAAAAGCAGCAGTCATAATAATGCTACAGATAATTGCATCATATTCGCAATAAAGATGTTACTTGGAAGCAATTCAGTTTGTTGACAAAAGCATATGGCATCTATAATCTCATTATTCGTAAATTAATGTCAAGCCTTCAATTCAGTACTGAAATAGCTGTATGTCCAAATATGTCTCTTACACATCCAGTGATAATCAACATGGACATTCACAGTAATAACATGAAGTTTTAAAGATGTCAGATGTGAAAAACTGTAAAATCTGGATGCTTATCCTATCTCTGAACATGATGCATATACAAAACTTGGCTGGAAATACCACAGCAACCAATATTCCTATAAAAGAAAAAGACAGTGTTATCTTCAAAATTAATTACTGCAAGCTGTCTTTCTCTCACTGCTTACTCTCTGAACCATCTGCTAATGTTAAACCAACCTGTCTTTGATCAATGTGTTTGTTACTTAGAACTGGAGTCAAACAAAAATTGAAAGCGATCAATAACAACAACAGAAGAAGCAAATCTCCTAATCTATTACTCTCCTATTCGACATGGTTTTGCTGCATAAATTTATGCTACTTCTTAATTGGCATCTGTTTCTGTGATCTTGGAAATATCTGACATTCCCACATACAAAATTTTGTACATACATTTATTCTGTAAGTTACTTCTGAGCTCCTTTCTTTTCTTAGTTTGAAAGAACAGCTATGCTTACACAAACAAGAAAAAAACATACCTTGTGATTTACAGATGTACCTGGAATTTGCCATCGAGAACTGTCGACTGTGGGAATTAAAACAAATCCATAAAATAACAGTAAATGTGATATTGTAAACATTACCAAACAATGAGCGACAACCTCATTCCCGCCACTAAATCGGAAAATTGATCTAAAAATCTGGACGTTATCTTTAAAAAAAAAAAATCTGAGGGAGTTTATGTGTTGCATTGGGAGAGTTTTGAGTACTTTGTCTGAGTTTTGTGCTCCCCGTAGGACCTCAGCTAGCCTGGCAGCTGCCCCCAGCATACTCCCTGCCCAGCCACGTGCCTTCCCCCGCCCTTAGGGAAGTAGGTCTGCTTCCAGCCCCCCACTTCGCAAATTAGAACTGCCAGTTATTTGTTGCTAATCGAACACACAGTTTCTTCTTACAGCAGTTGTTCTAATAGACCTTAAAAGAGCTCAGGTTGTTCTCAGGCTGCAAGTTGGATAGCACTGATGGAAAATCCCTGAGGGCTTCAATGTTCAAGGTAAAGTGTTTGTGTAGACCAAAGAGCAATAAACAGGATGCATCTGTATCATATCTGCAAGCATTCCACAGCAAATTATGTGATCCAGAGATCAGTCACCTTTAAAACCATGGTTGTTTCTCACTGCTGCCTATCTCCTAGTGTCGTTACTTTCATGTTGGGAACTTCACCCCACGCACAAACACAGGAGCTGACTGCGAGACAGATGATCATAGGCCAACTCACAGGTACCTGTTACTCTCAGCCAGCTTCAAGGACACCAGAACGTTTTGTGAAAATCAACGGTGGTTCAGACTGTGCCCAATAAACCTTCCTGCAGGTAAACCAACCACAGTCCGGGGGATTCAGGCTTGCCAATACATTACTGTATGACACATGTTTCTTCTAAAAACAATCTCCACAAAAACTTGAGCCTAAATTCATGTCCAACAATGCTGGTGTGAGGGTCATCATTTGGTCAGGAGCCCATTGGGACAGTCTGCTCTATTTCTCCCACGCTAAGCAGGTTGCCTGCAGTGGGACATGGGTGTTTGTGGGTTGTCACACCACGATCCAAGTCTCCTATCAAATTACAGCCTTCACTCCACAGAGTGAGCGTGCCAGTTCAGTTACATCTCAGTGTGTTTTCCATGCAAACTGTGGTATTTAACTTTGGGTCCGCCCTGAGTATCCTAACGGGACGTAATTAGAAGTGCCGTGTCTTGCCCAAGGGTCCACCACCCAGGAACTGCGGGCAGGTTGCAGCCTTCCTGGGGATAGTGCTCCCAAGAACCTCTTTGATGTGATTTACACCCACAGAGGCACACAGTAAGAGTGCGGAGGCTTGGACCTGCTGCGATGTTTGTGCAAGTGGGCACAAGGACAGAAAGCCTCTTTGTTCCCTGCCCTCCCCTGCTCCTACACTCAGCTTTCAAATGTGGGTGCTGGACTCTGATGGCACTTTTCAGCACCTACAATGAAGTGATTGATGCTCTTTAGGATCAAACTGGGTAGACTGTTTCCCAGATTGAGATATTTTGTGTAGGGCCTCATGTTTAAAAATTCATTGGGTGTTAAAAGTTCAAAGTGGTTTCAAAAGATCTGCACCTCAAGTAGATGCCTTCGAGTGAGCGCATTAGAGTCTCATTTCTTTCTACACTACCACCATTGAAAGCTTCTTGTCTGTGTTTCCTTAAATAGAAAATGGCAATAACACCTAGATCATTTGCTGTATCAAACATAACATGCACAGTATCATGATGCTGGGTAGTCTGAAGCCATTATCTTGTTAAGATGCTGAATTTCATTCCGACGTCACCCTTTGCTGGCTTAAGAACCAATCCTCACCAAGCATCAGAATTTTTTAATCTCCGTATTAGCAGCCTGAAGTGAGTGGTATTTTTTTTCCCTTTAAGGTAAGACCAGAGAGCACACAGCTGCTACATCAGATTAAGAATTAACAACTAAGGAATTTGATACTCAAAGGAAACAGTCTATTAATGCAAAAATTACAAAGGCCATGCCTTCGCTTTCCAGCTTCTAAATATTTACTCTTAGTAATATTTTCATCACCATAATTTCAGAATTTATATTCCTACCCCTGTTCTAAAAGGCATGTTTGAAAGCAAAAAGACTGACATTGTTTGTTCCCTTCAGCATCACCTGGAAACTCACCTATATTTCAGTAAAGTTCTCAATGTTTGTTTCTCTAATTATCAGAATTTGCAAGTGCTAACTGATTCTAAATTAGCTAAATAAGCTACTATTTTTTTCTTCATGTGCAGGGAGAGCAGTTATACCTCTTCAGCAGTACCTTGTTGTTTCATCCCTAAACACACCTCCGCTTTGTCTCTCACTGACAATAACTTTAGGTACCAGTTTGCCCTCGGAGCGTCCCGTGAGGGGAGTGCTGAACCATACCCCTGCAAGAGGCACAGGGCACTGCGCTGGACACGGGGCTGAAGGACAACAGGGGCAGGTGGGTATGGGAAACTTGTGCCTTGGATTGTCCTGGATAAAAACAGCCTGGAGAGCGGGGCATGGGGCTCTGTGGGTGTGGGTGTATTCTTGGGGAGCTCATAGATATTCAGCTTAAGTGTGGGTGCCACAGTTAACCCTGAGCAAAGTTTGGGCTGTCATTCCTTAGGCAGGAGGAATCTTAGCACTTTAAATCAGTAAATTTTTCTTTCAGTAAGTTTCTCATTGAATTGTCAGGTGCAATTCCCAGTTAAAATAAACTTGACTTCGGGGTAACAGTGAAAGATAATCAAAGCAGCTTGCTATCTCACGTCAAACTCCTGCCTTACTCTGCATCAACACACTCTGGACAGGTTGGGCCTTATGCCACACTCAGTGTTTCTGCTGCCAAATACTGTTTTCTTTCACTGTCTCACTCTCCTCTTTCGCCAGTAATAAAGTGGTTTTACTTTATCTCATATAAGCATAGCACTGTTCTCCTGTCACTTCCACACATAGTGAGAGGAAACTGCGATGGAAAGAGATGCTGTGGGGGTAAAAAAGCAGAGAGGAAGAGACAGCAGAAGGGTCCTGAGAACAAATCCATGAGCTGGCCCAAATGCACACACCTAGGGGAAGGGCAGACCACCCCTTGAGAGTCCCTCCCACCTAGAAGAGCTTGTGCAGTGCTACTGTAAATGCAGTTAGAGGGGGCTGATGTAGGGACTTGCACTACAGAAGCTCTGCGTGGCCTCGGGTCACAGCAGCAAGCTCTGGAGCAGACAGGAGCATTGCATTGCACAGCCTGGAGTTGCTGAGGTGTCCAGAGGCCATTGGTTGGCACGGTGGGTCTGTCTTCCTCGCAGATAAAAGTTTTAACATCTCTTTTTAACACATTTAGCAGTTTCACTTCAAAAGAAACTGATGCTGTCCACATCACAACATTGCTGATGACTGACTGGCTGTAGAATAATAATAATAATAAAAATGCTAATTACACTCATTTGCAAGGTGAACAAGGGTCATGTAACACTCATGAAAAGGTCACCTTGTGAGGTGGCCGAGAATGAGGAATTCTGACCTTTAAGACTGAACGTAGCCCTCTGAACACATTTGCTTTTGCTAGCTCTGAACACAGCATAAACTCCCAATAAATGGGCACTGGCTAAGGAAACAAAGAGATCCCAGGAATGAGACTGCTGCCTTTCTCCCAAAGAACCCCCTATTATCAAGAGAAGTGAGTGGTCTGGAAGAAAAATTGTTGATGTCTCTCTTCCCCGAAGGTACTTCAAACAGTAAACGAACACACAAGATCCCATGTTTATTTTCTTTCAAATATATTTTTGAAAATATTGTGTGATCCAAAATATGTGTTTTTCAATTTTGCGTGCCATAGCCCGGCAATGAGTGATGTATTTTATCCATATTCATAACCGTGTACAAACTTTCTATTCATAGCTCTCTCCACAGCATAAATTTTGGTGGGCATGCTGGAATTTCCTTCTGTGGCATACGGTAATCCTTTACCTGAGGGCTTGCTCCAAATAAATGTTTACATTCCTCTGACAGCTCACTTCAAATGTAAAGGAACAAGGTATGTGAGTCTTCCATTAAATAACTGACTGCATTTACATGTTTGGGGGAGGAAGGCACATAGTGTTCCTACACTGGACCGGCTGCAGGAATGTCCAGCCTTGTTTCCTCTCATAAATATTTCATAATAGAAAAGACCTTAAAAATATGCCAATTCAAACTGCGGATTGACCCTTCCAGCTCCAGGCACCATAGCTAGGAGGGACTGAAATAAACACCGCAAGTAAGCAGTGCCTGCAGCGGGCAGTCATCTGTGGAAACCACAGCCTCCTCTTTGGTCTTGGGGACCATCGTTTCATTCGAGGCTATTCCAGGGAGGGCCAGCTGGAAGGGAGGGTGGTGGGTCGCAAGGGTCACACATCAAAGGTGCCAAGAAAGGTGGAAAGAATCTGGAGGAAAAACTTCCTAGTCTGGCACTGGGTTTTATTTTGTTTCACCCAGTTCAAGCAAATAACATTTTTACTTCTGTTGGTGAAAGAACGTCTCAGCAGCTAGGGATGAGCCCGCTGAAGCAGTAAATAGGGTAAATGCCCATACACAGCGTACATAGCCAATTACTGAAGTAAATGGTGCCACTGTTTGTTTGTTAGAGTACCAGGACTACTCATGCTCCTATGATTCCAGCTAGTCACATGGGGTTTCTTTAAGCTTTTAATCATTATTCATATCACCAGGGCTATTCGCCCTCCTTCAAGCTGCCACCAGGCTGGGGCTGGCGGGTTACCAAAACATCCCCAAGAGAAAGAGCAGCACAGGAAGTCAGGAGTTTGCTGTTCTGCAGGAATCCAAACCCACAGCTTTCTCTGGTCACTCCTGCCCACCCTCCTTGGCAACTGAGCTCTGATAAGATATCCTTCAGCTGCCTTTGATATCCTTTACTGAGGGGACATGTTGTTTAGCCCCAGGAGGAAGGTAAAACACAGAAGCTCTTTCTTCTCCCTTACTCACGTTCCCACACAGTGAAATATCTCATGTTTCCCAGCTACAAGTCTTGTGTTTCCTGTAAGTGTTCATCAAGAGAGCCATATTTTCTGCCATCCCTCATAATTGCTATCAAGACTACTTGCAGGCCTCTCCAAATGGATATAAGAAGCTTGTGCAAACTGAGCAGAAGTAAAGCTGATACTGGAGACTCACAATACCTCTCAAAAGCTGAGTGACACGTTGTCCAGGACACTTAGCAGCTGATATGCACCCAACAGCCTTGCTTGAAATGAAGGAAAGCTTCGTGGACGTTACATGATTTACACTGGCATAAAACTAGGGGAAGCTAATGGACTCTAGTAGCTACAGTAAATTGTAATTACCACAACAATAGTATGTAATAAAAACCACCGTCTTCTCCAAGGAACAGAATTGCCTCTGCAACCTTTAATTAAGTTGGGATCTGAACTCTTTGTGGGCTAATTTCCTGCAGTCTCCTGTTCACAGTGTGGAAAAGAGGGTACCTTGCATATAAGGTAACTTGTCCAAATGTCACAGAGGAAGTCAAAGATAAAGCCAGGAATGGAAACAAACCAGACAATATAAATGTGCACAACTCCCACTCAGATTTGAAAACACATTTATTTAGGCCTAAATTTGAACCTTATTTAATGGACTTAAGTCCTGTGCCTTAAATACAAAACTGTCCTTTGTCTACCAGTAATTTAAATATCAACCCATTATTAGGAAGATGGATGTATTCATTAGGCAATTGCTACAGTTTTATTGAATGTCTCAGCAAAATTTTTTGCTGATTTATATTTATATATATGCTCTACCAATAGCTTTCAGAGAAGTGTAGTAAGGACAAAACACTCTGAGGAGGAGAGATAGTTTCATTCAGATAATTCTTAATTAAAATCACAGCTATTACCATTCAGTTATCATTGCTAACATAGTTAAAATCAGACTTTTTAAAGCAGATGAATAATAATACCACATAACTCTCAAAAAAAAAATCCGTCAGTAACACTAGTTTAGCTCATACCTGTGATTAAACTTTCCTTTCACAGTCTACAGACAATATGACTTTTGCAGTCTCTGGGGACCAGCTACCATCAATATACAGAACTACATGCACCAAAAGCAGTAGAATTCAATTCAAAAATTGTTTGCATTTCTTAGTACAAAAAATCATCTTGCTATGTGACACCCAACACGTTCAAGAGAAGTTTCTGGAGATACAAAGCCTTTTCAGCATACTTTTCAAGGCAACAGACTTGGGGTTCATTTAAATGATGTGACAGATAACCACATTGAAATGTCCGTGCAGGAAATAATGTATTTTTATTATTCACATTTCAGACAAAATTTTGCTTGCATTCATGTACATTTGAAATTAATGGTAGGATCACATGACTAGTTTAGTGGTGTATAGTTCTGTGTGAGCCACTGTGTCCATACTGGGAAATGATAAAACGGTCCGCAGAGGAGTTAGTGCCTGGATGTCACATTATTAGTTGTGCAGTGGCTGACACCTGAGCAGTATCAGGATTTTCGTTTTACTGTTGTTCATCATTCCCAATATCACTCCTTTACACCTGTGCTTTGTCACTAGGCTCCCCAGTCAGATGCTATTGGCAGACATAGAACAAAAAGAGAAAGAAAGGTGTGGTTTTTATGCACTTTGATGTTTTATAAGCTGTACAAGAGACGGGAGTTTAGCTGATAAGCATCATTTTAAAACCATCCAGCTATAAACAAAACAAATTGTTCTTTATGAATGAGATTTTGAGTGGTTATTTTGACCCTGTACGAAATACAGTTGGCCACATCCACAGAAGCAAAGCTGTACATTCAGGTAAACAAAACTTGTGAGGTTTCAGCCAATGGGACCTTAAAACACTCAGCCCTTCAGAGGTGCAGATGATATATGTTATGGTCCTTTTAAAAAAATCACATTAGTATCAGAAGTCAATGTATTGAAGAGTCAACAAAAGAATAATTTCAACTCTATGAAAAGCTTGTCAGAATATCTAAGTAACTGTTGCTGCTGTTTTATTTTATAGAAAGTGTGTAATGAAAATAAAATTTCAAACAATCTATGTTTTCAGACAGCAAGTGACATCTTGCAACTGAATCTGTTGAAGCACTTGGTTCTTGGTGAGACTACAGCTAGCCTTCACCAATCTATCGAGTGTTGGTGAATGCAGAAGGTGGGAAGGCTGAGTCCATAAAACACAATTTTGTTGCCCACTTTTTTCTGTGTGTCCTTCTGGAGTGTTGTGCCAAAACACGGTGCACTGTATCTATAGCACTGGTATCAGCTCCCAGAGCATCACTATGTTTCTTCTGAGATGTCATAGCCCGTGTGGTCACCGAACAGCAAATGAAGAAAAAACGTATTAATGATAATGACAATAGAAATAAATCCATATTACAGTCTTCTGCGAATGATTTCTCACCATGCAAAGTTTGCAGACTTTCTTCAAGCCTGCTGGGCATGGGCAGTGACAGGCCCATGCTCTGCCGGGCAGCTTCCTCTCTGACACCCTCAGCGGCAAAAGTCATGTCAGTTATTCCTAAATTCACACACCCTTCTTTGAGCTGGAGGACTGGTCTCACATTGCTGTGATAGTCTCTTCTCTGACAAGAGTAAGAAAGTGAAAGAATACTTCATCCTTTATCTCCTGTATTATTTTTTACCCTGCAAGTTTGCAGCAGCTCTTTTCAGGAGAGCATGGGTCATTTGAAGCATCATGCCCACAAACTCCAGTGGAGCACCTCCAAGAAGAAGTCCAGGAGCCATTGCCTGGGATTCAGCCGATTCTCTTGTTCCATGATCTGAATTGCCTCTTTCAGACCCTTCCAGGGAGAAGAGTTAAGTATCAGTCTTGAATGCTGCTTTTCAGACAGCCATGTTGTTACTCATTTTAAAGTAAACAACTCCTGCACTGCACAGTAGAATGAGCTAGGCATTTCTTGTGTTATCTATAAATTGGTGGCTTTGTCTGTGTTCTCTGGTGTCATTATTTCCTATGGATAAAGGTCAGTAAAATATGAAGAAACCAAATTTATTGGCATATAGCTTTGTGGCAAAGCCATTTTCCGACACATAAGGCACATAATGGCCTTATCACTCCCTTTCAGAAATATCTGGACATGGTCACTGCTCTGCTGAAGATGATGAAGACACAACGAGATATAATCTGACCACAATTCTGGTCCACCGGACTTATGTTTGCAGATCTACCATTTTCTTCCCCTTCCCTTAGATTTCTATTTTATTCTTCCCCATTTTCTGTCTTCTTACTCTGTTAGCAGTTCTCTCCTTGCTCCCTCTTCAATGATTTTTTGCAAAATTCTGCTTTCATGCACTTTTCCTCAACCAAGATAGTTCACTAGAGTAATATTTTTTTTCATTAGGAAGAAGATTGACAGTGAAGGCATATCACTAATAGCCAATTTAAACAGTGAGGAGTTTAAATGGATCGCAGATCCTTTTCCTACTTCATCCAGACCGGACCTATGAGCTGGCAATAAGAGTAGCTTCTGCAGACACCATTACTTGTGGTATTAATGATCTCATCTCCTCTGACGTAGGAAACACAAGAGCTAGTGGTCAAGGTGGCTGAGAGCAAGGAATGTACTGTATTTTTTAAACAGAAGAAGACCAAATGACCACACAGTCACTGCTGCTAGTTTCGAAGGAAAAGAAGAAAAATGCACTTTTGCTTGTGTTTGTGCACTATCTTAGCGAAAGTACTGTGGTTATATATGTTATTTTTAAAAGAGCCAAAATATCCCTGTTCTTTGTGACACTTTCAGCGTGAATTCAAAGTGAGTAATAGGAACTGTGTGTCAGCGGTTTGTGGCCTGAAATCTCTGTTTTATTCCAAGACAGCCAGCTCTGTTCAAGATACTCCTATTCTGTAAATAGAGCATTTAAACATCTGAAGTGTTAGATGAATATCTAAAGTGTTAGATGGACCACCAGAGCACATACGCTGCTGCTTTCTTCAGGTAGGACCGTACTTCCACCCGGACAAACCAATGGTTTGCAGATTTAAACATAGTATTATACTGAGTTACCATAATAATCTCTCTGTTCTCAGAGTTTTAAGAAACATTGCATGTCAGGTCTGGATCATAAAAAAAATGCAGTCCTAGTGTAAGATGCAGGAAAAGCAATCCTCCAGGCCCTATGTTTTTCATGTGGAGATTCACTGCATGATGGCAAAGGAGCATTTCAGTCCGTCAATCGACTGATTGTTGTAGTATTTGTCGTTGTGGCGCTTATTTGTTTTGCTAAAGGAAATGCTTCAGCAGGGAGCGCACACACAACCTGGCACAAAACTGAGCGTGCCCGCATTCCTGACAATGATGGTTTACTTAGCTGTGCGGGGGAGGCTGTTTTCAGCTGGATGTTTGGAGCGCCCATTTCTTCCTGGAGAAGAAGAAACAAAATAATACCATGGAGAATCATGGACGTGAGCTGCCTGGTTTCACCACCAGATCTAAATTCTTCCAAAACAAAATACCTCAAAACATCCAGTGGATAACAAGGTGTGCATTTATGTGCTGCTGTGGCGGGCTGTGGATCAGTGTTTCATGGTGACTTTCAGCCAACTCAGTGTTATAAACCAGGCAGTAGCCATTGGTCTCCAGACTGTTACTCTGGCCTAAATTTTTTCTCCAAAAACTCTGTTTCACGCTGTGTATGAGTTTTGTACTTCATTCATTAAAACCCTAAGGTATCGGCTGAGGATATTTGCAGGTCATTTTAGGGGATGCAATGACTACAAGGTGCCTAAGGCTGGGATGGCTCAGCTGGGAGCAAACAGAGGGTATGGCTGAGTTTGTACAGCGAGGAAGGCGGTGGCGAAGGTGAGGAAGAAAGTGTTCACACAAACTCTCCACTAATAGAACAGGGGCCATTTAAAACACGTAAAAGTCACTTTGCAGAGCAGGCAGTGCACTGCTGAAACATGTTGACACAGGAGCCCCAGAGAGGAGTCAGAACAAACCTCCAGATTCAAAGCAGAATTAGACAGAATAAAGCAAAATAGATTCGAAAAAGACATCATTTGGAATGGGGGGACATGTTCCCCCTCGCGTCCTCAATCCAACAGATATGCAATTATTAACGTTAATCTTGAAAAGCTAATCTCCCTAGGATGTCTGCTTCTACAGAGAGAGATGGGAGGGATCTTTTCTCTCCCCAGTGGGTCTCTAGTGAGCTTAAGAAGGCTGTCTTGCTTAGGCTGAAGTTAGCTTCAGCTTAAACCTCTCCTCAGATAAAGATAATTTAACTTAATGAGCCCATGACATAAGTAAAAAAGTCATATAATAGAAACAAACAAACAAAAAACTCATTTGAGCTATTTTTAGAGCAAAATAAATGTGTAAAGCCCAGAAGAATAAGTATCAAATTTTTCTCCAACCATGTCAACCATCTACCGACATAAAGGCAGAGTTCCGCCACAGTGGCTCAGCTACATCTTTGCCCCCTGTGGCAATGGGATTTGAGAAAATTGTACAACTTCAGCAAAAATGGCCAGCATCTTCAGCCAGCTTCTGTGTGCTTTTGGCTGCTGGGAAACATCACTGCTAGTCTTGCTTCAGATGGCGAATGAGAGCTTACAGCAATTTCAGGAATGAGATTATAACCTTTGACTTGGAAATTACTTCCAATACTGATTCTAATCCTTTTCTTTGAATTTATCAGGGCTAACTGATCCAGCAGTCGGTCATTGTTTTCCTCACTAAACCAACACCGCAAATTACTTTGGTATACCACCTTTCGGTTTATCTTTGTTCGCAATAACCCCAAATTCCTTGTTAAATGGCAATCCATGTGTAAGCTGTCTGTGAAGAGGAAAGATAACATCTTACTGGAAAGTGTACCACACATCATTATGACTCAGTCTGAAAAACAACAAAAACTGCCTAGAGGTTTTGATTTGTCAGCTCCACTGTGTGATGTTAACCAGTCTTGATAATCCAGGGCAATAACACAGACTGCCCCGTTTCGTTTTCTTTGCACGATTCTTTGAACCAGAACTACAAAATGCATTGGCATTCCCCTGCTTTGTCGCTACCTTTTGGGTCTCTATGCCTCAGCTGACCTCTAATTATCATAATTTATCACCTAGGGAGCAATCCTGTTTCTAGCCTGAAACTATCCATGGCTGTAAACTATGGAAAGGGTACGTATATAAAAATACATACCTGTAATATAACATACTCATATATAATATTACATACCCGTAATATAATAATGTGTAACAGTGATCTAGGCAGTAACCTCCCTTTTCCACCCCTTATCCCCCCCACATGGTCATGGCTGTGAACTCTGTCCTGCTGATGGTTACAATTAGGTAGAAAAGAATGATAGAAAACAGCTTTATTGATGGGACACTCTCCTGTCTGCTGGTCCCAGGAGAGACCAAATCTTCACCCTCTCCTTCTGCAGAACCAGGTGTTTTGGGCCTCCCTTCCTAGAAAAAGATTTTGCGTGTGGAAGGATGCTTTCTGTATTTACTTCCATCTTACACTCTCCAAGCTGTGGTGTGCAAAGTAGCCTCTTAACTTTCTGCTTCATGCCTTGCTGTGAATCCAAGATTAGCAGAGGTTGCTTGCTGGTGCTGGGATTTATTGATAGAATGAATTTCACCAAGTGTACAATTCCAAGAAGTCTGTCTCACAGGCTAACGGGAAGCGAAGGAAGAAACAGCGCGTGAAATGAAAAACACTCTCTTGACTACTGTAGGTATAAACTGAATATTCATTGAAACTAGTCACAAAAAGTCATCCAGAAAGGAAGCAGAAGTAAAATTAGTCATCAGCCTGGTAAAGTTGCCTGTACGAAGTCCTCTTTGCATGTTCCAACAATGTACACAGTTAGTTTGAAATAATAGTCTCTGGAAACCAAGATAAATATGATTGATGCTGACTTTGTAAAAGTGTAAATGAAGCAACACAAAACTTAGTTAATACCTCAAATATAAACACATCTGTTTGTCCGGTAGCCACCTGTCGCTCTACTGCGACCCTTCCTCTTTCTGTTTTTGTTCTGTTCTGCTTAACCATCCCAAATGGCATCCTGGCTTTCTTTTTAATTTTATTTAATTTAAGCTCTTTATTTAATGGTTTTCTTTTACTTAATTTTTAGAAATCTAAATGGACCGCTATTAACATTCTTATCAGTCTGATCGTTTATTTTGCCTGCAGGAATTCCTTGGGCCGTATAAACAGTTTTGTTTCAGATAGCTTGTTCCCAGAATATAGGGCTCTTTGGCAACAGGAAACTCAACTAGCAATTGCACGTATGCTGTGGACAAGAGCCCTTCTTGGGCTGAAGCTGAACCAGCAGAAGAAGTTACTGAAGCAGCACCTCGTCCTCACGTGCTCGTTACCTTCTCTCTGTGGCCTCTAACAAACACCCATCAAAAAGACATGAGTCAGTTTTCGTAATTTAATGAAGGGACCACTGACACAGCAGCTTATTTTGACTGAAACAATTTATGGGAAGTCCCATGAGGAGCCCGGCCAGCAGATCAGAGCGGGTGATGGCTTCCTGCAGCGAAGTGGGGAGGAGGCTGGGGCACTCACCTTTTGTTGGCACAGCTGCAGCTGGAACAGAGCGTGCATCCATAGGCTTGCACAAACGCCAGCTGCAAGAGAGGAGATGAGAAACCCAGAAGAAATCCCATATAGGCATGTTAATGTGCGTGCATTTTGAAGAGAAACATCTTGGGCTTGCAGTGAATTTATTCCACCCAAGACAGTGGGAGCTTTGCCATTTATGTCTGTGACAGAAATATTTCTGAGTTCCCAGGCTGACTTGAACTGCGCTAAATGAAAGGACAGTTTATCACACATCGTAAGATGAGTGTCAACTTGCTAAACCACATAATTAGATCATGTGTTTGAGCCCTAAATTCTTACTTCTACACCTAAAGAAACAGATTGAATTTCATAAGCACTGGGAATCCAGGCATCTCCTGTTGACTCAGTCATTCCAAAGGCAACCGTAAGATACCCAAATTTTGGGAAAATAAAAACATTGATATCCTTGTATGAGGGCCAAGGAGCCTACTTTTAAGTATATTTGTGTTAATATCTCAGTCTGTGCAACAAAATGCAGAGAAATAAAGCCCATTTGGAAAGGCAAACTTTAAATATTGCCTCACTCATTTTAAAACACTACAAAAACTGTAAGAATATTTCAACAGACTAGATTTTTGAAGCACCACAGTTATAGTGTTTTGGATGACTGGATGACTGTGGCAAATCTTGGCCTAGTGTAGTCATAGTTAAATTTCTTCTAGGTACATATTTTTTTAATTCAGAACAGAAACCTGTTATTCACATCAGATGCAAATCAGTCTCTAATTTATAAATCTAAATGTTGTGTCAATCACTTCAGCAGTTGTTATCTTTCAGATATGTGGAAGCAGATCTTTCAACCTTTATGTTTAGTCATAAAAGAAGATACTTAAGGTAGCCAACAGCAATCTCTGAATAACACAATGACATTTTGCCTCTTCATTGATTTTACCAGATCTTTCACAGTATATTTAGAGGTGGAACTGCCCTGCTGTCAGGGATGGAAATCTTTATGGTGGTTTTGTGCTTTCTACTCAGAAGTTTCATGTGGGGCAGAGTGAGGCAGAGTGAGGCAGAGCAATTACTCTCCCGACTTTCTGGTTTCTAGAGTTGAATGTGCTTTGTAGTGGAGACCCAACTGTGTTTAGCCATATCAGTCACCTTGCCCAAGTTCAGCATGCAATTGGTGGGGCAGCTGTGGAGCACAGTGCAGTGAGCACAATGTAGATCTCTGAATAGCAGAAGATATAAAAAAAAAAAATCAGTAAACTCTCTGCATATACCTGCATGTACTTGGTCTTTTCCATTACATCAAAACTATGTACAATATACCATAGCATATTCATTTTTACAAGCAAAGTTGTAGATATTGCAGTATCTCACTTTCCAGTCCTCCTTTCCTAATGTCTTTCCCATATGTTAGTGAAGTCAGTGGTGAACTAACAGATCGGCTGTGCACAAAGGTCATATGTCAAGCACCTGAGTATAATAGCAGGGAAAGGCGGTTGTGAATTGCTTTTATCTCTTCCCCAGACCCCAGCCAATGTCTCAAAGTGTCTGGAGCAATGAGGGAGCAGTAACCTGTCTTTCCTCATTTATGCTGACTGCAGAGACCTCATGGGCAAAGCTGTGCTGGCTGAAATCTGGAAGGAACTAAGATGATGAGTGCCTTGCCCAAACAAATAGTGCCCTGACATTGGCCAGATCCTGCTGGCCCCTGTGCCCAAATTTTTTGTTCTCTCTGCGCTTGCCATATGACATCATCAAGCAGTCAAACCCCATCTGAAAGTCTGTTCAACCCAATATACCTTTATTCAATCCAGAATTTAACCTAACCTTTTATTTGAAATCTGAAATTCATTGGATCCCCCTCCACCAAAATTGTTGTATGTGTACAGAAGTATAGATACTTCGTGGTGTGTATACATGCATGTACATATACACATCTGCATGCACACATGTAGAAATGTAACATTCGGTTACTGACATTATAGATCGACCAAAGCGATGTCTGTTATCAGGGACCTGTCATTTCAGGAACCACTTGCATCTGGAATAATATGCAGAGCAGTGTGATGTTCTTGCCAGCCTTGCCCCTCATCTCTCCCTCATACCTTAACTCATCGTTGTTATCCCCTGTTTCAGCGCACTAACGCGGTCCTGGGATACTGCACAGGTCCATGCAGACCATGTTTAAAGCAGACACTTTTGGACCAGCGTTAAGTGAGCTCTCCCTAGCTGAGGAACCTAACCATGTATTTGGCAGTGTTCCCCCTTGCTAGAAAAGCAAGTTTTGTTAGAGCAGTGGCCTGACTTCCCACTTGCCAATGTCTGTGTTTGAAAAGCAGACACCCAGGCTGTGCTGGATCCATGAAGATCAGATGGAGAGAGAAGAGCTGGAATTGAAAGCCTTCCCACTTGTGTTTTTTTTCCAGTACAAATTGGCTCAAATCAATTCAGCATCAGTGAATCAGATAATCAAGACCCTGAATGGAAAGTCAGTTATGGTTAAATTTGAACCAGAATATATTATGGCTTAACTCTATGCTGCAAATTCCTATGTACATGTTTGAACTTGAAGTTGCCCATTTCAAGCAACCAGTGAGGTTAGCATGAATGAAGTTTAACTTGTATATTAGTACTCGCTAGGCTGAAGTCTAGGACCTTGGATCAGAAAGCGATTTCCTCCTCAGCTGAGACACAATCATTGGTCATTAGTGTCCCATCCTAATGTGCCAAAAAGATGCGATCTGCAGGGTGAGATAAAACATCTAATTTTTCTTTCATAGAATCATAGAATCATAGGTTGAAAAAGACCTCTAAGATCAAGTCCAACCGTCAACCCATCCCCACCATGTCTACTAAACCATATCCCAAGATGCCACATCTACATGTTTTTTGAACACCTCCAGGGATGGTGACTCCACCACTTCCCTAGGCAGCCTGGTCCATTGTATTCACAATGCACCAGGCAGCCATATCTGGCTAGTGACCATATCTCAGCTGACTCTTCGCATCTTCTTGAAAAATTATCATTAAATTTCTGACTATGTGAGCATTTAGTCTGGGTTCACAGGTGAATTTAAGGCCATAACTCCAGCCTAGCTGCTTTGAAAGCACCTAATTTCTGAATCTGATCCCTCTTGGCCTTTATTCAGCTGCTTTCAGGCCCTGCAAGCACTTCTGCTTTGTGTCCGTCAGATTTCTTAACTTTCACTCAACATGTCTCGATCTAGTACTGGTCTGCTTCTCCCATCTGATCTGGTGGGTGTTTTCGGAGCACTTCTACTAATGAAGTATCACCACAGCAGAAGCGCTTCCACCTTTTTGCCTCAGATAGTATTCAGCTCCATCCTTCTCTTCCCATGGAACTGCAAGAAAAGCTCTGAATTGCAAAGTGAGAGGATCAGGCTCAGTTCCATCCTCTTCTGAAAGGCCTTTGCATGTTCCATGCATTTAGAAGTGAACATCATCAATGCCAGGCAATAGAGTACTCCAAGATCCTCTTTGATGATTTGAATAATAAACTGCAGTGAATGACCATGTTTGTAAAGTCAGAGAGAGAGAATGAACGATTTTACAGACTCTTGAGTTGGGTGTTCCCATGTGCAGGGAAACATCTCACCTGCCGTGGTTCTTGACTGCTTGACTATGTCACACAGAGTATTTACCTCTGGAACAGAAACCCCTCTTCCTTGGCTCACAGGTCTTCTAGGCTCTGTCCTGTAAAATACTGCTTTTTGCCATAGGCTCTCTCAGAACTTCCAATACTTAGGTAGTTTAGTGGTTATCCAGTAGGTAAGAAATACTGCTTCCAGTTCTTACAGGCAAAGGAAGAGAATTAAATCTCACATCCTTCTCTCCTTTGGTCCTGTTTCTGCTAGCCCCCATATTGCTGCAGAAAGGTCACCATGGCTGTAATCTATGTTAATTTAGCACTGTGCAAGCAACAGGAGATGGAAGAGAGCTCAGGGTTGTGAATTCTGATTAAAAAAATCACAACTTGCTTGTGGTTTGGAGACTGGGAATGAGTGGAATTTCTGATAATATTTCCTCTGATTTATTTATAACCACTCTTGCTTATGTGGATCCAGCTGACGAGGATTTAGATCTCTCTTCATATTGCAAAAAGAGGGTAGGATTCTTACCTTTCAGGTAGTGGAGTTCGTTAAGATATCTGAAAGAGTAAAGCTACTGTACAATACTGAAAATTCCATCCTAAGCATCAGTCTTCCAGGAGTCTAATTCCCATCGACTCACATGAGTGTAGGAGGTTTTTAAAAGTTTAATCCTGCAGTCTTCGGTCACAGTCTCTTCACGGCAGGGACCAGATATTTCATCAGGCTGCAGAGCAATAGTATTCCTAGAGCTTACAGTAATAGCAAATGTAGTGACATTCAGCAACTTGCTATCAATTTAAATATGAACTTTACCACCTTGCCTACAAGCACTTATTTCTTATGCATTTCCTTTCTGTATGGACTGTTACACTTTGAGAGCAAAATCTTCATCGCTGTCTCCCTCCAATGGTAAATTTCGGTAATGTCTTTTGCAGAAAGAAAAAGACATTCAAAGATATCATAGTACCCATAATTTACAGAATTTTTTCCAGTCTGGTGAGTAGAGGGAGAGATCGACAATTTTAGAAGTCAAATACTCATTAGAACATGCAGTCACTTCTAAAGAACAATCCTCATTTATCAAGTAAGTATGTGTTTATATATATTACAAGCACAAGATAGAGCCAGAGTGTCATTCAGGCTGAATGGGAGCTCAGGAGGTCCAACTTCCTGCTCACAGCAGGGTCAGCTGCATGGTCAGACCACGCTGCTCAGGACAGTGTTCAGTCGGGTATGGAAAACCCCCGAGGAACCCTTTCCTCAGCATGAAAAAGCTTTTCCTTACCCCAGCCTGAACTTCTCCTTTCAATTCATGCCCGTTGTCCCTCAGCCTCCCACCTTGCAGCACAGTGAGGAGCCTGGCTGTGAATTCTTGACCACCTCCCCATGGGCTTCGGGGGGCTGCTGTTAGCCCCTCAGCGAGGTCTCCCCAAGCTGAACCAACCCTGTCCCTCAGCCTCCTCACATGGAAGGGGTGCTCTGGTCTTGCCACCTCGGGCCCTTCTGAGCTCGCTCCAGTCTGTCCATGTCCTTCCTGCATGGGGGCCCCGGCTGGAGGCAGCAGCTACGCGTGGTCTGACAAGTGCTGAGCTGAGAGGTAGCATAATCAAGCGTCTGTGCTCCTATTAATATACTGAAATATCAAGCCTAAGAATACCTCATCATGCTTCTTCGATGCTAAGATGAGTGGCTGGGTGTCTCTCCTCCCCACGTCTGGAGGAAGACTGCTGGCAGCAGACCCCTGCTGATGGCCAGAGGCCAGGGGGGAGTCGCCTCTCCCTGGGGACAAGTACTTGCATGGCAGCCCTGGTCCCTTACGGGACCTTTCCTCCGAGGGTGTGAAGAGGGGTTGGGCCGGGGCAGAAGCTTTCACTCAGAGCATGTGTCTTTTATTGAAAATGTGGAAAATATGAACATAGCTCAGCTGAGAACACAGATCACACAAGTCAAGGTCAGGTCTTGCTGTGGTTTCACCGTTTCCCGGTAGCAGTTGCAAGAATTTCCATGCTTTTCTGATCTGCATTTCATTTGGAAAGTATGTAAATGGCTATTTTCATTGCTTGTACCGGCTTAGTCAGAAACTCATGCTGAGAAAGACAGGCATTTTCCAGAATTTTAACAAATAGTAAAGCCATCACAGTTCATTCAAGAGATGCTGAGAGAAGAGGTTTGACAGTATAGATATGAAACAGCTCAGTGTGGTGGAGTTACTGGTTGTGACAATACAGAGTGTGGCACTGGAAGGCCGGCCTGAGGTAGCAAAACTCACGCTATTGGACTCCAAAGCACCTGTATTACTAGCTAGAAATTTTGCTCTCACTACTGACACCCTATTCTTCTCATGTCTTGCTGTGGTTTAGTCAGTAACACGCTAATCTAGTACAAAATAAACCACCAAAAATACCAAGTTTCCAATGGTGCAATACTTGCTAAAAAAAGAAAAAGTAATATTAAGTGTTGAAGTGTATGAAGATTTTGCAAATAGATTCAAAGACTACACTCAAACAGAGTGTGCAACTTATTTCAGGGATTAGAATGGTTTTTTTGGCATGTATGTGTGTATGCATAATGTAAGACTGAATAAGGATAAAATTTGACTGTTAATTTGTTCACAAAATCTAATTTGACAAAAGAAATTGTCAGAAACACCTATCAGAATTACACGTCTTGATCATAGTCACTGTCGATGAGACTGAAGCACCACTCCAGCTGTCTCTGGCAAAGAGCCATCACCTATGAGATACTCGAACGTCACCAAATCTCAAAATTTAAATGTGCAAAGGCAGAGAGAGAAAAGAAAAAACACGGCAGACAGAGCCAAAGCAAGGCATTTTGGTGCCCATGGTGGAATATAAATGAGGTTTTCTTCCTTTCTCAGCCCTCAGCAGGCAGCAAGCAAGCCCACTCAGTCACGTATCAATACAACTGAAGAATCGAATCAGGTCATTTTGCAGAGGGCATCTGACTGTCCGAAATACATGAGGAAGCAAACTTTGCAGCTTTCTCTTTGTCAGAAGATGGCTAAAAACATCATTCCCTGTTCCTCAGCACCTGTAACTTGTGGAGGTTAGGATCCTGGTGAGGACTGTCAGCAAAGCAGCTGTGCCTGGTGAGAAGCACTTGGGATGGGACAGCCTTCAGGCTTTCCCCAATACTCAAAGCAAGGGCTACCCTACTGTAATATGCAAGCCTGGGTTCCTCTTTCTTCGTCCTCCAAAACATTGATTTCCTTGTGGCAAAGGAGCAGATCTATCTTCTAATTGCTCGGTTAGGTAATCCTCTGTCATCTGATCCAAGGCTATGCCTCTGGGCACACAGCACTACAGTGTTCCCTTCCCAGATCAGTAACAGGTAGGACGGAGCCCTGTACCCACTTCTTGCAGGTATTTTGCTTTGGGCTGAACACCAAGCACGTAGTGGACTAGATGCTGCTGCTCTTACAGTCTCATTCTATGTCTTTGGTCTGTTGATGTTATTGACCATCCCATTTCAGCCTGCCTCCTTCTGTGCTCAGTCAAAGCACTAGGAAGAGAAATAAGTCAAATCTAAGGGATGCTTTATTTAAAATTCTTGTGGTATGAAAATCTCTCTCCTGTCCTTTCACTGTAGAGCAATACTGTTCAAAAGCCTCAACACACGAAGATTATGTTATTTTACAGATACAGATACATAGACTAAATTCAGGAACAAGACAGTGTATTAAAATGAAAAAAAAAAAAGATTGAAAGGATGAAATATTAGTTGAGCAGCAAAACCCTTGTTTAATGTTCACCCTTAATAAAAGAAAATGTCTATCCTGGGTAGAAACCTTTTGGTAGAATGGGTGATTTCATACATTGCAGAAAGAAAAGGTATAGCTGTCTGAAGGCCAAACACGAGGATGACACTTTCAAGAGAGGAGGTACATAAAAAATCCAAGCTGGGACTAGTATTTCCTAAAGATATGGTCTTCCCTTCTGTACATTTCTCATGAACTGAATTGCTTCTTAATAACTTTCCCTAGTACATTTTTACACTCAGCAGCCTAAATCTCATAAAAATAAAAAATATGGTGTTAGTTAAACAAGAACCCTATGGAATTTTGGCAAGAACACTCAGTCTCTAACTTTTAAAATGCGATTAGTGAACATATTCTGATCATTCAATATGAGGTAATCCGGGGACTTGTAGTTCTTTGATATCTTTTAATGACAAACAGTAGGGATTACATATCTACCCAAACAACACTAATGATACATTTTCTTGACGATGTAAAACTTGCTAAATGGGCACATGGTAGGTTGATGTGATACATTCTTATCTGTACTGCAATCTCTCTTTTCTCCATCACCTCAGTTCCTAAATATCACTTGAATTTCATTGGCTTTGGGCTGAGCTCCTGATGTGTCTAGGTACATTTCAGCACAATAGGATTCCAACCTTTAAAAGAAATACATTGTACCTTATTAAATATAAAACTTCTGGTTTGTATAATACGTGATACTGTAACAGAAATACATTGTAAAATGTTTTTCCAAAGGAGAAGAGAAAATGGGAAGAGAGTCTAAAGAAAATGCCTTACTAAACAAGCAGTAAAAAGTCTGCCTGGGCGGCTCTGAAACACATTGTAGTACATAATGTTCTCTATGGCAGGATCCCACAGACATACAAGAGAGCAAATATTTATTTCACAGATTTGGACCCTGCGGTGGAACATAAACATTTTGTATGTTGCCTGTAGCTCATTATCACAGATCCAATGTTACATTTCTCAGAAATCAATCACCTAGGGTGCACTTTGTGCTGAGATCCAGGATGGGCAAGGAATAATAAGGCTTTGTATTTCGACAGTGACCCAGATGTGTGTATAGGTGTATCCCCCAGCAGCCTGCTAGAGAGCTCCGAGTACCTTGAACGCGAGCCAGTCCCATCAGCATTGTGCTGTTTACGGTCCGTTCCTCACATTCACAGCCAGCCCTGGAGTCAGCTCGGTTTGGACGATCCAAGAGAGCTGGGTGTTCTTGGCCAAGGAGTGGGTGTTTTTCCACAGCTGAGACAGGAAGGACTAAAGTGGGTACTCCTGAATGGGAGAAGAACTGGACAGGTTTCTGCTGACGGGAGGAGGTAACTCCTAGCCAGTGGCGAGATGGCAGCGGAGGAAGAGCTATACACACATGTCTTTCAGGGAAGAAAAGACAGACGTCTTGGCAGAGACCACACTCATTTCTCTACTAAATAGTATGATATTTGAGATGCCACCTGGAGGTCTCAGTTGACAGGCATGAAGGATTAGTAGTCTTGCATGTGTCCAGAGATACTTCCGCGCTGGGGAGAATATCCAGTGCAATCTCTAAAAAATTTCCAGATGCACAGGAGTGCACCACATCTAACGTCATAGTAACCCTAACTAATTTACTGTTTTTTCTGGTAATTAGAGGCAATGCTTCTCCACCCACAGCACAACGCTTTGAACCATCCCTTTACAGTATCAGGTAACTGAAAAACATTCACTCCGTGACCACAAGAAGCATCTATTTTATAAACTGAAAGAAAATATCCCTTGGTCTTAGAAAAATGTTATTCAACCCCTTTAAACCCAAGTGTGCAGTGGACTGTTTAAAAATGTATGGCACGAATTCCATAAACTGACTACAAAAAACATCAACAATGTTCTTAAATTATTGGACAGGAATAGCTACAAATTGCTCTTTGTGTTACGATACAACATAACAGAGGAACTGTTTATGATTTTGTTTTCCACAGATCAAGTTACCCTCACCTCTTCTGAACCAACTGGGTACAAATTTTGCAGTTTTTCATGGTTTGCCTTAGCTCACCAGATCTTTATCTCTGTCTCAGTCCTATTTCTGAGCCATTCTCATTCTTGGCTGCAGTGGTGGTACCCACAGCACAAATCAGGGCAAATTTGTGAGCTGCTCTACCTTGCAGTCTCCCATTCATGGCATTAAACTTTTCTATTACCTAGAATTGGCCAGCAATAGACCACCCTTTCTCACCTGCGTGTTGTGAATCTCCAGAGAGGTATATTTAGGTGCTAAAAGACCAGTTGTGCTCACTTTATAATGCATGTGGGAAATCCCCAGAGGGAGTATTTGGGGGAAACTGAAGACTGTTGGTGTTTATGCAGGCATGCTGAGAGACCTTGACTGGGGACCAGTTCCCGGCTCCCCATTCCCCTGATGGTGCTGAAAGCCCAAAGAAGAAATTAATCAATCAATCAATCAATCACCTACCCATTGCTTACAGCCCTAAGGCCCTTTTGACTGACAGAATAAAAAGAACCTGGTGTTGTATCTTGATGTAAGGAAAGGTACAATGAGATGAGATGAGATGAGATGAGATGAGATGAGATGAGATGAGATGAGATGAGATGAGATGAGATGAGATGAGATGAGATGAGATGAGATGAGATGAGATGAGATGAGACAAGACATCAGTACTAAAACTTGGATTAATGCTCATTAATAGCAGGATGAGTCAGGAGCTGACTGCCTTAGGCTAACGGTGATAAAGGGAAGCAGTAAGTTCAGAAGACCATTCAGCATATCTGAGATCTGAGTAACCTTTTGGATACCCTCGTCCTATTGACTATAAATGAAATCTAATAGACTTCTGCAGCTCTTTGCTGTCCGCTTTCATCTTTACCATCTTAAATAACTTGGTGTTTTCAGCAAAATTCGGCACCTCGCTTTCCAGAGCATTTCTGGATATGCTGAGCACAGGCCCAAGCACAGAATCTTGCAGAACTCCTTTACTGACATCTTCTGTTCTGAAACGTTGGCACAGTTCCTTGGGTATTACGATCTTTTTTTTGACCTGTAGAGATGCTGCAGCCAAGTACACAGCTGTGGCTCATACGAGCAGTTATACCACTTTGCCGTGAAATAATCACCAATACTATCTAAAAACGTGTGTGCCACTTCATATTCCAGTGCAACATTTGTCCAGTTTTTATGGTAACTGGAGTATCCCACCATAATTGTGTGCTGTGCCCTCCCTGTGTGTCTGATTTCCCACTACCACTCAGGTCAGAAGGGCAGTAGTGTAGACCTCAGACTATGCCCTTCCTATTGGGCCTGAATTTCAATTCACACAGATCAAATCAGTTATTTGGTGTTCACAGATGGGGTTAGTTTGCTCATTTGAGCTGATTCTAGGTTGGCCATGAAAAACAGCACTACTCTACTACCAGCATGTTTTGTTCAGTATTTTCTGTGTATTCTGTATTTGTATTGCAGTGTCTAATCAATTGTCTTCCTACTACAGAGTTCCCATTAAAGCATTTTCTTTGTTGAGGGCTAAACATAACAAATTCTCCATACCACTTCTTAACCTGCTTACGTTTGTGTAGAAGTATGAGTGTCATTGGCCCGGTTCTCATTTTGGCACTCTATTTCAACAGCACTGTGTTTTCCACTTCATGTTTGATGGGTTTCATCCTCTTTTAGATCCTTCACTGAGAACAGGGAACTCGTGTGTCTACAACAGGGGAAACACCATCCTGACCCATGTGATCTCCCATACCTAATGGCATTCCCATGCTCTTCTACTACCTTGCTTTTTGGGGCCAGCAGCTTGGATGAAATGAAATTCATCCTTCCATACAGGTTCCCCTCAGATTATATCAAACACCTGATGAATTGGAAACCATCGTCCTGCTGGTAATCCCTCTGCCTCCTGTTTTGCACCTCTTTACTTCCTTCAGGAGATAGTTCAAAGGATGCCACTGTGGAAGTCCTCACTTTCGACATCCTAAACGTTTGGGTCTATAACTTCTTTCCTGTCCTTTGCCATAGGAATGGTACACAAAAGGACCACAGCTGTAGAGTGCTTGCTAGTGCTTCCTACAGGCCTGCCCAAGCACTTTGCAAGGTCTGTCAGCTGGCCAATGGGACAAAAGACAAGGGGACTTCGTGTCCGTAAAGTACAAACTTGTTGTTTATTAAAAATCTAACTACTGAAAGGGTACAGTTGCACCAAACATTGTAGATATACAAAGTCATTTTCTGATGATTACTTGATATTTTTTCTCTGCAGCCTGTGCTCTGTTTCAAGCTTCAGAGATATACTCACTTCACTACAAGGTCAGGGCCAGATGATATTAGTCAAAGGGAATTCAACTGTGGACTTGCTGAATTATTATTATTATGCCTACAGTATATGATGTATCATTTAAAAAAAAAAGCCTCGCAACCAGAAGAATGGAAAGAAGTTTGTGAAATAGGTTTCTCTCAATCTTTAAAATCGGAAAGTTTAAAATAGTTTCCATGAGCAAACCAGGGAGATACAGGCCAAGATGTCTGGCTGTCATGAACTGGAAGAAACTATGGCACAGAATGGACCTAATAAACTCCTGTGGGAATGTGATAGAATGGCAGAAGAGGACATGCTTCGAAATACATGAGACTTTCTGAAGAACTGAGGATCATCAGGCTGTTATATGTGATCAGAGACATGTAGGGGCTTCCAAATGAGACATGAGTGAGTAGACAGGCTAGATAGGTGGAGTGAGAGAATGACAGAAATTTAGAAAGTCATGAATGGTGCAATAAATGTGAGTAAGAAATTATATTTAGATCCTGTAGGCTGTTTTTTAAAGGTTATCTGTATCAGTAGTCCTCATGAGGCTGAATCAGAATCGTTGTTTCTGAATACATATGAAGTTATGACAAATTTTTCAAAATATGTTACTGTTTCTCCTTGCCAGTGCTTTTGAACATGCAGTTTGGGACAAGTACCACATGTCTGTTGGAAGTCCAGGGCATCAAAATTCCCCTCAAGGAAACAGAATCAGTAAATGACCAGTTACTCATTTAATTAGACAATCAGTAGGAAGATCACCTGAAATTGTCATGTGAAAATTCAGAAAGCCAAAATCTTGAGGTGTTATTGTTGCTGTTTTGAATTGTTGTATATCTTACTACAGATGTGGTCATAAATTAATTTCCACGAGGTTAAATGGAGTGCATTGTTACATGCTTTAAAATAAATTGTTCTGCAACACGTCTGATTAAAAGAGAACCTCATGTAGGCAAAGAGCAGAGCATGGCTAAAGCTCTAATTTAAAATAAGTTTAAATGAACTTGAAGATCACAGACTGTCTGGGTAAGATCAGATGCTCACAAAATATCTTGACTTAGTCTGCATCCAGGTGCACAAGCAAGTCCGAAAAACTTCAAGGAAGCAATGAGTGATTCAGGGTGACTGCTAATCAGAGGCTGTCAGATATCCAGTTCGCTCTTTTCTCCATCTCCATTCTTGGCAAAACTCTAGCTTCTAGCCCAGGGCCTTAAGCTGGCAACACTGCCTGTGTGCTGCTGTCCCGCTCACAGTCATTCGGTACTGCATTGTGATACGTGGTGAGAGAACAGCATCCTGCAGATAATGAAGGTCATCGGTTCCTCAACAAAGTGTGTGTGTGTGTGTGTGTTCGTGTGTGAGCACATAGAGAAAAATTGAATGTGGATGTTATGAAGGGAGTGGAAAAGAGAAGGAGAGACCGAGAGGAAAGACAGCATTTTCTATTGATTAATGTTCACTGTCAGGACAGCCTCTGTACAGAGAAAATATTTTCCCCATCACAATGCTTTTGCAGTTTTTATCCAAACTGCAGCTTGAAGAAAACAGGAAGAAAAAAAATCTCTATTTTACAGATATCGTATCAGGATTCCAGCCTTTTCCTGGGTCATCATATCAACCTTGCTGATTGTTCAGCCCTCTGTGATCTGCGTAAGTTGTTTTAGCAGTTGTGTACCAACAGCAAACATTCGCCTTTTGCCTTCCTGTGTCACTGAGCTTCTCTCTTTGCCCGGGAGCTCCTGGCCAGCCGCCACAGACAGTAGACTCACCATCTTGACTCGGTCATATTTATTAACTCGGTCTAGATAAACACAGCTGATCAGCAGCAGCCAGTGTACCTAACTAACTCAGCTATTTTTCCTGACAAACTCTATGGCCATGGGGCACAAGGGTGTTATTGACTTGGAGGGTGACTATCTCCACAGAGCTCTGGAGAAGGACGTGGTGTCAGTAAGAAGTGAGAAGTGCGCAAACACAAGGCTCCAAAACAAGACCTGTGAGCCTCTACAACTCCTAGGAAACAACCTTTACCAGGTCAACTGAAGACAGAATGAATTAACAGACGTGAGCTTAATTAACTCACTGGTTCCAATGGAAAATGACTTTTCTTGACCCACCCAAAGAAAGGAAAAAATGTGAGTTTAAAGAGGGGAAAATGTTGCAGCCAAAAGGGCATAATTAACTTCAGGGAGAGTGATTAATTGCCTGAGAATTATACGGTCTGAAAGCTGATGTATAAATGTTTAGTAAGCACCGAAGACCAGTTCATAACAAATTCCCTTGAATGTAACTTCTGCCATACCTGTCAGTTCTGCTTTCAGCTAAAAGATGCAAGGATGTCTTGCAGCGAGGCTGCAGTTACAGAAAGGATGAGTGCCAGCGACTGCTACGGGTATCTGGGAGAGCTGCTGCAGGGAAGAGGGCGCCCTGGCAGCCCCTACTCCTCTGTAGTGGCTCTGGGGAGGGCAGAGGCACATTTAGTTCCCATTTACCGAAAGAAAATATTGAGAATCAGAAAGTCAAAACAGTGAGCAAATGATTACATGCTGTTGCCCAGCCCTGCCTGCTGTTCAACTGTCAGTTGTTGCACTGAAGTACTCCGGCTTGCATTTTCTGGTTTAGATTTTCCTTTTAAACAATACACCTGGCTAGATGCTTTCCAAAATTCTTTGTGTGGGGAGTGTTATAGCTCTGCCAAACATGCCCTGGAAGAGGAGAGTTAGTTTGATGGGCGCTGGTCGGTGAATTACAGTTGCTACCAGAGATGCTATGGGAGGAAGGAGAAAGGAATCTTTTCACTACCATCAGCTATATCACAAATCTTTATTAGTTTTATTGTGTTTGATTAAAATAGATCTCAGCTGGGTTCTTTGTGGAAGTGCAGGCTACACGTTGCCCCTGTTTTTCACCCTGAATTGGAGTTTTGTTCCTACGATCCTCTGATGTCATGAGCTTGACTTTACCCTTGATGCAATGCCCACTCGCACTTCTTCCCCGGCTGCCAGCAGCACGGTAGCAGGCAGAGGGAGATGAGGGAGCCTGTGTGTCCGGTCAGCTACCCACAGCGGCACGGGGCTGAGCACAGAGAAGGAAGATGAATAGAAAGCAGTCTAAATCCCAGTTCAAATGAGCTGAATAAGGTTACAGAACTGGATGAAATAGTCCCTCTTACCTTCGGACCTGCTGTCTCAGCTCTGGAGGCCGTAACAAGCTGACTTTGTTTTCGCGATCGAGCCTCTGGTTTGCGGAAGGAGGCCGGCAGCCAGCTGCCCTTGCCCCGTGCTGGCAGGGGAGCTGGGGGACGCTCTCTGCAGGACAAGAAGGTTGGTTTAGGCATATCGTGCACACCTCAAAAAGTCTTCATTTTCCATTACTTTGATGTTATTTGGGCAAGCAGGAACCTTTTCCAAGGAAAAGATGATACAGTAAAAACAACATGCAATATTTTCCAAGCAACTTTCCCCTTACCTGCTATCTTAAAAGAGAAGCTGATAATCTATTATTGGCATTTACCCCCTGTCCTATAATATAATTGCTTGGGAATAGAGCAGAAGAGAAAGGCAGGCAAACTATAACCACCAGTGATACATCATTTTCCAGGTTATTTATATTTCAGAGTCTGCTTTTTCATAATACAAAACCAGCATGGGCCTTATAGACCATTCAGCTCACAAGTGAATTAGGAATAAACATGAGTGACAAAGTCTGGCTAAGTCTGTACGATACCCAAGAAAAAATACTGAATTTCAAGTTCTTACCAATTCTTACTTCTAAAAATCACAATTCAGAAAAATCTTGCTGATTCTTCCACATGTGATAAAAATGCTGAAGAAAAGGATATTCATAGTGAGTGGTAATATTTTATATTAGCGTATGAAGGCAGATGTAAAAGTGCACTAATCTGTCTCAGGTACCTCTCTATATCTTCATAGGAGGCGAGTTAGAAGGGAGGTAAAAATCAGCATTGAAGAAAAAAGGTAAAAAAGAATAAAAAATATCTTTGTTGAATTGTTCAGCTTTCCAGTAGTAGTATCGTAAAACTGCTTAACGGCATCAGCTACTACTAGGGTTTCCCAATCATTTCCCTTTTGCAGGTCCTATTCTCAGCTGAGTGTGTAGTTTTTCTGAACTCTTCATTTGGACAAAATTTTCCATGTCTAGTCTCTGCTTTAGGCTGCTTTATTCATGGAAAAATTCAGCCAGAATGATTCACTGGTTTCCAGGTAAGAGGTTAGTTAAAAATACATTGTTTTTCACACAGTAAAAATGTCCTGGTCGCTTTTCCTTGGAGGCGCTGAAGCACCCCTTGCATTTGAAACACGGACCAGAAATTGGGCTTGGCACGCAGGCTGGGAGGAGACGGGTGTCCAGGCAGTATGAGCGGGCTTAGAGCACACTCTGATGTATACGCAGTAAACCAGCAAGTCTCTCCTCACTGGGCTGCTGCCAGCAGACATCCATCAAACCTATTGTTGGGTGATGCATCTTTTTCCCCTCTTCCCTATCTGCCACTCACATACAAATCCCTGCGGGAGCTGCCAGCCTCCAGCCACAATGATTTAACTGGTCTTTCCCAAGCTCTGGTTTTGTAAATGCAATCTCAGAGCATGCAAACCCAGCAGGAATCTGCACCCACCGCTGCGGGGTATCATGTGCCGTGTCCTACCTGCTGCTCCAGCCCCTGCTGCAGCGATCTGCATGAACTGGGGAGCTTCGGGCTGTCTGCCCGGACCGCTCCTCAGCTGGAGCAAACTGTCAGGGACAACAATTGTGGACACTTCTCTCTTCTTGTCCAGGAGGAACTGAATTGTAGGCATTTAGCTTTTGAATTGTCGACATCTGGGAAAAGCAGTCGCTATTTCCATGGGTTAGCACCTAGTGGCATCTCTCTGATTTTATTTTCTTTCTCTTTTTAAAGAAGAAATCACGGAATAAAAACCTGTTTTTGAAGAACAGCTCCCAGGTTGCAGTCAGGCATGGCCAGGTTGGCTCTCTCCTGTGTGTGCTTTTTCATCATCTGCGGTGTACGAGATCTCTGCCTCATTAGCTGTAGAGAATAAACGGTGGGAAATAGTGAATACTGTTAAGAATGGGCTGGCAGGTTTTAAGTAATACAGCAGCAGCTTATTCAGCCGAGGAGAAGGCACGCTGCTATGTGGCTTACCTCTATACACAGGGAGAGCACAGAGGCATGGTGCCAGTGGGGAACCCAGCAATCAATCAGAGGAAAGGGGCACTGCCTGGACCCTCGAAGCACATCAGAAAGGGAGCCATCAGCCCCATGGGGAGTGACAGGGAGTGACACCCACAGCAGTTAAGGGGAGAGACACTCCAGAGCACCCCGCAGACTGAGAAGAGCTGTGCCTAGGGATATGGGACTCTTGGCGGGGTGCAGAGGAAGGGTGTTTCGGGACTTATTATAGGATGTTTAGGGGAAGAACTAAAGGCAGGTAGATGGAGCAGTTGAGGTGGTTGGGCAAAAACAAAGTGGGGAAAACACAGGGCTAAGGGGTAACAGGCCGGTCGCACGTAAGCAGGTTGCTAGTCAGTACGCTCGCCTGGCCATGCCCTGCGCTGCATCAGCGCAGCCTGTCCTGGCTTCTCATTCAGCTCCATCTCTAACTGTTTTTCTCTGTGGTGGGGAGGGGGGGATTCCCAGTGCCAGGAGCGGGAGCAGGACTGTGAGCCGCAGGGCCACGTGTCCGGGTGCCAGCATCCAGCGTGAGTGAGGGTGTGTGGAGGAGTGTGTGACTGTGAGCCAACATCTCGTGGGACTGGCTAGTGAGCAGGGCAAGGGGCTCAGGGGTTGGGGGAGGGAGGGGTGTCTGTGTGGGTGTGGGTGTATCTGAGCACCAGCAAACACAGCAGGGCAGTGGGGACTTGTAAGTCCTGGGGCCAGCTACTGGAGGGATTCACATTACATATCTATATGTATTTCCCACGGGTGGACATTCATCATGCACTACCAGAGAGGGGAACAGGATTTGGCTGTTTGTGCTGTCTGTGCTGGCCTGGGTGTTACTGTCGGTGTTGCTTTACGGGGCCAACCACGTGTATGTTTGCGTATCTGTGTACATGGCAGTTGTGCATGTGTAGGGGACCCACACTCAGCCTTGCTACTGGCTGGACCTGGGGACATGCAGCAGCAGCCGCCTCACCTCTGCTGGGCCGCCGGATTCGGCAACCTCAAGCCTGTATGATAGTTCTAAATCTAGAGTAAGCAACCCTTGTGCTAATGGAAAGATGAAAGGGACAAATAAAATAGGCCGGTAAAACAGATAAAAACCTTTTCATAGTCCCCATTAGGTGAGTACTGAAATGCTACAGAATTTAAACCCCTGCCTCTCCCATGGTTTGTCGTTTCTGTGAGCGCTGGCAGTCCTTGGTGCCTTCGGACCCGGCAGCCAGGGCTGGCAGTGCTGGGGCCGGGCTGAACCCCTCCCCCGGTGCTGCTGGGCCGGGGCCGCGCTGAGCCCCCCCCACCCGCCCCGAACGGTGCTGGGGCCAGCGGCGAGTGCTGTGGCGCTGAGGCAATTCGCCCTCGGTACCACAAGATGGCAGGGCCCGAACTGTAAATCTCTTGTTTCATATTTCTATTTTATTTGTCCTGCGCGGGGTGTTTGTTTCAATTTCTTTTTGTTTTGGGGCTGTCCAACACCTCAGCTACTGATATTAGCGTCCTGAATCTTAAAGGAGGAGTTTACATGAAAGGCGCAAGCCCAGTTAGAACTCAGGCTGGCCACTGTTGTAAGGGACGACAACAAATGTTTTTACAAATATATTAACAACAAAAAGAGAGCCAAGGAGAATCTCATCCTTTATTGAATGCGGGGGGGGGGAGGAACATTGCCACCAAGGATGAGGCAAAGGCTGAGGTACTTAATGGCTGCTTCGCCTCAGTCTTTAATAGTCAGACCAGTTATTCCTAGGGTATTCAGCCCCCTGAGCGGGAAGACAGGGATGGAGAGCGGAATAAATCTCCCATAGACCAGAAGGAAGTAGTTAAAGACCTGCTGTGCACCTGGACACTCACAAGTCTATGGGCCTAGATGGCATCCACCTGAGAGTACTGAAGGATCTGGCAGAGGAGCTGGCCAAGCCACTCTCCATCATCTATCAGCAGTTCTGGCTAACAGGGGAGGTCCCAGATGGCTGGAGGATCTCCAGTGTGACATCCATCTACAAGAAGGGCTGGAAGGAGGTTTCCAGGAACTACAGGTCTGTCAGCCTGAACTCGGTGCCAGGGAAGTTTATGGAGCAATTCATCCTGAGTGCGCTCACTGGACACGTGAAGGACAATCAGGGGATCAGGCCCAGCCAGTTCATGAAAGGCAGCACCTGCCTGACCAGCCTGATCTCCTTCTATGGCCAGGTGACCCACCTAGTGTATGAGGGGAAGGCTGTCAATGTTGTCTACCTGGGCTTTAGTAAGGCTTTGATGCTGCTCCCCACAGCAGCCTCCCGGAGAAACTAGCTGCCCATGGATTGGATGGGTGTGCTCTTCGCTGGGTAAAGAACTGGCTGAATGGCTGAGCCCAGAGAGCAGTGGTGAATGGAGTTAAATCCAGCTGGCTGCCGGTCACGAGTGGTGTTCCCCAGGGCTCAGTACTGGGGTCAGTCTTGTTTAACATCTTTACCAATGACGTGGATGAGGGGATTGAGTGCTCCCTCAGTCAGTCTGCAGATGACACCAAGTGTCAATCTGCTCAAGGGTAGGAAGGCTCTGCAGAGGGATCTGGACAGACTGGATCGATGGGCCAAGGCCAACTGTATGAGGTTCAACCCAGCCAAATGCTGCTTCCTGCACCTGGGTCACAACAACCCCAAGCAATGCTACAGGCTTGGGGAGGAGTGGTTGGAAAGCTGCCTAGCAGCAAAGGACCTTGGGGTGTTGGTTGATGGCAGGCTGAACGTGAGCCAGCAGTGTGCCCAGGTGGCCAAGAAGGCCAACAGCATCCTGGCTTGTATTGGGAATAGCATGGCCAGCAGGAGTAGGGAGATGATCGTGCCCCTGTACTCGGCGCTGGTGAGGCTGCATCTGGAGTACTGTGTTCAGTTTTGGGCCCCTCACTACAAGAAGGACATTGAGGTGCTGGAGCGTGTCCAGAGAAGGTCAACGAGGCTGGTGAAGGGTCTAGAGAACAAGTCTTATGAGGAGCGGCTGAGGGAACTGGGGTTGTTTAGTTTGGAGAAGAGGAGGCTGAGGGGAGACGTTATTGTTCTCTACAACTACCTGAAAGGAGGTTGCAGTGAGGCAGGTGTTGGTCTCTTCTCCCAAGTAACTAGCGATAGGATGAGAGGCAATGGCCTCAAGTTGCATCAGGGAAGGTTTAGACTGGATATTAGGAAAAATTTTTTTACTGAAAGAGTGGTCAGGCACTGGAACAGGCTGCCCAGGGAAGTGGTGGAGTCACCATCCCTGGAGGTGTTCAAAAAACATGTAGCTGTGGCCCTTCAGGACATGGTTTAGCAGACATGGTGGTGTTGGCTGGATGGTTGGACTTGATGATCTTAGAGGTCTTTTCCAACCTTGATGATTCTATGATGTGCTTCAGTGATGAGAGGGTTTTTTTATCTGCATAGCATTTTTGTTTTAACTCTGGGATGTGTTAAACACTTTAAAAAGTAACACTGTTTTGCCAGTATAGCTCCAGGTGTAAGTGCATCTTTTTGGGTGTTTTTTTGTACCATTTATTTCTTTTTCATCCTGGGGCTAGGCCAACCACTGCAAATATTTTTATAGTGGTATAAATTACAGAAGATATAATAGTTGACATGTAAAATGCCTCAGCTTTTTCTCTGGACAAGACCTTACTAAAAGGATTTCTGTTTGAAGGGGCAGATGTTTGGGGTTTGGTGGGGTTTTTTGCTGTTGTAAAGCATTTTCTGAAGTGCTCTGGCAGAGCCCATCACTGTCGTTGCCTGATGGCAGCTCCTTCGCTCCCAGGACGTGGCCGCAGGAGAAGGTGAGGCGGGTGGGGGCTGGTTTTAGTGGCGGGCTGCACAGTCGGCACCCCCTTCCTCTCTTTCATTACTGCTGAGCTCTCCTCCTCACCCGGGAGGGCAGACAGCAGGGTGTAGAACTGGCATCAAAGACTGCTGAACACCGTTCCCTCTCGTTCCTTCTCAGAGGAGGGCATTTCTCCCATCCCATGAATTGTCGGGTTTGGCACTGGAAAGCTTACAGCAGATACCACATGCAAACCTCTCAGCAGGCAGCAGAGAGTGCTGTTCAATCAGCAGTTACTTTTTCAGTTTGGTTCTCCGATTTTTTTTTTCAAGTTTTAACTCAAAAACGAAGAGGAAGATGCGAAAGGCGAAAAAAGCACTCGATTCCTTCTGCTCATAGCAAAGAGCCCCCTGTCCTCTGAAAATGAAGTGCCGTACTAAATACCAGCTGGCATGGGACCAAAAAAAGACGTGAACAGCTTGTGTTGTACAAACATCACTTCCCACTGCGTGCTTGGCAAGTCATAGAATCATAGACTCATAGAATGGTAAGGGTTGGAAAGGACCTTAAAGGTCATCTGGTTCAAACCCCCCTGCCATGAGCGGGGACATCTTCCACTAGACCAGGTTTCTCAGAGCTCCATCCAACCTGGCCTTGAACACTGCCAGGGAGGGGGCAGCCACAGCTTCTTTGGGCAACCTGTGCCAGTGTTTCATCACCCTCATGGTGAAGAATTTCTTCCTAATATCTGGTCTAAATCTGTCCTCTTTTAGTTTACAGCCATTCCCCCTTGTCCTATCACTACACAGCCTTGTGAAAAGCCCTTCTCCATCCTTCCTGTAGGCCCCCTTCCTGGATATCGCAGCTGCACGTTGCTTAAAGACTAGCGAGTGGGCACAGAGGACAGATCCATAGCACAGCGTGGGGAAGGTGGTGATTGCCTGCTGTGGGGTCCAGAATTCAGCCCTGCAAAATCCATCCTCTGCCGCTACCGCACTCTGTGGGCAGGAGCAGCACCCTTGTTCTGGTAGTCGTCAGGGCTGAACAAGCAAAAGTACTATTTCTTTATGCCAGCCGGAGTAAAGTTAGTGGTTTCTCTTCTTAGGAGACAAAATAAAAATGAATACTTTAGTAGTAAAAGCAAGATCAGCAAGGATCTTATATTACACATGATGAGGTAGCGGAGGAATCGGAAAACTCTAGACAGGGCCGCAGAACAGAAATAAAAGGAGGGAAGCCAGACAAAGGCAATTATAATAGTAAACCAGCTTGGAACTAAAACCAAGTAAGTGAAGACAACCCCTAGTCCAGTAAGTACTGACTGAAAGGGAAGAGCCCTACTTTTCCTTTTAGTGCAGAATTTGAAAACTGAGTTTTCAATGAAAATTGAACTGTGGAGATGACATTGTACGGAAACATCTGTTTTATTGTCAGTGCTGGGGTTGGGGTTGACTATTGAATTCAGTACATGTATTTTTCTGATATGAAATCTTTTGCCCAATTTGCAATTTCCAAAATTTCTAACCTGTTCCAGTGTGATCCAAGCACTTTCTGAAAACAAATCTATAAAGGCACACTATGTGAACCCGTATTGAAAATGAACAGACAGAAAAGAGTCATTTCTGAGTATCAATTCTGGCAAACAGATACTAGTCCTTTACCACAGTTTTAGTTATGAACATGATGCATGCAAAAGTATAACTACAGAAAAAAAGAGTTGCTTGAAAAAGGCGTGTTTTATCTTTCTGTTTACAAAGGGAGGTTCTTATCTGGTTAGCAGACTATCCCCTGCCAATAGAGGAATGTTCCATAAAGCAGACAGTTTTTGTCAAATCTAAGATTACCTTTCCTAGACAATAGAGCCTTGGGATTTCACATAGGGGATGAACAAGCAGTTGGGCAGATTTCATAATCAGGAAGTCCTGGCTAATTCTCTTTTCCAGCCTACCATAATTTTAGTTTAGCTAATTGTCCCAATTTCCCTTAAATAATTCCTTCTTCTCTTCTGTACCTATACACTCTCTGTACATTTCTGGCAGTTCTCTTACCTCTGAGGTATCCAGCTCCCACATGCACATTTTCAGATTTATCCACCATTGCCATGTTTGGACTGGTTTGGTGTGTGTATTAGTTTATCTGCACATATATTTCTGGTGATGTCACGGGTAGGCTACTGAACCTGGGACTCCTAAGCTTAATTCAGTGCTCTAGGTATGAAGCCTGTTGTTCTTTCCATCATGCCTTTGAAAAATACCCACAGATTTCGTATATAGGGATCTCTTCTCTCTACAGCTCAGCTCTTCCTCGCTCTAGCTAGAAAGCACTAACCTCTGCAGGTATGTTCAGCTGGACATATTTATCTTTAAATTTTTTCCTGCTGTCTGGTTCCTGCAGAGCCTTTCTCAACTTTCTGACCTGCTTTTCTAAATCTTGCCAGCCTTGAAGTACCAAATCCTCTGCTGCTGAAGGATGAGGTAGACCCATATAGCTCTGTAATGGATTTGTGTCACCTTCCATCAGCAGTGAATCCAACCTGTTAAGCCTGAGAACGTGTCCAGGTTCAGCACTTCAATTACAGTCTCCCCAGAGGGGCACAATCTGGGAATAGCTTCTGCCAGATTTATTACATGACGCCACAAATAATGGCCAACACTTGAGCATCTTTTATGGATTTCACCGCATATTGCAGACTTGTAACTTGATGTCTAAAAGACATAGATATTTATAGAAGTTTTCTGTATTCCCCAGAAATGCCTTGCAGGGTTTTGCACAGGTTATGAAGAAGTTTGCAAACCCTGTCCTCTTAAAGATCTTAAGACATCCTCTGATGAGAAGCCAGTCATACAATCCTAAGGCAAACAGTGAAAAACAAAAATATACCACACAACATCCTCTTTTAGTCACGAGAGCAGAATTTTTTGGTAAAACCAACAGAAGACCCACAGAAACGCGATTTGCCTTGAATGAAGTAGGTATTTTTAATGTGTTTTCTATTGTACTGATAATCTATGCTTAAATAAATGTGAAAGTCATTCGAGATTCTCAGATTATTTTTGCTCCTTCGTAAAGCAAAGCTCTTCACAGTATTGTGTCAAGCCATGAGAAAATTTTGTTCCCTGTTCCCTAGGTTAGAGCAGGGGAAGAAATGAGCAGCTTGGTTTCCTTTCAAGAGATTAGAAATTTCCAGTGAAAAAACACCACTATCTTTCTTAAAAATCACTGTGAACAGGGAAGTTGAATCGTGACTGAATAATGACAATATGCTGAAAAATTGTTGCTCAGGCCTGTAAAAGTAAGAGACAGAGTCATTTTTTTTTGCTTTGACACTATTTCATAAGGGAGTTGTAAACCACCTGTAATGAGGCTGCCTGGTGGTTCATTAGTCAGAGAACCACATTGAGCTCCCAGCTGGTTCCTTGCTCACTAGGTTGGAAGAAGCTGGAAGCATTTACAAGGTGATGTATATGGAACCCATGGGAGGCGTGCATAGGAAAGGAGACAACAGCCTCACAAAAGGCAATTTATTTTGCCCGTGGCGCTCTCAGTCTCCAGGAGTATTTACACAATTAGTCTGTGTTTTACAATAAGAGTTTTCTGCCTCTTAGAGCTCACCTCATCACCACAGTGTTAGTTGTCATCGGTAGTGAACTTGCAGTATGTTGTCCTGGATCAGATGTGATGCCCCAGATTCATTATTACACGAGTCTATGGCACACAGATTGGTAAGCGCAAAAAGACACTCACTTAAAGTAAATATTGCGTTAGTATGATCTTGTGCAAAGTGTTCCTTCACATGAAATGCTGTCAAGGGAGAGTTGTCCCTCCAGGACCCATGTTCTGCACAGTCCTCCTGTGCTACAAAGAGCAACTACAAGCCTCAGCTGGCTTGAAGCTAGGTAGAGGGAATAACATTTGGTGTCATTTAAGGAGCTCTGGCGTATCCCAGATAAAATGAACAGTATGTAGGGATGCATGGCAGCTAGGGAAAAAGGGCTGCCTTTTGTACAGTTAGTACAAAAAAAAAAACCAAGCCACATATGCTTTTAGCATCTGAGGCTTAAAATACAAAGAAAAGGTAGAAGTTGAATGAAAAATATGCTCCATTGCGTATTCTGTGTCTTTTCAATGATTAAAAGTTTGTGATATTTCAAGATAGGCAGTCAACCCTCTCCCAAAAATCATGTCCTGCAAGCTAAGAACTGCTGCAATGCATATCTGTTTAGTTAGCTATCTATATGCTGCCTACAGCATAATAAAAGACGATTCCCGCAGTGTAATGTGGACATGATCTTAATAATTAAAAACATAATAGAAAGCATTTAACTCCACAAAAATAAATAGAAATTGTTTAAACCTAAGAAGTCTGGGAGATGAAAGATTTTGCCTGTCCTAGCTAACACAAGCCGTGCTCTATCAGTCCTGGACTCTTCCAGTCGAGGGAGCAAGCAAAGAATCTCACAAAGATTTTATTCCGAGGAAGTGGTGATAAGGCAGTTGCTACCATCTGAGCCTGAAGCATTATCACTTACACACTCCCAACATACCACCCTTCCTCTTTCTGAGGTCATTTATTTACACTTCTAGAGTTTGTTTCCACTTAACTAAAGAGCTAGATATTTAATTCAAAAGACCTTCTTAAAAATCTTAACAAAACAGTTTAAACTTCAGTAATTTTAGAAGGACACTCCAACAAGTACTTAATCAGCCACCTCTGCACCATGCATCAACCTTCTTAACCATGCACAATGGTTATTTGTCACAATGAAGATTTGGCTTCTAAGGCAGGTATTCCCAGGGTACTGATCATTTGCCCTGTGTATCAGAGCAACTATTCTTTGCACTGTTAAGAAGTACCACTTTCTTTATACCTTTACTTTCACAGCCATGCATATTTAAAATCCATGCAGTATATATATAATCCAGCTATGCAGTTTCTTCCGTTCAGAGTTCTCGTCCCATATTAAAATAAAGTTTTACCCAAATTTGTGAGTGTATTTTAAAAACATGGAAACATATTTCACCTAATCCCTATCAGCTTCGTTGAGACCCAAGGCAATTTGCAGGGCAGCCATGAAAAAGCCAGGGGCCACGGTTCTCCTTACCATGGCAAAGGGACAAAGAGCAGAAGAGCCTTTGACCTTCCCCACGCGTGGCCAGTGCAGAAGTCACTGCTGACATCATAAATGACAGGTCACCATCAGGCTACAAAGGCTGGAAAGGCAGGACATGGAGCAAACAAATGTTGCGGGAGTCAGTGGTTCACTCACCACAGTTTTCTGGGAAAAGCTTCATGTTCTGTGCATGTTTTTACAGACGTGGTACCCGTAACCTTGCAAGCTTTTACAGGTTGTTTTGCAGGTGGTCACATTTAGCTTAGGTACTGGGAGCAGCAGTTACCACTCTCTTCTGCCTTCTGCAGTCACATTAACCAAGGCAAAGTAGATTTTAGAACAATTACGTTAATCACAAGCATTTAAAAAAAAATTTTGCACCATTTAACTTTGGCACCTACATGCTATGCAGCAGAGCATACAGGTAATACTATAGAGCTATGGAACTCATACAGGTAATATCTTACCTTAAGGAAGAGCCAGATGAGTAGGAGAAGTAATGATAAATTTAACATAGAAACACATTTGTACCTGTAAAAAATTTGTAGAGTGACTGTACCTGTTGAAAATGCTTCTCAACATCAAAGTCTGTGCATACTATGCAAATCAAGCTGGTGACAGGAAGAGCCACGTGTGATTGTGTGGGATCATTCAAGCGGTGATAGGTATGATTCTTGCTCTGTGGTTTGACAGAACTTGTACTGAATTTTAGCATGTCTTCTTTTGAGCAAGATGTGATAACTTGTCCTAAAATGACCAGCTCTCAGAACCAGACTATACATCACATTTTTAGACATCTTAAATCATTTTGTGTTCGCCTGATACCTTAGTTTTCCTGCAAACTTCAGTTACCACAAAACTAAAAAATCAGCCTGGGACAATATTCTAGTTTGCTGTTTTTGATGCATGAACATAAATTATGTTCACATCTTTATCCTAGGTGAGGGCACTAAGCACCAGGCTTTAGGTTTTTGGTAGCCTGGAGTGGGCACCTGTACTGCAAGCACTTTGAGGGGCTGAAGAAGGGCACAACTTCATGGCTGCCCCCTCCTCTTTGTCCTGCCTGTGCCCAACTCAGTGGGCCAGCAGGATATTGGTCTCTGGGGGGCCGATGCTCCCAGGGGTACCCGTGGCCCCTGCAAACCTCCCCGGGGATGGAGGAAGCAGCCCAGCTTCCCCTCACCCAGCTTTCCCCTCTGCTAAAATGTTTGCGATAAGGTTGCTATTTCTCTCTCTCATGCAAGACAGTGACGTACCAAAAATCAGAAATAAGAGGGAGAGGGCAGAAGGAGGGGAAACTCTTAAACATTCCAGAAGTAATAATTGGTCTAAAAATAGTCACTTTCTGCATGAAGGGAAGAAAGAGGAGAATGAGGCCAGTGTTTCTGCTAGGTTTTATTTATTAAATTTGTGCCTCTTCAGCATCAGGGATAGTACGGCCATACAGTCCCTCTTTTCAAGCAGCCAGCCCGCTTACCAAGCCAGACCTCCTCAGTGAAAGGGCTTAAGCCCAGCATAGCTGCACTCCTGCGGGCTGTGGCTCTGCTTCTGGCCCGTGCGTTGGTTCACGCTTGCTCCCAGCCCAGAAGCCACTGCCATGCAGGCACAGGTGGGGTCATAGGATGGGCCTCGTGGATGGGGTGTGTGAACAGAGAACGACACCCTCCCCTACAGGGGTGAATTGAAGAGCTACACAAACTCCAGTGCTCCCTTCTCACTCTTCTTGCGTCCTGGTTTTACGACACACAGGCAAAATCCCAGATGGTTGTTGATTCAGATAACATGAATATTTGAGAATAGCTGTATATTCTTTAAATGGAAGCTTCATAATGAGTAAATAACAAAACCTAAAGGGATTAAATAGTATCAGTACTATTTCAACAGATAGTCTACAGGTGACAGGCAGCTGGACCGTTGCGTGGGAAATTTCATTTAAGGAGAATGGGATTTTCAACTGCTATTCCAGAATGCAACTCCTTATCCCACTAAAATATTTATATATTCAGCTTCTCACTACAAACTCTCCACACATTTCTTCACACAAAAAACTCTGAATGGCAAAATTGTTAAAAGGAGGTAGTATGTTTAGTCATTTTGTGCTATATCCCTAACTCATTGATTTTTCAGTGTTTATTCAATGTCTTCTCCTCTAACATGGTTTCTTGAAAACTGTGCTTACTGTATATTCTTTTAACTGTAACTATTATGAAAACCTTGGGTAACAGTACAATGCAAGAGTAGATGCTTTAGCACAGAGCAGTGTTCAAAGAGCACCACATAAATCTGTGCCTGAGAGCTTTTTCATGTCCAGTGTGACCAGATACCTGTTTGCCCCACCTGTTTTTTCTTCAGTGGCACAGAGTTAGCTCATGGCATATCTCACCTTTATCCTTGCCTTGAATTTTCGACAATTTCAGATTTTAATCTTTTATTTGCTTTCTTATTTTAAGTTTCTTTAATAATGTAATGTGCTCACATTTGTTTTGGATCCTTTTAGTTGGAAGTATCCCTGAGGTGGCTCATGAGTCTCTGTTTACCTGTGAAGCAAGATTTTCCTCTCCATTCCTCCAGGAGTCTCAAAACAGTTGCAGGTTAAACAAAAATGAACTTCTAGAGTACACGGGAGGTCTTTCTGATATACTGGCAGTTATCTCTCACAGAATTCCTTTCTGAGCCAGCTTTTCCTTACATCATCTCGTGGCATACTGGATGGCAACAACAAACACCCATCTGTTCACATGTTCTTAGGACGGGTGCCCATGGAAAGGAAATCCCCGTAGATAAGAAGCTGTGTCACATCAGAGAACAGCCAAGTAAATGGAAAACAGTCCTAGATCTGCTTTATCTTTGTTGCAAACCAAGTAAAATTAGGGCTGATGCCAGTAGCCCTCGTCTGTTAGCAAATGAGAGACTGCATTGCATGCGAAAGGGCTCCCCTGTCCCACACGAGAGTTCTTTTCTCATTTCATTCCCTATTACTTTTCCCTTCTGTTCCCTGACAAAAAGCTGTTCAAACATGCACGTTTTAGGGATGGGGTTAAGTGTAAGAAAGGCCAAGGACTGACTGATTTTACAATAAGGTGCACCCTGGACCCTGTGATGACATAGATGGACGATGCCCTAGCTTTTCACATTCAGAACATGTCTGTACAAATAGTCACTTGGGAAGATTTTTCTGCCTGTATTTCACTGTGACCGTTACTTGTTTTCCCTTTTTCAATCAGCTCTATTCAGGGACATGAAGCAGAAAAGCGTAGTTCTTCTGCTGGCAGGAAGGAGACACCTAAGTAGCTACATTTCGTTATTGAAACTTCAGGGGTTTGACTCCCCAAAATCCATATGCTATTTGGTACACACCTTTTCCTTATGTCATCCGGCACCAATGGGAAGCACGGCAGAACATCCCACTGTCCAGACATATTTAGAGCAAGCAGCTGCCCAACAACAGCCAAGAAATTTCCCAGGATTTGGTGGGAGTTGCTCTTAGCCCAAGTGCAGACTGCAGCACCAGGAAGATTTGGTAGGCCCTATGAATCTCTATCTGCATGGCTCATTTTAAATTCCCTTTATGTATAAATTTTGTAATGAGATTGTTATAGCTCTTAGAAAATTAATCTATACTTGATTAATTCCCTCAGCTTGAGACATTAGCTGCTTCAGTGCCTCTTTTCTGCATCATTTATCACACACATCGTCATTGTGGGCTCCTGCCCACAGAGGAGCCTTACCAGCTTTATGAAGCTTTCCTTCTCACTTCTCAAATGCAGAGAAGACAGCTCCCAAATCCTCTCCTCATTTTCCTTCTTATGTGATATTTCTTTGCATCAGAGCAGCCTGCCCTCATTAAGAGGTGCCACTGCAGAGGCAGGTATCAGTCATTAAGAGTCAATGGGCAAAAATGTTCAGAAAACCAGTTTATCTCAGATCAGTCAGGTTTTTGATCTGCTCTGGACTCACCACACCGCCAAGAGTGCTCAGTGACATAAAATGTTTGTAACAATGTCCGTACTAACTAAATCCACAGAGGTTAGTTGTAGTGCAGGTGTTGCAGTGGTCAGGGAAGCACTCTCAACATCCAAAACAACTTATTTTTATAGCCACAGTCCAGTAAAGTTTATACAGCACTGTGGAAAAATTATAGTTTACTGCAACCACAGTGTGGCTATGAAAAAAAGGGGGTTTGGGGATGTTCGAAGTCCTCTTCTACTGTGCTGCGTGATTTCACTGGGGAGCAATAAGCTAGGCATCTTCCAGGAATCTTCCCTGCCCAACACCATCTGAGTTAAAAAGTTGCAGATTTCCAAATAAATAAACGAATAAAAAACCATACATGAGACACAAAAATAACCTCTTAATCAACAGTTTGGCCTATCATGATGCTCAGCATGTGCTAATAATAGCTCCTGGCAGGCTCCTGCTGCGGATCGCTGTGCGTGCCAGAGCCTGGCTATGAGACAGAGCTTCATTACTACTGCTATCCAGATCAAATCTAGCGAAGGCGTGCCTACCCCTTGCCAAAGGTTTCCTTGCTGTATAAATATCTTAAGACATCAGCAACATGCTGAATTGCAGGGACTGAAGAAGGGATAAAGAACACAAAAGGGGTAGAGAAATCCCTGGCAAGTCAAAGGCCTCACACAGCAATTGCTACGGGCAGATTTGGGGTTTTGCCTGAATTTTCATCCCTTTCACACCCGCAGCTGTCACTTGTCTCAGGAGGAGAGATGGTTTGCAATGCCTTGCTCCTAGAAATGGCCTCCCTGAATGAATCCTTCCTGTAGCTTTACGGCAGGTGTCAGTCAGACATGCCCAAATACAAGTTTGCAAGACCTGTCTGTATAGCGATAATTTCATAACCTTCAGACTGCAAAAACTGAGACAAAATAACACAGCACACACCAGGTTGAATGTGGTTAACTAAGTTGCTTTTAGTTTATTAATTTTACCCATATACATAGTTGGTTTTGAAGACACCATGTGAAACAGCCAGGACAAAGTGTAACAAAATGGTACAGGAAAAGATTTCAATATGCAATGCGCCAGTGTTTTATACATACTTTATACTGAAAACCATAAACCCCACAGTTTTCAGAGGAAGTACACATTTCATTTTGAACTGGCAAATTTAGTTTATTAATACGTAAAAAAATAAATCTACAGTAGCAACAGTGCAAACACATCAGAACTTGCATGGCATACAGAACACAAATGAATAAAAATTATTATACAAAGGGCCCAATGTTTCCTATGGTACTGGCTGTGACATGGATAACAAACAAGAGGGTGGGGAATAAACCGCAATGTAAACAGGAAGATGGGCTGCATATTACTGGTTCTGTCTTGTACGGTCTCTCTATTTCAGGGGGTAAAGCTGTCATGCCTTGGATCTGCAATTAAAACAATAAAAAATTATGAGAGCATCATCACATAGGGTTAGAAATCTGCATTTTGATCTCTAATTAGTTGGCAGCTTCCATGAGAATCTATTGTTCGTTTTGTACTGGGGCTGTGATTCTTACTGTGGAGACATCAGGCTCAGTAAAAATATTAATACATTGCACACCAAATGATCAGCCAGTGTGCACATCCGTCGTTCTCAGCTCGGGAACAGCTGTGCACACTGGCATCCTCTCCAGTAAAGTAATGCTAGGCTTTTGTTGGTTGACTCGTGTAACCTCCTTCTGCTTTGGTTTGGTTTTTGTTTTCATCTTTCTGGCAGATAAAAATGGAAGTTTACAGTGTGACAGTGCTATAGGGATACTGGATGGTATTGAACACGTTCATTTGTACATACAAGGCCTACACTTGCACGTACAAGGCAGTTAATTTTGGACACATTTATTTCACAGAATCACAGAGTGGTTGACGCTGGAAGGGACCTCTGGAGGTGATCTGGTCCCATGTCCCTCCTCAAGCAGGGCCACCTACGTCAGTGTTATATTTCTACATATTGAGCCTTTTTTACTCTTCCCTTAGAACTCCGTGCAATTTCTACGGAGTTAGACGTAACTACCTGCCTGTCCTGGCTCTGACATGAAATTGGGAAGAATTGGGTACACTGCTTGGCTACGCTTTTTCTGAATGTACACCCTACACTTTAAAGAAAATAAGCTATGCAAAAAGTGAGCCGCTGGGCACAAACATTTTTAAGTTTGAATGCCCACCTGCACAGCATGTGCTTGTCTGGGTTTTTCTTCCCTTGTTGCAATTATCCTGCACTGCAGAAAAAAAAAATCTAAATATTGACATAATCTTAGCAAACACAACACAAAGCTAAAAATGATCAAGGGACCATCCCTACAGAAGGATGAAGGTATTTTCAACTCAGTTCCCCTGCTTCAAGTTTTTTCCTTCTTGTAACAACGCACTGACTGTTTGGCCATTCAGGTTAAATCTGTTCTTAATTTTGATGAGGATGGAAAATTTAACGTAATATCGCTAATAAGCGAAGGGAAAGGAAAGAGTCCTAATCTTAGCTTTGATGAATATGCCCTAGTCACTTAAAATAGGATCCCATGATTACAAGGAAGAACTAAGCACTCTCAGTTCCAGTGAGCTCACTCTTTGACTGCATTCTTTAAGTCATAAGTATTCCTGCATCCTGTAAGATAAAAGGGAACAGCATTTTCCAGAAAGCATACCACTCTAAAAAAAAGTAGCCTATCCCCTCCTGATAAAATTTCTGTGTGCTTTCCATCATCTTAACTTGTCCTCTGACAAGTCATCAGAGAAGGGGTAGCTACGCAGCTGCCACTGGCCAGCAGTTGCGAAGGTCAAGAAGTTTAACCAAAACCGGTGAATAGTCACATGTACTGTCAATAACTACTTTACACAGAAGGTCTGCAGTGGGACAAGTATTAGAAAAAAATAGAACCTCTTTGATTACATATAGGACACAGTATTTCACTTGCATCCCATGGGCAGAACAGTCTGATCGATGTTGGAAAGCCTTGAGAACACTGATGTGGAAAGGGTAATTTCTCCACCACCTGAAAGCACTGCGTGATGCGCTACAAGGCAGCGTGGGTGGTTTTGTGGGGTGAGGAGAATGAGGCAAAGGTCCTTTCCTAGGAAGTATTTCATCGGTAGTATCTGATATCAGCTCTGTTAGACTGGCCTAAAATTACAGTAGGACATAAGCCAGCACAATGAGATAATCTCCCCTTCTGAGCAGAAAAGCTCAAAAAAGTAAAATGGAGTCTTGAATTTGGACTCTGTAAAGCAGATCAAGGAGCAATATATATTTTTCAGCATCTCCTTCAGGGATGATACTACATACACTTGTAGCTCTTCATAAACACACATCAACACTAAAGACAACAGCTTTTCCCAGCAGTGCTGTTAAAATACCAGTAGACATTTAGAATAAATAATAATTTACTGGGGAATTATTTTTTATCTTACATTTTTTTTCATCAAGAGAATTGGGAAAGGAAAACTACAGAAGATAAAGTTTTCCAAAAGTGCACAAAGGGAACAGACAATCCAAATGTACCTCTTTTGGCCCAATAGTATAGACACCTCTAAGACACAAGACCAACAAAAAAAGAAAGAGATAGTGGAATAGTACTCATATAACTTCAGGTAGTCTAGATGCTTGAGTTAAGAAGTTAGATTCTTGAGCTTCCTTATGCAATCAATAAGTTCCTCCCCACAGAGTGACTCAGAGAACAAACCTGACTTAGGGATTTTGAATTATCCATCTCTAGACCCTAACATAAGTCCCTGACAGTAGAGATAGCCAAGGGAAAGCAGCTTTCTAACTTGGTCACCTAATCTGGATGCCGTATGTGTCCAGATTATGGATCAGTCCCAGACACACTGAACAACTCCATCCTCCTATTACTGATCCCAAGTGCTAATCAAAGCTCCATTTTTTCTATTCTTTTAAAAAACTTCTAGAACCTGAGCCAGGTGAAAGCATCGATAAAACATTCTCATCATTTTTTACTGCGTGTAAATGCAATATAGCCGTAAAGTCTGAAGACATATAATCAGGTACTTCTTCATACGCAATGAAGTACAGTAAATCACATTTGTTTCATGGCATTGTTGCCTCCTTTTCAACACTTCGACTTACCGACCATTCTGCATTATCTGTTTTTGAACATCTCACGTTCACTGGTAGTTTAAGCACAAGTTCATTATAGGAGAGACCCTCTGATCTGGACCATTTAAATTTGTTCATTGCATCCATAAAAGACAGGTTTTTATACTGCTTAGGACTCTTGATAATGAAAGGCCAAGTCCTGAAGAAAAATAAATAAACAGTATTAAAAAAATAGATAAATACCATCAAGTTAGAACTGATAAGGAAAAGCTTTTGGAGAATCTAGTCAGAAAAACAAATGTACTGTTAACATGTGTATTTATGCCTAACTCACATGCTCAGCTAAATTCTCTGCTACTGAAAACTGATGTAGTTTCACTGACTTTAACAAACTTATGAAAGTTTGTCAGTAGTTTAGGACTTGCTACCAGATGCTTTTAGAAGTGAAGGACATTAAGTTAAGGAAAAGAATTACACTGCTGTTCTGCGATCTACAAACGGAATACACAGACAATACAAAACAGATTTTCTGTTGTAACTTTTCAAAAACCAAACCAAACAAAAAAAAGCACCACATCCTCTACTAGGCTTGGCAGATGGCACTGTAAAGAAATGTTTGCTATTAGAAAGCTGCTTCCTGACGGCTCTGGTCATAGCTCAGATAATCGGTCAAAGTTCAGCCTAGCACAGGAGTTGCTCTAACATGCATTGGTCGGCAGCAGTGCCAAAAGATCAAATGACAATAACTGGTGTTGTGGACATTGCCTTTCGGCATGTCCCTACGTGCTGGCTGCAAGGGGGCTTTTGGCCAGGGGTGGGACAGAGACCTGCTGTGTTGCTTTGAGAGATCTGACTACTTGCTGACGCGGGAATCCTCCCCATGCAGAAGTGGGGTCAATCCCATTCCCCACCAGCTGAAGATGTGGAAAGGGAAGGAATGAGATTTCTTGTCTTTCATTCAATAAAGAAAACTCAAAATTTTAATAATGAAGGAAACTTAAAAAAAAAACAAAGAACGGCTAAAGAAAACCTTTTCCATTGTCCTTTCTTCTTTTTTGACTCCACTGGGATGAATGGAAACAACGTGGTTAACAGGTCAAGTTTTTAAAAACAGAAAGTCCAATACAGCTAATGAAAGCATGAAAGTAGTTAAAACATTATCTAAGTAATCTAATTAATAGTTTGACTGAAGCTTGAACTCTCTTTTCAAAGCACTGTAGACAGATCTGTGTTATCTTGTAGTAGGCTGTCTCCGGTTTGTTTCGGGTACAGTGCTCCCTACACCGAAGTTCTGCTCTACTCAACATCGAGGCACGGAGGACATAATTTTAATCAAGTACCTATTTTACACTATTGTGGCCCAATCACTTTCATCTCAGCTCCTCATGATTTATACCCCTGTCTGTGCCACCAGACTAAGGGAAAAAAAAGTTTTAAAGTGAGTCACAGTGCCTTGATCCTGCTCCCAGTTTGCCTTCATGCGTTAGTCAAGAGAGACTTTAGAGAAGTCAGTGAAGCAATTCCAGTGTAAGACTGACACAAGAGAGATGAGTATCAGGTCACATATCCTTAGGCTGACAGAGCTTAATGAAACAAGAATTGTGGATTAGGTCATAAATACTAGAGGCATTAATAATCTCCTCTTCTAATTACTATTCCATTTGCGGCAGACAGTCTGCATACTTACTCTATTCAAAACATCTTTATTTCCCCAGGCCAAATGCGCATTTTTTTCTTAAGTGCAGTTATCATGAATGAACACTCAAGAGAGCATATATTTGTTAGAATATTTTCTTTCTAAGCTCAGAAAGACTCTTTTAGCTAGGACCAATTTAGAAACTGTGCTCTCCCTGTATGAAAAGAGATTGCACATAGAAATAGTGTGGGAAATGAAGTAGACATTGATTGCATTGTGACTTTCTTTGAACTCTTCTGTCTTGGATATAAATTTCAGAACTAAGACCAGTAAGCCTGCACATCAAATTACTTTGCAATAGTAATTTTACATGGTTTTGTTAAGATAAACTTTATAAGGAAAGACAACTTTTAAAATTTACATGTGATGACTCACTATTAGTCTATCAATTTTATTTTCAAATCTTACTACTACCTTAGTTTAGTGCACCTAGCAATACAAATGTATTCACCTTTCACCACTCATAGTGCATTCTACTTTCTGTTGTTTAATTAGTTTTCTGCATTTCATTCATTCGTAAACTTTCCTCTTTAGACTATTCTCACTCTGTTTACAACCACTTCCACTGCTATTGAGATACTTTAATTTTAAGCACTGTAAGGAACACACAAAAAATGAAATATAAACTATTTATTGATTTTTATATATTCAGACGCTTTTATCCTGTCTATAGTGGGCTTCCTCCCACCTCCTACCAAAATTTAAGTTATGTGTTAGATTCTGGAAATCACTCTTGCTCTTTGTGAGAAATATTGTTGTGCAGGTGATCCCACTGACATTAAAGCACAGAAAAGCCAGATCCAGCAACAGGCCAGGAAGCATTTTGTTCTTGCTGAGGACTCTCATGATGAAGGACAGCAAGATCTCTGCTGACTTACTGGAGAAACTAACACCTAGTTTAAAATTCATCAGCTTGTGGTTTACCTCAGTGGTCAGATGCCAGCTGAATTGCATGGACCTTCACGGTGGTTATTAGGCAACTCAGGATCTATAAATGGTAACATTCCCCCACACCTTGCTATTCACAGAGGGGATATTTAATATTTGTGGAGCACTGAAGTAGATATCTTGCAACAAAATTATATTATCCCTTTTCAGCTGAGCAACGAGCCAACATGCAGATTTTTGTGGGTTATTTTTATTAGGTAGATCAATTGATGAACGAGCTAGAGGTTTTTCGTTGTGACATGGATTTACATCTCAAAAATGTGCAGTGTTCTGCCTCCCTGAACAGCTGGAGTCCAAGACTCAGGAAACAAGATTCTTTGGACAGAGTTGCAAGCCCCTGCAGCCAACAAGTTCACCTAAAAAGCTCTTTTCTTCCTCTTGGCTAGACTTCTACCACTGGTTCCATATTTTTCTCTCTACTTACCTTGCATATCGTCCTCTGACTTGCTATTCTTCCAAAGCATCCATTCTCTCATTTCTCTCCATCATGGTGCTTGTCTACCATTTATCTTTTGCTACAAACAATTTAATATTCTCTCAATCCCTCCATTTCCTTTCTAACTTACAACTTCTTCCCCTTTGGTGCATTTTTGTCAGTGTCACTGAGACAGCGTTAAGCTCTATATGCGAGCAACAGTTCCAGGATCTGGTTGCACCAGCAGACTTCAGCAGAATTACTGACAATACATCTACCCACGGTAATACAATACTTAGGTTCCCAAACTCCTTTGTTATAATTATCTCTATATATGTGAAACACTGATATGTTTTGACAAATTGATAGATTTGAAACATTGATATGACATTAATACATAGTCTTTTTACAGCTGGTTGTGATGAAAAAAAACTGCCGTGAGAAATATTTCTCTAACAGAAGAAACAGCGGTTTTTTTAAAAAAAAAAAGAAGATGGAAACTAATTTGGCAGGAGAAATAAGTAGCAGCACATCTTATTGACAAAAAAGAAGTGGCATGAGTGACCCTGCAATGTGTTGCACTACCAGAAAGACATAAAGGTGATATAAAGACGACCCTGCAATCCCACAGACAGAAACAGAGGTGCCACCATTATTCATAAACATTTTACTTGCCTGACTGGTCTATAGATTTCCTTAACACCGATGAACTGGAGTTGTTCCATTATATCTGGAATACTTGCACATCGGGTGAGGTTGATTCTTGGGTAATAGAGCAGATATGACAGGCACATTTCATTCCTGGTGCTCAGACCACCCTGAAAATGGGATTTTTGTTTTAGTCAAGATAGCATTGGAATCCCACAGATCAAAACACTGATTAGCATGCTAATGAAATGTGCATCAGGAGGCCCAAGTCAACAGGTTTACCTTGCACATTAGGTTATGAAGTAGCAAGAAGGTACTACATAATTAATTATAAAATACACTGCAAACTCAAGCAATAGCTCCTGAGCTTAAAAGATGTCAGAAAGAAATAAGACTCCTGTTATGTTGAAGAGTACTGTCTGAGAACTTCAGGTTTATTTTCAGCTGTCTCTTACATCTACCATGTTTCAGAAAAAGGGCTTCAAAGAGAAGCAAATGTGGAAAAAATCTGTTAGGATAATTAGTCTGTTTAATAAGAAAATAAACGAGCTTTGTCACAATGGAGGCCAGGATGTAATATATATCTATATGGACTCTCCTTGTAAGTAGATATACAGATACAGATTAAGAAAGAAATGAGTTACTGAAGTTAACAGATAATATTCAAGAACAAATGAACACTAACTACAAACTAATTAATTAAAGTAAGATTTTTAGCTCTTAAACTCTTAAAGACTCTTAAACAGTCTTCCATTGAGTGTCATGAGGGAAACAACTAATTTAGAATTAATCTTGGTAAATATGGACAAGATTATGAGCTGCACGTTCCTAAATCCCGTGTGGGAACAGTTCCACAAACCTCACAGAATCTCAGGAATAGGAATGGAGAAGACAAAATGCATGAACCAAGAGCCAAGAGCTATTGTGGTCGCCACACAGGAACATATGACAAAAACTCAAAAGCCTTCGTTCTCGCTCTTTTGCATTTCTTTATATAACTACTGCATGCACCTACATGCAAGCCAGAATTCAGGGAGAGGTATCCCTCTGCTCTCTGGATGCCATGACCACGTCTTCCTTGCTGAACCAGAACCCTTCAGGTCTCAGCTCCTGGAGGTCTGGATCCAGCCCCTCCCAAGGAAGTGGGATCAGCTCCTGGTGAAGGCTGGGTGCAGGTAGCTATGTCCCTCCCATAAACATAGTGCATATGGCATCACTCTCTGGTTTCACAGCCAGCTAGCCCAGTCCAGCTCATGTCCCAACAACCGAATTTGCTTCACCTCCAAAACCAAGAGGCCACATTGCAACGGTTGGTGCCTGGCCTCTGCTCACCTAAAAAGTTGTGCTTGGGAGACTGTGCACTGCCATGGGCCAAACCTGAGCTGGACCCCCTCAGCCCTGAAGGAGATAGTCTCCCCCCGGCCATGGTCCTGCCTCATCCACTGCTGCAGACACGTGCCCGGTGCTGCGGCACAGCCACCCCTGGCTCACGCTGCCCCAGGGCAGCAGCTGCCTGGGAGGGTCCCTGCTGCTGGAGAACCCACACGGGAACACACCGAGGCTCACCGCTCCCAGCCTCCTCCACCCAGCCCCAAGGACCCGTGTTCTGCCTGGGTTCTACCTTAGGCACAAAAACAAGTGGTCCCATCTCGGTCATGGCCTAAGTGAAAATCAGTATGTAAGAACCAGCAATTACAACTTCAGGGAAAAAAAGCATGACAAGTTCATAAAAACAATTCATTCGAATATGCAGAATTTGCATGTTAACAGACGTTATGAAGAAAGCACTCCTTATACTAGTGAAGACTGATTTTTAAAGATCTTTTATGAACTGCCTTGCTTATTTCTATAAACTACTCATTTGAATGTCTTATGCAAGAGATCAGACTATGATCATAATAGTCCTGGTGACTTTAAAACCTAACATTCTATGAAAGGAAAGATAATACAAAATTACATGCACACAGTCATTAGCAACTAAGTTCACACTTTTTAATAGCATTTTCTGAAAAAGATTTTAGTCCCTAATATGATCTGCATACTTATTTTGATCCATTAAAACTTATCTTACCCATGTCATGCGAATTCGGTCCACAGTACTGTAGTGACATTCTGTGATTAAATTATCCCCCTGAAACACAAGATTTAGGAAATTCACAGTTCTGAACGTTGTCAACACCAGCTTCAGGTAACCACAGATGACAGCAAACACTTAAATAAAGATCAGACCAGTGGATATGACTTTTTGAAAGAGCAAAGGATTAGGTAATTGGCATACACTAAGGCCTTGGCACTTAGCATTCGTATTATCCCAGATCTTCAGGGATCCCCCATGGATTTAAATGGAGTCTTATTAAACGTCTGGTCTGCTTCTTTTAAAATAGCAATGGAGGTGCCCAGTTATATTCCTATTTTCAGAAAAGCTGTATATGTAGACGATGTACACACATGATTCTTGCTCCAAAACTCATCCTACTTTGGATAGCTTTCCCCAGGCTAATTTATCCTGCCAACTTCAATAGAAATACTTGCCAAATGAGGAAAAGAAGGTTTTCCACATCACAATAACAACTATTTATCTGCCAAGCCTCGGAGTAGAGGAGTGGCAGGCAAAGACTTAACTACATTGACAGACATGTATGGGAAAGGCTGAATACTTACCTTCTCAAGTACATGAAATTAACTTTTTGCCATCTTGACAAACTGAGCTACAGTTTGGTAGATTACCTAATCAAATACAAATCTCAAAATCACCATGATAATCAAGTGGAAATTAAAATATTGAAGAATATAGCCAGATGTCAAAAATCTGATATTTTTGGGCAACTTCATACCACAAAGATGCCAGGGGTTTATTTGCTTTCGTTCAATTTTTTTGTATCAGCATCTTCCCATATTACCCATTGTATTAATCTTCCCTGGAAAAATCAGATCACCCTTCAAAAGTGGAGAATTTATCTTCTCCTGTGGGCTGTCTTGTTGGCAGATCAATGCTAGCACTAACTCTACTCCGGGCTGCTGGAAGAGGGTGCATCAGCCTCGCGTCAGCTAAGTGGAGACGGAGCTTTCTGAAACAGCACGAGCTGGCACAGCTTCGCTGCGCCCAGCAGGAGTATGCTGGTTCCCACCAGCGAGGTCTCTGGCTCTCGTGGCTTAGAGAATGGGTAACATCCATCAAAAGCGTTCCTTCTGTGAGATCAGATCTTTCGCTTCCAAATTCAGAAGAGAGTGCTAGTACACGAAGAAAATAAATCACCTGGACTCCCCAAGCTGAAAGGAGGATACCCTCTTGGAGGAGCTTGCAGAAGGAGTGAGTAACAAGAGCTTCTATGAAATGTTTTATTATTACTTAATTGATTAGACTGTGGTCTGAATTACACCAGAATGATATATGTAAAGCTGCACTAGTAGTTTTGCATAAGATGAAAACAATAAAAGGCATGAAAAAGGCTCACTTCAGAGAAAGAATTCCAGCTTCTACTCGAGCTGTCTTTTTTAACTTGCTGATACTATCAAATACCTCTTTTAGTCTTTCTGCTGTCTACTCCCTTTTGTTCTTGAATTTTAAGATGCCTTTCTCTATAATCTGCATGGATTTTCCTAAAAATATTGCAGGCTTTCTCTGCAAACCTGTCATCTCCTGCCAGGCCTCTTCCTAAACCCTTCAGCGTTTCTTTCCCGGAGGAGGTAGCACCAGTTTGTCTTTGAAGTCCCTGTGGAGTACAAGCAGTTGGACTTCAAAGAGTAAATGCTGCACCTGAACATCCAGGTTTTGCTCCATATATTAAAATAGAAAGTAAGCATTTTAACTTCTTGCCTTTAAAGGAAAAATGTCAAAGTATCCCAGTGTGGGAGAAGAGATGTAAGAGAGAAAAGGACTTGATGAGAAGCCTGGAAGTTTAAGCCATGGGGGTCCTGACCATGCTTGAAGTTCAGACATTGCAATGGTCTTTTCAGCTCCCCTCCCTTACTGACTCCAACTGTAGACAAAATCCAGTTGTTTGATATTTTGTGTCTGACCAATTCCATCAAGTATGCACCTAGAGAAGCACATCTCCAGCTGCTCTGCTGGCCAGATCTTGAACACCCAACCTTTGAGCACTAAACTTTGTATCCTCAGGTCAAAGCCTTAAAAACAGGTGCCAGCTGGAAATAACAACAGATGACTGAATAACTTTTAAATGAGTGACTCATCCAAAAAAAATCAGACTCTTGTCATGCAATACCTATGGATAGCGACTGCTTCATAATATAATTGTAGCTGGCATTTTTCTAAAAGTTATGTTACATTATGCTCACAAGAGAAGCAAATAGAATTGCATGATTTCTTCTTCCAAAGGATTTTGTTTACTAGAGAAACTTCATGTGGAACATGAGCATGGAGTTTTACGCCCAACAAAAAATAAAAATGTGGAAAAGAAAGAAGACTTGGCTGATTTGTAGACATGTTTGCAAGGCTGGATACTTGCTCTGTGCAAATACTCAGGATGTGCTGCTTGGTTCCAGCAGCTCTGCAGAGCCACACAATGGTGTTCCCATTCTTCAGCTGGCTGGATGCACAAAGAAGGCATAACCAGGCACACATGTGATTTTATAATCTGCTTTGTTCAAACATTTGTGATAGTAAAGTTCAAATCAAGTAATCGTGGAAATTGTGGACACCAAACACACCGAAAGAATAGCTGGAATTAACTGGCCAAGTCAGTTCTGTAGTTAATTGGGGGGACTCTCCTGCACTTTAATGCATTAGTCACTCTGCTATGAGTGGAAAAATTAACAAAACATTCAAGAATTCTATGATAAGAAATTCTGAAGCAAAATTAATCCCAAATGTGAGTGAATGTTAGGCACATGAACTTGTAAACACTTTCAGGGAAAGAATTAAGAGTGTCTTACTGGCAAGATGGTTCTTTCTTCTTTCAGATACTGAAACTCCTGGAAGTTGAAGTCAAACTCATCATCATAAGCAAGTAGCTTCTGCTCCTCACCGTTGTGGAAGTGGCGCATCCTGATCGCTCTGCCAGCAAGATGAGCATGAAGAAGTACTGCAAACACATGAATCCCAGCAGGTCTCTCAGCACTCAGAGCCTGGCCAGGAGAAACCGACATCAGTGTGCCCAAACGCAATGTAATGTAATGTAATGCAATGTACAGAGTATATATGTATTACTAAATGCATTTTACGTTCCCTCAGTTTACAGCAACATGCAGTCTGGTGCAGAACCAAATCTGTATGTGAAATTAAGGTTTCATACACAAAAAAAGGCTTGGTTTTTTTCTGTGATTTTTTTTAAATAAAAAATGTGGTTTTACTGCTAATGCACACAGCTTTTATAAAAATCAACTGGACTGCTAATAATTGTCAATAGATTTAAGACTTTCAAGGGTATTATACTAAAACCTGCACATTATTTTAGTGCTAATGGCCGATGCTGATGAATATGGATGTTTATTGTGGAAAAAGTATTTCTATGCAGTTATGAATGATGTTATCATTAACATCATGCCAAGAGAAGCACTTTAAAATAAGAGGCTGTAATTATAATGTGCTCCACTTCCCATCTTCAAGTCAACAGCTAGTGAAATACTGTACCTTTATATTTGAAACTTTTTTCCAGGTCAAAAACATTTTAAAATTAAGTTTTCCAAATTGAGACAAATCTGCTATCACTCCCATTCTAGCTGAGATCTATGGATCCAAATTTTGGTATGCTAAACTCTGATTCTTTTTCAGAGCTCAACCTAGAAATAATCTGTTATCCCAATACCTTTCAAGTACAGCCTTAAGGTCACAAACCTCACAATAATGTATTACTCAAATGTTTTTATGCTGAAACATGCTATGACAATATACAACATTTAACACTACCACGAACAAACCTAAATTCCATATCTAACTTGCCCTTCACACCAAACCACATCATAACAAGTACTGGTTCAACCTTTCTCTATAATGACAAAACATGTGAGAATTTCCCGTGATACGTTAATCACAGATTTTAGACAATGCTTCTATTATGTATTATGTAGAGATATTTAAATTATCTTAATGAAACCAAGTGTTTAATGAATGCAGAATTTTGTACTTTGCGTCACATAACAAAATCTGTTCAGGTCCTTAGTTTCTGTGGTTTGTCTAAGAACAACTTTCAGTTTTTCATTCACTGTTAGGAACTTTTTGCACATGCACAGACCTTAACTGGTCTCTCCCAACATTTCTTCTGGGCTAGTTTCCCACACTATTACAGAATCACAGAATCACAGAATGGTAGGGGTTGGAAGGGACCTCTGTGGGTCATCTAGTCCAACCCTCCTGCCGAAAGCAGGGTCACCTAGAGCAGGTTGCACAGGACCACGTCCAGGCAGGTCTTGAATATCTCCAGAGAAGGAGACTCCACAACCTCCGTGGGCAGCCTGTTCCAGGGCTCCGTCACCCTCAGAGGGAAGAAGATATTCCTCATGTTCAGACGGAACTTCCTATGCTTCAGTTTGTGCCCATTGCCCCTTGTCCTGTCGCTGGGCACCACTGAAAAGAATTTGGTCCCATCCTCCTGACACCCACCCTTCAGATATTTATAAGCATTTATAAGGTCTCCTCTCAGCCTTCTCTTCTTCAGGCTAAACAAGCCCAGCTCCCTCAGCCTCTCCTCATCGGAGAGATGCTCCAGTCCCCTCATCATCCTCATAGCCCTCCACTGGACTCTCTCCAGTAGCTCCTCATCTTTCTTGAACTGGGGAGCCCAGAACTGGATGCAGTACTCCATATGGGGCCTCACTAGGGCAGTGTAGAGGGGAAGGAGAACCTCCCTCGACCTACTGGCCACACTCCTCTTAATGCATCCCAGGATCCCATTGGCCTTCTTGGCAGCCAGGGCACACTGCTGGCTCATGGTTAACCTGTCGTCCACTAGGACACCCAGGTCCCTCTCTTCAGAGCTGCTCTCCAGCAGGTCTGCCCCGAGCCTGTACTGGTGCATGGTGTTGTTCTTCCCCAGGTGCAGGACCCTGCACTTGCCCTTGTTGAACCTCATCAGGTTCCCCTCTGCCCAACTCTCCAGCCTGTCCTGGTCTCGCTGAATGGCAGCACAGCCTGCTAGTGTATCCACCACTCCTCCCAGTTCTGTGTCATCAGCAAATTTGCTGAGGGTACACTCTAACTCTTCATCCAGGTCATTGATGAAGAAGTTGAACAAGACTGGGCCAAGTACTGACCCTTGGGGGACACCACTAGTTACAGGTCTCCAACCAGACTCTGTGCCACTGATGACAATCCTCTGAGTTCTGCCATTCAGCCAATTTGATATTTTGATTATTGATAGCTTTGGCGTGGAAAGCAATGTATGCTTACATATTGAACACACAATTAAGTCACTGCAAGCGTGGTGTCATCCAGTACTACTCATATCAATAAAGCAGCATGAATACTGAGCACCCCAAATATCCAGATAAGAAAGACTCAACATTCTGGAGGACAGCATGTAGCCTTTGCTCACATGTCTTTAACTAGTAACTATCAATCTTCCCAAGAATCTAAAGAGTCTGTCCAGAACTATTTCTAAGAATGAAAACCCATGGATTCAGGCAGGAGACATACCTCTTCCAGACATTCCAGTGTGCAGTGACCCTCTGACACAAATTCAGGCATGCCCGGTGGGATATTATGGAAGAGGCTGACCCAAAGGCCAGCTTCAATAACCCCAGCATCGTATTTCCTTATAACTGGAGTATAAAATAGCCTCAGACCAGAGTTATCTATCAAACCTGCAACAAAAGAACAGTCAGCCATGGCTGTATATCAATACTTCAAAAAAAAGAAAAGAATTCCAACTGTTTCACGTTTTTCAAGGTTTCTCTGAAGTTTTTTACATAAAAATCAAGGCACCAACCTTAATAACCTGGAAATGAGTCAAACCACATGCAAGAAGTAATAATTAGGAGCAGCCCAGAGGAGGGTTCTTCAACATGGCATGTTGACATCTGTGATGCTCAAATGTGAATGAAAAATACGTGCTGCCTGTAGCCCCCATGTCCCTTCCACAAGTTATCTAACATGGACCTCTGAGGTAAGAAGGTGGATCACAGACAGAACAAACAATACAAGCAAATAATAAGACCTCAAAAGGTGCCACGTACGATTTTCAAATGAAACATTGAAAGCAGAACTTAAAGTTGTGGGGTTTTTTCTTTAAGATTTTCAATTCACTTGTTGTCTTCTACTTGTGAATTTATCTATTCCTTCACCCTGCGCCCTAGCATTAATTATATTTTTTCTTCGTTTTGGCTTCCTTGTCATGATACAGCACACCTCAGATGACCAAATACATCTGTTTTGCAATCTCATCAATTAAGAGAGCATCAACTAAACATATGAAAATTGGCTTCCTAAATCCCAAATTTGAAGATAATACCCGCACCTTGAGTACAGTAGACAAGGGAACTACACAGGATTCTTGTGCTGCACTCACTCAAGGACTTCTTCGGATGTCCAAAAGTAGTTTAAGGAACCAAAGCCTGATGTAAAAAGTTTGTGGGTTTTAAGAGTCAAAACAATATGAATCTATTTAATTCATCTGAATGTTTAGCCATATGCGTTTGTTTGTGTATCTACTCAGAATTTATGTTACCTCTATCATCTAACTGCTTGTAATTATTTCTCTTGCATTAGCCATTTTTATTAGGAAAGATACAAGCAAAAAACCAAAGATTAATTTGTCTTGCACAACCTCTACTTTCTGTTAGCTCATCTCTTACCCTCTTCTTTGTTGCCCCTTTTCAAATTTCAGTTTTGAAAATCAAAAATGCAAAAAAACTACCAAGTATGTCAGAGAAGGTAAGAGGCTTCCTAACGACCTATAATAGACCTATACTGCAATCGCAGTGCCTGAAACCAAATTTTACATCAACATGAAATCAGCAGCTATTTTCAGACAGGCAAATGACAGAGGGGCAGAGCAGGGCGTAAGTTTCCCACTCACTAAAATATCTAAGGAAGTAGTGTATAATTATTAAGGAACAAAGGATATGAACTATGCATCGCCAATTAAGAGTGGTAATCAGCTATGAGACATTCTGCAATATACAAATCATGACATTTCAAGTGATATACAGTGTCCCACAACATCCCAGTTTTCATGTATTTGGGAATCCATACTCATACCCTTTCTGAAGCTATTTGCACAATCTCATCAACCTGAATTTTTCCTTTGCGGTATTTCCACTTCAAGCTTGTCGCTAATATCTAAAGGCCAGAAATTTTTACAATATGAAAGTATTTTTGATAAACAATCTCAAAAGAGGCCACCTTTCCAATTAAAAGTGAATGTTAAGGATTTCATAAACAGAAACATTCAAAACTAGCCAAGCTCAGAGCAGCTCAAACATTTTTGAGTCCAAATGGGGGCCAACGCTGACTACTGATTGAGTCACTTAGGAAAACATTACCCCAGATCACAACGTGAAGCTAGCAATGCAGCTTTACACCGCGAGACCCAGGCTGGGAAAATGCAGATCCCAGAACCGGAAAACAAAAGTGACTCGGAGGCAGGTCTGGTGTTGTGTCAGGAGGACTCATGTGCCCCCACCGGAAGCAGATGGAAGACCCAGGTCTGCTCGCTCACACTCATGGCACATTCATATACTGTGTATTTCACAGGAGAGAAACAGGACCTGGATTAGAGATTCCCGTGCTCTGCCTATGCTGTCTGAATTTTCCCAGGTATTTGGCAAGATCCTGTGTTCACCTGGGACTGTCCCATCAAGGCATAACTGTCCTCACTGCTTAAAAAAGAAATGAAGCATCATTGAGTCCCAGTTTTTGTATGTGCTACTTGAACTAAAACAATGGTATAACACAGCACAGTTGATTAAAATAAAACTGTGAATTTAGGGACACACCCAATTTGGAAATAATTTTTCTGCATGCAACTTCTTAGGCTTCCAGGCAACATTTGATGGGAAAGCATGCAACATCAAGGATGCAAATGAAGTTTACTGAACCCCATGCAAATATGCTTCCTGAATGGCAAGAGTCTGCCACTAAATAAAATAATTTTGAGGTAGTTCATCTAGAACAACACAAAGAGGGAATAACAGTAAGACAGAACACCATGACCCACACAGAGGATTTTATTTAAATACATGGGAGTGTAAAGAAAGGCCAGTAAACTGCGCTGCACTGGATTTTACTCAGTTCTTATATAGCAATCACTAGAATATTCTCAGATGCTCCAGCTCAATAAAATTTGTTTCAGAACAAAGAAGTATCTTTCCAAAAGTCCAAGTTCCCTAGATTTTCTGTGGCTCCCTGGCTTCTTCCTTTTGCTTCTTCTAAATGTAAGTGAATTTTAGAAAGAAGATTAAAAAACATCATTATAAATGAACAGCTTATATTTCAAGATAAACTGCTTTTACTCAGTGAATGGTCTAGCAACCTGAGCCTACACTTCACCTTCAAAAAATGCCCAGAGTTCAGGCAGATGTCTTAAAAAAATGTTTAAAAAAAATAATAAAAGGCTTGTTTCCCTGTGTTGTGGTCTCAAAGTCCGGGTGCTGTTCTGCTCCCTCTCAGTCTGATTGAATTTCCCATCAAAAGGAAAGGAGAGAGAGATAACGTGAAGAATGTGGTGATAAAAGGAGATCTATTCACCTGGTCCACAATTCGTTGTATATCTAAATCTCCCTCTGATTTCAGGTTAACGTTTGGAGTGCAGTGAGAAAAACACTGGGAACCAGGAACTATTGCGCAGGGAAAAATAAGCTTCAGCTTTGTATTTGCTCTGCCGTGCAACGCAGTGAGAAGCACTTGTGTCTGGTACATTTACCCATCTTGCATGTTTTAAAGAGCATGAGGGTACAAACCTTCTGTGTATGATGGATTGTCATAATGCACCTCCATAAGAACAAACTGAGGGTCAGCTGCGGTGCCAATGGATAAGCCAACATGAGGAGGGTAGGTGAAGCCCTGGAAATCAACACACACATACAAAGTTCAGGTATTTTTTCCATGGTTAAGAGCTCATTTCTTTTTATAAATACTCTATTTTTCTGAAATGATACTATCATATTAATGATAAAATTTACAATGGTAATTTCTTTTAAAATGTTCTGAACTTGTCGTTGTGGTGTAATACATTTATTATATACCTAATACACTAAATAACTATGTCAACATAAAATAGTAGATACTATGCTTGCTAGAGCATAAAGGCTTGAGCAAGCTGGTCTGACTTCACCCTGTTTTGAGTAGGAGGCTGGACTAGAGACTTCCTGAGGTCCCTTCTAACCTGTGCTATCCTGTGATCTTATGATTATTTATCCTGCACTTATTGCTTGAGTGGAAAGGAAAATTCCATTTTAAATGTATAAACTTTGCATCATCAAGCAGTTAGACTGACAATAAAACCCTTATGAAAAACTGAATCTACATTTGAAATGTTCTCGGTTTCTAAAAGCAGTAATTTCCAGGGAATACTGAGGTTGTACATAATTGGATTGTTTTTCCTGAACAAATCACTGCATTCTAACTAAAATGGTTTGAAAAACAAAGATGATCTTCATGACTACATTTACATTTGCAAGCCATGTAATGCAAAAGAAATAGCTCTGTACAGTGCAACAGCTTGTGCTGGACCCACTGTCCCCAAACAATGCTCCTTTGGACAAGCTGTGGTCGGAACCCCAGATGCTACTGGGAGGTGCTGGGTTCACCCCCACACATTCCATTTAACTTCATCCCAAAGGAAGCTGTGCAAGTTCTCAAACCACTTGTGATGCCAAACAGAGCTTGGTAAGTGGGAACAACTGGGAGATCTACTTCAAAAGCTCACTCCTGATTCAAGTCAAAATCTTCTAAGCGAACTCATTTACTAAATTCGCTTTTATAGGAATGAATCTGCATAATTTTGCAGTATATAGCTAATATTTTAATGTGCAGTCTGAGTTCCTAACTTTCTGAAATGTGCAATTGCAGATCCCAACTTTCTCATGCTTGATGGACATTAATGAATTAATCTTAGTGTATAAATATTATCACTTCCATTCTACGTAAGGGTAAACTACAGCACTGTGAGCACTCCAGTAAACCTGAATGTAACTCATATCTGCCAGATTGCTCTCTATAGATCTTTAACAATGGGATCATCCTTGCAAAAGCCTCCATAGTGCTTGTCAAATTATAACTTATTTATGAGTTTTTTATTCCACTTAGATTAAGACAGTTGAAAGTATGAATACTAGGTCAGCGCATAGCTGATGGCGAAAGTGCAAAACGCATGCATCAGGGATAATGCTTATAGTGGATTAAACTCTGATGGGTCCATGTAGCAACTCTGGTTTCCTCACACTGCAGCACTCGAAGACAGTTTTGGACTGCAGGCTGGCAAATGAAGGCTCCAGAAACCATCATCACCCCAGACTCTCCCTGTGCCCACACCATTGTGTCTGTGGGCACACAGTGAATCCAGGGAGTAAAGAGGGGGTGGGATTCTTCTTTTGGCAGTAATGCTGCCTTATGTCATCTGAAAGCATTAACTACAGCCTAAATGAACATATGAAATAAGCTGAAAACACAGCCTGGGGTCAACAAGACATCAGAGACTGTTTTCTGTAGATATGTCCCATTGCCATAAGCAAAGTGGTCCTTTTGATGGCTCTGCACGGACACAGGATCACTCCTACATTGAAATGATGTCTCTTTGGGCTGGGTAGGAAACTGCAGTATGATATGCCTGAATGGAGCAACACTGTACCCAGGTCCTGGTAAGGCAGAAAATGAATTAAATCTATGTCTAACTTCATCTGGAAAATCTTGCCTCCGTGTCTTTCATGCAGCCACCTACAGATACTGGTTGCTGCTGGAGGTGGTGTATTTCCACATCAGATGGGCCAACCTGATGCGGCAACAGACTTCCATGCTCCCAAGTCATCTTCTTCCCCTAATGCATCAACTCTTTCTATCCAATTTTCATTACTTTTAGCTTGCCACTCAGGAAGTTCATTGCATTTCATACTTAAGAGGCCAACAAGAAGTTGAGGACTTACTGGTGAGGTGTTTCGAGACTGTGATTGTGCACCCTTAAAACCAGACGGATTATGTCATCACTAATATACTAGGAAGAACTTAATTACGACAGAAACCCTCCTAAAGTCCCATTGATGAACCATGATAGACAGCCATTCATCTTACCTCTCCTCCAATGGCCCAAGCAAAAATGACAGTCTCACACGTAAGAAAAGAGTCTGGCATGTTGGGGTGGTAGCACTCATGCCCGTAGTCCAGCACACTGTCGTTCAAATTGCTGCTGCACTGGTAAAGCAGAATATGGTGCACCAGATTCTCATGGCCTTTCTGGATCAATGGCTCAACCTGTCAATGTTAAAGTGAAAAAGAAAAGGAAAGAAAACACATCTCAGATGTGACCATTTCAAAGCAAGTATAGAAACAGAACTAAAAATTATATGGTGCATTTATTTTAAAACAGGAGATTTGGCGTTCGATTGTAAATAGGCTGAGGTGCTACTTCAGCACTCTGCAACCCCAAGCATTATAAACGCCGTCACCCAAGTGCAGTGGTGGACAGGAGGAAGATTCTGTCTTGATGAAACCTCTGTTGCCATCTATCTTGTTCTCTTTTCTCCCACCCCAGTCTTCCACTGTCACTTGCCTTTGTCCCTGCCTGATCCTGTTCAGCCACATTCCAGCATGAAGGGGATACAAATCAGCTGAACATCTGTTCAGCTAAACCAGTTTGGTATCTGAACTACTCAGAACTTTACATCCCTCTTCCTGCCTCTTCTGTACTATTTTAAACTAGAGCTGCCCCTAGATTCTGCACATCTAGGGTAAGCCTGAAGGTATATCCCACATTCCTCAGTAGCTCAAGACAGACTTTCAAATTTTTTTGACATTTACAAGAAATTAGAATTATTTTACAATCTGCTCAGTTGTAAAGAATTTATTAACACGAAGTCATTCCTCAGAGGTTGGGCGCTCCAGTCTGTTTGTGGCATTAAAGAGCTGGAGGGCTCTCAGGGGTGCCTGGGTGCCCTCGAATAATTTGACCACCGAACTTCAGGGTAGGCTGAAATTATTATTTCATTTCCACACAACAGTGCTCACTCTCTCTTTGGATGGATGATGTTAAATTATCTCTGTCAGAGATGACATCCCTGGGGCAAACATGAATACTTCTGAAAAAAATAACTTCATTTTTCAGAAAGATTGTATTCCACAAAATATCAGCATATGGAAACCAATATTAAAATGAAAGGAGTTGTGCCCTTGCTTTTGCTTTCAAATATTGCATCCCGTTCTATCCTATCTACCTTCAAGTTGAATAAGATAAACATTAATGCTTTCACAGGACAAGTAAAGCTTTGGCATTGCAACTCTTAAGATGCAGGGTGCCATGTAGTATTGCCTTTTGATATTAGGAAAGAGAAGGTATTTTGAACAGGCGAAAACTGTATACACATCCTGACTTTGCATCATGCGTTTCATAAGCACATGAACCCCAACTAACAGAGGACCAGAACAGTGTAAGCACAAACAGTTTATTACCTTTATTAAAATACTGTCAGCACAATATTATTACCAGAAATTTATCTCTGCACTTTGTTCAAATCACTAAACCAATTAACAAAAGAGGAAGGGCAGGAAGAAGCAACCAGAGCCTGTGCATATCAAGACCACCCTCGTTGATAAAAATCTGCAAAATATCATTGAAGTTGGGCTCCCGGGGAGTCCAGCTGCTGCTGAGTACCTGCATGTCTCTCCAAGAAGGGCACGACCGAAAACCACCCACTTCAGTGTGCTTAGCAGTCAATGGATGGATGCCAATTTACACGGATGCACTGAAGTTTTGTTCTGATGGCAAGACTGAAAGACATCACAAGAGACCTTCTGTACTGTTCTCAGCTATCACTATTTCCCTTAGCCTTACCATCACCATGAATTACCGTACTATGAAAGTAAACACATTTCTGAAGCAGCCAAAAGCAATTTTTCCCATCTGATAAGAATTTATTCCCAAAATATCAGACCGACCGACAAAGATTCAGAAATCCATTTCAGCTTGATGATGCTTCTTCCCTCTACTCCTTCATACACCTGCATATTTATCCAAATACTGCAGAACCAACACAAACTCACATCATAGCAGCATATACATTAAATAGCAGTATATATCTCCAGAATTCAGAAACTCCACACAGCATATGGGCTAGTCAGTGAAATGGCTATGGGAGTATTAGCTCAGTACCCATCAAGAAAAGAGAGTATTTTTGTCCCAACATGTGATAGTTCTGCCTGCTGCTACAAGATCCCAGCACCTGCTGTGCTTACAAGCGCTACTTCAAAACCAGCTTCCCCTCAAAACAATGGGACATCACCAAGATTAGAAACTCACATCCTGCCATCGGTTTTTAGTGTCGGTTACCTAAACAATAACAGCGCTTCAAAAAATAGGTTTGTTCTGCTTTCTTTAGTGAAGAAAATAAAAAACTAAAACAAACCCTTACGCATCTTTCCGGCGCATCTTGTAGGACAACTTATATTCCTCAGATGCACAAATAAATAATGAAAAGCAGCAGTGAAGCTACACTTCTTACACATTTTAATTACAACTTGGTTGAAGAGGTACCACCTTTCTCTCTCCCCTTTTAAACAGAGAAAAGAAGAAACTGTTAGGAGTGGTCAAAAGTCTACTAACAAAAATCTTAGGAAAATCTCATTAATCACAAGTTGTTCACTTCCCAGAGATATATGGAAACATTTTAATGGCCAGGACCCTAAGGATCACAGAGTCATTTCCAACTGAAATGACAGAAGGAAGAGGAGCAGACCCCCTAGACACGTTGGGCCCCCTTTCTCTGATCCAGTGACTAGCTAACTGTAGTAACTCACTAGAATAACTTCAGCAGAAAATTATGAAATATGATTTGATTCTCTATTGTAGTGATTAACCGAAGCAGGGATTTAAAGATGCCATTCTACATCCCAGGTGAGTGCTGCCCTAGCCACCCAGCCATTTGTTGTTTTAGCTTATAGAGTAAGTCGATTGCTTAGGCTGCCTCCCTCTTCCTCCTTCACTTTCCACAAAGAGCATCTGTACAGCTTAGTTTGCTCCAAGCTGAACGGAAATTCCAAACCCTCTTTTTTTTTCCCCAAATAAACAGAATTCTTGTTTTCCGGCCAGCCTTACAAACAATGATGAACAATGACTGAGTTCCCCAAATGTGGGGCCAAATTCGGCAAATCACTTATGCATTTAAATGTGCACAAAAGTAGTCCCAGGTGTAAAATTAGTTGCTAAAGCAGGTATCTACAATTAAATATCTACATCAGGGTGGTCTGGTTTCCAGAGTACTTGCAGCCCCAAAGAATGATAACACAATTTGAAAGGGCTCATGTCCTACAAGAGATCTCCTATTTTAACAGCCCTTTATCAGGCTTGATCCCAAACTATAGGCGTTCATTTTTAAAACGTCAAAAGTTTCATGCACGTACTCAAAGTTTCCAGTTATTTGAATGTTTTAAGCATAAAGTTTTTCTCTCTTTGGCAGTCTTTAATCACAAAATCACACAACTGAAAGCTAAACTAGGCTAACGTCTACTTTTGCAGGTCTCCAGTTACAATAACTGTGGACCAACCCTGATAAGTTGCCATGGCTGTCCTGTTAATTTGTCTTGGGAAATAATGCAACTTTTAGAATACTTATAGAAAGAAAATCATTTACTGCAGTAAATTAGAGCAAAGGAATGAAATACAGAAAAAATGTTATAAAAGTAGGCATAGTAAATAATAGTCACTAAACTGCAGATTTAAGCGAACAATTAATTTTCACTTGGATTCTTATTTATACATAGGCTTGTTCACTCCGTTCTCGTAGTGTGAGGGGATGCTCATAGGACACCTTCAGCCACTGATAACTGAGTAATTTAGACAAGTTTTAATGAAAATGGGAGTCCACCATTCACTTCCAATAATTATGAGGAAACCTGCGACTTTGAAACATACTTCCTTCCCCTTTCGTTGCTAATTCCTACCCACTTCTTGTTAGCAAAAGGAGTCAAGAAAGAGGCTGACAGGAAACTGAAAGAGAATATCCATATTACTACCTATTTTCCCCATTTTGCCTCATTATTTGAGGATCATCTGTGGTGCTTTCACTGTTGCTGACATGCAAGGAAGACCCAGCTGTCAGGGTTCATCTGTTTGCCATGTCACAAATAAGCCTGCAGAGATACTGCACCACCGGGGCACCTCGGTGACTTCTTCCCCTGCAGCCAAAGTACATTTTCTGCTTGACATTTCCTAACTGCCAGAGGCTCAGATAACAAAAGCCCTATATCCGCCCTACATCGAAATGCCAAAAGTGTTTTGTGCTGCAAAAAATAAGTGCATGTAACAAGACACAATCTTCCCTGCTTTTCATGAAACCTGCAGAAAGAAGCTGCTGCTGTTTTATTATTCATGATGAATTACTTTCTGCATCCTCTCTACCTTTCTTGAAAGCTTGGGTGAAATATCTTTCTAAGAGAACACACTGACATATATGAACACGTCTGACTCCACTAATACAGAGAAAAAATAATACATGTACTGTAATCCACCACCACATCAAATCAGGGTTCCCAAAGATGGAAGTTATTTAAAATACACCACATTCAAATGCAAAATGAAGACACTGCCTTCTGCAACCAAAAGTATGGGTTATGGTTATGGTGTTTGATTAGTGTGATCTGTACTCATCGGGCAGGTTGAGAGGTTTTACAGAGCTCTTTTCATCATACTGTATCTCTTAGCATTTCTCAGAATACTGACTTTCAAAGAATATAACAAACAAATTTTCAATTTATTATCAAGTTAGTTAATACAGGTAAGACGTGTGTTTTCCACCTGTTAATTTAACAGAAGCCCTATTCTAGTCAACAGGTGACATCACATGAACAAAGAAAATGCTTACATCTGCCAACGTTGGGTTACCCAGCTTCAACTTTTCTTCCTCTCTTCTGTATTTCCTATTATCCCTACACCTACAGCACGAACTGAACACAGCATATGTCTTTTTTCTTAAAAAAACAAGACAAAATTGTAACTTAATAGAGCCTTGCATCTCAAGCTGCTTACAAGCAGGGTCAAGATAATAATGTACAATGCATTAAACAGGATGAAAAAGCAAACAGCTCAAATGGTCCAAGAAGTTAGATTCTCTACAAGTGAAAAATATCTCCAGAAACCTGGAAGTCTTTCTTGCTTATTCCTGTTTTTCTCCCTTTTTATTTGCTTTGCTTTCTTTGATGTTAACAGCTGTGGTTTGTTCTTCATGCTTGCCTGTGCGAATGATGAATGTTAGTAAACTATATCCATAGTCTCCCCATAGCATCCCTGTTAGAAAATATATCCCAAGGAACCTGAGAAAACAAAATGCTGAGTTTATTTTTATATACAAAAATGGCAACAGGTTTTTTATCTTGTTGCAGTGATGCTTCTTCACTGAAATGTCAGTGAAAAATATTATTTTATTTTTTCTGACTCGAAAGCTAGCTTCAACTTAATCTTTCATTTCAAAGGCACTATGGAATGATATTTTGCCATATAAATTACTTTGAATAAGGCCACAGCCTTACACAATACCTCGTGTATGTAGCTGGTGGTGTCACCGGAAGAAAACACTATTCTGAAATCTCAAAATTGAGAGGAAAAATTTGACACAAGATTTTGTCCTGGCACTGCGGCATCTAAGAGAGTTTCTAGCCTGTGGGTGGTTATTTTATTTATATGAGCTTGCCATGTTCCTGATTAACTCAGAACAAAAAGTGATGGTTGTGAAACTGAGTACTGGCTGAGTTTACTTGAGAGAACTTTTGTACCAGAACACCAGGGGTGTACAGAAAGCAGAGACCCTGCATTCTGTATGCATCATCAGAAGAACTATTACTTTCTTACTAATTACACTGGTCTTTGTATTTCTTTCACAAATGTGTATCATGTACACATATTGAAATATTTGTCTGACAGAAAAGTTCTTCAAAGGTAGACATGATGTCTTCTTAGGAACCATCAAGATTTTTTCTGATTTTTTTTTTTTCTTTTCAAAAGTGTAGTTGTGGAATGAACAAATATTTATCTTAAACATCTCTTTTAAGGTTTTCAATTTTTCTTCAGAAAAGCAAATACTTGGAATACTTGGCTTAATACAGTTAGGTCTTTTTCAGCAAAAAACTCCACATATTCCAGAAAAAAAAAAATCAATAATAAAAGAGTTTTATTTTCATCGAAATGTTCTGAAAGAAACACACCAGTCATTTTCTGCCTAACATTACTTCTTGCATACAACCCAGAAGTGCGCTGAGCAAAAAACCAAGAGCTGAAAATACGCCTCTGAGCTGGGGTAGATGTTTACGGACATGACTCCAGGGTGGACCAGGATTCTGACCCTAACTACCTAACAGCTATCTCATGTCAGGAGAAAAGCCTGCCTAGGTCAGCGTCACATCTGGGACACTAATCTGCTGCAGACTTTCAGCCCAGAGTTCAGGCATCCCAGGGTCAGGCAGGGACCACCCTCCCTGTGCCCTCACCCACCCCGTCTGTCAGAAAGCATTAAATTAAGGCCACAGAATAGTTAAGGCTGAAAGAGAAACCTCAAACACTCCACCAGCTGCAGCCTGCCATAGACTAGCTGTCGTAATCTCTCCCGAGATCAGCCGCATCAGTTGCATGTACACAGCTAAGTGCCAATTTCTGGTTTTCTCACTGTGCAATCCAGACCCTAAATTCAGTCCTCATTACTAACAAAGCCCCTTAAATTGCTCTCTCTCCCAAGTGCTCCTGAGTTTATACTGTCCTCCTTACTTAAAAAGCTATCTGTTTTGGTGAGTGAATTGGGGGAGGCAGAGCAAAGTCACTCTTTCTGGTTCACTGATAGTCATCTATGGTCAACAGGGAGCATTATGCTTAACTTGAATTGTCCTTCAAAAGTAAAAATGTTCACCCAAATTATTTTCATACACATTTTTCACATCTTCAGGCTGCAGGAAAATATAACCTGTGTAGTTAGTGACATATCTAGCTGCTTATATTCAATACAAGAGAGTTAGAGATGAGAAAAAGGCCCAGGCAACGGTAACCATCTCCAGCCCCAACCTCATAATGTGATTAGGTAAGGTTACCTTGGAGGATGGAAATTTTCCCAACCAAACCCAGAAGTTCCATACAATTTAAGGCATTTAAATTTGCATGATTCGTCCTTAATATCTGTGGAAGGTTTTATTCCCAAAGCGAGATTCAAATACGGGACATAATCCCAAGGTGAAACAACTGTTTCAGTGCTGAGTTGTTTATTTATTTATTTAGGGTATATTGTTGACATTTGGGTTTAACTGGTTTTGAGCATACTTTAGAACACCTAACAAAAATTCTAACATCACGGTGGAGAAAAAGCCTTTACCACATGAATGGAAAACCTTATTCAAAGCACAAATATTTCCTGTTCTTGGTGTAAAGAAGAAAGCATTTGTTTACTCAGTGACCGCGTTGTTCAATGAAGGCTCTCATTTAAGTTTTATTAGTAAACCACATTAAGAACTAATTACCATACCTCCGTTTTAATCCGCAGGATTTTTATTGGAAAGGAGTATGTACTTTCAGGGTAAAGTTACTGTCGCTGCACTGTTACATTGGAGAGAAGGCTATGGGTCTAAATTCACACAAATCCTTCTGTCCCCACATACTACTATAATTAAAGAAATGCTGATGGTTACACTGTACGTCCAGAATTTCTATAGGTCATTGTGCAGAACAACTTAAATATTTTAACCAATAAACCCAAACATTTTAGAACAAGAACCAGAGATGGATTTAGGGCTTCACGTTTTCTCTGCCATCAAGTCCATTCCTAAGTTCTTATTTCTAATTAATTGCCTGGAACTCCGCCACTCATAAAGAGTTTCAGACTTTAAAGGCATGCAGTAATTTAGACTAAATCCAAAAGAAGTATACCTCAAAGAAAGATTCATAAAACATTGTTTCTGCCTGAGGTGTGTCTGAAGATTTAAGATAATGCATTTAGTAACAGTTAAAATGTATAACCCTGAGGATCAATCTGATAAAAAGCTCAGGTCAAGAAAAGACATGTTTCATTCGGTTACGCTTCCTGGCAATACACTTGTTGCACTCCTAAGCAGCAGGAACGGTTGCGGTATTCAGTACCGACACAGTCTCTCTGCACAGTTGACACACACCAAGCAGAATTAATCAGCAATTAACCAGTAACATAATTGCTTTCTTGGGAAAACCATATCATAATAAAGTAATATGTAACCAAACATGCTTCAGATCTAAAGCCAAAATGGGTAGTCTATAAAGAGTTTATATTTATCCAAGAGGAACATATAATTCAAATAGTACAAATAATAAAGTCAGTGAAGGTACACCCTTTTGTTCATAAAATCACCATTCATGCACAGCGATGTCTATCTATTTCTTTGAGATGGCAATGGAAGAGGTTTTAATTCTATTGTCCAACTGCAAAACATTCCCTTCGATCGTGTGGCTTAATGACATCGCACTTTCTCTCCTCCTGCTTGGGAGTGAGCACGCAGCTTTGCCCAAAGGCAGAACACAAGAATTTACAGCGTGTCTGTTTCTTGTTTCACACATGCTGGGGTATACTGTTAGGAAACATGTTTTCTGACAAGGAAATGCTGACTTCTGTGAAGGACTACCAAAAGAGAACACACACAAGAAAGACCTTAGGCATCCAAACACTGAACTTCTATAGGAGTCACCAACCCAGATGCTCTGGCACCTGAAGTTTTCTGAAGGGAAAGCACTGGATAAAATAAACACAAGGCTCATGATTTTTTGAGATGACACAATCTCCTGAGTCAGCAGGACAAATCTCAGGAACTATTGCTCATAACTCTCTAAACATTTATACTTATAGAGTTAACATACAAACATGAGATGGCTTACAAAATAAGTGCAGTTCGGTAATGCCTACATTAATTACCTAATTACAGGCTTACTCCCAAACCATACACAAAGCTAAAGACGAGGGAAAAGAAACAAAGACAGGGTACTAGACAAAATGGGGCTAATCAGTAGCAATCCCCTCCTGAAGATCATCCCACAAACCGTCTCAGAATTGGGAGGTGAAACCCAGAGAGCTCACAAAAATTGTACCCTCTCCTTCTCTATGCTCACCACTGGTCGTATTTTAACTTAAGGCTCCTGTCATCTCACACTTGTATGTAACTAGAAATTATATAACTTTTGACTTTCATTTAACCAGAAAAATCACATAAAATACGTATTTTCCAACCACATGCTGGCATACTCAATACATTGCCATAATGGATGGATGTTGTTTTAATTTAAAAAAAAAGAAAAATCAAAGAAACAGGATTAAACTAACTAGATGTTCAAGTTTGCTGATGACAGAAATGCAGTAGATTACTTTTGCAGACCAAGTACGGAATAAATAATGCAGCAACAGCTGCATAGTTTAAGTATTCTTATTGCAAAGACATGTAAGTGAAATGGAAGAAGACTACCACAAAATAAGAATATGTTCCACTAAGAAACATAAAGTTTGGTGTGACAGTAAAATCTGTGGTCATATGTAGTTTCACCTCTGATCACAGAATGAAATAATGTAAGAAATAATTTTACATATGAAATAATTTAGCAAAATATGAGAGAAGACAGTATTTCTGTCATTTCCTGAGACAGTTGCTTGCGAAACTTCTAATTTCCACCCAGCTCAGTCATATAATTCTTTAACACTGCGAGGCCCAATGGGCCAATTCAGGCTTGCACTGCAGCGGCAGCACTCCGGATCAAAGGGCAGATAGCTTGCAAGCTCTGCAGCGCACGACGATCGTTGAGTTGCCAATCTAATTTACCGAGGCTGAAATTGCTTTGCAGGGGAACATACAGGAAAATACAGAGCATTTGTTTGTGTCAGGCCGCATGATGCAATTTGCTAGAGTTATCACATTTAGCAGAATGTAAAAGTTCAAGCCAGAGAACAACAAGCAGTCACTGTCTGGTATCACTGCAGTTAAAAATCAGTGCCCTCATTTAGGTACCGAAGGCTACAAGCTGCCCTTCTGGCTTTCAATCAATCAGTCTCTTAAACTGGAGTCCCTTTGTATTTTCACACTGGGGTCTTTGGTATTACTAAAGCATTCCACTGTCAAAAAGCAGAGTTACCCTTGGCAACCAGTTTTTTTGGAGTTTTTACTTCCTTATCAGAGATTGCTCTGAAACTGAACATGAAGATTAACTGGCAGCTGCTGGTGTGCTCTAATACAGACCTTTCTTTAATTAAAAAGAGGCTCCCTTTTCTAAGGAGATCAACAATGGAAAACTTCAGTGTTTATATAAAAATATGCCTAATGTAACGTTTCTCAGTTAGGGCTAAATAATTAAGTTTTTTCTGGTGATACACTTGGCATGTTTTCACTAGTGACATCCTAAATTCAGTGCCAAAAAATTACATAGGATTATGGTTGAGAAAAATCCATCTTTCCTAAAGGCAAATTTAAAATAAAAATATCTATTTTGCAATTTTTTCTCCTACCACAATCTTTTCTGTCCCCTGACCATTTTGGTGGCACATGTGTCCCCTGATTCATCCATCTGAGTAACATACCTAATACAGACTGGTTATCTGGGTTCTCTCTTTACTCAACAGAAAGAGATTGAACCATGCAGGGGATGCTTGAGCTCATGTATTTCAGACAGCTCCTCTAGGTTGATACAAACAGTTATTTTTGCCACTGTAAGGTCATTTAAGTAGCTGGCTCAGATGTGTAGATAAGTCAAGTCAGATGAGAGGAAGCTCATGTTCGTGGCTGGAAATTTACTGTCTTTAATATGTTGTCTGAGTTTAATTTTGCATTTGTGAGGTGTACTTCAGAGATACTGAATTTTGACCACACAGCCTAACCCCCAGCATGGGGCTTTTTCCCCATTTCAGTAGTACTAAACCTGGTCACTTAATTCTCATAAGCAGGTTCAAATAATGCACAAGTAAGGAGTGCTTTATACACGCATCCAAACATTGAAGAACTTACAAAATGCAACCTACTATCCTCCTTTCCAATGCCAAAATGCTCTCTAAAACTGGGAATCCATTAAAGAAGTTCTCTTACAGAATCTGAAGTATTTTATGCTTTTGAGCACAGCCGCATCGCAGCCTTTCTGCCAGTATTTCTCTCACTATACTAGTTTACAAAAAACCCAAAAAGTTTGGAACTATAGGAAAATGAGTAATTCTTAGAGAAAAGGCGTGTAGATACAGCTAAATGACCCTACTACACAACTGTATTTGTTATTTTACATGAACTCTTTTTGCTACTCTGAATAGTGAAATTCAATGTCTGACATGTTTTTGTCTATGGGATTACTACTACTGAAGCCTTTCCCTGACAAAAACACAATATATTTCAACGAAATCAAGAAAATAAAGAGGGAACGTTTACAGAGTGTTGAAACTAGCATGGACATGTTGTACACTGAAGCTGAAAATCTTCACACAAATCGATTATGGCATGTCTGGCATGTAGAATATACATACCATTCCTTCACCAGTAAATATTGTAAATTTTCAGAAGTTTACAGAGAGCATTAAACAATATCAGGTATAGTGGGAGACCACAGGTATACAGAATTCACAGAAAATCTAGAGACACTAGAGGAAATACTGTATCTTAAGGTTTTTTAATCACAGTGGAAAAAATGGTGGAGCACATGGGAGCAGTTAACGTGAAGGTAAAGGAATGAATCTTTAGCAGATGCAGTTACATTAATAAGCAATAGAATTAAACACAGTGGAAGACACAGAGTATTGAAAGCTAAAGACAATAATAAAAAAAGCCTGTATCTGTATAACCACAAGTGCAAAGAGCAGTAAAAACAAGCTTTAAACATGCAGCAAAAGCTGTATTTACTGAAATACTGGGAAGTATTTCTTACAAATGTGAAACAAATTTTTGCTTTCATGCTGCTGGTAAACATCTGCATGATGCTAGCTCACAGTAAGCAAAAAATAAATTCAGCAAATAGGCAGAAAAAAAATAATCACAAGCAAATAATCTTACAAGCTGTCAAAGTACAGGCAGCTGTGTCAGCACACACATATCCATGCACACTGAGAATCATGAAAATCAGACATCCCAACGGTACAACAATCAAAGGACTCCAGAAGCTCCAGGCTCCTGCTACTGAACAATTCTTTTTTAAAACCAAAAGAGCAATAAGACAGACCCTGGTAAAAGGTGTGATTTACAAGAGTGAGGGCACTGCCCAGACCCCCCTTTTCAGCACGTGCTCCCCCAGGTAAGCCCCCTCGCCCGGCAAGCCCTGCTGCCAGCCCTGGTGCAGCAGTGACTCTGCCTGCAAGGGCTCTCCACACCTTCGGCAGGGATGCAGAAACCTTTTCATGAGGGGGTCTGTGCATGGCCATGCCTGTATGCCTGCTTTGCCAGCGGGTGCCTCCCTCCCTCCTTCCCTCTGAGAGGTCCTGCTGGAGCAGAGGTCCTTCCCCAGGTGCAGTCAGTGAAACCACAGAACTTTCTTTAGGGATGGAGTAAGAGGGACATTCAGGACCAGTCAAAATAACTGTATTTACAGAGTACTGCAAAAATCCTAGCAAGAAATAATCTTAAACCCATCTCCGGGAAAGTCTGGGCTGAGAAGTGGAGCACTTTTTTTCTGAGAGCTACTTCTGAGGAAGCTCCTGGCTAACTTCCATATGTGCGAGAAGTAAAAATCCCCATGGGGTAGTACGCCTGAGGCACGCACCACAGCCTGAAGCTCAAAGCAATGAAACAGGCCAATGCACACAGATCTGCAGGAGGATGCTGCAGACAGGCTGCAATGTGCACTCTCCCCCATGAAGAGCAGCCGGGCTCCACCACTCCAGGACCACTGCGGAGCCACCCGGCCAACAGCTGACTTGAAGAAGACAGTTGCCTTCTATTACCTCCAAGCAATCCCTTTCATGTCTTCTGCCTATTGTTATTTTCAAAATTGGCCTATTAACCTGATAATTGGTGCTGCTAACAAGAAACACATGGGAAAGAAAACCTGTAGCAGTTGAACAAATTTTCAAGCAGCCACTGCTCAGCCAGGTAGGCTGCCCGAAGCTGATGAGTGATGCACTCCGTCAGTCACAAAACCAGCTCGGTGCCTGGCACTGGCTGTAATCTAAGTAACTCTTATCACTATTATGCCTAGTTACTGAGAAATCATCTTAATTTGGTTTATTTCTTAGCAGGTATAATGTTATTATGAGTTATTTCTCCAGAAGTTGCCAGAGGCATCAGAGAAGATCTCGTAACAGAAGGCGGAGTAGACACTTGTAGGAAGACACAATCTCTTCCCTAGGGAAGAAGTTGCAAGAGATCTGAAACAAAGGAAGATAGAGAAGTCCTAACCCTGGGTGAGCGCCCCGTTATCGCAGTGAAGCTCTTTTCTCCACTGCTAAGTGCAGCATAAGGAGAAATTGCTTATCCATGTCCTTATTCCACCTACGAGATGAACGCAAGATTACAGTTATCTCCTGCACAATCTACATGTCATGTAGTGCAGCCTGAACAAGCACAGTCAGTGAAAAGACGCTGTTTCTCACTACCTGAGGTTCTAGGAAAGCAGCGTGAATATTACGTAAAGAGAAAGAAAAGACATAAGATCTTACATAATTTACCTTTGACTGATTTTGAGATCTCTTATGCTAGTTATTTCTCTACCTTGGGCCAACGGAAGAACCCAGACCTTGCAGTCGCTACCCAAACAATCCCTTTGATTAGCTTCAGATAAACTGCTTGCTCATGCGAGCAACCAGCTGGAGGACCATGCCTCAGCTACCCAGAAGGCAAAGGCAGTATACTGGAACATCTGCAGAACAGCTTCTCAGTGTCCATGCAGCGATTTAGTTTGGGGGACATTTTTTCCACAAGAAAAAAAAGCACAAATGAGGAAAAGGATGTGGTCCTGACATCCACACTATCCAGAATTAGAAATGTTTTATTTGTACAAGGGCTGGACCCGTTCCATGGACCGACAGCCCATTTCCACCTGGGAGACTTCTGTTGTGCTCCTGGCTCACACACTTCTGCTGAGTTTCACCCTAAGGGATTCAGTTCACAAGCTCCACCATGGCTCCATGGCAGTAACCACAGCGAAGTAAGCAAGAATAACTTGAAGATTTGCTTCAAAAGCATGCTTCTCACCCAAACTAAAATGCAGATGCACCCTAAAACCAAGTGTTACCACTTACCCAGTGCACCCTAAGACCAAGTGTTATCACTTGACCAGCTGTTGCACCACTAAATTGCACTTAGGAAATAGATTTGTAAATGCTTTGAATGTGTTCTTCCTGACAGCATATAGGTACTCTTTTTTAAAATAATGCATGGTCAATGGAAGTTAAAAAATTCTTTTTAATTCAGAATCTGGCACTCGTTAACCAGAGATGATTAAATGGCTTGGCTTCTACCTGTAATGATATGTCTAATTTTTTCTTGGACAGTTTCCTTCATTGAAGTGTTGCGCTTTCCTGATGAAACTGATATTTTAAAAAATATGTTATTAGAAAACACTGAGAGCAATTTTCAAGAAGAAAGGAATGACAGAGAACAGCTGAATAGCACAAAAAAAAATCTTATTGTGGCTGTTGCACCTACTTGAGACTCCAGACCACCAGCCGATTTACACATATGCACAGCTAAGCATACAATTCCATGGTGTTGATGGCACTCATTGTCCAACAAGAGCTGAACTGCACTTCAGTGCTCCACAAAATCATACAGGAGGACAGGAATGGCTAAAGTCAGCTCACACGTGCACTAGTTAAGTAGATTGAACTATACTTGAGACGTTTTGCACCATTTTCTAAACTTCTTTTTTTCTGTGTGTAAAAATGAGATGTGTAGGTTTGTATGAAAACGGTGCTACAAAAGGAATCCAGAACCAACATCTATGTAAATATTTAACTGACAGAGATAGTCTGATCAGGGCAAATAATTCATCTGTCCTCCCCTTTGTTAAATTCTATCTTTGTTTGCATAGCTAATATCCTTCTGAGTACCCATAAGCCCCATCCTTTGTGCATCAGCAGGCTTTAGGAAATGTTTAATCAGTTTGCAAGAATGCATAGATTCAATTCCACCACAACTCTCTGTGTGCCATCTACAAAAGTCACATGTATAAAATATAAGTTGTGCCCCTCAAAAGAAATGCTAAGGAAGTGTTCCTATATAATTCTTCTCTCTTTCTGTAATCATTTTTCTCTCTCTAAGCAGCAAGATGAAATGTGTTTACTTTTCTAAAGGTGGAAAATGGCTGAGGATTCTACTCTAATTTTTAACTTTATAAAAAAAATTTGCTGATTTCAAAATGTGATTTCTAAAATTATAATATTCTTTATACATTATCGTAAAAATAAAGAATATAAAACTATTCTGAAAAATTAGTTGATGTATTTCTGAACTAAAATCATGTTTTAGCTTCAACAAACCACAATTTTTCTTTAAAATGACTAATCACATGTGCAGTGAGACAAAACATCTAAAAAATAACTTAAGAAAATATAAATAAGAAGTAGTTCCAGAGAACTTTTTAGCAGAACAGCATCTATCTACAACTTCCATCAAATTTACCATGGAGGACATGCTACTGATACTACCATTCTGAAGTTCTCTCACTTGAAAGCAGAAAGCTAGAAATCCTGACACACATACTGTACTACAAACAAATTCTGCTTTTTGTACAGATCTGTGAAAGCAGCTGTCACAAATTTCACATGTAATTAAAGATCAAGTACCTGAAGGCAGCAATTTGCACCTTGCAATTCTTTATTCTTATTAAGTGTGGAAACTTACAATATTTCAGAATAATTATAGGTATGTTTCAGGCATACGCTGGAGATCGCATGTTAAGTTCTCTGAGTTCATTTAAAATTTCAGTCTTACTGAATGCATTGAAGAAATATGATTGACAATAATCCAAAAAATGGATTAGAATTGTGCACTTAAAAGCATTCATGGGTTCAAAGAAAGATAAAAATGACGGCCAGAGCTGTCTCACTGTGCTATCTTAAGCAGTTTACAACAATAATAGTAAGTTGTTCTTTTAGGAGGTCTTCAGTATACTGCTCCTGGGAAGGAATGTGAGAACCTTCTTTCCCCCAGCACTCTTCATCTTTCAGTTCCAAACTGAAAGAAAAGTTAGAAAATGTGTTCTAGGAAAACATGTTTAGGCATGGGGGTTTTGAAATCACCTTGGATCCTGCTGAACCTTGTGTGGATGTTTACATGTTTGCATTAATTTTTAAATAAACTACAACATCCATCCTTTTTTTTCACAATATTTGGCTTTTACACAGCCGAAGATAATGGAGTCAGTGCTCACGTGATGTAATGCGGCATAACCTCGCTGTGTTCATCGCAAGAGAGGTGACTGGAATCAGATAAGAACTCAGCCCTTTATTTGACAAGCTTCACTGTTTAACTATTTTTTAATTTACAATTACTCTCTGCTAAAATAAATTAATTAAATTCCTATATAAAAGTAGAAACTTGATGGAACATGCTTTTAGACAATTTTACTTTGTCTTTGCCAGAAATGTTTACAGACAGAAATAATTTTCAACCTCATTTTCTTAAGGGAGAAGAGAAAGAAAGGGGCTCTGTCACAATGCATGCCGGTTGTCAGGGCACACCAGAATCAGGTCCTGGTCACACATACACATACACTTGACCCATGTTTGTGAAAGCAGACAAGAGGTCTTGTTTTCACTCCAGTAAGTAGCAAAACAAATTTTGAAAGTGTAAGAATTCATTTGAAATGCAATCATTATCTGAGCTCCTCTAAATTTGCTCAGTCAGAATCACTCACCTTTGTCACATGATGCTTTTCATGTTGTACAGGAATCTTAAACATTTGGCACCAGTATGTTGTATCCTTGTCTGGTACAGGCACCTGTCTTAATAAAAAGGGCAAGAACACAATATTATAGAAGTCACATTACACTACTGCGTAAGCCTGAAGCTTTGGCTGCCACCTTATCCCTATCTCCACATAAACCCAAAACCCGGAGTAACTTACGTCTTTGTTTGTTAGGTCGAAGTATGGCAAAGAGGCAGATGAGACTTCTTCTTTCTCAGGATTCAGTAAACGTAGACTCTTTGTGCCACGATTAGACCCATGGTAGTTTTGACCTGCTTCTCCCATGTCTTTGTGGTGGTAGGCCCATATTACCCGCACTGTGCTTTCCTAAAAAACAAACAAAAAAACAAACCCAAAAGTCCATAAGGAACAGGAACAATATCTTCCTTACATAGTTCACGTAATTCCTACGATAGGTATGATGTAGGTGTTGCTGTATTTGAACAATGACAATTATACCAGTGGAGCAGTCACCTACTGACACAATTTTGCCTTTAAAATTAGTAATTTTTTATACTCATAGGGTTCATTGGAGATATGCAGAAGTCGAATCTCTGACAGATTCCTTCATTAATGTCATGAATTTAAATCATATCTGGAAACAGCAGAACAGACTCATAAAGACGTAATCAACTAAACATATGAAAAAAATTTTTCTGGAGATGTCACTTCTGTGACCCACAACCAGAAGGTTTTCACCCAAAAACATTTTACAAGCTCAGCTCTGTAAAGATGTGAATACCTTCTGTGAACTGCTGTCCTTACATGCAAGGGAAGACAGACATTCAATTACAGAACAGACTTACATGTTAAAAATCAACCTACAGCCACAGCACAGATCAATTATCTGTAAACCATTCTCAGATTGCAACAATCACCCTTGAGACAAAGTACTCTAATAAATCCTGAAGTGTCCCAGGATGTGAAACTACACTGAGAATTTGGAGCAGGTGTGAAAACCATAGCTCCATTGACTGCCTGGAAATCTGGGAGTTTACACAGCTGTGGATTTGCTTCCTGCATCTTTTAGCTCCACATGTCGTTATTATTGCACATATTGTGAAAACACAGATAATGAAAACAGCACTAAAGTACTATAGCAATGCTTCCAAATGAGTGGAAAACAAGCCAAAGCATAGAAAGCCATGAAAAGCTCTCTAATCAATCTGTCATTTCCAATACAGAAGTCATCAACTTCATGTAATTTAAAATTGTGCTTAGGAAAAAGTACAGCAGTCCCTCGGGCAACAGGAGAATTTACGATGTAAAGTATTTTACCATGGGAAGAGTTTTATCATCAAATTTTTCAACCGAATTTTTGAACTTCTTAATTTTGAATAAAGAAACAAAACCAAAAATATACTTTGAATATATATGCTCCAAATTTTTAAAAAAGCCTACCTTTAAGATCAATTGTAAGTTAGCGTAAAACCTAAAAAGCATTTCTCAAGTTGGCATCTCTTGAATGATTGTAACCGTGGGATAAGGGACCTGATGGCCCAGAGGTCCCTGTTTCAATCCTCTGTTCACCTGGTGTGTTGGAAATTAGAGAACACTATGCATTCAAGTAGAAGAATGAAATTAAAATGTAAGAGCTTAATAAAACTAGCACAAGTATTTTACCTGCTTAATTTAAGCTGACCAAACAGATGTTTTGGAGTTTCCCTAATTCTCTAGTTCTTTCCTCTTACTAAAGTGAGATTCTAATATCCAGTTTCAAAACCACACACACATTTGGCCTCTGTTAATTACTTTATCTCTCTACATATAGGCAGAGCCTCTTACCGTTATGCTCTTGTCATTTGTGTCACAAGTGTGCAGCTCTCTGCTAAAACCTAATACTGTATGTGTGCTGTTTTCCATGGCATATTCCAGATGGTAATCCTGTTGAGGGTCCTTTTTTAGTACTCTATTTTCATCTGTAAAATAATCCTGTTGAAAAGAAAAGGTGGCCCATTATTTAAATTTAATATTAAATGAAAAATGAAACTTCATGTCCAGTACTGACAATTTTGTGACAAATTTGCGGTGGCACTGAGCATTTTTTTTTGATTAAAAATCTTCAAGAAAGCAACTCTCCTTGATGAGGAGCTTAAAGAATGCCTTGAGCAACTTTAACAACATGTTGCCTGTACGTAACTGCAGAAACAAAGGCTGTACTCAACAACCCAGAAGCCTGATTTATCATGACTGGAGTGTCGGGAACTTCAGGGCAAATTACAGAGAGAACAGATTCCACTTACTGTTCACATGAACAATATCGTCATTCCCCATTTTCCCAATTTTTTCTTTCTTTTCTTCCCCACAAAAAGCAAACCTCTTGAATGAACACCGACGGGGGCCAGAAACCCCACGGCTTAACCAGCACGGGAAGCACTCAGTCCGTACAAAAGGTGCTGGGCTGGGGTTGGGGTTAGGTTGGGGTTTTGGAGGGGAGGAGCTGTTTGCAAGAGCAGCGCTCCCCGTCTGGGGTTCAGCAGAGGCCGGGTACAATGGAGAGGCGATGCCGGGTCATTAACCTCCTCACCCCAAATTCCTGGGGCCCCGCGCAGCTGGGACCGCTGGAAAGGGCTGAAGGGCTCGCCACCGCCTCAGATGCACCTCCTCCGGCCGCCCACCTTCCAAGTTTCGGCTGTTTCTGCCCGGTTTGGGATGAGGAGGGGGGCTTTTAACTAATGGATATATTTCTCCTGCCGAACAGGCTGCAGGCAGACGCCACTCATCGGGCAGCATCCTCACAGAATAACGCAGCGCTGGCTGTTCCCGGAGGGCATTTACTTCTGTAGCTATTTGGATCTCCATTTGCTTTTAGAGAGATTTCTAGCTTTCCCCTTTTGTTAAAGCGGAGAAAACCAAGCTGAAAAACTGTAAACTGTTACATCCAAGTATTGTGATACACGTAAAAGTAGCTGATACCTTATTAATTCACTAAAGGATCATTTAGGAGCTGTAATCTTACACCTAACCCCACCCTAGAAATCTGTGGGTGTCCAAGAGACCGCATGCACACCAGTCAGAGCTCACAAACTGGTCTGTCTTTTACAGATGTACAAATCACTGCATGCCCAGACGTTCCATAAAGGTATACTGATTTGGATGAAAATTTGTATAAAATTATCTCAGTCGTGATGCAGTTTCAAAGAAGAAAAGGGCAGAAAGCTGACCACTTTTTATCAGTATGAAAATATTCAGATTTAATCATGTCTTGACAAAATTACTGAAACACTCTGGTTTTTTTCAGTTCTGAAACAAATCTACATTTCAAAAATTTTGAAAGGTACCAAAAAAGAGTCCTTTGTTTCCTGACAGCACTTCCCACAACTACAAATGAATGAGCACATAATACGTGAAAGAATACACACCTGGAAATATAGTCACCATAAAGAGCAAAAGAGGGGTCTGGGACATGAAGTTGTATGCTGAAAGAAAGGGAACTGTCGAGTTATGTTGGTTTAGAGAAAGAATTTTGGATTTGCTTTTCTAGAGGGAAATAATAGGCCTGTTCTGGGATGGTACTTGAAGATGGGTACTTTCTGGGCTCAAAATGCTCCACTTCATCCCTGCATGAGAGCTTGGAAAGAGGCAGTGTATGCCTATACGCAATACCATCCCTGCTCTGAAAACACTCCTCTATGGAATCTCTGCTTCCGTCTTAAAAACAGTAAGGGCTTGTCTGGACGAGAAGTGTAACTTTGTAAACATCAGCTGTTATTAAAGTGTGATATCTTTGCTGAAATGTTACATTAAGTTGAAGGAAGGCATCTTTGTATTAGGATAAGCACCCTTGTATTGAATTATTGAGGAATACAAATCCAAGAATAGGTTTTCCTCATGTGAACAGGCTGAAAGTCTTTGCCTGAAACCGCTGCGCTGCGAAGGAAAGCTCAGAAACGCGAAGCAAAGTTAGGTGTGCACACTCAAATATTTTGCTGGTAAACTTCACCATTTCTTAACGAGTCTAGAGCACACAGCCACAACCAAAAAAAACCTCTTGTGATTTAGCCCTGACTTCCATGAGCCTGTGGGGAGAATGCAAAAATAACTGGAAGAAGCTGTGTAATTAAGGTATTAGCTCAGATGTGCCTTGATAACTTGATTGTCAGTGTAATTATTTCACTCTCCTGGATGCCAGAGGCAGGTCGCAGCGCTGGCTCGCTGCAGGGGGCTCATTCTGTGCCTGCCGGCGCGTGCTTGGGGAAGGTGGTCCCAAAGCCCGGGCTCCAGGCGAGCCCCAGGCTGCTCCTTGCGGAGCAGAGCTGGGCTGGGGTAAACGAAACTGGTTTATCGTTCCATTTCCATTTACTGGAAATCATTCATTTACCAGTTTGAAAACAAAATAAGGCCCCATTGACAAGGAAACATACTGATCTCTTTCTGTTCGCAAAGATTTCAGTCAAACCACGCAGACTTTGCTCAATTTACTAGCCAGAGCTTAAAAGCCTTTAAGACATGCTTGTGTACAAAACTTAATGAACGAAAGGCGGTTACAAAAAATGAAGACAGGTTGACAAACTGTGATGCCACATCCTTTTCAGCAGCATCTTGGAAAAGTGAGAAAAGGTTAGTTGTATATATACCTACATAGATCTATGTCTGTATCTTTATACATCTCCTGTGCTTCCTTTCAAAGTAGAAAAATAAGAATAAATGAAAGTCCTGCTCCTATGGTACACATGCAATAAAAACCACCACATTTGGACAGTCTACACTCCATTTGAGTCCTTGTGTCTAGTCAAAGGAGAAAGCTGGGAACCCCTAAAGGCCTTTGAAAAGTGACTTCTGAGGCCAAAGGACAGCACAGAGGATGGATCCACCAGAGGCCAGAGAGAGCACGTTAAGCATCTGGGCTTCGGCTGAACTGAGGATATCTAAATACGGTTTGAAACCATCTCAGGGCCAGACCACCAACAGCACAGCACTCATCCGAATTCACAAGTTTCAATCATTTAATTCGGTAAAGAATGGAGTGCAACATCTTCATGAAGAGAATTACAGCGCTTCGATCTCTATCACAGACGATCTGATATGTGCCTCATATTAGAACAGCTTCTCCTTCCCACCAGGCAGGAAAAGGCTCATATGTGACAACCTCTTTTACACAGATTTGGTTTTGCCACCCCATAGAGTTAGCTAGAAAACTTGTGCCTTTCGTAGGATAGATTATGCTGAGAGAAGTCCCCCGGAATTTCATGGCATCCCAGCAGAGATCTGCAATAATTATCAAGCCCTTAAAAGTGAGTTTCTAAAACACTCACAGCAGAAACCTGAAAACATGGATTTGTACTCTGATTTGGCACTTCCATCCAGATTCTTCAGTTTCTTCAACACCCGAACACATGTATCATACATTCAGTGAAGACAAAGTTGCCAAGTTTCACATCAACTTTACAAAAGTGTGAGCAGTTACAGAAAGAGAAGATCAGGGTTAAACGACGATATTTTTCTAGTAAGAACATCTTATTTTCGTTATTTAAATAGTGTTTAAAACAAATTTTTGGAAGTGTTATTGGTCATGCTACATAATAGCAAAGATTTCTTTTTTTTCAAAATTTGGTTATGCAGACTGTTTACATTTGAAACATTTACATTTTAAAGTTTCTGCCCTTCCTTTGATTACATTGCTTAAACTGGCATTTTAAACTCTGGACTGAGTTGTGCAACCAGTCAAATAATTAGGTATCACCTTGCTCACATTACCTAGAAGTTGAAAAAACAAACAGAAAATGAAAAATGCTCCTGACAGTACAAGTTATTTTAGTTTTTTTCCAGATGTGAAGCCGATCATGTTATACTGTTTTCCAGATCCCACTAACCTCTCCCTTGCTTACAAAAATGTTTCGCGACATATATGGTTTCTGATTGCTGCTCTACAAACAGTCAGGGAGAATAATTTCTTAAGGATGTGAAAAGAGGCTGTTTTATCCCTCGAGAATGTAAGCACAGCTGCAGAGGGAAGCCTGACCCCGAAAGCACCCCCAGCTGTCATCACAGGCTTGGACAGGTGTTTATGGGACTCCCTCCCCAGATCTTTAGAGTGTAGAAGATTGTTTTGTTTATGACACCCATTTCCCATCCTAAATGATATACAGCACCCTTCAACCTCAAGGAGCATAGAATAACTCTCAAACTGTGGCCCCGTCCAGCAATCGCCTTGCGGGCTCGGCTTGCGAGCAGCTCTGCTGCCGGGACTTACGCACGCTGCCCTTCCCGAACCAGGAGATCGCTTCCATTTCAGCAGCGATTTAACACTTGCAAGCAAGTCAAGGGACAAGCCAGGAATGGGAAATGAGGGAAAAACAAGCCCTGTTGCAACTAGCCCTCACCTATGGTCTGTAGCCAATCCCTGGAGTTTTGAACATCCCCAAACTACTCAAACTGACGCCTAAGACCAGGGTTGAAGACAAGTTCGGCAAAAGTAATCAGAAAGCTGTAACCAAGACAAAAGTTGGGTCAGGAGAGGCTCTATCTTAGTACAAATAGGATGAATAAATTGCTACAGTACGCAAAAGAACTGACCATGTTTGTCTGAAATAAGCACCAAGCTATGTCTTTCTGGGTTTCCAACAAAATAACTGTGGTTAACGTTTCTTTTTTATTGTTGCATTTAACTTAGATGGAATCCTGCTACTCATGGTTCCAGCACACACTGGATGTTACCACCAAGAAGAAGCTGTTTTTACATTGTATTTGGCAAGCAGCAAACAGAGCTTGAGTTTACAAATAAGCAAACCAAATTTTTTGCAACCTCAAATAAATTTCAGCTCGAGTTTCAGGCAAAGATCTTACTATGCTCTTATGTTAGGGAAAAACAGAGCCCACCCACAGTAAACTAACACGAAGCAGGAGTCTGAAAGCATCACTGCTCCATATACGAACACCTTGAGAGCATTCCAGTTGACTGATCCAGTCTCGGGATTGGCCCCAAATGAAAAAATATCCACAGAAAGGGTACAGTGACAGCAATCAAGTAGCTGTAAGAAGTTCCTAAAGTAACTGGGATCAGGTACGTTCAGCTGCTGCCCTATGAGCAGTCTGTTTGTAATAATTTACCAATTGATTGATTTATTTTTACCAACACAGCAGATTAGTATGGAGTGATTCACTCCTTGCTAGGAAGCCTGGCTCTCACTCATGCAGGCAGTTCTGAGAAGCTGTATGCGATTCCCGGTACAATTCCAATTAAACTGAATTACACTGGAGTAAATGTGGCTTTTGTACTTCAGGTGTACTACTAACTTTAACAAGGACAGAAGGTTTTTGTCTGTAACGAATAATTGTGGGTGTGTCTGTGTTTTAAACGCAGACATACACATATACACAAAGACACACATTTTCCCCTTGCGTGTTTACAGAAACAGATAACGCATGTATGTGTGTGTACATGTACATATACCTCCTTTGTAAAAAGAGGGTGTGTATTTTTTACACATGAAACACAATTACTACTTAGAGACACGTCTTTCCTCATTCAAACTGCAAGTCACTTGAGTACACCTCAGTGTATTTCTTGTATCTAGTTAAAAGCTGCCCGGAGTGGCTTCCCAGTAGCCTACAGCCAGCAGCAACACCCCTCCATTTCTGTGGCATTCCTTGGATATATAAAATTATCATTTTCTCCACATGCAAATGGAAAACACTGAAATGTGGAGAGCTCTCTAATTTACCACACAAAGGTGTAAGAAGCACGAGTGGTTAGAAGTTGAAATACAACATCGCTTATCGGCGTGGATAATTTGACTTTGCAGCAGAGTCCCAAGGACCTATCCGAGTCTTTACATCAAGAATAAATGATGATTTAAGAGGTTATATTCCAGTTATATCAGAAGCTATAAAGCTAGATTAAAGGCTGTCCTAACACAAACAGACTAGATAAAACATGTAGCAATGTGTTCTAAGGGGAAAAAATCCCGTAAATAGGAGATGCTGCGTGATCCAATCTCACAGTTGTACTTTATCACAAGAAACATTGCTTAGACAGGAGCCACATTTAACCGGTACAAGTTTTCTCGCTTTAATTACTTTAATTACTTCAATTATGAGGAATTTTTAAAAACACTTCAGGGATGTTCAAGCACAACTATTAGTGATGCTTATTTCCAAAATTTCTGTATGTGCCTTGGAAAATCTCCCCTCTTCCCTCTCCGGCTTCCAAGATAATTGTTTATATCAAGAGTGAAATCATTCCTCCATTATTTTAAGCCTTTGCATCACTCACAGTGACTACACCTCCATCCTGCCCCAAGTACTTATTTTGGGGGAGTTGTAAGAAAATTTCGTTTTCTTGGCGTTTCCAAAATCCAAAGAGCAAGAAAAAATACCACAAAGAACAAAAAAACCTTGCAAAACACCCCCCCCCC